>OJIU01000003.1_pt1 | contig 430806 bp, 343 predicted proteins | sample 1595961 | NCBI WGS metagenome assembly OJIU01 (sample SAMEA4350144, study PRJEB24818) | metagenome | biome: human; feature: gut; material: faeces | place: Denmark | collected 2013-09
AAGATTTGCGGCGGCCATGGCCCAGGTGAGACGCCCGGTCCCATTCCGAACCCGGAAGCTAAGGCCTGGCACGGCGATGGTACTGCACCCGACAGGGTGTGGGAGAGTAGCACGCCGCCGCACCCAACTTACGAATGCCCCCGACCACACGGCCGGGGGCATTTTTTTATCCTCCAACTATACTGATATTCCGTTATGCACTACTTCACCCCGAAACGTTGCGCTACGTCGAACAAGATCATGTATCACGACAAGGCGCAAGCCCAGCGAGCCGCCGATCAAAGTCTGATTGAGCGCGGGGTCGAGCTATGGGTGTACCGCTGCGAATACTGCGGGTGCTGGCATTTGACGCACCGTGATCCGCAATCCAGCTATCGCCATGTGCCGCTGAACCAGCAGCTTAAGCCGCATAGCCGCAAGAAAGGGTATAAGCCTCGGCGGAAGTAGTTTTCCTTCTCCGGCAGCCGTATGTCATCTCTCTCAAGATGGCGAAGCAACATCGCAGTCCAGTAGTGCTCAATAGCAATTGCCACTCGAACCGAACGACATGTCACGGTCCAGGAACGGGAATCAACATCGCCACCAAGCAGTAATTGCCTCGGTGCCTCACATCACCTTGGTGCTCTCGAGGTTGCGAATAATCCAATCATTGAATCGTATTACCGGCCTGCGCAGCAGTAGGCCAAGTAGAAGCGAAGGCACAAGGAAAAGGGCGAGCTTGCCCATGGAGACCCAATATTCCATGCCGTATGATCCGGCCATTGCCGAATGCATCGCGTCCACTGCATAAGGGAACAATAGCCATTTCGAGGCCGCCTGGAAGAACGAAGGCAGTGTCTCGATGGGGAAGGTGCCGCCGGATCCTGCTACCTGCATCACCAGCAATACCACAGCAATCGCCTTGCCGATATCGCCAAACGACAGAGTAAGGGTGTACACGATATTCGAGAAGACCAATGCGGACAGCCATCCGACCATCAGGAACTGCACGGGATGCTCGCATTGCACGCCGAGATAGAACATGTCACCTAGGCATACGAGTGTGCCCTGCAACAGTGCCAGGAATCCAAATAGCATATATCGGCCGAAGTACTCCTGATACAAGTGCAGGCCAAACTGCCGCGCATTACCAGGCGAATCGGCACGAGGCTTCGTCAACACGTCCAATGCGGCAGCCGGGCCGGCAACCCGTCCGGCAATCATTGCCTCGCGCAAGCCGACCTCCGAGCCAAGAGGCAGGTCATTGCCGAACCCAAGAATCTTGGCCTTCTCATGATCGGAAACAGAGACTTTCATCATGGCAACCAGGATGATTGCGCCTACCCAGATAGACAGAATCGTGTAGAACGGAGCCATCGCGGAACCGTAGTTGGCCACTGGGTACAGCGGTATGCGATCTACCGCCACGGGAGCGGACAAGAGCGAAGCAATGGCATCAGGATCGGCTGTGGTAATCGAATCCAGATCAGTACTGCTACCACTGGCGATACCAGAAAGCTGTGCGGACAAATCGTCCAGCTTACTTGCCGAATGGTTCAGGTTGCCTGCGGCGTCGGTGAGCGTGGTTTGAATGTCTCTCAGGCTGGCCGATATGCCGCCGGACAGGTTGGAGACACTGTTGACAGTGGAAGACAGCCCATCAATAACCGAGCTTGCCTGATAGGCGACGTCACCCATCGATGCGGTCAGATTGTTGAGCTGCGGCTTCAGCGTGCTTTTATAATCGTTCGCGGCCTGTGTAACTGACTGTTTTGCGGCGGCGATTTGTGCCTTGATGTCTTTGAGTGTTTGGTCGGTGTCCGCTGTGCCATCAACCAGGCTCTGTGCGGCACGGCCCAAATCGTCGGCGACATTCTTGAGATCTTGTTGCGTCTGCGTGGCTTGGTCGGCTGCGGCATTGAGCCGCTTGGCAATCGTATCTCCACCGGCGGGCAGTGATGACGACTTGCCGGCAAGTTCGCGCAATGCCGAAGCGTAGGTGCCGAAGCTTGCGGATTGGTCGTTCACTTTGGTTTGCATGTCGGTGAGCGTGCCGGATATTTGGGCGGATTGCGAGCCAATACTGGCAAATGCGGTATCAAGCTGCTTGCTGACCGTATCGTATGCAGCTCCGGCCTGTTGCAGGGCGGTTTCGACGCCACTGGCGGCGCCAGACAATGCGGAATCCAGACTGTTCACTCCGTCGCGGGTTTGCTTCAATGCCTTTTTGGTGGTGTTTGCGGCAGAGCCAGTGGATCCCAGCAATTTGTCGGTCGAATCAATGATGCCGTTGGCCGCCCCTAAGAGGTTGGCATAGGAATCCATTTGTGAAGCCGCGATAGTCAACCTGGAGGACATGGTGGAGATATGGCTGGTGGCATTGTTGACGTACTGCGCCATCTGCGGGCTTTGCGCATAGTTGGACACATTGGAAACCAGATCAAGTGCCACGCTGGCGAGTGTCTTGACGAAGGTCTGGTCAATGGTGGTGGCTACCGTGCTGGCGCCTTGATCGGTGATATGCGGTGCAATTGGGTTGATTTTCTCATTGAGGTAGTATTCGATTTTCGCGTGCTTGATGGTTGGCGAGAACACTGTCATCATGTCGGCGCTAAAACTCTTCGGGATGATGAGGGCGGCGTAGTAGGCGCCGGAATTCACGCCGTCGATGGCTTCGTCCTTGTCCACGAACTGCCAGTCGAGGTCATGATTGGCGCGCAGGGTATTGGTGACGGTTTCGCCAACGTTGATGGTGATTGGCATGAGATCGGACTTATATCCCTTGTCGACGTTCGCCACGGCAACTTTGAGTGCCTTGGTGTTGCCGTATGGATCCCAGCTGGCGGCGATGTTGTACCAGGCATACAGCGCCGGTACGATTACCAGTCCCATGGCCACGATCACCGCGATTACATTACGTGTGGCTTGGCGCACATCGCGTACGAAGATCTTCCAGATGAGCTTCATCGTGCACCTCCCTGTGCGGGGTTTGTGTCGGTGATGGTGAACTCCGATGATTTCGATGAATCCGATGAATCAGTGGAGCCCGTTCGCTCGAACGGCGTAAGTTGCTCGGTGACCTCTCCGATATCCGGGTCGGTATCCACAGCGGATTCCGCAGATGCTGCCTCATGCCGACCATGGGAGCGGAAGCGGCGCCATACATAGCCGTTGAGCATCACATCGCGGAATTCGTCGGCGTTCATCGCACTGACGCCCAGTTGCATCGCGTAGCTTTCGCGAGTGTATTCGACCACAATCAGGTATGCGTCGATAAGGATGATTGACAGAATCCACGACGTAAGCATCGCGATTTTTTCCTGTGTGACGAACAGCAGTATGAGGAACACGAACGGAAGAATAGTCAGCAGTGCCAAGCCGGCAACAATCATCATTGGGTATCTGGCGAAGAACCGGTGTGCACGGCGGGTGATGATGGCCTTGAGTTCCTTGCTGTCGGAAACCGTGCGGAACACGGATGCGAGGCTGACCTGTTCGTTGACCATGCTGTTGTGCTCGGTGATCATCAGATCAGTGTCTCCCAAGCGGCGGTCGAACAATGCGTTGAGATTCATGGCATAACGGCGCACCACAAGGCCTACGAACAGCGCTGCTGGCAGATACCAGAACAGGTGCAGCATGTCGAGCCAGTAATGGTTGCTGTATGTGCCGGCAATCGGCCCGCGCATCGCGTTGATGCCGTAGGTGAAAGGCAGCCACGGGTGCAGTTTGCGGAAGAAGTCGGGCATCATTTCGATGGGGTAGAGGCCAGAAGCTCCCGGAATCTGCACGATAACCAGAATCACGGCGATGGCTTTACCGATATGGCGGAATGCCACGGCCAGCGCATAGATGATATTGATATAGATGAACGAGCAGAATATGCCGGCCAAGATGAACAGCAATGGGTGCTCGCACTGGATGCCGAGGACCAAATCGCCCACGGTGGCAATGATGGCCTGCAGAAAACCAATGGTGACCAGAAGCATCCATCGGCCGAGGTAGGCCTGCTTGGCGTTGATCCGGCGTATGCTTTCGCGGTCGACCTCAAGCTTATAGATGGCGATGAGCACGAAGCCGCCTACCCAGAGCGCCAGATTCGTGTAGAACGGGGTGACGGCCGAGCCATAGTTATCGATGGCGTACACGACCTTGGTGGTCAGGGTGACGGGCGAACCCATGAATTCGCCGAATCCCTTATCGTCCAAGTGCATCGTGTCCCTGATCTTCTGGTAGACGGCGGAGCTATCAAGCGTGGCAACATCGGTGCGCACGGTGGATACGTCATCGATGATCTGGTTCAAGGAATCCTGCGCGCTGCCTATGGTGGTTCTGGTCTGGGCGATGGTGCTGGACAGCTGGTCGAAGAGGCCATTGGTCTGGTCAAGAGTGCCTGAGAGCGAGGTCAGCGTGCCGCCCAGCGTGCCGTTTAGCGCGGCGAAACTGTTCAGCGATGAAGTAAGTGACGGCATCACTGTGCCGGTCAGCGAACTCCGTGCGGTGTTCAACGCCGCAATGCCGCCGGTGGCGGTGCCGCTCATGGCACCGGAAAGATTGGTGGTGGCGCTCTTGCCGGAGTCGATGAAACGGGTGGTGTCTTCGTGAAAGGTGTTGATTTTCGCTTGCTGCGTGCTGATGGCGTCATCGACCGCGTTGATGTGATCCCAGATGCGCTTGCCGGTCGGATCAGTGGTGTCTGCACTGATGCCGGCCTTATTCAATGCGTCTTTCAACGTGTCGAGGGAAGTGGCGGTTTTGTCGAGCGGACTGTTCAGGGCGTTGGTAATAGTGTCGACGGAATTTTGTGCAGTGTTGAAGGATTGATTGATGGTACCGGCTGCATTGTTGACGTTCACCGTCAGTCCGGAAAGTTGTGCGGAGCTGGTGTCCAGTGCGCTTACCAGCGAGGCCGCGAATACTTGCGAGCCGTCCTGTGTCTCGGCCAGCAACGCTCCGGATTGCTGGGAGGCTTGCTGCGCTGCGGTGATGCTGCGCTGCAATGAGGCCGTAGTACTGCGGGCGTCGGCCAGAGCTGTGTCTGACTGATCCAATGTGGTGCGTAGATCCGTGAGCGCGTCCTGCACCGTGGCAATGGTGGAGAGCACACTGCCGAGATCGGCGACCACATTGTTTTGTGTGCTATTGGTGGCTTGGTCGAGGTCGTCTCCCGCTTGAGAGATGGCGGCGGCAACGGTGTTGCTCACCGTGGTTACGAATGTGGAGTTGATTTGCTCGTCAATGGTGGTTGCACCGGTGTCCGTGATTTTCGGGGCAATGGCGTTCTTTTTCTCGTTGACGTAGTACTTGATCTTCGGTTGTTTGGAGGTGCCGGTCAACGAATCGACCAGGCTGGCGCTGAAGTCTTTTGGCAGCACAATCGCCGCGTAGTAGTCGCCGGTTTGCACGCCCTGTACGGCCTGCTCTTCGTTGCTCACAAACCGCCAGCCGAGTTGGTCGTTATGTTTGAGCTTTATGACCACCTGCTTGCCGGCATTGAGATGGCCAACCAGATCATTGGTGGTGCCGCGGTCCTCATTGGCGACGGCGACTTGTAGGTTGCCGGTGGCGGAATAAGGATCCCAGTTGGCAAGGATGTTGAACCATGCATACAGGGAAGGCAGTACTGCGACACCTAATGTCACCACTGCGGCAACGGGATTGCGGAGAATGCGTTTGCAGTCACGCAGAAATACTTGCCATACCGTGCGCATCCAGCCCCCTCTCGGTCTCTTGTCCTCGGCGCTCCAATCCAGCCATAATGCAGTCTATTCCGGCCGCTCGTGATTTATCGGATAAAGCGCAGCTGCAAGGCGAAAAAACGGCCACCCAGTGTCCGAATGGCGGATGCATGTTCTGGACACTGGGTGGTGCTGGCGCATTACTTATCCAGCTGGAAACCTTGAGCTGCAGCCTTGTCCAGCAGTGTTTTGCCGCTGACGCCCTGACGGCTCACCGAGGCGATTTGATCGCTGAACGCATCCACGGGCCGATCGGTCTGGCGCAAATCGTAATACTGGTGCACCTTGTTGTCGAAGTCAGGCAATTGCTCGAGCATGCCATCGGCGTCGGCAGGATAGGTGTTGTCAAAGAACTGCATGCTGCGCGGCATGCGGGGCTTCAACGTGGGCTCCTGATCAGGCTTGCCGAGAGCCAGACCCAGCACCGGATAGGTGTATTCCGGCAGGTTGAGCAGATCGATCAGAGCGGGGATGTCATTGAGCAGCGAGCCGAGAATCACGCCGCCGAGACCTAGCGAGTAGGCCGCGGTCTCCATGGCGTGCAGAGCCAGCACGGCGTCGTTCTGGGCCTGAGTGAAGCGATAGCTGTACTTGAGATGGAATTCGTCAGAGCCCGGGTCAATGCCCTTGCGTTGGGCGATACGCGCGTTGCGATGCTCGTCGATGACGAACACGTACAGCAGCGGGGCTGTGGCGATATACGGCTGGTTGCCGATTTCGGCGAGGCGGGCCTTGATTGCCGGATCGCTGACGCGGATGGCGGACCAGTCATTGAGGAACTGGCTGGAAGCGGCGTGCTGTGCGACGGTTTCCAGAGTGGCAGTGGCGTCGTCGTCAATGGGCTCGTCCTTGAACTTGCGGATGGAACGACGATTCAGCAGGGTTTCGATAGTTGCATTGGTAGCCATGACTGTATTGTCGCACGGCTCGTGTGCATAGGGGATGTCGGTTGTCTCACAGTGAAATATGCATAGTGAGACGTTGGTGCCAGCGGTTCAGGCGCTTAACGAGAAGCCTTGCGGTGGCGTCGCTCGACAAACGCTTGAGAGCCCTGATTGGACAACTGCGAAACTATTGCGCCGAATGCCGCTGAGATGGCGGCAAATGCCAAGCTCATGGCCAGGCCTTGCGGTGCGTCGGCAGCCAGTCCTTTGATCACATTGCGGCGCGCGGCGCCCTTGTCCCAGGCTATCTGAAACAGCTTGCCCGCAACCAGACCAGCCAAGGCCGGCACTGCCGACTTGACGAGCTTGTCGCCCAGAGAGTCGGGGTCGTTGAGACGTTGGTTGCGCAAGTCGTCCACCTTCTGATCGATGCGGTGCAGTCCCTCGACAACGCGATCGGCGTCAGAGGCAATACCGGTGTTCGTTTCGTCACTCATGACTATCAGTCTAATCGCAAAAGATGGGATGTTCGGTGGAGTTGCCAAGCTGTGCAGACTAGAGTGGAGGCATGAGCGAACAACACATGGACGGCACTGTGGCTGTTGATGCATCTTGCGGCAAGGCGGGGTTCTTGGTATTGCTGCGACATGGTCAAACTTTTTGGAGTGAATCCGGGCAGCATACCGGGCGAACGAACATCCCTCTGACTGAGGTAGGCAGGCAGCAGGCTATGGATGCGGGGGCGCGATTGCGCGAGGCCTTCCCCGAAGGTTTTGACCCTGAGTGTGTGTTCTCCAGCCCGTTGAAACGCGCATGCCAGACCGCGGAACTCGCAGGTTTTGCACAGCATGGCATACTCGACGGCATCGCCGAGTGGGATTATGGCCGTGCTGAAGGGCGTACCCGTCAACAGGTGAGCGAAGCCAGTGGGTTCTCTTGGGATGTGTGGCGTGACGGCCCGCGCTCGCTAACCCCCACGCTGGAGGGCGATTGGGTGGATACTTTGCCGGATGGTGAGCAGGTCAATGTGCATTCCGGAGCTGGAGAAACACTGGACGAGGTCGCGGCGCGGGCCAGGACTGCCATCGAAGAAGTGACGCCGTTGCTGCAGTCGGGGCGGAACGTGCTATTGGTTGCGCATGCCCATATTCTGCGTATCCTGACCTCGCAATGGCTGAACGTGGATCCGCAATTCGCGCGTCTGCTGCGATTGGATACTGCGCATTACTCGGTGCTGAGCGTGTATAAGGGCGATAACGTCATCGAACGGTGGAATGCCTGAGCTGAGCCGTAGCGGGCAGGCTTGACGTTTTGACGTTTCTTTGGCGCAAATGCAGTGACTGCGTTCTGTTTTGAGCCGTGAGCGGACGGGGCGTGTGCGTCATCACCTCTGCAAACGATGGCTTCGGCGTGTTGCGCAACGGGGTAAATGGCCGCGCATGAGGTATGGATTTTACATGTTAGCGCTCTCATTGTTGCCAACGCTTGCATTGCTGCTGCCGGCTGAAACCGACTGGTTTATCGGGAAATTGGTCAACTGCACATGCTTCTGTAGCACTTTTTGGCGCGCCGATAATGCCATCGTTTGCAAAAAAGCGCGAACCGTTGCACAATAGGTCATGTCGATAGTCGTGAGGGTGCTGCTAACGGCACTCTGGCCGACCGGAGATCGGGCGGGTCGACGATGAAAGAGAAAGGTTCGATGATGAATCGTACAGTGAAGTCAGCGGTCGCAGTGGCGGCCATCGCTGCAATGTCCCTCGGAACCCTTGCCGCTTGTGGAAGCTCCACTTCCGGCGACGACTCCAAGGGCAAGGTCTACTACCTGAACTTCAAGCCGGAAGCGGCTGATCAGTGGGCCGCTCTGGCCAAGGAATACACCAAGGAGAAGGGCGTTGAGGTCAAGGTCCAGACCGCGGCCTCCGGCACCTACGAGCAGACCCTGAAGTCCGAGATCGCCAAGACCGAGGCCCCGACCCTGTTCCAGGTGAACGGCCCGGTCGGTTACCAGAACTGGAAGAAGTACACCGCCGACATGTCCAACACGGATGTGTACAAGGAGCTCACCAACCAGGATGTGGCTCTCAAGGATGGCGACAAGGTTGTCGGTGTTCCGTACGTGATGGAAACCTACGGCCTGATCTACAACAAGGACATCCTCAACAAGTACTTCGCCCTCGACGGAGCCAAGGCCACTTCCATGGACGAAATCGATAATTTCGATACCCTGAAGGCAGTTGCCGACGACATGCAGGCCCGCAAGGACGAGCTCGGCATCAAGGGTGCATTCACCTCCGCCGGCTTCGACTCCAGCTCTGACTGGCGTTTCAAGACCCACTTGGCCAACCTGCCGCTTTACTACGAGTTCAAGGATGACAACGTCACCGAGCAGCCGGCCAAGATCAAGGGCACCTACCTGCCGAACTACAAGAAGATCTTCGACCTGTACATCACTGATTCCACCACTGAGCCCACTCAGCTCAGCGCCAAGACCGGCGATGACGCCAACTCCGAGTTCGCGCTCGGCGAGGCCGCCTTCTACCAGAACGGTACTTGGGCTTGGACCGACCTGCAGAAGGCCGGCATGAAGGCCGAATCCGTGGGTATGATGCCGATTTACATCGGTGTCAAGGGCGAGGAGAAGCAGGGTCTGGCCACCGGTTCCGAGAACTACTGGTGCATCAACGACAAGGCTTCCGATGCCGACAAGAAGGCCACCGAGGACTTCCTGTCCTGGGTGATTACCTCCGACACCGGCAAGAAGGCCATCTCTCAGGACATGGGCTTCACCACTCCGTTCAAGACCTTCGATGACGTCAAGTTTGACAACCCGCTGACCGAAGCCGCTGTCGAGGATCAGAAGTCCGGCAAGACCCAGGTCTCTTGGAACTTCACCATGATGCCGTCCGAAGAGTGGAAGAACAAGGTCGGCCAGGCACTGCTCGAGTACGCGCAGGGCACCGGCAAGTGGGATGCCGTCAAGACCGCCTTCGTGGACGGCTGGGCTTCCGAATACGAGGCATCCCACTGATTCCAGTCGGCATCAGTGATCAATCTCGATAACTGAATCTGCGGCGCCCTACCCAATTTCCTTCTCCGGGGCGCCGCGCTTACCTCCCTACTCCACCTTGTGTGTCTCCTTTCCTATATCACTGAAGGCCACCGTCCGTTTGGGCGGTGGCCTTCAGTGTTGCCTGGCGTTTGGTTGCTGGCCGGCTGTTGTGCTAGCGGGTTCTGGCTAGCGGATCTTGGCGGTAGAGGAACGAACCACAAGGTGAGCTGGCGCCACGACGTACGGTTCGTCGACGGGCTTTTCCTCGATGAGGTCGAGCGTCATGTGCGCGGCTTTGCGGGCCATGCCTACTGGATTCTGGCGAATCGTGGTCAGGCCGATGTCGTCGGTGTAGAAGCTGTCGTCATAGCCGATAAGCGATACATCGCCCGGCACGGAGAGACCGTTGCGCTCCAGCTGGAACATGAGCGGCAGAGCAATGCCGTCTTCCTGGCAGGCGATGGCAGTGGGCAGCTTAGGCAGACTCATCAGTTGGGTGACCACATCGCTGATTTGGTAACGGCCGGCATCATCCACCTTGCAGACGATGACCTGCGGTTCGATGCCCTCGTTGCGGCAGCATTCCGTGAAGGCGCCGAATCGGTTTTGCACGGAGAAGTTGAGCGACACATCGCGGTCGGTGCTGATATATGCAATATCGCGGTGGCCAAGGTTGATCAGATGGCGAGCCGCTAGCGTGGAGCCCTGTACATCGTTGATGTTGACGGCGGCGGTGAACCCACGCACTTCAGGATCGACCGAGTTGATGCCGATGATCGGCACATCCGCCGAGGCCAGCTGAGTGATTTCGTTATTGTCGATGTCGAAAGACACCACGATAACGGCATCCGCGTTGCGGCGTACTGGCAGCATTTCAAAGAATTCGCGGCGTTCCTCGATGCTGGAGATTTGGAATACCGAAATATCGTATCCCGCAGCATGCAGCACTTCGTTGAGCCCCTCAATTACTGAAGCGGTGAACCATAGGCGAATGTGACCACTCATCAGTACCGCGATGCGCAGTGATCGGCCTGATTTCAAGGCCGCTGCCGAACGGGACAGGGAAAAATTGAGTTCGTCGGCGATGGCAAGCACGCGCTCGCGGGTTTTAGTCGAGACCAGATCCGGTCTGGTGAACGAGCGTGACACAGTGGAAATGGATACGCCGGCCTTCTGGGCGACATCTTGGATACTTGTGGTCATAACAGCCCCTTTGCCTTGCAAAACGCGAAGCGGACACAACTGGCTCCAGTGTACATGGTGATTGGGCAATTTGCGCAATGACAACGATTGTATTACAAACGTTTGCAGATAGTCTATTATTATGCAGAAACGTTGGAATTTAGCTATTTTGTGAAGTGAAAGATAATTGCTCTGATGGGATGTAGTTGCATGTAGAAACGCTGTAAATGACAACGTTTGACATATGGTTGTCGAGTGTTTACCATGAAGCTTAGGCTTGATTGGCGGGATTCGCGAACGTGTGTTCTGCTTGACGGGCTGGAATTGAGTTGAACTCCGCGCTCGGCGCACGATGCAGTGCAGTGTTGCGGACTCAAGGAGGAGGAAAGTCATGATCAGCATGGCGGGCAAGGCAATACGCCGGTGGTGGGCGCTGTTTGCGCTACCCACGTTTGCCGCATTCATCATCGGGTTTTTGGTGCCCTTCATCATGGGCGTCTACTTGAGCTTCTGCGAATTCACCACCGTCACCGATGGCGAATGGATAGGGCTCAAGAACTACACCAAGGCGCTGAAGGACAAGGAATTCCTGCACGCATTGGGTTTCTCCACTTCATTCACCATCGTGACCACCATCGTGATCAACGTGATCGCTTTCGCCATCGCCTATATGCTGACCAAGGCGATCAAGGGCTCCACGCTGTTCCGCTCGGTGTTCTTTATGCCGAACCTGATCGGCGGCATTATCTTGGGCTACATCTGGCTGCTGCTGCTGAACGGCGTGCTGGCCCACTGGGGCCGCGCCTTGACCTATAAGGCATCCTACGGATTCTGGGGTTTGGTCATTCTGGTGTGCTGGCAGCAAATCGGTTACATGATGATCATCTATATCGCCGGCTTGCAGGCGCTGCCCACCGATGTGCTGGAGGCGGCGGCCGTGGATGGTGCCAATGGACGGCAGACCATGTTCCGTATCATCATTCCGTTGATGATGCCGTCTATCACGGTCTGCTCCTTCCTGACCGTGACCAACGGTTTCAAGCTGTACGATCAGAACCTCGCGTTGACTAATGGTGCGCCGAGCAATATGTCTGAAGGCCTGGCGATGAACATCACCCGCACCTTCTACGGCCGTATGGGCTGGGAGGGCGTCGGCCAGGCGAAGGCCGTGCTGTTCTTCATTCTGGTTGCGGTAATCGCCCTTATTCAGAACAAGCTCACCACGAGCAAGGAGGTGGCAGCCTGATGAACGAGAACAAGCCTGTGAAGCACGGCGCGTTGTGGACTGTCCTGTTCGCCGTCGTCTCTCTATTCTGGATCTTCCCGATTGTTCTGGTGTTGATCAACTCCTTCAAGCAAAAGGCATACATCTCCAAGAATGCGTTCTCTTTGCCGGCGGGCAAGGCGTTCGTGGGATTCGAAAACTATGTGCGCGGTGTTGAGACTACGCAGTTCTTCGCCTCGTTCGGTTGGACGCTGCTGATCACGGTTGGCTCGGTAATCCTGATTCTGGTGTGTACTTCGATGTGCGCGTGGTGGATCGTGCGCGTGAACAACTGGGCGGCCAAGCTTCTCTACACTCTATTCCTGTTCAACATGATTGTGCCGTTCCAGATGGTGATGTTCACCCTCTCCAAGATTGCTGACATGCTGAAGCTCAATACCCCATGGGGTCTGTGCATTGTGTACCTCGGATTCGGCGCCGGTCTGGCCGTGTTCATCTTCACCGGTGTGATCAAGGGCATTCCGGCCGAGCTTGAGGAATCCGCCATGATTGATGGCGCTTCCGTTCCGCGTATCTTCTTCCAGATTGTGGTGCCGATTATGAAGCCGTCGATTGTTTCGGTGGCCATCCTCGAAGCCATGTGGATCTGGAACGACTACCTGCTGCCATACCTGACGCTCGACCTAGGTAAGTACAAGACCATTTCGGTGGCTGTGCAGTACCTCAAGGGCGGTTACGGTTCTGTGGATATGGGAGCCATGATGGCCTGCCTGGTTCTGGCAATCATCCCCATCATCGTCTTCTACCTGGTATGCCAGAAGTATATTGTGAGTGGAGTTATGGCGGGCGCAGTGAAAGGCTGAATCCCAACAATCTGGCTCCCCTCTTTGAGGGGAGCTGCCATCGTAGATGACTGAGGGGAGCCTTGATGAAGCGCAGGTTACTCCCCTCAGTTGGCTTCCGCCGACAGCTCCCCTCAGGGAGGGGAGCCGAGCGGTACAAGGAGTGAACTGATGAACTGGCTGGCACCGGATTCGAAATTCATGCGCGCGTGGAGCAATCTCATCGATGGCGTATGGGTCAATATTCTGATGCTGGTCACATCCATTCCGATTATCACCATCGGTGCGGCTCTGACTGCCGGCCATGATGCTTGCCGTCGCTCCATCGAGGGAGAGGGCAAAGGCGTCACAGCCAACTACTTCCGCTCATTCAAGGCTAATTTCGTCAAGGCCACATTGCTGTGGCTGCCGTTCCTGGTGGTGCTGATCGCTTTGGCCTGGTCGTGGATTGTGCTGCAATTCACCCCGCTGCTCATCATCAAGTTCGCGCTTACCATCATCTGGCTCATCGGCTTTGAGTGGGTATTCGCGTTGCAGGCCCGGTTTGAGAACACCGTGGCCGGTACCCTGAAGAACGCCTTTATTTTCGGTATTTCCCATATCGCGATGACCGCGGCGCTTGTCGTCGTGGACGCTGTGTTCGTGGCGTTGCTGGTGGGCAGTTGGTTCTATATGCCTGGAGGCTTGTTCCTGTTGGTGATCCTCGGCTACGGCACCATGCTGATGCTCCACATCCCCGTTACCGAGCGCGTCTTCAAGCCGTATCTTCAACAATAAGAAAAGGCCGTTGCGGAGGAACAGTGGCCTTTTCTTATTGCCATAGGGCGATTATTTCTTTGCCTGAGTGATTTGGTATGCCACGAAGAGGATGGCCAGCCAGATTACGCCGGCGATAACAGCGATGCGGTAGCTGGCGGAGAAGCACATCAACACCACAACCAGTGCCAGGAATACCAGCACCACCCATGGGGTCACCTTGGCGAACGGCAGCTTGAAGTGAATCGCGTCGAGCGCCTCCTGCCCGGACTTGCCGGCCAGGTCGGAGTCTTCCGGAGCGCCACCGGCTTCCACCACCTTGCGGAACTTCATCTCGGTGAACATAATCATCGTCCAATTGATAATGCCGGCGATGGTGGCAATCGACATCAGATAGTTGAACGCGAACTCAGGCCACACGAACACCACAACCACGGCGATGGCGGTAATCACGGCGGAAGTCAGCACGCCGGCCACCGGTACGCCCTTGGAGTTGAGCTTGCCGAGGTATGCGGGGGCGTTACCCTGCTTGGCCAGCGAGTACAGCATGCGTGAGTTGGCGTACAGGCCGGAGTTGTAGACGCTCATCACGGCGGTCAGGCACACGAAGTTGAGGATTCCGGCGGCCGCGTGAATGCCCACGGAGTCGAAGATCTGCACGAACGGGCTGGATTTGCCGTCGATGGTGTTCCACGGCACCACAGCCATGATCACGCCCAAAGCGCCGATGTAGAACACGAGGATTCGCCAGATGATGTCGTTGGTGGCACGCGGAATCGTGGTCCTCGGATCTTCGGTTTCGCCGGCGGTGATGCCGATGAGTTCGGTGCCGCCGAAGCTGAACATCACCACGACCAGTGCCATCAGCAGGCCGGTCCACCCATTATCAGTGTGGCCCATGAGTCCGTTCGGGAAGAAACCACCGCCCACGGTGAACCAGTTGGCGAAGCTTGCCTTGATGCCGGAGGCGGTAGGCAGGGCAAAGATGATGACTGCGAGGCCACCGATAATCATGGCGATTACGGCCACGATCTTGATAATGGCAAACCAGAACTCGAACTCGCCAAATTTGGAGACGCCCAGCAGGTTTGCAGCGGTGATGAGCACCAGGAACACGGCTGCGGAGACCCACGTCGGGATTGCCGGGAACCAGTAGTTCACAAAGCTGCCAACTACGGCCAGTTCCACCATTGAAACGAGAATGTAGTTGAACCAGTAGTTCCAGCCGGAGATGAAGCCGGCGCGCTTGGACCAGTAGCGGGTGGCATAGTAGCTGAATGCGCCCGCCTTAGGGTCCTCGACGGACATTTCGCTCAGTGCACGCACAATCATGAAGATTGCGAAGCCGCCGATGAGGTAGGCCAGCAGAATCGATGGGCCGGCTAGGGCGATGGATTCGCTGGAACCGTAAAACAGGCCGGTGCCGATGGCGCCGCCGAGGGCGATTAGCTGGATATGGCGATTTTTCAATGATTTGCGCAGGGTCGCGGGTACCGGCACATCGTCGGTTTCGCGCGGCTTCTTAGGCGCGTCAGTAGTGCTCATGTTGTTCTTCTCTCGTAAGCCGCGGGCGGCGGTGTAGTCCGTCAGCGATTATGCTCAACGATGGTATTGTATGCCGATTGGTTCCACAAGACCGTGCGGAGACCATGCTGAGTTGGCATCAGCGGGGCGATTCTTCGGTTGGTTGGGGGATTTGCTTCGCTGACGGGCTCTCAGTGGGGCAAAACCGCGATTTGTTCGAACATTTGCTTCGCTGAGGGGCCGTGAACGGGATGTTTTTTCGGTTGAGTGGGTGGGTGCTTCGCTGAGGGGGCATTGCGCAGCTTTGGGCAGTTACGTAGTGGGAGTGGGGGCTCTTACTCCCATTGGATTCTGCGAGTGGCTAAAAGCATTGTTTTACAATGGATACTACGACGGGATTTTGGTGGCTGCGATTGCAAGCCATCCGCGGCGAAATCGCTGGAGGTGCTCGATGGCGTATATCGAATTTGACAAGGTGGTCAAGGAATACCCGTCTGGCGGCACGTCGATTCGCGCGCTTGATGAGGCAAGTTTCACCGCCGATCAGGGCGAGCTGACAGTGATTCTTGGGCAATCCGGTGCCGGTAAAACCACGGCATTGAATATTTTGGGCGGTATGGATACCGCGACTTCCGGCCGTGTGGTGGTTGGCGAGCGTGATATCACGGGCTTGCGGAAGCGAGACTTGATTACGTATCGCCGCAACGACGTCGGCTTTGTATTCCAGTTCTATAACTTGGTGCCAAATCTCACCGCCCTGGAGAACGTGGAACTCGCCTCGCAGATTTGTCCCGACCATTTCGACCCGGCTGAAACGCTGCGCAAAGTCGGACTGGGGGAGCGCATGAATAACTTCCCGGGCCAGCTGTCCGGCGGCGAGCAGCAGCGCGTCTCCATCGCCCGCGCAATCGCCAAGAAGCCGAAGCTGCTGTTGTGCGATGAGCCGACCGGCGCCCTTGATTACGAGACCGGCAAGGAAGTGTTGCAGCTGTTGCAGGATATCTGCCACGACGAGGGAATGACCGTGATGATCATCACCCATAATTCCGCGCTCGCGCCGATGGCTCACAAGGTGATTCACTTCCGTTCCGGAACCGTGACCAGCGAGGAAATCAATACTGCGCCGCAGCCCATCGCAGACATCGAGTGGTAGGCGGTTCTTATGGCAACGGCAAGGCATTCTCATACCGGCTTCCCGGGTGGCCGACCTGTGAAACATCTCGTGAAACAGAGAAGCCAATCTGTGAAACGTCCCGTGAAACAATCTGAATCCGATGATCGCGGATCCAGCGTCTCCGCCGTGTTTGTCAAAGATGCCTTGCGTTGTTGGCTGCGCAGCTGGAAACGATTCGTGTCTATCGCCGTCATCACCCTACTCGGTGTGGCCGTGCTGACCGGCATCTACGCCGGTTGCCGTGATGCCTTTTTGGCTGCAAGCCGCTTTTACGATCAGCAAGGACTGCACGACTTGCAGGTGCTATCCACCTACGGTTTGACCGGTGACGATGCAGCGGCGTTGCGTCGCGTCGAAGGTGTGGAAACCGTGCAGCCGGAGCGCTCGCAGACGGTGACCGCTACGGTGAAAGGCACGAAGAAGACCGTCACCATGCAGGAAATCGGCACCGAAGGTTTGGATCAGCCGTATCTGCAGCAAGGGGATATGCCGAGCAAGGCCGGCGAAGTGGCGGTTACGCAGCAATTCCTCAACGACAGCGGGCTTGAGATTGGCGATGACCTCACTGTGACGCCGCGGTCCGCATCCTCAACCGTTCTGGTGGGCGCAGAGGATAAGAGCAACAGCGGCTCCAGTAAAAGCTCTGATGGAGATACGGACACCGTGGGTGCTGCGGAAGACGCCACCACGAGCAACAACGAAAAAGAGCAGTCCCCGCAGTTCCCCACAGAACTCACCATTACCGCAGTAGTGCTTGACCCAAGCGACCTCAACAATCCAGTCGGCTATTCCGGCATGACCGCGTTCCGGTCCACCTCGTCCGAGGATTATGTGTTCTTTGCGCCCAGTGATGGCGTGACCGGCAATGTATACACGGCAATATCCATTGCGGTCGCAGGCGCGTCCCAATATGACACGTTCTCCGATGACTACGATGCCGCAATCAAAACCGTGGCTGACCGCATCGAGAGTCAGATACAAACCCAGCGGCAGAAAGCCCGCCGCCAACAAATCGTCACAAGTGCTCAGAACACGCTCGATGCAGCCAAGGCCGATGCGCTCAAGCAGCTTGACGAAGGCCAACAGCAGATCGACAGTAATCGTGCTGAGCTGGAGGCCAACGAGACGAAGCTCGCAGAGAGCCGAACGCAACTCGAACAGAACAAAGCCTCCATCACTGACGGCGAGCGGCAAATAGCCGAAGGCCGCGCGCAAATAGCTTCTGCGCGTCAGCAGATTGCACAAGGTCGTCAGCAGATAGCCGATGCCCGCGCGCAGCTCGAGTCCGGCAAAGCCCAACTCACCAGCGCCAGGCAACAACTCGATGCCGCGCAGGCTGAGCTGACCGCCAACCGGAGCAAGGTCGAACAAGGCATTGCGCAAATCGACCAAGGTGTGGCACAACTTGACCAGATGCTGCAGCTTATCCAGCAAGCCGATGATCTGCTATCCCAGCTCGATCCGAATATCGATATCGATTCATCCACATGGCAGACTGTGAAACAGCTGCTCACCAGTCTGGGAATCACTGTGCCCGACGTGCCGTCCATCAGTTCGCTGAGACAACAGTTAGATGCCAAACAGAATGAACTGCAATCGCAGCGCAGCGACGCAATCAAGCAAAAAACCGAACTGCAGCAAACCTTGGATGGCACGATTGCCCCCGCGCAGAACACCTTGGACCAGCAGAATGCGCAGTTAACGGCCAAAGAACAGGAAGCTGCAGCCGGAGAAGCGGAGCTCAACGCCAAGTTAGCCGAGCTCGAATCGAATGCCGCACAACTGGAAACGCGGTCGGCGCAGCTTGAAGCGCAGGCCGCGCAACTGGCCGGCGGCAAACAGCAGCTTGAAGAGGGTGAAAAGCAGCTGAAAGACGGAGAACAGCAGCTTGAGGACGGCAAACAGCAGCTGGAGGATGCCCAACAAGAGCTGGATGAGAAACGCAGCGAGGCGGAGAGCGAGTTCGCCAAACAGCAGCGCTGTATCGACGACGTGGCCAACGCGCGCTGGTACGTGCAGACGCGTTCCTCAATCGATGGATTCAGTTCGCTCAAGTCAGACGTCAGCTCCATCGAGTCCATAGGCCGCGCATTCCCGGTGGTGTTCTTGCTGGTCGCCGTGCTGATGAGCTTGACCACCATGACCCGCATGGTCGAAGAAGATCGCGGACTTATCGGCACGTATCTGGGTCTTGGCTATGGCGGCATGGTCGTTTCTCTGCGATACTTGCTGTTCGCGTTGCTCGCTTGCCTAGTCGGTGGTGGCATAGGCCTGCTGGTCGGGTTCCTTGGTATCCCGGCATTCCTACTGATTGTGATTAAGGGGCTGTATATATTGCCGGACGTGCGGCTTGAATACGACTGGGGGTACGGCACCGCCGGCATCCTATTGTTCGTGGTTGGTGTGGGTGTGGCCACCGCACTTGCCTGTCGTAGCGAAATTCGGCATACACCTGCCGCGCTGATGCGACCGAAAGCGCCAAAGGCCGGCGCCCGCATTCTGCTGGAACGTATCAGGCCGGTATGGAGCAGGCTGAGCTTCTTGGGCAAGGTCACCGCACGCAATATCTTCCGGTTCAAGTCGCGCCTGTTGATGACCGTGGGTGGTGTGGCCGGCTGCACTGCACTGATTATCTGCGGATTTGCGATTAACGACACCGTGGACACCATCGGCGTCAAACAGTATGGGCAGATCTATCAATACGACTTGATGGTGGTGTCGAATGACGATGATGCGGCCGCGATGCGCAAGCAGGTCAAAAAGGATGGGCGGACCACCGAAACGTTGAACTTGCGCGTGGATAGTGCGGAGATGAGCAATGCTGCTCAGGAAAGCGAAACCATCCAATTGATGGCGGTACCCAATAATTCGCTGAACAAATTGAACGATATGGTCACCTTGGAAGAGGCCGGCGATGAGGGATGGTTTGGACTGTCTAACTTCTTCGGCGCATCAGGTGGCGGCACTGTGACGCTGGATGACAGTGGTGTGATTGTGGCGCAATCCGCTGCCAATTCGTTGGGCGTGCACACTGGCGATACCGTTACCGTGAGCAACGGCGGTAGTAGCCGCGCTAAGATAAAGGTCGCCGCGGTGGTACGCAACCTCATCGGATCCGATGTGTACATCAGTGAGCGGCTGTACGACCAGAAATTTGCGGCACATGACATTGACTCATCTGCCTCGGATGGTGAGTCTTCCACTCTGACTTGGAACGCGATGCTTGCCAAACTGAAGGGTCCCGATGGGGAACAGGCCGAGTATGCGGATCGGCTGGGTGAGGAATCGTCGGTGGTGAAGGCCGTGAGTTGTGCGCATCTGGAGGCTACGTTCAAATTCGATTTGATGGCCGCCGTGGTGGCGCTGATTGTGGGGCTTGCCGGCGGATTGGCGTTGGTGGTGCTGTTTACGCTGGCCAACACGAACGTATCCGAGCGCGTACGCGAGATGGCCACGCTTAAGGTGCTGGGCTTCTATGACCGTGAAGTGCACAACTACGTGAATCGCGAGATGATGATTCTGACCGGCATGGGAGTGGTGGTCGGATTGCCGCTCGGTCGCTGGATTGGCGGGCTTCTGACGGCTGCGCTGAATATGCCGTCACTGTACTTTGAAGTGGAAGTGCATTGGTACAGCTATGCGATTGCTGTGGCGGTCACGTTGGCATTCGCGCTGCTGGTGCAGCTGTTCACCAACCCAGTGCTTGACCGGATTGAGCCGGTCAGTTCGCTCAAGTCCGTGGAATGACCTTGCTTGAGCCCCCTCTGATGAGGGGCTATCAGCGAAGCTGACTGGGGGAGAGAGGACAAGATGGAGAAAGTTCAATTTCTTGGTGATGAATTGAACTTTTTGGCCTAATGTTCGCGGTATCATCACGTGCGTTCGTGAGCTGGGTGATTTTCGCGACATCTATCGGTGATACAGTTTGAACTTGCATTGAACGAGTGCCGTAGTCGGCGTGAACAGGGCCGAGCGGCAGAGAAGAGAAACGAAATCAGTATGGCCGATACAAATGCGAACGGTAACGCGCAGCAGTCCGGGAGCAAGCTCAAGTCCGTCGAGAGCCTTGATCAGACCAATGCGATGGAACGAGGCCTCAGCAACCGCCATGTACAGTTCATCGCCATCGGCGGCACTATCGGCACCGGCCTGTTCCTGGGCTCCGGCAAATCGATCTCGCTGACCGGCCCCTCGATCGTCTTCGTGTATATCCTGGTCGGCGTCATCATGTTCTTCCTGATGCGCGCCATCGGCGAGATGATGTACCGCGACCCCAGCCAGCACACCTTCATCAATTTCATCACCCGCTACCTGGGCAACGGATGGGGGCATTTCGCCGGCTGGACGTATTGGGCCGCGCTCGTGCTGCTGGGTATGACCGAGATCACGGCCGTCTCCACGTACTTCATCACCTTCTTCGACACGTTCGGCATCGACCTGACCCATTGGAAATGGCTGATCGAGCTGTGTTTCCTGGTGTCGCTGGTGTCCGTCAACCTGATCGCCGTCAAGGTGTTCGGCGAGGTGGAGTTCTGGTTCTCGATGATCAAGATCACGCTGATCGGCGCGATGATCGTCACCGCCGTGGTCATGATCGTGATCGGCTACCAGTACCCGGCCGCGCGGATTCATGGCGTGGATCATGTGAGCCCGGCGGGCCACGCCGGACTCGACAACCTGTTCGCCGGCTTCTCGTTCGCCCCGAACGGCTGGATGGCCTTCCTCATGAGCTTCCAGATGGTGTTCTTCGCCTATGAGCTGCTCGAGTTCGTGGGCGTCACCGTCTCCGAGACCAAGAATCCTCGTGAGGTGCTGCCCAAAGCCGTCAACGAGATCATCGTGCGTGTGCTCATCTTCTACGTGGGCGCGCTCGTGGCCATCATGTGCATCGTGCCGTGGACCTCGTTCAAGCCGAACGAGGACGGCTCTTTCGCCTCCCCGTTCATCATGGTGTTCCAGTACGCCGGGCTGAACTGGGCGTCCGCCCTGGTGTTCTTCGTGGTGATCACCGCCGCGTCCTCGTCGCTCAATTCGCTGTTGTATTCCGCCGGCCGTCACCTGTACCAGCTGGCCGAAGAGTCGCCGAGCCCGATGCTCAACAAGATCGGTCAGGTTTCCGATCGCAAAGTGCCGGCGCGCGCAATTCTGGTGTCTGCAGTGCTGATTCTGCTCTCGCCGATTGTTAACGCCATTCCAGGTGTTTCCGGTGCGTTCGTGCTGTTCTCGTCTGCCAGTTCCGCGGTGTTCCTATTTATTTACATTCTGACGCTGGTGGCACACCGGAAGTACCGTCGTTCGGACGACTTCATCCCGGACGGTTTCGTGATGCCTGCATGGAAGGTGCTGAACACAGTGGCGATTGTGTTCTTCGTGTTTATTTATCTGACGCTGTTCTTGGCGGACGATACGCGCAATTCCGCGATTGCCGGCTTGGTGTGGTTGATTGGCTTCGGTGGCTTCTCGCTGTTGCGCGAGCGTTACCGCAGTCGTGATTTGAAGGCCGCGCTAGAGCATAAGGAGTAGGTTTTTGGCTCCCCCTCCCTGAGGGGAGCTGGATTGCGTAGCGAGACTGAGGGGAGTCGCGGTGGCACCGGGACTCCCCTCAGTCGTCTAACGAAGACAGCTCCCCTCTTCAGAAGGGCGCCAAGCAAATGCTGAAATCAGTACTGATATTCCTGGTGTCTTCTCTCCGGCCGTGACCGCAAACGGCAAATGGTTGCGCTTGGATGGGATTGGGCAGGTGCAGAACAGGCTGAACGCGCACGGGTAGTTGAATGCATAGTTGAAGTCAATATGGTCCAGCGTGAGGATATCCGCGGCCGTCAATTCGTAAATGCGGCCGATGCCGGCGGTCTTGGTGCCGCTTGTCTCGTCGGAGAAGAATATGTAGGCGTCCCGACGTGGTCTATTTCACGCGTGATCTGGAGTAGACGATATCGATATACAGGTATTCGGCCGAAGGGAGTGGCGTCGCAATGGATGGTTCAGTTGTGGCGCTATTTCCCCTTTAGTCGTCTAACAACGGCTCAGCCTTAGAGAAGGGCGTCGCGCATGGGTCAGCTATGCGACGGACGACCGCTGCCAGGGTAGCGCAATGCCCCGTGCACTAGTGCCGATGTGAAATGCATGCTGCACAGCCCGCTTCCTCAGCCTCATTCGTGCATCCATCAATGCTGCATAGATTCATTCCTCGAATCATGATTCCCGCCCCCTCGGTGGTCTGGCTTCCGTGCCAGCTCTTTCTTGACTCCATATGTAGCCCGGAATCGTTGCAATGTATAGGTGCTGTGTATTGATTCGTTTTTTACAGGTGCTCTATCGTTTTTGTGGTCTCGTGAACAGCTGGGACGACGGATCTGTCTAGATTACTCTCAATGGTGAATTGTTTACGGTGTGAGATATTCTTTGGGATGTTTGCGGTGCACTGCCGCATGGTGCGTGAAATGGATGGTGCTTCGATATGGGATTCGAGCAGGAAGCGGTCGGCGAGCTGTATGCCAGCGTATGGGGCAATCGTTCGAAAATGCAGAGGGAATTCACGCGCGGCGCCCATGGAGAGCAGTTCGTGCTTCGGGAGTTGTCCTTCAAGGGCACCCAGACGCCGTCGCAGTTGGCGACTGCGCTTCAAGCCAGCTCAGGCCGTATCTCCACCGTGCTGTCATCATTGGAAAAGAAGGGCTGGATTACGCGCGACATTGATTCTAATGATCGGCGCATCATCCGCGTGAGCCTTACTGATTCCGGGCGTGAGGAGTCTCGTCGAATGATTGATGAGATGCGTTCCGCAATCTGCTGGATCTTCTCGCAGATGGGGGAGCGTCGCACGCGCGAATTCGTTGATTTGCTTTCGGAATTCACCACGTACATGTCGATTTGCCATCCCGGCCAGCCGCGTCCTACTCCTGAGCAAGTGCGGGGGGCGTTTGCCGAGCGGGATAAGCGCGTGGCGGAGCACATGGCGGCCAAACATGCTGAGGGCTGATCGGCAAGCATGATTGATGATGCTCGCAGCGAACATGCAGAATTGCGCGTAATATCTTACGGTGTAAGTAATCAAATAATGAAAACTATTAAGACATCGTGAATCAATAAGTATCGATAACTCAATCAATCCACAAATCAAATAGTTAATAACCCAATAACCAACCAACACAAGGGGAAACCAATGTTTCGCATCATGAAATACCTCTCCAAAGCGGAGATCGGTCAGATGCTTATCGCCTTAGTGTCCATCGTCGGGCAAATCTGGTTCGACCTCGAACTGCCCGATTATATGTCAGACATCACCACCCTGGTCGAGACGCCGGGCAGCGCAATGGCGGACATCTGGGTCGCCGGCGGCAAGATGCTGCTGGTCTCGCTCGGCTCGGTCTGCTGCGCCATCATCACCGGCTATATCGCGGCGCGCGTGGCCTCCAGCTTCGGCCAGCGCCTACGCTCGCTCGAATTTCGTAAGGTCGAATCCTTCGGCCCGGCCGAAATGAGCAAGTTCTCCACGGCCAGCCTCATCACCCGCTCCACCAACGACATCACGCAAATCCAGATGTTCATCACCATGGGTCTGCAGCTCATTGTCAAGTCGCCGATCATGGCCGTGTGGGCTGTCTGCAAGATTGCCGGCGAGGGCTTCGAATGGACGGTCGCCACGGCCATAGCGGTCGTGATTCTGCTGGTCGCTGTCGTGATCCTCATGGCACTGGTCATGCCGAAGTTCAAGGCCATGCAGAGGCTCACCGATAACATCAACCTCGTGGCCCGCGAGAATCTCACTGGTCTGCGGGTGGTGCGCGCCTACAACGCCGAGGACTACCAGGAGTCCAAATTCACCAAGGCCAACAAGGATCTGACCGATACGCAGCTGTTCACCAACCGCACCATGGCCATCATGATGCCGCTGATGAACACGGTGATGAACGGCCTTATGCTCGCCGTCTACTGGATTGGCGCCTACCTGATCGAGGCCGCCGAGCTTACCGACAAGCTCACCGTGTTCTCCAACATGGTGGTGTTCTCCAGCTACTCCGTGCAGGTGATTATGAGCTTCCTGCTGATGAGCATGGTATTCGTGCTTTGGCCTCGTGCCGACGTGTCCGCGCAGCGTGTGATGGAAGTGCTCAACACCGAGCCGATTGTGAAAAACGGCACCAAGCGCGCGGCCGACATCGCCAAGACCGGTCAGACCGGCACCGTGGAATTCAAGAACGTGAGCTTTACCTACCCGGATTCGCGTGAGGCCATGCTGCAGGATATCAACTTCAAAGCCGAGAAGGGCCAGACCGTGGCGTTCATCGGCTCTACCGGCTCGGGCAAGTCGTCGCTGATTAATCTCGTGCCGCGCTTCTACGACGTATCCGCCGGGCAAGTGCTCGTCGACGGTGTGGACGTGCGCGACTATGACATGGTCGCCCTACGCGACAAGATCGGCTACGTGCCGCAGCGCTCCGTATTGTTCAAGGGCACCGTGGCCGGCAATATCAGCTATGGCGACAAGCCCGGCGAGAACGACGCGGTCGAACTCGCGGATACCTCTACTCCCGCCGGCCGTAAGCGTGAGGCGCTTCAGCTGGCCACCGATGCCGCCAACGACGGCAAGTTGACAGACGAACAGATGAGCCGTGTCAAGGCCGCTGCCGACGTGGCCCAGGCCAGCGAATTCGTCAACCGCATGGACGGCGGATTCGATTCGCCGATCGCACAAGGCGGCTCGAACGTGTCCGGTGGCCAGAGACAGCGTCTGTCCATCGCCCGCGCCGTCTACCGTCATCCGGAAATCCTGATTTTCGATGACTCGTTCTCCGCGCTCGACTTCAAAACCGACCGTGCGGTGCGAGACGCGCTCGCCAAGGAAGCCAAGGATTCCACCAAGCTCATCGTGGCCCAGCGCATCGGCACGATCATGAACGCCGATCGCATCGTGGTGCTTGACGAGGGCAAGGTTGTGGGACAAGGCACACACAAGGAGTTGCTCGAGAACTGCGAAGTGTACCGACAGATTGCCGAATCCCAGCTGAGTGAATCGGAACTGACTGCGTAACTTAGATGGCTCCCGCTGACGGGAGCTGTCGAGCATAGCGAGACTGAGAGTGGTCTCTGAAGCCTCCTCTCAGTCACTTCGTGACAGCTCCCCTCCAGAGGGGAGCCAAGAGACAAAGGACTTAAGAAACAATGCCAAGAGGACCTATGGGCCGCGGAGGTGCGGTCGAAAAACCACAGGATTTCGGCAAAGTCATGGGCAAACTCGTCCGCTTTTGCCGCAAATACGTTCCTGCCATCATCATCGCGCTTGTGCTGGGCGCGGCTGGCACCATCTGCCAGATTATCGGCCCGGACAAGCTCAAGGACATGACCAATGAGATCACCAAAGGTCTGCCTGCGGTAGTGCACGGCAAGCCGGTGCTCAACTCGATCGACATGGGCGCGGTTGCTCGTATCGGCTGGCTGCTTGTGGTGCTGTATGTGGGCTACGCGTTGCTCAGCTACATTCAAAGCTGGATGATGGCCACCGTTACGCAGCGCACTGCACAGGAGTTGCGTGAGTCGATCAGCAAGAAGATCAACAAGCTGCCGCTCAGCTACTTCGACAAAGTCAGCTACGGCGACGTGCTTTCCCGTATCACCAACGATGTGGACGCTATCGGCCAGACGCTGGGCCAGTCGCTCGGATCGCTGATCACATCCGCGACGCTGTTCGTGGGCGCATTGGTCATGATGTTCTACGACAACTGGATCATGGCGCTGTGCGCAATCGGTTCAAGCATCATCGGCCTGATCATCATGATGGTCATTATGAAGGCCTCGCAAAAGTACTTCACCCGCCAGCAGGTCGCGTTGGGTGATGTGAACGGCCATGTGGAAGAGATGTACGCCGGTCACACCATCGTCAAGGCATACAACGGCGAGGCAGATTCTATTCGTCGGTTCGAGCGCTACAACGCGGATCTGTACGATTCCGGCTGGAAGTCGCAGTTCTTGTCTGGTCTGATGATGCCGCTGATGAACTTCGTCGGTAATTTCGGCTATGTGGTGGTGTGCGTGGTGGGTGCCGCGCTCGCCATGGACGGCCAGATCGAATTCGGCGTGATCGTGGCGTTCATGATGTATATCCGCCTGTTTACGCAGCCGCTTTCGCAGTTTGCGCAGGCGTTCCAGAACCTGCAGCGTTGCGCCGCCGCATCCGAACGCGTATTCGGATTCCTCGAAGAGTCGGAAATGGCTGACGAATCCGGCAAGCAGGCGCTGCTTGGCGCTCAAGGCCATGAGGTGCACGGCGATGTGGAATTCAGTCACGTGCGCTTTGAATATGAGGCCGGCAAGCCGATTATCAACGACTTCTCCGCTTCTGTCTCCTCCGGTCAGAAGGTTGCTATTGTGGGCCCGACCGGTGCCGGTAAGACCACTATGGTCAACCTGCTTATGCGCTTCTACGAGATTGCCGGTGGCTCGATCGCCATCGATGGCGTGGACACCAAGTCCGTGCCGCGCTGGAATGTGCACGACCAGTTCTCCATGGTGCTGCAGGATACCTGGATCTTTAATGGCACTGTGCGCGAGAACATCGCCTACTCCAAGCCGGGCGTTACGGATGAGCGGATCATCAGCGCATGCAAAGCTGTGGGATTGCACCACTACATCATGTCGCTGCCGAACGGCTACGACACCGTGCTCGACGAGAATTCGTCGCTGTCCGCCGGTCAGAAGCAGCTGCTCACCATTGCCCGCGCAATGGTGCAGGACGCACCGATTCTGATCCTCGATGAGGCCACATCTTCGGTCGATACCCGTACTGAAGAGTTGATTCAGAAGGCCATGGACGCGTTGACCGTGGACCGTACCTCCTTCGTGATTGCGCACCGCCTCTCCACGATTCGCGACGCCGACATGATTCTCGTCATGAATCACGGCGATGTGATCGAACGCGGCACGCATGAGGAGTTGCTGGCTGCTGGTGGCTTCTACGCGGATTTGTACAACAGCCAGTTCGCGTTGGCGGGCTGACGGCTGAACTATCGCATGAAAAAGCTGCCCGGAAAATCGGGAGACTGGGCAGCGGAGCGGTCGGCGGTGAGGATGGCGCATTCGAAGGGAAAGTGTGCGCGCAGCTGGGCGGCTGGGGTGGTGAAGAGGGCGGTGGCAAGGCCGTCAGCTTGGGTGGTAGCCAAAGATGGCGGCGTGGCGGCAACCCATGTGGCGGCTACGCTGTTAACCGGCACACCGTCGATGGCGTTGAGCAGATGGTGGAGTTGATGGCCGGCGGCATCGGTCCAGTGTCGGCGGCTGGGGGAGCTTGCGCAGAACGCGCCTTGGCTGATCTCTGCCACACCGACGGCGTTAGCCGGGTCGGAGGGATCTTCAAGGGCGATGGTGATTGGTTCGCTCGTGTGCACCAGCAAATCGCCGCCGGCGTCGATGACATATCGGAGGTCACTCTGGGCCGCCCCCAGCCTTTCCGCAATCAGATCCACCAGATAGCCCTTGCCGCATGCGCCGAAGTCGAGTGCGGCCGGGCCATGCGTAACCAACGTTGTGCCATGGTGCTCGATGGCGTGATCCCATGTGGCCCGCCCATGAATCGCACCTGTGTGTTCAGCGGCATTGGGTTCGTTCACAGATGAATATGATTTGTCATATCCCAGCCGAATCAGATCTTCGCCCACGCATGGGTCAATCGCCCCATTGGTAGCAGAAAACAAGTGGTCATACAGGTCAAATAGATTCAGCGTCCAGTCAGGAAAATCGAATGTGCCGCCGTGCGTGGCCACGCGCATCTGACCCACAATCGAGTCACCTTTAAATCGAGACAGTACGTTTTCGTAATCGGAAATGAGGTCTTCGATGTGCTGGTGCAGGTCACCGCCCAGCGCGCTCGCGGTATGCAACAGCAGGCCGGTTCCCAAGGCATTGGGGAATGCGGCGGTGTGCGGCAATTGCTCGGTTAGGCCTGTCATGCCTACTATCGTAGGGCGTGTGGCTGCGCGGCTGCAAGGCGCTGCGCTGTGCGGTGTATACTGAATCTTGACACTGTGTCAATGTTGATTCGGAGGGTATGAGAATGGACAATGCAACAGCGGTAAGTGCAACGAATGTGTCCGGTGGCTCGTTGCAATCGACTATCAAGGATTTGCCCATTGCCAAAGTGTGGGCCTTCGCGGTCGGCCAGTTCGGCTGGGCGCTGCTTTCCGGCATCATCTCCAACTGGCTCGTCTACTTCTACCAGCCCGATCAGGAGACCATCTCCCAAGGCCAGACCGTGTTCGTGCCGCAGGGTCTCGTGGTGCTTGGGCTAGTAACCGTGGTGGGAGGCATCACCGCATTCGCCCGATTCTTTGATGCTTTCGTGGACCCGGCCGTGGCCTCCCTGTCCGACCGCTGCGATTCCAAAGCCGGCCGCCGCATGCCCTTCCTGAAATTCGCGGCCCTGCCGCTCGCCGTGGTCACCGTACTCGTGTTCTGGAGTCCGATCAACGGCACCAGTTGGGTCAACGCGGCATTCCTGTTCGTCACTGTTATCGGCTACTACATTGCCCTCACGTTCTACTGCACGCCGTACAACGCGCTCATCGCCGAGCTCGGTCACGATTCCAAGCAGCAGTTGACCATCTCCACCGCCATCTCCTTCACCTGGGTGGCCGGCACCGCCATCGCCTATGTGGCGCCGGTGATTTGGGGCGCATTCGTGCCGATGATGGGGCGCATCACCGCCATCCGCGTGACCTTTACCATCATGGCTGCCGTGGCGTTCGCCTGCATGCTTGTGCCGCCGCTGGCCATTCGCGAGAAGGACTACGTCAACTCGCAGCCCACCTCCGAATCGACCATTGAATCCCTGAAGCAGACCTTTTCCGACGGTGAATTCCGCAAGTTCGTATGCTCCGACGTGGTCTACTGGGTGGCCATCACCACGTTCCAGACCGGCCTGCCGTTCTTCGTGACCAGTCTGCTGAAACTGCCGGAAACCACCACGACCATCTACTTTGTACTCATGACCGGCGTCTCGGTGCTGTTCTATCTGCCGGTCAATATCCTGGCTAACCGTGTGGGCAAAAAGCGCTTGTTGCTTATCGCTTTTGTGATTTTCACCTGCGCGTTCGCCTTTGCCGGTGCACTCGGCTCCGGTGTACTCGCCTTCATGCCGGCCATGGCCCAGGGTCTGACGCTTTCAGTGGTGGGTGCGATTCCGATGGCTGCATTCGGCATCCTGCCGCAGGCCATCGTGGCGAATATCGCCGATGCCAGTTCCAAGACCACGGGCCAAGATCGTCAGGGCATGTTCTACGCGGCTCGTACTTTTGCCATGAAAATGGGGCAGTCCGTGGCCATGTTGCTGTTCACCGGAGTGTCCACCATCGGCATGGCATCCGGCGCGGGCTACCGTATCGCCGCCGTGTGCGCGGCTGTGCTGTGTGGATTGGGCGGCATTGTGTTCGCGTTCTATAACGAGAAGAAGGTGTTGCACATGCTGGGGGCATAGGCATAGTGCAGTTGCGGCTGGATTGGCTTGATTGATTCGACCAGCCAGCTGGCATACGTTTTTCAGACTATTTCGGCTCTTGTCCGGAAAATGTGCACTGCTGTGTGCTCAGTGTGCGTTCTTCCAGATTTTTGGGAAAATAGTCTGTCTGCCGACACCTTGCCCGAATTGCGTTTGACTGCACCCCGTATTATATTTGTGCGAGTTGCTTTGCGGAGCAAAGTAACATCCAAGGGGCTGTAGCTCAGTTGGTAGAGCGCTTCGTTCGCATCGAAGAGGTCGCGGTTTCGACTACCGTCAGCTCCACGAGACCCTCTGCATTCATTCCACCGCAGAGGGTCTTTTCATTTTGAAAGTAGACCTCAAAAATGCAAAGCGCAGAGAAAACTCATTGGTGAAGGGTCATTCTGCACTTCGAGGGGCTGATTTGGTGTTTGCTGGAGGTCTACCTCCGTTTCAAGGGGCTGGTCGTTAAGTAGACATGTCTCCAAAACGGCGAAATATCATTGATAGCAGGCCGTTCCTACTCACGTTTTGACGTTTGGGGAGCCCCTCGAAACGGAAGTAGATCTCCGGAACATGTGAAATCAACCCCTCGAAGTGCAGAATGCTCCTGATCCCACAGCAGATTGCTCTTTGGCTTGGGCAATACTGGGAGTATGACAAGCGCAGATGAGTTGAATGAACAGCGTGACGCTGAACAGAGCGTCGCACAAGTGTCTGAACGCAACGATGGGAACGATGGGATTGATGCCGGCGAACCTGCCGCTTCCCAAACTCGCGAGTCGGCTGTGACTATTCCTGCTGGCACTGTGGTACTCGCTGCGACCCCAATCGGCAACGTCGGCGACGCTTCTGCTCGTCTGGTGGCTTTTTTGGAACGTGCCGACATCGTAGCCGCAGAAGACACCCGCCGTCTGTTCGACCTGGCTCGCCGCCTCGGCGTCTATGTGAACGGCCGAGTCGTCGCCTACCATGACCACAACGAGCGAGACAAGGCCGACGGTTTGCTTGATCAGGTCGAAACCGGTGCGACCGTGCTCGTCGTTTCCGACGCCGGCATGCCCACCATCAACGATCCAGGCCTGGCCATTGTGCGCCGCGCCATTGAACGCGGCCTGCCCGTCACCTGCGCGCCTGGCCCCTCTGCCGTGCTTGACGCGCTTGCCCTTTCCGGCCTGCCCACCGATCGCTTCTGCTACGAGGGATTCCTGCCGCGCAAGCATGCCGAACGAGTGCAATATCTACGCACACTGTTGGGCGAACGCCGCACCATTGTGTTTTACGAGACGCCTCACCGCATCGCCGATTCGATGGATGATCTGCTTGACGCATTCGGCCCGAACCGCCCGATGGCGCTGTGTCGGGAGCTCACCAAGGATTATGAGCAAATCCGGCGAGGTCCAATCGGAGAGATTCGCCAGAGTGTGATTGACGATCCGCCGCGCGGCGAGATGGTATTGGTCATCGGCGGCGCTTCCAGTGAAGAGGCCGAGGCCGCCGCGCCCAGCACGTTGAGCGTGGAAGATATGGCCGTGCTGGCTATCGACCGTGCGTTGGAGGATGGCCTGCGTATCAAGGACGCCATCGCGCAGGTGGTGCAGGAGCATCCGTTGGCCGATGGTTCGCTGGCCAATCGCAAGCAAGTGTATGCGGCGGTGTTGGAGATTAAGGGGTAGGATCCGCGTATTTACATGATGCCGTTGGTTGGCGCTTGCGATTGACGTGGATAATTGATGGCATCTGTAATGATTGAGATTCCGCGGTAATTTGCCGGGGGATGAGACTTGCGGCAGCATTATTCCTCCTCCATCGATTCCAGTAGAACCGCCAGCGCCCGCTTCACTCCTGGTCCGCCCGCCTGCGAGATGAATTCCAACAATGCCGCATCCGCCCGAGGATTGGCAATAAGCCAGCGCCTGAGTTCGGGCGCATGCTGGGCGATATGCCACAGCACTTCGATTGGCGTATCCGGCGAACAGGCTACGGATGGGGTCAATGCGATTGGCGGCGATGGTGGGGCATCATGATTGACAGCAGCGCTCGCGTGCGGGCTATGCGATTGAATATCAGAAGCGCGCGGTAGCCGCTGCGCTTGATGCAGACGGTCAAGTCGCCGGGAAGCGTGGCGGCCGGTTATGCGCATTGCCCTAAGGCCGGTTCGGACTCCCGTTGTAATGATTCGAAAAATATCCGTGCGCGACCGGCATGCTTATGATGCCGGTGCTCTTTGATGATCTGCAGGCATTCGCTGGCACGGAAACTGTATGCGGTCATCAAGCGGCATACCAACGTATTGATGGCGGACGGGTCCGGCGCATCGTCCATGCCCATCACCAGATCACAGGCTGTACGCTGCGGTGTGGTGACAGGAAGATTGCCCAGTCGAATAATGTGCTCTGGCGACGTGACCCGCCTGAATACGCGGATGCGGCGGCCTGCGGAAGTCGAACGAAAATGCGAAGTGGAAATCACGTCAATGGTTCTCGGAAAATCCGGGCCGCCAAGCCATACCCAGGCGGCAGTCAGCGCGCACGCCACGGTTCCGAACGGGGCGACCGTGGAGACAATCATCGCGCGGCCATATAGTGTGCTGGCGTGTTCGTTCCAGTAGCCAGCGGATTCGTCGAACTTTCGTATGGTGCCGAATGTTTCCAGCCGGCTTAAGCTGAGCGGTCCGGGCAGATCTTTGGTGAACAGCACGGGCGGCACTGATGGGCTGACGGTGGTGTGCCGAGCGGTGCCGGCGTTGGCTATGGTGCTCGTCATCGAGCGATTTGGTGCATTCATGTGCCCGACCATACGCATAGTTTGCGCTCGGGCGCTACCGGATAGGCGAAAACGGTGGATAAGTGGATAATTCCGACTGCCGCGCCGAGATTGTGGACAATGCTGTGGGCGGTTTGTTGAGGGGCTGCGCAATGGTCGGTAATCCACATGTTTAGGCATACTCTTTGTGCTGTGCATCGGCATTTCGATGGGCTTTCCGCGCGTTGCTTATGCGTGTGCCCGGCGTGTCCCCGCCGCGCCGGATAATCAAACATTATGAGTCATGTTTTGGTGAATGTTGCTTGGCCGTATGCTAACGGCCCCCGTCATATTGGTCATGTCGCAGGATTTGGTGTGCCCTCCGACGTTTACGCGCGTTACGAGCGCATGAAAGGCAATGATGTGCTCATGGTCTCCGGCACCGATGAGCACGGTACTCCGATTCTCGTTGAGGCGGAGAAGGAAGGTCTCACGGCCCAGGAGCTGGCCAACCGCTACAACCGTGTGATCGCCAAGGACCTGTGCGACCTCGGCCTGAGCTACGACCTGTTCACCCGCACCACCACCGGCAATCACGAGCACGTGGTGCAGGAGATGTTCAAGCAGTGCTTGGAGAACGGCTACATCTACAAGGGCACCCAGCAGGTGGCCATCAGCCCCTCCACCGGCCGTACCCTGCCCGACCGCTACATCGAGGGCGAGTGCCCGATCTGTCATGCCGAAGGCGCGCGCGGCGACCAGTGCGACGCCTGCGGCAACGAGCTCGACCCGGACGATCTCATCAACCCGGTTTCCAAGATTAACGGCGAAACCCCGCGCTTTGAGCAGACCGAACACTACTTCCTCGACCTGCCGGCGCTCGCCGAAGCCAACAAGGCTTGGCTGGAGACCCGCAAGGGCTGGCGTACCAACGTCATCAATTTCTCACTTGGCCTGTTCAAGGAAGTCAAGCCGCGCGCCATCACCCGCGACATCGACTGGGGTATTCCGGTGCCGGTCAAGGGTTGGATCGACAACCCGAACAAGAAGCTGTACGTGTGGTTCGACGCCGTGATCGGCTACCTATCGGCCTCCATCGAATGGGCCCGCCGCCAAGGCGACCCGGAGAAGTGGCGCGAATGGTGGAACGACCCGAAGTGCCCGGCCTACTACTTCATGGGCAAGGACAACATCACCTTCCACTCCCAGATCTGGCCGTCCGAAATGCTCGCATACAACGGCAAGGGCTCCAAGGGCGGCGAAACCGGCCCGATGGGTCCGCTCAACCTGCCTGAGCAGGTGGTGGCCAGCGAGTTCATGACCATGGAAGGCAAGAAGTTCAGCTCCTCCCGCGGCATCGTGATCTACGTCAAGGACATCCTCGCCCGCTACCCCGTGGACGCCGTGCGCTACTACATTTCCGTGGCCGGCCCCGAATCCTCTGATTCCGACTTCACCTGGGCCGAGTTCGTGCGCCACAACAACGAGGAGCTCGCCTCCTCCTGGGGCAACCTGGTCAACCGCGTGGCCAACCTCATCAACAAGAACTTCGGCGAGATTCCGCCGCTGGACGAGGATTCGATGACCAACGAAGACCGTGGCCTTCTGGAAGAGACTTCCGCCGCGTTCGACGTGGTCGGCTCCTCCATCGAAACCCACCACCAGAAGCACGCCCTATCCGAGGCGATGCGCGTGGTCGGCGACATCAACAAGTACATTTCTGCCACCGAACCGTGGAAGATTAAGGACGACCAGGCTCGTCTCGGCACCGTGCTGCACGTGGCCGCTCAGGCCGTGGCCGACGCGAACCATCTGCTCGCACCGTTCCTGCCGCATTCCGCACAGAAAGTGTGGGAGGCGCTCGGCGGCGCCGGCACGTTCTCGCCGCTGCCCGAGCTCAAGGAAGTCGAGGATCTCGACAAGCCCGGCTTCACGTACCCGATCATCACCGGCAACTACGAGCTCGGTGTGAACGTGCACCCGTGGAAGAGCGAGGCGATCGAGGTCGGCGCCGTGGTGCCTAAGCCCACGCCGATCTTCGCCAAGATTCCGACCGAGGCCGTGAAAGAGGAGCTGGCTCGCTTCGATGAAGCGTTGGCTGCTCGCCGCGCCGCCGAGGCCGAGCGTCTGGCCGCCGAGAAGGCCAAGCTCGCCGCCGAGTGATTCGACGTCGTTAGTCCATAGCTGACGGGCCGCATTCCTTTCGCCGCATTGCGTGGCGATGGGGTGCGGCCCGTTTCATTATGTGCGATTAGGACCGGCACATTGTGCGTCCATGCTCTTGATGCGGGGTACCCCCCTGTGCTTATAGTGTCATTCGGCTTTGGGCACGAGAATGCCCAGAGCGTAAGACCCGACATAGTTGTGCCGGTTGTCAGGCAGCGTTACAAACCCGTCACAGTTTGCCAAGACTTTTCCCAGACAAGCACATCGAATCCCCAAGAATGAGATGGTTATATAGAACATGTCAACGGAATGAAGTTCATACCGGTGGCGAGGTTCTTCCGAACCCCATAACTGAACCCTTCTTCTCTCTTCTCTCTCACCCGGCGGCCCCCTCCGCCGGGTTTCTTCTTTTTGACTGCTGGTTGCATGATGAGACCCGAATTGTGGCGGAGTTTTCTTCTACCTATGGTGAGGAACTGTTGCGTTCATTGAACGAAGGGAAGACCATGTATTCCGTCACATTTCCGGGCAACCTGACTCAAGCGGAATCGGCCTTGGTCAAGCGAGGCACCATACAGATTGCCGCGTTGCTGGCCGCAAAGATCACCGGCCGCGGTCTCATCATCAACGACGGCGACATCGAATACTCATGGGATTTCATCCTGGTCGACGCCAGCAGCGATGAACAGAACACCTTTGACGAGCGACTATTGCGGATGCTGTCCGACTACATCCACGCCGGATTTCCCGATGCCGTGGTCCGCTACATCAAGCACGAGGCGCCAAAGCTCAGTAAATAAACGTGAATGCCCCTTCTCTCTGAACAGAGAGAAGGGGCATTCGAATATATGCTCCCGCCAGCGGGAGCTAAGAGAAAACGTCAGCGGCAGCGGCGGGTCAGCGGCAGCCAGGGGTCGAGCTCGACCGGTTCGGTGGTGAGCAGGGCGCGGGTGGCGTCGTCGAGATATTCCTTGCGGATGATGAGTTCGGTGACGAAACGGTCGAACCAGGCGTCGGACATCACGTAATAGCCGTCTTTGCCGGCGTCCTTGCCCCAGCTGTTCTCCACCTTCCAGCGGTTCGGCTTGCCGTCCTCGCCGAGGTTCACGCCGGTGAAGGTCATGGCGTGGTTGCTCGGGCTGTCGCCGTATTCGAGTCCGTGAGCCTTGTCTCCGGTGAATTCGGTGCCGAACAGCTGGTCGACGCGCACCACGGACTGGTCGAAGAACCCGTCCTTGCGCAGGGCGAACTGCGTGCAGTCGCAAGCGAACCAGATCGGATGGCCGGCGGTGAGCTGGTCAAGCGCGGCCTTCTTGAACACGTCCAGCGGCACGTTGACGAACTCCATATCGCCCGCCTCGGCCACGTTCGCGCTGAAGCGGATGCGATAGCGCCGGTTGAACGGGCGGCTCTTGAGCGGGGCGTTGGCCAGCGTCACAAAATCGTTGACGTCCACCGGCACGTACTTCTTGTAGAACTCAAGCGGGGTGATGCCGATCTCGCGGATCTGCGGGCGCTCGTCCTTGCCGGTCTTGTCCTTGTTCTTATCGCACTTGCACGCCTTGGCGTCGGACTTGTCCTCGCACTTGCAGGATTCGTCCTTGCCGTCGGCATCGGCCTTGCACTTGCAGGCCTTGCCGTCGCACTTCTTATCGTCCTCGGCGTCATCCTTGGTGCGTGCGAAGAAGTCGAACTTCTCCGGCGGCTCGCCAAGCGACACGGCGCAGATGCGGTACACGGTGCCCATGTACTCGTCCTTCAGCGTGCGCAGCTCGTCCTCGCCAGCGCCCGCAGCCGAACGGCGGCGCAGCTCGGCCGCGAACTCGCGCAGCTTGGAGTTGAGGTACTGCTTGAAATCATCGGAATTACGGGAGTTCTCGGACTCCGGGTAGGCGCTCTTGGGCACCAGACCGTACTTGTTCACCAGCGCGGCGAACATCTGCCACCAGCCGCCGTCATCGGACGGACCCCAGTTGATGGCCTCGAACAGGCGCGAGTCGGTGGGCTCGTCGAGCGTGCGCAGCACGTTCTCCAGGTAGGTGTTCGACTTCTCCATCGCATCCCAGAAGAAGAGGTAGGTCTCGGAGAACTCGAAGTCCTCAAGGTTCCAGCGATGCATAAGCTCGTAGCGTAGCGTGTTCAGGGAGGCGAACATCCAGCAGCGGCCGGAACGCTCCTGATTGGTGATCGAACCTTGCTTAAGTTCGATGGAGAAGTCGCGCGGCAGCGCACGCACGCCGCGATAGTCGGTGGCCGCCTTGAGTACGCCGGCCGAAACCGCCGCGTCCGCCGCGATCAGGTTGGCGCGGTCCTTGTTGAAATCCTCGGTGTACGTACGCAGAAGTTCGGGTTTGATGGCCCGTGCGCTGGCGTCTGTCGTCATGATGCCCCTGTCTGATGCTGATGATGCTGATGGATAATCCGTTGCCGGCGGCGGGGACTGTCACCATCCGGGCCGGCGGACTGCTGACACGAAAGTATAAGGCATGTCCAGCAAAGGCTCAGGAAATACAAAATTAACAAACGGATGTTTGCCCAATATGCAGTAAGTGTTTTCGCAGTTTTCCGTACAGGAAAAAGTCGGAAAAGTCAATACCCATATTCCATATATTGAACTCAATTTGTGGTTTTGAGCGGGGGGTATCACTTTCCCAGTTATCTGGGAGGTGGTTGGGTGTTCAAGTACATCATCAAGCGCATTGTGAACTACGTGATCATGCTGTTCGTGGCAGTATCGATGACGTATTTCCTGGCCAGCGCATTCATGGATCCGCGTTCGAACTACATGTCGCGCAATCCGCATCCGCCGATCGCGTCGATTAACCGGTCGCTCGATCTGGCCAACATCAACGACCAGACGCCGGTCGTCATCCGCTATTTCCGCTGGCTCAAGGGCATCCTCACCCAGTGGAACTGGGGCCTGAGCCCGGACCAGTCGCCGGTGGCGCCGGCCATCGCCTCCCGTATCTCCGCTTCGCTGCAGCTGGTGACACTCGCCACCGTGCTCTCCATCCTCTTCGGCGTGAGCATCGGCGTGTACACGGCCATCCGCCAGTACAAGTGGCAGGACCGCGTGCTCAACACCACCGCAACGTTCTTCCTGGTGGTCCCGGCCGCCGTCATGGGCCTGATGGTGGTGCTGCTGGCCATCAACTTCAACAACATCGTGGGCAGCCGCGCGTTCTACGTGACCGGCCTGCACTCCTACCAAGGCTCCAACCCGGTGCTTTGGGTGTTTGACTATCTGCAACACCTGATCCTGCCCACCATCGTGATGACGATTCCGGGCATGGTGGGCTACCACCTCACCCAGCGCACGTACCTGCTCGACACCATGAACGCCGACTACGTACGCACCGCCCGCGCCAAGGGCCTGACGCTCAACGCGGCCATTCGCCGCCACGCACTGCGCACCTCGCTGATCCCGACCGCCGTGGACGTGGCCTTCTCCATCGCCGGCGTGTTCACCGGCGCGGTGATCACCGAAAACGTGTTCGCCATCAACGGCCTGGGCATGTACTTCACCCAGACCATCGCTAACAACGACATCAACGGTGCCGTGGCCGTGGCCGCGTTCGGTGGCGTGTGCACGCTGTCCGGCGCGCTGCTGGCGGATATCTTCTCCGCCTGGCTTGACCCGCGTATCCGACTGAGCTGAGCCCCGCGCAAAGGACGATCTAACATGATGAACGACAACGAGAACATGGTCTCCGACGCCGCCGCCCAGGATATGGAACTCACCGATCCGCAGGGCAGCGAACCGCAGTCCGCCGACGCCAGGAACGCCCAGGAGGCTTCCAGCGCCGACGACTTCCACCGCACCGGCCGCATGCAGCTGTACGTGCGCCGCTTCATGCGCCGCCCCTCGGCCGTGGTGGGTCTGGTGGTGCTGATTCTGCTGATTCTTTTGGCGATTTTCGGCTCGAAATTCTCCCAGTGGAGCTACGATGAGCCCGATTTCGCCGCCCTCGCCTCGCCGCCGTCCGCCCAGCACTGGCTGGGCACCACGGTCGGTGGCTCGGATATGTACGCGATGATCATCCGCGGCCTCGGCCGTTCGTTGACCATCGGTATCTTCAGCTCGTTCGGCACCACGATCATCGCCGCCCTGGTGGGCACGGCCGTGGCGTTCTTTGAAGGTTGGTTCGAGCGCGTGGGCATGTGGCTGCTGGATATGCTGCTCGTCGTGCCGTCCTTCCTGCTCATCGCCCTGATCGTCGGCATGGCGGCCGGCGGCAGCGACTGGCTGTGGCTGGCCATCGGCCTGACCGCATTCGGTTGGATCGGCTACGCCCGTACGCTGCGCACGCTGACCCTGAGCCTGCGCGATCGCGAATACATCCGCGCGGCGAAGTTCATGGGTGTGCCGTCCTTCACCATCATCGTGCGTCATCTGGTGCCGAACCTGGGTTCGGTGCTGGTCATCAACACTGTGCTCGGCGTGATCGGTGCGGTCAACAGCGAAACCTCGCTGAGCTTCCTGGGCCTGGGCATCAAGGCGCCCGACACCTCGCTCGGTACGCTGCTCAACGCCGGCCAGTCCGTGGTGCAGACCTCGCCATGGGTGCTGATCTTCCCGTCCGTGGTGCTGATCGTCCTGACCTTCTCCGTGCAGCTGATCGGCGACGGACTGCGTGACGCCATCGACCCGTACTCCCGTTCCGGCGGCAAGGCCGAGTGAGAGGGGGAGCGAACATCATGAGCAACGAACAGCGCAACGAGCGCAACGCAAACACCACCAATCCCAACACCACAGGAGCGCAAGGCATGGCATCCGAACCGGTGATTTCAGTACGCGACCTCACCGTCAGCTTCGCCTCCGAAGCCGGCACCGTGCACGCGGTGCGCGGCATGAACTTCGACCTGTACCCCGGCAAGACCCTCGGCATCGTGGGCGAGTCCGGCTCCGGCAAGTCCGTGACCTCCATGGCCATCATGGGCCTGCTGGACAAGAACGCCAGTGTCAAGGGCTCCATCACCTACCACGGCGAGGAGCTGCTCAACAAGTCCGATTTTGAGATGAGCGAGATCCGCGGCAAGGGCATCGCCATGGTCTTCCAGGACCCGCTCTCCGCGCTGACTCCGGTGTTCTCCATCGGCGACCAGATCAAGGAAGCGCTGGTCGCCCACAATCCGAAGATGACCGAACAGCAGATTCACGACCGCTCCATCGAGCTCATGAACCTGGTCGGCATCCCGGACCCGGAGGGCCGCCTGAAGTCCTTCCCGCACGAGTTCTCCGGCGGCATGCGCCAGCGCGTGATGATCGCCATGGCCATCGCCAACGACCCGGACGTGATCATCGCCGACGAGCCGACCACCGCACTGGACGTGACGATTCAGGCCCAGGTGCTCGAAGTGCTGCGCAAGGCCCAGCGCGAGACCGGCGCGGCCGTCATCTTCATCACCCACGATTTGGGCGTGATCGCCGGCGTGGCCGACGACATCGTCGTCATGTACGCCGGCCGCCCGGTCGAGAAGGCGGACGTCGACTCCATCTTCGACCGCCCGGCCATGCCGTACACCATGGGCCTGCTGGGTGCCGTCCCGCGTTCCGACCGCGAACGCAACAGCCGCCTGGTGCCGATTCCGGGCTCTCCGATGAACCTGGTCAACATGCCCAAGGGGTGCCCGTTCGCGCCGCGTTGCCCGCTGGCCACCGACATCTGCCACACCACCGAGCCGGCCATGGAGCCGGTGCCCGGCCGCCCGGACCAGTTCGTGGCCTGCCATCGCACCCAGGAGATCGTGAGCAAGGGCCTGACCTTCCACGACGTGTACACGGTGGCCGAGGCCGCCAAGTCGAAGTTCGCCGGCGTCCCGCGCGACGAACGCAAGATGGTACTCGACGTCAAGCACATGCGCAAGACCTTCCCGCTGACCGCCGGCGGATTCCTGCGCCGTAAGATCGGCGAGGTCAAGGCCGTGGACGACGTGACGCTGGACGTGCGCGAGGGCGAGACCGTGGCGCTCGTGGGCGAGTCCGGCTCCGGCAAGTCCACCACGCTCATGGAGATCATGGCGTTCAAGCAGCCGCAGGACGGCGAGATCGAGATGTTCGGCACCAAGCTCGAACACAAGATGCCGCGCGAGAAGCGCCGCGAGCTGCGTTCGTCCGTGCAGTACGTCTTCCAAGACCCGATGAGCTCGCTCGACCCGCGTCTGCCGATCTACGACATCCTGGCCGAGCCGATGAAGGTCCAGCACTACTCCAAGGAGCAGATTCGCGAACGCATTGGCGAACTCATGCGTCTGGTGGAACTGAACCCCGACCAGGTGGACCGTTTCCCCACGCAGTTCTCCGGCGGCCAGCGCCAGCGCATCGCCATCGCGCGTGCGCTGTCGGTCAACCCGCAGCTCGTGCTGCTCGACGAGCCGGTCTCCGCACTGGACGTGTCCATCCAGGCCGGCGTGATCAACCTGCTTGAGGACCTGCAGAACAAGCTGGGCGTGGCCTACCTGTTCGTGGCCCACAACCTGTCGGTGGTACGCCACATCTCCAGCCGCGTGGCGGTGATGTACCTGGGCCGCATCGTGGAATCCGGCGACACCGAAGACGTGTTCGAGCACCCGTTGCACCCGTACACCCAGGCGCTCATCAGCGCCGTGCCGGTGCCGGACCCGAAGGCGGAACGCACCCGTCAGCGCATCGTGCTCGAAGGCGAGGTGCCCAGCCCCACCGAGACGTTCGAAGGCTGCCCGTTCATGGGCCGCTGCCCGCTCATGCCCAAGCTGAGCGCCGAACAACAGGCCCGCTGCCGCGGCGAACGCCCGGCGCTGCGGCCATATGACACTTCCCGACCGAGCGGCCATCAGGTTGCATGCCATTTCGCATGACGGTCGGAACCATATAGAGGAGGAAATAACAATGAACAAGACACGTAAGCTGACCGCGCTCGCCGCGGCCACTGCGGCGCTTGCCATGCTGCTTGCCGGCTGCGGCGCGGGCAATGGCAACGGTTCCAGCAACGCCTCGAGCGCCACCGAACCGCCGGCCGGCATCGATTCGTCATACACCGGCGACCTGCCCATGCCGAAGGTCACCGAGCGTTACGACAACCACCAGAGCCGTGACAACGTCAAGGACGGCGGCACGCTGACCCTGTCCATCGTCGAAATCGGCCCGAACTGGAACTACCTGTCTTCTGACGGCAACACCGGCTACATGTCCGAGCTGTGGAGCTGGTACCAGCCCAGCCTGCTCATGACCGACCAGGTCAATGGCTCCCCGATTAAGGTGAACCCGGACTTCCTGACCGACATGAAGCTCGTGAGCAAGGACCCGATGGTCGTGCAGTACGACATCAACCCGAAGGCCAAGTGGAACGACGGCTCCGACATCGACTGGACCGCCTTCAAGGCCACGTGGGAAGCCAACAACGGCTCCAACCCGGACTACAACCCGCCGAGCACCGACGGCTTCGACCGTATCGCTAGCGTTGAGCAGGGCGACAGCCCGAAGCAGGTCAAGGTGACCTACAAGACCCCGTACTACCCGTGGCAGGAAGTCTTCAGCGCTCTGGTGAACCCGAAGGCCGCCGACCCTAAGACCTTCACCCAGGGCTGGGTGAAGAACCCGCACAACGAGTGGGCCGCCGGTCCGTACAAGGTCGATTCCTTCTCCGACTCCCAGGTCACCTTCGTGCCGAACGAGAAGTGGTGGGGCAACAAGCCGAAGCTGGACAAGATCGTCTACAAGCAGATGGCCGACACCGCCTCCCTCAACGCCTTCCAGAACGGCGAGATCGACGCCGTGGAGGCCTCCACCAAGGACGACATCAAGGCCATCCGTTCCGTCAAGGACGCCCAGCTGCGCATCGGCTACAGCACCAAGACCCGCGTGCTGGAGTACAACGGCAAGTTCCAAGCCGCTTGACGACCTGCAGGTGCGTAAGGCCATCACTCAGGCCTTCGACGTGAACACCTACAACAACGTGCAGTTCCAGGGCCTGAACTGGAAGGCCGAGCAGCCGGGCTCTGAGCTGCTGCTGCCGTTCCAGAAGGGCTACGAGAACAACCTGCCCGCCGAGACCAAGTACAACGTGGACAACGCCAAGAAAACCCTTGAGGCCGACGGCTACAAGATGGGCAAGGACGGCTACTACGCCAAGGGCGGCAAGACCCTTGAGATCTCCTTCACTTTCTTCGGTGACGACGCCACCCAGCAGGCCCTCGCCAACGCCTACCAGGCGATGATGAAGAAGGCCGGCATCAAGGTCAAGGTCGTGAACGTGGCCGAGTCCAAGTTCTCCGACACCGTGTCTTCCGGCAACTACCAGGTGCTGCCGATGGCTTGGCAGGCTGCGAGCGCCATGACCTTCGTGGTGTCCGCTCCGCAGCTGTACACCTCCGACGGTCCGTCCAACTTCACCTACGTGGGCAGCAAGAAGATCGACGAGCTCGTCAAGAAGGCTGGCAGCCTCTCCGACTATGACGAGCAGACCAAGGCCGTGAACGCCGCCGAGAAGGAAGCCTTCAAGCTGTATGGCACTATCCCGGTCTCCAACCCAGCTTCGTACCTCGGTGCGAAGAAGGGTCTGGCCAACTACGGCCCGTCCGGCTTCGCCGGCAACCTGCCGCAGGACATCGGCTGGCAGAAGTGATGATGTCTGATCGGATGTCTATTGACATCTGACTGATGTCTGACTGACATGGCCACCGCGCCGGGAACGGTCGGCCGCACGCATCGACTGCATGGCTTTCGATGCCGGACGCGGCCTGCGGCAGGTTCCCGGCGGGGTGTGACCGCGGCAGCATATGCCTTACACTCCTTATTTCTGCATATGATGCTGCGGTTGGGAAGCCTCCCGTTTGCGCGCTTATGCGCCGCGCGCGAACGGGAGGTTTTTGCATACTTGCCGCGATTCCACCCCAGCAACGATTTGTCCACCTTGCTGCCCGCGCAGGCGCCGGAACCGGACAGTTCCACGGCTTCGTCTTCTAGGGCACCGACTTCTCCAAGTGGATCGAAGCCGTGGGTACAGCCTCACCCAACACCCGGACCCCGAACTGTACTGTCTGGGTCACTTGGTCGAGGAGTTCGACTTCCACGCCGGCGCCAAGGGCATCGACGAGAAGGGCCATGGCGAGGTGGAAGACGTGACCCGCCGCATGGTGCGCTTGGAAGTGCCGGCCTGGCGCGAGCCCGTCACCGCCACGCTCATCCCGTACTTCGCCTGGGCCAACCGCGGCGAAAACGAAATGACCGTCTGGCTGCGCGGCTGAAACCGTATCCACCTTCCTCTTCCCGGATTTGTGACGCTGACGGTTGCCGAGCGTCACAAATCCGGGAGATAGTCGCCCTTACTTGTTGTCAGAACTTGGTGAGCCCGGATTTGCGGATATGGTCCTCCCAGCCATCCGGCTTAGGCAGTGTGACCAGTTCCCTCATTGTCACGGCAGGGATCGCGGCCGCCACGATGCACAAGCCCAAAGCCACGGACGTGACTGAGTAGCCCCAGTGTTGCATGGCGATGCCGGACAGAAATGTGATCGCCGGGGCCGCAATCGTCTCAATCATGCCCATGTCGAGGCGTATCGCAAGTACCATCAGCACCGGGTTATGAGTAATCCCGCCCATCCTAGGGCCGCGCATATGCCGAACAGTACGAAACCAATCAGGCCGAACGCAATCATAAGTTTTTCGCGGTCGTACTTATCTTGTACCACGCCACTTGGCAGCCGCAATACCGACGATATCAGGGTCATGATTGAATCCAGCAGCGTCGCCTGTGCCGGTGAGCCCGTGACGGTCTGCGCGATGAGTGGCAGTGCGAAACCTTGGATACTTGATGGCAGCGACGTGCATGAATCCGCTACGAACCATTTGCCATCTGCTGCTACTGTAATGTTTCGTTGCCCTAACCCGCACCACAGTGTCGAAGTTAGAGGATTGCAAATTACGCCAAGCATTTCGCGCTCCATCGCTTGCTTTGCCGGTTGATCAGAAAGAACACAATCCGTATAAAAATCCCGCACGCTCTCGCGCACGACGTGGGCTACGCCGACCCAAAATACTTCATGCGCGTCTTTAAGCGCCGTCCCGGACTCACCCCCGGCCAATACCGCGACGCCTTCCCCGCTCGCCTTTACAACACCGTGTGATTAGGGAAGGTCAGGGTACTAACCCTGGGAAAAGTGCAGTATTCTGCATTACTAACCCTAGAAAAAATGTAATCTTGGACAATCGTAACCCTAGGAAAAATGTAGAACACGCGAATTGCAACCCTAGGAAAAATGTGTATTGCGGTATGATGGAGCGACAGGACAGTGATTTGTGATGTACGGTCCTATGCGATAGGGAGGGCGGCATGGCGGAGTTCAGGCGAGATATATATACCAGGTTGTCGGCATGGGCTGAAGCGACGGAGCACAAGCCGATAGTGCTGTGCGGCGCGAGACAGGTAGGCAAGACTCATGTGCTTAAGGTGCTGGGTCGGGACAAGTTCGAGTCATTTTCTTATGTCAATTTGTTCGATGGCGGTGCAAAGGCTGCGTTGACAGGTGTGGATTCGGTGCACATGTTGCTTGATTCCATGGAGGCGTTTAATGGGGTTCGCGTTCGGCCCGGCAAGACGCTGCTGTGCATCGACGAGATACAGGAAATCCCTGATTTACTGACTCTGTTGAAAGCGCTCCATGAGGAAATGCCGGATCTCCATGTCGCTGTAGCGGGCTCCTATCTGGGCATGGCTCAGCACGAAGACCTGTCATTCCCGGTTGGCAGTGTCACCTCCATCGATATGTATCCGATGACGTTTGTGGAGTTCTTGGAAGCGGTCGGTGATGGAGTGATAGCCGAACGCATCCGGAACCAGCGTATTGAGACACTTGGGGGATTTGCGGAACGTTTAGAGCGAAGGGTTCGTCAGTACTGTTTTGTTGGCGGCATGCCCGAAGTCGTTGAGACATTTGTAGAAGATGGCTATCAGCATGCGCGTGCCGTGCAGAAAGAATTGTTATCCAATTACGACATGGACTTTTCCAAACATCCCAGAACCGGTGTGGATAGTGAGAAAATGCGTTTGGTGTTTTCCTCGATTCCGTCCCATCTGGCGCGTGAGAATCATAAATTTATTTTTGGCCACATCGCTCGTGGCGCTCGGGCGGCGCAATATGAATCCGCGATTCAGCAGATTGTCGATTCTGGTCTTGCGTTGCGGGTGTATCGCGTCGAAAAACCTGCGGCACCATTGCCGTCATACCGTGATGATTCCGCGTTCAAACTGTATCTCCATGATGTTGGGCTGCTGGCAGCGGCCCTGGATCTGACTCCCGCAAGCGTGGTCCTTGGTGATGGCGGGCTGACCGAATTCCGTGGTGCGTTAACGGAACAGTATGTTTGCCAGCAATTAGTGGCCGCCGGCATCACACCGATGTACTGGTCGAATGCGAACAGTACGGGAGAAGTTGATTTTGTCTTTGCAGGTAATGGCGCAATCATTCCGTTGGAGGCCAAAGCTGGTACCGAGCGTCATAAGCGTAGCTTGAAGTGGCTGTGCGACAAATACGGGATTTGCGGTTACCGTACGTCGATGCGGAATTACAAGGAGCAGGATTGGCTGACCAATGTCCCACTGTGGATAGTCGGGAGCTACTTCCGCCCGTGGTTGGCGAGTGATTATGAGCCGGATGGCGGAGCTGATTTAGGGCCGCTACCGAATACTGATGATGAAGGATGACTGAAGCCGCGAGATATGGTTCGGCCGGTTGCTGACTTGGGATATGGTCCGCGACCGGCCGGCGGTCGAATCCGTCATGCCGCGGTGCGCACCACCGTCACGCCGTACGGCTCCAGCACCAGATCCCTGCCCAGTACCGTGCCGTCAAGCACCGACTCGCATCCGGCGAACGGCGTATCCTGCCACGCCGTGGCCGTATCCGCATGGTTGATCACGAACGTCAATGACTCCCCGCGTGACGGGTACCGCCGCGTAACCACCTCCACCGGCTCCGGCGAGACGATGCCGGTAACGCCGGCCCGGCGCACCACGTCGCCGACCACGGCGTCCATGCCGGCCTCGTCCAGCACCGCACCGGCGAAATACGCCGTGCCCGCGCCGAAATCGTTCACCGTCACCGCCGGCGTACCTCGGTAGAACACGTCGCCGGCGTAGGCCGCCAGCGGGCGCGCCCCGCCGTCGAGCTTGATCAGCCCGGCAACCAGCGAGACCCGGGACCCGTCCGCGTCCTCGCCCTCGCCCGAACCGAACACGACACGCACGTCGCGGCCGTCCGGGATCATGTCCATCTCCTCCATGCGCATGCCGCACACCTCACGGAACGCGCCCGGGTATCCGCCGAGGATCACGTTGTCATGCTCGTCGTGCATGCCTGCCATCACCGTCGCCAGGAACGTGCCGCCGGCGCGCACGAACCCCTCGACCAGCTCACGAACGCCCGGCTTGGCCATCATGAGCGCCGGCGCGACCAGCACGCGATAGCCCGCCAGCCGCCCGGCGTCAATGTCTTCCGGCACCACATCCACCGCGATGTTGCGGTGGTGGAACGGCGCATACCAGCGCCGCACCTGATCCGGATAGTCGAAGCCCTTCGGCAGCAACGAGATGTTCTCGGTCGACCAATACGAATCCCAGTCGAACATCAGCGCGACCGGCGCCTCGGTCAGACCGCCCACGAACCGCGCGCCGTGCGCCGCCAGCTCGCCGCCGAGCGCACGCACCTCGCCGTACACGCGCTCGTCCTCGCGCCCGCCGTGCGAGATCACCGCGCCATGGTACTTCTCGAACCCGCCGCGCGACTGCTTGAGCTGGAAATACTGCACGGTATCCGCGCCATGCGCGACCGCCTGATAGCTTTCCGCACGCATTCGCCCGGGCGCGCGCAGTACGTTGCACTCCTGCCAGTTCGTCTGGTTCGGCGTCGACTCCATGAGCATGAACGGCCTGCCGTCGCCCACGCCGCGCATCAGATCGTGCTTGAACGCATTGTCGGAAGGCGTGGTGTGCGGGAACGGATAATCGTCCCAGCTGATCACGTCCATCTCGCGCCCCCAACGGAAATAATCGGCACCCTCGTAGGTGTCCATGAGGTTCGTGGTGATCGGATGCATCGCGTCGAACGCGCGGATCGCGTCGCGCTCGGTGACGTAGGTGCCCAGCAGCGAGTCGGACTGGAACCGCTTGTAGTCGATGCTGCAGGCGGACAGAGTGGCGCGCTCGCCGTCCAGTCCGTCGCTGATCGCGTTCGGCGGTAGGATCTGGGCGAAATCGGCGTAGGTGTGGCTCCAGAAGTTCGCGTTCCACGCGCGGTTCAACGCCTCGATCGAACCGTACTTGCGTTCGAGCCAGACGCGGAAGGCGGCGGCGCAGTTGTCGCAGTAGCAGCGGCCGCCGAGCTCGTTGGAGATGTGCCAGGCGATCAGATGGTCGTTGGCGCCGTAGCGTTCGGCGAGCTTGCCGGCCAGCGCGCCGGCCAGGCGCAGGAAGTTCGGCGAATTCGGGCAGGCGTTGTGCCGCACGCCGAAGCGGTGGCGACGGCCTTCGTAGTCGGTGCGCGTGGCGTCGGGGTAGCGTTGCGCGATCCATGCGGGTAGCGCGCCGGTGGACGTGGCCAGGACGAAGCCGAAGTCGTGCGCGACCAGCAGGTCGACGATGCGGTCGAGCATGGCGAAGTCGTAGCGGCTCTCGTCCGGCTGGATCAGCGCCCAGGAGAACACGTTGATGGTGGCCTCGTTGATGCCGGCGCGTTCGAGTTTGGCGATGTCGTCCGCCCAAGTGGATTCGTCCCACTGCTCGGGGTTCCAGTCGCCGCCGAAGACGAAGCGGCCGCCCGGTGCGGTGATGGTCGGTGCGGGTGATGCGGGTGATGCGGGTTGTGTGTGTGCCATGGTGTCGGTCATGATGCGTACTCCTTTGCGATGACGATGATGCGGCCTGCGGCCGGTCTCGGCGTTGTGGCCGGCGTGCGGGGGACTCGCGTTGGGGTGGTTTGGCGTCGCGCCGTCGGGAGCGGCGGTCCCCGTGTGTGGTGACGTTGCCCCTTCAGTGTTAAATCGATTTAATTCCTGGTGACCATTATGTACGTCGAGGTTGTCTTCGTCAAATGGATGATTGAAGGTGTCGGCAGCTGCTCGGTGAGATGCCGAAAAGCCCATAAATACCTAAGGAGGACGCCATGGCGGTGACGATGCGTGATGTCGCGAAGGCGGCGGGTGTCTCTCCTGCGTCCGTGTCGTTCGCCCTGCGCGGCGATCCCAGAATTAAACAAGAAACGGCACGGCACATCATCGACGTGGCCAATCGGATGAACTATTCGGTCAACATCACTGCCAAGAGCCTGCGTTCGGGGCGAACCGGCGTGATCGAGGCCGCCGTTTTCCAGCTTGACCGGCCGTTCTACGCGCAGCTGCTCGCCGGCGTGTCGAATGCGGCGTTCGACCGCGGCATCCAGGCCGTGGCGCAGCAGATCTCGACCGGCAAGGTCGGCCATGAGAAAAGCATCCTCGAGAAGGTCGCCAACAAGTTCTGCGACGGCGTGATCCTGAGCGCGGGCGGCCTGAGCGACGCCGAGATCATTGAGCTAAGCGGGGGCAAGCCGGTGGTGCTGCTCGATGACCAGTCGTACCAAGGGCCGTTCGACTCGGTGTTCACGCCGTGCGAGAACGGCGCCGAGGCCGCGGTGACGCACCTGTTCGAGATAGGGTGCGAGCGCGTCGGGCTGGTCGGTACGGACTTCATGCCGGCCGACCAGGCGCGCCGGTCGATGCACGTGGGCGACCGACGTCTGATCGGCTGCCATCGCGCGTTCGAGCGGCATGAGCGCACGCTGACCAAGGCCGACACGATCCAGCTGTTCGACTGGGACACCGACGACGCGTACCGCGCGGTTTCGCGGCGCATCGAGGAGGGGGGCTTCCCGTTCGACGGGCTGTTCTGCCTGACCGACGCGATCGCTTTCGGCGCATTGCGCGCGTTGCGCGAGCATGGCATCGGCGTGCCGGATGACGTGGCGGTGATCGGCTTCGACGGCGTGCGCGAGGGATCGTACAGCGCGCCGACGCTGAGCACGATCGCGGTGGACATCGACAAGCTTGCCCGCGAGGCCGTCGACATCCTGTGCGAGCGCATCGAGGAGGGGCGTTACGGCGCGCCGGCCATGCCCAAGCATGTCACGGTGGGTTATGAGGTGCTGGTGCGCGAGTCGTCCAACCGCACGCGCTGACCGGTCGTCCGGTGGTTGTTCGCGGTGGATCGCCGATCGGTGGGACAACTCGCGACGTTTTTTGTTTAATTGTTTTTCGTTGTCCGGTGCGATTCCGCGCGTTCCACAGCCCTTGTGTTTAAAAGGTTTTGCAACGAGTTGACACCGTTTGAACGGAGTGCTATAAATACAACTACAAGATTAAATCGGTTTAAAACCGGGCTCTTGCACGGAAAACAATGTGGTTTCTTTCGGCATACAACATGGCGTATGCCACCGACACAAAGGAGAGTTGCAATGTCAATGAAGATCTGGGGCAAACGAATGCTCGCTCTGGCCTGCGCGGGAGCGATGCTGGTCCCGCTGGCCGCCTGCGGCTCGGACGCCGACGCCGGCAAGATCCGGCTCAGCTACCTGAGCTGGGACAACGAGCAGACGTCCAAGCCGTACATCGACGAGTTCGAGAAGGAAAACCCGGACATCAAGATCGACTTCAGCTACGCGCCTCCGACCAGCGAGTACATCTCCACGCTGCAGACCCGCCTCGTCGGCAACCAGGCCCCGGACGTGTTCATCATCACCTCCGAGAATCGCGACGACCTCATCGACAACGGCTACGCCAAGGACCTGACCGACGAGTCGTTCATGAAGAACATCTCCCAGGCCAACAAGGACTTCGTCGGCCGCGACGGCAAGACCTACGGCATGTCGATCACCTCGTGGGTCTCCGGCATCGCCTACAATAAGGATCTGCTCAAGCAGGTCGGCTACGACGAGCCGCCGGCGAACTGGGACGACTTCCTCAAGCTGTGCAAGAAGCTCAAGAACGCCGGCATCGAGCCGTTCCTCGAGCCGAACGCCGACGAGCCGAGCCGCTTCATCGACGCCTTCCAGGGATCCATCCTCGAGAAGAAGGGCGTCGACCCGACCACGCTGTCCACGCAGGACAACCAGACGCCGGGCACCGACGAGCTCGAGGCCGTCAAGGAATACATCCGCCTGTACGATGAGGGTGGCGTGACCCGTGACACGGTTGGCATCAGCGGCGACGACATGAAGACGCAGTTCACCAACGGACAGGTCGCGATGATCGTCGACGGCGCGTGGGACTTTGCCACCTTCGAACAGGCCGGCATGAACTGGGACTTTGCCCCGATGCCCAAGCTCGGCGACGACTACACGCAGTACGCGCAGGGCTCCGCCTCCCCGGCGTGGGCGATCTACGCGAAGCTCGAGGGCGACAAGCTCAAGGCCGCCGAGAAGTTCCTCACCTTCCTGTCAAGCAAGTGGGCGCTGCAGAAGCATAACGACGCCGGCGACGCTGTCACTGTCGACGGGTTCGACGCTACGGTGATGACGCAGTACCAGAAGGTCTACGATCAGGACATCAAGACCGGCAAGTACTACCTGCACACCAACTTCTATTCGAAGCCGGACATTCTCAAGAGCGAACTCAAGGCGCAGAACCAGCAGCTGGTGCAGGGGCAGATCACGCCCGACCAGTATGCCAAGAACATCGACGCCAAGGTCGCGGCCGCGCAGTGACCCGCAACGGATCGCACATAATCACACATAGATAACTACAATCTCCGGTTCGTCATGAACCGTGCGCATGGTAATGGGGCGGCCTGTCGGCTGCGGCTGGTCGCCCTTCGCATGTCCGCAATCGGATTTCGGTCATAAGCCAATGTCAAAGGAGGATGGCATATGAGCGCAACAATGCAAGGCTCGGCGGTCGGCAACCTGCCGCCGTTGGACGAAGACCTGTATCGTCGGCGTCGTCGTGCGCGTGGCCTGCATGAGGACGTGACGTCGTTCTGGTTCCTGCTGCCGATCCTGGCGGTGTTCGTGGTTCTGTTCCTGGTGCCGTTGGCACAGACCGCGTACTTCTCGTTCACCGACTTCAACGGTTACAGCATGGACATGAGCTGGGTCGGTCTGGACAATTACAAGAAGGTGTTTACGGATCCGTCCACCCTGCAGGGCCTGGGTTTCACGATCCTGTACGCGATCGTGGTGATGGTCGGGGTGACCGTGATCGCCATTCCGCTGGCGGTCATCCTCAACCGCAAGTTCGTCGGCCGTGATTTCGTGCGCTCTGTGTTCTTCTTCTTCTCGGTGCCGTCGCTGGCCATCATGGGCATGGTGTGGAAGTACATCTTCTCCCCGATGAAGACCGGCGTGGTCAACAGCGTGCTCGCGGCGTTCGGTTTGGGACCGGTGCCGTGGCTGTCGAACAACTCTCTGGCGAAGTTCTGCGTGATCTTCATCGCGATCTGGGCGCAGATCGGCTGGCATGCGACCCTTTACTTGGCGTTCCTGCAGGCGATCCCCGCGGACCTGTACGAGCAGGCGACCGTGGACGGTGCGAACAAGTGGCAGCAGTTCGCGCATATCACCCTGCCGCAGCTGATGCCGGGCATCGTGACCTCGACGTTCCTGCTCATGTCGGGCGGCCTGAAGGTGTACGACCTGCCGTTCACGATGACCAAGGGCGGCCCGGGCTATTCGACGTACACGGTCACGCAGTCGATCATCCAGCAGGGCATCGGCCAGTCGCAGTACGGCATCGGTTCCGCGCTGGCGGTCCTGTTCTTCATCGCCACGGGCGTCGTGGTGTTCCTTCAGATGGGCATTTCCAACCTGATCTCGAGGAGGTTCGAGTAAATCATGGGCAACAAGGCTTCTTCCGTCACGGCCGCGCCGAAGGGCATGAACTTCACGACGCGCAAGAGGATCGGTTCGGCGGTCACCAGCGTGGTGATGATCCTGATCGCGCTGGTATGCGCGGTTCCGCTGTGGTACATCCTGATCAACACGTTCAAGACGATTCCGGACATGTCCGCCAACCCGCTCGGCCTGCCGAAGGAATGGACGATCAAGAACTACATCAACGCGTTCGAGACGGTCCCGGTGTTCCGCTCCCTGCTGAACACGTTGATCGTCACGTTCTTCGCGGTCGTGATCCAGGTGCTCGTCGGCGCCCTGGCCGCATACGGCATGATCCTGCGCAAGTCCACGTTCACCGCCGCGGTCGGCGCGATCCTGATGGTCGCGTTCGTCGTGCCGGCGCAGACGACGCTGATCCCCCTGTACCGCATGGAGGCGAACGCGCACCTGGTCAACACCTTGGCCGGACTGGTGATTATCTACCTGGGCGGAGCGGTGTTTTGCTACTTCCTGATCGTCGGGTACATGCGCAGCCTGCCGTTCGAACTGATCGAGGCGGCACGCATCGACGGCGCTGGCCCGCTGCGCATCTTCTGGTCGATCGTGATGCCGCTGATCCGCCCGATCCTGACGACCGTGGTCGTGTTCCAGACGATGGGCACGTGGAACGACTTCATGAACGCGAATGTGTTCCTCTCCAGCTCGGAACTGCGCACAATCGTGCTGCAGGTGTACAACGCGGTGGGCCAGTTCTCGACCGATTGGCCGAGCTTCATGACCATCACCGTGCTCGCCCTGCTGCCCGTGTTCGTGTTCTTCATCTTCTGCCAGAAGTGGATCGTCTCCGGCCTCGTCGCCGGTTCGGTCAAGGGCTGATCGGCTGATCGACTAGTCGGCTGGCTGATCACGGTATTAATTCCGGCTCCCCACTACGCGCATATCATCTCCTTCCGCGGCGTGTGGGGAGCCATGTTCTTCACCAGATAAGAATTTCCCATGGGTACTGTTGGCACTGTGCTACAAACATCGCCAAAACCGAGAGCCGTGCCTCGTGACGGCCTTCCTCATCGCGTGAATAACGCGGTACTGACCACTAATCCGCTGCGCAGGTATTGCGCCGACCCGAATCTTGCCATTTTCGATGGCCGATATTTCCTGTACTGCACCGATGACGGTGTGGATAATTGGGACACCACCGCGTTCAGTGTGTATGTGTCCGACGACTTGGCCACATGGGAGCGATATCCGGCGCTCGACTTGCGCGACGTGCCGTGGTGGGATGGCTCGGATGGTGCTTGGGCGCCTTCCGTGGTACAGCGCGCGGACGGCAAATACGTGTTCTACTTCGTGGCCGGTTCCCAGATCGGCGCCGCTGTGGGCGAATCCCCGTGCGGGCCGTTCGTGCCTGAGCCCGAACCAATCGTGCGCGAAGGTACGTTCGATTGCCACACCATTGACCCCGGCGTATACGTGGAGGATGATGGCACCCGGTACTTCCTGTGGGGCAACGGCATAGCTTGGGCCGCGCCGCTCAATGAGGACTGTCTGTCGTTCGACGAATCGCACGCTTTCAGCTGGGTGCCGGGCGATTTCCGTGAAGCCATCTGGATTCACAAGCGCAACGGCATCTACTACGCCAGCTGGTCGGAAAACGACGCCCGAGAGCCGGAATACTGCGTCAAGTACGCGATGGCCGAATCGCTGCATGGGCCGTGGAGCGAACCGCGCGTGCTGCTTGAACAAGACCCGGCGCGCAAGCTGTATGCCACCGGTCATCACAACATCGTGAACGTTCCCGGCACCGACGAATGGATTATCGCGTATCACCGGTTCGCCTACAATCCGGCCGGTCGCTGGGCTGGAGGCGATGGCTGTCATCGCGAAGTGGTATTCGCGCCGCTTGACTACAATCCTGACGGCTCGCTGGTTCCCGTCCGCCCGCAAGTTGGTTCCTACGTGCGTTCGCTGGCGTTCTGACCTGTAGGCTGTCTGTCTCTGTCTGTTCGTTGTCTTCGCCTTGCTTGCGTTTTGTACGTTTTATCTGTTTCGTGAGTTTCGTGCGTTCTGTGGATTTCACGCGTTTCGCGCAGTGCCGTACGCTGATCACCATTCAGCGTGCGGCACTTTTGCATATCTCACGTGTTGCGGGAGATGCCGATTCCGTCGCACAATACGTAAAACGTGAATGAACCACTCACTATTCTTATGTTTTTTGTGACTCAGAGTATGTTTTGCATATGTAAAAACGTGAATGCTAAGATGATATCAGTATGTGATTGTGTGATGACCTGAGTGTTTTCAGTCATTCTCCACAAAAGAGGAGGGGAATATGCTCAAGCGCCATGCATATGACCAGTTGCTGAATTGGAAGAACCGTAAAACCAAGCAGGGCTTGCTGATCACGGGTGCCCGGCAGGTGGGCAAGACCACGCTGATTGAGCAGTTCGGTGCAGACCATTATGAGCATGTGGCTAAGGTGAATTTCATCGAAATGCCTCAGGCGGTCGAAACGGTAAGCAAGGCCAAGGACACCGAAGACCTGATACTGCGGTTATCGGTACTTTCCGGCACGGAAATTACGCCGGGCAAGACTCTGCTGTTTCTTGACGAGATACAAGCGTGTGAGGACATGCTCACGTGGACCAAATTCCTGTCTGGCGCCAAAGGATTGGACGTCATCGTTTCTGGCTCCCTGCTGGGCATTGATGTGTTCAATGTGCGTTCGATCCCGGTGGGCTTCCTGCAGACGATGCGTATGTATCCGCTCAATTTCTATGAGTTCTGCGCTGCATGCCGGCTGCCTCAGCCCGCTCTCGATACGTTGCGTGAATGTTATGTGGATCGACGGGAGGTCCCCGATTATCTACATGAACGGCTCACCGACCTGTGGTACAAGTATCTGCTGATTGGTGGCATGCCCGACGCAGTGCAGTCATTCGTGGATTCTGCCGATATTGTCAAGGTCCGCAATACTCAGCAGGCCATATTCGATACCTATGAATACGACATCACCAAATATGTCTCCGATTTGGTGGAACGTCGTCATATCAAGAGCATTTACGAGGCGATTCCAAGTCAGCTCAATGCGGAAAACAAACGATTCAAGTTCTCCAAGTTGGGCAAGAATATCAGGTTCGCTCATATGCAGACGGCGTTCGATTGGTTGGCGAACGCAGGTATCGCCTTGCCTACTTCGCGCGTGCAAGACCCTGAATACCCGCTGACGGAGCATGCCGACGAGAACACGTTTAAACTGTACATGAACGATGTCGGTTTGCTGACCTCCCGTTTGATGCGCAGTGTGGACTTAGAGATTGTGAATCACCGATCCAGTATGAATTACGGGTCGATTTTCGAGAATGCAGCGGCTCAGGAACTGTTTGCACAGGGATTGGAACTGCATTACTTCAACCAGAACCGTATTGGTGAAGTTGATTTTGTAGTGCAGCAAGGTCTGGATGATATTTCACTGGTTGAAATCAAATCGGGCAAGGACTATACGCGGCATCGGGCCATGAACAACCTACTGGATACCGACAATTATCGGTTTGCCCATGCCTACGTGTTCCATGATGGCAACGTGGAGACTGTTGGACGAACCGAATACCTGCCCATATACATGCTGGGTTGTTTGAGCGTGATATGACATGCGCCACTTTCCCGGGAACGTGGCGCTGATTGGGTCTGTTGCCCGGCCTAGCGGTTCGGTCCATTGACCCAGCCTGCTACTTCACCCTTACCGTCCGCAATGGAGTGAACCGACTAATCCATATCCGCAAAATCGACAAGCGTCACTGTACCGTCTTGCGCCGCGCGGGTGGCGACGTGCTCGTCGAAGCCTGATTTGGAGAACAGCATGTAATGGCTGGTTTCGGGGTGCAGCAGTCTGGCGCGATTGCGCAGCACTTCCAACTGCTGCAGACCGGATGGCACGCTGCGCCATTTGCATTCGCAGAATAGAATCGTAATTTACTTAATTATGATTCTATAATTTGGTCGACTGGTATGCAACAGGTCTCGAGCGTGCATTGCCGCATGCGCAACGTTTCGCGACGCATTCCGGGGAATATTGCGCTTAGAGAGCCGCGTATCGTTGCTGATGCGGGGAACACGCAGGGTTGCGGGCTGTTGCGATTGGACGCAAGCCGCCTAGACTAGTACGCGTTTACGAAAGTCGAACGTGCTTCGACCGGTGAAGGAGAGCTCCGGTCGTGCGACCAATCGCCAATGATTGTCGCAGTACGAAGCACGGCTGACCGTGAATCGTGGCGGCAGCGATTGCCGCGTGCGGCGCAGGAGCATGCCGCACCATACCACAAGCAAACAATCCCCAAGAAACGGTGATCTCCTCACATGTACGTCGATCCGGGAATCAATACCAGCGCAAGCAACCTCAAATGGGTGCTGCCATACTGCAAACCAGACCTGCCCCGCGTGGCAGGCGCGCTCCTACTGTTCATCGCCAATAACACGATGGCCCTGACCATTCCGATTCTGTCCGGCATCATTGTGGACCGTGTCATCGTCGGCGGGCATACCGACGAACTGCCACGTCTGTGCGGACTGATGATCCTCATGACCATCATCCGCGTGGGCGCGCGATACGGCTACCAGATGTGGATGGAGCGTTTCGGCCAGAACTCGGTCTACCGCCTCGTCTCCGACGAATACGAGAAGCTGCACGAGCTCGACTTCACGTACTTCAACCACACACGCACCGGCGACATCATGAGCCGCCTGACCTCCGACACCGACGCGATCCGCCACTGCCTGAGTTGGGTGAGCTATCAGATCGCCGACTGCGTGGTCATGTTCATCGGTGCCCTGTGTGTGATGTTTGCCATCGACTGGCGACTTGCGCTCGCCCTGGCCTGCGCCACGCCGTTCATTTTTGTGCTCACGCGCGGCCTGTCCACGCACGCCCACCCGCTGTTCTTCGCCATCCGCAACTCGCTGGCCTCCCTCAACTCCATGGTCGAGGAGAACATCGAGGGCAACCGTGTGGTCAAGGCATTCGTGCGCGAACCGTACGAAACCGAAAAGTTCGACGAACACAACGACGACTACATGCAGCGCAACATGGCCCTGGCCTACAACTCGCGCAAGTACATGCCCTGGCTGGACAGCCTCGGCTTTTCGCTGCAGCTCATCACGCTCGGCCTCGGCGGCTTCCTGGTCATCAAGGGCTACATGACCCTTGGCAACTTAGTGAGCTTCAACTCCTTCCTGTGGATGATCGACGGCCCGGTGCGTGCCTCCGGCTGGCTCATCAACGACTGGCAGCGATTCAACGCCAGCTGTATCAAGATTCGCAAGCTGCTCACCGAACAGCCGCGCATCGTGGAGAAGCCCGACGCGGCCGAAGCCGTCAAGCAGGCGGTCACAATCGTCGAGCAGGTCAAGCGCGATGATGAGGCTATCGGTGCTACCGGAGCGCCCGGGGCTTCCGGAACATCCGGTGCCCAGCAGTCCGCCGAACGCAAGTCCTGCCCGCTGCGCATCAAAGGCGACATCCGCTTTGCCCACGTCAGTTTCGCCTTCCCGGACGACCCGGAAACCCCGATCCTCAAAGACCTCGACTTCACCGTGCCTGCCGGCTCCAAACTCGGCATCCTCGGCGAGACCGGTGCCGGCAAGTCCACGCTCGTCAGCCTCATCTCCCGCTTCTACGACCCAACCGTGGGCCATGTGCTCATCGACGGCATCGACGCACGCGACTGGCCGCTGGCCACCTTGCGCTCGCAGGTGTGCATCGTGGCGCAGGACACCTTCCTGTTCTCCGACACCATCGGTGGCAATATCGGCTTTGGTGCCAGCGATGATAGCGACGACCGATATATCCAGAAAATGGCCCAGATCGCCGGCGCGGACAATTTCATCAGGTCGATGCCGCAGGGTTATGACACCGTCGTGGGCGAACGCGGCGTGGGCCTGTCCGGCGGGCAGAAACAGCGCCTGTCGCTGGCCCGCGCGCTCGCGGACGATCCGTCGATCCTGATTATGGACGATACGACCTCGGCCGTCGATATGGAGACCGAGGCGGAGATCCAGAAGCACCTCAAGGAGATGGACGGCGGCAAGACCATCGTCACCATCGCCCACCGCATCTCGTCGGTCAAGGATTCCGACCTGATTCTGGTGCTCGAACACGGACGCATCGTCGAACGCGGCACCCACGCCGAACTCGTGGCCGCACACGGCCGCTACTGGGGCATCTACCACAAGCAGCTCGGACTCCAGTCCGGCGCCGCACAGGGGTTTTAACCGTCGTTCAACCTCCCTCTGACGAGGGCTGAGCCGTGAAGAAAACAGCCCTGTGGGCTGTTTTTAGGCGAGGGCGAACCGATAGGTGAGCAATAAATAAAGGAAGCGATGACGGAGGGAGAGATTTTGACGACATATCTCTCCCCCAGGCAGCTTCGCTGACAGCCCCCTCGCCGGAGGGGGCTTGAGAAGAGGACTTATGGCACAACGCAATACATTCCGCGAGGATGAGGAGCTGGAGGAGTCCATCAACCTCCACGACATCGCTCGCGTCGGCAAATATCTCAAACCGTACATTTCGCGCATTGTGCGCATCCTGGCGGTCGTGGTCTCGATGAGCTGCATCGTGGTCAGCGTCCCGTACCTGACCAAGATTATGATTGACGACGCGATTCCGAACAAGGATCTCGGCAAACTGGCCATGCTGGCCGGCGGGCTGTTCTGCCTGATTGTGATCTACGAACTCGCGCTGCGCTACCGCACGGTGGCCATTACTCGCGTGGGCCAGCTCATGCTCAAGGACATGCGCCGCGATCTGTTCACACACATCCAGACCCTGCCGTTCAGCTACTTTGACTCGCGCCCGCACGGCAAGATCCTGATCCGCGTGGTCAACTATGTGAACACCCTTTCGGACACGCTCTCCTCGGGTCTGATCAACGTGTTCTCCGACATCTTCACATTCTTCGTGACGCTGATCGTCATGTTCGCCATCGACTGTCAGCTGGCATTGTGGAGCCTCGTACTGTTCCCGGTGCTCATCATCTGGGTGCGTGTGCTGCAGTACTTCCAGCGCAAGGCTTATCAGGTGCTGTCCAACAAGCAGAGCAATCTGAACGCCTTCATCCACGAGTCAATCGCCGGCGTGAAGACCACGCAGACCTTCGCCCGCGAGAAGGAGCAGTTCGACACCTTCCAGCAGCAGCAAGACGACGTACGTACCGCCTGGATGGCCGCCAAGCACATTGAATTCCTGATGTGGCCGGGCGTGCAGACCATCTCCGTGATGACCATCGCGTTCATCTACTTCGTGGGCATCACCGGCTTCGGCGGCGTGAGCGTGACCACCGGTATGCTTATCGCGTTCGTGGGCTACGCGAACAACTTCTGGAACCCGGTGATCAACATCGGCAACTTCTACAACCAGCTGGTCACCTGCTCCGCCTACCTCGAACGCATCTTCGAGACGCTGGACGTCAAGCCCGAGATTGCGAACAAGCCGGGCGCCACCGAGCTGCCCGCCATTCAAGGCAAGGTCGATTTCAACGACGTCGTGTTCCGGTACGAGGACGACGGCCGTAACATCCTGAACTTGGTCGACTTCCACGTCACCCCGGGCAAGACCATCGCCCTGGTCGGCCCGACCGGCGCCGGCAAGACCACCATCGTGAGCCTGCTGTCCCGGTTCTACGACGTGTCGGAAGGTTCGGTGACCATTGATGGCCACGACGTGCGCGACGTGACGCTTGAATCGTTGCGCCGGCAGATGGGCGTGATGCTGCAGGACACGTTCATCTTCTCCGGCAACGTACGTGACAACATCCGCTACGGCAAGCTCGACGCCACCGACGAGGAGATCGAGGCGGCGGCGAAGGCCGTGCACGCGCACGAGTTCATCATGGAGCTGCCTGATGGCTACGACACCACGGTGGAGGAGCGCGGCTCGACCCTGTCCGCCGGGCAGCGCCAGCTCATCGCGTTCGCGCGTGTGCTGCTCGCCGACCCGCGCATCCTGATTCTGGACGAGGCGACCTCGAACATCGACACCCGCACCGAGGAGGCGTTGCAGGCCGGCTTGCGGCATCTGCTCAAGGGTCGCACGAGCTTCATCATCGCCCACCGGCTGTCCACCATCGAGAACGCGGACCAGATCTTCTACATCGACCACGGCCAGATCGTGGAGCACGGCACGCACGCCGAACTGCTGGAGGCCAAGGGCGCGTACTACCGCCTCTACGAGTCCCAATACGCGATGATTCGCGTGGCCACCGGGGCTACTGAGTAGCTCGGCACCCGTAGCTGCCCCATATCCCCAATCTCCCGAATTTGTACTGCTGGCCGTTACTGAGTAGTACGAATTCGGGAGATGGGGATGTTTCCGAATTTGTGACGTTTAGCGATCGTCAGTGGCACATATTCGGGAGGTGTGGGGTTGCTTCCTGAATATGTGACGCTACGACGTTGTCAGTGGTACATATTCGGGAAGGGCATCGAGGTGGTGATGGGAGCGGTAGGGTGTCTGCCTACACTGGGGAGCTATGAGCAAGCACCACCATCGCGACCGTAGCTGGGCACCGGCACCTGAACCGCTGCCGCAAGACGCCCAGACCATCGACAACCACACCCACGTGGCCTCCGTCATACCGTTTGCGCGGGCCATGAGCCACGAGGCGCAGGAAAAAGGGCAGCCCGAAGTCCCGGTGTACGACGTCGACCAGTTGCTTGCACAGGCGCAAGCCGTCGGTATTGGGGGTATTATCGACTGCGGTTGCGAGCTGCCGCACCTGATGACCGCCGTCCAGATGGCCCTCGATCATCCAGGTAATGTGCACGCGGCGCTCGCAATACATCCCAACGAATCCGTGCTCCACGGTCATCGCGGTGTGCCGGGGCCGGATGGGCTGCCGCTCAAATACAAGCCGTACCACGACACCAGCTTTGAGGACGCTCTCGCTGAAGTGCATCGTCTTGCCACCACGTACCCCGAACAGGTGGTGGCCATCGGGGAGACCGGCATGGACCTGTTCCGTACCGGCGAGGGGGCTAAGGAGCTGCAACGTGAGGCTTTCCGCGCGCATATCGCTTTGGCCAAGGAACTGAACCTGCCCATGCAGATTCATGACCGCGACTCTCATCGCGAAGTCATCGAGACTCTGCTGGCCGACGGCGCTCCCGAGCGTACCGTGTTCCACTCCTACTCCGGCGACCGCGAGATGGGTGAGATTGCGCGCGAGCATGGATGGTACCTGAGCTTCTCCGGCACAGTGAGTTATAAGGGCAATGATGGCATCCGCGAATCGCTGCGCATTGTGGGACTGGACCACGCGATGGTGGAAACCGATGCGCCGTACCTCACGCCTATGCCGTACCGTGGCCGCACCAATGCACCCTACATGATTCCTTACACACTGCGTGCCATGGCCGATACGCTTGACCTGCCCATTGCCGATGTGGCCCGCGGCACCCGCAACACCACCCGTGTGGTCTACGGGGTGTGAGCGAGCTCGCTGCCATTATTCCTTGGGATGCGCCGCGCAGGCCGCAGAAGTGGGCAATGACGTGTTGATTTGCCCCTTTTGTGGCGATGTGTTGACTTGGAATTGAGCAGAATTTGTAAGAATCGCCAACGAGGTCTACGATATGTTGCTTGACATAAGCGAGGGGGAGGATCTCCACCTCAATGGAGGACTGAACGTATGGCTGAGTCAGATAAACAGGCTGAACGTGCCCAAAAAGTGGCAAAGCCCCAAAAGGCCCAGAAAACTAATGCCAAGGCTGGTGCCAATAAGGCAAAGGCTAAGCAGGAAGAAGAAGCCCTGCTGAGGGCCGACACCTTCACTAACGCTCCCAAGGTTTCCCGCCGCACCCTTACCAAGGAGGAGCGCGAGGCCATCGCCAAACAGCGCGAGGCCGAGACGCGAGAAGCCGAGAAAATCGCCAGCGCCTCTTCCAAAGGCCGTCTTGGCCGTTGGTGGGCTCGCCTGCAATCCGGACCAGATAAGGTCACGTGGGGCATGGCGATCGTGGCCCTTGGCGTGGTCTATGGCGACATCGGTACTTCGCCTCTGTACACCGCGCAGACCTTCCTTGCCGGGCAAGGCGGCCTCGGCAACGTGGATCGCGAGGCCGTGCTCGGTATGCTCTCGCTGGTCTTCTGGTCGATCACGCTGATTACCACCGTCAAATATGTGCTGATTGCCATGCGCATCGACAACAACGGCGAAGGCGGCATCTTTGCACTCTACTCGTTGATCCGCAAATACGGAGCCTGGCTCGCCATTCCCGCCATGCTCGGCGGCGCGGCCTTCCTGGCCGATTCCGTGCTCACACCGGCCGTGTCTATCAGCTCCGCAGTCGAAGGTCTGCAGACTTTGCCGCCGCTCGAGCAGCTGTTTGACGAGAATCCGAGCCTGACCCTCATGATCACCGTGGTGATCATCGTGATTCTGTTCTCCGTGCAGTCTCGTGGCACCGAAAGCATCGGCAAGGTCTTCGGCTCGATGGTGCTGGTCTGGTTCAGCTTCCTCGCCGTTGTGGGCGTGGTGAATCTCAACAACGACTGGTCGGTGTTCGCCGCCCTCAACCCGGTGTACGGTGTCAAATTCCTGTTCAGCCCGCATAACGCGGCCGGTATCGCACTGATGGGCACGGTGTTCCTCTCCACCACCGGTGCCGAGGCGCTCTACTCCGACATGGGTCATGTGGGCCGTGGCAACATCTACTTCACCTGGCCATTCATCAAGATTGCGCTGGTGCTCAACTACTTCGGCCAAGGCGCGTGGATGCTGAACAACGCCCGCAACCCGCAGTTCAACACTATGAAGTCGCTGAACCCGTTCTTCCAGATGATGACGCCGAACGTGCGCTATCTGGCGGTGATTCTCTCTGTCACGGCCGGCGTGATTGCCTCCCAGGCCCTGATCACCGGCGCATTCACCATGGTTTCCGAGGCCACCCGCCTCAACTGGATGCCGCATCTGCAGGTGCGTTACCCGGCCCGTACACGCGGCCAGCTGTACATTCCGGTGGTCAACGGCGTGCTGTGCGTCTCCACTCTGGCCGTGCTTGCCATCTTCAAGGATTCGGAGCACATCTCCGCCGCATACGGCTTGGCGCTGACCATCACCATGATCACCACCACCGTGCTGCTCGGCGTGTATCTCTGGTATGACCGCAAGCGCGTGGGCGCCATCGTGTTCACCGTGCTGTTCCTGGCCATCCAGATCATGTTCTTCATCGCCTCCATGGCCAAGTTCCTGCATGGTGGTTGGTTCACCTGCCTGCTCACCATCGCGATTCTGTTTGTCATGTACACGTGGAACGAAGGCACCAAGCTGGAGCGTGCGCAGCGTCGCCACATGCGGCCCAAGGACTTCCTGCCCGCCCTCGACAAGCTGCACGGAGACTTCCGCATCCCCTACTTTGCGGACAACATCGTCTACCTGACTTCCGATTCGGAGACCAAGCGACTCGATACGGATATCTTCTTCTCCATCTTCGCCGACCACCCCAAGCGCGCCCGCGCATGGTGGGCAGTGAGTGTGGAGACCACCGATGAGCCGTTCACCCGCGAATACTCGGTGGAGAATTTCGGCACCAACTACATCTTCCGTGTGCGGTTCCGCCTGGGGTTCAAGGTCTCGCAGTCCATTCCGGCGTATATTCACCAGATCATGCATGACCTGTCCAAGACCGGAGAACTGCCCAAGCAGAAGTCGATCTACCCCAAGGTGGACGCCGACCCGGATATTGGCACAGTTCGTTACGTGCTGGTGCACAAGGCGCTGATGCCGGAGTCCAAGGTCTCCGCTCGCGGTGCGCTCTCGCTGCAAGCCAAGTACGCGATTCGCCATGTGGCCGGTTCTCCGGTCAAGTGGTTCGGCTTGGCGCCCTACAACCCGTTGATTGAAGTGCAGCCGCTATTCGTCTCCACCCGCCGCCCGCCGCGTCTGAAGCGCACGGATGGGACCAAGACGGTTCCTGCGCCGGCCCCGACTCGAAGTGTGGCTGATCCTGCGGCCGTTCCCGATCCCATGGACACCACCGCCGGCCTGAGTCGCTTGGTCCAAGAGCTCGATGCCGCGATGTCTGCAGAGGAGAAAAAGTAGGTATCTCGGTTGAAAGGGGTACTTGAACCCTCTTGCGGAATAATAACTGCTTTCAGAGGGGTGCCTAAGTGTTGAGAACCCAAGTATGAATGGCGTTATTCTGCCGTTTGTACTTGGGCTCTTCCATATCGGGTACCCCTGCTGAAAGCAGTTAGCATTCTGCAGAAGTCGCAATGTGCCCTTTTCAACTGAGTTACCGCCGTGTATAGGCTGACGCGCTCTATAAAGAATGCCTATAACGGTGGCCGCACGTCGAAATATGGCTCGGGTAAGTTATCTGACTATGTGCAGATTATTGGGATACGCGACGGCGGGGTTCAACCTGAGCCTTAACGCCGTGTTGGGTCAGGGCAATGTCGAGGATTTCCGCGAATTGTCCGAGATCCACAACGATGGCTGGGGTGTGGCCCAGCTCGCTGATCCCACGTCGGCGCCGTACGTGCGCGACGGCGGTGCACCCACTCCGGAAACCGGCACGAAAATCTACAAGTCCACCATCGCCGCACGCGCCGATAGCACGTTTGAAGCTTTGGCTAGCGAGCCGGCTCGCGGCGCCATTTGGCATCTGCGTCTGGCCAGCTCCAATCTGCCGCTCATTATGGAGAACCAGCACCCGTTCTATGCCAACGGTTTGAGCTTTATCCACAATGGCGATATTTCCGATGCCAATGGCCGCAACATTGTGACCAATCGTTCCTACCCCGTGGATCACAGCGTGTTTCTGTCCACCGGCGGACGCTCCGACTCCGCCATCTTCTTCGCGGTGATTCTGGAGTACGTCGGCTTCGGATTCCCGCTTGACGAGGCTGTGGCTCAGGCGGTGCGCGAGCTTCGCCAGGCCTACCCGAAATCCAGCTACAACTGCATGATTCAATCCGAGGATCAGCTGATTGCTTTGTGCGCTGCCGGCCGTGAGAAGACCAGCCCACGCATTGTGGAGATCTACGACGAGTATGGCCGCGGCAAGCAGGCCGCCGATTACCGTGCGATGCGCTACCGCGCGCTGAATGACGAGAATGGCGATCCGGCCGGTGTAGTGGTGTCTTCCTCTGGCTATGAGCAGGAAGGCTGGGACGTGCTGGAGAATGATCAGATGATCATCGCGTCCAACCGCAACGGTACCTACCGTCTGCGTTCCATCTGAACCGTTCCTCGACCGTTCCTCGACTCCCGCTGACGGGAGCTGGCTCGCGAAGCGAGACTGAGGGTGGTCTGATTGGTGGAAACGAACCACCCCCAGTCAGCTTCGCTGACAGCCCCCGCCAGCGGGAGCTCAGATCACTCGCATCCCGTACTTCTCAGCCAACGCCGGAATATCCGGTACGCCATATTTGGCCACCAGATCCAGCCAACGCCGCTTATTATCCTCGCCAAATCGTTCGGCTCGAGCCGTATACGCCTCGACTTGCAAGAACTTCGGCGGCACCGACTTGCTGTGGAACTTATCGGCGTACATCACCACTTCCTGCTCAAGATTCATCGGCACATAGTCGGTCGGGGGCAGAGGAAGCTCCTGCTTCACCACGTCCTCGCACGTGAGCCCCACGCCGGTATGGTTACGGCAGAACTGGGCGATGTACTCGTCCACACCCTCATCGAGCAAATACTCATAACCCTTCAGTCCGTGCAGGATGTATCGTTTCTTGCTAAATTTGAGCGGTTCGCCGTCCGAGCCGTCATGCTTGAATACGCGATACGTGCCGATGTCGTGCAGCAGCCCGCCGATGAGCACCAGATGCTCGTCCAGTAGGCGTGGCGGCACCTGGCCGCCCGTGACGCCCGCAGTGGGTGGCATGGGCGTAGCCGACACAGCAGCATCTACCGTATTCTCTGTGCGACGATTGCTTCCCCGCTCGGGTGCATCTTTCGACAGCGTGCAACGACGCGTGAACAGTGCATTCTGCCGTCGCACAATCTGGCATCCGATGGTTGCCACAATCACGCAATGCGTGTGAACCAGCTCATAGGCCGCCTCGGACGGCGCAATCTTGCGATGCAGCTCGTCAATCTGCTCAAGTGTGGGAATATATCCGGTCATGATCGTCAAGTTTCGTTTCGTAAGGTCAGGATTACCCCTAGATTAGCTCGGGAATAAGCCACGTTGATGTCAGTGGGAACAGATTTGGGCCTTGTTTGACGTCTACTTGCGTTTCGAGGGGCTGATTCGATCTTCTCCGGAGATCTACTTGCGTCTCGAGGGGCTGGTGTCTAGGCAGGCAATGTCCGACAATGGCGAAATGGCGTTGCGCCAAGCCGTTTCTACATGCGTTTGACTGAATGACCAGCCCCTCGAAACGGAAGTAGACTTCCTGAGATGCGCGAATCAGCCCCTTGAAGTCGAGAAGGCCTCTGCGATTCGATATTGCCGAATCGCAGAGGCCTTCTCGACGACTTGAAATCAGATCTCGAACATCTGGTCTGCGGCTTCGGCGATCTCGCGCGAGGCGGTGAGCACGATGATGCAGTGCTTCGGGTCGCCGCTATGCGCCAGCTTGGCAAGGGCGGCGAACACGGTCACTGTGTCGTCCACGTTCAAGCCGCGGGTCGGTTCGTCGAGAATCAGCACTTCCGCTTCCGTGCTGATGGCGCGGGCAATGGCCGCCAAGCGCTGCTGCACCACGGGTAGCTTGCTCACGGCAACGCCGCTGGTCGCCTCCGAGAAGCCGACCTTGGCCAGCAGTTCACGAGCGATCACCGGCTTGGGCTTCAGGAAGTTACGGTTGGAAGCATTCATGGCATAGAGCACGTTCTGCTCGGCGTCCAGATCGGGCTGCACGGCGTGCAGCTGCGGCACGATGCCCAGACGGTGACCACGCAGATCCACAGGCTCCAGTTCGGCGATGTTGGCGCTCTTATTCATCACCGTGCCGGACTTCGGCTGTACAAGGCCGCTCATCACGCCCATAAGCGCGCGGCGCTTGGTGTCTGCGGCCAGTCCCGAGTCAGGGTCGTCGGTGATGAGCAGTGCGTAGGCGTGACCCACGTAGCAGGCGAATTCCACGCTGCCGAGTACGTTGATTTTGCCTTTGGCGCCGGGAACGGTGACTTTGTTCAGCGCAAAGGTCGGGTAGGTCTTGAGCAGGATGTCATCCGCGCCGCCGCCCACGAGCACGCGGTCGATGCGCGAGGCGAGCGTCATGGTCGGTTCGGCGGTCTTGGACGCCGGCGCTGCGTGCTCGACCAATTCGTCTTTGCCGCCAGATTTAGCCAGGTTCAGCGTCTCGTTGACGCGGTCCGCATTGCGCTTGGTCGCTGCGGCGGAGGTGTCTGCGGAAGCCAGAGCGTCTGCTTCTGCCTCGCTGAGTTCTGCGCCCGCGCTGTCCTCGGCGGTGGCGTCTGAGGCCTCAGTGACATCCGCGGCGCTTTCGGCGCTGGCCATGATGCTGTAGATATCACCGGAGGCATTGTCGTCGGCGTCATCCGCACCCTCGAGGTCGAGGCCATCCGCATCGTCAAAGATGACGCTGAACTGGATGGAATCGGCCGGAGCGGGCTTGATGGCATCCTTGGATGCCATGGCCGATTCGGCCGTGTTCTTCAGGGCTTCGTCCTTGCTGAGTTCCTGTTCGTTCTTCTCGCTCATGCCTTCGCCTCCGCATCGTCGTTGGTCGTAGTCGTGGTAGGGGTCACAGCCTTGCCGAGTTCGGCAACCTCGTCGTCAGCCTCTTCAATGGTCTCGGTTTCGCTGACTGTGCCCCAGTCGCCATCAGCGGCAAAGAGCTTGGCTGCGCTGAAGAACGCAAGTCGCAAGGCCGCAAGAATAGCCAGCGCTAAAATGGCGCCGAGCCCGCCCCAGACCATCTGCCAAATCAGGCTAGAGGTGACTGCGGTAGTGTGGCCGGAGATCAATGCCGCGCCGATGGGCTTTGCCGCAAAGGCGCCACCGACCAGGCCGATCACATAGAACGGCAGGGTGGCGAAGAACACCTCAAGCATGAATTGCCAGCCAAGGCGGCCGCGAGTTACGCCGGAAACCAGCGCCATGCCGATTTCATCATTGCGCTTCGGCGTCCACGCGGCCAGCAGCACTAGGGCAAGCAACAGCACGCCACCCACGGTGAGCAGGACGATCACGCCGGTCTTGGCACGAGCAGCCAAGGTATCCAACGGCTCAAGCGACTTGGTGTAAGCCTCGAGCGAGGGGGAAGAGATGGTGTAGCCCTTGGCCGGCAGCTTGGCTTTCTTCAGCGTTTTCAGCAGAGAATCATATGTAGCAGAATCCGTGACGTTGAACACCACGTTCAGGTCAGGCAGCTCCCACCCGGAGGCGGTTTCATTGCTGTACTGCGGGTCGAGTCCGGCCTTGGAGAAGGTCTGGTAGTTCGTGAAGATCGCGTTCTCGCGATTGCGGGCGGCAACCACCGGGTTGTCCACGGTGGATTCGGAGGTGTACTTGTAGATGCCGCGCACCTTGAGCTCTGCGGTGTCTGATGCGCTGGTGGCAGTGGCTACCTTGAACGTATCGCCCACCTTAAGATTATTGGCCTTGGCAAACGCTTCAGAGACCAATGCGCCAGTGGTGTCTGGGTTGGCGGATTTGTTGTTATAGCTCAGGCCCTTGCCGTCCACGATTTCAAAGGTGCCAAGATCGCTTGCTTTGGCCGCGTCCTTGGTCCAGAATGCGCGCCAAACCAGCTGGCCGCCGGTCTTATCGTCGGAAGCGGAGCCGAGCGAGCCGCCATCGAGCGCTTTCAAATCGCCACTCACGCGGGCGGGCACTGTTCCGGTAACGGTGAAGTCGAGCGTGGTACCGGCGGTCTGAATAGCCGAGGCGTAATCGGTGTACGACGACCAGGTCATGTAATGCTTGGTGGTGGCCGAGTCGGTGGCGGAGACCTTCTTCCAGGTGGCCGCGCTCGGGCGAATCGCCATATTGGCTTTCTGCGAATTGTATGTGGTGGTGTGTGCGGTGGTGTTTTCCTGCACAATGGCCAGTCCGGCAACCGTGCCGAACGTGACTGCCAGAGTGATGAACGCGGTTAGGGTGGTGCGTCCCTTGGAACGCATCAAAGCCCGCCAGGCGTTGCTGAGGACGAACATGTGTACCTCTCCCGTTCTCCTAAGCCGAACAAATCAATACGGCTCTACTATTGTTGCGCTTCGTGACCGTTTTCTTGCGCAATACTGTTATACCCCTCAATGAAGTCTGGGAATGCGCTGGGAACAAACATGGTCAATGTGGGTAAAAGCGATGCAAAAAACTGCGCATAATCGCGCGGAACATGGAAATTCTGTTGCGATTCGTCGTATCAGGAATAGGTTCATCGCATTCTGTTACACTTACCCACGACGTATAACACCTATTATTCGCAGAGTCGACGTGCTCTTGTGAGGCTGCCGCGCAGTGCGGAACGGCCTCGATATCGGCAAGAGCATAGCTCGTCTTGGACGGTTGCAGCACATGCCTGATGCATCCGTCTTGCGAAACAGGGAGGCAAAGGATATGGCGAACCGGCACGCACAGAACAATCTGCCCAATTTTGGTTGGCAGAAGGTGCGCGGCCCCCATCACATCATGGCATACCGGACGAGCCGCAAGGCCGCTGCAGCCGTGTCCATGGCTGTTATTGCCGTGCTGGTGTTTGTGGGAACGTTCGCCGCTGCCACTTGGGCCGATGTGTCTGGCGCGGTCAGCAGCCAGAAGGTGCAGGTCATCCAGCAGAAGGGTGCCAAGAAAGTAGATGACTCACCGGTGGATCCGTATGCCAATAAGGTAATCAACATTCTGTTGATTGGTCAGGATACGCGTGATGGTGCGGGTAACTCCGCGATTGGCGGTAGCGGCAGCGATGTCGAGAATCTGCATAATTCCGATACCACGATGATTCTGCAGATCGCCGCGGATCGTAAGAGCATGAATCTGGTGTCGATACCGCGCGATCTCATGGTCTCCACGCCGGGTTGCCAGACCACTAACGGCGAGATCGCCGCGCAGTCGTCGGTAATGTTCAACTCCATCTTTGCCAATGGCTACTCGCAGGGTGGCGATGTGGCCTCGGCCGCCAGCTGCACCATGAACGAGGTGAACCATCTGAGCGGCCTGGACATCCAGAACTTCATGGTGGTTGACTTCGGCGGCTTGGTCAACATGATTGATGCCATCGGAGGTGTGGATATCTGCATCCCTACGCAGATGACGGATGTCTACACCGGATTGAACCTTTCCCCAGGCATGCAGCATTTGACCGGTGGCCTGGCAACACAATATGCACGTATGCGCCACGGTACGGGTACGGACGGCTCGGACACCATGCGTACCACGAGGCAGCAGTATCTGATCAGGCAGCTGGTGAAGACGGCATTGTCTAAGAACTACTTCACACAGACGAGCGAGCTGTATCAGCTGGCAAAGTCGGCGCTGGACTCGGTGCAGATGAGCGAAGGCCTGGCTAATGTAGGTACATTGGCTGGTCTGGCTACTAGCTTGAAGAACTTCAGCATGGATAACCTTTATTCCATGACGATTCCGATTACCCCGTGGGTGGAAGATCCCAATCGCAGCCAGCTGGCCGACGGTGCAGATGCCGTGTGGGAGAAGTTGCGCAAGGGGCAGCCGCTGGTGGATAAGGCCGAGACAGCGGCCACCGTTGATGGCACTACCACTACGGACGGTACGACCGCTGATGGTGCGACCGCCGATGGAACCACTGCTGACGGAACTGTCACCGACAGTTCCACCTACAACGAAAAGATCGGCGTGATCACCCAGGCTGACGGTACCTTGATTGACGCCCAGACCGGCGGCATCATCGATCCTGAGACCGGAGCAATCCGCAGTTCTGTGACTGGCCAGTTCATTGGTATGAACAACCGGTACATCGAAGTGACCTACTGCGGTGTGACTTACTAGCACTTATTAACACTATTGACAGCTCGCATGGCAAACCTCAGGTTCTGGCTTACCGTGCTTTGCTGGCCACGCTCGAATCGTAACGATTGCGGGAAAAGTTGCGTGCAATTTGCTGAGGCAAGGTCACTGGTTCTGTTTTATGCAACGTGCCGGGTATGGTGGTGACTTGACTGTGGTGTGCGGGCAAGCGAAGTGCTTGCTGGACGCAAATAGAGCATTGCTGGTATGAATGTCTAAATACTCGGTGCGGAAATAAGAAACGGTAAGGGACGCTTATGTCAGCGAAGAGAATGATGAGTGCGGTTGCGGTACTTGCGTCAATGACGCTGGTAAGTGCGGTGTGCGCAGCACCGGCTAATGCGTTGAGCGGCGTGAGCGTGGACGCGCTTGCAAATGCGTCGACGGATTCGTTCAAGACACAGACAGTCTCCGATGACACCGCTGCTGATACCATGCCGGATAACCCGGACGCTGCCTTGCCGGATCAGGTTTCTGCTGCGATTCCTGACGATGCAACTGTGGTCTCCGAAGATCATGCCGTTACCGCCGACGGCGAACTGAAGAACATCACCACCGGTGAGACCGTGACTGATCCTGCTCTTGTGGGTACGCAGGATTCTCAGCCTGATCCGCTTGCCAAGACTGACGGTGAATCGTTTATTCCGGTGCAAGCCGATGAGGTCAAACAGAAGGTTGCGGCCAACGGCGGCGACGCGAATGCGGGAGCGGCTGATGCGCAGACCGCCCCAGACACGCCTGATACTCAGCCCGAGCAGCCCCGGCCTAATGATTCGAGTGACTCTGAACAGCCCAATCAGTCCGATTCCTCCGCCCCGTCGGATTCTGCGAGTACTTCTGATTCCGGCGAAGCCATAGGTAACGCTTCGGACAGTGCAACTGCTACGAATGGTGCGGCCAAGGCCACTACCAAGGGTTCAGTGCGACTTGCCGCATTGCAGAACAATGAATACGGTGCTCACTGGGGCTCCTACAACGGTACGGCAGCGTTTTTCGACGCGTCAAACAATCTGTTTGTCCAGCAGGCCAAAGGTGTGATTGATGTTTCTGCCTGGCAGGGCAATATCAACTGGCAGGCCGTGAAAAACTCAGGCGTGGAAGGCGCAATCATTCGCATTGGCTACGGGTGGGACAACGGGTTTGACAAGCAGGCACTTCGCAATATCAGCGAGTGCAGGCGTTTGGGTATTCCGTTTGGCATATACCTCTATTCGTACGCTTATGACGCCAATACCGGTGCTGCTGAGGGATCCAGTTTAGTGAACCTGCTGCAGAAAGCCGGTGTGAGCTCAAGCGATTTAGGCTATCCGGTGTATTACGACTTAGAGAGGTGGACCTGGACGGGTCATGAGGTGCCCAACGACCCTGGGACGTATGACGGCATTGTCAATGCTTGGTATGGCAGGTTGCAATCCGCTGGATACAACAATCTTGCTGTGTATTCATACACTTCTTATCTGAATACTGCGCTCAATAGTGGCAATATCCACTCTAAGACCCGTTGGGTTGCGCAGTATGGTTCCTCGATGGGCTATACGGCATTCCCCACCAACGACCGTGGCTGGCAGTACACCAGCAGGGGCAGCGTGAGCGGCATTAGCGGCACCGTGGATTTGAATGCGTTTGGTAATCAAACTGCCACGTCCTCGGCTCCTAGCGTTCCTGTCTACCGTGTCTACAATCCCAACAGCGGATTGCACCATTACACGATGAATTACAACGAAGTCATAATGCTGGTTGGTAAGGGGTGGCGATACGAGAAAACCGCCTTTAGAGCGGGCCAATCCGGCATACCTGTCTACCGTGTCTACAATCCGAATGACGGAAACCATCTGTTCACGATGAATAGTTACGAGCGAGACAATCTGGCTCGTTTGGGGTGGCACGATGAAGGCGTGTCTTGGTACGTGCCTTCCGGCGGATCCATTAACGTATACCGTTTGTATAACCCGAACAATGGTGAGCATGTTTTCACCACGGAATATGGCGAGTATGTGCTTGTTGGCAGGGCTGGATGGCATCAGGAAGGCGTTGCCTGGACATCTCTGTGATTGTCTTGTGTTCAGCTGTTTGCTTGCTGTGAGCGGTGTGCTCGCACTCATATCGTTCTATGATGGAGTCTGAGAAGACTTGAGAGGTGGAACGCTATGAGAAGGACTATCACTAAGCATGCATTCGTCGTAATAGCGGTTATGGCGGCGTTTATGGCAGTGCTGTTGTCACCTATTCCACAGGCCTCAGCAGATGAGGGCTCGCGAGACATGTACCGTCTCTACAATCCGAATTCCGGCGAGCACTTCTACACGGCAGACAGCAACGAGCGCGATCATCTTACTGGCGTTGGCTGGGTGTACGAGGGTATTGGTTGGCGCGCACCGGTTCAATCGTCTGTTCCGGTGTACCGTTTGTATAACTCCAATGCCGGTGACCACCATTACACGCTGAACAGTTATGAGAGGGACATGCTTGTCTCGAAAGGTTGGCGATATGAAGGTATCGGTTGGTATTCCTCCGATACTAATCGAAGCTATCCGCTGTACCGCCAGTACAATCCGAATGCCAAAGCCGGTGCTCATAACTACACGTTGAACAGCAATGAGAAAGACATGCTGGTTCGCGCGGGTTGGCATGATGAAGGATTGGCCTGGTATGGTGTCGGTCCAGGTGAAGGAGCGCCGGTTCCGCAATATCAGCGGCCATCCGGTGGCACGTACCCGAACCTGAGCGTAACGCCGAACCTGAGTATCAATGTATCGATTGCCGATCAACGTGTATATGTCAAAAGTGGTTCAAACGTTATCTACACGCTGATTGCTTCAACGGGCGTCAACAACGCAACTCCTAGGGGAACTTTCCGTATCGGGAATCGTGGTTCCTCCTTCTACAATGCACGCGAGGGTATGGGGGCCAATTACTGGGTTGCATTTGAACCCACCAATACGTATCTTTTCCATTCGGTTCCCACGAATTCGAGTGGTCAATACATCGTCAGTGAAGGCTATAAGCTAGGTCAGCCCGCCTCACACGGATGTGTTCGCTTGAGCATCCCGGACGCTCAGTGGTTTTATCAGCAATTACCGAGTGGAACCGTGGTGCATATTTTTTGATGTCGCGAATGCGCGGTGCCGCTGATGCTGATCAATAGGCAGATACCGTTGGACTAGTGCAGCCGATGATTGTCGTTGGCTTTTTGCTGGCATTAGGATTATTGATATTTCGTGGATAGTCGGCAGATATACATCTGTGTGTCGGCAGCGGCACATATCTATCATTGGTGGGGAGAGGAAAACTTAATAGAAGTGAGGAGTGGTTATGCGAATCACAATGAAGCGAATTTGTGCCGTAATTTCGGGATTGATGATGGTGCTATCTATAGCGATGGCAGTCTCCGGCCCTGCGCATGTGGCATATGCGGATGAGGGCTCCCAAGAGATGTATCGTATGTACAATCCGAATTCCGGTGAGCATTTCTATACGGCGAATAGCTATGAACGGGATAATCTGAAAAGCCTTGGCTGGCACTATGAAGGTGTCGGATGGGTGGCTCCGGTGACGTCATCGGTTCCGGTTTACCGTCTATATAATTCCAATGCCGGTGATCACCACTACACGATGAACAGCTACGAGAAGGACATGCTCGTCTCGAAGGGTTGGCGGTATGAGGGTATCGGCTGGTATTCTGCCGATACGACGAACGAATTCCCGTTGTACCGTCAATATAATCCGAATGCCAAAGCCGGCGCTCATAACTACACGTTGAATAGCAATGAGAGAGATGCACTGGTTCGTGCGGGTTGGCGTGATGAAGGTTTGGCTTGGTATGCATTAGGGCTTGGTGGGCCAGCTCAGTCGCAGCCGTCCACTCCGTCGCGGCCGTCTGGCCCTGCAACGGTTCCCGGGGCCATTACCCCTGGTGCATGGTGCAAGAAGATTGAAGCAGGCCAATACGGGCGCAGCGAAGATGGAGATTTGTACCAGTGCTCGTATCAGCCTGGTGACAAAATACCGCATTGGTATCGAGTGCAGTGAGTGTGACCAATAGACACTGATTACACATTCATGAGCCGTCCGCAACAAGTCAATCTAGTTGCGGACGGCTCATCAGTATATAAGAGCGTTTCCATGCTCTATTCAGAACGTTGACGCTTAGTGAAGTGTCGCCTGAGGTATGCGAATTGGTTGGTGTCGGTGATGAAGGTCTTGCGGTCGTTCTTGGCGATGACGTCGAGGATGATGCCGGTGGCGAACAGCAGCAGGCCGACGATGACGAGCATGATGGCGCCGATGAGCGTGGGGAAGCGGGCCACGAGCCCGGTCTTGGTGAACTCGTAGGTGACCCCCCCGCACAGCAGGATGCCGATGGCGCCGATGAGAAGGCCGATGGTGCCGAAGAAGGGCAGGGGCTTGTATTCGCGGATCATGCGGAATATGGTGCTCATGACCTTGATACCGTCGCCCACGGTGTCGAGCTTGGATACTGATCCGGCGGGCCGGTCCCGGTACTGGATGGGCATCTCGTAGAGCCGTAGGTTGTTGTTCAGCGAGTGGATGGTCATCTCGGTCTCGACTTCGAAGCCGCGCGAGAGCACGGGATAGGTCTTGACGAACGTGAAGCTGAACGCCCGGTATCCGGTCATGATGTCGGTGACATGCGCATTGAACAGGCCGTTGATGGAACCGCGGACCAGCCGGTTGCCGAAGTTGTGGAAGGGCCGCTTGTTCTCTTGGAAGTAGGTGGAGGAGAGCCGGTCGCCGATGACCATGTCGTAGCCGTCGAGCACCTTGGACACCATGGCGGGTGCCGCGTCGGCCGGGTAGGTGTCGTCGCCGTCGGCCATGACGTACACGTCCGCGTCGATGTCCTCGAACATGGCCCGGATCACGTTGCCTTTGCCCTGGCGGGGCTCGCGGCGAACGATGGCGCCCTCGGCTGCGGCGATCTCGGCGGTGCGGTCGGTGGAGTTGTTGTCGTACACGTAGACCGTAGCATCCGGCAGCGCGGCCTTGAAGTCGCGCACCACCTTGCCGATCGTGACCTCCTCGTTAAAACAAGGAAGAAGCACCGCAACGGAAGGCTGATTATTCTCGAACATGGTGGTTACTATACTTGTTGGCCAGTACCCGTGTGCGACACTTAAGGAAGTATTTTGGCAACAAAGCGACTGCAAGGGACGCGTTACTCTAAGCCATCACCTCTTGCTGCCCGAGGTTTTCTTATCCGCCTGATAGCGGTATTCATATGCGCAGCAGTGGCGTCAAGCATGGTTATGTCGGCGTATCCAAGCATTCGCGAACGTCTGTTTCGGCTGGCTCCTGTTGCTTCAACGGAGTCTGTTCCGGTGCTGTGCATCCGGTTCCTGCTGATATTGATGCCTCTGCTGGTGATTGGCGCCATGATTGCTTTTGGCGTGAAGCCGGTGGGTATGTGGATGCACCGCCATCGCTTCATACTCGGAGCAAGTGTCATAGCGGCTTGCGTGCTGTTGAATATTAGCGGCTCATCCATAGGCATGTGGAATTACTGGCTGGGACATGACATGTCTACGGACGTGGTATGGGGAACCCCTCGCATAATACGAACCGACGAATATGTGGTGGGCACTCCTCTGGCTTTTTCGCAAAGCTACTCCGGGTATAGCTACTTTAATGATTTGTTTGGCAATAAACCGGCGGACATGTTCATCGTCAAGGATGCACCTGTGCTGGCTCTTGCCGAGTTGTTTAGGCCGTTCCATTGGGGGTATATCCTCTTCGGCAGTAGCCGAGGACTTGCTTTTTATTGGTCTGCGCGCCTAGTGGTACTTTTCTTGGCCGCATATGAGTTCTTCCTCTGCATCAGCAATGATCACCGGCAGGAGAAACACAAGGGTGTAGCGTTCGTTGGTGCAATCCTCATTGCATGTGCCCCGTTGGTGCAATGGTGGTTCGCAGTCAACGCACTGCCTGAGATGCTTATCGCAATATTCGTGTCCATCGTGTGCTTTGATCGATATCTTGGCGATACCGAGTCTGGCCATAGGGCCGCATATGCCGCAGTGATTCTGATATGCGCCGGGATGTTTGCACTGACCTTGTATCCCGCATGGCAAATCTCTCTGGGTTATCTTCTTGCGGTGCTGATTCTTTGTATTGTCATACGGCATTGGGGACATATTCGAATTTCACAGAAAGACGCCCTGATTTTTGTGGGCGAAATTGCCTTATTCTGTGTGATTCTTGGCTCTGCAGTGGTGACTTCGTGGGGCACAATTCAATCCATGCTGCACACGGCATATCCGGGCGCAAGGCAATCCATCGGAGGAGGGCTGCCCCCTCTGTCGCTGATATCATCCGTGGGCACTCTCTTTTTCCCGTTCAAGGATTATGCCGTTGACTCTGTAACAACAAATATGGTTGAGGCATCACGTTTCGTAGATCTATTCCCGCTCGGAATAATTCTTGCCGTATTCGGCATGATAAAGCGCAAAAAAGTGGATGTGCTTAGTGCCTGGCTTATTACAGTCATAACGTTGTTCTCAGTATTTGCCTGCGTGGGTATGCCGCTTTGGCTTTCTAAGATAATGATGCTGACTTCTGTGACTAGCGGCCGATGCGTGGTGGTTTTGGGCGTTGCGAATATCGCAGTGTTGGTGCGTGCGGCGGCCATTATCGATGGCAAACTTTCTTGGAAGCAGTCATTACTGGTGACTTTTGTGTTTGCCGCGATATTGGCATGGGCTAATCATGCGATGTATCTCTCGTACATTGGGCGGCTGCTGGTCGTGGTGTGTTTTGCCATAGCGGGTTTGCTCAGTTTCGCTGTTCTGAATAACGGCGTAATTGCTCGCACAGTTGTGGCGCCAATTGTGTCCGTTGGGCTGTTGGTATCAGGTTTGTCTGTGAATCCTGTGCAGTATGGGAGTGCGCCCGTGACTAAGCAGCCGCTGATACAACAAGTGCAGTCGCTGCAATCTGAGAATCCAGGAATGTGGGCAATAGATGATGCATTCGGCTCTCAGCTGGCGAATCTTGCAGTGGCAAATGGAATAAACACATTGAATGCGTTGGAAGTCACTCCTGATCTTGCCACATGGAAGAAGCTTGATCCCAATGGACAATGGGAAGAAATCTACAATCGGTATGCATTTGTTTCTGTGAATGTCGTGGAACAGGAGTCGGCCGATGTGTTCACATTAGTCGCGCCTGATTCGTTTACCGTGCATGTCACGCCGGAGCAATTGCGCAAGCTAGGTGTGAGCAATGTGCTTTCTCCGCAGAAACTGGATGCGATGCAGTTCAATGGGTATTCGTTCGAGCGCATTGGCGAAACGATTAATGGGCGAACCCCATATCGGATTGTTCAGCACCAGTAACAATGTCTTTTCTCGCCGTCTCGGTATGCCTGACGGTATGCTGTAGGTTATGGCTGAAGAACTGTTTACTCCCCATAACATCATTGTGACCGGTGGCTGTGGTTTCATCGGTTCGAATTTCGTCCATTACGTGTACAACAACCATCCGGACGTGCATGTGACGGTTTTGGACGCGTTGACGTATGCGGGCAACCTGGAGAACATCAGGGGCATCCTGGGCGACCGTGTGGAGTTCGTGCACGGCAACATCTGCGACGCCGAGCTGCTCGACAAGATCGTGCCGGGTCATGACGCGATCGTGCACTACGCCGCGGAATCCCACAACGACAACTCGATCGCGAACCCGGAGCCGTTCCTGAAGACGAACGTGGAGGGCACGTTCCGCCTGTTGGAGGCGGCCCGCAAGTACGACGTGCGCTACCACCACGTGAGCACGGACGAGGTGTACGGCGACCTGGCTTTGGACGATCCGGCCAAGTTCACGGAGCGGACCCCGTACCATCCGTCCAGCCCGTACAGCTCGACGAAGGCGAGCTCCGACCTGCTGGTGCGCGCATGGCACCGCACGTTCGGCATCCGCGCCACGATCAGCAACTGCTCGAACAACTACGGCCCCTTCCAGCATGTGGAGAAGTTCATCCCGCGCCAGATCACGAACATCCTTGAGGGCCTGCGCCCGAAGCTGTACGGCAACGGGGAGAACGTGCGCGACTGGATCCATACGGACGACCACTCCACCGGCGTGTGGACCATCCTGACCAAGGGCCGTCTGGGCGAGACGTATCTGATCGGCGCGGACGGGGAACGCAACAACATCACGGTGCTGCGCGACATCCTGACCGTGATGGGCAAGAGCCCGGACGCGTTCGACTGGGTGAAGGACCGTCCCGGCCACGACCGCCGCTACGCGATCGACTCCACCAAGCTGCGGACCGAGCTCGGCTGGAAGCCGACGCACACGGACTTCCAGAAGGGCCTGGAGCAGACCATCAAGTGGTACACGGACAACCGTGCCTGGTGGGAGCCGGCCAAGGCCGCCACCGAAGCCAAGTACAAGCAGCAGGGACAGTGATCCGATCATGGCATTTGAATTCGAGAAGGAACTGAAGGTCGAGAAGACGAACATCCCGGGCCTTCTGGTGTTCGACCTGCCGGTGCATGGCGACAACCGTGGCTGGTTCAAGGAAAACTGGCAGCGCGCCAAGATGATGGGTCTGGGTCTGCCGGACTTCGGCCCGGTGCAGAACAACATCAGCTACAACGCCACCAAGGGCGTCACCCGTGGCATTCACGCGGAGCCGTGGGACAAGTACATCAGCATCGCGGCCGGCGAGATCTTCGGCGCATGGGTTGACCTGCGCCCGGGCGAGAGCTTCGGCCAGGTGTACACGACCCGTTTGGATCCGTCCAAGGCAATCTACGTGCCTCGCGGCGTGGGCAACAGCTTCCAGGCACTGCAGGACGGCACGGTGTACACGTATCTGGTGAACGCGCACTGGTCGCTCGAACAGAAGAAAACCTACACGTTCGTGAACCTTGCGGATCCGGAACTGAACATCCAGTGGCCGATTCCGCTGGAGGAGTCCGAACGCAGCGAGGCCGATCTGCACCATCCGATGCTCAAGGACGCCAAGCCCATGGCTCCCAAGCGCACCCTGGTGACGGGCTGCAACGGCCAGCTGGGCCACGCGATTCGCGCCTACGCGGAAGCGCATGGTCTGGAGGGCTTCGAGTACACGGACATCGACGAGTTCGACTTCTCCGACCCGAAGGCATACGAGGCATACGATTGGAGCCTGTACGGCACGATCATCAACGCCGGTGCCTACACGGCCGTCGACAAGGCCGAGACCGCTGAAGGCCGTCCGATCGCGTGGAAGGCGAATGCCCAGGGTCCGGCTCTGCTGGCCAAGGTGGCCAAGGACCACCACATCACCCTCGTGCACGTGAGTTCGGATTATGTGTTCGACGGCACCGCCAAGGAACACACGGAGACGGAGGCGTTCGCCCCGCTCGGTGTGTACGGCCAGACCAAGGCCGCTGGCGACATCGCCGTGGCCAACGCACCCGAGCATTACATCCTGCGTTCCAGCTGGGTGATCGGCGAGGGGCACAACTTCGTGAAGACCATGATGATGCTGTCCAACAAGGTCGCCGACCCGGCCGACAAGCTGGAACAGGTCACCGTGGTGGATGACCAGTACGGTCGCCTGACCTTCACTAAGGACATGGCCGAGGCGATTTTCCACCTGCTCGACAGCCACGCCCCCTACGGCACCTACAACTTGACCGGTTCCGGCGCAGTGAAGTCCTGGGCTGATATCGCGGCCGAGGTGTTCGACCTGACGAACGGCAACGGCAGCAAGGTCAAGCCCATCAGCACCGCCGAGTACTTCGCGAACGCGACCAACCCGGTATCTCCGCGTCCGGTCAACTCCGCACTGGATCTTGCCAAGATCGGTGAAGCCGGATACGCGCCCGCTGACTGGGAAGAGACCCTCAAGACCTACGTGCAGAAGGAACTCGGCTGATAGCTGTTCATAACAGTTGACTTCAAGTGATAAAACCGCGCAGGCTCTCTGCGTGGTTTTTCATTTTGAATAAGAGTTAGCTAAGCTGAATATGTTTGTAGACGAATAATGAGTAAAACGTTGTGGAAAGCAGGTTTTTCATGAAAGGCATCATTCTCGCTGGAGGTTCGGGCACGAGACTGTACCCTCTGACCACGGTGACCTCGAAGCAGCTGCTTCCCGTGTATGACAAGCCGATGATCTACTACCCGTTGAGCGTGCTGATGATGGCGGGCATCCGTGACATTCTGATCATCTCCACGCCGAAGGATCTGCCGAACTTCGAGCGTTTGTTGGGAGACGGCTCCCAGTATGGCGTGAGCTTCTCTTACAAGGTGCAGCCTTCCCCGGATGGCCTGGCCCAGGCATTCATCCTCGGCGAGGAGTTCATCGATGGTGAGCCGTGCGCGCTGGTGCTCGGCGACAACATCTTCTACGGCAACGGTTTGGGCAGGACACTGCGCAAGGCCGCCACGGTGGAACATGGTGCCACAGTGTTCGGCTACTACGTCGACGATCCTGAGCGATACGGCGTGGTCGAATTCGATGAGAACAAGAAGGCCATCTCCATCGTTGAGAAGCCGGAGCACCCGGCCAGCAACTATGCGGTGACCGGCCTGTACTTCTACGACGAACGCGTCACCGAGTTCGCCAAGCAGGTCAGGCCGTCCCCCCGTGGCGAGCTGGAGATTACCGATCTGAACAAGATGTATCTGGAAGACGGCACCCTCAATGTGCAGACGCTTGGCCGCGGCTATGCCTGGCTGGATACCGGCACCATGGACTCCCTGTATGAGGCAGGCGAATTCGTGCGCACCGTGCAGCGTGCTCAGGGCCTGCCGATCGCCGTTGCCGAAGAAATCGCTTTTGAGAACGGTTGGATTACTCGTGATGAGCTGATGGAGGCCGCTGTGAAGTATGGCAAGAGCCCGTATGGCAAGCATCTGAAGGATGTGGCGGATAATAAGTTCATCGTCAAACCGATGGATCGATAGACCTTCACTGAAAACCCGCATAGATTGTTAGTCCGCGCTGATAAAATATGCGGGTTTGTTGTATTTGAGGAGCAATTTTGAACATCACGGAAATCTTCACCAGGAAGAACCGCCTATTACTGAAGGCGATGGTTAGCACCGACTTCAAACTTCGTTACCAGCAGTCCTTCTTGGGATACATCTGGTCTGTGCTCAAGCCACTGATGCTGTTCACCATCATGTATCTCGTGTTCGTCCGGTTCCTGAAGTTCGGTGCTGATGTGCCTCACTTCTCCGTGGCGCTTTTGCTGGGCATCATCATGTGGAATTTCTTCAACGAAACCACTACCGGCGGCATGATGTCGATTGTGGGGCATGGTGATCTGCTGCGCAAGATTCACTTCTCGAAGTATGTGATTGTCATTGCCTCATCCATGAGCGCCATGATTAACTTCGGCATCAACTTTGTTGTGGTGGTGGTATTTGCTCTGATTAACGGCGTCAGTCTTACCTGGTCGTGGTTGCTGATGGTTCCTCTGGTGCTTGAGTTGTATATGCTGTCGTTGGGAATCGCTTTCTTCCTCAGTGCCGTGTATGTCAATCTGCGTGACTTGAACCCCATCTGGGAAGTGGTAATGCAGGCTGGATTCTATGCCACGCCTATTATCTACCCTATTTCCCTTATCACTTCAAAGGCGGGCGAATATGGTCCGATATTTGCCCGGCTCGATCTGATTCTCAACCCAGTGGCGCAAATCGTTCAGGATGCGCGTCATGTGATGATTAGCCCTGCAAATCAGACCATTTGGCAGTGGGTGGATAACCCATTCCTGCAGTGCTGGCCGATTATTCTTTCTGTACTGATCTTCTTGGGTGGTTTGAAGTATTTCACCGTTAAATCTCAGTACTTCGCGGAGTTGGTGTGACGATGAACAAGATGGACAAAGCGATGGAGCAGAAGAACGCTGACCGACCGGTGGCGCTCAAGGTGGAGCACGTATCCAAGAACTTCAAACTTCCGGTTGAACGTGCTGGCAGCCTGAAGAACATGCTGTTCAATTGGCTCCGTGGCATTCGCGGGTACCGTACGCAGGAAGTGCTGAAAGACATCACCTTTGATATCAAACAAGGTGAGTTTTTCGGCATTGTCGGTAAGAACGGCTCTGGTAAATCCACTCTGCTGAAACTGATTTCCCAGATTTACACGCCGAATACAGGCACAATCGAGGTGGACGGCAAACTCGTGCCCTTTATTGAGTTGGGTGTTGGATTCAATCCTGAACTGACTGGCCGCGAGAACGTATATCTCAATGGTGCCATGCTTGGTTTCTCCAACGACGAGATTGATGCCATGTATGACGACATCGTGGAGTTCGCCGAACTCGGCGACTTCATGGAACAGAAGCTGAAGAACTACTCCAGCGGTATGCAAGTGCGTCTGGCATTCTCTGTGGCAATTAAATCGCAGGGCGACATCCTCGTTCTTGATGAGGTGCTTGCCGTGGGCGATGAAGCTTTCCAGAAGAAGTGCCAGAACTATTTCTTTGAGGCGAAGCGCAACAAGAAGACGGTTATTCTGGTCACCCACTCCATGCCGGATGTGCGCAGGTATTGCGATCGGGCAATGCTCATTCAGGACGGCTATATTGCGAAGATCGGCGACCCTGACGAGATTGCCGATGCTTACTCGGATTCGTTCCTTCCCCCGCGCGAAGTAGTGGAGGCACGGCAAAAGGAAGCGGCTATTCGCAATGCCGTGACCGTGAATGCCGTAAACGTTGCCGTCGATGGCGAGACGCAGAAATTCCTGGATACGCGCGAGGACTTCACCATGAATGTTGACTTCGAATGCGATCGTCCGGTTCCTGCGAACCAGCTGTTCATCGATGTGTTTGATGGCCGCAATGTTCCCGTGCTTTCCATGCCGTTTGGCTTCGAGGACGATAAGATTTCAGCCGGTAAGCATACGGCCGAATTTGCGGTGAAGAATGTGCTCGCATTTGGCGATTTCCGCATCTGTATTGCTCTGCAGACGGACTCTGAGCGTTTGCAGTTGGCAGAGAATGCCTGCAGATTCCACATCAAGGGATCCGCTGCGGAAGTGATGTCAGTGGTGAACCCGGACAATACGGTGCAAGTGACAATCGATTAATCCGTCTGCTGAGATGATAAGGACAGGACAAGCATGCTGACGCTGTTGAATGATCGTACATATCAGGTAACAGTCGAAAAAGTAGAGAACGTCAAGGTTGGGGAACAGTCTCGGACTATAGTGACCGGCTGGGCGGTTGACAAGATGAGGCAGACCGCCCTACCACTGGCTGTAGCCGGCACGGGTATGACGGTATCGCGGAATACTCGTGTTGATCTGGAAAAGACGTATGGATTGGATCCCAGCGATCAAGCAGGCTTCACGATTGTTATTCCTCAGGGAGTGCAGAATTTCGACTTGATGTGTCAGGCGCCTGGCACGACCATGACAAGGCACATCAATGTTCAGCGTTTGATGAGTCGATTCCGCATGCAATACATCAGCACCCGCGTGCACAGGCTCATGTTTTATGCCGCGCACCTTGGCAATCGCGAGGCGATGAAGGATTTGCGAGACGCGGTAAGGCGTCGTGTTGTTGGTGAGACGGATTTTTACGATTCCTGGATTCAGCGTCATGAAACGATGACTCAGCAGGAAGCTGAGCCCGTCATTGCCGCATTTTCCAAGACTCCGCTCATCTCTGTGGTGACACCTGTGTACAACGTGGACGAGGTCTGGCTGCGCAAATGCGTTGAATCCATGCAAAACCAGTGGTACACCAACTGGGAATTGTGCCTGGCTGATGACCATTCGCCTTCTGCGCACGTCAAGCCGCTGCTGGAAGAGCTTGCCGCGAGCGATTCCCGTATCAAGATTGTCTTTCGTGACAGCAACGGACGTATTGCGGCGGCGACGAATTCTGCCATAGAACTCGCTACTGGTGATTACGTCGGCTTCATGGACAATGACGATGAACTGGCACCGCAGGCGTTGTTTGAAGTCGTCCGAGCGTTGAATGACCAGCCCGATACGGATTTCGTGTATTCCGATGAAGACAAGATTAACGAGCAGGGCAAGCGCTTTGACCCGTTCTTCAAGCCGGATTATTCGCCAAACCTATTGCTCGGTCATAACTACATCACTCATTTCGTCGTAGTGAGCCGTGCGCTGTTGGACAAGGTTGGCGCATTGCGCAGCGAATACGACGGCAGCCAGGATTATGACTTCGTGCTGCGTGCCACCGAGCAGGCACATCACGTTCATCATATTCCGCAGATGCTGTACCACTGGCGCACCCTTGCAAGCTCCGTGGCCGGAGACCCCCGAAGCAAGATGTATGCCTATGAGGCTGGTCGCAAGGCGATCGAAGCGGCCTTGGAGCGTCGAGGAATAGCCGGTGACGTGCGAATGCTCGACAATCTCGGTACGTATAAGATTGACTATGCCGATTACACTCCGACAGTTGCGGTGGTTGCTTCTTCTCTGTCTGATGCGCAAGTGAAGCAGCTACGAGAGATGACGGATTATCCGTCGTTCACTGTGATTGCTGCTGCAGCGGATTCCGTCAATGATGTGGCAAAACGTCGTTCTGAAGATGTGATTGTGCTGTTGAACGGCATGAAGCCGACCGATGGCACATGGCTACGCGAAATGGTGAATTATGCGCGTCCCTCTTCTGTTGGCGTTGTGGGCGGTAAGGTGTTTGATACCAAGAAGCGTGTGCTCAATGTGGGCGTCACTCTTCGGGCGTTGAAGCAAGGTGAGCCTTTTGAAATGCGCGGTTCCTGGGATGAAGGAATCGGTTACTACTTCAGAGATCTGCTTCCTCGTGACATGTTCGCGGCCACGGAAGATTGCATGCTGGTGCGTCGCAAGGAATTCGTGGAAATAGGCGGACTCAATACGCGCCTGGCAGAGGGACTGCGCGGTATTGACTATTGCGCTCGCATGTATCAGCAGTCCGGTCATACTGTGCTTTGGGAGCCGTATTCGGTTTTCACGGATTGCAAGCGTACTCACTTGTCAATCAATAAGGATGACATTGCAGAATATCTGAAGATGCATCGCGAGATCGTTGATCCGTTTGCGGCTGCATGCTTCCCGCCTGCTTCCGAGGAACAGCGGGGCATTGTATACAACCTTGATCAAGTGGATGCTAAGCAAGACGGATCCACTGTGCTCGTCAACGGATGGGCTGCCGATATACACGGTGGTGAACAGGTTGATATCTCTTTGGCGGAATCTCCTGTGGCGAGTTTGCGCAGCCTGAGCCGTTACGGTCGTCCTGACGTGAATGCAATAACTACGGTTCCCCCAGATTCTATTCTTGGTTTCCGTGCAGAAATATCGGTGCCGGGTGGACGCAAGCAATTGGCGAACGACAAGCTGCGTCTGCGTATGAGGACCTCCACAGATAGTCAGGAAGTCGTCATCCCGGTTCAGTCGTCGCCTGTTCTTGCGGGATTGTCGAACTTCCTGCGCAAGGTTGCACTACTGGGACATCCGCGTCGTACCACGAGGCGTCTGCTGGATAAGTATTGGGGCCCTCGTTGGCAGAAGCACGTGTACCATAACCTCATTCGTCGAACAGAGCGCTACGACGAGACGGCAGTGCGCAATGAGATTTCCTTGTTTGCATATCAGCCGTTGATTTCACTGCTGGTGCCGGTATATAACGTGGAGCCGAAGTGGCTGGAAAAGTGTGTGGATTCGGTTCGTAACCAGTCATACCCCAACTGGGAGTTGTGCCTGGCTGATGATCATTCGTCCGAGCCGCATGTGCGTCCGCTGCTTGAACGGTATGCACAGCAGGATTCTCGCATCAAAGTGGTGTTCCGCCCTGAAAACGGGCACATTTCCAGAGCAACGAATTCGGCTTTGGAAGAGGCCTCAGGAGAGTTCGTCGGTTTGCTTGACAATGACGATGAACTGGCTCCCCAGGCACTGTTTGAGGTAGTGAAGACCCTCAATGAGCATCCGGACACAGATCTTATCTACAGTGACGAAGACAAAGAGGACGAAGAGGGGAACCGCTTCGACCCGCATTTCAAGCCGAACTATTCTCCCGATTTGCTGATGAGTACTAACTACATCAGTCATTTCGGTGTGTATCGAAAGAGCATCGTAGATGAAATCGGTGGTTTCCGGGTCGGCTATGAGGGCTCGCAGGACTATGATCTGGTGCTTCGCTTCGTAGAAAAAACCACTCCTGATCACATCCAGCACATCGCGAAGGTGCTCTATCATTGGCGCACTTTGGCAACTTCTACCGCGTCTAGCGGCGGTGCCAAGAGCTACACATCCGACGCTGGTTTGCGCGCATTGCAGTCGGCGGTTGACAGACGCGGTATTCAGGCTGAAGTGGTTTCCGCCGGTCCGAATGGCATTTATAACGTGCATTACGATGTCTCCGGCGACGAGCTAGTGTCGGTAATCATCCCGACGAAGAACGGGTACGACAATATCGAACGTTGTGTCAGCTCAATTATTGACAAGACGGACTACCCCAATTATGAGATCATCATTGCTGATAACGGCAGTGACAACCCGCATATGCAGGATTTGTATCAGCGTTTTGCCAAGAAGCTTGGTGATCGTTTCCGCGTGGAAGAGATTGACATTCCGTTCAACTTCTCGCGGATTAACAATATAGCTGCTCAAAAAGCTTCCGGTCGTTACTTGCTGTTCCTCAACGACGATACTGAAGTCATCAGCCCATCTTGGATGACCAGAATGGTGTCGTTCGCGCAGCTGGATCGAATCGGCGTCGTGGGAGCAAAGCTGTACTATCCCACTGAGACCATTCAGCATGCAGGTATCGTGCTCGGCCTCGGCGGGGCTGCTGGGCATATTCAGGTTGGCTTCCCCCGTGGAGATTTTGGCTACTTTGGCCGACTCGTCGAGAGCGTCAATTACTCTGCCGTCACGGCAGCATGCTGCATGGTGAAAGCTGATGACTTCCGTGCGGTACATGGCTTTGATGAGGCTTTGGCGGTTGCATATAACGATGTCGACTTGTGCATTCGGATTCACGAACAGCTTGGACGTGACATCGTGTGGGCGCATGAGGTGGAGCTATACCACTACGAGTCCGTCACGCGTGGATACGATATTGAAAGCAAGAAAAAGAAGGCTCGACTAGATCAGGAATCTGCGAAATTCCGTAAGAAGTATGCCGAAATCGTAGATAACGATCCGTATTACAATCCAAACCTGTCTCGTACATCAGGCAACTATTGGGTTCGAGAGAAGTAAGCGATTCGTGGGGCATTGGACAACCGTCTGATGCCCCTTTTGCTTACTTAACTGCAAAGAATCCATCGTCGTTAAGGTAGCCCTTACCCTTACTCATATCGTATTGCACGAGACGGTAATCATTTAGTAGTTGATTGGCTTCCTTGGAGAGATCCTTACGCTTGACGCGGTTTCCTTCAGCATCCAGATAGGCGGTGCTGCCATCGCCCCAGGAATCGTTGGAGCTGATCAGTCGGCTGATTGCCGGAATCTGCGCTTGCACCTGCGTCAGCATTTCCAGATAAGGTGACACCTTGGCATTCATATGTTCAGCAGCCAAAGCCATGAAAGAGTTCGATGAGACATAGCCGGCGGTCTGCGGGTCGAGTTTGACACCGGCAGACGCGGACGCCTGATTTGACCATATAAAGTAATCGGTCTCATGCATGACAAGAGTATTGTTCTTGTCTTTGGTCGCGGTGCTGTAGATGCCGGGCAGATGATCGCCGTAGAAGATAACGGTGACTGGCTTATCAACTGCATTGAGCTGGTTCAAAAAGTCCGCGGTCTCCTGATCGGTGAGGCTGATGCCCTTGGCGTAATTATCGATAGACTGTTTCTCTTCGTCGGAGAGTTGGGAAACATCGGCTTCTTTGAACTGGTTGTCCGCGTAGAAATCATTGTAGGGCGCATGATTCTGCATGGTAACCAGCTGAATGAACTGGGTGTGATCATTGCTGTTGATTGAATCAAGAACGTTCTGGTACGAGGCGGCATCGCTCACATAGGGAGAACTATCGATGTGATCTTGATGTGTGATGGGAGGTTTGCTATCAAGCGAATACAACTTGCTGAAACCAAATTTTTTGTAGTTGCTATCGCGCAGATACATGTTCTTGAAGTATGGGTGGAACGCCACGGAACCATTCTTGCCGTAAGCATCATTCCATATTTGGTTGAACGTATAAGGCGTTTTCTGGTGCGGGACAAGCTCCTGATAAGGCGATTGCATGGAATTGTCGAACAACGCCAGGCTAAGGCCTGTTAATGCCTGATGTTCGATATTGGCTGTGCCTCCACCGATGCCCGGCGAGAGCATCAGGCCTGAAGTGGTAGTGCCTTCAAGGGCGTGAATATTCGGCATCGGATCTTCAGTGAGTTCAACTCCCGGCGCGCGAGTTGGGTCGGAGAATGATTCCGAAAGAATCATGACTACGGTACTGTCGGTGAGGTTATTGGCACGTGCCTCGTTAGTGGCTTGGGCGCTTTCCTTATAACGTTTAGCCAAAGCCTCCATGGTCTCTTTGTTGTAATCCTTGGGCTTATCCATGGTTTTTGCGTGTGCCAGCCGCAGAAAGTCCATGGTTGGGCCGTTATAGGTGGCGTCGACAACTGTGCTCCATAGCAGGGGATCATCGCCTAGACTCTTTGCCCACTTGTAAGACCATGAGCCGTTGGCTCCCAGATTCCAAGTGAACGACCAGAGCAGAGTAACGCTGAGTACCGCGGCAATGATGCGTGTGCAATTGCCGATGATGGTCTTGGTATTGCGGAATGGGCGCCACCAGTGAAATGGAATCACGCAGCGGCGGCCATCGATAAGCTGCAATGCCAAGCAGATAATAGTCAGCCAGATAAGCATGGTAATGGTGCCGTCGACCAGTGGCTGGCTGTCTTTAGGGATGAATGATGTGATTTCCCCACCGTTGCCGCTGGAGAGGAATCCCAAATCAGAAGGAATGATGGGTTCGTTGCGCAGATCGACCTTAATGCTATTCGCCACAGCGTAGGTTGACGTGATGATGGCAAATACCGCTGTCGCCACCCAGAACCGGTTCAAGACAAATATCAGTACGAGGTATACCATGCCTAGTACTAGGAAGTTGAGCAGCCAGACGTAGTTGTGTTCCATCCACATCTGGGCAACGAATTTCGTCAGCTGCCCAGCTGCGCTATTGAACATTTTGGTGGTGTCATCTACTGCATCCGGATCGGCATATGTGGGTTCCTCGTACATGCTCCATTGGATGAACAGCACTGCTGCGGCGTCAACCATTACCATGACCACTACGTACAACGTGTAGGGGCAGCGGGGGCGCTTCTTCAATAGTGTGCGCAAGAAAGATATGGCTTTGGCCAGCATGACCATGGGCTTTGAAGCCATCAATATGCTAAAGTTCAACGCGAAAGGCAGCGGCAATTTGTTGCTCTGCTGATCGTCATTCTGTTTTGAGGGAGCAGCTGGGACTTCGGTTTTTTCCATATCTGTGCCAGACTCTTGCGCTGAAGGTTCCTGGTCGTTTTGGATGTCGTCCACTCTGCTCGCTCATTTCTATAAACAACGTACTTGAGCATTGTAATAAGAAGCCCAAGATAAAGTCATCCCTAAATGTGCTGTGGCGAATTATGTTGGGATTGACCAGGTATTGGTAGGCCCTTGCGGTGTGCGTGTGCGGTAGACTGTGGACGAATGACCGGAAGGTAGGGCGTTATGAAGCATGTGGCACATGTCTTGAAGGGGACTGCGTGCAATATTTTTATCTTCCTGATGTTGTTCGCGCTGCAGGCCTGTATGTTCATCGTCCAGGTTGGCCCTCTTACTATTCCAGATCCTGATATGCATCCGTTGTCCACGTACGCATTGGTCACAAGACAATCGTTGAATCCTGTTGCAAAGGGAAAGGATGCGCACGGCAACACCGTCAAGCAACAGTCCATTGAGGGTGATTCGCGTTTGCTGACGATTCCAGGATTCGCGAACGTTCTGATTGTTGAGTCAATCAGTAGGGCGACGCAGGGCGACTCGTCGCGGGAAACGCAGCAAAGTGCTGATGATGTGATGGCTGATCACATCGTTGTGCCGGATGGGACACACACCAATCGCTCTAACGCGTATTTTCCGCTTGATTACTTGGCCCAAGCCATTGGCCTGAAAATCGCCATGCTGGTGAATTTGCCACCGTACGCGCAGTGGCAGGCGGCACGAATATCCAACAGCATTCTGTATGCGATTATGGGGTGCTTTGCCATTGCGCTGTTACCGCGTTGGAAATCGCTGATGGCGTTGCTATTAGTTATTCCACCGGTGGCGTTTGTGGCATCGAGCCTGATGATTGATGGCATGATTGTGGCGCTTTCGGCTTGCATGGTGGCGGCTATTGCGGCGGCTGCTGAGGGCAAACGTTTGATTTCTCTTCCGCACACTGCGGTTTTGGGGGTGCTGGCGTGGGCCTTGGCGTGTGAAAAACTTCCCTATGCGTTTGTGGCGGTTGCTGTGCTGTTCCTACCTTCTGCGGTGATGACCGTGCGCCGCAAGCTAGAATTTGTGGGGATTGCGGCGGTTCTGACAGGAGCGCTGTATCTTCCGTGGAGCGTACTGTTCGGTAGCTCGTTGGCGCAGGTGGACGTATCACATAATGTGAGTGTTGCATTGTCTCATCCGATACTCACTATTGGCAAAATAGTGCATTCCATGCTGTTCCTCGGGACTTTTGCTTATCTGCCGACTTGGTATGTTGCAATGGCGGCCGTTTTGGGGTTGGTCTGGTTGGTAGCAGTGGCCTATACGGTGAAGCAGCACTGGACGGGTCAGGTGACACTGGCCTCATGGGCAGGAAGACATCGATTCCTGGTCTTAGGTCTCGTAATAGCGGCTGCTGAGATAGCAGCGTTTGTGCTCTTCGTGGGGCTTACCTGGAATGACCTGGCGTCTATGAGTAGGTTTGAGGTCTTTGAGGGAATCCAAGGCCGTTATGCGCTCCCGATATTGCCGGTATTCCTGTTGGGACTAGTCGTAGTTGACAATAGGAATGGAAGGCAGCCCGCTCTAGCCCACTGAAGGCGAGGGTTTGCTGGCTCGGCTATTGCTCTACTTCATCGAGTGGATGCGGTTATCATATACGACATTTTCGCAGGAGCGAATCGTGGCAAGTACCGCGCATTTCAGGCGTTCGCCGATGCTCAGCTTGCTGATCAGGGCGCGCATGGTGGCCACGTCATCGAGATGGTTCTGCCAGTCGCTGTCATGTAGTTCTTCGGAGCCGAGCGCCTTGAGGCCTTTGCCTTCATCGCGCACGCTGGCGGTCAGGCCGAAGTAGTTCCGGCACGGGGTGATGCCCTGTTCCAGAGTGAACTGGAAGTTCTCGGCTGCGGAGAGCACGTTATCGTGCCAGAATGCGGCGGTTCGCTTCGAGTGCGTCACCGAGTCGGGCTCCTGAAGCCAGTAGTAGAGCACGCAATCGATGTCGGCCACCTTGCCCATGCGGGCGTACAGGGGGCCTGCCATACGGATGTCCTGCGCGTAATGGCCCTCCGGGAACCGCAGGCCGTCCCATAGTCCGCGCTTGTATAGGCGGCACCAGTTCGCCTCGTTGAAGTAGCGGGCCTCGGTGTTGCGGCCGAGCTTGCTGCCGAGCAGTCGCAGGCTTTTGCAGAACACGGTCTGGTAGGCGGCGAGCGGGTGCTCGAACACAGTGATTTTGCCGGGCGCCTGCGCGCCCGTCTCGGCCTCTTTGGACACCTCGCTCAGCTGGGAGACGCCGAACTGACGCCAGCGTGCCTTGCTCATATCCGCGCCGGTGTTTTGCAACGCGTGCAGCAGGTATTCGATATTGCGGCGGTCGAGGATGTCGTCGTTGTCGGAGAACGCGATGTACTCACCATGCGCGGCATCGAGGCCGGTGTTCTGGGCCTTGGCGATGCCGCCGTTTTCCTGATGGATCACGGTGACGCGGCTGTCCTGCGCCGCATACTCATCGCAGATGTCCGGGCTGGAATCCTTGGCCCCATCGTCCACCAGAATCACCTCAAGGTTCGTGTACGACTGCTGCAGGATCGAATCAATGCAGTAACGCAGGTAGTCTTCGGCGTTATACACCGGCACGATGATGGAAATGAGGGGAGTGGAGTTTGGCAAGGCTTGGTGCTTCCTCTGGCAATTATTTTATGTGGACATATCCAGTATGACATGTTTCTTGATATTGTTTGCCGGAATCATCGTTCAGTCATGCGCAAATCGCGAAAGACTACTGACGGTAATGTGCGCCTTGAGGAACTCGTCGATGGTGAACAATCCGGAATAGTCGCCGGACTGAATCTGGCTGATCGGCGATTCGTGATCAATGGTGTCTCCAGTTTGCAGTTCGGTAACGTCCTCTGCGTCCTCGGCGGATATAGACGCAGGGTCGGTGACGGCGCCGAATGCTCGTCGTGTGGCCCACAGCTGCACGGGCATATCGCCGATTTGGTATCTCTCGATGAGGCTATTGCCGATATTTCCTGCGTTGGTGTCTTGGAGACCTTGAATGTGCATAGCGAGTAGTTTGGGTGCTCTTTGTCCGTGACGGTAATCGTGTTGCCGTCCACGGAAATGCTGACTTCGTTATGCCAGGAATAGGGCAATGTGACACGGTAGGAATCGGTTTGTGCGCTGAGCGATGCCGTGACGGCGTTACTGTACTGCCAGACTATGTCAATACTGTTGTTGCTCTGACGTTGAATCCGGTCGTAATCACCCAGTGCTGTCTTCGTCCAGGAAGTGGTGAGTTCGGTGGCGTCTGGAATGTCGAGTTCGTCGGCCATACATGAGCGCTGCGTTGCACCATCCATTTGCCCTTTGGTGGTGTGCAGCCATACTTTGTTGTGGTCGGTGGAGCGTTTTCATGCAAATGCTTCCGGATCGGGATTGTTCTGCGGCGTACATTTCAGCCATGCCTTATCCAGCTCGCCGTCCAAATCGGTGGGTGAGGAATACGTCTCGGTCCAATTGCCTTGGGGCGGATCGGCTACGGTGGTTTTTGCCGAGTCGGAACCCGACTTGTCCTGTTGCTTTTGAGTGTGTTGGTTTGTTGCTGCGGCTGTGATTCCGTGGTCTGCGCAGACTGGTTTGCGCCGCAGGCGGTTGCCAAAGTGATGAGCGGCACAAGGAATAGTGCAGTAAAACGACGATGTTTCACATATCCATTGTACTTGGGAAAGCGGGAGAATGATTGCCAAGAACCGCTGCTGTAATGGCTGATGAGGTATTCGCTGAAGTTCGCGCCCTCTCAGATTGTCACTGACGGCGTATCTGTAATGGGGAAGTATCCAAGTTGTTCATCATTCTGCTTTTGCCAGCGATCCGGTGTGGAGAGAAATTCGATGAGCCCCTTCCATGCTGCTCCAAATGCCACGGAATTGCTGGTGGAAACGGATCGCAGTACTTTGATATCTGCCCATTGCGAGGAAAGCGTGTGCTCGGTGAGCATACGCTGTAGTGGCTTATCCAGATATTCAAATAGCTGTGCATATAGTCCATCAAGCACAATGGTGGGAATGTCGCATATGTTGATAAACGAGGCTAATGCAATGCCGAGATAGTGTGCGGCTGATTTCACGGCTTTACAGGCGTCTGGCTCCTTGCGAGACAGTGCGGCAAACAAGTTGCCGGTAGAAGAGTGTGGTGCCAGACCGCTGGCCTCCATCAGAGCGTATTGTCCGGCAAACGTTTCTAGACACCCAGTATTGCCGCACGAGCATTGGCGTCTGCCTTCAGCTACATAGACATGGCCAAGTTCTCCTGCCCAGCCGTGACATCCTGTGTCGAATCCGCCGCATTTGACGATTGCAGCGTCGATACCAGTCCCGCCAGAGACGTAGAGATAATCCGATAGGGGAATGTCCTGTTTGTTGCGCAGATAGGTTTCTGCATAGGCGCCTGCATCGGCAGAGTTGAGAAAGTTGATTTGGGGCAACATATTCTGTGGCGCAGCTTTACGCAGTTCCTCCAGCAGGTCAATGTCGTGCCAGCCAAGATTGGGGCTGCTCAGCAGATAAGTGTGGTTGGTGGCGATGAGTCCGTGCAACGCTACGGTGATGCCGACCGTAGTGAGCTCGGCATCTGTTGCCCTCATGCGCAGATCATCAATGATGCGGCGCACAACAGTTAATGTTTTCTCGGCGTTTGAGGTATTGAGTTGCTGATAATGCTGCGCAAGAATTTCGCCCGATAGGTCGACTGCAGAAGCCTCGACAGAGCCTGTGGAAATATCTACGCCAATCGCTGCATAGGTATGTAGGGCCGGGGCGAGAGGAACAGCGGGGCGGCCTGACCCGGTGCTTTCCGAATTGAGCTCTCGAATAATGCCGCAACTGATGAGATGCTCTACCAGCCTAGTCATGGTAGAGCGGTTGAGTCCGGTCATGCGGGCAAGGTCGGCCCGCGAAGGATGACGTGAGCCGGTTACGACTGTATTGGCGAGCATGGTGAGGTTATGGTTGCGCACTGTGGTGCCGCTGGCGGCATCCAGTGTGGTAGCGGTGCCGGCGGCTACGTTGCGGCCGGGTGCAATTGTGTGAGAGGGCATACATACAAGTATGCCTCACATCTCGCGGTATGGCTGGTGTTGTGTCATTACATATTCATAACTATGCGGCGAAACGCCGATTTGTTGCAAGAATGGACAAAGTATATTCTCTGCTTTAGTATGTTGCATAAAGCAATAAACCCAACGATGAAGTTGAGGAGGGGCCATGCAGCAACTCGTGGCAGGTGTCGATTCATCAACGCAATCCTGCAAAGTCGTCATTCGTGATTTGCATACCGGCAAATTAGTGAGATCGGGCGCGGCCAGGCATAGGCGCGGAACGGAGATTGACCCTCAGGTGTGGCGCTCGGCTTTCGATGAGGCTGTGCACCAGGCTGGCGGTTTGGACGACGTGGTCGCACTATCCATAGCTGGCCAACAACACGGTATGGTCGCGTTGGATGAGCGTGGTGCGGTGGTCCGCAATGCCATTCTGTGGAATGACACACGATCTGCTCGTGATGCGGTGGACCTCATCTCGGAACTCGGCAACGGTAATGAACGCGAAGGCAAACGTCGATGGGCTGATCGGACGGGCAGCGTGCCTGTCGCCTCGTTGACAGTGACGAAGATCAGGTGGATGGCTACTCATGAACCCGATAATTTGGCTCGTACCGCAGCTGTGGCGTTACCACATGACTGGCTTACTTGGGATCTACTAGGCGGCAACGATATTAACACACTGGTCACGGATCGTTCTGATGCTTCGGGCACCGGTTACTACTCCGCGCAAGATAATGAATATTGCAAGGATTTGTTGGAGCTTGCGGCGGGAGCCGAATTTGCGGATCGTGTGCGGTTGCCTTGGGTCGCCTCACCTGCGCGGCGTGTGTCTGAAGTGAAAATCGATGGACGCAATCTTGTAATCGGGCCAGGTGCCGGAGATAATGCCGGTGCGGCGCTTGGACTCGGTCTCAAGCCGGGAGAAGTGGCTATATCCATCGGGACGTCGGGCGTGGTGTCGCTGGTGTCGGCTGTTGCTACGCATGATCCTGAAGGATATGTGACTGGTTTCGCGGACGCCAGCGGAAACTATCTGCCGTTGGTGTGTACGTTGAACGCCTCGCGCGTTGTCGACACGTTTCGAGCGTTGCTCAACATGAGCCATGCTGAATTCTCTAGGGCCGCGTTATGCGCACCTCCCGGTGCCGAAGGACTAGTTGTGGTGCCGTACTTTGAAGGAGAGAGAACGCCGAATTATCCAGATGCCACTGGCTCCATTCATGGCATCACTTGCGAAAATCTCACCACTTCGAACATTGCGCGAGCTGCCATTGAAGGCATGCTGTGTGGTGTGGGCGTCGGAATCCGTGCATTCCAGCAGCTCGGTATTCCGGTTACCAAGGTTAACCTCATTGGAGGCGGAGCCCAGTCCGAAGCAGTGCGTCGCATTGCCCCATCGGTGCTCGGACTGCCTGTATGTGTGCCGGAATACAGCGAATACGTGGCGGACGGTGCCGCGCGCCAGGCGGCATGGGTGTATGAGGGTGGTGCCGAGCCGCCAGTATGGACCCCACATCTGTCTAGCGATTACATCTGCGATTATGCGCCGTTTATTTTGGAACGCTTCCAGGAGATGTCGTCGAGGTTCATGCTCCGATCAGAGGCACGAGCTGATGTGGGGCGTCATGGGAGCGGAATCCAGCTGTAAAGCAGAAATCTGCACGTCTAACCATCTGGCCGGTTGCGACCGACCTCAATCAACGTAAGTCATAACTGAACAATCAGAGAAACAAGCATCTACATATCAAAGGAGACACAAGATGCGTAACACACTGAAAACAACGTTAGCGGCAGGGCTCGCGGTCGCATGCCTCGCACCCATAGCAGCCTGTGGATCGGGTGGATTGGTAGGCGGCAGCAAGTCGAGCGGTGATACCGTCAAGATGGTGCTGGTAGCCAAGCAAGAGGGCATCCCGTGGTTCGATGACATGCGAACCGGTGTTGAGCAGTTCGGAAAAGACAATACCGGCAAGGTCGAGGTCAAGCAGATTGCGCCGGATTCAGGCGATTCCGCAAAACAGGTGCAAATGGTATCGGACCTCATCTCGCAGGACGTGGACGCTATTGTTGTGGTTCCGAATGATCCACAGGCGCTCAAGCCGGTAATCAAGCAGGCCAAGGCCAAGGGCATTGTCGTAGTGGCTCATGAAGCGAGCAATATCGCCGATGACGTTGACTATGATATCGAGGCTTTCCAAAACACGGACTTTGGCGAAGCATTCTGCAAGCCGCTGGCTGAAGGCATGGGAGGCAAGGGCAAACTTGCGGCTGTGGTCGGATCCAAGACCATGGAGACGCATATGGCTTGGTATAACTCCTGCAAGAGCATGCTCGAAAAAGACTATCCGGACATCACATTCGTCTCGGACGAGCCATATGAGGACAACAACGACGATGACACTGCGCGCAAGGTGGCTACAGAAATCCTCAACGCTCACCCGGATATCACCGGTTTCTTTGGCACCTCCGTCTCGGCTGGTTCCAATATGGCCGCTGTGCTCAAGGAGCGTAACAACAAGAATGTCTACGTTTCCTCCCTTGGTATTCCCTCGGTGGACATGCCTTACATCGATGAGGGTTGGGTGCAGTATGCGCAGACTTGGCGTCCTGCCGATGCAGGATATGCTGCGCTCCAACTGGCCTATGACAAGGTCAAAGGCGAATCCATCAAGACAGGCCTTGATCTGAAAGCGGATGGCTACGGCAGTGTTGAGGTCAAAGGTCATCAGGTTTATGGTGACGCTCCTCTGGTGCTGAAGAAGGGCGATTACGCGGACGGCAAGTATCCCTTCTAAATTGCCGTCGCTACTCGGCCAACCACCAGTAAATCAAGAAAGCAAGGTGATGAACATGCGATTGCAGGCTACGGATATCTCCAAGAACTTTGGCGGTGTGCAAGCGCTCAAGCATGTGAACGTGGACATTGTCGGCGGTGAAGTACACTGTCTGGCCGGTGAGAATGGCTCCGGTAAATCCACCATCGTGAAGATTCTTTCAGGTGTATTAACGCCTAATGGGGGAGTCATCACGGTGGACGGTGCGCCATACGGGAATCTGACCGCTCGACAGGCAATCGGTCTAGGCATAGCTGTGATTCATCAGGATCTCTCATTGTTTGGCACTATGAGTGTGCGGGATAACATATGTCTGCCTGAGCATGTTCATCACCATCGGTCGTTAGTCAATCCTCAATATGCCGAGGATGTGTCGCGTAAAGCATTGGCACGAATCGGTGCTGATCTCGATCTGGACGCTCGCGTAGAGGACCTATCTATGGCGGCTAAGCAGCAGGTCGCCATTGCTAGAGCTTTGGCGTTGAACGCAAAGGTCATCTTCATGGACGAGCCGACCACCGCGCTGACTTCCACTGAAGTGGATAGTTTGTTGCGTACCATCGGCACGCTCAAGGCATCAGGGGTGTCGGTTATTTTCATTTCGCACAAGCTCGATGAGGTGTTCTCCGTAGCTGACCGGATCACGGTGTTCCGTTCTGGCGAAGTGATTGGCACCTATCAAGCTTCACAGCTGGACAGCCGTAAGTTGTCTGCGTTGATGACCGGACATGACGTGGAATTTGGTGTTCCCGAAAACCACATTGTGGCCGATGCCGCGCCGGTGCTCGACATGAAGCACGTCAAGGCTTCGAAAGTGTCCGATGTGACACTGAGGATGCAGCCAGGCGAAGTTGTTGGCATGAGCGGCTTATTGGGGTCGGGGCGTACGGAAACTGCTCTTACTCTCTTCGGTCTCAATGCGTTGACCGGCGGAAGCATAGCTATCGATGGGCGGCCCGTAACTATTCGCAACCCTCGTGAAGCCATTGCCAATGGTATTGCCTTGGTGCCTGAAGACAGGCATCATGAAGGTCTGTTTCTTGACCGTAATCTACTGCAAAACAGTGCGGCCAGTGTGCTGGAAAGAATCTCGAGCAAATTCGGCGTAGTCGATGTAAAACAAGAGCGCCGAGTTGGTGAAGACACGTTAGTGAACCTACAAGTCAACACCCGTGATTTGGCGCTGCTGGCACAGTCTCTGTCTGGTGGCAACCAACAGAAGGTGCTACTGGGAAAATGGGTGGCCACCGCACCGAAGCTGCTTATTCTCGACTCTCCGACTGTGGGCGTGGATGTCGGATCCAAATCGCAGATATACGAGATTATTCGACAGCTATCTTCACGGGGAATTGCCATTCTGGTGATTTCTGACGAAGAAGAGGAGTTGTTGGCCGTGTGCAACCGTATCGCCATATTCGTGCAGGGTGCAGTAACCGCGGAGCTCAGTGGCGAGCAACTTAAGCCGGGCTTCTCCGCCATTTACCGTAATGCCGACCGTAATGGTGTTGGAGCAGACGATGTGACTGCTCATTCAACCAATAAGGAGGTGGCTTGATGACACGACAAGCCGATAAAGTCCCGCTGCTCAGGGCTAAGAAGTTCAATTCCATGGAAAAGACCCTAATGGTCATCATCGTGGCATATGCGATTATCGTCTCCGTAATCAACCCCAATTTCCTTTCGCTCGGTACGCTTGCCGATCTGACTCGCAACGGCACCGGTATGGCGATACTCGCGGCTGGCGTGTATGTAATCATGATTGCGGGTGGCATTGATGTGTCGTTTCCGGCGGTGGCGATTATGTCTGGCTATACGTCGGTGGTCATTGCCGTGCGAACGGGTATTGATTCGATGCTGTTCATCGTGGTTGTCGCAGCGCTCATTGGCGCATTGCTCGGTACTGTCAACGCGCTGCTCATCCATTGGCTGGAATTGCCCACGTTCATTGTGACGCTTGGTACGTCATCGATTTTCTATGGTCTAATGACTACGTTGGTGGGCACTAAACCGGTGACGATAAGCCAGATGCCGAAATCAATGTTGAGCTTTGGTAGATGGAACGTGATTTCTTTCACCGTCAAAGGGCAGCAAAACGGCATTGCGGGCTTCTTCCTCATCGCGGTGATCGTATACGCGGCAGTGTGGTTCGTGATGAATCACACCACACTGGGACACAGTGTTTATGCAATTGGCAATTCCGAGGAATCTGCAAGGCGAGCGGGATTATCGCCATTGCACATCAAGTTGTTCATATATCCGCTCATGGGTGTGCTGGCTGCGCTGATGGCTATCATCTCGTTTTCGAACCTCAAGTTTGTTGATCCGACCAGCATTATGGGTACTGAACTGACGGTGATTGCTGCAGTGGTTATTGGAGGTACCAGAATCACTGGTGGTTATGGCACCCTGCTGGGTACGTTCCTAGGTGTTGCCTTGGTGCAGTTGCTGAACAACACTCTGGTGTTCATGGGTATCCAATCCTCGTGGAACAACCTGTTCATCGGCGCGGTTATGATCGCGGCGGTGGTCGTCATCTATTACGGCGAAAAGCGCCGCAACCGTCGTAACATGTCTTTCCTGGTCTGAGGTGATCATCATGGCACAGCAAACGAAAAGCAAGTCGGGGCGCAGCCCTCGCAGCAACCCGATTGCCGAGTGGTGGAGCGGCGTGGACCGTTCCAGCAAGGTGCTCTATGGAGCCGTTGTGGTGGTTTGCCTAGGGTTTTATATCCTGCTTGGCAATACGCTGTACAACGTCGGTACATTGCAATCCATGGGATTCCAGATTGGCGAGTTCATGTTTCTGGCGCTCGCCATGGGCATTGTGATGCTCACTGGTGGCATCGACCTTTCGGTGGTTGCTAATATGAACGTTTCCGCAATTATCATCGCGTGGATGTTGTCGGGAAGCGAAATGGGTCGTCTCGGTTCGCCGCGGGTCTCAATTGCTGTGGCGGTGTTGCTGGGCATCGTCGCAACGGTGGTTTGCGGCATGGTGAACGGTCTTCTTGTCTCGTTAGCCGGCGTCAATCCGATTGTGGCGACGTTGGGTACTCAGCTGTTGTTTACGGGAATAGCTTCTGCGGCAACCAACGGTTCATCAATTGGTGTTGGCGTGCTGGATTACGCGATGCTGGGCATTTCTACGGTCGCCGGCGTACCGGTGGTGTTCCTCCTCGGATTGGTGTGCTATCTCGTTGTTGGCTGGATAACCAGCCGCACGAGATACGGTCGTGAACTATATTTCTACGGTTCCAATCCGGTGGCATCGCTGTTCTCGGGGCATCGCGTCAACCGAACGTTGGTCCTCACCTATGCTGCGGCAGGCATTTTCGTAGGTTTGGCTGCGATGGTCATGGTTGCTCGAGTTAATTCCGCGCGTGTTGGTTTCGGTGAAACGTACCTGTTGCAGGCTCTTCTGGTCGTGGTGCTTGCCGGCTTTGACCCGTTTGGCGGCCGTGGTCGGTTTGGCAATCTGCTGTTGGCAGTGATTATGTTGCAGGTGCTGCAGACTGGATTCACCATTCTCAATTTCTCCCCGTTCGTCAAGAACCTTGCTTGGGGTTCTGCTCTGGTGATTGTCATGGTGCTGAGCCGGGCGTTTGAACTGCGAGCAAACCGGACAGGGCGCACAGTGAAAGCCGCGGCAGATACTGCTTCCGCTTCGGTCAAAACCAAGGAGGTCAACAATGAGTGAATTATCTAAAGGTGTAGTCGACGTAGCGCAGACGGAAGGTATTCTGACTGAGCTGAGGCAGACTTTCGATCATCTGGACTATCGGGCGGTGAATGCAGTCCTTCCCGTTCTGCAGTCCGCGCGTCGCATTGTTTGTGCTGGTGTTGGGCGTGAAGGGCTTACTTGCCGGGCGTTTTGCATGCGTCTCATGCATCTCGGTTACGATAGCCACTGGGTATGGGATGATACTGCTCCGGCGCTGAGTGAGGGAGATGTATTTTTCTTCACCTGCGGATCAGGGCAGATTGCACACCTGTTGACCATTGCATCTTTGGCTAAAGATACTGGTGCAACGGTGGTATGCGTTACTGGCGTGCCGAATAGCGATGCTGCGCGTTTAGCCGATCATGTGGTGTTCATTCCTGCATCTGTGTATAAGGGCTCTGGCGATTTGGTGCCGACTGTGCAACCCATGGGCACATTATGGGAAACAGCGTCGTGGATTCTGCTTGATGCCATCGTGTACGGACTGCATGAGCGCGATAATATTGGGTACGCGGAAATGGCGGCCCGACACCGCAACTATGAGTAGCGGTCTTTGACGAGGGCATTAGTGCGCCCGTCTGACATGCAATGTCTGCCTGCAGAACTTGGTGCGGTGGTTTCCTTGTTTTGCGGGCAGGCAATGCTTTATGTCGTTCCCTGCAGACGATGCTGAGTAATGAACTCAGGGTTTTATGAAATTCTATGCAACCGTTGGGTTGCCGAGTATTGTATGAGGGCTTTCATCTTTGGCTGGCAGGTTGTTATGTGCATTTTTGGTTTTGTTGGTTGTTTTCTTGCTTTCGGGTAACATGGGTTTTCGGGAAAATGAACATGACCTGTGAAAGGTTGCTTGCTATGGCCGGTGTGCCGAACAATTCCGAAACCACCCAGTATCCCGATCTCGTTATCGTTGGCGCAGGCCTGTTCGGTCTGACGGTGGCGCAGCAGGCGGTGGAGCACACCGGCGCTCGCGTGCACATCATCGACGTGCGCGACCACATCGGCGGCAACGCATACTCGTATATCGATGAGGAGACGGGCGCGGAGATTCACAAGTACGGCGCTCATCTGTTCCATACCTCCAACAAGCGTGTGTGGGACTACGTGAACCGCTTTACCTCGTTCACCAACTATGTGCACCGCGTGTACGCCACGCACGATGGCGAGGTCTACCCGCTGCCCATCAACCTGGGTACCATCAACCAGTTCTTCCATGCCCACTACACGCCGGCCGAGGCGCAGAAGCTCATCGCCGAGCAGGCGGGCGAGCTGGCCGGCACTGATCCGCAGAACCTCAACGACAAGGGCATCCAGCTGATCGGTCGCCCGCTGTATGAGGCGTTCATCAAGAACTACACCGGCAAGCAGTGGCAGACCGACCCCTCCGAGCTGCCGGCCGCCATCATCAAACGCTTGCCCGTGCGCTTCAACTACGACAATCGCTACTTCAAGGACACGTGGGAGGGCCTGCCCGCGGACGGCTACACCAAGTGGATGGAGCGCATGATCGACGACCCGCGCATCACCGTGAAGCTGGGCGTGGACTTCTTTGACGAGTCCCAGCCGTACAACAAGACCGCGCTCAAGGCCGCGGGCGTGCCGGTGGTGTACACGGGTCCGGTGGACCGCTATTTCGACTACGAGCTGGGCGACCTCAAGTGGCGCACGGTGGACTTCAAGGAGGTCCGCTACGACGAGGGCGACCACTTCGGATGCCCGGTGATGAACTTCTCCGACGCGGACGTGCCCTACACCCGAGCCATCGAGTTCAAGAACTTCAACCCGGAGCGCCACGACTCCCAGAACCCGGACAAGACCGTGGTGTGGGAGGAATACAGCCGCTTCGCCGAGCGCGGCGACGAGCCGTACTACCCGGTCAACACCGACGCGGACAAGGCGCTGTACGCCCAGTACGAGGCCAAGGCCAAGGCCGAGCCGAACACCGTGTTCGGCGGCCGCCTCGGCACTTACAAGTACTACGACATGCACAACGTGGTCGACACCGCGCTGACCGCGTTCGAGGAGCGGGTCGCACCGCTGCTGGCCAAGTAACAGCCGATTGCGTGATTACGCAACGAATCCAACCCCAAGTCCGAAGCCGTTATGATTATGCCAACGATAATCATGACGGCTTCGGACTTGTTGATTCTTTGGGGTGACTACAAACCGCTGACGGCGATGTGCGCTTTGAGGTAGTCGTCTATGGCGAATACGCCTGAGGTGTCTCCGGCACGAATCTGGGCGGAGATGGAGTCATATTCAACGGTGCCTCCGGTTTGCAGATCGGTAACGTCTTCAGCATCGTCCGCCGAAATGGAGGCCGGGTCGGAGGCGGCGACAAATGCCCATCGTGTGGCCCACATCTGCACGGGGGTGTTGCCAGCCTGATATTTCTGGATGAGGCTGGTACCTATGTCTCCGGCGTTGCTGGAATCCGAGACTCGGAACGTGCATAGCGCATATTTCGGGTGTTCTCGGTCGGTGACGGTGATGGTGCTGCCGTCCACCGAGGTGGTGATTTTGTTGTGCCACGAGTAGGGCAAGGTGACGCGATACGAATCAGATTCCACGGTGAGCGACTTTTTGACTGCGTCGCTGTACTGCCAGACGATATTAATGACGTTGCCGCTGCGCTTCTGATAACGGTCATAATCTCCCAGCGACGTCACAGTCCACGAGTCGCTGAGATCTGCGGTGTCCGCAATATCCAGTTCATCGGCCATGCAGGAGCGCTGTGACGAGCCATCCATACCGCCCTCGGTGGCGTGCATCCACACTTTGCTGTGATCTGTAGACCTCTTCCAGGAGAATGCCTCGGGATCGGGCGCATTGTGCGGTGCGCAATCCAGCCATGCTTCGTCAAGCTCCCCGTCCAGGTCACTGGGGCCGGAGTAGGCGTCTGTCCAGTCGCCCTGGGTTGGGTCATCAACAACAGTCTTCTGCTGATTGGAATCCGTGTTGCTGTTGCTCTTGGGAGTCTGCGAGGATTGCTGCTTTTTTGGTTCAGTGGTCGGCGCAGATTGGGGCGTCCCGCAAGAAGCGAGTAGCGCAATCAGCGGTACGAGAAGCACCATGGCAAAACGACGATGTCTCATATCACAAGTCTAACTGTGTAGGAGTTCGATTGCTAGGGGCTGTAGAAAGGGGATGTCGTATTCTCGCGCGTCTTTCGTTACGATTGTCACTGGGGATAGAATGAAAGTCATGCCTCATCGCGAGGCGTGCGCAAGCTGAAGGAGCAGAGGCTATGACTGATTCCAACACCAATCCTTATGCCGGTTCGGGGCAGTCGCCGTGGCAGCCCGAGCAGGCTCCGGCGCCTTCATCTGAATCCGATTCGGGTGCTGCAAATCCATCCGGCGAGGCTGGATCGCAACAGCCCAATAATACTTATCCTGGTGGCGGTTCCGTGCCTCCGCAGACACCGTACAATCCGTACGCTCAAGGCGGAACGCCGTATGGGCAGCAGTACAATCCGAACTACAGCCAGCCCTATGCCCAGCAGTATGGCTACATGCCCCCAGCGGCCAATCAGCAGTACAACGGGTTTGCCATTGCGGGCTTTGTCTGCTCGTTCTTTACCTCAATCATCGGTTTGATTTTCAGCATCATCGGCTTGAACCAGATCAAACGGCAGGACGGCAAAGGCAAAGGCTTGGCCATTGCGGGCATCATCATCAGCGTGGCAAAGCTGGGCATCTATCTGCTGATGATTGTGATGATTATCGTCGGTCTCTTTTCGGGTATGGTCGATGCCGTGACGAATGATTTGCGGTCGGATTATTCATACAGCAGATACGACGACATGGACGATCAGTATGATTCGTACTATTATGACGACCGGTACGACTACGACGATTCTGGCGATATCGATATCGATGATTTGGATCGCGCGCTTGAGCAGCTGAATGGCGTGTCGGAACGGTCCTCTGCTTTTACCGTCTACTCTCCAGCGGTTTCCATCAGCGAATGAATAGGTGATGAGATTCCTGCGGCGTGGCATTGACCGGCCGTGAGAGGAATAGTCGTTGCCGGGCGCGGGCTGGGCGTAGTCTTGGAGTCATGAGACTCGCACGTTTTTCTTTGAATGATTCGCCGCGCTACGCCTTCGTGCAGAAGGACGAAACGGACGGCAAGGACTACCTCATCGAACTGGACGGTCATCCGTTGGCTGGCGACCAAGTCGCTCCTACCGGTAATCGTTACCCGGTTGATGGCGATGGCATCCGCCTGCTTTCTCCAGTGATTCCTTCCAAGGTCTACGGTCTGGCCAAGAACTATGAGGCGCACGCCCAGTTCATGCACGAGGCTGGCCATTCGGAAATCGCCCATGCGCCTGAGAACATGGTGATTTTCACAAAGCCGTCCACCTCGGTGATTGGTCCCGATGATCCGATCGTGTACCCGGCCTGCTCCAAGGACATGAACTTCGAGCCGGAAGTGGCCGTGGTGATGGGTCGTATTGCCAAGAACGTGACCGTTGAGAACGCAATGGATTACGTGCTTGGCTTCACCTGCGTGAACGACGTGACGCTGCGCGACCTGCAGGGCATCGATCCCACATGGACGCGAGCCAAGGGATTCGATACCTCCTGCCCGCTCGGCCCGTGGATTGTGATGCGTGATGACCTGAATTGGAAGGACGCCGAGATTTCGTTCACGCTGAACGGCGAGGACGTGCCGATGGCATCCGGTACTACCGCAAACCTGATTCACGGCATCCCTGAGCAGATCGCCGCAATCTCCAGCTTCTCCACACTGCTGCCCGGCGACGTAATCATGACCGGTACGCCGAATGCTTCCGGTCATCTTGATCCCGGTGACGAGACTATCGTGCACGTCGAGGGTATTGGCGATCTGCGCAACGTGATTGTGCGGGCGTAGGACTCAGAAACGCGCCTTACGCTCCCGGTAGAAGCGCGTGCAAGACGGTCATCACCGCCAAGCTGATGATGGCCGTCACTGTTAATGAGAAGCCGGCGAGCTTGGCATTGCCGGTCAACGAATCGGTGAACTTGGTCGAGAAAATCGTGATTGGGGCAAAGGAGCCCAGCACGATGATTTCGCGGATTCTCATGTCAAACGGCAGCAGGAACCATGCCGCTACGGCGATAATTGCGCCGAACACCATACGCCAGGCGATTACCTTGCCCAGCTCCACCTTGTCTTTACGGTTGTCTGGAATCTCCATCATGAGCCCGATCATCGCCATGGCGCAGAAAGCGTTCGCGTTGGCAAATGGCGTAATGATTGTGACGATAGGCTGCGGAATCGTGATGTGCAGGAACATGAACACCAGCATCAGCATGTAGATGTCGAACGAAATCGAACTCAGAAAATCACGGGCAATGTTGCGCAGGCGCAGGATAAGCGGCAGCGATTTGAAGTTCTCGTCCATATGCAGCAGCGTGCGCGTGATGGTCAGTGAACCTGCCGTGGCCACGGTGGCGTTGCCGATATCGAGCATGATGATCGGCAAGCCAGCGGATGCGCCCATAAAGGTCTGCACCACCGGCAGACAGAACGCGCCGAGATTCAGTCCCGAGGCGTTGAGCATTTGGAAGGCGCGGTAGTTCTTCTCGTCGCCACGCGATCCGATATACACGATGAACAGCGGAATCGCGCAGGCGAAGAAGCCGAACAGCACAATCCACAGCATGCGCATATCGTGCTTGTTAGTGGCGAACGACAGGATAATCGCGCACGGCAGCGTGAGGTTGAACACCAGTCCTTGAACAACCCTGTAATCGCGTTCGCCGAAAATATGGACGTGCTTGAGTGCGTAGGCGCCGATAATAACGAGCAGTAGCGAACCGGCTTGGAAAATCATGTTCTTCTCTTATCCCACAACGCGCTAGCCGCAGTAGTCGGGGAGCGGTTCAAGCGCACAACAAACCGAGTGCGAGTATAGGAGTGTCGCGGGGCATATTTCGCCTCCCGGCGCATATTGTGGACGCCCGTCTAGGCTTGCTCCCGCTGGTGAGAGCTGTCCGCAGAAGCGGACTGAGAGTGGTCAACCCCAAAACAGACCAATTTCAACCATTTCTGGCGCCGTCTCTAACCTTCCTCACTCGAAAACCTGCGCGGGTTCCAAAACTTGAGTCACTTACACTCAACTTCTGGGAATAGAATAGGCGTCAGGTCGGTTGAGCATATCAGATAACGACACATTGCGGTCTGCTACGGCGCTCGCAGAGCGTGCGAAACCTCAAGACGAGACGCAGCGGAACGCATGACATGGAGGAATACGATATGGAACAGAAGTTCACCACTATGGCCCAAGAAGCCGTCGGCGACGCGATTCAGAGTGCGTCCGCCGCAGGAAACGCGCAGGTCGAGACCCTGCACGTCATGGATGCGTTGCTGCGTCAGGAAAACGGCGTGGTGCGCTCCCTCATCAAGGCCGCGGGCGGAGACCCACAGGCCATCGGCGCTGCCGTGCGTAACGCTTTGGTCGCGCTGCCGAGTGCGTCCGGCTCCAGCACTTCGCAGCCGCAGGCCAGCCGTCAGCTGACCGCAGCCATCGCCCAGGCCGAGAAGGAAATGCAGCAGATGGGCGACGAATACGTCTCCACCGAGCACCTGCTCATCGGCATCGCGGCCAGCAAGCCGAACCAGTCGGCTGAAATCCTGGAGAAAAACGGCGTCACCGCCGCTTCCCTGCGTAAGGCTGTGCCCGGCGTGCGCGGCGGCGCGAAAGTCACCAGCCCGGACGCGGAAGGCTCGTACAAGGCTTTGGAGAAGTACTCTACAGACCTGACGGCCGCCGCCAAGGAAGGCAAGCTCGACCCGGTCATCGGCCGTGACCAGGAGATTCGCCGTGTGATTCAGATTCTGAGCCGCCGTACCAAAAACAACCCTGTGCTGATCGGTGAGCCTGGCGTCGGCAAGACCGCCGTCGTGGAGGGCTTGGCCCAGCGTATCGTGGCGGGCGACGTGCCCACCACCCTGCAGGGCAAGAAGCTCATCTCCCTTGACCTGGGCTCCATGGTGGCCGGCTCGAAGTACCGTGGTGAGTTCGAGGAGCGCCTGAAGAGCGTGCTCAACGAAATCAAGAACGCGGACGGCCAGATCATCACCTTCATCGACGAGATCCATACCATCGTCGGCGCGGGTGCGGCCGAAGGCTCCATGGATGCCGGCAATATGCTCAAGCCCATGCTGGCCCGCGGCGAGCTGCGACTGATCGGCGCGACCACGCTGGACGAGTACCGCGAGAACATCGAGAAGGATCCGGCGCTGGAGCGTCGTTTCCAGCAGGTGTTCGTGGGCGAGCCTTCCGTGGAAGACACCATCGCCATTCTGCGTGGCCTGAAGCAGCGTTACGAGGCTCACCATAAGGTAACAATCGGCGATGACGCGTTGGTTGCCGCCGCAACCCTGTCGAACCGCTACATTTCGGGTCGTCAGCTGCCGGACAAGGCCATCGATTTGGTTGATGAGGCGGCTGCCCACCTGCGTATGGAGCTCGACTCCTCGCCTGAGGAAATCGATGAGCTGCAGCGCAAGGTGACCCGTCTTGAGATGGAGGAAATGCAGCTCAAGAAGGCCGAGGATCCCGCGTCCAAGGAGCGTCTGGGCAAGCTGCAAGCCGAACTCGCGGACACCCGTGAGAAGCTCAGCGGCCTCAAGGCGCGTTGGGATGCGGAACAGGCCGGCCATAACAAGGTCGGTGACCTGCGTGCCAAGCTCGATGACCTGCGTGTTCAGGCGGACAAGTTCACTCGTGAGGGCAACTTGGCGGATGCCTCGAAGATTCTGTACGGCGAAATTCCGGCCATTCAGAAGGAGCTTGCCGCCGCGGAGAGCGCGGACGCCGAATCTGCTGATGCGGGTGCCGAGAATCCGGGTGATGAGCCGATGGTTCCGGACCGCGTGGATGCCGACTCGGTGGCTGAAATCGTCTCCGACTGGACCGGCATTCCCGTTGGCCGCCTGATGCAGGGCGAAAACGAGAAGCTGCTGCACATGGAGGACTACCTCGGCAAGCGCGTGATCGGCCAGAAGGAAGCCATCGCCGCCGTGTCCGACGCGGTGCGTCGTTCGCGTGCCGGTATCTCCGACCCGAACCGTCCGACCGGATCGTTCCTGTTCCTTGGTCCCACCGGTGTGGGTAAGACCGAGCTGGCCAAGGCACTCGCCGACTTCCTGTTCGACGACGAGAAGGCCATGGTCCGCATCGACATGTCCGAATACATGGAGAAGGCTTCGGTCTCGCGCCTGATCGGCGCGGCTCCGGGCTACGTGGGTTACGAGCAGGGCGGTCAGCTGACCGAAGCCGTGCGCCGTCGCCCGTACTCCGTGGTGCTGTTCGATGAGGTCGAAAAGGCCAATCCGGAGATCTTCGACGTGCTGCTGCAGGTACTCGATGATGGCCGCCTGACCGATGGTCAGGGCAGGACCGTGGACTTCAAGAACACGATCCTGATCATGACCTCCAACTTGGGCTCGCAGTTCCTCGTGAACGAGGACATGGACGCCGACGCCAAGAAAAAGGCCGTGATGGATGCGGTCCACATGAACTTCAAGCCGGAGTTCCTGAACCGTTTGGACGATATTGTCATGTTCCACCCGCTCACGCGCGAGGAGCTTGGCGGCATCGTGGATATCCAGGTCAAGGGCGTGGCCCAGCGCCTGACCGACCGTCGCATCACGCTGGACGTCACCGATTCGGCTCGCGAGTGGCTGGCCAACACCGGCTACGACCCGGCCTATGGCGCTCGTCCGCTGCGTCGCTTGGTGCAGACCGAAGTTGGCGACCAGCTGGCCCGCATGTTGCTGGCCGGCAAGGTCCACGACGGCGACACCGTGCTCGTCGACCAGACCGGCGGCGAACACCTGGAGCTCTCCGCCTGGGCGAGTGACCAGATTGCCTCCGACGATCCGGACATGAGCGTAGACAACGTCTCCGAAGACAAGTGACAATCACTGGCTCCCCTCTCCGAGGGGAGCTGTCAGCGAAGCTGACTGAGGGGAGTCCGGGCGGCTTCGCAACAGTGGTTTTTCTCTGCAAAATCTCTTAAACAGGTGGGGATGGTAGCGGTCATACCCACCTTTTCGTCTTTGTGGGTCTATCTCGATTTCGAGGGGCTGATTTGCCCTCTTTCGGAGGTCTACTTCCATTTCGAGGGGCTGCTCATCCATTGAACCGCAAGTATCAGTGGCTTTATGGCAACGCCATTCCGCCGTTTTGGGGCCTTACCTACTTGGCTTCCAGCCCCTTGAAACGGAAGTAGACCTCCCGCAACATCGAAATCAGCCCCTCGAAACGGAAGTATCTTCCCGGTCCGTCTCAATTGCGTTTCCCGAGAGTGGAAGAACCGTGATATCAAGGTGTTTACTGCTGCATATGGTAGGAAAGTGAGTGTTGGCGGACGAAGGGAGGGCTAGTGACCGGACGATTTGCGCCGACACCATCGGGACGCATGCATATCGGCAACGTGTATGCCATGCTGGCCGCATGGCTTTCGGCCCGCTCTCGTGGTGACCGCATGCTGATGCGCATCGAAGACGTGGATAAGCCGCGCGTGATTGCCGGTGCCGATCGGCTCATGCTGGATGATCTCCGTTGGCTGGGCCTTGACTGGGACGGCGAGCCGATATTCCAGTCCCAACGCACAGAACGCTACGAATATGCATTGGAGTGCTTGCGCTCGCGAGGCGTGCTATATCCCTGCTTCTGCTCGCGTGCCGATATCCGTGCGGCTTCCGCCCCCAACGAAGGCGACGGTTTCATGGTCTATCCCGGCACCTGCCGTCATTTGCTTCGCAATCATCCCGGCGAGGTGCATTCCCGACTAGCTCGCGGCGACCAGCACTCCGTTCGCATCGCCATGCCAGAACCGAGGGCAATGTCGGACGGCCCGTTTGCGAACCTATATACGTCATCGGAAGCGTCAACGCCCGTGCGTGGCGATGGAATTGCCGACTGTATTACAAGTTTTGATGATTGTGTTTACGGTCCACAGCATTACGATTTGCCTCATGAAGTGGGCGATTCGGTGATTCGCCGAGCTGATGGACTGTTCGGCTATCAGCTTGTTGTGGTTGTGGATGATTTGGATATGGGCGTTGACGACATCGTGCGTGGCCGTGATTTGCTACGCTCCACTGCATTGCAGATGTGGATTCGCCAATGCCTGCTGGCCGGAGGATTCCGGCCGGAGTGCGCGAGCGATGCACGAGTATCTGCCGAACACCCGAAGTATGTGCATTTGCCCCTCATCGACAACGCGGCCGGTCGGCGTTTAGCCAAGCGCGAACGCTCTCTGGATATGGGAGCCCTGCGAGCCCGTGGCGTGACCCCTGAACAAATCATTGGCTATTGTGCTTGGCTGTTACGTTTACAATCCGCTCCAATCCCTTGCAAACCCGCCGATCTGTTGGCCGATTTCAGTTGGGAGCCGCTGCGCGCCAATCACCCTGACCGTGCGTTGAAGCCGGATGATCCAACCACTCCACAATGGCTGGCAGAAGCGTTAAGCTAGAGGCAGCCCAACAGGAAGGATTCCAATGTCGTCGAAGCTCTGGAGAAACGTGGTGCTGGCCGGTGTGGCCGCCGCAGGTGCCGCAGTGTGGGCCGTGGCCCCGCGCACATTCAATGACAAGCGCCGCAATTTCGTACCCTCGATTCCCGAGGTCTGGTATGCGCATCGCGGTCTGCATGATGCCGGTTCCGGCTTGGTGAATGTTGCCGATATCGCGGACTACGCCGGTGACAATCCCGTCAGCGCCCAGTCCGATACCACGGGGCAATCCATCGCTGAAAACGACGATTATGTGGCACTCGCTCGTGCCATGGCCATCAAGGCGGGCTATGGCAGTGCGGATACAACTGGTCCGATTGCGCCTGAGAATTCCTTGGCTGCATTCGCTGCCGCGTGCGAGGCCGGCTATGGCATAGAACTTGACGTGCAACTTACGCTGGATGGCCAAGTGGTTGTGGTGCATGATGCTGATTTGCTGCGTGTGGCCGGAGATTCGCGGTTGATTGAGGACTTGACCTACGACGAGCTCACCCGCATCCCGCTGTTCCCGAACGGTAAGTCCGGCGATCTCAAGGCTGAGCCTCTGCCAGGTGCCGGCGAGAACCCGCCTCTGGTCGTCACGCCGTCCGCAGCCCCGGAAGGCTATTACCAGCATGTGCCGCTGTTCTCTGATGTTTTGGACGTGGTGGCCGGTCGTGCGCCGCTGATTGTGGAATACAAGTTCAGCAATAATCGTGCATGGGACGAGCGCAGCGAAGAGCTGATGGAAAAGGGTCATGCGTTGCTCGAGGCGTATGACGGGCCTTACGTGGTCGAGTCCTTCCACCCGGGTGCGGTGAACTGGTACAAGGAGCATCATCCTGAGGTGTGCCGTGGCCAGTTGAGCTGGCCGGCAAAGCTGGATAAGCATGGTGTGGCTGAATGGACTGCCGGACTGCTGGCGTTTAATTGGTTGTCTCGTCCTGATTTTGTGGCGTATGACTGGACTGGTGGTGCTTCGCCGCAGGTCAAGCTCGCTCGCTCGATGGGCGCCACGGCGGTTTCCTGGACCGTGCGTTCCAGTGAGGAGCTTGCTCAATGTGAGCCGTATTTCGACCGTCACATCTTCGAGGCGTTTGTACCCGACGAGGTGTGAGCAAGCAACTTGGCTCCCCCTGAGGGGAGCCAAGACAGTGATTATTTGTGATACGGTTCGCCGGCGTTGATTTTGTAGGCACGGTAGATTTGTTCCAGCAGAATCACGCGCATAAGCTGATGTGGAAACGTCATCTTCGAGAAGCTCAGCAGGAAATCGGCGCGACGTAGGATCGCATCATCGAGTCCGATCGACCCGCCGATAACCAGCTGAATATGACTGGTACCGCGCAATCCTAGGTCATTGATTTTCGCGGCCAGTTCTTCGCTGGAAAGCTGCTTGCCATTAATGGCAAGGGCAATGACGAATGCGCCGTCCTTCAGATGTTTGGCTATGCGCTCGCCTTCTTTGGCCTTGATTTGGCGATCCACGCCCTCGGAGGCATGATCGGGCGTCTTCTCGTCCGCGACTTCAATGATGTTGAGCTTGCAATAGCGCGAGAGTCGCTTGGAGTACTCGTCAATGGCATCGCGAAGGTAACGTTCCTTCACGCGTCCCGGCGCAATAATGTCGATCTGCATAAGGTCATTCCATAGATTTGGCTCCCGCTGGCGGGAGCTGGCGGCGTAGCCGACTGAGGGTGGTCAGTTTCCGATATCAACCACCCTCAGTCTCACTTCGTTCGACAGCTCCCGCCAGCGGGAGCCCAAAAATCAGTCAATCATGAGGAATTGATTAACGTGTGTGGAGACCGCCGTCCGAAGCCGAAGGCGCACTATGGTGCGTCGAGTGCTGAGGAAAGGCGGTATACGCTCCGTTAATCAATTACTCCGTAGAGGCGGTCGCCGGCGTCGCCGAGCCCCGGCACGATGTAGCACTTGTCGTTGAGCTTTTCGTCGACCGCGCACACCACGACCTTGAAGTCTATGGACGGGTCGATGTGCTCCTCAACGTACTTAATGCCCTCAGGAGCCGCGATGATGTTGATTGCGGTCACATCCTTGGCGCCGCGCTCGGCCAGATAATGCGTGGCGGCAACCAGCGTGCCGCCGGTGGCGAGCATCGGGTCGATCAGGAAGCACTGGCGGCCGGACAGGTCCTCCGGCAAGCGGTTTGCGTACGTGACCTGCTGGGTGGGGTGCTCCTCGTCGCGCTTCATGCCCAAGAAACCGACCTCGGCAGTAGGCATGAGGCGGGTCATTCCGTCGAGCATGCCCAGACCTGCGCGCAGCACCGGCACGATAATCGGACGTGGCTTGGCGAGCTTCTTGCCGGTCATCGGGGCGACCGGCGTCTCGATTGGTGCGGCCACGACGGACAGGTTGCGGGTGGCCTCATAGGCCTCAAGCATGACCAGTTCGGAGACGAGCTCGCGGAAAGTGGAGGAAGGGGTATTCTTGTCGCGCAAAACGGTGAGCTTGTGCTCAACCAGCGGATGATTCAAAACGTGAAGTTCCATATGCTCCAGCCTAGTCCAAGTTTCTCGACCCGCCGAACTGGAGTTTGCCCCCGGGGGGGCGGATTGCCTCGTGCGGGCCACGCGCATCCTGTTCCATGGGGTACATGTCCGATTGGATCGCAGTTTTGCGCCGTTGAGGGAGTCTCAGTGGTGCGGATTGTCCATTTATTCGCGATTTTGCTCCACTGAGATAGGTTCAGCGAGGTGTTTTCTAGAGCCGATCGCGGTTTTGCTTCGCTGAGTGGCTTTCAGCGCGGTGGTCTTTCGATTTAATCACGGTTTTGCCTCGCTCAGATCGCTCAGCGGAGCGATTTCATGGTTAACTCGTGGTTTTGCTTCGCTGAGTGGCTCTCGGTGGGGTGGTTCTTCGGTCTAATCGTGGTTTTGCTTCACTGAGATGGATTCGGCGGTCTGTGGAGGAGCAGGCGATGATTGATCGTGCGGGAACATTCCGTATCTTCTGGTCAATCGTGCTGCCTATGGCACGTCCGGCAATCGTGACTATCTCGATTCTGTCCTTCCAGGGCTCGTGGAATGAGCTGTCGCACTTCATTGTTTCGACTCAGTCTTCGGCGTTGACCACGTTGACCAAGGGTGTTGCCTCGTTGGCCAGTGGTCAGCTGTCCCAAGGTAACCAATACCCGGTCAAACTGGCGGCTGCCGTCATCATGACCATCCCCGTCGCCGTGCTGTTCTTCATCTTCCAGAAGCAAATCATGAACAGCTCGGAAGGCTCCGTCAAGGAATGACGGGTCTGCGCAACAATAACTATTCGCTTTTCAACAATCAACGGAGAACATATGAACAGCACTGAGCGTATCCGACAGCCATGGATGCACGACATGAAGCCTCTTGTTGTGGCGCCTGCCCAACTGTGGGAAACCGCAGACGGTACTGTGGACGCATCGCAGCAGCACGCGGGGGCGGCCAATATCGCCGGATTTTATGTGGGAGATACTCGTATCATCTCACGCATCATTCCGGTTGTGAACGGTGAGGCACCCACAGCGATCGCATGGAACTCTCCCCAAAAAGGAGTGGGTGTGTCTTCCATGGTGGCCCGCAATGTTGATGGCCCGACGGTGGATCCCTCGGTTCGTATCGCGGAGAATCGCACTCTGGAACCGGATGCCCTGCATGAGCGATATGTGTTGCGTAGCGTGATGACTGATCCGGTGACGCTTGATTTCTCAGTGAAATTGCGCTTTGACATGGCTTCGATGCAGGAGATCAAAGGTGGTGCGTCATCCTCTGCCGCAGCTAACGGCGAGGTTATTCTCTCCCGAGTGCCCGGTGATGCATGTTCCGCAGAGGTGGCGTACGGCGAGCTGAGTGCCACGGTAACCGCGGAGCCGCAGGATGGTAGTGGGGTGCCGTCAATCACCCTTGATGGTCTTGATTGCGTGATCTCCTGGCAGGTTACGATTCCTGCTCGCGCGGAGACTTCAGTCGGTCTGCATATTGCGGTGAGCTCGCCGCGCAATGCCGTTATCGCGGCGAATGCCGATTGCCCGTGGGCCGATGTTCAGGTGGAGGCCGCCGATAATCGTGTCTCCAATTGGGTGAATACCTCTTTGAGGGATCTCGATGGTTTGCGGATGTCGATTCCGGCTTTGCCGGACGATGAGTTTTTGGCGGCCGGTGCACCGTGGTTCTTCACCCTGTTCGGTCGTGATTCCCTATGGGCTGCACGTTTCATGTTGCCGCTGACGACTCGTACCGCGATGGGCGCACTGCGCACTCTGGCGCACTTCCAAGCTACTGAATCCGATATTCAGACCAATGCTGATCCCGGCAAAATCATGCATGAACTGCGTGCTGAGCCGTTGGTGCAGACCGGTGCATTTAATGACGGCACCAGCTTGCCTCCGCTGTACTACGGCACAATCGATGCCACCGAGCTGTGGATTATTCTGCTTGCTGAGGCCTTGCGCTGGGGTGCGCCTGAGCAGGAGATTGAGGCGTTGCTGCCGAACCTTGAGGCCGCACTTGCCTGGCTGCGTGATTGGGGCGATTGCGATGGTGATGGATTCTTGGAATACATCGATCGCACTGGCCACGGTCTGAGCAATCAGGGCTGGAAGGACTCGGGAGACTCCGTGCGCTGGAACGATGGGCGCATTGCTGACGGCCCAATCGCCTTGTGCGAGGTGCAGGGATATGCCTATCAGGCGGCCATACTCGGCGCGGATGTGCTGGAGAAATTCGGGCGTCCTGGAGCTGAGGATTGGCGCGCATGGGCCAAGCGGCTGAAGACCCGGTTTAACGAGGTTTTCTGGGTTGATGACGGCAATGGCCGCTATCCGGCGATTGCGCTGGATCGAGACAAGAAGCCGGTTGATTCCTTGACCAGCAATATTGGGCATCTGCTTGGCACGGGCATTCTTGATGAACAGGGTGTGCGCGATGTGGTGGCCCGCTTGGTTGGCGATGACATGCTCAGCGGCTATGGCGTGCGTACCATGAGCACACTGGCTGGTGGGTACTGGCCTGAGAGCTATCATTGCGGATCGGTGTGGGCCCATGACAGTGCCATCGTGATGAATGGTCTTCGTGCAGAAGGTTATGAGGCGGAGGCACTGCGCGTGGCTGATGGACTGGTTCGCGCTGCCGATGCTTTCGACTACCAGATTCCGGAATTGTACTCAGGTGATTCGGGGGAGAACAGTCCCTCTCCGTATCCTGCGGCTTGCCATCCGCAGGCGTGGTCGGCGGCCTCTTCCGTATCGGTGCTGTCGTTGTTGCTTGGGCTGGAGCCCTGTTCTACGGAGCCGACTCCATCCGAGTCTCCTTTGGCTCGAGGATTGCGGCTGAATCGGAACTGAAATGGAGCATTATTCGGCGGGATTGGGGGTTATGCCGTTGCGCGCCGACCTTAGTGGGGCGAACCGTTGACTCAGTCGTGGTTTTGCCCCGCTGAGACGGGCTCAGTGGGGTGGTCTTTCGGTTTAATCGCCGTTTTGCCCCGCTTAGTGGTTGTTAGTGTGGCAATCCGTCGGTTAACTCGCAATTTTGCTTCACTGAGTCGAGCTCAGTGTGGCAATACTTCGGTTTAATCGCAGTTTTACCTCGCTTAGATTGCTTAGCGGAGCGATTTCATGGTTAACTCGTGGTTTTACGTCGCTGAGACGTGCTCAGCGGGGTGTTTCTGCGATTGAATCGCAGTGCTGTCCCGTTTTGGTTGCTCAGCGGGGTGGCTCTTGGGTTTAATCGCGGTTTTGCCCCGCTGATGGCGCAAAGAATGATGGGGATGCTGTTGCAATTGCATGAAGGAGTGTCCCGAGTGATGGAAAGAAGAAAAGCGCCGAACCGCGAAAGCGCCTGTCGGCGCAAGGGCCGCTCGCGGCGGCAAAAAATGGAGCCCGGGGCTTAAACACGGTCCGACGCGGATATTCAGTATAGTTTGCGATGAGCCGTGGCGCGCCGGGGAAGGCCGATGTCAGCTGATGGCTGATGTTGAAGTGATGGATTGGGTCTCTCCCTCAGTCACGTGCATCGCCCGTGACTGCTCCCCCATCAGAGGGGGCTTCGTTGCAAAGCAATGCCGCCCCCTCTGATGGACACCTCGTCCTGCAATCAGAGCCTTCGGCCAATCCATTAGCTCGACTATCATTCTCGCCCGGCAACGCATCCTGCATTTCCCCTGCGGCTCGGCCCATCAGGGGAGATAAACAAGCTATTACTCCAGCCGTCCGCGGCGCCAGAGGTTAGCACCGTGCTGGAAGTCCTTGGTGGTGGAGAGCAGGCTGGCGGAGGTGTGCATGAGGCGTGCTGCCTTGGTGCGTGCGGTCTTCTCGTCAGCGGGTGAAGCAATGCCGCCATTAGCCGTTGCTCGCTCGACCATGCGCCGTGTCTCCACGCGCAAGCCCAATGCCACCACGTCGGTAAACGCGGCCGCACGCTCCAGCGCCACGGCGAAATCGCCCACAAACGCGCCGGAGAGAATCGAATCAGCCAGTCGCACGATGTCGTCTTCGGTGGGGGCCTGATCCACGCCGGCGATGGCGGACGCGGTGGTGGCCACCGGTTCACCCACGCGCCATAGGTGGGCAATCGAGTCGCGGTTCGTTCGCATCCATGTGCGCAGCATGTACAGCCGCCACAGCACACCGGGCAACGAATCGGGTTCGGCGTCACTCCATAGTTCGGCGATTTCATCCACGCCGACGGTCTCCACCAGCGTTAGCACGCGATGCACGACTTCCGGGTCCTCACTATGCCGCACGCGATCCAGCAGTGCTGCGGCAGACAGATGACTCATCTCGCTCAACGCTTGCGGATCCAATCCGCCAGCCAGGCCATCGGCTACGGCTGGGTCGAGCTGAGCAGGGCGGGCTGGACGGCCGGAGCCCATGCGAGCCGGGCCAAACGCTGCGCCCGCCGCGCGCAAAGAACCAAAACCGGGGCCCAGGCTGCCGGCGGTACCATTATGCGCGGCGTGGGCGGCTGCGGCGGCAGCCGAGGAATTGGAGGAATCGGGGAATGCGGGCCTAGTAGACAAGCGGTTGCACTTTCTGAATATCGATAATGGTTACGTCGGCGCAAAGCGGCTGATTAGCACTGTCCGAGTGATTAGGCGAGCTGCTGTGGCCAGCCGAACTGGCCTGTTCGGCAGAAGCCGAAATTTCAGCGCCAAGACCGGCAGCGTTGTTGCCGTCACCAGTCTTGCCCGTGGCATTTGAGCTGCCCGGCACCACGAACAACGCCACCGCCGTACCGGTCGGCATGAACGGTGTCTTGGCGATCAGGCGTTTGCTCAAAGCCGTCGAAGCGCACATCTTGCGCAGATGTTCAAACATACCGCCAATCACCGGCCGGTGCATACATATCGCTGTGGGCTGACGACGCTCCAGCGCAAAATCAATCTCACTGAGCAGACATTCCCATGCGACATCGGGGTCGGCGGCAAAGGCGTCTTCGGTGAGCGGGTCGAGATGAACCATGTCGCGCCCGGTCTGCCAGGCGAACATTTCCAGCGTCTCCTGGCAGCGCACCCACGGCGAGGTGGCCAGGCGGGTCGGATTGAAACAGGCGAGCTCACGGTTCAGCGCATACGCGGCAGACGCACCTTTCGGCGTAATCGGTCGGTTGGCGTCCGAACCTTTCCACAGCTTGCGGGCCTCGGCCTTGCCGTGGCGCACAATAATCACCGGCACGGCATCCAGCGCACCCTCCTGCACCCGGTCAACGAACAGCGCGAGGATGTCCTTATCGGTGGAATGGCTGAGTTTCTTGCGTGCCTCAGCCGGGGTGAGCCAAACAACCTCATCGATTTCGCCGATATCCGCCCGATGCACCGGGCCAAACGCGTGAGTGCGGCGCAGGTTGTCAATCGCACTGATTGGCGTGGCCATCCAGAACTGGACGTGCTTAGTGTCCACCGTGCGATCCTTGGTATGGCGCCGTTTGCTGCCTTCCTCGGACAGTGGATATTCGATATCGCCAAGATAGGGGCCAAGCTGCACAGGCAGGCCGGATTCCTCGCCGATTTCGCGAACCGCAGCATGACGGTGAGATTCGTTCGGATCGACTTTGCCTTTCGGCCAGCTCCAGTCGTCGTACTTTGGGCGATGCACCACGCAGAGTTCGATGTGATTGAGCACATTGTCGGCGGAAGCTGGGTCGTTCGCATCCTTGGCTGAAGAGCCGGCCGAATCGACGTGCGTCGCTTGTCCGATTGTGTCGGTCAGGGGAGCGTCGGCCCCTGTTGAGGAGGGGGCTGCGTCTGATGCGCCGGAGGATGACGCAGCATCGTCTGCCGTATTCGTGGCATGCGCGGCGTTCGTGATGATCGTGCCATCGGTGGCGATGTTGGCATTCGCTGACGGAGACGATGCCTGCTCGGGCTCTACGTTGTCTTTCCATCGGTAGAGGATGCCACCGGCGGCCTCCACGATTCGTCTCATGCTGTTCGTACCCATCCCTTGTATTGTAGGGCAATCGACTGCCGCTACGTAGTTTTGTTCTCTGAACGACGATGCCCGGCAACCTCATACAAGAGGAGCCGGGCATCATTAACCACCCTCAGTCAGCTTTCGCCAACGGGAGCATCGAGTGGAATCAGTTATGCGAGCTAGGGCGGCGCTGGTGCTTGCGAATCAGGTATTCCTGACTATCGACCAGCGGACGACCCTCGTCGTCCTTGGTGTGCAGCACATACGTGCCGTCAGGCTGCATATGCCAGCTCATGGTGGAATCAGCCATCTGCAGGTCCACGTAGCGAATGAGCTCGTCAATCTGCTCAGGAGCGGTGACACGCACCAGAGCCTCAACGCGCCGGTCAAGGTTGCGGTGCATGAGGTCGGCCGAGCCAATGTAGACCTCAGGGCCGGAAGCCGGGCCTTCGCCGATCTGCGGGCCGTCCGCATTGCAGAAAGCGTAGATGCGAGAGTGCTCCAGGAAGCGGCCAAGAATCGAGCGCACGCGAATATTCTCGGACAGGCCGGGAACGCCGGGCTTCAGGGCGCAGATGCCGCGCTCTACGATGTCGATCTTCACACCGGCCTGCGAGGCACGGTACAAGGCGTCGATGGTCTTCTCATCCACGATGGAGTTGACCTTGATCTTGATCCACGCTTCCTTACCGGCGCGTGCGGCGTCCTCCTCGCGGCGGATGCGCTGAATCAGGCCGGTGCGCACGGTGCGCGGGGCCACCAGCAGACGGTGGAAGCTGGACTTCGGCGCGTAACCGGAGAGCTGGTTGAACAGTCGGGTCAGATCCTGGCCGACCACCGGATCGCAGGTCAGCAGGCCCAGATCGGTGTAGAGTCGCGCGGTCTTCGGGTTGTAGTTGCCGGTGCCCACGTGGCAGTAGCGGCGCAGACCGTCGGCTTCCTGACGCACGACCTCGATGAGCTTGCAGTGGGTCTTAAGGCCCACGATGCCGTACACCACATGCACGCCGGCGCGTTCGAGCTTGCGAGCCCAGGCGATGTTGGCGTCCTCGTCGAAGCGGGCCTTGATCTCCACCAGAGCCAGCACCTGCTTGCCGGCATGGGCGGCGTCAATCAGAGCGTCGATGATCGGCGAGTTGGAGCTGGTGCGGTACAGGGTCTGCTTGATGGCCAGCACCTTCGGATCCGCGGCAGCCTGCGCAAGGAAGGCCTGCACGGAGGTGGAGAAGGAGTCATAGGGGTGATGCAGCAGGATGTCGCGCTCGCGGATGGCCGCGAAGATGTCCTGCGCACGGGAGGACTCGACCTCGGCGATTTGGCGGTTCGTGGTCGGCACGAACGGGCGGTTCTTCAGGTCGGGGCGATCCACGCCGCCGAGTTCGAAGAGCACTGTGAGGTCCAGCGGGCTGGGCAGACGGTACACCTCGTCCTGGCTCACACCGAGCTGGTCCGCGAGCAGCTGGGAAAGGAACGGGCTGGTGGTGTCTGTGATTTCCAGACGAATCGGCGGTCCGAAGCGGCGACGCAGCAGCTCCTTCTCCATGGCGTTGAGGAGGTTCTCGGCATCGTCCTCTTCCACGTCGATGTCTTCGTTACGGGTCACGCGGAAGGATCGGGCTTCCTTGATGATCATGCCGGGGAACAGGGATTCCAGATGTGCGGCGATGAGCTTTTCCATGGCGATGAAGCCATAGCGCTCGTCCTTGGATTCCTCGTCGGTCATGTCGTCCACGGGCACCAGTCGCGGCAGGTTGCCCGGGATCTTGACGCGGGCGAAGTGCGATTTGCCGGATGCCGGGTTCTCCACGATCACGGCGAGGTTGATGGAACCGCCGGAAATGTAGGGGAACGGGTGGGCCGGGTCCACGGCGAGCGGTGTCAGGACCGGGAACACCTGCTGGCGGTAGTAGCGCGAGAGTCGCTCCTGCTCGGCGGAGGTGAGCTTGTCCCACGTGAGCAGCACGATGTGCTCTTTTTCCAGCTCGGGCAGAATCGTGTCAATCGCGTAATGTGCGTGCTCATTCTGCAGACGATGCGCGGTTTCGCTGATGGCGCGCAGCTGCTGGCGCGGGCTCAGGCCGGCTGCGGACGGCACGGCGATGCCCGAGTCGATACGGCGCTTCAGGCCGGCGACGCGCACCATGAAGAACTCGTCAAGGTTCGAGGCGAAGATCGCGGCGAAGTTGGCGCGCTCGAGCAGGGGCATGTCTTCGTTCTCCGCGCATTCGAGCACGCGTTGGTTGAACTTCAGCCAGCTGAGCTCGCGGTCGAAGAAGCGGTCCTTGGGCAGCGGTGTCTCGCCTTCCTGGTCGACGCGGCGGTCGTTGTTGTCGTTCTCGGCAATATGCTCTGCGATCTGACTGCGCAGGATTGCCTTCGAGGGTGCGTCAAATATCTGTGCCATAACTTACATCGTAAGCTCTGGAGTGGCCGGAAAGCTACTGAACTCGCCAAAATTCAGCGGGTGTTCACGTTGGTTTGCGGGGAGTCGGTGGGGAGCTCCTGTCGGATGTTCGTTTATGTGAATGAGTCATGTTCAATTGAACATGTGGTAGTGGGGTTGGTGGCCGTTGCGACACGCCGTAAACTGCAGCGAACAGAACACAATCAAACATCGGGCGGGTTTGAAACGAACGTTTTGATTCGTTTTTCCGGGTTTTCTTAGTTCAATTGAACACTTGTGATAAAAACAGCACAACTGCCGTCTTCAACTTGCAGGAAGCGGCAGGCGTGAATAGATTATGAGGTACAAGAACAACTGAACAGAGCAGAGCCCACAAATAGTGTATGGTCACGAGGACTGTTACGTTGGACGGGCATTGGAAAGACTTACCGTTGCAACGATGATGTTGTGCAGAGATTCTGCTTCAGTAGTTGAACTTGTAGAAAAGGCCCGCTCCGGCGGGCCTTTTCGTTTGTGTGTACAGTGGAGGTCATGACGGAAACACAGCGTGCGCCAGAGGGCTTGCTCTCCAAGCCCAGAATCAAGCCGGCCGAGGCGGGGGACCATCGCCCGGTTTCCATTTCCGCGCGTTTGGGGCGTCTGCAATTCCATCATTCCGGTAAGTTTCGCGTGCTGCAGATTGCCGATATCCAAGACGGTGCCAAGGTATCCAAAGATACGGTGTCTCTGATCGAAGCCAGTCTTGATGCCACTCGCCCCGATGTAGTGATTTTTTCCGGCAACCAGATTGCCGGCTATGATCCGGCTTTTGCCAAGAGCTTCCGCAAACGCCGTTGGTGCGAAGAGGCGATTCCTGAGTCTGCATTGAGCCACACGCGCGAATTGGTGCGCAAGGCCATCGGCCAATTCACCGCTCCCTTGGCAACGCGGGGCATCCCGTGGGCGGTGACCTATGGCAACCATGATTTCCAGTGCGGTCTGAGCGATGCCGAGCTTGATGAGATCTACCGAGAGTTCCCCGGATGCATCAATCCGCCGAGCGATGCGCTGGCCAAGCAGACCATATATATGTGTCGCGAAGACAGCTCGCCTGAGACGCTCAATGGCGAAGACGCTGATGGGTCGGCTGATGCCTCGGCGAGTGGTTCCGCCGCGATGTACCCGTCTGCTGCTCCCGGCACCTTCGCATTGCCGGTGATGGATGTGGACTGCACGCGCAACGTACTTGGCCTGGTGCTGGTAAACTCCGGTGATTATGCGCATGGAGGCGGCTTCGGCTCACCTTCGCCAGAGACCTTGGCTTTCCTCAAGGCCTTGCCTGAGCGCATCGGGGCCAAATCAATGGTGTTCCAGCACATGCCGCTGCCGGAGTATTATCAGGTGCTCAGACCGGTGGCTGCCAACGCGGCTTTCGCCATGCAGGGCTATCGCGAGCACGCGGATACCTACTATGTATTGGACGAGGATTGCACCCAAGCCGGCGGGTATCTGGGGGAGGGCATCTCCTGCCCGGATGAGTCGGACGAGTTTGAGGCGCTGCGCGAGGGGTATATCGGTGTGGCGGCGGGCCATGACCATCGCAACGGATTCGTAGGTGAATATGAGGGGCTGCTATTGATGGCCACGCCTACCTGTGGTTTCAATACATACGGCCCGGCGCCGGCCAAGCGTGCCACACGGCTGATTGAATTCGATATTCGCCATCCCTATGATCCACGCACGCAATTGCTGGAATTCGGCGAATTGGTGGGTAAACCCAGTTCCAAGCGCGCCTACACGTATGCTGTGAACCAGGCCGCTCCGGGCGAGGGCGAGGGTGATGATTTGCTGCGTAAGCCGTCGCTGTGGAGCCAGCTGTCCGGCCTGTTTAGGTAGCGCATAACAAAACTGCCCCCGCTGGCGGGGCTGTCGACGGAGTCAACTGGGGGTGGTTTGAGCGGTGATGCTGACCACTCCCAGTCCGGCCATGCCGGACAGCCCCCGCCGGCGGGGGCAATGTATGTGATGACTAGCGAACTGCTTTGACCAGAGCCTCGGTGAGGTACTTGCCGGCAGCCATGACCAGCGGCGCGTAACGGCGGCCGGGGGCGGTACCCATGCGGCCGGTCGGGCCAGAAATCGAAATCGCGGCGATGACCTGGCCGGAAGCGTTGCGAATCGGCGCGGAAATCGAGCACACGCCCTCTTCGCGTTCGTTCACGGACTCAGACCAACCGCGCTTGCGCACTGCGGCCAGCTTGGTGGCGGTGAACTTGGCGTGGCGCAGTCCCTGGTGCAGGCGGTCAGAATCCTCCCAGGCCAGCAGAATCTGAGCGGCGGAGCCTGCTTCCATCGAAAGCATGGCGCCCACGGGGATGGAGTCACGCAAGCCGGAAGCGCGCTCGATGGCGGCGATGCAGACACGCTGGTCGCCCTGGCGGCGGTAGATTTGCGCGGATTCGCCGGTGCGGTCGAGCAGGGTCTGCAGAATCGGGCCAGCGGCAGTGAGCAATCGATCCTCGCCGGCGGCGGCGGCCAGTTCGGCAAAACGGGAGCCGAGCACAAAGCGGCCGTGCTGATCACGCAGCACAAAACGATGGCGCTCCAAGGCGATCGCCAGACGGTGAGCGGTCGGTCGCGCTAGTCCAGTGGCGGCCACGAGTTGGCCGAGCGTAGACGGGCCGGATTCAAGCGCATCAAGAATCTTTACGGTTTTATCAAGAACGCCGACGCCGGAATGGATTTCCCCGTCATCCTTTGCGACGGTCTCGTTGGTGGTCTCGGCTGGCTCAGAGTTGGTCAGACCGTTGTTCAGTGGTTCTTCTTGGGAATCAGTCATAATACGTGCGATTATGCCATCTCACATAGTGAAATACCAAATCGGGGAAGCGTCTCACAGGGTGGCCATGGGGGAATTGGGGGCGTATCTCAATATCCGGCCTGCTTGTGGCCGGGCCAAACGTCACCACATAGGCTAATACCACGAACAAGGCGCGAACACAATACCTCGCGCGGGATTTTTGGAGGAAACGCTATGGGAACGACACTGGCCGAGAAGGTCTGGGCCGATCATCTGGTGCGCAGGGGCAGCGACGGTGCGCCCGACCTGCTGTACATCGACCTGATGCTTATGCATGAGGTCACCAGCCCGCAGGCATTTGAGGGTCTGCGTCTGGCTGGTCGCAAGCCGCGTCACGTGGATCAGCTCATCGCCACCGAAGATCACAACACTCCTACTGTTGACATCGATCGTCCGAATCCGGATGAAACGAGCGCTCTGCAGCTGAGCACTTTGGAGAAGAACTGCAAGGAATTCGGTGTGCGACTGCACCCGTTGGGTGACGCCGATCAGGGCATAGTCCATGCATTCGCGCCGATTCTGGGCCTGACCCAGCCGGGCATGACCATCGTGTGCGGTGACTCGCACACTTCGACGCACGGTGCATTCGGTGCACTGGCATTCGGCATCGGTACTTCCGAGGTCGAGCACGTCATGGCCACGCAGACGCTGTCTCTGAAGCCGTTCAAGACCATGGCCGTCAACGTCAACGGCAAGCTGCCTGCGGATGCTACCGCCAAGGACATCATTCTGGCGATTATCGCCAAGATCGGCACCGGCGGCGGCCAGGGCCACGTCATCGAATACCGTGGCGAAGCGATTCGCAACCTGACCATGGATGAGCGCATGACCGTATGCAATATGTCCATTGAGGCCGGTGCGCGAGCCGGCATGATTGCGCCCGATGAGACCACATTCGAGTACCTGAAGGGCCGTCCGCATGCGCCGGAAGGTGAGATGTGGGATCGTGCGGTCGAGTATTGGAAGACGTTGAAGACCGATGACGATGCCATGTTCGACAAGGTAGTGGATATCGACGCCACCAAGCTCGGCCCGTTCGTGACTTGGGGCACCAACCCCGGTCAGGGTCTGCCGATCACCGCGAACGTGCCGGAACCGGACAAGATCGCCGACGCCACCAAGCGTGCCGCCGCCGAACGCGCGATTACGTACATGGGTCTGAAGCCGGGCATGCCGATCAAGGACATCGCCGTGGACACGGTGTTCATCGGTTCGTGCACCAATGGTCGTATCGATGATCTGCGTCAGGCCGCTGCGATTATGAAGGGACATCACAAGGCGGAGAACATTCACCGCGTGCTCGTGGTGCCGGCCTCCTCCCGCGTGCGTTTGCAGGCGGAAAAGGAAGGGCTTGACAAGGTGTTCAAGGACTTCGGTGCGGAATGGCGTAACGCCGGCTGCTCGATGTGCCTGGGCATGAACCCGGACAAGCTGGTGCCGAACGAACGCTCGATTTCCACTTCGAACCGTAACTTCGAAGGCCGCCAGGGCAAGGGGTCGCGTACGCATCTGGCGTCGCCTGCCGTGGCCGCAGCGACTGCTATTCGCGGCACGATTTCGTCCCCCGCCGATTTGTAAATACTGCACACTGGCTCCCGCTGGTGGGGACTGTCAGTCGAAGACTGACTGAGGGTGGTCTTGAGACGCTGTATGCCGGCGACCACCCCTAGTCAGCAAAGCTGACAGCCCCCCGCCAGTGGGGCAAGAACTGAAAGCTTGATATCCATGGAAAAACTCACCACCCTGACCGGCGTGGGCGTGCCGCTGCGCCGCTCCAACGTCGATACCGACCAGATCATTCCCGCCGTGTTTCTGAAGCGCGTGACCAAGTCCGGCTTCGACGACGCCCTGTTCTACGCATGGAGCCGCGACCCGAACTTCGTGCTCAACAAGCCGGAGTACGCCGGCAAGGGCCAGATTCTGGTAGCCGGCCCCGAATTCGGCATTGGCTCCTCCCGCGAGCACGCCGTGTGGGCGCTGCACGATTACGGCTTCCGCGTGGTCATCGCCCCCAGCTTCGCCGACATCTTCTACGGCAACACCGCCAAGAACGGTGTGCTGGCCGCGATTATGCCGCAGGAGTCTGTTGAGCTCCTGTGGAAGCTGCTGGAGGAAGAACCCGGCCGCGAGATGACCGTGTCTTTGGAGACCCGCACTGTCACCTGCGGTGACGTGACTCTGCCGTTCGAGGTCAACGACTACGTGCGTTGGCGCTTGATGAACGGTTACGACGATATCGACCTGACGCTCCAGCATGAGGACGACATCGCCGCCTATGAAAAGATGCGCGTCGAAAAGTTCCCCTTCAAGCCCAAGACCATCCCCGCCAAGCACTGGCCCGAAGAAAAAATCGAGTCCGCTCGCGAGCCTGAAGATAATTGGACGGGCCCGTTGGCCGACTGCGGCATTATCTAACTCTCTCCATCGCATAAACAAGGTCTCACTGGCTGCTCACCAGTGAGACCTTTGAAATTCATACTTCGGTCGGACCGTCCGCCCAATGGCTCAGGATATCGGCGTCTGCGCGGTGTAGGAAGAGAAAGCGGAGGGTGTCGAGACCGTTGGTGACGAACAGGGGCATGGTGATGCGTTCGATGCCGTGCGGCTCACGCCACAGGGTGGTCGAGCGGGTGACCGACTGTACCCGGGTGCGGCGGGTGATGAGTACGAACTGTGCCAGTCCGTTGGCTCCCGTGACGGTGATGCGGTGGGGAAGCGGCGCGATATAAACGTTAGCGGCTGCGTTCGTCTCAGATGCGTACGTTTCGGAGCTGTCTTGTGCCTCCAAAGCAGTTGTTGTATCGGAGGCCGGCGTCGGCTTTGGCTTGTAGGTTGCTCAAGTGCGGATTCCTGTTGCGTGGATGCGTCAGGGCACTGGAGATTGATTGTTTCACGAGATGTTCCACGCAGTGTTTCACGAGATGTTTCACGACACCGCTCCAGCTGCAAGGTACCGGGTACCGCGTCCAGCCGGATGTCCGTGTCCGCACCAGCCGCTGAAACGGTGAGCTGCACTACGCCGAATGGTTGCAGATATAACGGCGAAGTGCTGTTGATGGCATGGATTGCGCCGTAACTAATCGTGCGATTCTTCCGCAAGACGTTCATCTTTCACGGCCGTGCCTCATGCGGTGAATACTGGTGGGTGCATTTGTTCACGATACTGTTGACGGCTGCAGTCGGCATCATCTCCGGCGGCATCGGCTCATTGATGGGCTATTCGTTCGGCAACGGCTCGGATATCATCGATTCGCCCCTGAGCAATCTCATGGACAATGCCGCGATTGTTGTTGAGCTGGTGCTGTGGATTCCGAATCTTTCGTTATCAGTTCGCCGCGTGCATGATGAGAACCGGCGCGGCTGGGGTTGCAGCTTGTCTGGCCGCGGCTCTGCTGCCTCTGCAAGGTTGGTGGATTACTGGTGGCACTGCGTTGGTAACGGTGTTTTTGGCAGTCGGTTACGTGTTTACCAAACGCGTCGCGGTCGCTGTGCCACTGGCTTATTCCGTACTGGATGCTCTCGGATTCGCGATGCTGCAATCAGCATCGGTGGGTGGCAGCATTATTCGGGGTGCGATTGACGCGCTGAACGATATAACCAAGGACGACGCGATCGACTTCGGCGCCGCGGCTCCGGCTGAAATCGTGCTGCCGCAGTACTCGCTGATTGTGTTTGTGGCAACGCTGGTGCTGAACCTGTTGATGCTTGGGTCCCTGGTGACGTTTGGCTCGGCGGCCCACACGTCGACAGCTATGGTGAGCCCAATCAGCTCGGCCGTATCAGCCAGTACGGTGGTGGGCGCATGCAACCGTTGTGGTTTGCGGTGTTCATTGTGCTGGGTATAGGCGTGCAGGGGTAAGCGCGCTATTTGTGCGTGTGATGGCCGGGCGTGGATTATCGTTGAACTATGAGTGATTTTGAGCCGTTTTACGATGTGAAGCATAGCTATGAAGATAACTATGAGCAAGGGCCGTTTGGGGCGTTCGCCGAGGCGCTGAAGGCGACCCCCTCAGTCACCTCCGGTGACAGCTCCCCCTATGAGGGGGAGCTAGAAAAAAAGACGTCAGATGGTGTAGTGGGGGAGCCAGGATCCGCTGCCTTCCTTGGCCAGCCGGTGAACTTGCCGTTTGGCATTCCGGCGGGGCCGCTGCTCAACAGCCGGTTCACTACGGCCGCGTTCCGCATGGGCTTCGATCTGGCTACCTACAAAACCGTGCGCTCGCGGGCATGGGGCTGCAATCCGTTCCCGAACGTGCTCGCCGTGCATCCCAAGTCGGCGGACGGCTCGCTGACCCCGGGCAGCGCAGAACTGGACGAGGGCGTACTCGCCGACACCGACTATGAGCAGCCGATCTCCATCTCCAACAGCTTCGGTGTGCCCTCGCAGAGCCCGGACGTCTGGCAACCGGACATGCGCGCGGCCATCGCCGCCGCCGGTCTCGGCCAAGTGCTGGTGCCGAGCTTCCAAGGCTCGCGCGTGGAAGGCATGAGCGAGGAAGAATACATCGCCGACCACGCCACCACCGCCCGGCTGATCAAGGAAACCGGTGCAAAGCTCATGGTAATGAACACCAGCTGCCCCAACGAAGGCCACAATCGGCTGCTGTGCCACAACCCGCTGCTTGTAGGGCGCATCACCGAAGCCGTGAAGCAGGAGATCGGCGATATTCCGCTGATGGTCAAGCTCGCCTACATCCCCAGCGATGATGACCTGGAACTCATGGTGCGCTCCACCGTGGGCCACGGCACTGTGCAGGGTTTCAGCACCATCAATACGATCTCCGCCAAACTGGTCGACGCGGACGGCAATCAGGCTTTGCCCGGCGCGGGCCGCGACCGTTCAGGCGTGTGTGGCAACGCGATTCGCGGCGCCGGACTCGACATGGTGGCTCGTCTGGCCGCGATCCGCGAGAAGCTCGGTCTTGATTTCAAGATCAACGGTGTAGGCGGCGTGGTTTCGCCCGCCGATTATCAGGCATACAGAAACGCCGGTGCGGACTCGGTGATGTCCGCCACCGGCGCGATGTGGGATGCCGAACTGGCCCGCAAGATTAAGTCCAGTATCAAATAACGGCAAGGCGTTACGGTCTGCTGAACACGTGAAAATGGGTGTGGCCTGTATGCGCATGGCATTGTTCGTAATGCATGTGCATGTACAGGCCACACCCGTTTTTCACGTTGGCCGGACGCCGATTACTTATCGTTGATGCGGCTCAGGAATGCCTTGGTGCGTTCGTGGGTCGGGTGGTCGATAACCTCTTCGGCAGTGCCCTCTTCCACGATGACGCCTTGGTTCACAAAAATAACCTTGTCGGCAACCTTACGCGCAAAACGAATCTCGTGCGTCACAATCACCATAGTGATGCCCAGCTTGGCCACTGTGCCAATCGCTTCTAGCACATCGCCCACCAATTCCGGATCAAGCGCGGAAGTCGGTTCATCGAACAGGATCGCGGTCGGGTTCAAAGCCAGTGCTCGTGCGATGGAAACACGCTGCTGCTGACCACCGGAAAGCTGAATGGGGTAATAGTCGGCGAAATCAGACAAGCCGACCAATTCCAGTTGTTTGCGGGCGATTTCGTCAGCCTCGGCCGTGGACTTCTTCTTTACCGTGCGTAGACCTTGCGTGATGTTCTGCAACGCGGTCTTGTTCTTGAACAGGTTGTAGTCCTGGAACACCATGGCGGTTTGACGGCGAAGTGCCAGTGCATCGGCATGTTTGATTTTCTTGCCGCAATCAACACTGACTCCACCGATGGTAATGACACCCGAATCCGGGGTCTCCAGTAGGTTCATGCTGCGTAGCAAGGTGGTCTTGCCTGACCCGCTGGGGCCAATAATGGCGGTTACCTCACCTTTGGCAGCATGCAAGGAAATGCCTTTCAGGATTTCCTTGTCGCCGAAGGATTTATGTAGGTCTTCGACGCTGATGGCGTATTCCATGACGTTCCTTTTTGATCCTATGTATTAGCGCCTAATTACGGGATTGCGCCACGCTTAGGCAGCCTTCTTGGTCTTGATAAAGCCTTGGCCGTCTTTGGCCAGTTCGTGGTCCTTGCGGCGAACGAAGCGCAAGGTGCACACGGGGTCGCCCTTGGCGATTGTGCCTTCAAGCGTGAAATCAAGGCAGGAGAATTCCTGTGCAAAAGCATGGTCTCCGGCCATGGCAACGTCGCACAAACGGGCAATCTGCTCAGGATTCTTGCCCTGCTTCACCCATTCGGTGACGTACGGGCAGTAGTGGAAATGAATCTCCAGCTCGTCGTCGTTGTCGACCACACGCTCCATCTCATAGATCTGCTCGTTGTGATCGCGGCCGAAATCATCTGCGAACTGGCGGAAGGTCGGATGCTCGCCAAGTTGCTGGGCGAATTCCTTACCGTTGTCGGCACCGTACGTCCATACGGCGTCATAGGCGAACTGATCGTCCAGGCCGTGCTTGGCGGCCTCGTCAATCATGTTGCTGATGGTTGCGGCGCGACGAGCGGAAATGTCGCGAAGGCCGTCCACCACCGGGTTGACGATGCTCGGAACATTGTTTTCGAATGCCATGAGATTTCCTTCCCTAGGATGTGGAACTGCTTGAACTACTTGTACTGCTTGAAATTATTGTTCGATGGATGCTACTGCGTGTATGTCATCAGGCGATGACATACACCTTTCTGCGCAACTTGGATTTCGCCTGCTTGCTTAAGAAGAACGAGAACTGTTGCATGGCATCATCTTCCTTGATATTGAATTTGCCGAGTCTGGCGTACAGCAGGTTCAGCAACCATTCGGCAACCACGCATACCACCCAGTAGAGCAGTGCGGCAACCAAGTACGCTTCAAGGAAATCGTAATTCTGGCTGGCGCTGATTTTCGCCGTGCCCAACAGCTCGACAACGCCGACCAGAGAGGCAACGCTGGTGCCCTTGAGCAGCCATATAAAGTAATTGCCCATATCGGGGATAGACACCACAACTACCTGCGGCAGCAGAATATGCCAGATGATTTCTCGACGGCGCATGCCGCATGCCTTGCCCGCTTCAATCTGCCCGTGGTCAATGGCACGAACCGAGGAAACCACTACGTCGGTAATGTATGCGCCGAAGTTCAATCCCAGTGCCAGTACCGCGGCCGGGAAATACGGCGGGTTGCGCGGGTCGAAATGATAGCCGAGGAATCCGTCGAGACCTTTGGCCACGATGGGCACCGCGTAGTAGCAGAACAGCAGCTGAATGACCAGCGGCACGCCCTTGATAAACGTATTGATGACGATGACCAGTTGCTTGAGTACGGGGATACGTACCAGAATAAAGGCGCCGCAGGCGACGGCGAACAGCAACGCCACAAGCATCGACCATAAGGTAAGTGTGATAGTAGCGGGCAGTGCGCGCAGCAGGACCGGAATATCCTGCCCCATGAATTCGTAATCCAAAGTCATAGTCTCACGCCTTCCCGTAACGCTGGTAGTGCTTTGCAGCCAGATTGAATAGCAGCTCGAGAATCGCAACCAGTACGAAATAGATAACTGCGGCGACGCCGAGCACCCACAGCCTGCCTACGCCGGAATTCAAGCCAATCATGCGATCCGCATAGCCCATGACTTCAATTGCGCCGATAGTGTAGGCCAGTGAGGCGCCTTTCAGGACATCAATGGAAAGATTCTTCAAATTGAGTACAGCATTCTGCAGCGTTCCCGGCACAATGACATGGAAGAAGCATTGCAGACGGCTGAAACCAATGCTGTAGCCAGCTTCGATCTGGCGGTAATCCATAGCGAGATATCCGCCACGATACGCTTCAGCCACAAAGCATGACAGGTTCAGTGTGGTGGCGATGATGTAGAACGTACCTGCCGACCAATCATTGATATCAATGCCAATGATGAGGAGCAGTCGAGGAAGGCCATACAGAATCAGAAACAGCTGTACCAGCTGGGGAGTGCCTCGGAAAAAGGACACGAACAGCGATACCAGCCAGTACACGACGCCAGTGCCACGCAGCCGTGCTTGGCAGATGAACACTGCCAAAATCGCGGCAATGATGCTGGGCGCCAGCGTGTACACCAACGTCATCGGAACGTATTGAAGCATGCCTGGCAATACATTCACTATGATTTGCAATCCGGAATCCATATGGCCCCTCGTATAGTTATTCAGCGAATCTCAAGCGAAATACAACTGAGATCAGCCGTTGTCGGCAATGCCGAGCTTCTCGGCAAGGGCGAAGTTATCCTGCTTGAACCACTTCTTGGTCAGACCGGCCAAGGTGCCGTCCTTGGTGAGGGCCTCGATGGACTTGTTCACCTGCTGCTGCGCGTCCTGGTTCTTCTTGTTGAGCAGGAAGACGGTGTCGCGGCCGTCGACGGCGTCGGTGACCTTCATCGGGTATCCGAGGCTGTCCTTGACGCCATCGAACTGGTCCTTGGACAGGTAAACGGCGTCATATGTACCGTCGTGCACCTGCTGGATCATGTCGGTGAAGGTCGGCTGGGTGGAGGAAGCCTCCATCTTGATCTTGACGTTCGGGTGCTTCTTCTGCCAATCGCGGAAAGCAACGTAACGGCCATCGGTGGACTCGATCGGCACCACGGACTTGCCGTTGAGGTCTTCCATGGTCTTGATTTTGCTGTTCGGGTTCACAATGAGGTTCAGGAAGTAGTAGTTGTACGGCTTGGTGACCAGGTAGTCCTTCTCACGAGCCGGCGTGCGGAAGAAGGTGCCGCTGACCAGATCGTACTTGCCTTCCTTGAGGCCAATAAGTGCATTCTGGTATTCAAGAGTCGAGTACTCGAGCTTGATGTTCTTGTTCTGATCGTCGATTTTCTTCAGAACTTCGTATTCAAAGCCTGCGGGGCTACCGTCTTTTTCGGCGTATGCATACGGTTTGTTCGGCACGACCAGTGCGACTTTCAGTGTTTTTTCACCGCTATCAGCGGCTTGCGCGGAACCGCAGGCGGCCAAACCGGTCAGAGTGCTCAGCGCGACGACGGCCGCAAGAGCTTTTACCGCCGTCTTTTTCAGTGAGTATGAGTTCATTTGGAGGTGGCCCCTCTCTATCTAACCATGTTCTCCAGTGTTACGTGTCAGTGCAGGACCTCACCGTATGCAAAGTGCGGTGGTATCTATTGCAGCAACGGGCAATAGTGTATAGCGGTGAAACGCTGGAAAGGAGCCGTTTATCACTATTGCTTATAGAGATTATTGATAACGATGTCTCAACGTCAATGAAACCAAGGGATACTGATACGCAAAAAATGGCGAAAGTTCCACGATAGTCGAGTTGTAATTGGAAATCAATACCTAATGTGCATAACAGGTAGTTATGTTGCATATTTGACTGAAACGGTGGACGGAAGCTGCGGCAAGAGAACGAACGTCCGTAAGTATGCGGCTCGACGAGACCCTCGCATACTTACGGACGCTTTCGCTGCCGACAGCTCACGTATCGTGCAGGATGCAGGCAGATCGATGGATTTTACTCAGCCGCCGCCTTCATGGCCACGGCGCCGACGTAGTAGACCGGCTTGTCGAAGTTGGGCTGGAATAGGAAGTCCACATTGGCAAGCTGGTCGATGGTGAAGCCGGCCTGAATGGCCATGGAAATCACGTTCGCCGCGCCGGAAATGTCGGCCTTGGAGCAGAACTGGCCACCCTTGACCTTACGAGTCTCAGGATCCCAGGTCAGGATTGATGTGACCGGTGTGGTGGTGAGCATGAAGTCCGGGCGGTAATCCTCGGTGAGCGAGGTCTCGTGGACCGTGAGCCCGCGGCGTTCGGCGCCCGCACGGGTCAGGCCGGAGGCGGCGAGCGAGAGATCATACAATTGCACGGCGGACGTGGCCTGCGTACCCAGGTATTTCATGGTCGGCGCCTCGATGTTGCGGCCGACTAGCAGGCCCTGGCGCACCGCGTTGGTGGCCAGCGGAATGTAATCGTGCTGGCCGGTCGGGTTGTAGAACACGGTGGCGGAGTCACCGGCGGCATACACGTCCGGCACGGAAGCCTGCATGTAGTCGTCCACCACGATCGCGCCGTTCGGTAGCATGTCCACCTTGCCCTTGAGCAGATCGGTGTTCGGCAGGAAGCCGACCGCCAGGATTGCCATCTCGGCAGTGTATTCGCCCTTTTCGGTGACCACGGTGACCGTATTGTCGTCGTTGTCGTGGAATTCCACCACTTTCTGGCCGAGCGCGAGCGTCACGCCGTGCTCTTCGAACGCCGCCGCCACCTGATCGGTGATGGTCTTGTCGAAATTATTGGCTAGCGGGCGGTCGAGCCCGTCCACCAGCGTGGTCTTGACGCCGGTGACGCTGAACTGCTCGGCGATCTCCGCGCCGATGTAGCCCGAACCGATGACCACCGCGGACTTGGCGGTCTTGGCCTTCTCCTTGATGGCGATGGCGTGATCCCAGTTCTTGCACAACAGTACGTGCGGGCTATCGATGCCGGGAATCGGCGGGATTACGGGGCGGGAGCCGGTGGTTACGACCAGTTTGTCGAAAGCGAGGGTTTGCTCGGGAGCGTCATCACCGTCTTCCAGAGAGCGGTAGGTGATGGTCTTGGTGTCAAGATTCACGTCGGTCACATCGGTACGCATGTGCATGGTTGCACCGGCCTCGGCCAAGGCGGCGGGAGAGGAGTAGAACATCTTCTTCGGGTCGGACACGTGGTCGCCCACCCACAGGGCGATACCGCAGGAAAGGAAGGAGAGCGTGCCGTTGCGCTCGAAAACGTGAACGGTCCAATCGGGGTGTTCGGCGAGAATTGAGGTGGCGGCGAATGTGCCGGCGTGTGTGCAGCCAATAACGGCGACGGTGGTCATGAATGCTCCTTTGCTTGTGGCCATGGCGTCAGGTGCCATTGCCCTGAATCGTAGCGTAGAAGCATGAGGAACACCGTGGGCTCAGCTGTGAGGAAGATCACGTTTATCGGAAAACGGAAGATTTCGTCCTGCAGTCGAAAGGGGGTATTAGAAGGGGGTGCAAAGGGGGGTATGAAAGAGTCGGTTATGCCAAGCCGGAGTTCGGCTTCAGGCGCATTTCACGGAGTCAGCACATGGGTTATGGCAAACTGGACGATAGCGTTTTTTGAATTGCTTGTATATAGGAGAGTGGCGTGGCTGAGAATCCGGATGACGTGCTGCATGTCGAGGGCGGTAAGCCGCTGAATGGCACGATCAAGGTGCGTGGCGCAAAGAACTTCGTGAGCAAGGCCATGGTCGCCGCACTGCTGGCGCCGGGCAAGTCGGTGCTGAAGAATGTGCCGGAGATTCGCGATGTGCACGTGGTCTCCGATTTGCTGCGACTGCACGGCGTGGATGTGGACGTGAACGGCGAGAAGGGCATCGTGACCATCGACGCCAGCCATGTACAGCTGGCCGACGTGGCCGACGTGGATACGCTGTCCGGCTCCTCCCGCATTCCGATTCTGTTCTCCGGCCCGCTCGTGCACCGTCTGGGTGAGGCGTTCATCCCGGCCCTCGGCGGCTGCGCAATCGGCGGCCGTCCTATTGACTTCCACTTGGAGACCCTGCGCAAGCTCGGCGCCACCGTGGATAAGGAACATAAGGACGGCATTCACATCACTGCGCCGAATGGTCTGCATGGTGCGAAGATTCACCTGCCGTACCCGTCTGTAGGCGCCACTGAGCAGACTTTGCTGGCTGCCGTGCTCGCGGAAGGCAAGACTGAGCTCTCTGGTGCCGCCACTGAGCCGGAAATTATGGACTTGGTCTGCGTGCTGCAGAAGATGGGCGCCATCATTTCCGTGGATGTGGATCGCACGTTCCGTATTGAAGGTGTCAAGGAGCTGCAAGGCTACACGCACACTTCGCTGACCGATCGTATTGAAGCTGCCTCTTGGGCGTCTGCGGCGCTTGCCACGCGCGGCGACATCTTCGTCAAGGGTGCCACCCAGCCGGAGATGATTACCTTCCTCAACGTGTTCCGCAAGGTGGGCGGCAAATTTGAGGTGACCGATAAGGGCATTCGTTTCTGGCATCCGGGCGGTGACTTGAAGCCCGTGGCCATCGAAACCGACGTGCACCCCGGCTTTATGACCGATTGGCAGCAGCCGCTCGTGGTGGCTTTGACTCAGGCGAATGGTCTGTCGATTGTGCACGAGACCGTGTACGAGAACCGTTTCGGCTTCACCAAGCCACTGGTCGAGATGGGTGCCACCATTCAGCTCTATCGCGAATGTCTGGGCTCCCTGCCCTGCCGTTTCCAGCAGCGTAACTACAAGCATTCCGCTGTGATCTTCGGTCCGACCCCGCTGACCGGCCGCGATATTGACGTGCCGGATCTGCGCGGTGGCTTCTCGCATCTGATTGCTGCGCTGGCTGCATCCGGTCCGTCCGATGTGCATGGCATCTCGTTGATTGACCGTGGCTATGCCGACTTCCGTGGCAAGCTCGAGGCGCTCGGCGCTGACTTCGACTGATCTTCCTGGCTTCTCTCATTGAGAGAAGCCAGAATTGTATTGAGCCGTTTAGTCCTCGAATTGTTTGGACAGCGGCACGAGCATCGCCGTGATTATTCCGAACAATACGGTGGAGATGAACAACACTGCTGCTACCGGCATCCGGTCATAGGCCCATCCGTACACCATCTGGCCGAGCGGCTGGGCGCACATGCTCACAGCCGCGGCCATGGACATCACTTTGCCGGTCATCGCTTCAGGAGTATTGAGTTGGATGGTGGGCACGGCGATGAGGTTAGTGAAACAGCTGGCAATCATTGTGCCACAAGTGAAGATGATGAGTATCATGAGCTTGGTCCATGCGCCGACCGGCAGCAGGAATACTATGCCCTGTGGAACCATGGCTAACGCGAGTGCGGCCATCAATCCTGGCAACCAGCGCATGGTGAGTTTTGCGGCGAACAGGCCGGCGATGAAGGCGCCTGCTACTCCGGAAACGCCAATCAGACCGTCGGCGATGCCATACACGGTGGCATTGAAGCCCAGCACGGTGCGAATCGTGTAGGGGAAACCGACGCCGGAGTATCCGATGAGAACGAAGTTCAGTGCGGCTGAGAACAACAACAGTTTGAACACGTTGGGACGGTCTTTCACAAGGAATCGTATGCCGGCTTTGAGGTCTTCGATTGGTGTCGGTAGTTCTTCGTCTCCGCGGTCAGGTGCGCTGAGACGGATAAAGCATTCGAGCGCGGCCGCGCCGGCAAAGCTCACGATGGTGATGATCATCATGAGGCGAATGCCGAACATGGCATATAGCACGCCGCCGAGGAAGCTTGGCAGCAGGGAGCTCAACTGCTGAACCTGATTGATCACGGCCATGCCTTGGCGCATAGTGGCAGGGCCGTACTGCCGGAACATCTGGGGGAGCGCGGCCTGTACGGTCGGCGTCTCGAACGCGCCGAGTACGGCGAGCAGCACCTGCATGGTGGCGATGGCCGCGATATTGAAGCCCGCGGTGGCGAAAACGATGGCGCTCGCCAGCACGAGCGTGGCGGAGATGGCGTCGAGTGCCACCATGATCGTGCGGCGGTTGACGCGGTCGGCCAGCACACCGCCGAACGGGGAGAGCAGGATGGTGGGCACGATGGATACGGCCAGAATCGAGGCGAAGATGGTGGCCGAGCCGGTTTCGTCCAGCACCCACATCGACATGGCGAAACGCAGCATCATATTGCCGAACAGCGAAATACCCTGGCCGGCGACCAACAGCACGAAGTCGCGGGAACGCGGCGGGCGCTGGGGGCTGTTGTCGTTCTTGCGTTGTATTGCTGTGTTCATTGTGAGCCTTTCCTTGGCTCCCCTCTCTGAGGGGAGCTGTCGCCGCAGGCGGCTGAGGGGAGTCTGTCGAACGTCATCATGCCTTTGGCGGTCATTTCGATAAGTTCGTCGTCGAAAATCGGCACGCCAATCGCGCTGAGCATGGCTGCCAGACACCGTACGCGGTGCTCCATCTCGGACAAACTCGCCGGATAGAAATACGGCATCAGCCAGTAGTTGGGCAGGAGCGAGAGCAGCTCGGCGGCCTCTCGCGGATATGCGGTGGGGATGGAGCCGTCCTTGACGCCCTCTTCAATCAGCGGCAGGAACCGTTCGGGCAGGTGCTTGCTCCAGATCCGCATGTTTGCGGCGAACGAAACCGGGTCGCTCAGCATGGGCATGGCGGCGCGCATGATCTGCACATGGTCCTGTGCGGTTATCGAATAGTGCCACAATATGCGGAACTTTTCGAGAGCGGTGAGGTCGCTGCGGCCCATCACCGATTCGTTGAAGTCGTCCTGCACGTCGTTGTCCCGGTTGATGAGCTCTTCGAGGATGTCTTCCTTGGATTTGAAATGATGGTAGATCGCGCCTTTGGAAAGGTCGCCGAGTTCGTCCACGATGTTCTGGATGGAGGTGTGCTCGTAGCCTTTGGTTATGAACAGCTGTTGCGCGGCGTCGAGAATGCGATTGCGCGTCACCTCGGGGTGCGCGTTACGTGCCATGCTGGCCTCCCTGCGGTATGCGGTATGCGGCGTTGCCGATCACTATAGATACCGACTGACGGTATGTATAGCGGTTCCGGCGAGCCCCCAACGTTTTCGGGGGATTGCTGGTGGCCGATTTTCGCTTGGTATGTTTCGGAACATTGCGGGGGCGATCTATAGGCATACCGGACCGCAAGTGTCGCCGTTCTCGGTATCCTTAGAAGAATGAGCCCTGAAGCCTTAAGTGAACTGATTTCCAACATTGCCCATAACCTCGTCGCAGCCGGCCAAGCCGGAGAACTGACCGACGAGCTGATCCCGCCCATCGACAAGCTCGCCGTCATGCGCCCGAAGGACCGCGCGCACGGCGATTGGGCCTCCAATATCGCCATGCAGCTGGCCAAGAAGGCCGGCATGAAGCCGCGCGATCTGGCCGAGCCGTTCGCCGCCGCACTGGCCGAAGCCGACGGCATCGCCAAGGTCGAGGTTGCCGGCCCCGGCTTCATCAACATCACCCTTGATTCCGCCTCGGCCGCCGCCGTGGTGGACACTGTGCTTGCCGCGGCCCCTGCGGTCGATGGCGACAAGCACCTGAACAAGGTCAACGAGTACGGCCGCAACGCCCATCTGGGCGGCCAGACCCTGAACCTCGAGTTCGTTTCCGCCAACCCCACTGGTCCGATTCACATCGGCGGCACCCGTTGGGCCGCGGTGGGCGACGCCATGGCCCGTGTGCTGGAGGCCAACGGTGCCAAGGTGGTGCGCGAATACTACTTCAACGACCACGGCGAGCAGATCAACCGCTTCGCCAAGTCACTGGTCGCCGCCTGGGCCGAGGCCAACAAGCTTGGCGGCGCCGGTTACCAGACCGAAACCCCGTGCGACGGCTACAAGGGCGCCTATATCAACGAGATCGCCGCCCGCGTCGAAGCCGAAGCCAAGGCCGACGGCGTGAACCTGACCGCGTTGGCCCACCAGGATCAGGGCCTGAACGATGACGGTGAACCGCTCGGCGAGGACGACACCGAAGTGCGCGAGGAATTCCGCAAGCGCGCAGTGCCGATGATGTTCGACGAGATTCAGAAGTCCATGAAGGACTTCCGCGTGAACTTCGACGTCTGGTTCCACGAGAACAGCCTCTACGCCGACAAGAAGGTCGAAGCCGCCATCGAAGAGCTCAAATCTCACGGCGATATCTACGACAAGGACGGCGCCACTTGGTTCGAATCCACCAAGCATGGTGACGACAAGGACCGCGTGATCATCAAGTCCAACGGCGAGTTCGCCTACTTCGCCGCCGACATCGCCTACTACTGGGACAAGCGCCACCGCGCCGAAAACCCGGCCGACGTGGCAATCTATATGCTCGGCGCCGACCACCACGGCTATATCGGCCGCATGATGGCCATGTGCGCGGCCTTCGGCGACGAACCCGGCAAGAACATGCAGATTCTCATCGGCCAGCTGGTCAACGTGATGAAGGACGGCAAGCCCGTACGCATGTCCAAGCGCGCCGGCAACGTCGTGACCATCGACGACCTGGTCTCCGTGGTCGGCGTGGACGCCGCCCGCTACTCGCTGGCCCGATCCGACTACAACCAGAACTTCGACATCGACTTGGCTCTGCTCGCCTCGCACACCAACGACAACCCGGTGTACTACGTGCAGTACGCGCACGCCCGCTCCAAGAACGTGGACCGCAACGCGGCAGCCGCCGGCATCAGCTACGAGGGCGCCGACCTGTCCCTGCTGGACACCGAGGCCGATGGCGAAGTGCTCGCCGCCCTCGCCCAGTTCCCGAGCGTGCTCGCCACCGCGGCCGACGACCGCCAGCCGCACAAGGTGGCCCGCTACCTCGAAGAGCTGGCCGCCACCTACCACAAGTGGTACAACGTGGAGCGTGTGGTGCCGATGGCCCTGACCGATCCGGAAACCCGTGGTGACGACGAGGCCCGCAAGGCCCTGGAAATAGCCAAGAACCCGGAGCCGGCCCGCGCCGCCGCCCGCCTGAAGCTCAACGATGCCGTCCAGCAGGTCATCGCCAACGGTCTTGACCTCCTCGGCGTTACCGCCCCCGAAAAGATGTGATTATGCCTATTTCTCCAATTTGGCCGGCCGCCACGGCCGTGGATGCCAATGGTGCCATTGCATTTCATGGCCGCACCGCCGAATCCCTGTTGGACGAGTTTGGCTCGCCGCTTTACCTCATCGATACCGATGAGGTATCGGCCCGTGCCAAGCACTTCGTACGCGCTGCAGCCGAGGCATTCAACACCTCCACCACGCACGTGAGCTTTGCCGGCAAGGCGTTCCTGTCCAAGGAAATCGTGCGACTGGTCGCCGAGGCTGGCATGTTTGTGGACACCTGCACGATGGGGGAGATGCGAATCGCCCTCGCTGCCGGTGTGCCCGGCCGCCGCCTAGTGCTGCATGGCAACAACAAGTCCGATGATGAAATCGCGCTGGCCATCGAACAGGGCTTCGCCAAAATCGTGGTCGATGAGCCTAATGAGCCGGAGCGCATCGCTGCCATCGCCCGTAAACTCGGCAAGCGCGCCCGCGTGATGCTGCGTGTCACTGTCGGCGTGCATGCCGGTGGTCACGAATACATCTCCACCGCTCACGAGGATCAGAAGTTCGGCGTCCCGCTGCTGGCGGCCGGAGCCGACGCCGCAGTGCTCGACGTGCTGAACAACCTGACGGACGTGACACCTGCCGCGACCAACGCGCGTATTGCGGAGTCGGACGTTAATGCTGGCAATGACCACCCTCAGTCGACTGCGCCGATAGTTCCCGCCAGCGGGAGCGGCAAACCGGCACGCGAACTGCGTTATGACGTCAAGTATCCGTACGACTTGAGCCATGAGGAAGTCTCCGATACGGATAAGGTACTTGCCGCCGCGATGGAAGCCATCGCAGACGGTCCGTCCATTGCCGTGCTCAAGACCATCCTGGCCAATCAGGATGTGCTGGAACTGGTCGGTGCTCACTCGCATATCGGCTCCAACATCCACGACGCGGATGCCTTCATCCACGCCGCCAAGCGCATGATGCTGCTGCGCAAGACCCTGTGGGCCACCGACGCCTACATCCTGCCCGAAATCGATCTCGGCGGTGGTTACTCCGTGGCCTACACCGACGACGAAGATTCCATGGACATCGATGTGGAGCTCACTCGTCTGGCCGTCTCGGTCAGCGACACCAATCGTGCTCTGGGCATGCCCGCTCCGGCCATCAGCTTCGAGCCCGGCCGTTACATCGTGGCTCCAGCCGGCGTGACCCTGTATCGTGTAGGCACCATCAAGCATGTGCGCCTGAGCGATGCCAAAGACAGTGCCGGCAACCCGATTGACGAGCGTGTGTATGTGTCTGTGGATGGCGGCATGTCCGACAATATCCGTCCGGCACTGTACGGAGCCGATTACACCGCACGTTTGGCCAACCGAACCGGCTCTACTGAGACGATGCTTGCCCGCGTGTGCGGCATGCATTGCGAATCCGGCGATATCGTGGTCCATGAGGTGCGTTTGCCCGCAGATTTGAAGCGCGGCGACATTCTTGCCGTGCCGGTCACCGGAGCATATGGCCGTACTATGGCCAGCAACTATAACCAGGCGTTGATTCCAGCTGTGGTCGCCGTGTCTGAGCAGGGCGCGCATGTTATGTTGCGCCGCCAGACCATCGATGACCTGCTGGACTTGGATCAAGGCTGACGACAAAGCGGCATAGCTGTTCGATGCCGTCCAATAACGCATACGAGAGGGCCTCCCGCCGCGAGACGGGAGGCCCTCTATGTGGAACCAGTTGCTTACTTGGTGGTCACGGTACCGACCGGAGAGCCGCTGGTAACAGCTCCGGCAGCTGTGATGGCCAGCGCATCCACCAACGCCGGGTTGGTGAACACAACAATCACATCCGTGGCCTTGCCTGCAGCGCGAACCGCGTTCCAATCCACCTCGACGATCGGGTCGCCTGCGGTGATCTGCCGGCCTTCGGTGACCTTCACGGTGAATGGGTCGCCATTGAGCTGCACGGTGTCGATGCCGATATGCACCAGCACTTCCAGACCTGCGTCGGTGGTGATACCGACGGCGTGCTTGGCCTGGGCGACTGTGGACACCTTGCCGGACACCGGTGCGACGATCGTGCCTGACTTCGGTATCGCCGCGAAGCCGTCGCCGAGGAGCTTCTCGGCAAAGGTCTCATCGGGCACCTGGTCAATCGGCTCGATTGTGCCATCGACCGGGGCAAGCACGGTGGCTGTGGAAGCTGTGCCTGCGGGTTTAGGGGCGGCAGCGGGTGCTGCCGTCACGCTTTTGGGGCCGCGTCGCCTCCAACGGTCACACCTTTGGCGATGTCGTTCATCGCATCAGCCACGAATTGCACATCCGTACCGACGATCACCTGTAGGTTGGTCTTGTCGAGCACCTTGACGGCCGGAACGCCGGTCTTCTTGATGGCATCCTGATCGACGAGCGAGGTGTCGTTCACCACCAAGCGCAGGCGGGTCGTGCAGTTTTCGATGGACTTGACGTTGGAAGCACCGCCCAGCGCCGCGTAGATGCGGGAGGCCATGGTGATGTACTTGTCTTCGCCGGCGGCCGGAGCCTCGTCCACAGCAGCGACTTCCTCGGCCTCGCGGCCCGGGGTCATCAGGTTGAACTTGCGGATTGCAAAGTCAAACACGAAGTAGTAGATGACTGCGAACACCAGGCCTTGCACGATGAGCATGTAAGGTTTTGTTGCCAGCGGCCAGCCTAGAACGAAGTCGACCAAACCGGCCGAGAAGTTGAAGCCGGACATCCAGTCCATTGCTGCGGCGATGGCCACCGACAGACCAGTGAGCCTGGCGATTGGAAAGATTCAATCGATATTGGCCGCATGCGCTTCGATGAAGATTTTCCGCCACGGCGTGTCGGATTCCTTACGTAGGATAGTAAGCGGACATCCGCCGCGGCCTTTGGCGGATGATGTGGCATCAATAGGAAGGAACCTTGTGGCACAGCTGAATGAAAGCCCTATTCGCGTTGGACTTTTGGGAGCGGGCACCGTCGGATCTCAGACTGCCCGACTGATCGTGGAACAGAAGAGCGAGCTGTCAGCCCGAATCGGACGACCGATTGAACTGACCGGCGTCGCCTGCCTTGATCCGAAGGAAACCGAAGCGTTCCCGTGGATTGATCAGTCCATCGTCACCACCGACACAATGAGCGTGGCCACCAACTCGGACATCGTCATCGAGCTTATCGGCGGCACCACTGTGGCTCGCAAGTTTGTGATTGCCGCCATCAAATCCGGCGCTTCCGTGGTCACTGCCAACAAGGCGCTGCTGGCCAAGTATGGCCCGGAAATCTATGCGGCCGCCGAGGCCAAGGGCGTTGATATTTACTTTGAGGCTGCTGTGGGCGGTGCGATTCCGTTCCTGCGCCCGCTGCGCGAGTCCCTGGTCGGCGACAAGGTGACCAGCATGCTCGGCATCGTCAACGGCACCACCAACTACATTCTTGACGAGATGACCACCAAGGGTCTTCAGTTCGATGATGTTCTGAAGGATGCTCAGGCCAAGGGATACGCCGAAGCCGATCCGACCGGCGACATCGAGGGCTACGACGCTGCCAACAAGGCCGCCATCATGGCCACCCTCGGCTTCCACACCTCCGTGACCATCGACGATGTGTCCGTTGAAGGCACCACCAAGATCACTGCTGATGACATCGCCGCCGCCACCGCCGAGCATAAGGTCATCAAGCTGCTTGCCGTGGTCGAGAATAGCGAAGCCGGCGTCTCTGCTCGTGTCTATCCGGCCCTGATTGACGAGAGCCACCCGTTGGCCTCCGTACACGGCTCCTTCAACGCCGTGTTCGTCAAGGCTGAGGCTGCTGACGATCTGATGTTCTACGGCCGCGGTGCCGGTGGCGCTCCGACCGCTTCCGCCGTTGTAGGCGACGTGGTGACCGAAGCCCGTCACATTGCCGCTGGCTGCACTGGCCCCTCCATTCCGCTGTACAAGAATCTGCCGAAGGCTCCGATTACCGCTTCCAAGGCCGCATTTGCCGTGCGCTTCCTTATTCACGACAAGCCGGGTGTGCTGGCTGCCATCGCCGCCGAGTTCGCCAAGAACGGCGTCTCCATCAACGGCGTGAACCAGGACTTGAAGCCCACTATGACCGATCCCGGTTATGACGGTGAGATCCAGCAGCTGCGCGTGGTGACTCACCTGACCGACGAAGAGACCCTGCGCAACACCGTCAAGGCTGTGCAGTCCCTCGACTTCGTGACCGGTGAGCCGTCCATCCTGCGCGTGCTGGACTGACACCGTCTAGGCTCCCTCTGATGAGGCGGTCGAACGGTGCAAGCTGAATACCCAAGCTCCCCTGACAAGGGGAGCTCCTTTTTAAGGAACAACCATGAATCCAATCTGCAATAGCGTTCACGTGCGCGTGCCCGCCACGTCCGCCAACCTCGGCTCCGGCTTCGATACCGTGGGTCTGGCGCTCGACTACCATGACGAGCTCACTTTCACGCTCAACGACGACCCGAACGACGGCATTGCCCGCGTGATCATCCACGGCGAGGGTGCCGACACCCTCCCACGTGACGAAACCCACCTCGTGGTCTCCACCTTCCGCCGTGCCTGTGCCACGTTCGGCCTCGGCCGACTCGGCTTCACGCTGGAAGCGACCAACAACATCCCTCAGGCTCGTGGCATGGGCTCTTCCGCCGAGGCCATTGTGGCCGGCATCGCCGCCGCCGCGGCCTTCGCCCAGACCGGTGACCTCAACCGTCCTGCCGTCTTCGATATGGCCGCCCAGATTGAAGGACACCCGGACAATGTGGCCCCGGCCGTGTTCGGTGGCCTGACCGTCTCCTGGGACTTCGAAACCGCGGAAGGCGTCGGCTCGGTCGCCGTTCCTGGTGGTGAACCGCTGCACGGCGGATTCCACGCCGTCAACTACCCGGTGGACCCGTCCATCACCGCCGCCGTGTTCGTGCCCGACTATGAGCTGTCCACTGAGAAGGCCCGTCAGGCGCTGCCTAGGGAACTGCCATACAAGGACGCCGTCTACAACGTGTCTCGCGTGGGTCTGCTGCCCGCTGCGATGAATCCCGTGGTGCTGGCCCAGGCCGCCCAGCAGGGCAAGTCCGGCGTCGCCGCTTCTCCGGCTCAGGATGCCGATGCGTGCGCTTGCGCTGGCGGAACCCGTGAATCGGCGTTCGCTGACGAGCTTGCGGCCGCTCAGGCCCAGTCCAACGCGCTGCTGTTCACCGCCACGCAGGACAAGTTGCATCAGCCGTATCGCGGTGCCCTGATGCCGCCGTCCGCCGAGCTCATTGCGCTCTTCCGCTCCAAGGGCTATGCCGCCGCAGTCTCCGGTGCCGGCCCCTGCGTGCTCGTGCTGCATTACGGCAACGCCCGCGAAGCCATCGATCAGATCGCATCGGAGCAGCTTGCTTCCGGCCATTGGCGTGTGCTTCACCTGCCCATCAACACCGCCGGCGTCGAAATCGAGCGTCGCTAAGTCGAGGAGAAGGCTCCCGCTGGCGGGAGCTGGCCGCCGCCGGCGGTCTGAGGGTGGTCCCCCCCATACCGGCAGAGACCACCCTCAGTCTCACTTCGTTCGACAGCTCCCGCCAGCGGGAGCATAAGGACTTAAGTCATGTCCATTCCGCTAATTCTTGCTTCCAAGTCCAAGCCTCGCCGTGACGTGCTGTATTCGGCGGGTATCTGTCCCACAATTCGCGTCTCGCACGTGGATGAGCCTGCTGCGCTGGAAGCGGCCGCCCGTGAAGAAGGCGTCACCGTCGACGATCTGAGCATCAAGCAGCGCGTGATGATTCTGGCCACGGCCAAGGCCGAGGCCGTTCATCGTGCGTATCGTGATGTGGCCGATACTGCCGCCGCCGCGACCGGTGACCGCGTGATCGCCTACCCGCTCAAGGCCAAGGAAATCAAGGATTCGGAACGCGAAGCTGCCGTCGAAGATCTGTGCAAAGCCGCCGCTGGCAAGCCCATTGACTATTCCAAGGCGGAAATCGCCACCACGCGCGACTTCTCCGGCATCGATATGCCGACCGTTACCGAACCCATCGCCACCGCTATTGCCGGACAGTCGGGACTGACCGAGGCGACAGTCGGCCCGCTGATTCTTGGCTGCGACTCGATGTTCCTCCTGGACGGCGAATGCTACGGCAAGCCGCACAGCGAAGCCGTGGCCCGCGAACGACTGAAGCGTATGAGCGGCGCGACCGGCGAACTGTGGACCGGCCACTGCCTCATCGATTTTGCAACCGGACGTACTGTGCGCGGTGCAAGTCACGCCAAAGTGCATTTCGGTGAGTTCACCGACGATGACATCGAGCGGTACATCGCCACTGGCGAGCCGCTGGAAGTCGCCGGTTCGTTCACGCTCGAGGGCTTCGGTGGTGCGTTCATTGACAGCATCGAGGGCGATCCGCACGGTATCATCGGCCTCAGCTTGCCGCTGGCTCGGCATTTGGCTGGTGAATTAGGCGTCAAATGGACTGACCTGTGGAACGTAGACCGTGGTGAGCTGGCGCCGGAGAGCAAGGCTTCGGGCAACCAGCACGCCGGCATTCTGCCGCCGGTGGAGAACGTGCACCAGCCTGGCGACGGCTGGGTGGATTGCGCATGCGGTCGCAAGCATTGGGGCACCAACGGCGCGTCCGGCATTTTGCTGGCTCGCCGCGATGCTGCGAGCGGCAAGGTGACTCATGTGGTTATGCAGCATCGCGCCGCATGGAGCGCCGAGGGTGGCACATGGGGCATTCCTGGCGGTGCCACGGCGGATGGCGAGTCACCCATTGAGGGCGCGCTGCGCGAGAGCTATGAGGAGGCGAATATCACGCCCGAGGATATTGAGGTGGTTGGTTCCTACCGCGAAGATCATGGTCCGTGGGCATACACCACCGTGTTCGCCTTCGAAAAGTCCGGCTACACCGTTGAGCCCAAGGCCAACGACGACGAAAGTATGGAAGTTTGCTGGGTGCCGATTGCCGACGTGCCCAACCGCAAGCTCCTCACCGCCATGAAAACCGACTGGCCCCGTTTCGCCGCACGTCTGGATGAGCTGGCCGCCGCGCAAGGATGAGTGCGGTGCCTGAATGCGATTCTGATAATGACCGGCGCTGAATAGTGGTTACCGATCGCACATCATCGGTGATTGCGGATATTGAGTGGGGTGAACATTCTGGATGATTTGGGGATGTGCCGAAAGTCATATCGTTCGTAAAATGCAACTGCTTGGTCGGTGGCAGGTTCTACAAGTAGCGCTCGCGCTCCAATGATGGCGGCGGCGTTCATGGAACGAAGTACCGCATCTCGGAGTAGTTGACTGCCGACATGCATAGTTTGAAATCTGATGTCCACGCCCATCATGCCTAGCAAGATTGCGGGGATGGGGTTCGGGCTATTGCGTTTCAGCCAGCCGGAAGCCCCCGAGTGTTCAATACTGTATGCGCTCAGTGTGTAGAATCCAGCCAGCATATCAGTGCCATTGATGTCCTTGGTGAAGGTGGCATAGACCACGGCAGTGCCTTGTCTACCCGCCGTGGCGGCATGTCTTGCCAGCCAATCATTGACCAGTGACAGACCGCAATCGAAACCGGAGATGTCGTCGTTTGCAGTCAGGCGTCGGGGCTTGGTGAAGTTGATCACGTCCATATCGGATCGCTTTCCAACAATTCAGTCAGACGTGGTCCCATGGGTTCGTCCAATGCGGCGGTGAAATCATTCCACGCTTGATTGTTCAGTCGAATGATGTGAGCTTCATGGATATCCCTGTCTGCGGCGGCGAGCAGATTCGACAATGCCCATTGCGACGCAGTCAGGCCTTTGGACTCGGCCGCTTGATCGATTCTGGATCGTTGTTCTTGAGTGAGCCTCATCTCAAAACGACTGTTCTTGTTGTTCTCAGTAGTCATACCCCTATTGTACGGCTTTTGTACGGACGAAATTGATATGTTTGGGATATCGATTGCGATGGCCACGTGAGCTCCTTTGCTTGGTATGTCCGATTTGCGAGCGTGCAGCACGCTGATTCCATGAACATACCGTTCGCGTGATTCGCATGTCCAGCCGAATCGACCTATGTGGTTCCAGCTTCCGAAGTTATCCACATTGCCATTGATAAAAGTATTGTCGCATCGACTGCGAATCTCTAATCCTTGCGGATGAGAGGTGGGTGGGGCGGTTGAAAAGGTTCATACCGCAGCCTGATGGTCAGGCTTCTGCTCGATCCGTACTCTCGGGAGTATGAATACAGCAACACAGCAATTTCAGCAGACTCAGACCGCACCGGAAGCAGTGCAACAACAGGACGCACGGCAGCAGTGGTCTCCGGTGATCGAGGCACATGACTTGGTCATGGACTACACCGCCAGTATGGCCCGTGCGCAGGCCGGTCATGGCGTTACCAGTGTGATTCCGGCCGGAACAGGTGCTGCGGTTCCCGCTGCCAATGGTCAGCCCGGTTTCGCCATGCCAACCATGCACACACTTGCCCTGAACCACGTGAGCTTCGCATTGGGTGAGGGTGAGACGGTTGCTGTCATGGGCCCGTCTGGCTCCGGCAAGTCCACGCTGCTGCACGCGCTCGCCGGCATCATCAAGCCGACCGCTGGCACAGTGACCTTCCGTGGCTCGAATCTGGATGCCATGAGCGATGCCGGCCGCACCAAACTGCGCCGCAACGCCTTCGGCTTCGTCTTCCAATCCGGCCAGCTGCTGCCCGAACTGCCGGCGGTCGAAAATATCGCCCTGCCGATGATGCTTGACGGCATGCCCTACCGCACCGCCACCGACACGGCGATCCTGTGGCTGGAACGCATGGGATTGCGCGCGCTCGCCACGCACCGGCCGGGGGAGATGAGCGGCGGACAGATGCAGCGCATCGCCATCGCCCGTGCGCTCGCCGTCAAACCTGCCGTGGTCTTCGCCGACGAGCCGACCGGCGCGCTCGACCAAGCCACCAGCCGCGAGGTCATGGGCATTCTCATGGCCGCCGCGCGGGACAACGGTTCCGCCGTGGTCGTCGTCACCCACGACCCCAACGTCGCTTCGTTCTGCTCGCGCACCGTGACCATGCAGGACGGCCAGCTGGGAGGCGTACGATGAGCGCTTTCGCATTGTGGCGATTGTTCCATCGCCCCGGCTCGCGTGGCAGTGCGGGTCATACTTCGGTGTTGGCCATCATTGCTTTTGCCGCAGCCACCACTATCTTTCTCACCGTTTTGGGCGGCGTGCATGGGTTCATGTGGCGCGCCTCCGCCGACCACACCATTGGATGCGCAATCAATCTCGACGCTTGCAAACCCGGAACAGCGGAAATCTGGAAGCAGCGTATCGCCAATCCCCACAGCCTGGATCAATACGCCACGGCATACGTCGTGCTGGCGTTCTTTGCCTGTCTGCTGCTGATTGTGCCGTTCGTGGCGCTTGCCGGTTCCGCCGCGCGATTGGCTGCGTCCCGTCGTGACGCTCGGCTCGCATCCCTGCGTTTGGCAGGCGCGACCACGGGGCAAGTTATTCGCCTTACGGCGCTTGATGCGGCTGGGCAGGCCTTGGTGGGGGCGCTGATTGGCATCGCGGGGTACTGCGTGTTGATCCCCCTAATCATGTTGCTGCATTTCCAGAATCAGACGTTTACGTTCGAGCAACTGTGGGTGGGGCCGATTGCCTTGATCATTACGCTTGTTGGCGTGACCGTGTTGGCGCTGATCTCTTCGCTGGTCACGCTTCGGCGCGTGGCCATCACGCCACTCGGCGTCACTTCACGCGTTGCGACTACGCTGCCGTCCGGCTGGCGTGTGGTGGTGTTCGCCGTCATCATGGTGATTGCCGTTCTTCTGTTCAAGAATCCGATGGTGCTGGCTCAGGCCGGTGAAGTAGTGATGTACGGCGTGATCATCGGTTTCATGCTGCTGTGCTTCGCGCTGGTGAACCTCGTGGGCTCCTGGGTGGTCACCGCCCGCGCCAAGGCCAAGGCCAAGCGCCCCAAGGATGCGGCCACGATGATTGCCATGCGCCGTATTCTCGACAATCCGAAGCGCGCCTGGCGCAATGTGTCCGGCATTGCACTGGCCGTGTTCATCGCCGGCATCACCTCGATCTGCGGATTCTTTGGCTCGGCCGCCGTGGTCGGTGACGCCAACGACCCGTCCACCGTGTTCATTCGCGACATCGGCACCGGCGGCATCCTGACGCTAGTGTTCGCCGCTGTGCTTGCCGCGGTCAGCTCCGGTGTGATGCAGGCCGGCAGCGTGTACGATCAGGCCGGCGAATATCGCATGCTGGTGTTGGAGGGCACTGATGTCAAGACCTTGAACCGTGCGCGATTCATCGAGGTACTCACCCCGCTCAACATCGTGGTGATCGTGGCCGGTGGCTGTTCCATGCTGCTTATGGCCCCTCTGTTCGCCGCTTCGATGACCGAACCGGCCACGCTGGCCAGCTTCTTCGGCGGGCTTGTGCTGTGCTATGCGCTGGTTTCGGTGGGTGCGTTCGCGTCCAATCGGGTGGCCGCCAGCTTGAATCTGGCCGATTATCGGGCCGATGACTGAGGCGGTACGGTACTTTCCCGGGTGACGACACTGGTGGGGAGGATGACGTGCATATCACCCTGATTGCCCTTGCGGCTGTCGATGATCATCTGCACGGCGCGTTGGGCTATTTCGCTGAACGGCTGATGCACGCTGGTCAGGGAGGGCATGAGTTGGCCGGCGGGGAAAATGTCGTCGAACCCCATGACGGACAATTGCTTTGGCAACGCGATCTTATGCTCTCGTGCGGCACGATACGTGCTTACTGCAGATAAGTCGTTGCAGCAAAAAATCGCGGTGGGTCGGTCGGTGAGTTCCAGCAGCCGGCAGGCTGCTTCATAGCTTGTTTCGGCGGGGAAGTAGTCGCCCTGTTCGATATAGGACTCCGGCAGATCCACCCCGGCCTGTTGCAGAGCGGCGGTGAATCCGCTATAGCGCGCGATGCTGGTCTGTAGGTTCGCCGGCCCCCGGATAACGGCGATGCGTCGATGGCCGAGCGACAGCAGGTGTTTGCCGGCCTGGTATCCTGCGGTCCAGTTATCGATGGACACGCTCATCACATCCGAATCGACGGTATCGATTGGGTCGATGATGACCACGGGAATACTGCGCGATTTCAACAAAGACTTCGCTTGAGTGGTCAGACCGCCCATCTGCTGCATAATCACACCTTGGGGATTTCTATCGATGATGCCGCGGAAACAGTCTTCCGTGGCATCGCCATGGTTGGTCTGGGTGACCGTGATGGCGAGGCCCGCCTGCTGCGCCCAGTATGAGGCGTATTTGATGAGTTCCATCGTGCCGTTGTGCTCAATGTATTCGACGACGAGCTCTATGGTGGGGGAGAGTTTGGTGTTGACCAGAGGCCTTGAGTAACCGTTATCTTTGAGGATTTGCTCGACTTGTCTCCGCGTCTCGTCGGAAATGCCTGGCCTGCCATTGATGACTTTGGAAACAGTGGATGCGGATACGCCGGCGATTTTTGCGAGCTCGCCGACCTTGAGCTTGTGGGTGGATGTATCGTTAGCCATCGGTGCTTCCCTCTTGGATATTCGCCGTTCAATTACTGAGACGATTTCGTCGATGTTCCCACCATTATGGCGCATTGTGCCGTAACAATTCCGTGTTTTCTTGCCCTTTGTCCGGCCTTGAATAAAAATTTTCGCAAATAGGCTTGCAAATTTCTTTATTCGGACGTACGATATAGCCGTTGGTTCACACCAGGCGAAGGAGCCCGAACACATGAGTACCATCACCAAAGTCAAGACGTATGACTTCCGATTCCCCACTTCAACGACGCTTTCCGGCTCGGATGCAATGAACCCCGATCCGGATTATTCCTCTGCGTACGTGGAGATTTCCACCAGCGCCGACGACGGCATCACGGGTGTGGGATTCGTGTTCACCATCGGCCGTGGCAACGACGTGGTTTGCAAGGCCATCGAATCGATGTCGCAGGTGCTGATTGGGCGCAACACCGAGGAACTGCTCGACAACATGCGCATTGCATGGGACCTGTTCGTGCATGATTCCCAGCTGCGTTGGCTTGGCCCTGAAAAGGGCGTGGAGCATATGGCCATCGGCGCGGTGCTCTCCGCGTTGTGGGATATCAAGGCCAAGCGTGCGGGCAAGCCGTTGTGGCTGCTGCTGGGCGAGATGGAGCCGGAGGAGCTGGTCTCCACGCTCGATTTCCGCTACATGACCGACGCCCTGCGCCCTGAGGAAGCCGTTGCGATTCTCAAAGAGGGTCAGAAGGGCAAGGCCGAGCGTATCAAGCATCTGCTGGAGGTCGGTTACCCCGGCTATTCAACCGCTCCCGGTTGGCTCGGCTACTCGGATGAGAAGATGGTGGCCCTCGCCAAGGAGGAGACCCAGGTCAAGGGCTTCAAGCAGATTAAGCTTAAGGTCGGCCAGAATATCAATGACGATCTGCGCCGCTTGTCCAAGGCCCGTGAGGCCATCGGCCCCGACGTGCGCCTCGCCGTGGACGCCAATCAGGTGTGGGATGTTCCCACCGCCATCGACTGGATCAACAAGTTCCACGACTTCGATCTGGCGTGGGTCGAGGAGCCGACCAGCCCGGATGACGTGATTGGCCACGCCACGATTGCGCGCGCCATCAATCCCATCAAGGTCGCCACCGGCGAACAGATGCAGAGCCGCATTCTGTACAAGCAGTACCTGCAGGCCAACGCCTTCGGCATCATGCAGATTGACGCCACCCGAGTGGCCGGTCCGCAGGAGATCGTGCTCGAATACCTGCTGGCAAAGAAGTTCAACAAGCCCGTCTGCCCGCACGCCGGCGGCGTGGGTCTGTGCGAGGCCGTGTGTCACTTCGCGATGTTCGATTATGTGGCGGTATCCGGCACGATGGATGGCCGAATGATTGAATATGTCGATAATCAGCACGAACATTTCGTTCATCCGACTGAGATCAAGGACGGCAACTACGTCGCTCCGACCGCTCCGGGCAACGGTACCGAAATGACGCTGGAGACGGCCGAGAAGTACCTGTATCGCTGCTGACCGCAATTGGAAATTCATAACTGAACAACACAACTCAACACAACAACACACAACCACTCCGGCTGGGGCGCCGAAGCCCCGGCCGGGCGTGACATGGAACACCCATGAAACGCAGAATAAGGATGGACGAAGGAGTTCCCATGGATCTGCATCTCGAAGGCAAAGTCATCATCATCACCGGCGGTTTCAAAGGCATCGGCAAAGGCATCACGCTGCAACTGGCCCAGGAGGGGGCCATCCCGGTGGTGATTAATCGACCCGACAGCGCTCTCGACGAGTTCAAGAAGGATATCGAGCAGTACACCACCACCTATGATGTGCACTTGCTTGACCTCAACGACACCGACAAGATCGCCGGCGTCGTCGAAGCAACATACAAGAAGTACGGCCATATCGATGGCATTGTGAATAACGCCGGAAAGAACGACAACAAGGATCTCGAGACCACTACTTGGCGTGAGTTCGAGGAATCGCTTCACGGCAACCTGACTCACTATTACGAGCTGGTCCACGCGGCCGTGCCGTATCTCAAGGAAAGCCGCGGATCCATCGTGAACATCTCGTCCAAGACCGCGCTTACCGGCCAAGGCAAGACCAGCGCCTATGCGGCCGCCAAGGGCGCGATCCTGGGCCTGACCCGTGAATGGGCCGCCGCATTGGTGCACGATAGCGTGCGTGTCAACGCCATAGTCGTTTCCGAGTGCTGGACCCCGCTCTATGCCGATTGGATCAAGACCTTTGGCGATGAAGCGGCCCAGCAGGCGCGCCTGTCGGTGATCACCGACAAGATTCCGCTGGAACATCGTATGACCACCACCGAAGAGATCGGTAATGAAGCGGCATTCCTGCTCTCCGACCGCTCCAGCCACACCACCGGTCAGTGGGTGTACGTCGATGGCGGCTATGTCCACCTTGACCGTGCGCTGAGCTGACAAGCAGCCCTTTCCCGAATATTCGCGCGGCAATTCCGGAGCTTTGATCATTGCTCCATCCGTACGCCGTATCCGCGTATGCCGCCCGTATCACCCGCGCCCTGGGTCATCCGTTTACCAACATGGCCCAGGGTGGTCCACTTCTCGCTAGGCAATATCGGGGAAACTCGTATCACTAAGGAGTCAATGATGACATCCAAAAACACAACCGGTTCCAAGGCGACCATCGCCATTGTGCTGGTGACCTCACTGTTCTTTATCTGGGGTTTGACCATGAACCTCGTGAACGCGTTGAACTCGCCGTTCGCAAACTACATAGAACTCAGCAGCGCCGAAGCGTCATTACTGCAGGTGGCCTATTACGGCGCATACTTCGTCATGGCCATTCCGGCCGGCTTGATCGCCAAGCGTTTCGGTTATAAGGGCGGCGTCATCTCCGGTCTGCTCCTGTTCGCTCTGGGCGCGTTCATGGTGATCCCTGCCACCAGCATGGCCAGCTACGGCCTGTTCCTGTTCGCCATGTTCGTTATCGCGCTCGGCGCGGCATCGCTGGAGACCAACTGCAATCCGTATATCACCAAGCTGGGTGATGAAAAGGGCGAATCGTTCCGTATCAACATGGCGCAGAGTTTCAACGGCGTCGGCAACATCGTTGGCCCGCTGATTCTTGGCCAGATTCTCGGCACCACCGTCGCATCAGGCGAGTCCGGCTTCGACGCCGCTAAGACGCAGTTCCTGAATGATACCCGCACGATATACATTGTGATCGGCGTTGTGCTGGTCGTGGTGCTCGCCGTGTTCGCGCTGTTCAAGCTGCCCACGCCTCCGGGAGACGAAGAGGAGGCCGCGGGCGGCGTCTCCTCCGAGAACAGCTCCTTCTTCGGCCTGCTCAAGCGCCCGCACTTCGCATTGGGCGTGCTTGCCGAGTTCATTTTCATCGGCCTGCAAGTGGCCGGCATGGCGGTCTTCTCCGCCTACGCGCTCAAGCACTGGGGCGCGGGCATCACAGCCGGCACCGCAGCGATGATGCTTTCCGTGCTTTCCCTGCTGTTCACCATCGGACGCTTCGTCACCACCCCATTGATGGCCAAATTCGATCCCGCGAAGATTCTTGGCGTATACATGACCATTTCAGCCGTGCTGATGTTCGTGGTATTCCTTGGCCTGGGCAAGGTCTCCGTCATCGCGTTCATGGTGGCGTATCTGTTCATTTCCATCGGATACCCGACCATATTCTCCCTGACGCTGAAAGGTATCAAGGGTTCCGCGGCGAAGACCGGTTCCTCGGCTTTGGTGATGAGCATTGTGGGCGCCGCGTTGATTCCGCTGCTGCTCGGTGTGATTCAGGATGCGGCAGGCATCGAGATCGCCATCCTGGTGATGGTCCCGGGCTTCCTGTTCGTGGCATGGTACGCATTCTGGGGTTCCAAGATCGGTCTGAAGGAGGCCTGACATGACACTCAACGTAATCGATTCCCACTTCCATATCTGGGATCCGGATGCGCAGGATTTGCCATGGCTGGCAGGATTGCCCTCGCTGCAACACAAGTACACGATTGAAGACCTAGCCGCACAGTACGCCAAGTTTGGCGTGAACTTCCTCGGCGGCGTATATGTGGAGGTCGACGCGGCCGATCACGAGCTCGAGGACCGGTTGTTGTACGAGAATGCCAGCCCTCTGATCCTGAAGCGCATGCTGCAGGGGCGGGTAAGCCCATGGATGCGTGTTCCGATCAACGCCGATGGCATCAGGGAGCCGCTGCATGTGGATTCCGAGCCACGGGGCCGAGCCCTCGAACCCGAATTCATCGCCGGCCTACGTGTGATGGCCGTCAAGGGAATGCCTTTTGAGCTGTGCAACCGGGGCCCGGAGTTGGGCGACATGGCCAAGGCGTTCTCGCAGGTTCCTGAAGTGACGGTCATCATCGATCATCTCGGCAACGTGCCCGGGCTTGATGAGGAATCGTGCGCCGCGCTCGCAGCGTTGGCCGAACTGCCGAATTCGTATATCAAGGTTTCCGGCGACAACCCGGTGGACCCGGACATCGTGAAATACGTGCGGGACACATTCGGCCCGAAGAAGGTGCTGTACAGCTCCAACTGGCCGGTCGTGGAACTCAACTCGACCTTTGCCACGCACTTCCAACTCATGCTGGACACGTTCGGCGAGGACGAGGACTTCTTCGAAAACAACGCCCGCCGCGCTTACAACATCGACTAAACCCAAGCCCCCTCTGATGAGGGGGCTATCGTCCGCAGGACGACTGGGGGAGAGGCCGCAAACCCGGTGCCGCTTGTGCGGCACCCCTATTCCGTAACGAAAGGAACAATCATGACAAGCAGCGCCGAATTCTCGGGCATCATCTGCCCATCCATCACCATCACCAAGGACGACGGTGACATCGACTATGAACGTTGGGGGCAGCATCTCGATCATCTGATCGAGGCCGGTATCAACGGCGTGCTGGTGTTTGGCAGCATCGGCGAGTTCTATGCCTTCCCTCTGGACGTCAAGAAGCAGGCGGTCGACTTCGTGGCCAAGCATGTCGCCGGGCGCATCAAGGTGTTCGCGGGCGTGGGCGATACCAACTTGAACAATGTGATCGACTTCGCGCGGGCAGTCGAAGCAAGTGGAGTGGATGCGCTCGTGGTCGTTTCGCCGTATTACTTCGGCCCTACTGCGGGAGGCGCGAAGGCGTACTTCGGCGCGGTCGCTGAAGCGACGAATATTCCGGTGATCCTCTATAATTTCCCACCGCGCACCGGCAGCGACTTGACCCCGGAGCTCGTGGCCGAGCTTGCCGCCGCGCACCCGAACATCGTCGGCATCAAGGACACGGTCGACACAATCAGCCACACCCGCAAGGTGATTCGCGCGGTCAAGGCCGTGAATCCACGGTTTGCGGTGTTCTCCGGTTTCGACGAGTACTATCTCGTCAACCGCGTCTCCGGCGGCGATGGCGTGATCTGCGGCATGACCAATGTGGAGCCGGAGACCTTCGTTACGCTGCACCGTGCATATGAGGCCGGCGACTATGGCACCGCAATTGAGGCCGCCGAACGCATCAGCCACCTGATGGCGCTGTACGATCAGACCGACCTGTTCATCTCCGCCATCAAGGGTGCGGTCAAGGCCAAGGGACTGAACATTTCCACCCTGATCCGTGAGCCAGCGGTGCAACTCATTGCTCAGCAGTATGAGGCGATTAAGGCGATTCTCAAGTAGCGTATATCTCAGGCTTCCGCGGAATCCTACGGTGGATTTCGCGGAAGTTTTTTTACGGTGATTACAGTTGCCGGCTCAGCTCAGCAGCGCCGCGATGATCGCGATAAACACCGGGCTGGTCATGGTACTCATGAGAATGCCATCGCGCGCGAAAGTGAGGCCCACGTTGTAACGAGCCGCGTAGTTGTAGACGTTCTGGCCGGTGGGCAGGGCGGCGAGCACCACGCAGGCATACAGCTCGGAACCGCGGAAGCCCATCACGAAGTAGGCGAGCAGGAACGCGATGATCGGCATGATCACGTTCTTGAGCACCGCTACGGTGAAGACGGCCGGACGATCGCCCTTCTGTTGCAACGGCTTGGTGCCGTGCAAGGACATGCCGAACGCCATCAGAATCATCGGCACCGCAGAGTCTCCGATCATGTCAATCGGGTCGAAGATGAACTTCGGCACCGGGAACCAGCCGATCTTTGCGGAGATGGCAGAGACCACGATGCCCAGCAGCGAGCCGATAAGCAGCGGCTGATGCAGCGGTTGCTTGGCGATCTCCTTGACGGAGACCTTGCCCTTGGTGGTCACATCAAGCACAGTCAGGCCCACCGGCGTGAAGATGGCCTGCTGCATAACCAGAATCGGTGCCACTAGCGCCGGGTTGCCCAGAATATAGGTGGCAATCGGCAAACCGATGTTGTTGGAGTTCAGATACAGCGAGTTCAATGCGCCGATGGTGGCATCCGGGGCGTTCAGGTGGAAGAACATCTGATTGAGCACCAGGAACGCCACGCCCACTAGCACCGCAGAGAAGAACGCCACGATGATTGATGGATGGAAGATGTCGAAAATCGGTTCCTTGGACAGAATCGCAAACATCAGGCACGGGCTGGACACAAAGAAAGAGAAGCGGTTCAGCACCATCTGAGCGGACGGGCCTCCGATGCGCATTCGAGCGGCGACATATCCCACCGCAATCACGATGCCGATAACGCAGAAGCCTTGCATGGCGCTGATGAGACCTGGCATGTTCCTCCCTTTCGCCACCCTAGTGTGACACATAAATATGTATTCGGCGACAAAATCTCATGTAGTGGGTGAACTGTGCGCTTTGTCACGCGGTACTCTGTACTCATGACGCTTGAATTGAACCGCAACGATTCCACTGCTGAGCAGTTGAACAGCCTGCTCACCCAGATTATGGAGAACTTTTCTGTCTCCGATCATGAAGGCCCGCTCGCCGATGAGGTTGAGGCTTTCCTCAATGAACAGAAGCATCTGACCGTCCGCCGTCACGGCGACACGGTGGTGGCCAGCACCGATTTTGGCAAGTCGAATCGCGTGATTCTGGCCGGTCATCTCGACACCGTGCCGGTAATCGACAACTTCCCTCCGAAGTGGCTTGAACCTGGTGATCCGCTCATTCGCGAGGAAATCTCCCAATCCCATCCCACAGACCGTGTGCTGTGGGGCCGTGGTGCCACGGATATGAAGGCCTCCGATGCGGTGATGCTGTATCTCGCCGCTACACTTGATGGCCTCACATCGGGAACCACTCCGAAAGTCGACCTCACCTATGTGTTCTACGACCACGAGGAAGTCGCCGCCGAAAAGAACGGTCTGCGTAAGGTGGTCGAAACGCACCCCGACTGGATTGCCGGTGATTTTGCCATTATCGGTGAGCCCACCAACAGTGGCATCGAAGGCGGCTGCAACGGCACGATCCGTTTCGATGTGGTCACGCACGGAGTCGCCGCGCACTCTGCCCGCGCCTGGATGGGAGAGAACGCCATCCACAAGGCCGCTGATATTCTGAACCGACTCAATGCTTATGAAACCGCGACTGTGAATGTGGATGGGCTCGACTACCGTGAGGGTCTCAACGCCACATTGATTTCCGGCGGCAAGGGCACGAATGTGATTCCCGACGAATGCCGTGTGCATGTCAACTACCGTTTCGCTCCGGACAAGAACCTGGCTGAGGCCAAGGCGCTGATGATGGGTGCGGATGCAGGTGCTGAACTTGGTAACGGCGAACATGTGGCCACCGGTGGCGTGTTTGAGGGCTATGGCATCGAGATGAAGGATGAGAGTCCTTCTGCACGCCCCGGCTTGAGCGCGCCGCTTGCGCAGGAACTGGTTCGTCTGGTCAAGGAGCGCACTGGTCGCGATCCGCTGGCCAAGCTTGGCTGGACCGATGTGGCACGTTTCTCTCAGCTCGGGATTCCGGCCGTCAACCTCGGTGCCGGAGACCCGTTACTGGCGCATAAGCACGACGAGCAAGTGCCCGAATCTGATTTGACTGCTATGGCCGCAATCCTCGAAGACTGGCTGGTGTGAGATTTTTCGGCTCAGCCTCTTTGAGGGGAGCCGTCACCGTAGGTGACTGAGGGGAGTGCTCGGCGTGAATCCAGGCTCCCCTCAGTCTGCTTCGCAGCCAGCTCCCCTCAGAGAGGGGAGCCAAGATAGGGCTCATCCGTGTGTAAGGGGAGCCAGATAGGTCGTGGTGTGCCAGAGCGCTGGGCGCGCCCGTGCAAAAAGTGTGGCATACTGAAAGACGGTGGTTCTGCATAACCATCAGCGTGTGTAATGGCGTTGATCCCCTTACGGCTCTCGAGAACGAGACAACGTAAGCGCCGGTGTCCGCCGTTCGCAGGACAGACTTGAGACGAAGTTGCCTTTACGCGGCGCAAAGGATTTGCGCGGCCATGGTGAGAGCATGGTGTGAGACGAGCGTACAGGCCTGGATGGCGTCGCGATGCAGCGTGCCGCGAGGAGCATTGTGCCCACTGAGAACCGTGAAGGTTTCGTCGGTGACGAAACCGATAACTCAACCGTATCCAATACTGAATCACAGGCTTCGGGAGCTTCCGAGCCGAACGCCGAAGCATCGCAGCCGACTCGCCGCCGTCGCGGTGGCCGTCGTGTAGTGCGTGGCACCGGTGCTGCCGGCGCATCCCTTGAGCTGCAAGTCCAGGAACACGCCGCCCCGCTGTTTGAGGCACCCGCTTTGCCTGATGCCGATGCATCTGCTTCCACAGGAACTGCCGACAATAACGCCTCCGATGACGAGAAGCGTCCGGCGCGCCGCACCCGTAGCCGCCGCTCTGCCGATAATGCCGATTATGAGGACCGTCCGACTCGGCGTCGTGCTGTGGCTGATGACGATGATGAGCCGCGCCCGGTGCGCCGTCGTCGCGCGGTGTCCGATGATCTCGAGGAAGACGATGAGCGTCCGATTCGCCGTCGTCGCTCTGTGATTGACGATCTCGAAGATGATGATGCGCCGCGTTCATCTCGCCGCCGTACTGCGGTCGACGACTCCGATGAGGATGGCGATCGTCCGGTGCGTCGCCGTCGTTCCACTACGAATGACCGCGATGACCGCGATGACGAGCCCCGCTCGGCCCGTCGTACTCGCAGCCGCCGTTCTTCAGAAGACGCGCGCGAAGAAAACCCCGATGAGCGCGTGCTGGATGTGATTGATGCGCTGCCTGCAGGGCATGAATCCGCCCGTCGTGGCAAGCCGATGACTTCCCTGCTGTTCCAAGAGCCGGTGCTCCCGGACATGCGACGTGATGATCGTGATGATGAGGAAGATGATGGCGAACAGCGTTCCCGCTCTTCTCGTCGCTCCCGCGCCCGTGAGGATGAGGCCGATTACGAGGAACGCCCGTCTCGTTCCCGCCGGTCGAACCGCAGCGATCACGGCGATCATGATGACCGCGATGATCACGATGACCGCGATGACAGCCGCAATAACCGTCGCCGGAATGAGGCTCAGGATGATTTCGACGCTGATGACCAGTCCGATTCTCGCCGTTCTCGCCGTTCTCGCCGCCTGAACGCCCAGGAGCGCCGTGCTGCCGCCGAAGTCGAGCAGATTGAGGAAGACCTCGAGCTGGATGACATTACGTACTCGCCGATTGCTGAAGAGGAGAACGACGAAGAGTCCGACTCCACCCGCACCCGTTCCCGTCGTCGCCGTCGCCGTGGCTCCCGCAACGAGTCCGGTGCTTCCAACAACGACAGCGAGTCCTCCGAGAACAATGGTGACGATTCCCGTCGCCGTCGCGATGATCGCGATGAGCGCGACCGTGATGATGACGAGGAGCAGACCGTTACCCGCCGTCGCCGTCGCCGCCGCGGAGGCAAGAATGCCGAGAGCGGTGATGAGCAGGACGATCAGCAGCTGACTCGCCGCTCCCGCAAGCAGCAGTACATCGATGAGATCACCGATGTGGAAGGCTCCACCCGTCTTGAGGCCAAGAAACAGCGACGCCGTGACAATCGTCGTGAGCGTAGCCGCCAGAGCCAGCTCATGGAGCAGGATTTCCTCGCACGCCGTGAGAACGTCGATCGCCTCATGGTGGTGCGCGAGAAGGAACATCACACCCAGATTTCCGTGGTGGAAGACAACATCCTGGTCGAGCATTACGTCTCCGACATCCAGGAAGTGCAGACCGTGGGCAACATCTACCTCGGCCGTGTACAGAACGTGCTGCCCAGCATGGAAGCCGCTTTCGTGGACATCGGCCAGGCCCGTAACGGCGTGCTCTACGCCGGTGAGGTCAACTGGGACGCCGCGCGTCTCGAAGGCCAGCCGCGCCGCATCGAGTTGGCGTTCAAGTCCGGCGACCCGGTGCTCGTGCAGGTCACCAAGGATCCGATCGGACACAAGGGAGCCCGCCTGACTTCTCAGGTCACGCTCGCCGGCCGCTTCCTGGTGCTCGTGCCGTCCGGCGGCATGACCGGCGTGAGCCGCAAGCTCTCCGAACGCGAACGTAGCCGGCTCAAGGGCATCGTCTCCAAGATCGCCCCGAAGGATATGGGTGTCATCATCCGTACCGCAGCCGAGGGTGCCTCCGAGGAAGCCATCGTCAAGGATCTTGAGTCTTTGGTTCGCCAGTGGGAGCGCATCAACGCCAAGCGTGAGGAATTCTGGCATGGCAAGCGCCCGAAGCTCCTGCAGGGCGAGCCCGATGTGGCTATCCGTGTGGTGCGCGACATCTTCAACGATGACTTCGGCAAGCTCATCGTCGAAGGCGACAAGGTCTACGACCGTATCGAGGAGTATCTCGACACCATGGCCCCCGACTTGAAGGATAAGCTGGAGAAGTGGGACCCGGCCGAGCATGAGGGCAAGGACGTGTTCGACAAGTGGCAGATCGACTCCCAACTCAGAAAGGGCATGGAGCGTCAGGTCTACCTGCCGTCTGGTGGTTCGATCGTCATCGACCGCACTGAAGCCATGACCACCATTGATGTGAACACCGGCCGCTTCATCGGCAAGGGCAAGTCCCTTGAGGAGACGGTGACGCGTTGCAATTTGGAGGCCTCTGAGGAAATTGCACGTCAGCTGCGACTGCGCGACATCGGCGGCATGGTGATGATTGACTATGTGGATATGGTCATGCCCGCTAACCGTGACTTGGTGCTGCGCCGTCTAGTCGAATGCCTGGCGCGTGACCGGACCAAGCATCAGGTGGCCGAGGTCACCTCGCTTGGTCTGGTGCAGATGACCCGTAAGCGCATCGGTCAGGGCTTGGTCGAGGCGTTCTCCGAGGAATGCCCGACTTGCAAGGGTCGTGGCTTTATCCTGCACGATCAGCCGACCGTTTCCGCCGACTACGATGACCCGTACGCATTGCGCGGCGGTGATCCGTTCGTCAAGACCAACAAGCATGGTCGAGGCACTGCCCCAGCTCCGGAACCGGCCGGCTCCAGCGCTGATGTCAAGGCCAAACTGGCCCAGATTGCAGCTGCTGCCGTGGCCGCCAACAACACCGAGGAGGAGTAGCATTAGACAAATGTTTCATGCGGGCATGCCCTCGGTTGCGAAAAGCCGGGGTGTGTCGTGCTTGACACGCAGATAAAAACCATTTGCTTTAGTCCGCGTGTAGGTGTAAATTCGAAACTCGGTGTCTGACCGCAGGCTCGGTGCGTGTTGGGCAAGGTAGCTTTCCAAAACATAAAAGGAACGAATATGTACGCGATTGTGAAGGCCGGTGGCCATCAGGAAAAGGTCGAGGTTGGCGACACCATCCTCGTGAACCGTCTCGACGCCAAGAAGGGCGATACCGTGGAGTTTCCGGTTGCTCTCCTGGTCGATGGCGCCAAGGTGACCCTTGCTGCCGCCGATCTGGCCAAGGTGTCCGTCAAGGCTGAGGTTGTGAACGACGAGGCCAAGGGCCCGAAGATCAACATCCAGAAGTACAAGAACAAGACTGGCGTTGCTCGTCGCAAGGGTCACCGTCAGCCGTTGACTATCGTCAAGATCACGGCGATTGCCTGAGTTATAGAAAGGACCATGAATCATGGCACATAAGAAGGGTGCGTCCAGCTCTCGTAACGGTCGCGATTCGTCGCCTCAGTACCTCGGCGTGAAGAAGTTCGGCGGCGAAGCCGTCGTGGCCGGCAACATCATCGTCCGCCAGCGTGGCACCAACTTCCACGCGGGCCAGAACGTCGGCATGGGCAAGGATCACACGCTGTTCGCCCTCGCTGATGGCTCTGTGAAGTTCGGTGTGCGCCGTGACCGCAAGGTCGTCGACGTCATCGCTGCCTGAGCGATATAGCGTTAAGCTTTTCAAGCCGCGCCCGTAAGGACGCGGCTTTTTTGTAAGGTAATCAATATGAGTGATTTTGTGGATCGAGTAACCGTCCATGTCCGTGGCGGCGACGGCGGCAACGGTTCGGCCGGTATTCGTCGCGAGAAGTACAAGCCGTTGGCCGGGCCGAACGGCGGCAATGGTGGCGACGGCGGATCCGTGGTATTCGTGGCCGACCGCAACGCCACCAGCCTGCTTGACTATCGGTTCATGCCACATCGCACTGCCGGTAACGGCACGATGGGTCTGGGTGACAACAAGGATGGCTCCAAAGGCGAGGATCTGATCCTCCCCGTGCCGTGCGGCACTGTGGTGTTTGAAGCGCGCGGCGAGCAGGGCAAGACCAAACATCCTGGCGAGCAGCTTGCCGATTTGCGCCATGAGGGCGACCGCGTTGTCGTTGCGCAAGGTGGTGCCGGTGGTTTGGGCAACATCGCACTGGCCAACAGGACCCGTCGTGCTCCTGGATTCGCCCTGCTTGGCGAACTGGGTGAAGAGCGCGATGTGATTCTGGAGCTCAAGTCCATCGCCGATGTGGCGTTGGTGGGCTTCCCATCCGCCGGCAAATCGTCCCTGATTGCGGCGATGAGTGCCGCCAAGCCGAAGATCGCCGACTACCCGTTCACCACGCTGGTGCCGAACCTCGGTGTGGTTATCGCCGGCGATTCCCGGTACACCATCGCCGACGTGCCCGGCCTGATTCCGGGTGCGTCAGAAGGCAAGGGGCTGGGTCTGGAATTCCTGCGCCATATCGAGCGCACGGAGATCATCGCCCATGTGATTGATTGCGCCACGCTGGAGCCTGATCGCGACCCGATGTCCGACTATCAGGCGCTGGAAAACGAGCTTGCGCTCTACGCCGATAAGCTGGAGTTGCCGCTGGGTGCGATTCCGATTCCCGAGCGTCCGCGTATCGTCATCCTGAACAAGATCGATGTGCCCGAGGCCAAGGAATTGGCTGAATTTGTGCGTCCGGAGTTCGAGAAGCTCGGTCTCAAGGTGTTCGAGATCTCCACTGCATCCCATGAGGGATTGAAGGAGCTGAACTTCGCCTTGGCTGAACTGGTGCATGAGATGCGCGAGGAAGTGGCCAGCCGTGAGAAGGCTGAGGAAGAAGCCCGCGTGGTCATCAAGCCTCTTGAAAGGACCGGTCGTCGTCCTCGCCGCGCTGACGAGGGCGGCAACGCACTCGACTTCACCGTGGAACGCCGTGAGCTCGGCAACGGCGAGGTGTTTTACGAGGTTCGTGGTGCCAAGCCGGAGCGTTGGGTCATGCAGACCAACTTCGACAACGACGAGGCCGTGGGCTATCTGGCCGATCGACTGGCCAAGCTCGGCGTGGAAGACGAACTGCGCCGCAAAGGTGCCCGTCCAGGCGATGAGATCCGCATCGGACGAGGCGATCGCATGGTGGAATTCGACTGGGATCCGACCATCTCCGCCGGTGCCGAAATGCTCGACGGCTCCAACCTTGGTGCACGCGGCAAGGATTTGCGTCTTGAAGAGCAGGATCCGCGCGCTCACCGCCGCTCCAATGCCGAACGTCGTGCCCAGTACCACGAGATGATGGATGCCCGTGCGGCTGTGCGCGATGCGATGATGGCTGAACGTAAGGCCGGCCACTGGGCCGACCCGACCGTCGATGATGATCGCCACGATGAGACCAGCCTGTTTGGTCACGGCGAATCCGCCGACGATAGCGCATCGGAAGAATAATGAAGTTGCTCCCGCCGGCGGGAGCTGCCGAGCACAGCGAGACGGGGTAGTCCTGGTCGGCTGCAGATTGACAGCTCCACCGTCGGAGGCGGAATTGGAAAGCAAATGAGCACACCAAGTCAGGCCGAGGTACGGCGCATGATCGCCGCTGCCGGCACTATCGTCGTCAAGGTCGGATCTAGCTCCCTGACCCAGCCGAGCGGGCATCTCGACCCTGACAAGCTCGACGCTCTTACCGCCGCATTGGCGCAGGTATGGCTGATGGGTGCCCGTGTGGTGCTGGTCTCTTCCGGTGCTATCGCCGCGGGTTTTGGCCCGTTGGGCTTTGACGAGCGTCCGGCTGATGTGGCTACCCAGCAGGCCACCGCCGCCGTGGGACAAGGTCTGTTGATGGCTCGATATGAGGCCGCATTCGGCCGATTCGGTATTCGGGTGGGCCAGATTCTGATTACTGCAGAAGACACGATTCGAGCCACCCAATACCGCAACGTGGAACGTACGTTGGATCGGCTGCTCGATCTGGGCGTGGTGCCGATTATCAATGAGAACGACTCGCTGGCCTCCAACGAGATTCGTTTCGGCGATAACGACCGGCTGTCTGCTTTGGTGGCCAATCTGGTGCGTGCCGAAGCGTTGGTATTGCTCACCGATGTGGATGCGCTGTACACCGCGCCGCCCGCCCAGCCCGGATCACGCCGCGTGGAATACGTGCCCAATGTGATCGATGCGCTGGGTGATATCCGGGTGTCCGGCTCGGGCTCCAAAGTCGGTACCGGTGGCATGGTTACGAAGCTTGAGGCCGCTCGCGTGGCTGCCGTTTCCGGCATCCCCACTGTGCTGACATGCGCCTCAAACGCAGGCCCCGCAATGATGGGCGACCCGGTGGGCACGGTATTCGCGCCGGTCAAGGCCCGTGGATCTTCACGCCGCCTGTGGATTGGTTTCGCGGCTGAACCGCGCGGCACGATTGTGGTTGATGCGGGTGCGGCCAAGGCCATTCGTGGTGGTCGGGCATCGTTGCTGGCCGCCGGCGCTCTCGATGTGCATGGCGATTTTTCCGCCGGCGATCCTGTATGGATCGATGACGAATCCGGCACGCATCTGGCCCGTGGTCTGGCCGGCTTCGACTCCGAGGAGATTCCGCAGACGCTCGGTCGCAATACGGCTCAGCTCAAGCGATTCCTGGGCGATCAGTACGCGCATCCGCTTGTGCATCGCGACAATCTTGTACTGGTGTAAGTCATTGCGTTGAAGCTCCCCTCTGATGAGGGAGCTGATAGGCGTAGTGAGAGAACTGTGAGAGGCCAGAGCCTGCCCTCATCCATTCGCTGTATTCACTGAATCGCCGCGATAAACGTATCCAGCGAGCCAGTGCCCTGAATGCGCACGCGTGGCAAGTTCATGGGATCGGCACCAACATCGGCCCAGCCATACTGAGTGGTAAACGCGGCCAATGTGCCGGTCTCCCTGACCGCCTCAATCGCGTCTGGCGTGGTATCGCCGAACGGATAGGCAAATGCCTGCAAGGAGCCGGTTACCTGCTCCGACTGCTTGAGATCATCCACAATCTCCTGATGGCTCATTGCGCTGATGCGTCCGCCGTGGCCGACCGTGCCGCCGGCGCGGTGCATGTCGAACGAATGCGATTCATACTCAAGATATGGCGTGGCGTAGGTCTTCATCTTGTTCAGTGCCTCGCCATCGGCCCCTATGATGAACGATGTGGCCGGCACCTTGTACTTGGCCAGCAGCGGGGTGCCGTACTGGAAGAAGTGCGGCTCGCCATCATCGAAAGTCATCACGATGCTGTTCTTGGGCAGGCTGTGCTTGCCATCGATGAATGCGCGGACCTCGGGCCAGGACGGGTAATAGAAATTGTTCTGCGTCAGGTATTGCAGCTGCGGCTCGAGTGACGTGGTCGGAATCCAGTTCGCGTCAACGTCTGCAGGCGGATTCGCCGGGTCGTAGACATAGTGGTACATCAGCACGGGAATACCGCCGGTCTGCTTATCCATCGTGTCCACTACTTTGACCGTGCGCGTGGCGGATGCCTCATGGCCGGTTGAATCATGAACCGTGTATTGCACCGTGTAATCGCCGGGAGTGTTCGTGTCTACGGTGCCGGTAGTGACAATGTTGCCGGTCAGTACGCCGTCTTCCGGCTCGATGGCATGTGCGCCGCCTTCCACATACTGCTCACCCTTGAGCACATAGGTGGTTTCGCTGCCGTTGACACCGATGACGATGTTGCCGGGATCCAACTGCGGCACGGTTTTACGGGTAAGGGATTTATGCGCGGTGGTCGGAAGCTGCTGTTGCATGGATGGCGCAGACTGCCGGACGAACCACCCATGCGCAACGACACCGACGGTGATTACCAAGGCCACTGCCACCACGGCTGCTACCACCAATACGGCGATACGCCGCGTGCGCTGTGCTGCGATTGCGGCAGCGGAACGGTGGCTGGCGTGTTGCCCGTAGTGCAACTGGCTGCCATGAGCGCTATGCGTTTCGGCATGGCGGCTGTACGCCACACGTGGCTCGACCGTGCTGCGGCGAGTCCCACGACTGCCATGGCTTTCGTGATGCTTTGCCATAATCTCTCCTCCGGCACGCTTTCCCAACCTGCTGCGCGCAGCTCCATTGCACCACAGACCCTATGCGGATGTCCAGTTTTGTTGAGACCTGCAACACACTTCCAAACATCGTGCGTTGGGGTTATCGTAAGAGCCATGACTATGGCGCAATGGCAGATTCTTTCCGACCGTATCAACACTGTGGCACCGAGCGCTACGCTCGCCGTGGATTCCAAGGCCAAGGCAATGAAGGCCGCCGGTCTTGACGTCATCGGTTTTGGCGCCGGTGAGCCGAACTTCCCGACTCCTGCGAACGTGGTCAAGGCCGCTGCCGATGCATGCCTTGATCCGAAGAATTACAAGTACACGCCCACTCCGGGTTTGCCCGAGCTGCGCGAGGCCATCGCGGCCAAGGTGCTGCGCGATTCCGGCTATGAGGTAAACGCCGATCAGGTAGTAGTGACCAACGGCGGTAAGCAGGCCGTGTATGAGGCTTTCCAGATTTTGCTCAACGATGGTGACGAGGTCATCATCCCCACTCCGTACTGGACCAGCTACCCTGAGGCCGTGAAGCTGGCGGATGGCGTGCCGGTGGAGGTGTTTGCCGGTGCCGACGTGAACTTTGAGCCGTCGCTGGAGGCGCTTGAGGCTGCCCGTACCGAGCGGACCAAGGCCATCATCGTCAACTCGCCGAACAACCCAACCGGTGCCGTATGGAAGCCGGAAACCGTGGAAGCCATCGGACGTTGGGCTGTTGAGCACCACATCTGGATTATCTCCGATGAGATTTATGAGCACCTGAACTATGACGACGCGCGCACCACATATATCGGTGCTGCCGTGCCGGAATGCCGCGACCAGCTACTGGTGCTTAACGGTGTGGCCAAGACCTACGCGATGCCTGGCTGGCGTGTCGGCTGGATGGTCGCCCCGGCTGAGGTGGCCAAGGCTGCCACCAAGCTGCAGGGTCATATGACTTCGAATGTGGCCAATATCTCTCAGCGTGCCGCATTGGCCGCCGTATCCGGCCCTCTGGATGAGGTATACGAGATGCGTAAGGCTTTTGATGTGCGTCGCAGTGCGATTGTTGCGGCTCTGAACGACATCGAGGGTGTGTATTGCCCGACTCCGACCGGTGCGTTCTATGCATTTGCGGATATCACCGCGTTGCTGGGCAAGCCGCTGGGTTCCAACGGCACGGTGTGCGCCACTTCTGCCGATTTTGCCGCTGCTCTGTTGGACGAAGCTCACGTGGCCGCTGTTCCCGGTGAAGCCTTCGGCGCTCCCGGTTACCTGCGCTTCTCTTATGCTCTCGCCGACGACGATCTGGCCGAGGGCATGAAGCGTTTCAAGGACTGGGCGAAGTAAACCGTTCCTTTCCCCTCCGAAGAGGGGAGCGCATCCTGAGGGGAGTTTTGGGCGCGTTGAGCCCGGCTCCCCTTGGTCGTCTTTGGAGGCGATTTTGCAGTTTATCCGACACGCGATTTGCCTTAATCCACCCCAGCCGTTACTATAGCGATTTGGCGGTTTCCGCCATGGCGAAGCGTTCTCTACGGAACGTCAGCCGAGGTGAACTTCACCTAGGGAAGTGGCGCAATTGGTAGCGCAACGGTCTCCAAAACCGTAGGTTGTGGGTTCGAGTCCCGCCTTCCCTGCCAAGTTTCTTCAATAAGCAAGCAGCTGATGCGAGGTACGGAATGGCTAAGACGGGCACAAACGAAAAGGCAGTCAAGCCGAATGTCTTCATGCGTATTGGTCTGTTTATCAAGCAGATCATCGATGAGCTTCGCAAGGTCGTAACCCCCACTGCCAAGGAACTGTTCTTCTGGTCTCTGGCGGTGTTCATCTTCGTGCTGCTGCTGATGGCTCTCGTTACCGGCATGGACTTCGGTCTGGGCAAGGCCACGCTGGGTATTTTCGGCTGATTTACGCATAACCTGAAGGTGAATGACAACGCATGAGTGATGAACTGAATCTCGAGAACCTCGACGCTGCTCTGGAGAATGTGGATGCGGCGGCCGATGAGGCTCCTGTGGCTGATGCTCCGGCCGAGGCCGTTGAGTCTGCCGAACCTGTTGCCGAAGCTCCTGTGGCTTCCCCTGAAACTGTGGCTGAGTCGGCGGAAGAAGAGTCCGAAGTCAACGAGTCCGAGCAGGCTGAGGAAACCGATGCCGGCCAGAAGGCCGTTGATGAGTTCTCCAAGTCGTTGCGCACCCTTGACGGTAAGTGGTACGTGCTGCACACCTACTCCGGCTACGAGAAGCGGGTGAAGACCAACATCGAGTCCCGTGTGGCTTCTTTCGGCATGGAAGATCAGATCTTCCAGGTCGAGGTGCCGATGGAAGAGGTCGAGAAGCACACCGAAAAGGGCAAGAAGGTCATCACCCGCGTGCGTGTTCCTGGCTACGTGCTGATTCGTATGTGGCCGGACGAGAACGCTCGCCGTGTCGTGCGTGAGACCGAAGGCGTGACCGGCTTCGTTGGTCCGTCCAAGGATCCGGCTCCGCTCTCCCGTCAGGAAGTCGTGGCCATGATGGCCCCGATGATTGCCTCCGAAGCGCTCAAGGCCGCCGGCGACAAGCCCGCTGCCGCCAAGAAGCGCAAGGTCGAGGTCTCCTATGCCGTGGGTGACCAGGTCACCGTTACCGATGGTCCTTTCGCCACTATGGCCGCTGTCGTTTCCGACGTGGAACCCACCACCCAGAAGCTCACCGTGCTCGTGTCCATCTTCGGCCGCGATACGCCTGTGGAGCTCGGCTTCCACCAGGTGCAGAAGCTCGACTAATAGGTTTAATAGCAAAAGCCCGACCATCACGGTCGGGCTTTTTGTTGTTGTTAGTCATCGGGCATCTCGTCGCATCGTGACCGTAGTCGCAAACCGTAATTGCAGTCGTAACCGGTAACTTTGTAGTTCCTAGGGCATCTCTTGTTCGTTAGAGACAGGATTTTAGGAGATTGGGGTTGATTTCCTAAATTTCTGTCACTGGCTTTGACTCAGTGACAGGATTTTAGGACGAAGCGGTTCTTTTCCTAAATTTCTGTCACTACGAGGACGCAGCATTGTGGAGCATCGCCGGTGTGATGTTGTTCCAGACAAATGTATGGACGGTGCCGTAGTCACCGTATGAGTTTGTCGTTTATTACCGAATTTTGGGTATGCCGATGGCGGTGAGTAGCGCATTCAGTCGTTTAAGATCGGAGACGTCTTCATAGAACAGGTGCTTGATGCTGGTGACTCCTTGCGTTTTGAGATTGGTGTCTCGCTGCCGTTCATACTCAAATTTTGCCATGAGATTAGCGCGGTTTGGATTACTGGTGTCCCTGTATTTGGCAATGCCGTCATATTCAACCACGATGATGCGTCCGTCGTGGAGCTTCCAGCAAAAGTCAACACGATACGGCATTTCGGGATTGGCGGGATTATCAAACTCAGTCTGGAATAAAGGCTCGGCGAAGCCAAGCTGCCTGATACGTGCATAGGTCCATGACTCGCCGCCGTTCTCTCGTAAGGGATTAGCGTAACGTAGCAGCCTTTTTACGTTCGTTTCGTTGCAGTCAGTTTGAACGATTAGGGTTTCGACGTCGAGCTTAGTTACATGTTGAAGTCGCAGTGCAGAATCGTAGATAGCTAGAGCTTTATCGAAAGGAAGCGAAGCACAGTCGATCAGTGTTCGGGCCGGTGAGGTAACGAGTATGCCCTGACATCGATATTGTGAACATCTTGCCATGTATATGCGATTCAGTCCGCTTGCCCCACCGCAATTTGCACCTTTTGGCGAGACGATATCCACCGTTCCGTTATGCAGAGAGTATGAGTGTTCGTACTGGTAGACACAGGCGGCGCTCAATCCCGCGAACGTCCATGTCGGGTGGACTTTGGCTAATGCGCGGATGAGATGCATTGACTGTTGCTCAACGTTTAATGATTTCCAATATGACGTGGCTGCAAACAGATTGGGATAAGGAGAGACAACTTCTCCGATCTTTGTCCGCCGTCTCAAGGCGGTGTAGAGTTTGCCTCCATCGCCAATGGCGCAGCGTTGTTCTCGTTGTGCGGTTTGCAATAATGCGGCTACTTCCTTGTGCGTCTTCATTGTTTGAAACTAAACCGGGTGCTCTGGGATATGCAAGCCAGAACGACCTATGTGGTTCCAGCTTCCTGTGGATATGCCAGGGCAAATCATCGGCTGAATATGGTGCGGTGGATGCTTAGCGACAGGATTTTAGGAGATTGGGGTTGATTTCCTAAATTTCTGTCATTGGCTTTGACTCAGTGACAGAATTTTAGGACGAAGCCGCTCTTTTCCTAAATTTCTGACGCTGGGGCGGTGCATTGATGTCGTCAGGTGGGTGGCGATTGTGGATGACGCAGTCCGATGATGAGAACAACTATGGATGATGCTGCCGATGGCGAGAACCGGGGCGGACTTATGGCCAGTTGTTGTCCGGGTGAGACGACATAATGGGAAAGCTTGTGTCTGGAGGGAAGACCCGCTAGCACAGCACAGCAATATAAGTTGCGGGAGGAGACCGACCGCGGCCAAATATTGAGCACAATCGGATACCTAATGAGTCAAGACCGATTGGGCTGAGTAGATGGACACGGACGGCGACCATTTGAACCGCGTTATAGAAAGAAGAACCATATTATGGCTCCCAAGAAGAAAGTCTCGGCGCTGATCAAGCTCCAGATTCAGGCTGGCAAGGCCAACCCGGCCTCGCCGCTGGGCCCGGCTCTGGGTTCCCACGGCGTGAACATCATGGATTTCTGCAAGGCATACAATGCCCAGACGCAGGACAAGATGGGCCAGGTCATCCCTGTCGAGATCACCGTTTACGAGGATCGTTCCTTCACCTTCGTTCTCAAGACCCCGCCGGCTGCAGCTCTGCTGAAGAAGGCTGCTGGCATTGAGAAGGGTACCGAGAACCCGCTGACCCACAAGGTCGGTTCTGTCACCAAGGCGCAGGTTCGCGAAATCGCTGAGACCAAGATGGAAGATCTGTCTGCTCGCGATATCGAAGCCGGCATGAAGATCATCGAGGGCACTGCTCGCTCGATGGGCATCACGGTTACGGACTGATAAGGAGAAGGACAGATGGTAAAGCGTTCCAAGAAGTACCGCGAAGCCGCTGAGCGCGTCGATCGCAACAACCTCTACACCGCCAACGAGGCCATTGCTCTGCTCAAGAGCATGCCCTCCTACAACTTCGACCAGACCGTCGAGGCTGTGTTCCGTCTGAGCGTTGACCCGCGCAAGGCTGACCAGCTCGTGCGTGGTACCGTCAACCTGCCTCACGGCACTGGTAAGACCGCCAAGGTCCTCGTGTTCGCCCGTGGCCCGAAGGCCACCGAGGCCACCGAGGCCGGCGCCGACATCGTCGGTGATGACGACCTGATCGCCAAGGTTCAGGGCGGCTTCCTCGACTTCGATGCCGTGGTTGCCACTCCGGACATGATGGGCAAGGTCGGCCGTCTGGGTCGTGTGCTCGGTCCGCGTGGCCTGATGCCGAACCCCAAGACCGGCACTGTGACCATGGACGTCACCAAGGCTGTCAAGGACATCAAGGGCGGCAAGATCGAGTTCCGTGTCGACAAGAACGGCAACCTGAGCTTCCTCATCGGCAAGATGAGCTTCGACGAGTCCGCTCTGGACGAGAACTTCAAGGCCGTGGCCGACGAAGTCAAGCGTCTGAAGCCGTCCACCGTGAAGGGCCGTTACCTGACCAAGGCAACGATCACCTCCACGATGAACCCGGGCGTTCCGGTTGATCCGAACACCCTGGCCTGATCGGGCTTAGCTCCGAGTAGCTAATCAAGGCGGTTCCCACTGTGGTGGGAGCCGCCTTTTGCTATATGCAGGTTGGTTGTTGGGTTGGGTGATTTCACGCTGCATGTCGGCAACAGCCGGCTGGGGGCGGCTCAGTCCTACTGTACGAGACAACGCCCTGCAATAGCCGCAGTGGCCTTCGTCTGCCTTGTCTGATGAGGCTGTCGCGTCATAGGCTGAATTGGTATGGGATACGATTCAGCGCATGCCAGCGGGGAGCACGAAAAAACGATTTACTGCGCTGTGGCCATACGCCCTAGAGCGATGGCCGTAATAAGCACGTACGCCTCACGCGGGTCGGTGGCGTCCCAGCCGGTGGATTCCGCTGCACGCTTGAGACGGTACCGGATGGTGTTGGGGTGCACATTGAGTTCCTTGGCACAGGTCTCCAGTGATCCCCCGTATTTCAGGAACGTCGAGACGGTCAGCAATGTAGGGTCATCCGGTCCTGCAGCGGTTAGGCTACCGTACACCACACGGATCAGCTCGTCGCGAGCATCTTCGTCGCCAATCAGCGCGCGTTCTGGCAGCGCGTCATCGGTGCGCAGCGGGCGGGGGAGGGACTGCGCGGTGGCAGCCAAGGCCGGAGCGGCTCTCAGACAGTACAGCGTGGCCTGAACGGATCGCATGGCGCCTTCGGCGCCGGTACGTTGCGATCCCAAGGCGATAGGACGGTCGGCGTCGAAAGCCGGGGCGATGGTGTTACAGATGATTTCCGGTGTGGCCGCACCGACCGGACGAATCAGGGCCACAACAGCGGTACGGCCCGTACCATTGTCAGCGCCTGTGAGTCCGGTTATCGGACGTTCGGCAGTCAGACATGTTCCGCCAAAATCGGCCACGATTTTTTCAATGTCAACACGGCTGCGGGCGGCGGAGCGAGCGGGGTAGCCGGCAATGGCGTAGCAGGTAAAATCATGCTCGAAGCCAAGGATGGTGAAGAGCGAGGCCACGCGGTCGTCGGCCAGATGATTGAACAGGCACTCGAACAGCACAGTGCGTGCACGGTCGGTCGCAGAGATGCCGGAACGGTCTGTGAAATCAGACGAATTGGCGGCGTCGGCGGCAAGTAGTTCGAGAAAATCTGACATATATACCAGTCTAGCGTTGGCGGTACCGGCACTGGACAACGATTCTGCCGGCATCACATTGTCAATCGTTTTACGCAACTATTGCGGCAGGGTCGTTGTCGTCGATGCTGAAGATTGTGCCTGCCGAGCAATCCGACGTTCGGCCAAGGATTCACGCCAATAGGTGAGCACCACGAAACCGAACACGAACGCCACCGGAAGCATGTGCCGTTCAAAGTTGTTGGCCGGTGCGGTAATCATCACGCCCATAAGCAACAGTAGTGGAATATGGGTCATCAGTGTGAGCCAGCGGCGGCGAATCACTTCGGCGGCACCGATCAGCAGCGTCATCACCACATAGAAATTGCCGTGCGTAATCCAGCCGATCACCGGGATCTTGCCCCAGCTCCGGGTGAATCCAGTAATTCGCTCGCGCCAGTTGTGGTTGTAGCTCTTAATCCATGTGGAGTTCTTCTGCACGTAGTCGCTGGTCACGTAGTAGTCCATCGACACGTATGGCTGGTCGGTCACATTGAAGTAGCCGAAACACTTGGCCAGCAATGCATCCAGTGCGATAACCGGATTGTCCTTGACGATTTCGAACCATGCCTTATTGAAATTGGTCATGTCCTCGGGCATCACCGTGCGCCACTTGTAGCTGACTTTCTTGGCTTGAATACCTGAGGATTTCACCGGGTCAGCATCTTGCTGGGAATAGGCGTCGGCCATTTGGTCCAGATTGAACACGTCAGAGAGATTCTTCTTGGCTTCCTCCGAGATGCCTTCTGGATTGCGGCTGGCCACACGGGCGATCATTTGCAACTGCACGCCGCGGCTTTCGATGGGGTCGCCGCCGATAATCGCCCCGGAGGAGATTGCAAGAGAGATGCCGCCATGAATCAGCATGGTGGGGATAAGCAGAGCCACGACGTAGGTTGTCCAACGACGGCGGTCGGCGATGAGCGCCAACACGATCTGTAGGGCGATGATGTACCAGGCGTACTTCGCGGAAATCAGCATCACGGCAGTGGAAAGAACGAACGCAACAAAACTATGACGTGGTAAGCGGATGGGTGCGGTAGCAGTCAGACCTTTGCGCTTTCCCTCGGGCTTCCATGTCTGGGTGAGCTCATACCAGATGCCGAACCACCAGACGAACGAGAAGGCGAACAGCGGCGATTTGGTGATGGAGATCGTGGCGAACACGGCCAGCGGGCAGCACAGGAAGAATGCAAGAATCAGGAATCGGGCATGCCCCCCGGCAAGCTGGGGTGCGGCATCCTGTGCGATGCGCGCGCTGGTAGTCGAGGATACGTTGCCGGTGCTGGAGCCGTTCTTGTCCTTGGTTGACTGAGCCACGCCCATCCACGGTCGATTGAGGAATCGGTTGGCGGTTGCGGCGCAGCAGAATACGGCGAGCAGCATCTGTCCAGCGGCAAGCGCCACGATGCCTGCATCGTTCGAGCCGGTCAGATATCGCGAGAATGCGGCCACCGCACCGTAGAACACAGTGAGCACTACGTTATGCTGGTCGGTCAGATAAGTGGAGTCAGGCGGCCACATATAGTGCGCGGTGGGGTAGATGTCCATTGGCACGAAGGAGAAGAAGCCGATATACGGCTGTTGCAGGCCGGTCCATTGGTTCCAGGCCCAGCTGAATTCGCGGATTTGCGAGCGGATATCCGCGCCGAATGCGGCCAGCAGGGTGGTCGGCACCCACAGCCAACCGATAAAGAACACGAGTGCGAGCTTCCAGAACCGATTCGTGCCGCGGGTGATCCAACGGCCCAAGGTGGCGAAGCGGGACGCAGCGGTGGCGTGACGCTTGGAGACATTGGAGTCGGCGACGACGGACTGGGACTGCGATGGTTCGAGAGCCTGATTGCTGTGCTGCTGCCCGGCCCGGTTGAGTCTCCCGCTGATCGCCCGTGGCAGCACGCGCTGTCCTGCCGCAAAGCGCACCATAATCACGATGAGCCCAAGGTAGATGGCAAACGACAGCACAAAGAATGCGGTATTGGTCCAATTCCAATTGGCGATGGTGCCGTTTTCAAAATCCCAGTACAACGGTCCCACCGCTGTGCATAGTGCCAGCCACAGGCAAGCCAGTACGGCCAGCATCCACCGTGCAGCAGCGCCCACACGGGCAAGGCGCGGGTGGGCTGCGGCAGCAGGCAGTGAAGAGGCTGGTGACGTCATGACAGTCTATGGTAGCCGCACAGGTCAACGGATGCAGATGTGTGATGGTCGCCGTCTCGCCGGTGGATTGCAGACGCAGGCAAGGCCGCTATGACTGCAATCGTATGCGGGCCATCTGCATGGTGTGACTTTGCTCACGTGTGAGCGTTCACACCGAGGTATTGGCCGAAAATGGGCGGTTTTGTGCGCTTTTTCGCGAGACATCGGGAATCTGGTCGCGCAAATCGGGGTAACGTAGTTCCCATGATGATTGCTTTGCAAGCTGCAACGCCGCAGCTACCGAGAACCAAAGCCGTTGCAGATCAAGTAGTCGCCGTGGGCGAGACTGATTCGACCAACGCGTTGGCTGCGCGCATGATAGGTGACGGGTCGTTGACGCTGCCTGAGCGCAAGGGCGGCACGCTTGCCGTCGGTGTAGTCGCCACCGATTGGCAGAGCGCCGGACGAGGGCGTAATGGTCATACCTGGATCAGTCAGCCTGGCCGTTGCTCAACGATGTCCTATGCCGTGCGCATTCCTCGCGCGATCGCCACCGACGAATCGGTGAACGGCTGGCTGCAGATGATTGCGGGCCTGGTCACGCTCGATGCGCTGAACGGCATGATTAAGGAATATGGCGCCGCTCCGAATAAGCAGGATTGTTTTTTGGAGCTCAAATGGCCAAACGACGTGTTCTGCCACGGGCTCAAGCTCGGCGGACTGCTCTCTGAACTGGTGTTGTTGCCGGACGGGGAAGCTGATGATGATGTTGTCGTCGTCTTCGGGGTCGGCCTGAATCTGGCGTTGGGCGCGAGCCGTTTGCCGACGCCGCAATCGACTTCGCTGCAGCTGCACGTTTCGGGGTTGCCGTCGTTCAACGAGATGCGTGACGCGGTGGCCGAACGTGAGGTTGAGGGCTTCCGAGAGCGCCTGGCAGCGTTCATTGCGGATCCGCACGGGCAGGCCGAGGCATTGCGTGAAGAGATGAAGGCGGTATGTTGGGCGCGCGGCCGTCAGGTCGAGGCGCACTTCACCGATAGCACCACGCTGATTGGTGAGGCAATCGGGCTTAATGAAGATGCCTCATTGATCTTAAGAACAGAAGACGGCACGGACCATACGGTCCGCACCGCCGATGTAGGAGTGCTGTAGGTCAGCGACCGAGCTTGGACAGACCGGCTGCGGCCAAGGAGGCGACGACTGCCTTGATGGTGTCGCCGGCGACGAAGCCCATGGAAGCCAAGGCCACGGCGGCGATCGGTGCGCCGGTCAGTGCGGACTGAATGACGAAGCCAAGGGCGTACACCACCACGACGCCGCCAACCAGAGCGGCCAGCAGGTAGCGGCCTGCGGTGAGAGCGGCGGCGGAAGCGGACGAGGTGTTGGCCTTACCGCGCAGCAGCGCGATAACAATCACGCCAGGCAGGAATCCGAAGAGGAAGCCGGCGCTCGGGCCGACCAGAGCCATGGTGGAAGCGCCGCCCGCGAACACCGGGAGACCGACTGCACCAGCTGCCAGGTAAGCGGCGACGGCGGAACCCGCCTGACGCCACGGCAGCATCAGACCAGCAAGCATCACCACGAAAGTCTGTAGGGTGATCGGTACCGGTGTGCCCGGAATCGGGATTGCGCCTGCGGCTGCGGACAGCCACATCAGTACGGCGAACAGCGCCGGCTTCCACGAAGCGGCGACGATGCGGCGGCCGAGTGATGCGGTGGCCGCAGTGGATGAGGTGGTGTGTGAAGTCTGCATGATGAATAACCTCTATGTTGTGTGCTATCGCCGTTGCTGGCAGGCGGTATGCGATGGAGTGGGAGTGCCGTGGCCTTATGTGGCCTTGATGCGCATTAGCCGTCCATATTGCGGACGGCTTGGCATGCGTACCATCGACTGCGGAACGAGGCGGTTGATGCCTGAATCGAGTGCCGATCCATTGGCTGTATCCGCCTGTACGTTGAGCCTTCCCCCGAACTTACGGTTGCCATCGTAGGAGTGTTCGGTTTCGTGCGATTTCGTGATAACCCACAAATTTTCCGATTCTGGTTTGTTGCAAGTTGACGAATACATGAATGGCGTCAACTTCCGGCGTGCTTGGTCAATAGCGCCAAAAACCCTGATGTTCCAAGTCTTAAGGGGTGCGTGGGCATGCGGTTACGCTCCTGAAACTTACGCGCTCGTTTGTTCATGGCCTACAAAAGCCGATGATATGTTTTGTGCGAACTCAGCTTGCCCCATACCTCATATCAAGGGCACAATTTGACGCTATGGCTCATATTGTCAAAAAACTGCTGATCGCGAACCGAGGCGAGATTGCGCTTCGCGTAGTGCGTACGGCCAAGGAGATGGGTATCTCCACCGTGGCTGTCTACTCCGAACAGGATCGCAACAGCCGCTATGTGGACATGGCCGACGAAGCATACCTGCTTTCCGGCGACACCTACAAGGACACCTACCTCAACGAGGATCTGCTGATCGACATCCTGCACAAAACCGGTGCGGACGCCGTGCACCCCGGCTATGGATTCCTGTCTGAAGTGCCGAGCTTTGCGCAAAAGGTCGAGGATGCCGGTGCCATTTGGGTGGGCCCGCACCACACCGCGCTCGTGGATCTCGGCGATAAGATCACCGCCCGCCGCGTGGCCCTGCGTGCCAAGGTACCGCCCGTGCCAGGTCTGTCCGAACCGGTGACCGATGTGCGTACTCTGCTCGACTTCGCACACACCCACGGCTACCCGATCATGATGAAGCGCACCGATGGCGGTGGCGGCCACGGCATCACCGTGGTGCATGACGACGAGGAACTGCGCCGCTTCTACATGAACCACGACGCACTGCAAGGCGGCGATCTGAAGGAATACTTCATCGAGAAGTTCGTGGACAAGGCACGCCACGTCGAGACCCAGTCCGGACGCGACTCGCACGGCAACTTCACCGTGTACTCCACCCGTGACTGCTCGCTGCAGCGCCGCAACCAAAAGCTTGTGGAAGAAGCCCCCGCGCCTTTCCTGCCCGAGGAAATCGTCAGCACTTTGGAGGAGTACTCCCGCCGCCTGTTTACCACGGTCGGCTATGTGGGCTTGGGCACCTGCGAATTCATGGTGACCCCGAATGGCAAGGTGTATTTCCTGGAAGTCAACCCGCGTCTGCAGGTGGAACACACCGTGTCCGAAGAGGTCAGCGGCCTTGACCTGGTGCGCGAACAGCTCAACATTGCAGCGGGCGGTGAACTCACCCGTGCCCCTGAGCCGCGCGGCCACAGCTTCGAACTGCGTATCACCAGCGAAGACCCGGCCACCAACCTGACCCCTGGTTCCGGCACCCTCGAGAAGATTCAGTGGCCGGCCGGACCCGGTGTGCGCATCGACACCGGTGTGGAGCAGGGTGACACCATCTCCCCGAAGTTCGACTCGATGATGGGCAAGGTCATCGTCACCGCCCAGAACCGCCTTGACGCCGTGGCCCGAGTGCGCCGTGTGCTGGACGAGCTGGTGATCGAAGGTGTGCCCACGCCGATTCCGCTGTTCAAGGAGATCTTCCGCAACGACGACTTCACCGCCGAGAACGGTCACCCGTTCTCCGTGTCCACCAAGTGGCTGGAACGCACGTACCTGAACCGCACACCGGCTTCCGCCAGCTCGGGTCAGCCGGCATCGCTGGCTGGTGCCGCAGCTCCTGCCGCGCCCGACAAGTCCACGTCCGAAACCTTTGTCATCGAGATGAACAACCGCCGCGTCAAGCTCACCGTGCCGCTCGACATCGTGGAGAACATCACCGGATCGGCCCGCGCCCGCGGTGCCAAGCGACCCACTCAGCCGTTGCGCGGCGCAGGCCTGCACAATGTGGCCTCCGGCGCCGCCAAGGCGAACGATGGCGCCAAATCCGGCGTCATCGCGTCCCCGATGCAGGCCGTGGTCACGCGCATCAACGTGTCCGAAGGCCAGCAGGTGGCCAAGGGCGACCTGCTGGTGGTGCTCGAATCCATGAAGATGGAGAACTACGTGTACGCGCCGGCCGCAGGCGAAGTGAAGAAGATCTTCGTCGGTCCAGCCGATGGTGTGGAAGCCGGCGACACGTTGGTCACGCTGGATGTGAATGCCGGCAAGGCCAAGGCCGAGGACTCCAAGAAGGAGGGCGGCAATGACTGACATTATGGATTCGCCGGCCGTCAAGGCCGTGACTGCTGCCTCGGCGACCAACGCCTCCCAGCCTCCGGCTCACCAGCCGCTGCGCGCCGCCGTGGTCAAGGCCGCCGAACTGGCTCGCGCCGCCGAAGAGCGCGCCCGCGACAAACAGCACGCCAAAGGCAAGAAAACCGCGCGCGAACGCCTTGACCTGCTCTTCGACACTGGCACGTTTGAGGAGATCGGCCGCTTCCAGGGCGGCAACATCGCCGGCGGCAACGCCGGTGCGGCCGTCATCACCGGCTTCGGTCAGGTCTACGGCCGCAAAGTCGCCGTCTACGCCCAGGACTTCTCCGTCAAGGGCGGTACCCTCGGCACCGCCGAAGGCGAGAAGATCTGCCGACTGATGGACATGGCCATCGACCTCAAAGTGCCGATCGTGGCCATCGTGGACTCCGGTGGCGCCCGCATCCAGGAAGGCGTGGCCGCCCTGACCCAGTACGGCCGCATCTTCCGCAAGACCTGCGAGGCCAGCGGCTTCGTGCCCCAGCTGAGCCTGATCCTCGGCCCCTGCGCCGGTGGCGCCGTCTATTGCCCGGCACTGACGGACCTCATCATCATGACTCGCGAGAACTCGAACATGTTCGTCACCGGACCGGACGTGGTCAAGGCCTCGACCGGCGAGACCATCTCCATGGCCGACCTCGGCGGCGGCGAAGTGCATAACCGGGTGTCCGGCGTGGCCCACTACCTCGGCGAGGACGAATCGGATGCCATCGACTACGCGCGCACCGTGCTCGCCTACTTGCCGTCCAACAGCGAAAGCAAGCCGCCGGTCTACGCCTACGCCGCCACCCGCGCCGAACGCGAAACCGCCAAGCGACTCGCCACCATCGTGCCCGCCAACGAACGCCAGCCGTACGACATGCTCGAAGTGATCCGTTGCATCGTCGATTACGGCGAATTCGTGCAGGTACAGGAACTGTTCGGCGCCTCCGCGCTCGTCGGCTTCGCCTGCATCGACGGCAAGCCGGTCGGCATCGTGGCGAACCAGCCGAACGTGCTCGCCGGCATCCTGGACGTCGACTCGTCCGAGAAGGTCGCCCGATTCGTGCGACTGTGCGACGCGTTCAACCTGCCCGTGGTCACCCTCGTGGACGTGCCCGGCTACAAGCCCGGCTCCGACCAGGAGCACGCCGGCATCATCCGCCGCGGCGCCAAGGTGATCTACGCCTACGCCAACGCGCAAGTGCCGATGGTGACCGTGGTGCTGCGCAAGGCGTTCGGCGGCGCGTACATCGTGATGGGATCCAAAGCCATCGGCGCGGACCTGAACTTCGCGTGGCCTTCCTCCCAGATCGCGGTGCTCGGTGCGGCCGGCGCGGTGAACATCATCCACCGCCATGACCTGGCCAAGGCCAAAGCCTCCGGACAGGACGTCGATGCGCTGCGGGCCAAGTACATCAAGGAGTACGAGACCAGCACCGTCAACGCGAACCTCTCGCTGGAAATCGGGCAGATCGACGGCATGATCGACCCCGAACAAACCCGTGAAGTGATCGTCGAATCGCTGGCCACGCTTGCTACCAAGCGCCGCATCAAGCGCACCACCAAACACCACGGCAACCAGCCACTTTGATTTTTGAAGACGTCAACCAAAACACAAGTAAGGAAAGTAATGTCCACCTTCTTCCTCAACCGCCTGACCACCGAGCCTCATGCGCTCGCTTTCGCCGGCCAGTCCGCCCCGTGGCCGGTCGCCTTGGCAGACCAGACCACCGATCCCAGTCTTGACGAGGCTCTGCGTGGCCACGTCGCCGCAGCCAACCGACTGCTCGCCCCGGCCGCCGCTGACCTGCTGGCCACCACCGGTCGTCCGGTCGACCTGTTCGGCTTCACCCCGAACCCGGCCCGCCTCAGCGCTGCAGCCGATGCCACCGCATCCGTGGAAGGCGTGGCCCTGACCCAGCTCGGCGCCCTGCTCGACTTGGAACACCTTGGCTACAGTGTGGCCGCCGCCAAGCCGGTTGCCGTGCTCGGCCACTCCCAGGGCGTGCTCGCCGTGCACATGACCCGTGCCATCGAGGCCGCCGGCTCCATCGAAGCCGCCGGCAAGACCCTCGACGAGATTCTGGCCGTCGCCGCCCTGATCGGTGCAGCCGGCACTCGCCGCGTGCGCGAACTGGGCCTGAACCCCAAGTACGGCGAGGCCAGCCCGATGCTCTCCGTCAAGGGTGCCACCCGCGAACAGGTTGAGGCTCTGGTCAAGCGCGTGAACAACGCCCGAGGCCCGATCTCCATCGCCGTCACCAACTCCGACAACCACCACGTGCTTTCCGGCCACCCGGAAGACCTGGCAGCACTCGCCCTCGAAACCGAGCGCGAGCACAAGCACCAGGCCAAGCTGCGTGAACAGAAGCTCCACGGCGGCACTGTGTTCAACCCCACTCTCGAATACCTCGAAGTCACCCTGCCCTTCCATTCTCCGCTCATGGCCGAAGCTGTTGAGCAGACCGTGTCTTGGGCTGGCGCCTGCGGCTTTGACCAGGATCGCACCCGCGCACTCGCTGAGGAAGTGCTGCTCAACCATGTGGACTGGAATGCCCGCGTCAAGGCGCTGTTCAACGCCGCCGACCCGGCCAAGCTGTGGATTGTGGACCTCGGCCCTGGCAACACGCTTGGCAAGCTGATCGGCAACGTGGTGCAGGGCACCGGCATCGGCGTGGTCGAAGCCACCACGCTGTCCGAACGCTCCGCTCTCTCCACCTTGGAAAGCGAGCCCGAGCGCACCCAGAACTGGAAGGCACTCGCGCCGCGCGTCATCGAGACCCCGGCCGGCGCCAAGCTGGTCACCAAGTTCTCCAAGCTCACCGGCAAGCCGCCGGTGCTGCTGCCCGGCATGACCCCCACCACCGTGGAGCCGGAAATCGTGGCCGCAGCCGCCAACGCCGGCTACTGGGCCGAGCTTGCCGGCGGCGGCCAGGTGACCGCCGAAGTGTTCGACCGCCACATCGCCGCCCTCGAAGACGAGCTTGAGGAAGGCCGCACGGTTGAATTCAACGCGATGTTCATGGACCGCTACCTGTGGAACCTGCAGTTCGGCTCCTCCCGCATCGTGCCCAAGAAGCGTGCTTCCGGCGCTCCGATTGACGGCGTGGTCGTTTCCGCCGGCATCCCCGAGCTGGACGAGGCCGTGGAACTCATCAAGAACCTGCAGGCCGATGGTCTGCCGTACGTGAGCTTTAAGCCCGGCACCGTCGACCAGATTCGTCAGGTCGTGCGCATCGCCAAGGCCGTGGCCCCCACCACCATCATGATTCAGGTCGAAGGCGGCGAGGCCGGCGGCCACCACAGCTGGGAAGCGCTGGATGACCTGCTCGCCGCCACCTACGCCGAAGTGCGCGCCTGCGACAACCTCGTGCTGGTCGCCGGCGGCGGCATCGGCACCCCCGAACGCGCGGCCGACTACATCTCCGGCCAGTGGGCCCACGCCTACGGTCTGCCGGACATGCCGGTCGACGGCGTGCTTATCGGCACCGCTGCGATGACCGCCAAGGAAGCCCACACCAGCCCCGAAGTCAAGCAGATGCTCGTCAAGACGCCCGGCATTCCGGCCGACGCCAAGTCCGATGATGTGTTCGCCCCGCAGGCCGCCCACTGGGTGCCTTCCGGCAAGTCGGTCGGTGGCATGTCCTCAGGCCTGAGCCACCTGCATGCCGACATCTACGAGCTTGAGAACGATTCCGCCGAATGCGGCCGCCTGCTTGTGCGCGTGATGAAGTACCCCGAGGAGCTCGACTCCCGCCGTAAGGAAATCATCGAGGCCCTGAGCAAGACCGCCAAGCCCTACTTCGGTGATCTGGCCTCCATGACCTACCTCGAGTGGGCGCAGCGCTTCGCCGAACTCGCCTTCCCGTGGGCCGACCCGACTTACGCCGACCGATTCCAGCACCTGCTGCAGCGCATCGAAGCCCGTGCGAACGACACCGACTCCGGCGAGTTCACCTCCAAGCTGTTCGCCGCCGACGGCGTTTCTGCCGATGAGGCCGCTGCCGCCGGCCTGCTGACCCGCGACGGCATTCTCGCCGATCCGGCCCCCGCGCTGGAAAAGCTCGCTCTGGCCTACCCGCAGACCGCCGAACTCAAGGTGGTCCCGGCCGACGTGGCCTGGTTCCCGGTGCTCGTGCGCGAATACCCCAAGCCCATGCCGTTCGTGCCGGTCATCGACAACGATCTGCTGCGTTGGTGGGGACAGGACCAGCTCTGGCAGTCCGAGGATCAGCGTTATTCCGCCGATTCCGTGCGCGCCATCCCCGGCCCGATTTCCGTGGCCGGCATCACCACCGTGGACGAGCCGATCGCAGACATCCTCGGTCGTTTCGAGAACGCCGCTATCGAGCGCGTGAAGGCCGAGCAGAATGCCTCTGAAAGCAATGACTTCGCTGCTCTCGGCGAGGCCGTTTCTGCCGAGGACTTCATCCGCAAGTCTCCGAACATCTCCTGGGTGGGCCACATCGCCGACAATCCCGCCTACGGCACCGCTCTGGGCGACCAGTACTACGAGATTCGCGCATTTGACGCCGCAGCCGGCAAGTACGATCTGGATATCCACCTCGACACCTACTGGGACAACGACCCGGACGGCGGCACCTCCAAGCACGCCGTGCGCGATATCGTCATCCCGCTCATCGTGGAAGGAACCGAGCTTGGCCGAGTGCCGGTCGTGGATCGCGAGCGTCTGATTCCGGACGTGTACGCAATGCTCGCCGCCACCGCCGGCATTGGCAACACCGCCATCACCGGCGACAAGCTCACCGAGATGCCCACCCTGTCTGTTCCCTCTGACGAGGGAGCTGTCACGGCGAATGCCGTGACTGAGGGAGAGACCGCTCAGAACAGGCCGTTCGGTACCGCCACTGCCACCTACACCTTGTCCGCCAACCTCGGCTTTGACCATGAGGCAGCTACTGGTGCCGCTCTGCCTGCCACATTGCAGCCCAGCCGCATCGCTCCCGACGCACTGGTCGGCCCGGCCTGGCCGGCGATCTACACGGCGCTCGGTTCCGTGTACGTCAAGGGCTACCCGGTTATCGAAGGCCTGCTCAACGCCGTCCACCTCGACCACCTCATCGAACTTGAGGTGAACGAGGAGGATCTGCTCAAGCACACTGGCGAAACCATCACGCTGAAGTCTTGGGCTGAGGACTACTTCGAGTCCGCTTCCGGCCGTGTGGTCACGATTCACGTGACTCATACCGCTGCCGATGGCACGCTGCTCGCCCGCGAAACCGAGCGTTTCGCCATTCGTGGCCGCGTCTACTCTGACGCTCTGCCGGCTGACGCTCCTGAATTCGGCGATGCCGAGCACGCGGAAGTCGCTCCGACGCCGCGCCGCTTGCTGCGCCGTGTGAAGGTCGTCGCTCCGCACGACATGACCGCCTTTGCCCGCACTTCCGGCGACTTCAACCCGATTCACACCTCCACGCGCGGCGCCCGCATCTCCGGTCTGGCCGCCCCGCTTGTGCACGGCATGTGGCTGTCCGCCACCGCCCAGCACGCCGTGCAGGCACTGGACGAGAAGGGCGCCCACTACGAGATCGCCGGCTGGACCTACAACATGTACGGCATGGTCCAGCTCGACGACACCGTCGAGATCTCCGTGGAGCGCGTCGGCAAGGTGCGCCACGGCGGCATGACCCTCGAAGTCACCTGCCGTATCGGCGGCCAGCTAGTCTCCCGCGGTACCGCACTGGTCCGCGCGCCTCGCGCCGCCTTCGTCTACCCCGGCCAGGGCATTCAGAAGCAGGGCATGGTTCTGGACGAGCGCGCCAAGTCCGCCGCCGCCCGCGACGTGTGGGAGCGCGCCGACAAGCTCACCCGCGCCAAGCTCGGCTTCTCGATCCTGGGTCTTGTGCGCGATAACCCGAAGGAGCTCACCGCCAACGGCGTGACCTACCGTCACCCCGAAGGCCTGCTCAACCTGACGCAGTTCACGCAGGTGGCGCTCGCGACGGTTGCTTTTGCCCAGACCGCGCGCCTACGCGAAGCCGGCGCCGACATCTGGCCCGCCTACTTCGCCGGCCACTCGCTCGGCGAGTACAACGCGCTGTCCGCATTCGCCGACGTGATTCCGCTGGAAACCGTACTGGAGCTCGTGTTCCACCGTGGTTCCACCATGCACCACCTCATCGAGCGTGACGCCCAGGGCCGCTCCAACTACCGCATGGGTGCCCTGCGCCCGAACCAGTTCGGTGTGGACGACGCTCACGTCAAGGAATACGTGGAATCCGTGGCCAAGGCCTCTGGCGAGTTCCTGGAGATCGTGAACTACAACCTCGCCGGCCAGCAGTACGCCATCGCTGGCACAATCGCCGGTCTCAAGGCGCTGAAGGCCGATTCCGCCCGTCGCGTGGCCGCATTCGGCGGCAAGCCCGCGTTCATGCTGGTGCCCGGCATTGATGTGCCGTTCCACTCCACCTTGCTGCGCAAGGGCGTGCCGGAATTCCGCGACAAGCTCGACGCGCTGTTGCCCGCTTACATCGACTACCGTGGCCGTCTGGTGGACCGCTACATTCCGAACCTCGTGGCTTCGCCGTTCGAGATGACAAAGGAATTCGCCGCCAAGATCCTCGAAGTCGTGCCTTCCGAGCGTATCAAGGCCGCACTGGACGACCCGGCCGTGTGGGATTCCTACGCCGCCGATGACCAGAAGCTCGGCCGACTGCTGCTCACTGAGTTGCTCTCCTGGCAATTCGCCTCCCCGGTGCGTTGGATCGAAACCCAGGCACTGCTGTTCGGCAAGCGTGAACAGGGCGGCCTCGGCATCGAAGAGTACGTCGAAGTCGGCCTCGGCAACGCCCCGACGCTCGCCAACCTCGGTACCAAGACCCTGCGTCTGCCCGAGTTCGCCGGCAACGACACGGTGGTCTACAACGTCGGCCGCGATGAGGGCCGCGTCTACATGACCGACACCGATTCGCTGGTTCCCGACGACGAGCCGGAAGAGACCGCGGCTCCGGTCGAAACCGCTCCCGCCGGTGGTTCCGCCGTCGCCAAGCTTGGCTCGAGCGCAGCCGCTGACGCAGCGCCGGCTGCTGCCGCTGCTCCCGCACCGGCCGCTCCGGTTTCTGCCGCTCCCGCCGGCGCCCCGTCCGGTGCCGCCGTCGCCGACCTACCCTTCAAAGCCTCCGATGGCATCGGCGTCCTCATGGCATACGCCGCCAAGGTTCGTCTTGACCAGATCGGCAGCAACGACACCACCGATACCTTGACCAACGGCGTTTCCTCTCGCCGTAACCAGCTGCTCATGGACATCAGCTCCGAGCTGGGCGTGGCCAGCATGGACGGTGCCGCCGAGGCGACGCTCGACAAGCTCGCCCAAATCGTCAACAAGGCCGCCCCGAACTACAAGCCGTTCGGTGCCGTGCTCTCCGAGGCACTGCGCGATCGTCTGCGCTCGCTGTTCGGTGCCGCCGGCGTCAAACAGCAGTATATCCGCGACCGTGTGGCCAACGTGTGGCAGCTCGGCGAAGGCTGGGTGGCCAGCGTGCTTGCCGCACTGCTGCTCGATACCCGCGAGGGCTCCAGCTCCCGTGGCGGTGACCTGGCCAAGCTGCCGACCGCTGCCGTGCAGAACAAGCCGGAAGCCGACAAGCTGATCGACGCCGCTGTTGAAGTGGTCGCCCAGCTTAAGGGCGTTGCCGTGGCTCTGCCGTCCGCCGGTGGCGCCGCTGGCGGTGCCGTGGTCGATTCCGCCGCACTCGACGCCTTCGCCGAGAAGGTCACCGGTTCCAACGGCGTGCTTGCCGCCACCGCCCGCTTCGTGCTGAACGAGCTCGGCGTGGCCGCTCCGGCTCCGGAGGAATCCGAGGACGAGAATGCCGTCGTGGTGGCCGCGGTCGAAGCCGAGCTTGGCTCCGACTGGCCCAAGCAGGTCGCTCCACGCTTTGATGCCAACAAGGCCATCCTCTTCGATGACCGTTGGGCCTCCGCCCGCGAAGACCTCGCCCGCGCCTACTACGACAACGACCCCGCCGCTCTGAACGGCAGCTTCATCGGCCTTGGCAAGACCATCGCCGCCGAAGCCCAGTGGTTCGCCGACAAGTCGAACAACGATGAGCTCAAGGCCGCCTTCCAGAAGGCCGCTTCCGAAGCCCTCGAATCCGTTACTTCCGACAAGAACGCCTCCCGCTACGCGAACGACATCGCCATTGTCACCGGTGTGAGCCCGAACTCCATCGCCGCTCAGGTGGTCGAAGGCCTGCTTGCAGGCGGCGCCACCGTGGTGGCCACCTCACACAGCTTCAAGCCGTCCATCAAGGCTTGGGCGAAGCAGGCGTACCGCGAGCACGCCACCGGCAACGCCAAGCTGTGGCTGGTTCCGGCCAACCTCTCCAGCTATCGCGACGTTGACGCGCTGGTTGACTGGGTGGGCCACGAGCAGAAGAAGACCTCTGGTGCCACCACCATGATCTTGAAGCCCGCGTGGGAGCCGACTCTGTTCTTCCCGTTCGCCGCACCGCCGGTTCACGGCACGCTTGCCGACTCCGGCGATCTGTTCGAGTCGCAGGCCCGACTGATGCTGTGGGGCGTGGAACGCGCCATCGCCGGCTTCAGCCACATCGGTGCCGACGCCAACGTGCAGCACAAGCTGCATGTGGTGCTGCCCGGTTCCCCGAACCGCGGCGTGTTCGGCGGCGACGGTGCCTACGGCGAGGTCAAGAGCGCCTTCGACGCCATCGTCAACCGCGCCCGCGCCGAAAAGGTGTGGTCGAGCCGCGTCACTTTCGCTCACCCGAAGATTGGCTGGGTGCGTGGCACCGGCCTTATGGGCGGCAACGACCCGCTGGTCGCCGTCGTCGAGCGCCACGGCATTCACACCTACTCCACCGCGCAGATTGCGGCCAAACTGCTCGACCTGTGCACCGCCGAATCGCGCGAGCAGGCCCTCAAGGCTCCGCTCGACGTGGATCTGACCGGTGGCCTCGGCTCCGAGCCCATCGACATCAAGGCGTTGCGCGCGGAGGCCATGGCCGATGCGGAGAAGGAAGCTTCCTCTGAGAAGGCTGCGATTGAGGGAGAGAAGCCGGAGGGCGGCGCCGCAGGCTCCACTCTCAAGGCTCTGCCCACCCCAATTGTCACCAAGCAGGCCCCGGTCGACCTTGCCGATTGGCAGAACGTCACCGCCCGCCCGGAGGACGAAATCGTCATCGTCTCCGTCGGTGAGCTGGGCCCGTGGGGTTCCGGTCGTACGCGCGCCCAGGCCGAGCTCGGCATCCACTCGGACGGCACCGTTGATCTGTCTGCCGGCGCAGTGCTCGAACTTGCGTGGAACATGGGTCTGCTGACTTGGGTCGACAGCCCGAAGCCCGGCTGGTACGACACCGACGGCAACCTGGTGCCCGAAGAGGACATCGCCGAGCGCTACCACGATGAGGTCGTGGCTCGCTCCGGTATCCGTCCGTTCGAGGAGGGCATGGGCGACGACTACAAGGACGGTGCTGACGAAGAGGAAGCCGAGGTCTTCCTCGACCACGACGTCACCTTCTCCGTGCCGACCCGCGATGTCGCCGCCGAATACGTCAAGCTGGACGAGGCGCACACCACCATCGCCCCGGATGAGGAATCCGGCGAATGGAACGTGACCCGCCACGCCGGCTCGATGATCCGCGTGCCGCGCCGCGCCACCATGACCCGCACGGTCGGCGGCCAGTTCCCGAAGGGCTTCGACCCGACCCGTTGGGGCATTCCCGCTTCGATGGTCGGCGATGTCGACAAGATCGCCCTGTGGAACATCGTCACCACCGTGGACGCCTATCTGGGCGCCGGCTTCACCCCGGCCGAAATCCTCGAGTCCATCCACCCCTCGCTGGTGGCTTCGACCCAGGGCACTGGCTTCGGCGGCATGATGTCGATGCGCAAGCTGTACCTCGACCGCTTCCTCAATCACGAGATTCCGACCGACATCCTGCAGGAGGCCCTGCCGAATGTGGTCGCGGCTCACGTGATGCAGTCCTACATCGGCGGTTACGGCAACATGATCCAGCCGGTCTCCGCCTGCGCCACCGCAGCCGTCTCCCTTGAAGAGGGCGTTGACAAGATCGCCCTCGGCAAGGCCGACTTCGTGGTCACCGGTGCGATCGACGACATCGGCGTGGAATCCGTGATCGGCTTCGGCAACATGAACGCCACTGCCAACTCGGAGGAAATGTACGGCAAGGGCATCGACGCGCGCTTCTTCAGCCGTGCGAACGATCGTCGCCGTGGCGGCTTCCTGGAATCCCAGGGTGGCGGCACGATCCTTGTGACCCGTGGTGACATCGCCGAGAAGCTCGGCCTGCCGGTTGCGGCCGTGGTCGGCTTCATCCACTCCTACGCGGATGGTGCCCACACCTCGATCCCGGCCCCGGGTCTCGGCGCCCTGGCTGCCGGCATGGGCGGCAAGGACTCCAAGCTCGTGCGCGATCTGGCCAAGCTCGGTGTTTCGGCCGATGACATCGCCGTGGTCTCCAAGCACGACACGTCCACCAACGCCAACGACCCGAACGAGTCCGAGTTGCACAACACGTTGGCTCACGCCATCGGTCGTACCGACGGCAACCCGCTGTTCGTGATCTCCCAGAAGACGCTCACCGGCCACGCCAAGGGCGGTGCCTGCATCTTCCAGGTCAATGGCCTGACGCAGCTGTTCAAGTCCGGCGTGATTCCGGCGAACGTGTCGCTCGACTGCGTGGATCCGAAACTCCAGCGCGACGACCACATGGTCTGGATCAGAAAGCCCCTGCGCATCGGCGGCGGCGAGGACGAGTTCGGTCGTGAGACCGCTGGTCGCCCGGTCAAGGCCGGTCTGGCCACCTCGCTCGGCTTCGGACACGTCTCCGGCTTCGTGGCGCTGGTTCACCCCGGTGCCTTCGAGGCCGCCGTGGCCAAGGCCGATGGCGAGGCCGCGCTGGAAGCCTGGCGTGAGCGTGCCAACGCGCGCTTGGCTGCAGGCCAGCGTCACCTCGAGGAAGGCATGATGGGTCGCGCCGCGCTCTACGAGCCGATTGATAACCGTCGCTTCCACGAGGATCACCGCGGTTACGACCACCACGAGGTCGAAAAGGCCATGCTCCTCAACCCGGACGCCCGTCTCGGTGCCGACGGCTACTACGAGGCCTGATATCCCCTGGCTCCCCTCGGTTGAGGGGAGCTGCCTCGCAAATTTTTCTCACTGACACAGCCTCAGTGAGAAAAAATTAACAAAGTGCGAGAAGCCCCTCCGTGAAGGAGGGGCTTCTCGCACTTCAAGGGGCGGATTTGACATTCGCCGGAAGCCTACTTCCGTTTCAAGGGGTTGTTGCCCAAGTAGACAAGGCGCAAAAACGGCGGAATGGCGTTGACGTTATGCCATTGATACTCGTGGTGCATAGGATGATCAGCCCCTTGAAACGGAGATAGACCTTCGGAACGGTTCAAATCAGCCCCTCGAAATGGAATTAGACCTTCGGAACGGTTCGCATCCGCCTCTCGAAATGGAGATAGATATTTTCAGACCTCTAAATCAGCTTTCCAAAGAAGGAGTATGCCTATTTTTGGTGGTAGGTGAGTGGCTTTCGGCTTTGAAAGGGATACATTCACCTGGTTACAGAATGTCATCTGCTTTCAAAGGAGTACCTAGACTGCGAGACCGCGAGTATCTTCGTTGGAATATCAACGCTCATACTTGCGATATCAGAGTTTCAATACCCCTTTGAAGGCAGATAGCTTTCTGCAAAGTCTCAAATGTACCTCTTTGAACGAAGATGGGCATGTGTCCAGTCGCTTGATCAGGCTGAGATGCCTCTCACTAAAGAAAAACTCGCAATTTCACGTCGTGATTGGGCGTCACTGTCTCGGAGGGTATTGATTATCGCATGAGCTAACCCTTGGCGGCGGTGACATTGCCGCCATTGAATCTATGCGTAATCGATGACGTATAAGAAATCCCTCCGGTCAGAGGAACCGGAGGGATTTTACGTTCTGAAAGATTATTGGGCTCGGCTATTGCGAGTATGAACTACTCTGCAACGAGCGCGAGGAAGGCGTCAGCCTCGGCAGCCAGACGCGCCTCGTCTTCATCGGACAGGGTGAGCTTGTCGGTGTCCCCCAAGCCTCGGGAGCCAGAGCCACTCCGACCTGCTTGTCGGTGGGCAGCAGTTCGGTCTTGCCAAAGCCCAGCACCTCGTTGAGCTTGGCGAGCGTGCCGGCGCCGGCGGACTGACCGGCGGCAGCGGACAGGGCGACCTTCTTGCCGACCATCACGGAAGCGGACTCGGCCGGGAACGGCTCCAGCGGGCGGGGACAGCCAGTCGAGCAGGTTCTTGAGCACGCCCGGGTAGCTGTAGTTGTATTCGGGGGAGAAGATCCACACGCCGTCGGCCTCAACCACGGCCTTGCGGGCGGCGGCTACGGCTGCCGGCGGGTTTGCATTGGTTGTTGGTAACGCTCTCATTGTGCAGTTGCCACGCTGACAACCACTTCGCCTTAAGCGAAGAATCGGTGGTTGCGGGCGTGGAACACGCTCATTACTCAGTAAATCGTGGCCAACGTCGCATTTGGCCACTTGTTTGCGTGCAGCGGCATCGCCAACAGCACGTATTACGCCGGCATCGATTTGGGCATGTCATTGGGGCCGATTGTTGGCGGACTGCTGTACGGCAATGCGCCGATCCAATGGTTCTATCTGTTGTCCATGCTGACCATGCCCGCCGCATGGCTGCTGTATGCGGCTACGGCGAACTACGTTCATGGGCGGACTCGGTGATTGGCCGCAAAGCCCGAAAACCCGCGGGACACGCAGGGCAGGTGCATTTCTCCAACGGAGCGCGTATCTTTAACATCTGTTGCCTGTAAGGGTGACGAATGCGGACATAGCTTAGTTGGTAAAGCGCAACCTTGCCAAGGTTGAGACCGCGGGTTCGAGTCCCGTTGTCCGCTCTCGAAAGGCCAATTAATCGCGATTGATTCGGCTGGAGAATGACCCGGGCGGTTGGCGCAGTGGTAGCGCACTTCCCTGACACGGAAGGGGTCACAAGTTCGAATCTTGTATCGCCCACTTGATGGATTGCCGGCAGGTGACTGCCGGTTTTTTCATCACTGCCTCGGGCGATTGGCGCAGCGGCTAGCGCACTTCGTTCACACCGAAGGGGTCGTAGGTTCGATTCCTACATCGCCCACCTGAGATTCGCGCTCGCTAGCTATATGCTGCGAGCGTTTTTCTTCCCCTCGGGCATTCGGTCCCTCAACGTATGATTTCCTGGACTATTTTCGGCGATGTCTGGAAGAACGTACGCTGAGTTTTTTGTTGTGCTCATTTGCCCATTTGGCCCATTTGCCGGACGCCTATGTCTGCATTAGTGGCGCTACCGGTGTTGCGCTCCCGCAATCGGAGTCATGTTGGCTCACGCAATTAGCGAGAGACGCGATTTTGTGTGAGGCCCCCAATCGAAAGGGATATCGGCAATGAGTAATCTTGCCTCGTTCTGCGCGCGACACTCGCAACAAACCATGCAATTGCCGGGCGGCGCGGAATTCTCATATCGGTACTATCGCAATCCCGTCGCCCGCGCTACGGTTGTGCTGTTGCCAGGTGGCATCGGGCTGCCCGACCTGTTCTATCTGTATTTCGAGCGATTCGCTGAGCATTATTCGGTCATTACGTTTGATTATCAGGAGCAGTTCACCACGAACGCCGAGCTTGCGCGGGCCGTCGCTAGCCTGCTGGACGGGTTGGATGAGCATGTGTGGCTGGTTGGGCAGTCGCTGGGTGGCGTGATCGCGCAAATCGTGGCGAAGTTCCATCCCGAACGCATCGAGGGACTGGTGCTGTCCAATACGTGTTCGCTGGCTCGGGATATGGGTCAAGAGGCTCGCGACGAATTGATGGGCATGGTTGAGAATCAACGCACGTGGAAGCGGCGGCTTCAGCTGATACCAATGCCAGTTTTTCGGCGGCTGATGGCGTGGGCTGTGATGCGTAAGACGCGGGACTTGTCTGCCGAAGAGCGGCGATTGATGCAGAATCTGTGCGATGCTCTGCAGCAGTGCTGAACAAGCAGTACCAGCGGCACATGTGGGACTGTTCGATAGCCTGAAAAATTCTGCCGCAGACAATCTAGGCAATGTGCTTGGCGGGGATTTCAATCTCGGTTCGATTGGTGATTTGCCGGCGGTAATCGGTGAGCATTTCAATGCCGATCAGTTGGGTGAAATCAACAGGTCGTTGGCGACCATTTGAACGCCGACCGACTTGACGAGCTGCAGGCGCTGGCGGAGGAAAACATCTCCGCCGACCAGATCAGTCAGGTCGCTGGCGCAATTCAGGAGCAGGGTGCCAATCTGGACCTCGGATCCATTGCCGAACAAGCAGGACTGCCCGCTGACATCATCAGCCAGATTTCCGGACTATTGGGCAAGTAGTCGCCTTAAGCTTTAACGCTGACGGTGTTGTCTCGGCTATTGCGTGTTTTGCGGTCGCTCAGCAAATCATATGGGTCGTAGGTAACCGATTGCGAGCGCTGCTGTACACAGATGTGTGCGTGGGTCGAAGCGGATTCGTGGTGGCAGGTGAGACAAGCTGCCCTCGCATGGCTGGAAAAGCTTCGGTCTCGTGGAGTGCGATGTTAAAGCTGCTCAGGTCAACGGAATGGCGGAATTCCGCCGATGCAACTTGTGGTTGCGCTCGAATAACCGGCGATTGCAACCCAAAGATGGTGGCGGGTGACATGGACGGCATGCCATAGTGAGCCCATCGGCCGAACATGACATGATAAAGATTACGTATGAAGGGACATTCCAATGAGTTTTCGCGCTAACCTGCAGTACCTACGTGCGCAACGCAACCTGACCCAGGAACGATTGGCCATGTTGCTTGGCGTCTCGCGTCAGGCCATTTCGAAATGGGAATCCGAAAAGGCCTATCCCGAGATGGACAAGCTGCTTATGATCTGCGACCTGTTCGGCTGCACGCTTGATGATCTGGTACTTGGCGATGTGAGTCGGCCTGCCGCGTCGGCTTCTGCGGCCGGTTCGTCGAATGTTGACTCCTCGGCTGAGGCGGCATCGCCTTTAGCCGCTTCTTCCAAAACGGCGGGCATAATCGCTCCTATCGCGGAGCTTGCGCAGGATATCACTGGCTATGATGAACATCGCCGCCGATTCGCGCTGCTGATTGCCGGCGGTGTCGCGGCGATTATCGCCGGGGTTGGCATCGGCAACCTGTTCGATTCCAGCAATTCCATTCTCGGAGCGACGCCGCTCAACGATTTTCTGACGTTTCTGTGCGTCTGTGTGGGTGTGATTGCGGGGCTGGCGATGCTGATTCCAGGAGGTCTGTCGCGTACTGACTTCAAACGGCGTCACCCATACGTAGAAGATTTCTACACCGGGGAGGACCGCAGCCGAGAATTGCGGCTGCTGGTAATCGGCATCGTCGGTGGCATCTCGGCTATTCTGATTGGCATTGCGGTGACGGTGTATGCCGATGACATGCTCGGCGTCTCCGATGGCTGGCCCAACGCAATTTTTCTGCTGCTCTGTGCGTCCGGTGTTTTCGGGTTTGTCTACTGCGGCATGAGATACAGTCTGCTCAATATCAACGCATACAACAAAGCGGCCGAGGACGACCGCAAGGAGCATGCGGGCGAGCAGGATTTCTACGCCAAACTGACCGGCGCGGTATGCGGCATCATCATGATGATAGCCACGCTGATTGGCCTGTGCTTGCTGTTCCTGAGCCCAGCTGCTCTGCGCGGTGATTGGTCGACCGGCGTTACAAGCATGTTCTGGGTCGCATGGCCTATCGGCGGCGTGCTGTGCGGAATCGCGGCCACCGCCATCCAACTGTTCAAGGATTATCGCGAGCGCTGATTGCGCGTCGCAAATTAGTTAGTTTCGCGTCGGGTCTTTCTGCAGCAGCAGGAAGACCAGCGCCGCGACGAGCAGGACGGCGATGGAAAGCACGCCGAACGAGGCGTTGCCGGTCAGGGACGTGGTGGTGGCTACCAGGAAGGTGCCGATGATTGAGGCGGTCTTAGGGAAGAAACAATAGTGAGACCGGGGAACCCTCGAAATCATTGGGGAATCATGGTGGCGATGCATGCGATTAACACATGTTGTTAACACAGATGTGGAATGAGGAAGCGCGTGAGGCTCGTGGTCTGCGACGCATGAGTGTGACCGTGAGCTCCCCAGCTGATGAGCGCAAAGGCAGAGATTGGTTTCACGCGGGATTGTCCCGATGTCAAGGTCATGATGCAAAAGCGTTAAGCATCCTACGGATTATATTGAGAAAAGAAGTCATTAGTAATACAATTGGCTTTGGAAAGGATTCATTATGAGCACTACCACTGTTCGCATGGATGATGATCTCAAAGCTGAAGTGAACGCCATTCTTGATTCCATGGGATTGAATTTCAATACGTTCGTGAATATGGCCAGCGTGCAGTTGGTGTCGCAGCGTCGTATTCCGTTCGAGGTGAAGGCGCCTGAACCCGTGCTGCCTCGCGCGGGACGTGTTGCCGCCAATGGAGTTACGTACCGTGGGGTCGACGAACAGGGATATCCGGTGGTCGAAGTGCCGAACGCCATGGTGTTGAATCCAAGCCGGGGCGCCGATGGTGTTGCCGTACTGCCCAAGGCGTGGCGCGATGGCGAATGATCATGATATTCGGAATTGATGCCGGTTCCGGAGCAATTGCATGTCTTCGACGTGTATCGCATGCAGGTGCGGTTCGAGGATGATCCGACGAAATCACGCAACCATTACGTGGCCGCCATCGTCATACAAGCCGACGACGACGGTGGAGTGGCTGTGAAACTGACCAGCAATCCAACTTGGCAGGGGGCGGGCGATGTGCAACTGCCCGAGTATGAGCATGCCGGGCTTACCCGTCTGACGACCGCTCGCTGCGCGCAGCTGGTGCGGTTCCTCCGGTCGGATCTACAGGGATTCACCGGTAGATTGAGTCGGAATGATGCCATACGTGTGGCCAATGCGGTCGGCGAGGTAAAGCCTGAAGAACAGGTGTGGCTGTAATGCTGTTCTGCCGTCTAACTGGTTCGGGGTGCTCACTGTGAACCAGTGCGCAATTGCGATGGTCGGATGTCTTTCTACAGTCTGCTTATATGTGAAGGTTTTGTGGTCGACGTTGCGTCATATGTTGCTTGTGACGTTGCGTAATGCGGCATCCTTGCAGTCGGGTATCGCCGAGCAGAAGCAACGTCTTGATGACTGCTTGCAGCTGCGCAAAGCACTGACGGTCTCGGCGTCTGACTTCGTATCGTCAACATTAACCGACATGGCAACCGTTATGAACACCACAACCACTCATTCCCTGCGCACCACATATTTGGTCATGCTGGCAATCGCATTGCCCGCGACTTTGTTGCAAATTGCATGCCTCGTCATCGGTGTGATGACAGACGTATGGTGGCCGCTGCCGGTCGCCGTTCTGCTGGCGATTGCGCTCGCTGTTGCGGCGACGAAGTACTATCGCTCCCGCGTGCAGTACCTATGTCCGGCTTGCCATGAGACCTTCCAGCCGGGTATGCGAGAGTTCGTATTCGCCGCACACACGCCCAAGACACGCAAGCTTACCTGCCCGCATTGCGGTCACAGGGGGCACTGCATGGAACTCAGCATCTGAAAGTTTCTGATTATAGCGTTCGATTTACCAACGGTAGTTGTCGCAGAATTTGCAACAACTACCACCCTGTCAAAATATGTGCGTTGTGCAGGGCTAAATTGTTTCAGGTCGCGGCTCGGGCGGTAGGGTCTGCTGTTTTATTGCTGCTTCGGCGTTCCTGTTGCTGATTGATGGGTGACATTACGCTTGCGTTGGGTCCTTCTGCAGGCAGAGGAACACGAACGCCAACACCAGCAGGATGGCGATGGAAAGCACGCCGAGGGAGGCGTTGCCGGTGATCGACGTGGTGGTGGCCACGAGGAACGTGCCCAGGATGCTCGCGGTTTTGCCGAAGATATCGTAGAAGCCGTAGTACTCGTTGGCGTGATCCTTGGGAATGATCTTGCCGTAGTACGAGCGGGAGAGCGCTTGGATGCCGCCCTGGAACATGCCGACCAGAATCGCCAGAATCCAGAACTCCGCGGCCGACTTCAGAAAGAACGCGGCAAAGAACACGATGCACATGTATGCCACGACTGCGGCCGTGATCATCGTCTTGCTGCCGAACCGGCCGGACAGTCGGCCGTACAGAATCGCGCAGGGGAAGGCCACGAACTGCGTGACCAGCAGTGCCACCACCAGCTGGGTGGAGTCGATGCCAAGCTCGGCACCGTAGGAGGTACTCATCGAAATCACCGTGTTCACGGCGTCGATGTAGAAGAAGAACGCGATCATGAACATCCACAACGGCTTGTTCTTCACGATTTTGCCGAATGTGCCCGCCAGCTCGCTGAACGTGCCGCGCACGGCCGAGCCCAGCTGGTCACGGGTGGCGCGATAGTGCACTTGGCGGTAGCTGGTAAGCAGCGGGATGGTGAATGCCACCCACCAGATGGCGGTGATGATGAATGAGGCGCGCGTGCAAGCCACCGTGGACCAGCCGAAGAGCGACGGGCCGCCGAAGATCAGCGCGATGCAGAAGATGAACGGCACGGTGGAGCCGATGTAGCCCCAGCCGTAGCCGTGCGAGGAGACCTTGTCCATGCGCTCGTTCGAGGTGGTGTCGATAAGCATCGAATCATAGAACGTCAGCGAGCCGTTCAGGCCGATGGTCGCCAGAATGTAGACGATGAGGAACGGCAGCCAGGTCAGCGGTAGGGCCATCGCGCAGCAGGTAACCACTCCGGTGCCGAAGAAACCGAGGAAGAACTTGATTTTCATGCCTTGCACGTCGGCGATGGAACCGAGCAGCGGCATAAGCAGTGCGATGACCAGCGATGCGATGGTTTGCGCATAACCCCAGGCGGACACGATGTTGCCGTCCGCCGGCATGAGTGATTTGGCGTAGATGGGGATGACTGCAGTGGAGAGCAGCACGAATGCCGAGTTGCCGACATCGTAGACGATCCACTTCTTCTCGCGGGCGGTCAACTTGCCGTTTGGCGGCACGGTGGATTGGCTCTCGGCCCCGGTGGGCTCGTGGATATTCGTGGAATTGGTCATGTCACTCCTCGGCAGTATTCAACTCAATCTATCGTAGGAGTGCTCAAAGCGGTAGAGGGCCCATTCAGCTGAACGGTACGTGAATAATGCTGGGCAAGGCCCGTACGAAAAACTCCCCTCAGCCGCAGGTGACTGAGGGGAGCCAGAGAAACACTATTCTCCAATCAGTGCAATGGCCTCATCATAATCAGGGCACTGCGGCACACCGTTGACGCTGTGCTGAATGGCAATTGAAGCCGCTGCGTTCGCGATTTTGACCGATTCGGCCAAGCTATGGCCCTCCGCCAACATCGCACACATCACACCGGTATGGCAGCCGCCGGCCGATCGAGTATGAATGGCCTTGGTGGGGTAGCCTTCAATGTGTGTCGTCTCGCCGCCCGGCTCGCGTATCCAGGCGCCGCGAGCGCCGACGCGCACCACCAATGGCGCGCGCAACGTGGCGCCCAGACCATCGCACAACTGATGCATGAAATCGTCAAGACCGCCGCCGATGGTCACCTTGCTGTCGTCGATCGGAGCGCCCAAGCGCTCGGCCAACGTCATGGCTTCCTGACGGTTGCAGGACCAGACTGGGCGCGCAAGCACCAGATCTTCGAGCATGTGGTCATTGACCAGGCGCAGCGTATTGGTGGGGTTGATGACCAGCGTGTAATCGCGCTTGGCGGGATCGGTGCCGGCCTTCAGCAGGAATCCGTCCACGCCGGTGGCTGTGTGGTCCATCAGCGTGTTGCCGCTGATATGTACCACGTCCTTAGCCTGCGGCTCGAGTGTGCTGAACGTATCGGCGTCACCGTGCGCTTCGGCGCCATAGGAGGCGATGAAGGTCTTCTTCGGGGAACCGGAGGTCAGCACCACACGGAAGCCGGAATCCTCATCAAGTCGATCCTGACCGATATGCGTGATGCCGTTGTCTTGGAACGACTGACGAATGAAGTGCGCCCACAGGCCGTTGCCCAAAATGCCGGCATGCTCGGTCGGCACACCCATGCGGCTGGCCGCTTGCAGCACTCGGTAGCTGCCTCCGATGGTGGGCTTCGGATGGTCGGCCACAGCGAATCCGCCCTGTTCCGGTATCTCGTCCACATCCAGCATGATGTCTACCCACACTTGGCCCAACGAGATCACGCTTGGCTCATGAGTGCCGATGCCTCGCCTGAGATTCAACATGACAACCTCCTTCGTTGTGAGTTGCGGTCGTAGTCGTAGCAATGGCAATGCGTATGCCGCGAATACGGGGAACCCCCTTCGTTCCCGTGCCATCTCTTATACCGAAATTATATGGGAGTTTGCTGGATGGGGAATAGACAAGGTGGCGTGTTGTATTGGATAATATGACTGTTCTGCCGGCGATTCGCGGACGGCGTAGCGCGCGGGATGGCGGCGAATAGAGGCTTCATACGAGCCTGATACAGAGCTTGCCGCGATGATGAGTCGGGCTATGATACACGCAAGAGTTGCGGTTGTCGGTATTGAGCTATATATTTGTGAAGTTGTGTGTTCGGCCTGCCGGGTAAAACCAGCGACCGGATACGTGAAAGACTTGACACATCAAGGTTTAAGGGAGTCCATCATGGCAGCTCGTTGCGCAGTGTGCGGCAAGGGACCGCAGACCGGTTTCACCGTTTCCCATTCGCACCGTCGTACCAAGCGTAGCTTCCGCCCGAACCTGCAGTCCGTGCGCACCACGATCGACGGCGAGAACACTCGCCTGCGCGTGTGCGGCAAATGCCTCAAGGCCGGCAAGGTTCAGCGCGTGGCCGCGTGAATCGCGTACTAACGTACTAACGTCTGCAAAACCCGCTTGAGCTTCGGCTCGGCGGGTTTTTGTTGTAGGTGATGCCGTTCGAGGGCTTACGGATAGAATGGAGCGCTATGAGTATCACCATGGACACCGCACTCGCTTCGTTGGTTCCTAACAAGCGCCGCGTGTCCGCGCTCAAATCGCTGGGCGTCACCACTGTGGGTGAAGCGCTCACCTATTATCCTTTCCGCGTCACTGAGCCTGTGCCGCTGCGCACGATTCGCGAGGCTGTTCCCGGCCAGACTATGGCATTCGCTGCCACCATACGGGATATGCGCGTAATACCAATGAACGCTCGCCGGGGTTATCGTCTTGAGGCCACGGTCGATGATGCTGCCTTCGCCCGGTCGCGCAATATGGCTGGCGGTCTTGCCCGGCTCACATTCTTCTCCTATCGCAAATCGTACGTCGATTGGGTGAGCACGCGATTGCGTGCTGGCACGACCGTGGTGGTCTCCGGTATGCCCAGCGAATATATGGGGCAGCTGCAGTTCACCCATCCGGACTTGCTCACCGTTGCACCTGCTGCATCCGGCACAGTGGCAGTGACCGGGAGAGGAGATCCCCCAACCGCATCGACTGCACGGGCAGGTGGTGGCGCCCCATACGCTGGCGCTTCATCTCAGTCCGCTCCGACGCTCAAATACGATGCCGATACCGTGCCCGATGCCCTGACTCGCGTCTGCCGTCCCCGGCCGATCTACCACGCCAGCTCACGCATCTCGTCCGAACATATTCACGAGACGATTCTGGGACTGCTGTGGATGATGGGTGCGCGCACATCATCTGTGCCTGAAAGCCAAAGCATGCCCGCCGAGCTCGTCGCGCCCTCCATCGACAACATCGCGGTGCAGGACGGCGAGGAATCCGAGTCCAAGGCTGCCACACTCGCCCAGTCCATCCCGGATATTCTGCCTAAATCCATACGCGCGGCCAAGGGCCTGCTTCACAGGGCGGAGGCGTTCTTGGCCATTCATGACCCGGACTCCACCGTGCGATTCAAAGAGGCCATTGAGACGTTGCGCTACGAGGAGGCGTTCGTCTCTCAGGCCTCGCTACTGAAGGCCCGCCAACATGCTCATAAGTCGTCTGCTCATCCGTGCCTGTTGAACGGCGATAATGAAACCGGCGCAGCCAGCACGATGGACGTAACTAATTTGCGTGATCGGTTCATCGCATCCTTGCCATTTGAACTGACTGCTGGTCAGCATCAGGTAGTTGAAGATATCGCCGCTGACTTGGCTCGTGACTGGCCTATGCAACGCCTGTTGCAGGGTGAAGTCGGATCCGGCAAAACCGTGGTGGCGCTCGCCGCCATGCTGCAAGTGGTCGGCGCGGGGTATCAGGCGGTGTTTGTGGCTCCTACTCAGGTGCTCGCCGAACAGCATTTTGAGACTATTGGCAAGATGGTCGCCGACCTCAATGTTCCTGTCACGTTGCTAACGGGCGGCATGAAACTCGCAGCCCGGCGTAAGGCTCTTGCTGCTGCGGCCAGTGGCGAGCCGGGCATTATCGTGGCTACGCATGCGGCGTTCTCCAAGACGTTCCAAGCACCACATCTGGCTTTGGTGGTCATTGATGAGCAGCACCGATTCGGTGTGAAACAGCGCGAAAGTCTCAATGCCAAAACCGATGACGGCACCACGCCGCATCTGCTGGTGATGACCGCAACGCCTATTCCGCGCACCGCCGCCATGACTTGGTTCGGCGATCTTGATATTTCCTGGCTCACTGAGCTGCCTGGTGGCCGCAAACCGATTCGTACGGTGGTGGTTAACGAAGCTGACGCGGGCACGATGGGGCGTATGTTCGCGCATATCCGTGCGCGTGTAGATGCAGGGGAGCGGGCCTATATCGTCTGCCCGCGCATCGATACGGATGATGAAGATGACGGCGGCGTGTCGGCAGCGGATTCCGCGCGGCGCTCGCGAGGGCTTTCAGCGGGTTCAAGCGGGCGATCCAGTCGGGCGGCTTCTTCGCGGACATCCCGCGCATCGGCCGATGACATTGGCATTGATGATCCGTATGAGACTTTCGACGACAATGGTGAGACGGTAGTCCGCCCGCCGTTACACTCGGTAGCCGAAATCGCGGATCGATTGCAGAAGCTCCCGCAGTTTGCCGGCATCCGTTTCGTCACATTGACCGGTCGAGACAAGGATGATGTCAAAACCCAAGTCATGGCCGACTTCGCCAGCGGCGAGACCCCGATTCTGGTTTCGACCACGGTGATCGAGGTAGGCGTGGACGTCAAGCAGGCCAGCTGCATAGTTATTTTCGATGCCGACCGGTACGGCTTGTCCCAGTTGCACCAACTGCGTGGTCGTGTGGGGCGCGGTGGCACCAATTCGTGGGCATTCCTCATCTCCCGTGCCGAGCCGGGCTCGCCCGCCGAACAACGACTCGATGTCATCCACAATTCGCTTGATGGGGCCGAAATCGCACAGGCCGATTTGGAATTCCGCGGTGCCGGCGACGTGTTGGGAGATGCCCAATCCGGTGGCAAGTCCAGTCTGAAGCTGTTGCGCGTGGTCAAGGACGCCGACATGATCGCCGACGCTCGTACCCGTGCCGAGCAGCTGCTCGAAGCCGACCCCGAACTGGCCGGCGAAGTCCAGCTTGCCGGAGCGGTCCTCGACTTCACCCGAGGCAACGAGACGTTTTTGACTTCCAGCTGAGGCCTTCTCGGTTTCGAGGGGCAGATACACCGGTTGCCCGGAAGTCTATCTCCGTTTCAAGGGGCTGGTGGCTGAGTAGACATGGACACAAAACGGCGGAATGATGTTATCGTTAGACCGTTTATACTCGATGTTTCGTGCTTGAGGAGCCCCTTGAAACGGAGATAGACCTCCTGAAATGCCCCAATCAGCCCCTCGAAGGCCAGATTGACGATTGTTGTGCCTTGATTGCCTCAATTATGAGAGATCCGCGGGGAAGCCGGCCGTCAGTCAGAATATTGCAAAGGCCGTATTAACGAGTTCGATGGTTCCGAGCAGCCGCTAGGCTGGTAGACATGCGCGTTATTTCTGGACGATTCAAGGGTGCGGCACTCGCCACCCCGAAAACCGGCACCCGGCCCACCACGGATCGCACCAAAGAGGCGATTTTCTCCCATCTTGATTCATGGGGTGTGCTGGACGACGCCCGTGTGCTGGATTTGTTCGCCGGTACGGGCGCACTGGGCATCGAGGCATTGAGCCGCGGCGCACGTGAACTGGTAGCCGTGGAAAGTTCCCGACCTGCGGCGGCGCTTATCGCCAAGACGTTCGCGCAACTGCAGAAAAACCGTTCTTGGGACGCCTCGCTGAAAGCCCGTGTGCTCACTAAAAAGGCCGAGCAGGTGACTGGCGGTTTTGGCGAGCCGTTCGATGTGATTTTTATCGACCCGCCCTACGCTTACGGAACCGACGAATGCAACCAGCTTCTGGCCGACTTGGCGGCGGGCAGCGCCACTAACACCAACACGGTGATTATGCTCGAACGTTCGGTGCGATCGGAGGATCCGCAGGCCCCTGAGGGTTGGAAAATCACCGAAAGTCGCAACTACGGCGAAACCGCTGTGTTCTATATTGAGGCGATTGAGCCGGAAGCGTAGCCTACTCCAACTTGCGCGGGTGGGCGGCGGAGACCTCCCAACCCAAAGCCATCAGGGTCTTGCGGTCGGCCTTATCCAACGCCTTGCAATCCAGCGCCGCAATCAAATCCGGGCGAATCTCGGCGGTGCGGGCCAGCGCCTCATCGCGGCGGTAGCGATTCACCTTGCCATGATCTCCGGAAAGCAGCACATTCGGTACGGCGATATCGCGCCATACGGCCGGCTTGGTGTACTGATGGTGTTCCAACAGCGCACCCTCGCCGGTGTAGGACTCTTCGACAATGGAATCCGGGTTGCCCATGAAGCCCGGCATAAGGCGGGTAATGGCCTCCAACATCACCGAAACCGCTACTTCGCCGCCGTTGAGCACATAATCGCCAATGGAATACTCGCGCACATCGACGCCCTGCGAACGGTAGTAGTCGGGAATGCGCGCGTCGTACCCCTCGTACCGGCCGCAGCCGAACAGTAGATGCTTGGCATGACTGAGTTCCGTGGCGTCGCGCTGAGTGAACAGCGGGGCCGACGGGTTCGGGAAGATGAGCACTGGTGCGCTTAGCTGGGCGGACACGTCACTTTCGGCAGGAGAGCCGTCAGAAGAAACGGGAACGTTGACGGATGCCGATTGCGTGTTGGCAGCGGAGACCGGATCGTCGGATTGGTTCGTATCGGCGTCAGAGTCAGCTGCAATACCTGGAGCTGGGGCCGAGTCAGACTGCTGCGAAAGTCCCAGCAGCTCATCCAGACATTCGCCCCACACTTCGGGCTTCATCACCATGCCGGCGCCGCCGCCCACCGGCGTATCGTCCACCGAATGATGCACGTCGTGGGTCCAGTCGCGCAGATTGTGCGCCTTGATCTCCAACAGCCCCTTGGCCTGGGCCTTGCCCATCAGGCTCAGGTTCATCACCTCAAAATACTCGGGAAACACGCTCACGATATCGATTTTCATGTTCCCCAGCCTAACGGTAGCCCCGCCCGCATTACACGGCCACCACTACACTATTGCGGTGATGAATACGACGATGAGAATCCCCACACGCAAGAAGCCCGAAGTGCTGTCTCCGGCCGGCAACTTGCGCGGCCTGAAAACTGCGGTCGATTATGGTGCCGACGCCGTCTACTGCGGCGGCAAAGCGTTCGGCATGCGCTCGGCCCCCAAAAACCTGAGTCTTGAGGACTTCGAGGAGGGCTCGCGCTACGCCCATGAGCGCGGCGCCCGCGTGTATGTGACGTGCAATGTGCTGCCACGTAACAACGAGATCGAAGCCATGCGCGAATACATCGGCCAGCTCAAAGACACCGGCGTGGATGCGCTCATCGTCTCCGATATCGGCGTAATGATGATGGCCCGCCAAGTGGCCCCGAACCTCGAACTGCATGTTTCCACCCAAGCGGGTGTGACCAACTACCAGGCCGCCAACGCGTTCTATGAGCTCGGTGCTCGCCGTGTGGTGCTGGCCCGCGAGATGGACTTGCAGGCTGTGCGCGATATCCGCGCCAACATTCCCGATGACCTTGACATCGAATGCTTCGTGCACGGCGCCATGTGCATGGCGTTCTCCGGTCGGTGCCTGTTCTCCAACTACCTGACCGGCCGTGACGGCAACCACGGCGAATGCGCCCAGCCCTGCCGCTGGAAGTACTCGATTGTGGAGGAGAAACGCCCCGGACAGTACTTCCCGATCGAGCAGACAGAAAACGGCGCCTACCTGTTCAACTCACAGGACATGAACATGTTGGGTCACCTCGACGATCTGATCGATTCCGGCGCCACCAGCCTCAAAATCGAAGGCCGTGCGAAAAGCGCCTACTACATCGCCGCGATGACCAACGCCTATAAGACCGCCGTCAACGAATACATGATTCAGCGCGGTTTTGAAGATGCTGACGGCAATATCTTGCTGCCGTTCCACGACCGCGTGATCCGCCCGTCCGACCCTGATTACGGCCAGGGAACCGAAGATCAGGTAATGCGCAATGCCGACGCCGCATTCGCCGGTGTGGCCGATGAGGGATACAACACGACCGATGCGCCGGAGCCGGACGGCATGAGCTCCCACGCCCGCTCCACGCGGCGCAAATCCAACACCGCAATCGAACAGATTGAGACCGACTGGAAGCATGCCGCCGTCCGCCCGGCCCCGCACGTCGAACTGCCAGAGTGGCTGCTCGAAGAAACCGACAAAGTGGCCCACCGTGACTACTCCACCGGCTTCTACTACCCCGAGCACAAAGTCACGCAGAACACTGACCGCTCCGCCTATTTCCGTTCCTGGCTGGTAGTCGGAGAAGTGCTCAGCTGGAGCGCAGACGAAGGCGGCCGCGTCACACTGATGAGCCGCAACAAAATCGAACCCGGTCAGCAAGTCGAATTCCTCCTGCCCGGTGAGCGTCCGCTGGCATACATTGTGCCGGAAGACGGTCTGCGTGATGCAGACGGCACACCGGTGCCCGCCATCAATAATCCGGCGCATGTGTTTTCGATGCCTTGCCCGCATCAGGTGCCCATCAACGCCGCCATCCGTTCGCGTACCAAGAAGCCCACCCTCAAAGCCGAATAAAGGAACGAACATGCCTGAATATAGTGACGAAATTCTCGACTCCAACCAGATCAGCTCCACTGATAAGGAGGGTCGCCCGATTCCGGTGACTATTCCGATTGCGCTAGCTCCCGGTATCACGGTGGTTTACACCACGCGGCTGGGAGGGCTGAGCGCCGGTGATTACGGCAATCTGAACCTCGGTGGCAAATCCGGCGACAATCCACAGGCCGTGATGTCGAACCGCATTGCCTTGTCTGAAGCAGTGCATGCACGCCTGTCGCTGGTCTCGCAGGTGCATTCCGGCGTGGCTGTGGATGTGGATGATTCCTTCGTTGTCAACACCCCATTTGGTTTCGATGTATCCGGCACCCACCGGAGTGTGGAGGAATATCAGACGGGTCGTGGCATGGAGACCGATGCCGATGGTCGTAAGCACGAGCCGACCGAACCCACTGGGTCAGCTGAGAATGTGTCGCAGGTCATCGAGGCAGACGGGCAAGTCACCTCACAATCCGGCATCGCCCTGGGTATGTTCGCGGCTGACTGCCTGCCGGTGCTCCTCGCTGACCCGGTCACCGGCGTCATCGGCGCGGCTCATTGCGGACGGCGTGGCCTTGAACGCGGCATCATCGAATCCACCGTGGAACTGATGAAGCTCAAGGGGGCCGATCCGACGAACATCATTGCTACACTCGGCCCGCGTATCTGCGGTGATTGCTACGAGGTGGGCGATGAGGTCGCCGACCAGTTCGTCAAGCGTTTCCCGTTGACCAAAACGCAGACACGCTTCGGCGGTGCCGGCATTGATATCGCCGAAGCCGCAATGATTGACCTCGCCTTTGCCGGTGTCCATCAGGTGGTTGATTCCATGCCGCGCGTCCATGCTGCGACCGAATACCTCGAGGCGGATCCTGAACTTGCTGAACTGTGCCGCACCGACGGTGAGGGGCCGGCCGAGCTTGCGGAGCGCATCGGCAACATCAACCACAGTATGTGCACGCTCGAGAATCCGCTATGGTACTCCCACCGCCGTGCCTCGCTTGCCAACAAAGCCCATGAAGGCCGCTTGCTGGCTCTCATCGTGCGGCAATAGCGGGCACATTCCGTGGAGAAAGCTGTGAGGCAGGTCACGAACGGCCGGACCTCCCCTTACGGTGGTGGCTATGACTGAGAGAGACTCCGATATTCCTGAAACCGCAGCCGCCCGACCCGCACAGACCGCGCCGGTGGTGGCCGTGGTGCTGGCGGCCGGCTTCGGTACCCGCTTTGACCCCGACAACCCCAAGCAGCTTGTCTCTGTGGGCGGCAAGCCCATCGTGTGCTGGAGCATCGAGGCGTTCGAGCATTGCGGGCGTGTCAGTGACATCGTGGTGGTGGTCAATCCCAAGGTACGTTCGGCGGTCGAATCACTGATTGACGATATGGGATACACCAAAGTGCGCGTGATTATCGACGGTGGCGCCGAACGTGTGGACAGCACCGCCGCCGCGCTTGACACGTTGGCGGCCGCCGGTATTCCCGATGATGCCAAGATCCTGATTCATGATGCCGTCCGACCGTTTGTGGAGCAGTCCTCCATCGAGGGGTCGATTGACGCGCTCGACCAGTTCACCGCCGCAACAGTGGCATATGCTTCCACTGATACAGTGCTGCTGACCGAGGATCTCGGCGATGTGAAAGTGGTCAAATCGGTGCCGGACCGCCCGAACACGTTCCGTGCGCAGACACCGCAGTCGTTCCGATTCGCCACGATTCGCCGTGCATACGAACTGGCCGCATCCGACCCGGATTTCCACCCCACCGATGACACTCGGGTAGTGGTCGACTATCTGCCTGACGAGCCGGTTGCCATCGTGTCCGGCAGCGAGACGAATCTCAAAATCACCACGCTGGAAGATGTGCCCACCGCCGAACATATCGCCGAGGAAATTCAGGGACGCGATCCCAAGGAAGAGGCGCGCGCCCGCATGCATGCGCTCCTCGCCCAAGCCGCAGGTCAGATGCGCTGACCTCCCCAAACCCGTGAAGAGATATTAGACTTACCAATATGCGTGAACTCAATGTTGTGATTTCCGGATTCGACCACTATGACGGTGTGGACGTTAATCCGGCTATCGAGGTGCCCAAGGCCATTGCCGAGCAGGGTTTGGGGCCTGCCTCCAGTCCGGACGACCCGTTGGATCAGGTTGAGGTGACCATTCATGTGGTCAGCATTCCGGTGAGTTTCGCCAAAGCCTGGCCCACACTCAAAGAGACCATCGAGGCCACGAGGCCTGACATTGTCATCGCCACTGGGCTCAAGCATTCGGCCCGTGGTGTGATGCTGGAACGCTGCGCCACCAATTTGATGGATACGGCCAAACCTGACGCCGACAATGTGACTCCGCGTCGCGAGCCCATCGATCCCGACGGCCCGGCCGCTTACTGGACGCGTCTGCCATTGCGCTCGATTTTGAATGACTTTGCCGACGATTCGATTCCGGCCACCTTAAGCTCTGATGCCGGCACATTCGTATGCAACTCGCTGTTCTACAATTTGCTCAATTGGACCGCCACTCAGGAACGTGTGCTGGGAGGATTCGTGAGCTTCCCATTGGTAGGGCCGGCGCATTCCAGCCAGAACGGATTGCCGCTGGAACAGCAGATTGCCGCTGGGCGAGACGTGGTGCGCGAGGCTGTGCGCTACTATCTCAAGCCCTCCAGCTCCGATATCCTCATTGCCTGAGTCTCACCCCGACGCACCAAAACCGAACACGTTTCGCACGCATTGTAACGATGTTCGCCGTCCCCAGCTTCGGCATGCTTCCATGCGCTACAGTGCTTGAGGACGAGCCAAGTTGCGTATGTGAAAGGACGGACAGACATGGTGGACCGTTTCCCGGTGGTGCTGCGAGGATACGATAAAGAGAAGGTGGACGCGGCATTCGAGGTTGCCCAAGATAGCGTGAACGAGGCCCATCGCACGCTGGCCAACATGCGAGAGCAGATTGCCGCGGATGATGATCGCATTCTGCAATTGCAGGCCCAATTGCAGGAGGAGCGCAATAAGAAGTCGCAGGGCAACACGTTCGCGTCGCTCGGCGCCAACGCTCAGCAGATGCTTGCTTCCGCCGAGCAGACCAGTTCCGAGCTGCTCGAACGCGCCAAGCAGGACGCCTCCTCCACGCGCATGACCGCGCAAGCTCAAGCCGAGACGTTGATTAACAACGCTAAGTTGGACGCGCAGCACATTGTGGATGATGCCAATGCCAAGGCTGCTTCCATCCTGCAGGATGCCAACAATCAGGCTGAATCAATCACCACTGCCGCCAACGAGGATGCCGCCCAGCTGCGCGCTGAGACCGCCAAGAACGTCACCGAGCAGCGTCAGACCGTTGAACTTGAGCTCAGCAACACCCGTGAGGAACACGATAAGAAGCTTGCCTCCGAACGCTCTACGCAAGAGCGCGAAATCGCCGAGATGAGGGCCGAAGCGGCCAGGCAGACCGCCGAGCTGCGCAAGAACGCCAACGAGGAAATCGCCAAGCTCAAGTCCGATTCCAATGACCAGATCGAAGCGGCGCTCGCCGATGCCAACAAGAAGCTGGCCGATGTACGCGAGCAGGTGTCCAAGATGATGACCGAGGCCCAGCGCAAGGCCGGCGAGATCACCGATACTGCCAAGGCCAAGGCTCAGGAGATCACCGACGAGGCCGAGGTCAACCGCACCAACACGATGAGCCAGGTCACTGCCGAGGTCGAACAGATTCGTGCCGACATTGCCGCTCAGCAGGATGAGGCCACCAAGAAAGTCAACGAGTTGCTCGCCAACCTCGAGGAGCGCCGTACTGCCGCCAAGCAGGAGGCCGATGAACTGGTTAGCCAGGCGAAGAACACCCGTGAAGAGGCCGACTCCTATGCGGCCGATAAGCGTAAGGAAGCCGACGAACAGGCGGCTGAGATCGTGCGCAAGGCAGGTGAGGACGCCGACAATCAGATTCAGGAGCGTCGTAACGCGGCTCAAAGCGAGCTTGACGGGCTGGCCAAGCGCATTGCCGAATTGCAGTCGCGTGAGGCCACTATTACCCAGCGCGTTTCTGAACTGCGTGCGATGTTCGCTCAGGCATTCTCCGGCTTCGGTCTCAGCGCCGATAATTCTGGCGATGCCGCTGCCTCGCTGCCGGTGGTCAACCCGGTTCCGGAACAGCAGCAGGAATCGGATGACGAACAGGCACAGCCTGATGACGCCGAAACCGATGGGCAGAGCGCCGAACAGGGCGACGAGGCCGGCCAGTCGGAACCGTCTGAGCCCGAGGCTGAATGACAAGCCATCGATTAGACTACTAACGGCAAGATATACGGCACCTGTGCTCTGCGCCAGGTGCCGTAATCGTTGTGAACATTGCGCCACAAGCGTACCGAACCCAAAGAAGGAATAGACATGAGTGAATTGACGCCTTTGACTGGCGAAGCGCTGAACACTCTGCGCAGCGAATTTGACGCCGACGGCACCAGCCGCCTGGCCATGAATGCGGTGACCGCCGCTGGAATCGACAAGGTGGCCCGCAACTATGATCGCGCCCGTCTGCTGCAGCGTCGCTTCTCCACCACTGTGGATAACGGCGAGGCCACCCATCAGGATCGCTCCGGCCGCTGCTGGTTGTTCAGTTCCCTGAACGTGGCCCGCTTCATCGCCAAGAAGAACATGAACTTGAAGGAGTTCGAGTTCTCCCAGAACTACGCGATGTACTACGACAAGCTGGAGCGCGTCAACTACTTCCTCAAGGATGTGGCAGCTCTGGTGGAGGCCGGCGAGCCTGCTGACTCCCGCCTGATCCAGCACCTGCTCGCCGACGTGATGGGCGACGGCGGCCAGTGGACCATGGCCATGAACGTGTACAAGAAGTACGGTGCCGTGCCCAAGGATCTGTTCCCGGAGACCGAATCCTCCAAGAACACCGGCGAGATGAACACCCAGCTTCGTCACCTGCTGCACACCGCCGTGGCGCACATGTACGCTGCCGAAGGCGACACCGCCAAGGTCGAGCAGATCATTGCCGAGACCACTGCTGCTGGCCACCGTATCCTGACCATCCACCTGGGCGAGCCGCCGGTCTCCTTCGACTGGGAGTGGACTGACGCGGACGGCGAATTCCACCGCGACGGCGAGATTACGCCGGTCGAGTTCTGGAAGAAGTACGTGGGGCCTGCCGGTCTTGAGGACTACGTGTGCCTGGTGGATGACCCGCGCGCCGAGCACGCCAAGGGCAAGAAGATCGGTATTGAGCACCTCGGCAACGTGGCCGGCGGCGACGCCACCGAGTACCTCAACGTGCCGAACCAGTTCATGAAGGACTGCGTCAAGCAGATTCTGGTCGAGCAGGGCATTCCGGTGTGGTTCGGTGCCGACTGCCACCCGTTCATGGATCGTGAATCCGGCGCTTGGGCCACCGATCTGTTCGAGTACGGCAAGGTATACGACGTAGACTTCGACCTCGATAAGGAAGCCCGCGTACGCTTCGGCGATTCCGCCATGAACCACGCCATGGCATTCGCCGGCGTGGACGTTGCCGACGATGGCACCACCCGCCGCTGGCGCGTGGAGAACTCCTGGGGCGCCAAGATCGCCGACAAGGGCTACTTCACCATGTCCGACGACTGGTTCACTGAGTACGTCTACGAGGTCGCCGTCCCGAAGAGCATGCTCCCAGCCGAATACCAGAAGGCTTTAGAAGAGCCCGCCACCATGCTTCCGGCTTGGGATCCGATGGGCGCATTGGCCTGACGCAGTCAGACCAAAGCGCCTGAGGCGATAGGCCGTGAAACGAACAGCCCTGTGGGCTGTTCGTAGGCCTGGCTCGCGGTCGTAAGATCGTGAGGGACGCCGAAGGTAGGATTGAGTCTGCCGAAGGCAGTCAGTAGTTGCTGGGCTCGGAGAGCACTCGCGAACCAGCCCGAAAAAGACGGAAATAGAAAAACAGTCCGCTGGCCAGTTCCCCATTTCCGGCTTCTCTCATATCCGCCGATACCGATCCGTATCGTAGTGAAACACTAATAGACAACCGGTTGCACAAACGTCGTGAAGATGCCATAATGGCCGTACGCCATGCGTTCCCTCAAGCAGGCGTTCCGTTCAATGAAGACGGAGACTGATATACACGAGGGAAAACCGGTAAGGAGTATCGATTGACCGAAATCACCAAGCTGAGTGTGGAAGACCTGCAGTCGTTGCGCGATTCGTTTACCGCAGATGAGACGAACCGAATTGCCATGAACGCGGTGACCGCCGCAGGCATTGACAAGGTTGCCAAGAACTATGATCGTGCCCGTCTGTTGCAGCGTCGTTTTTCCACGATAGTGGACAATGGTGAGGTTACCCATCAGGATCGTTCCGGCCGTTGCTGGCTGTTCAGCTCTTTGAACGTGGCCCGTTTTGTGGCCAAGAAGAACATGGACTTGGAGCACTTCGAGTTCTCCCAGAACTATGCGATGTACTACGACAAGCTGGAGCGCGTCAACTACTTCCTCAAGGATATGGCCTGCTTGGTCGAGGCCGGGGAGCCCGAAGATTCCCGTCTGGTGCAGCATCTGCTGCGTGAAGTCATGGGTGATGGTGGTCAGTGGACTATGGCCATGAACGTGTACAAGAAGTACGGTGCCGTGCCCAAGGATCTGTTCCCGGAGACCGAGTCCTCCAAGAACACCGGCCCAATGAACAACAAGTTGTGCGAGCTGATGCGACAGGCCGTTGCACATATGTATGAGAACCCTGAGAATATCGATCAGATCGTGAAGAATGCCACGGAAGCTGGCCACCGCATTCTTACCATTCACTTGGGTGAGCCGCCGGTCTCCTTCGACTGGGAGTGGACCGACAAGGACGACGAGTTCCACCGTGACGGCGAGATCACGCCGGTCGAGTTCTGGAAGAAGTACGTGGGCTCCGCCGATTTGGAAAGCTATGTGTGTCTGGTGGACGATCCGCGTAAGGAACATCCGAAGGGACGCAAAATAGCCATCGAGCATTTGGGTAATGTGGTCGGTGGCGACGCCACTGAGTATCTCAACGTGCCGAACCAGTTCATGAAGGACTGCGTCCGTCGCGTGCTGGTGGAACAGGGCATTCCGGTATGGTTCGGTGCTGAGTGCGGACCGATGATGGATCGTGAGGCCGGTGCTTGGGCCACTGACCTGTTTGAGTACGATCGTGTGTACGGTGTGCGCTTTGATTTGTCGAAGGAACAGCGCGTGCGCTTTGGCAACTCGGCCATGGACCACGCGATGGCCTTTGCTGGTGTGGATGTGGCTGACGACGGTACTACTACCCGTCGCTGGCGTGTGGAGAATTCTTGGGGCGACAAGATTGCCGATAAGGGCTACTTTACCATGTCCGATGACTGGTTCACCGAGTACGTCTACGAGGTCGCCGTTCCCAAGGCCCTGCTTCCTGAGGAATATCAGAAGGCTTTGGAAGAGCCGGCGATTTCCCTGCCTGCGTGGGATCCGATGGGTGCGCTTGCATAAGAAAAGCCGACGGCTCTTCGCATAACACAAGGTCCGGCAGATTGACTCTGCCGGACCTTCTTGGTATCTCAGCGGAAAACTTATAATCCGATGGCGAGGGTGCTGACTCCGTGGATCATCAGTTCGACGCCGATGCACAGGATAATAAAACCCATAATGCGCGTAAGCCCTAGGATGCCGTCGGGCCCCAGTTTATGTACCAGCGGTGTGCACCAGCGCAGCAGCGCCATAATGACGATGGATATCACCAATACGGCGATAAGGATGGCCAGCCGCTCACGAGGTTCCGTATACCGGGCCGATAGGCCGATGACTTCGCCGATGGCGCCGGGGCCGGCGATCAGTGGCAGTGCCATCGGTGTAAAGGCGATGTCATTGTCTTGATGCGCTTCCGGATCGCCATGATCAGAGGTCGGTACCAGCATTCGATACCCGGAGTGCGCCACCACAAAACCACCTGCGATTTGAATGGCGGGCAGTTCCAGGCGGAACATGTCGAGAATGAACGAGCCGAGGATGGTAAACGCCGCCAATATGGCGAACACATACAGGGATGTGTACCGTGCCTGACAACGGAGTTCTTTCTTGGACAGGTCGGCGGTAAGGGTGGCGAAGCTGGCCACCGCGCCAACAGGGTTGATGATAGGAAACAAGGCCAATAAGGCCATTGAAAAGACTGCGATGTCTGCTCTCACGTTCCATAAGCGTAATGCAACCGGTTGTCTCAGTCAACTTGAGAACTATAGCGAGTGTAGGGCACGCCAGTGCCCTATGGCGATGTGAAGGATAGTGTCTACAGCGACTTTCTCCGTACCAGTGTCATGTGTTTGATGACGGTGGTGGCGGCCTCTCCGTCAATCATGCGCATGGCAAGGTCGGCTGCCGTGGAGCCCTCTTCTCGCAACGGCTGTTGCACGGTGGTAAGCGGGGGATTGCAGCGCCCGGCGATTGGATGGTCGTCGAACCCGACAACGGCGATATCGTCCGGAACTGTTAGCCCGCGCTGTCGAATCGCCTCGATGGCACCTACGGCGATACGATCGGAGCCAGCCAGCAATCCGTCGATATCGTCATGTGTATCCAGCAGTTGCATCATTGCGGAAAAGCCGGCGGTCGCATCCCATCCGGTGAACAGTACCCTGTCGTCGGGCAGTTCGTCACCGTATACACGTCGATAGCCGGTGAGTCGATCGGGGGATGCCGGGTTGGAGCGCGGTCCCAAAATCGATACGGGATGCCGACGTCCGGCGTCATGCATGGCTTGGGCGGCGATTCGGGCTCCATACGTGTCGTCGGAATAGATGCTGGAGAAAATACCCTCATATGAGCGATCCTCCATCTGGCCAAGCATTACGCAAGGGATACGCAGTTTGTACATTTCCTCCAGCAAATAGTTGTTGGCGTAGGGGGAAATGTCAATAACCGCGTCGAATGAGCGTCGTTCCAGATGTTGTTGTACGCGATGATGTTCGAAATCGGTGGATGCCTGCAATAATACTGGTAGATATGACGATTCGCTAAGTTTCTCCGTGATGCCGCTGATAAACATCGCATAGGTCGGATCGTCGAAAAGCTCGTCGAGCGGCTCGGTAATGAGGATGGCGATGGTCTCATTGCGGCCCACTGCCAGTGCGCGGCCCTGTGCATTGGGAATAAAGCCCATGCTATCCGCGATTTTCTTGATACGTGCGGTGGTCTCGCGGCTAATGCGTGGAGAATTGTTCAGAGCGCGCGAGGCGGTGGAACGTGAGACATTTGCGGCTTTAGCGACATCGGCCAAAGTAACGCGATTACGCTTTGCCACGGTCATAATTCTCCTTTGAATGTAACAGTAATGCAATGCTATTTGAAACGATTGTAGCCCAATGTCTCGCAACACACAGGACAACCGGTTGCATAATTTTTTGAAATCTGTTATCTTCATAGCAAGCAATGAGGCAAGTCACACAAAACGTCAGACCTTATGGCTGTCGATAACACAGATAATTCCATCTACTCTTTCAAAGGAGAAAAGGTGTTTGGGAACCACATGAAGAAGACCGTTATTGCTGCATGCGCAACCGTTGCATCTCTGAGCCTGCTGTTGGCAGGCTGCGGTACCGATAGCTCCAGTGGCAAAACGCAGATTCGTTTCGCCACTTGGGATGTGGCCGAAGATGTGGACCGTCAGCAGACGCTGGTGGATCAGTTCAACGAGTCACATGACGATATCGAGGTCACGCTTGAGGCCTACGGTTCCGACTTCGATACAAAGATCAGCGCCGGCATGGGCTCAAACGATACCCCTGACGTCATGTATATGTGGAATTACCCGTCCTACGCCGACGGTCTGGAACCGCTCGATAGCTATATCGAAAAGGAAGGCTCCGACTGGAAGTCGGACTTCTACTCCACGTTGTGGAACTACAACTCCTACGATGGCAAGACCTATGGCGTACCAGTCGGCTTCACTACGCACGCCCTCTACTACAACAAGGATCTGTTCAAGCAGGCCGGCGTCGAAGCGCCGACCAATGACTGGACTTGGACCGACCTGCAGAAGGCTGCCAAGAAGATTTCCAGCAAGACCGATGCCAAAGGCTTCTCCTTCCAGATGAAGCCCGATCCGTATGACTTCGAGATGTACCTGTGGAGCAACGACACCGCTTACAGCGACGAGAACGGCACCCTCGAAGGCAACATCGATTCCGCCAAGGCCATCGACACCTATCAGATGTTCCAGGACATGGAGAAGGATGGTTCCGCGGTGGCCACCGAAGGCAACGGCACCGATGAGTTCCGCGCCGGCACGACCGCCATGTACATCTACGGTTCCTGGGCCCTCAACACCCTGGACGAGGACGGTCTGAACTATGGTGTGGTCGATATCCCCGCATTCGCCGACTCAGACCATGATTCCGTGTCCATCCTGAGCTCGTCCGGCATCTCCATCGCTAAGAGCAGCAAGAACAAGGATGCCGCTTGGGAATTCATCAAGTACTGGGCCAATGCCGACTCCAACAAGGCTCGAATCGGCAGCGAGCTGCCCGTGCTGACCAGCGTGGTCGAGTCCGAGGGCATCACTGACAAGAGCCAGTACAAGCCGTTCTACTCGATGCTGGAACAGTCCGACGGCTACAGCCCTTCCAGCTTCAAGGTCAAGGGATGGTCCGAGATCTCCGACAAGCTCGCCCTCTCCTTCGAGAAGATGTACAACCCCTCCACCCTCGAAGATCCCGCTTCGGCCATCACCGAAGCGCTGAAGTGATGACCATCTGGGCAAAGGACCATTATGAAAGTGCTAGCAAAGGTCAATAAACGGGCCTGGCCATACCTGTTCATCCTTCCTTGGATCATCGGGTTCCTAGTATTCACGTTGGGACCTCTCGTCTTATCGTTCGTCATGAGCTTCTTTGACTGGTCGATTACCGGAACCCCCAAATTCCGTGGCCTAGGCAACTACATCGAGATGTTCACCACCGACGATCAGGCGCTCAAGTCTCTGTCCATCAGCCTGAAGTATGCCGCGATTTTCGTGCCGCTCAACATGATTATCGCCCTGGTTCTCGCGATGCTCATCAGCCAGCCGGTCAAGGGTGCGAAGTTCTTCCGCACGATCTTCTACATCCCGGCTGTCATCTCCGGCGTCGCCGTATCCATCATCTTCGGATGGCTGCTGAACGGCAATTACGGCGTGATCAACTACCTGCTGTCCCTGCTGGGCATCGACGGCCCGCAGTGGCTGGTCGACCCGAAGTGGGCTATCATCGCGGTCATCTTCGCCAGCGCGTTCGGCGTCGGTTCGATGATGCTGATTTTCTACACGGATATCAAGAACATTCCCATTGACCTGTACGAGGCCGCCGCCATCGACGGTGCCGGCCCGGCGCGTCAGTTCTTCAGCATTACGTTGCCAATGATCACCCCGACCATCCTGTTCAATCTCATCACGTCAATCATCAGTTCGTTCCAGCAGGTCACCCTGGTCATGCTGCTGACGAACGGTGGTCCGATGAAGTCCACATATTTCTACGGACTGATGACCTACAACAACGCCTTCAAATTCCACAAGCTCGGCTACGCCTCCGCCAACGCATGGGTCATGTTCATCATCATCCTGCTGCTTAGCGCGCTGGTGTTCAAATCTTCCGATACGTGGGTGTTCTACGAGTCCACGGCAAACAAGAACAAGGCCAAGAAGGGTAAGAAGGCAAAGGGCAAGGAGGTAGCGCGATGAAGATGTCGCTCCGTTCTAAGGTCGTGATCTACGCCCTGCTCGTCATGGTGGCGATCTACTTCCTCTCCCCGTTCGTCTACATGCTGTTCTCCACGTTCAAGACATCGGCTGAGGCCATCGCCTATCCGCCGAGTCTGTTCCCGAAGGAATGGCAGTGGGAGAACTATGCGAAAGCATGGGATGCGCAGCCGTTCGGCAAGTACCTGCTTAACTCGGTGATTGTCACCGTGCTCAACACGCTCGGCACTGTGCTCTCCTGCTCGCTGGTCGCCTACGGTTTCGCCCGCTACAACTTCAAGGGCAAGAACATCCTGTTCATGATTCTGCTGAGCACGATGATGATTCCGTGGGACGTCACCATGATCCCGCAGTACATGGAGTTCAAGGCTTTCGGCTGGATCAACACATTGCTCCCGCTGATTGTGCCCTCGTTCTTCGGCTCCGCGTATTACATCTTTCTCATGCGCCAGTTCCTGCTCGGCGTGCCCAAGGAATACGAGGAGGCTGCGCGCATCGACGGCTGCAACGACCTGCAGATCTGGTGGAAGGTGTACATGCCCATCATGCGTCCCTGTCTGATTCTGGTGGGTGTGCTCAACATGATCACCGTATGGAACGACTACCTCGGACCGCTCATCTTCCTGCAAGACCGTAGCAAGTACACGCTGGCGTTGGGCTTGGCCTCGTTCAAGGGCGTGCACCAGACCCAGATCATCCCGATGCTGTGCATCACCGTGGTGATGATCATCCCGCCCGTGGTTGCGTTCCTTTCCGGCCAGAAGTACATCGTCGAAGGTACCTCAGGTTCCATCAAGTAATACCGTGGGCAGGCCAAGGGTGGCTGAGACCCATTGCTCGGTCACCCCTGTGGTCGCTTGAACGGTTTCCGGGGCGAATGATGCCCCACGCACGAAATGTTTCGGGCCATCGGTCTCGGCCCGGGCCAAGTGCGCCTAAACCGCACCAAGGAGTATGACACCATGATTCGCGATTCGTTTTCCACCGCACTCGGATTCGAGCTGCCAACAGACGGCTGGATGGTGAGCGAGGACGCTTATGAGCCTGACCGCAACCTGCAGTATGAGAGTCTGTTCGCCCTATCGAACGGATATCTGGGCATTCGTGGCAGCCATGAGGAAGGGAACAAGCCCACGTTGCCTTACCTGTACGTCAACGGGGTGTTCGACAAGTCCGAAACGTTCATGAAGGAACTTGCGACATTGCCCAACTGGCTTGGCATCCGCCTGTACGTGGAAAAGCAGCTCATCGGTGTCGACGAATGCGAGATCCTCGAATACCGTCGTGCGCTTGACCTGAAGCACGCGGCTTTGGTCAAACGGGTGCGTCTGCGTGACCCGAAAGGACGTGAAACCCTGATTGAAGGCGTACGTTTCGTCAGCCGTGCGCATGCACATCGTATGGCTGTGCGACTGTGGGTCACGCCGCTCAATTACTCAGGTCTAATCGAAGTGGAGCAGATTACCGACGGCTCTATCATCAACTTCTACGATGCGCCCCGTTTCAAGGTCAAGCACACCGTTGTCACCGCCAATGAGACGCTCGGTGAGAACGGGGTGTATATGGAGGTCGCCACGCGTGATGAGAATCTGCACGTGGGCGTCGGCAGCCATCTTGAAGGCACCTGCCGAGATCGGGATGTGTTGGGCAATCGTGTGTTCCATGCCTTTGGCGAGCAAGGCGTTGAATTCTGCGACTTTCGCGCCGATGAAGGCGACAGCGTGGTGCTGACCAAATACGTGGCAATGCTCGATGAACGTGACACTCCGGCCGACGAACTGCACGCCACCACCCGCCGTGAGGTCGAGGACTTCGTTGCCGAAGGGTTCGAGTGTGAATTCGAGGCTCATGCCGATATTTATCGCAAGATGTGGGGGCAGGCCAACATCGATATCGAGGGAGACCCTGAGCTTGATCGTGCGATTCGGTTGAACGTATTCCACCTGATGAGTACCGCCAACGAACATGATGACCGGGTCAATGTGGGTGCCAAGCTGCTCACCGGCGAAGAATATGGCGGCCACGCCTTCTGGGACACCGAACTGTTTATGCTTCCGTTTTTCGCTTATGTGTTCCCCCAGACGGCCCGGCACCTCGAGTCCTATCGGTACCGTCTGCTCGGCGCAGCCGAGGCCAACGCGGCTAAGAACGGATTCCAGGGTGCGCAATACCCGTGGGAATCCGCTGATGATGGCAGCGAACAATGCCCGGACTGGACCATCGAGCCGGATGGCACCTGCTACCGCTGCTATGTGGCCGTCTATGAGCATCACGTGACCGCCGCCGTGGCCTTCGGCATCGCGAACTACGCGATCATCACCGGGGATACCTCGTTCCTATACGGTCGTGGCGCCGAGATTCTCACGCAGACCGCCCGTTTCTGGGCAAGCCGGTGCGAATGGAAGGAAGACGCCGGACGTTACGAAATCACCCAGGTAACCGGTCCCGACGAATGGCATGAGCCCGTCGACAACAATACGTACACCAACTATTTGGCGCGCTGGAACATGAGATACGTAATCGCGCTCGTCGACCGCATGCAGCGCGAACATCCGGACAACTATGCGGCACTGATTGCCGCCACCGGATTGACGGATGCCGAGCTTGCATCGTGGGATGCCATACAGTCGAAGATCTATTTGCCCCGCAAGGAGGGCGCCGACCTGCTCGAACAGTTCGAGGGCTATTTCGATCTGGAGCCGGTGACCATCGAAGAATACGACAAGAACGACTGGCCGGTACGGCCTGCGGCGCTCCAGCAGTTCAAAACCAGCGAGACGCAAATCATCAAACAACCTGATGTGGTGATGCTGCTGCACCTGCTCGGCAACGAATTCTCCCAGCAGGAAATCGAAACCAACTATCATTACTACGAAAAGCGCACGTTGCATGGGTCGTCATTGAGCCCCAGCATCTACGCGATCATGGGATTGAAGGTCGGAGACGATTCCAAGGCCTACCGCTATCTGCGACGTGCGGCTATGCTCGACCTGCTCAACCTGCAACACAACACCCGTGAGGGCATCCACGCGGCCAATGCCGGTGGCATATGGCAAACGGTCGTGTTCGGGTTCGCCGGAGTGAATATGGACGACGATGGCGTATTGTCCATCACGCCCCACATGCCCCACGAATGGTCGTCGCTGACATTCCGTCTGCACAACCGGGAGTCGTGGCTCGAGATTCGTGTCGATGCGACCAATGGTGTCGATGTGGAGGTGCTTGACGGACCGTCCGCCATCCTACGCATCAACGGCGAGACCGTGACCGTGCCCGGCGCGAAGGATGTGTCATGAAGCGGGGTATGGCCATTGCCGGCCTGATTGTCGTGACCGCGATTTGGGGCGGTGGATTCGTCGCCAGCGATATCGCGCTCAATAGCCTGACGCCCATGCAGATCATGGCCATCCGATTCCTGCTTGGTGCGGTGCTGATGAGCCTGATTAGCGTACACGAGTTCCAGAACATCAATATCAAAGAAATTGGTGCCGGTGTGCTTATGGGCATCGCGCTGTTCGCAGCCTTCGCACTGCAGATTATCGGCCTGCAATACACCACGCCGTCCAAGAACGCATTTCTCACCGCATTGAATGTGGTGATGGTGCCGTTCATCGCTTTCCTAGTGCTGCGCAAACGCATCGGATGGCGTGGCGTACTGGGGGCCTGCTTGTCCGTTGTCGGCGTGGCGGTGCTTTCGTTGAACGGCAATATGACGCTCGGTTTGGGAGACGCACTGTCACTGCTGTGCGCGGTTGGCTTTGCCTTCCAAATCTTCTTCACCGGTCTGTTCGTGCAGCGGTACCGTGTGACGATTCTCAACTGCGTGCAGATGGTCACCGCATTCGTACTGTCTGTGGTTGTGATGGTGGCTATGGGCCAGGTGCATCTGACGCCGACGACCGACGGATGGTGGAGTGTGCTGTACCTCGGCGTGGTCAGTACCACCATCTGCTATCTGCTGCAGACCGCCTGCCAGCAGTATGTCGACGAGACCAAAGCCGCGATCATCCTGTCGATGGAGTCCGTGTTCGGCACACTGTTCTCCATTCTGCTGCTAGGCGAGGTGGTCACCCCACGCATGATTGTCGGATGCGCGATCATCCTCGTGGCGGTCGTCATCTCCAATCTGTCTGCATCCTCCGAAGACGAACAGTCCGCAGACACGCCTGTTCCCGAACCATCCGGCGAGGTTTCGGGTTGATTGCCCGTCTGATTCACGTCATACACACCACAATCATTCGCAAATGAGCAAAGGAGCCATCCATGCGTTATCAAGCCATCATTTTCGATCTCGACGGCGTAATCTGCCGTACCGACCAATACCATTACCTGGCATGGAAGCAGGTGGCCGACGAGCTCGGCATTCCCTTCGACGAGCAGGTGAATGAACGGTTGCGCGGCGTGAGCCGTATGGCCAGCTTCGATATCATCCTCGAACGGTATAACGGCACAATGAGTGACGAAGAGAAGATTCATTGGACCGACAAGAAGAACGAGATATACAAGTCCATGCTTACGCAGATGGGGCCCGATGACATGCTGGAAGGTGTGGCCGACACACTGCACAAGCTCCGTGCCATGGAACTTGACCTCGCCATCGGCTCATCCAGCCGGAACACGAAATTCATCCTTGGCCAGCTGGGATTGTCGGATTTCTTCGATGCCATTTCAGACGGTACGAACATTACCCATTCCAAGCCCGACCCCGAAGTGTTCGTCAAGGCGACCGAATTTCTGAACCGCGCGCCTGCGGAGTGTTTGGTGGTCGAGGACGCTGAAGCCGGTTTGCAAGCCGCGACTGCCGGAGGTATGGACTCCGCCGCATTCGGCGAGATCGCCATACGTTCCGGGCTTGGCACGTGGAATTTGGAACGGTTTTCCGATCTGATCGGTATTGTCGCCTAATCCCAGAAGCGTCAACCGCGACCCGCAACGATTCGGATTGCTGGCAATCCCACTTGTATACGTCCGTCATCGGGCGTATACGAGTGGGAGAATGCCGATTTGCGGGACGTGGCGGATTTGCGCAAAGGAGTACATCACATGATGAGCAAGCAGAACGATTGGGAGAATCCCTCCCTGACCGGTCGTAACCGTCTTGCCCCGCACGCCTATTTCTTCGGATATGAGTGTGAGGCGGATGCCTCCACCTATGAGCGCGAACGCTCATACGGTTATCAGAGCCTGAGCGGTGCATGGCGGTTCCGCCTATTCAATGGCCCGGCCACCGTACCACAGAAGGCGTTGCTGTCAATCGCCGATGATTGGGATGAGGTGCAGGTGCCGCATATGTGGCAGTTTGACGGGTATGGGGGTCTGCACTATACCGACGAGCCGTTCCCGTTCCCCGTCGACCCGCCGCTGGTGCCGTCCACCACGCCTACGGGCGTGTATCAGCGGATGGTGAATATGCAGCCGGCTGCAGATGGTGAGCGCATTATTCTGCGTTTCGATGGTGTGGACAGTTATGCTGAGATTCATGTCAATGGCACATACGTCGGCATGACGAAGGGCTCTCGCTTGTCGGCGGAATTCGACGTGACCGATGCGGTGCATGCGGGGTTGAACCTGTTCGTGGTCACGGTGCTGCAGTATTCGGATGGTACCTATCTTGAGGATCAGGATATGTGGTGGGCGTCCGGCATCTTCCGTGACGTGTATGTGGTCAGACGGCCTCAGACGCATCTCAAGGACTTCATGGTTCGTACCCATCGTGTGGATGATACGCTCGCACAGGTCACCGTGCAGACTTGGACCGAAGGGGAGTCCTGCGTCGAATGGACCATTCTGCGTGACGGGAATATCGTGTCCGCCGCGCATTCGGATTCGGGCGAACGTGCCGTAATGAATATTCCTGACCCCGAATATTGGAATCCCGAACATCCGTTCCTGTATGACATGCGTATGCGCATCGTCGGGCGGGACGGTTCTGGCGAAATCGTGCCGCATCACCTCGGACTGGCCGAAGTCACCGTCGAGGATGGGCTGATGTACCTGAACGGATCGTACTTCACCATGCACGGGGTCAACCGGCACGATAGCGACCCGAGGCATGGGCGTGCGGTCAGTATGGAGCGCGTGCGCCGTGATCTGGAAATGATGAAACGGCACAACATCAACGCCGTGCGTACGTCACACTATCCCAACGATCCGCGGTTCTATGAGATGTGCGACGAACTGGGCCTTATGGTCATGGCCGAAACCGATTTGGAATGTCACGGATTCGAAAACGTGGGCGACATCGCACTCATCACCGATGACCCGGCATGGGAAGTCCCCTATGTCGATCGCATCGAGCGGCATGTGATGCAGCAGCGCAACCATGTCTCCATAGTAATGTGGTCTTTGGGCAATGAGTCTGGATTCGGATGCAATTTCCGTGCCGCTGCCGAACGGTGCCGGCAACTCGACCCATCTCGTCCTGTTCATTATGAGGAAGATCGTTTCGGCGAATCGGTGGACGTGCTGTCGACCATGTATTCGCGTGTCTCCCAGATGAACGATTTCGGAGAGCATCCGGCTGATAAGCCTCGTGTGGTCTGCGAATACGGGCACTCGATGGGCAACGGTCCCGGTGGGCTGAGCGAATACCAGCAGGTGTTCGACCGTTGGCCGAGTATCCAGGGCCATTTTGTCTGGGAATGGTCCGATCATGCGGTGGCAATGAGAGGGAATCGTTTGGCGCTATTGGCCGAGCGTGAGGTGCAGGCCAAAGGCGTGGACCCTAATGGGCTGGACGATCTGTGGTATGCCTACGGCGGGGATTTCGGCGATTACCCCACCGGCGGAAACTTCTGCGTGGACGGTCTGGTGTTCCCCTGGCAGGAGCCCAGTCCGGGGCTTGCTGAATATCGGCAGGTGATTTGCCCGGTGAAGGTCAGCTGCACCTATACCGAGGAGGATGGCACCGCTCTACTTGGCATTGATAGTCGTCGGTATTTCACTGATTTGTCCGACATTCGGCTGCGGGTGTCTATAAGTGTGGATGGTGAAACCGTGGACACGACACTGCTGGAGGTGGGGCCCGTGCCCCCGCTCGGTCACATGGACATACCGTTGCGCCGTGAAGCGCTGCTGGAACACCATGGCGGTGAAGCGATGCTCACGGTTACTGTGCTGTCCGTGGAACAGCATGAGTGGTGTGATCCGGATGAGCCGCTGGGTTCCTACCAGTTCCGGCTGCATGCCGGTCAGGGTGGCTATGGCCCGGTGCGTTCGAATGATGGGGCGTCGATCGCCGTGACTTCTCCCGTTCGCCAAACATTGTCCACCGTCGAAGACGAACGATATCTGACCGTTCGCGCCGGTGCCATGGTGCTTAGGTTTGACAAGGCGCTCGGTGCCATAGCCAACTGGAGCGATGGCGGTCGGAACGTCATCGATTCGCCGATATGTTTCGGCCTGTGGAAACCATTGATCGACAACCTTACGCAGGAATACTCCGCGCTCTGGAAGCCGTATTATCTGGACGTCATGCAGACGGACACTCGTGGCGTTCAATGGCATGCGGAACGCGACCAGGTGATCATCGAGGTCGAGCAGCGTCTCGCCGCTCCTGTGGTATTGGCCGGCATGCGAACGAGACTGACCTACACAGTGCATGTCGACGGCCATGTTGACGTCGCGGTGACCGCCACCGCCTATGGCGACTACCATGACATCATTCCACGCCGAGGCCTGTCCTTCACTATTCCGCGGGATTGCAAGCAGGTCGCTTGGTACGGTCACGGCCCGGGCGAGAACTACCCGGATTCCCTCGCCGCCAATCCAGTGGGCGTGTGGACGAATGACGTGGATGCCATGTTTACGCCCTATGTGATGCCGCAGGATTGCGCGAATCACGAAGGCACCCGCTGGGTAACGTTCCGCGACGGAAATGGGAACGGTGTGATGGTGACGCGGACGGCACCGGTCGATGGTGAGTCCGAGGCGTTCTCCTTCTCCGCGTGGCCGTATAGCTGCGCCGATATCGACAAAGCCAAGCATGTGAACGAGCTGCCTGAGGGTCATGGATCGGTTACCGTCAACATCAATGATGGCGTGTTAGGTCTCGGATCAAATTCCTGGGGCAGCGAGGTGCTTGATTCGTACCGTATTCGATTTGAGGATTGTGCGTTCTCCTTTACGCTGACGCCGATTCACGACGACGAACACGTCAGCCGCAATCCGAACTGTGGTGCGGGTGCAGCCGGTAAGGAGGTGCAGTGATGCGACTATACGACAGCTTGGAAATGTTCGATACCGGATTGTCTCATGTGCGCAAATGGATGCGATGCGGTCAGGCCATTAGGCAATCGACCCGTCTGCCGTTGGACACCGCGTATTCGCTCGGCGATTCGCTGACCTTCTGGGCGGTACCGGCAGGCGCGCTCGCTGATGATCGTTATGTCGGGCACCGCCGGTACCACACGGTGCTCTCGCCCATCGACGAGCCGTTAGCCGTGTATGTCCGCCCGAAAACGGCATTGCGGCCAGCCGGTGCATACAGCGACGTTTCGGATCGCGAATGGTTTGGCCTGCCGAATGACGATGAGGAAGGCGTACCATGCGTCGTGCCTGTCGGGGGCATCCTGATTATGGAAGAATGCGAAGCGATGCGCATTAACGCCACTTCCGTGGCCGTGGGTCGCGTATCGGTGGTCCGCGTCACGGTGGAGGGGTTCACGTTCCCCAATAAATAAGAGATAATTCAGGTCCTGTGTGGGTGTTCCAATCGCCCGTTCAGGAAGATGCCAGCCGGCCGACCGTTCCACGAAACGGTCGGCCGACTTCGTTTTTCCGTGTACGGTTATTACAGTGAAGAGTCTGCTATGCCGTATGTGCGGTATTGCATTGCCAGCATGTCCGCATCCTGTTCTCGTTGGAGAACTCGTTGCGGGGAACCAATAAAGAAAGGAGTCGAGCAATGGCAGCACTGCGTGGTCCTGATAGTTCAGAGGACGAACGTCGTTTGGGGGAGCAGGCGGTCTTTCCCGAGACAGTGGATGTCAATATTCGCCAGCTCGACCCCATTCCCGCACCTCGCGCCTTCCTCAAGGAGCAGCCGCTCACCGATGAGATGAGCGAGCTCGTGCTTCACTCCCGTCAGGAGATTCGTGACGTGCTCAATGGTCGCGACGACCGCTTGCTGGTCATTGTGGGCCCCTGCTCTATTCATGATCCCAAGGCCGCGCACGAATACGCCGAAAAGCTTGCCGCCGTCAAGCGTGAGCTCGAAGACCGTCTCGTCATCGTGATGCGCGTGTACTTCGAGAAGCCGCGTACCACCATCGGTTGGAAGGGCTTGATCAACGATCCTGATCTGGATGGCCGCTTCAATATTCGCAAAGGCATGTGGCTGGCCCGCAAGGTGCTCACCGACGTGCTGAGCCTCGGTCTGCCCACGGCCACCGAATGGCTCGATCCCATCACTCCGCAGTACATCTGCGACGCGATCAGCTGGGGTGCCATCGGCGCGCGCAATACCGAAAGCCAGGTTCACCGCGAACTCGCTTCTGGCCTATCCATGCCGGTGGGCTTCAAGAACTCCACCGACGGCTCCATCAAGGCCGCCGCTGATTCTTGCTATGCCGCAGGATTTGAGCACCACTTCCTATCCATCAATCTTGATGGCCGTGTGATTTCCGCCGAGACCAAAGGTAACCCGGACTGCCATCTGGTGCTGCGCGGCTCCAGCCATGGTCCGAACTATGATGCCGCATCCGTGCGTCAGGCGCTCGAGGATCTGAAGGCATCCAAGGCGTCCGGCCCCAGCCAGCATGGCCTCGTCATTGATGCCGCCCATGGCAACTGCGGCAAGGATGAGAATCGTGAAGCCGGGGTCATCGAAGAGATTGCCGAACGTTTGGCGGCCGGCGAACAGGGCATCACCGGTGTGATGATGGAAAGCTTCCTGGTGGGAGGCCATCAGAAGCCGGCCCCGCTCGATCAACTGGTGTACGGTCAGTCCGTCACCGATTCCTGCGTGCCGTGGGATCGCACCAACGAGCTTTTGCGCACGCTGGCCGACGCCGTCACGACTCGCCGCGCGCTCCATCGCTGACAATCTGGGTTTGTTCCCGTGACACCCTATCCTTGGGAAAGATAATAATCCAAGGAGAGATGTTATGCAGCAGCAGGATGGCAGCGCCACGGCCACGCACCCGTTGCAGGTCGGCCCGCAGCCGTTGAATACGCCGGAGGAGCTTCGCGCGATTCGTCAGGCCATGGGAGAGGGCAAGAACCCGCTCATCGCCACGGACGTGCCGCGCTGGGAGGACCAGGTAGGTGTCAGCCGCATCATCAACCGCAGGGTGCTGGAGCTTGAGCCGCTGCCCACGCCGGCTCAGGTACTTGCCGAACTTCCTCTGACCGATAAGGCTCAGGAGATTGTCGCCTATTCGCGCGACGAAATTCGTGCATGTCTGTACGGTCAAGATGACCGGCTGCTGGTCATCGTTGGCCCTTGCTCGGTTCATGACCCGCAGGCGGCGCTTGACTATGCCCATCGATTGGCTGCGCTGAAGGATGAGCTCGGCGAGCAGCTGCTTATCGTCATGCGCGTGTACTTCGAAAAGCCACGTACCACCGTCGGGTGGAAGGGCCTGATCAACGATCCGGATATCGACGGCAGCCACAACATCAAGAAGGGCCTGTTGCTGGCGCGCAAGACTTTGCTCGGCGTATTGGATGAGGGCTTGGCCGCTGCCACGGAATTTCTGGAGCCTACTAGCCCGCAGTTCATCTCGGACGCGGTGAGCTGGGGTGCCATCGGCGCGCGCAACACGGAAAGCCAGATTCACCGACAGCTAGCCAGCGGCCTGTCCATGCCGGTGGGCTTCAAGAACGCCACTGATGGCTCGGTCAAGGCCGCCGTGAACGGTTGCTTCGCCGCTGCCCAACAGCACACGTTCTTCGGCATTGACCACTTGGGCCGTGCCTGTGCAGTCGAGACACTCGGCAACCCGGATTGCCATGTGGTATTGCGTGGTTCCGCATACGGCCCGAACTACGATGCCGAATCCGTGGCTAAGGCCATGGGTGACGTGCGTGCCGAAATGCCCGCCGAATCGGCTGCGTCCCATGGCCTTATCATCGATTGCTCGCATGGCAATTCCGGCAAGGATGAACATCGACAGGCCGAAGTAGTGCGCAATATCGCCGGTCGAATTGCGGCTGGGGAACAAGGCATCACCGGTGTCATGATGGAAAGCTTCATTGAGGGCGGCAATCAGAAGGCCGCGCCGCTGGACCAGCTGGTGTACGGCAAGTCGATTACCGACAAATGCATTAGCTGGCCGGACACCGAGGCACTACTGCGAGAACTTGCCGAAGCCGTGGCGACGCGGCGGTGGCACTGAGCCATTTATGCCCCCGCTAGCGGGGGCTGGCTCGCGAAGCGAGACTGGGGGTGGTTTGAGCGAGACACCTTAACGACCACCCCAGTCGACTACGTCGACAGCCCCCCGCCAGCGGGAGCCTGTATGAAAGGAACTTACGTATGGGTATGAAGACCGTGGCTATTATCGGCGCGCTGGACGAGGAAGTGGCGCTGATTGCCAAATCGCTCACGCGCGTGACCCACACCGCCAAGGGCAGCCTTGACATCGTCTCCGGCACCGTGGATTCTTTTGGATCCGACGTGATTAAGGTCGCCGCAACGGTAGGCGGTATGGGGCTGGTCAATGCAGCCGCCACCACGCAGCTGCTGATTGACGAGTTCGCTCCGGATGCCGTGATTTTCACCGGCATTGCCGGCAACCTCAACACCCATCTGCATATCAATGACGTGGTGCTCGGCGGCACCTTGCGCTACCTCGACACCGACATGCGACTCGTGGGCCAGTGGAAGCCCGGCACTGCCGATGCCCCGATTGAGGAATTCCACTCCGACGACCACCTGCTGGAGGTTGCTGACGCGGCGCTTGCCGAGGCCGGCATCACCCACATCGTCGGTATCATCGCCTCCGGCAATTACTTTGTGGACATGCCTGAAAAGGTCGAGGAAGTCGTCCGTCTTACCGGTGCTGATGCCGTGGAAATGGAAGGTGCCGCAGTGGCCCAGGTGGCCGCCCGCAATGACGTGCCTGCTCTGGTGGTTCGCGCGCTTTCTGACAATGCCGACACCGACTATGAGGTGTTCAAGGAATTCGACATCTCCGAATACGCCGATACCGCCGCCCGTCTCGCCGTCGATATCGTCAAGCGTCTGTAGGGGCGTTAGGCAGTCCGACCCATAAGACGCGTTCACTATGTGAACGCTCTCAAGCCCTCGACTCATCAGCTGCGCCATACTCAGTGTGCGGCACAGCGATGTGTGGGGGTTCATCGCTGGGGCCACAAGTCATAACCAGTCTTTCTCCCGCATGCCGGTCGCTGTGCTCAATTCTTTGAGCGATGGCAACACTGTCGCGAAGCATTGAACATGCAATGCATGTGCTGCGTTGAGGTTTATGCGCAGCGTGAGGAGAGAAAAAGGATTATGCCTGCAAGTGCAACTGCGGCCGTGACGGAACCCGTGAAGAAGGATTCGGTTCCTGAGATCATCGCCGCTTCGATGGTGGGTACTGCCATCGAGTTCTATGACAACTACTGTTACTCCATCGCAGCCGCCAGCTACTTCGGCGCGATCTTCTTCGCCAACGTCACCAATCCGGCACTGGCTCAGATTATGGCGTTCACCACATTCGCTGTCTCCTTCCTGGCTCGTCCGTTCGGCTCCATGCTGTTCGGTCACTTCGGTGACAAGATGGGCCGCAAGAAGACGCTGGTGATTGCTTTGCTGACCATGGGTATCGCCACCTTCCTGGTGGGCTGCCTGCCCGGTTATGAGCAGGTCGGCGGCGTGTCTGTTGTCATCCTGTGTGTGTGCCGTGCATGCCAGGGTGTGGGCCTCGCCGGCGAATGGTCCGGCGCCGCTCTGGTGGCCACCGAGAACGCTCCGGCTTCCAAGCGCGCCCTTTACGGTTCCTTCCCGAACCTCGGCGCCCCGATCGGCTTCTTCTGCGCGTACGGCCTGAACCTGCTGCTCACCACTCATCTTGGTCAGGAGCAGATGGGCGCCTGGGGCTGGCGTATTCCGTTCCTTGCTTCCGTTGTGCTGGTCATCATCGGCCTCTACGTGCGTGCTCGTATGTCTGAGACTCCGGTGTTCCAGAAGGCTTCCGAAGAAAAGCGCACCTCCAAGCACCCGCTGCGCGACCTGCTGCCGTACTGGAAGGAAGTCGTGCTTGGCACTGTGGCCATGGGCATCACCTACACGCTGTTCTACGTGCTTGGTACTTGGTCGCTGTCTTACGGCGTTAAGGGTTTGGGCTTCCAGCAGAGCGAATACCTGCTGCTGCAAATGGTCTCCGTGGTGTTCTTCGCCATCTTCATCGTGGTTTCCTGCGTGTACGCCGACAAGGTGGGCCGCAAGAAGGTGCTTCTTGCCGTGACTGCCGCCACGCTGGTGTTCAGCTTCTTCACCCCGTTCCTGCTGGTGCACTCCGCTGCACATATTCTCGTGTTCCTCTGCATCGGCTTCGTGCTCATGGGCGGTCTGTTCGGACCTTGCGGTGCTTACCTGCCTGAGCTGTTCCCGGTCCACGTGCGTTACTCCGGCGCTGGCCTGAGCTACAACCTCGCCGCCATCTTCGGTGGCGCGTTCGCCCCGACCATCGCCCAGGCGCTGGTCAACTCCAAGTTCGGCGTTGCCGGTGTGGGTTGGTACATGGCCATCATGGCGGCTCTCGCCCTGCTTGCTCTGTTCCTGATCAAGGAAAGCAAGGACAAGGACTACGAGCTGTAAATTGCTCCCGATATTGTGCTCCCGCTGGCTCCCGTCAGCGGGAGCTTTGCTATATTCGCCCTGCCAAAAATGAACAATAGGCGAACTTACGTAGTTTGGGCACTAAGCTACGTCTTGCACGTTTTACTCTGGAAACCATGGATATCTGGCAGATCATCGTGCTTGTGGTGCTCGCCGCGCTGGTAGTGGCGTGGGTGGCCATTATCGCCTATAACAAGGGCCGTGTTTCCGGGCGTGTGTCCGCGCAGCAGGCTGCAGCATCTGACGAGACCGCACTGTGTCTGTTTGGTGACGATGTTCCCGTACGTCCTACGGAGCGTCGATTGGTTGAAGTGCTGCCCGAAGCGTTAATTGTCACCGACCGCAATGGCCGGGTGCAGTATGCCAGCCCTGGTTCGGTGCCGTTCGGCCTGGTTTCCGGCAACCGGCTCAACTCTCGCGAAGTGGAAGACATTCTGACCCAAGCCGCCACCGACGGCGGTGTGCGAGAGCGCGAAGTGCAGATGCCGGTCAATCGTAGCGTCTTCCCCTCCTCAAACGGCCGGGGGCTTGAAGCGGGGCAGTCGATGCCATCCAACATGCTGTATTTGCGCGTACGCATTGGCGATATTGGCGATGACCTGTACGCCATCTTTATCAATGACATGTCCGAACAGCGTCGGTTCGAGGCGGTCCGGCGCGACTTTGTTACCAACGTGTCCCACGAGCTGAAAACTCCGGCCGGCGCGATCTCGCTGCTTGCCGAGACTGTGACCGATGCCGCCGACGATCCGGACGCCGTGCGCTATTTCTCCGGTCGTATTTCCAAGGAATCCGCGCGTTTGACCGAATTGGTGCGTCGCCTCATCGATTTGCAGAAGGCGCAATCTTCCGAAGGTAGCGTGATTGATGCCAAGCGCATTTCCGCGCTTGCTGTAGCCCGCGCGGCCATCAATGACAATCAGGTGCAGGCCGATGCCCGCTATATTGATATTCGTCTTAATGTCAACGGCAAACCCGTGCCGATTTCGGCTGGCGAAGGCGATGATGAGCCGAGCGAAACAGAGCTGATGATTATGGCTGATGCGGATGCCATGCAAACCGCTGTCAAGAATCTGGTCGAGAATGCCATTCACTACTCGCCTGAGCACACGACTGTGGCGGTCGGTGTGGGGGAGCGCGATGGCAAAGTGACCATTCGCGTGGTCGATCAGGGTATTGGCATTCCCGAGAAGTCATTGGATCGCGTTTTTGAACGGTTCTACCGCGTCGACCCAGCCCGCTCGCGAGAAACCGGTGGCTCGGGCTTGGGCCTGGCCATTACCAAACATTGCGTGCAGGAGAATGGTGGCCGGATCTCGGTGTGGTCACGCAAGGGCGAGGGCTCCACGTTCACCATCGAGATGCCGGCCGCTCCTGCAGATGAGGAACCTACCGCCGTGCAGGGCGCGTAGCGCGTATCCGCAATTACGTACTTCCAGGAAACAACAGGGTAATGGAGAACTCATGGTTACGATAGTGTCTGATACTTTTGCACCGATGCGTACGGGAACATATCCAAGAAAGGCCACTATGACGCGCATTCTCATCGTCGAAGACGAGGAATCCTACCGCGAGCCGCTGGTGTACCAGCTCACACGCGAGGGGTATGACGTGTCCGCTGCTGCCACCGGTGAGGAAGGTCTGGAGCTGTTCACCAAGGGAGGCATTGACCTGGTGCTGCTTGATCTGATGCTGCCGGGCATCGACGGCACCGCACTGTGCCGCCGTATCCGCGAGCAAAGCCGCGTGCCGATTATCATGCTCACCGCCAAAAGTGCGGAGATTGATAAGGTCGTAGGCCTGGAGATTGGCGCCGATGATTATGTGACCAAGCCGTATTCGTTCCGCGAGCTGCTGGCTCGTATCCGTGCGGTGATGCGCCGCAATCAGGCCACGGCGCAGGCTTCCGGCACGGTGGACGACGATATTCCGCTGGTGTGCGGCGACATTGCCATGCAGGTCGGCCAGCACCAGGTCACGGTGCGCGGCGAAACCGTGTTCTTCCCGCTGAAGGAATTCGAGCTGCTCGAATACCTGATGCAGAACAAGGGCCGTGTGATGACCCGGCATCAGCTGATTGACCGCATTTGGGGATCGGATTATGTGGGCGATACCAAGACGCTCGATGTGCACGTCAAGCGCGTGCGCTCCAAAATCGAGGAAGACCCGGCACACCCCAAGTATTTGACCACCGTGCGCGGGCTTGGCTACAAGATCGACGCCCCGGTGGAGTAAAGGGCGTTTGCCGGATGATGAAAGGCGACCTTTCGAGGTCGCCTTTTCGTATGATGGCCTCTTTCCCGCGAAGGGTCAGGGTGATAAAAACTACGTAGCGGTTAGGTGACCCACAAACATCCAACTGTTCATCTTCTGTTTACTGATTTCGGTTTCGAGACCCCAAAACCACCAATAATCTTGTAGTTGTCATGAGTTGACCGGGCAGCAAGAGCCGCCCGCGAATAGTTGATAGAGGGATTAAGAAATAATCATGCAGAAGAACATCCTCATTCGCTCCATTGCCGCCCTGTCCGGCATTGTGATGCTTGCTTCCGTGGCCGCCTGCGGCGATAACACCGCTTCCACGACCGACAGCTCCTCCACTGATTCCGCTTCCAAGACCGCTCCGATTTCCGGTAACTTCCAGGGCGCTGGCGCTTCCTCCCAGCAGTCCGCCGTCGAAGCTTGGATTGCCGGCTTCCAGGGCGCCAACCCGGACGCCAAGATCGCCTACAACCCGTCCGGTTCTGGCGCTGGCGTGCAGACCTTCCTGACCGGTGCCACCGCATGGGCCGGTTCCGACAAGGCCCTCGCCGATGACGAGGTCGAGCAGTCCAAGTCCGTGTGCGCCGATGGCACTGCTTTCGACGTGCCGGTCTACGTCTCCCCGATCGCCGTGATCTTCAACCTCAAGGGTGTCTCCGACGCTGGCAAGCACATCAACATGGATGCTGACACCATCGCCAAGATTTTCGACGGCAAGATCACCAAGTGGAACGATCCGGCCATCGCCGATCAGAACAAGGACCTGACCCTGCCTGACACCGCGATCACCGTGGTTCACCGTTCCGACAAGTCTGGCACCACCCAGAACTTCGTCTCCTACTTCAAGGATCAGGCTCCTGACTCCTGGACCTACGACCTGTCCGAGAACTGGCCGAACGAGGTTGGCCAGGGCGCCAAGGGCACCTCTGGTGTGGTCTCCACCGTCAAGCAGGCCGATGGCACCATCGGTTACGCCGACTTCTCCCAGGTCGGCGACCTGGGCACCGTGGCCGTCAAGGTCGGCGACTCCTACAACGAGATCTCCGCTGAGGCCGGCTCCAAGGTCATCGAGGACTCCAAGCAGGACGACACTGTGAAGGGCGACAACCGCATCGTCATCAAGATCAACCACGCCACCGAAGCCAAGGGCGCTTACCCGATCGTCCTGGTATCCTACGACATCGTCTGCCCGGCATACAAGGACACCAAGCAGGCTGAGTTCGCCAAGGCTTGGCTGACCTACGTGACCTCCGACGAAGGCCAGAAGGCCGCTCAGGATGCCGCCGGCACCGCTCCGCTGCCCTCCTCCCTGAAGTCCGAGATCACCAAGTCCATCAAGGCCATCAAGACCAAGTGAGCGGCCGACCCGCAAAGGGTTGCTGAACCACTGACCTGAAACGATAATTGAATACAAGACTATTGAAATTGTAATAGCCCGAAATCTTTAAGCCGCAGTCGTAAACACATACGGCTGCGGCTTAAAGCGGGTCAGGGGCCGAACGGTTTGACGACGAAAACCGTGCCACTTGAATACTTGATAACCATCCTATATAAGGAGAATCCGTGAGTTCGCAAGACAAAACGGCTGTGCAGCCAGTCGGCGGCAAAACCGCCGATAAGGTGTTCCGCGGTGTGGCATACGCCTGCGGCATCCTGATTCTGGTTGTTCTTGCCGCTGTGTTCCTGTTCCTGTTCTTCCGTGCCTGGCCGTTGATTGGCGGCGATCAGGTTGCCAACAGCAAGACCGTGTCCAGCTTCACCGGCGGTAAGGCCAACAATTTTTGGGGCTATGTGCTGCCGTTGCTGTTCGGCACGGTGCTGGTCTCTGTGCTGGCTCTGATTATTGCCTTCTTCGTCTCCATCGGCATCGCGCTGTTCATCTCGCACTATGCGCCTAAGAAGCTCGCCACCGCACTGAGCTATGTGGTCGATTTGCTTGCCGCCATTCCTTCTGTTATCTACGGTCTGTGGGGTGGCCTGATTTTGGTGCCGGCCATCTACCCGTTCTGGAATTGGGTCGCCAATCATCTGGGCTTCATCCCGCTGTTCGCCGGCCCTGCTGCGAACCCGTCGCGTACCGTGGCCACGGTGGCCGTGGTGCTCGCCGTGATGATTCTGCCGATTATTACTTCCATGTCCCGCGACATTTTCATGCAGACTCCGCGTCTGCATGAGGAAGCCGCTCTGGCGCTTGGCGCCACCAAGTGGGAGATGATTCGCCTGGCTGTGCTGCCGTTCGGCAAGTCCGGCATTGTGTCCGCCTCCATGCTGGCCCTTGGCCGTGCGCTTGGCGAGACCATGGCCGTGTTGATGATTCTGTCTCCGGGACTCAATTACTCCATCAAACTGCTGCAGGCCTCGCAGAATCAGACCATCGCTGCGAACATTGCCGCACAGTATCCTGAAGCCAACGAGCTGGGTGTCTCCACGCTGATTGGAACCGGTCTGATTCTGTTCCTCATCACCTTTGTGGTCAACTTCATTGCCCGCAAGATCACCGAGAAAGCGACTGCGTGATGACTGCTGCTGAGAATACTGAAAAGACTCCGATGGACGGTGCTCCCAAGATCGATTTCGATCGTTTCCGCCCCACCCGTTCCTCCGTGCAGCGCCGCAAGAGCATGGATATCTTCATGTGGGTGCTTATCGCGCTGGCGTTCATTATCGCCTGTGTGCCGCTGGTCTCCCTGTTGTGGACCACTATCGTCAACGGCATCAAGCGTCTGAACCTCAACTTCCTGACCTACAACATGACCGGTGTGGTTGGTGGTAGCCAGACTCCATCCGGTGGTTACGGCGGTGTGCTGCACGCCATTATCGGTACGCTGGAAATCACCGCGGGTGCCATGGTCATCTCCATCCCGATCGGCCTGATGTGCGCCGTGTACCTGGTCGAGTACGCGAACCGCAGCAAGCTTGCCACCACGATTTCCCTGCTCGTCGACGTGATGAGCGGCATCCCGTCCATTGTGGCCGGCCTGTTCGCCTTCTCGATGTTTACGATTTTGCTCGGTCCCGGTACTATCAACGGTTTTGAAGGCTCGGTGGCCCTCTCCCTGCTGATGCTGCCTACCGTGGTTAAGTCCAGCGAGGAAATGCTCAAGATCGTGCCGAATGACCTGCGTGAGGCATCCCTGGCCTTGGGTGTCACCAAGCAGCGCACCATCACCAAAATCGTGCTGCGTACCGCTTTGCCGGGCATCGTTTCCGGTGCCATTCTGGCCATCGCCCGCGTGATTGGTGAGACCGCACCTCTGCTCATGACCGCCGGTTACATTGTCAATACCAATGTGAACCTGTTCTCCGGCCAGATGACCACCCTTCCGGTGTTCGTCTATCAGGAGTACTCGAAGCTGAGCGCCAACTGCCCGCCTAACGCTGCCTCCACCTGCGTGACCACGATTCCTATGGAACGTGCGTGGGCCGCCGCTCTAGTGCTGATCATTGTCGTGCTGCTGCTGAACCTCATTGGTCGAATCGTGGCGAAGGTCTTCGCCGTGAAGACCGATCGCTGAGCGAGCCGTTAGACTTAAAGATACAAGGAAATATAAGGAAACATCATGGGACAACGTATTGACGTCAACCACGAGAATATCTACTACGGCGACTTCCTGGCCGTGGAGGATGTGAATATCAACATCGAGCCGAACAAGGTCACCGCCTTCATCGGCCCGTCCGGCTGCGGCAAGTCCACCGTGCTGCGCACCTTGGACCGTATGCACGAGATCATCCCCGGCGCACACGTCGAGGGCGAGGTGCTGCTCGAGGGCAAGAACCTGTACGACAAGGATGTGGATCCGGTGGCCGTGCGCCGCGACGTCGGCATGGTCTTCCAGCGCCCGAATCCGTTCCCGACCATGTCCATCCGCGAGAATGTGCTGGCCGGTGTGCGCCTGAACAACCACCACATGGCCAAGTCCGACGCCGATGATTTGGTCGAGTGGGCTCTGCGCGGTGCCAACCTCTGGGAAGAGGTCAAGGATCGTCTTGACAACCCCGGCATTGGTCTGTCCGGTGGCCAGCAGCAGCGTCTGTGCATCGCCCGCGCCGTGGCCGTCCACCCGCAGGTGCTGCTCATGGACGAGCCCTGCTCCGCACTTGACCCGATTTCGACCCTAGCTGTTGAGGATCTGATCAACGAGCTTAAGAGCGACTACACCATCGTGATCGTGACCCACAACATGCAGCAGGCCGCCCGTATCGCCGACTACACCGCCTTCTTCAACCTGAAGGCTGTGGGCCAGCCCGGCCACCTCGAGTACTTCGCGGACACCACCACGATGTTCAACAACCCGCAGAACGAAGAAGCCGAGCGCTACATCTCCGGTCGTTTTGGCTGATCCGTGAGCGAAGCGATAGCTGAGCGAAGGTGATGTTGAGTCCGGCCTCCGGCCGGTTCGTAATTGCTGGACCGGAGAAGATTCGTTCCCTGCGCGCAGCGTAGTGGTTTGTGCATAGAAAAAACAGTAAGACCCGTCGTAAGGCGGGTTTTTTGTTTGTTGTTGGGCCAGAGAGATCCGTTATTTGTCGAAAGTCTCAGTAGGCAAGCTGCTTACCGGGACTTTTCGTATCGAGATTTCCTGCATACTATCCTAAATAGTGCCAAAATACCTGCAATGGATTTTCGGGTTGCCTAATCATAAATAGGTTGCAGGCATTTTGGGTCTATTTGCAGGGCGAATATCGGCCATCCGCCATAATCCATAAGATTTGTAGGTATCTCAGGTCGATTTATGACGCGAATTTGCAGGTATAAAGACGACATTAAGTAGATTGCAGGTATTTCGGGCCTATGAAGGAGGCAAATACGGCTCTAAGAAGTTCCTTTATACCTGCAACGCTGCTAACTAGTACCTAAATATCTGCAATAACAAAGGCCGGACTCATTTCGAGCCCGGCCCTAGATAAGTTACGGCTTACGGCAAATCAGCCTAGAACGACGTGATTCACCGCCGTCATCAAACCAACATCACAGAATCGCCATGCACACGAAGTCCAGGATGAACAGTGCGGATACGATCCAGATGATCGGGTGCACTTCCTTGGCCTTGCCCTTGCAGGTCTTCACGATGCAGTACATGATGAAGCCACCGGCGATGCCGTAGGAGATGGAGTAGGAGAAGGCCATGAACACGGCGGCGAAGAATGCCGGGATGGCCTCGGCGATATCGTCCCACTTGACTTCCTTCAAGGAGGCGGCCATCATGCAGCCGACGATGACCAGCACGCCAGCAGTCGCGGCGGACGGCACGGCGGAAATCACCGGGGCGAAGAACACGGATAGGGCGAAGCAGATCGCCACGACCACGGAAGTCAGGCCGGTACGACCACCAGCGGCGATGCCCGCAGAGGACTCCACGTAGGTGGTGGTGTTCGAGGTGCCGCAGATGGCGCCGATGGAGGTGGCGATGGAGTCGGCGAACAGGGCCTTATCCATCTTGGAGGAGAAGCCGTGGCCGTTCTCGAGGGCCTTCTCGTCCTCAGCGGAGAAGATGCCGGTACGACGGCCGGTGCCGATGAAAGTGCCCAGGGTGTCGAAGGTGTCGGACATGGAGAAGGCGAAGATGGTCACGATGACCAGCGGCAGCTTGGCCGGGTCGGAGAACAAGGCCGGGAAGCCTTCGGCGGAGAAGATCGCCCCGAAGGTCTGCGGCAGTTCGGAGAAGGTCTGGCCGAGAGACTGGGAGTCGGACCAGGTGGTCACGCCGAACGGGATGCCGATCACGGTGGTGACGGCGATGGCCAGCAGCATGCCGCCCTTGACCTTCATCACGGTGAATACGATGGCCAGCACGAGGCCGATGAGGAATACCCACAGTACCTTGTCATTGAAGTTGGCCAGGCCCGGGGTTGCGGCCACGGCACCGCCCTTAGCGGCGGCTTTAGGATCGCCGGGAGTGAACTTGATTAAGCCGACATTCAGCATGCCTACGTAGGCCACGAACAGGCCGATGCCGCCGCCGATGGCGTGCTGCAGGGACTCCGGGATGGCCATGATGATCATCTTGCGGATCTTGGTGACGGTGATGATGATGTTGATCAAGCCGCACAGGAATACCATGCACATGGTCTGCTGCCAGCTGAAGCCGAGGCCGAAGCACACGGTGTAGGTGAAGAACGCGTTGAGGCCCATGCCGGCGGCCTGCGCGTACGGCACATTGGCGAACAGGCCCATGACCAGGGTGCCGATGATGGCCGCGATGATGGTGGCCAGGAACACGCCGCCCCACGGCATACCGGTCTGCGACAGAATCTGCGGGTTGACGACGATGATGTAGGCCATCGCGAAGAACGTGGTCAGGCCGGCCAGAATCTCAGTCGAGACGGTCGTGCCGTTTTCCTTCAAATGGAAGAACTTCTCCATATACTCTCTACTTCCTTGGGTTGTGCGAGGCCATACGCCACCTGTGGGTGACCCGGTTGGCCCCGGCGAGAATTGCGACTCGCCCTGATTGACCTGCCCGGCGCGCGTGCGGCGCTGCGCATCCAATCAGAACCGTGGCCGATTATAGCTTGTGGAGGTAACGTGAACAGGCCGGGGTAGACTGACTGCGGCAATACATATACAGGAACGCGCAGAGAGTGCCGCGGAAGGAAGTCGCGCAGTGAAACCGGCTGTCGAAGTCAGCATCACCTCATGGAAAAAGAACGTCGTCAAGTTCGGTCAGGAATACGGCCGCGTACTGCTCATGCCAGGCACTGGCTACAACTGCGACCGTCCGCTGCTGTACTGGTCTGCACAAGCCTTGGTCGAGGCCGGGTGGCGTGTCGATCGCATGAATGTACGCAATGCTTCCGATGATTTGTCCACAGTGATTCCGGTGCTCAATCAGGCGATTGACGGGTGGGTGGAGTCAGTGCGCGGAAATCAGTCCGGCGAATACTCCAACGATAATGTCGGTAGGGACGCTGCTGATTCGTCGGATTCCACCAATCAATCCGGCCCGCGTCTGCTGCTCATCGGCAAATCGCTGACCACGATGACTTACCCGCACGTGGCCGCACATTATGGGTTGCCATTCGTGCTGTTGACCCCGGTATTGCACCACGCCGATTTCGACCCATCCGCCCGCGTGATTCCGGTGCCCGCTGTGGGCGATGACATCGTAGCCGAATCCGAAGCACCATCCGTGGCCGAAGCGAAGGCGATAATCCGTGCCGAACTTGCCGGGCAGTCACACGCCGCCAGCTCCCGATATGCTGGACCGGCACCGCTGATTTGTGCCGGAACCGCCGACCCGTTCTATGATCGCGCCCGCGCCAACGCATTGACCCCGCATGTGCATGAATATCCAGACGCCAACCATTCGATTGAGGTGCCCGGCCATTGGCGTCGTTCTCTCGATTACCTAAAGGAAGTCACGGCATCCGTGGCTCAATATGCCGCCACGTTGTAATCCTGCATCACTTCTCCGGGAATGTTGCGCCGATGCTGGGCCGGGAGGACTTTGTTGTGCCACTCTCCTAGGGGTGCTGCCTGCGCGACACGCCCGAATTCCACAATGTCGCCGACCGCCCGTAACCTAATCATTCGTAAACCATAGACCGTTGGTTGAAGTGTGCGCAAGTGCACTTTCGAAGTTTGGTTCGCCAAGCCAGCGCAGGTTGAGAGATATAAGCCCGTCAAGGGCCGGCGAAGGTCGCTTCGCGAGATTATATTGCTCTGCCTGTGCGCAGGGCTTTTTTGTTGCCCAGCCGAAAGTTCCGAACTCCAAGTCAACGGCCGACTTAGGAAGGAACGCCATGAAGAGGCCCGAAAAGGAAGCGGTAGTCGCTCAGCTTACGGAAGAATTCCGTAACGCTGACGCCGTCTACCTGACCGAGTACCGCGGGCTTACCGTTCCGCAGATTTCCGATCTGCGTGAAAAGCTAGGCCGCGATACTTCCTACACCGTGGCAAAGAACACGCTGGCACGCATCGCCGCCAAGGAAGCGGGCATCGAGGGTCTCGACGAGATTCTTGCTGGCCCGACCGCCATCACCTTCGTGAAGGGCGACTTCATTGAGGCTGCGAAGGTCATCCGTGACTTCGCCAAGGACAACAAGGCTCTTGTCATCAAGGGTGCCGCCGCTGACGGCACTGTCTATGATGCTGAGGGCGCCAAGAAGCTGGCAGACCTCAAGTCTCGCCCGCAGCTGCTCGCCGAGTTCGCCGGCGACGTCAAGGCATCGATGGCCAAGGCCGCGTACCTGTTCAACGCTCTGCCGACCAAGGCCGTGCGTACGATCGACGCCCTGCGCGACAAGCAGGAGAAGGCTGCCTGATTTACGCCCTCACGGCATGAATCAGTTGCTTCGATAATTTAAACAAACAAGGTTTATTCGGCTGCGGATCACCTACTTCGTCCGCCGCCAAGATTGAAAGGAAGCCATAATGGCTAAGTACACCAACGATGAGCTGCTGGAAGCCTTCGGCGAGATGACCCTGGTCGAGCTCTCCGAGTTCGTGAAGGCCTTCGAGGAGAAGTTCGACGTCGAGGCTGCCGCTCCGGCTGCTGTCGCCGTTGCTGCTCCGGGCGCTGCTGCCCCGGCTGCTGAGGAGAAGGACGAGTTCGACGTCATCCTCTCCGCCGTCGGCGACAAGAAGATCCAGGTCATCAAGGCCGTCCGCGCCATCACCAACCTCGGCCTGGCTGAGGCCAAGGGCCTCGTCGACGGCGCTCCGAAGGCCGTCCTCGAGAAGGCTAAGAAGGAAGACGCCGAGAAGGCTAAGGCTCAGCTGGAAGAGGCTGGCGCCACCGTCGAGCTCAAGTGATTTGTGCGGCTTAAGCCGCAATCACCAGATTGTTGCCGGAAACCCCGTATCCGTTATGGATTGCGGGGTTTCCTGCATTGTGCCCTTGGGCAGACCCTGTACTGAATAGGGGGAGCGATTTCACCCGTTGCTGGCGGCATGGAAGCTGCTAATGCGCAAAAGTTGCAATTCTTGACCGGGATAATCCGGCGAAACCGAGTAAAAGATGACACAATGGCACATAGTGTGGTTCATAGTGTGTATAGGGAGGCGGTCACGGTGAGTGAATGGACGGTGCGGATCAATGGGGTTGATCGAGTCAACGTCAAACCGGGCGACTGCGTGGAGATTGGCCGTAAGCCATTGCGTCCTCTAGCCGATGACGGCATGCAGCGTCTTGATGTGGTGGATCAGACCAAGTCGATGTCCAAAAGGCACGCCGTGTTCGAGGTGAAGCAGAATGGTTCTGCAGCCGTGCGCGATTTAGGCTCGACCAATGGCTCTTATGTGGTTCGTGACAATGGCGATTTACTGCGTCTGCCCGTTGACGCCGAGTTTATGCTGCCGTCCTCGCCGATGCGCATGCAGTTCGGTGATGTTCCGGCGGACTTCATCCGTATCGATGACGTCGAGCATGATCAGCAGCTTCCGGTGCCTGATTTGTTCGGCTACGCGGTGAATGAAGCACCGCAGGAGCCGGATGCCGCTGATATGTCCGTTGACGACATTTTGGATTTGCGGGCCGGTGAGCCGACCGCTGCGTTCAGCGCCGCCAGCGTTCGTCATAAGGTTGACGAACTCGACTTCAGCAGTCTGAACATTGCCCAATCCGTGGTCAAGGCGGAAGAGCCGGCCACTCCGCGTGATTTGTTCGCCGATGCGATGGCCGAGCAGTCCGAAGATACCGTGCCGGACGGTGAGGCGCAGCAGACCCAGCCTGCCGCTGATTTCGTGCCGCAGACAAGCCCGCAAGCTGAACCCGTCGAACCGGCGGAGTCTTCTGCACCTGCCGTGGTGCCGGTGGATGCGATCGCTCATCCTGTTGCCAAGGTGCCCGAGACTGTATCTGGGACCGCATCTGAAACAGCAACCGAGACGGAATCTGAGACTGCACCATCCGCTGAGGCGGTATCCATCCCGGACCAGCAGCCGGATGTGCAGGCACAGCCTGAGCAGTCGCCGGTATTTGAGCAGCCCGGCCAATTCGTCCAACCCGATCAGTCCGATCAGTCGGACCAGCCCGTTCAAGTAAGCGTTGCCGATTTGGGCGAGGCTGACACCACTGGTGTCTATACACCAGCTTTTGAGCCGGGCTCCGTGTTCGACCGTGTGAGCAAGGGAGAACTAAAGGCCCAGGAGCCGGTGGTGGAAGTTGATGGCCTGACCTCGGATGATGCTAAAACCACGCAGGATTTCTCTACGCAGTTCGAGATTGCTCGTCACCCTGAGTTGCTGGCATTTCTGGCAATGAACCCATACCTGTATGACGATATGTATGCTTGGCTCGCCGCCAGAGGCGAAGCCGACATCGACGAAGCTCTATCCCATAACAAGGGATATCAGGAATACCGCGAAGCGGTTGGAAAGTGAGCCAAGAGATGACCCAGACGCAGGATCAGAATGCTGAAAACGGTCTGAACCGCATCCGTCGCTGGCGTGACCAGTATCGCGGCATGTTGGCCCCCTCTCCGTTGGAGGACGCGAACCAGCTGGTGGCCAAACTTGATATGACGCATGCCCATCCGTCCGGCATTGCACAATTGTTCGCTTCGGGACATGTTCGCTTGGACTCGCTGTTCCGTGATGCCGGGGTGTTGAAGGCGGCGGAACGGCACTTGTCTCGGGTTATGGATGACCAGACCGCCAAGCGACGTGTGTCCGGAGTGGCCGAGCTTTCGTTGGTGGTCGGTGTGGCCACGTGGAAGGGCAATGCACTGCCCGTGCTGCTGTATCCGGTCAACGTCACGGTGCCCAAGGAAGAATCCGCCGCCACTGTGCAGTTCACCGGTCGTGTGAAGTTGAATACGGCATTCGTCAATGTGCTGCGAGAGCAGCGGGTATATGTTGACGAGGATTCTCTGTTTGACGGTTCCAGCTATGACAGTGGCGAGCCTGAGACCTCGGCTATGTTCGCCAGAATCACGGCGGAAGCCGTGGAGCGCATTCCTGACTTCAATATCGAGCGCCAAATCGTGCTGGGCTGCTTTGTGGATCCCTCGTCGTTGATGATTGCCGAAAGCCAGCGCTTCATCGACCAGCTGGAGAACGGCGAAAGCGACAATGTGCTGCTTGATGCACTCGCTGGTAACGAACATGCGCAGTCGTCCCTCAAAGATGCCGATCTTGCGCAGTACAGCCCGTTCGATGCAGATCCGCATGCGGAATTTGAGGTGGGCGATGTCGACAACACCGTGCGATATGCCGCATCGCTTGCAGCCGCTGGCCATAGCATCGTCATTGACGGAGAGTTCCCCAAAGGCACGGCAGAGCAGGCGGTAGCCGTCGCTTCGCGCTGCCTGATGAGTGGTCGGTCGGTGCTGTATGTGCCGGGTGTCGCCGAACAGAAGCGACTGTTTATGCAAGCCGTGTCTGCCAATGAGCTGAAGGCTCAGATGTTGGATGTGGCTGATGCGCAGGCCAACGCCGCCATTGACAAGCAGTTGATTTCCGCTGTGGGATTCCAGCAGGGTGTAGCCACACAGCGTTTCGACCAGCTTGCTGATGAACTTGTTGGCGTGCGTTCTCGTCTGACCCGGTACTTGGGCGACCTGCACGGGGTGAACGATAAGTGGAACGTATCTGCTTACGAGACGATTCAGAATCTGGCTCGCATCTCCGTGCTGCCCACGCATCCCGCCACGCATATCCGCCTGACTGAACAGAGCGCGATTGCCGTTGCCGGCGATATGGAAGCATGGGTCGGCAAGTTGGAGCGGGCCGGTGAACTCGGCGAATTCTCCATCGGGCCGGATGATACCGCCTGGTACAAGGCCTCCCTGAACACCGAGGAGGAGGCAGTGACAGCCTACCAGCGCGTGGATGATTTGCTGCGTCGGTTCCTTCCCGCAACCCGTGAGCAGGTGGCTCGTACCGTACAGACGTGCGGATTCCCCGTTCCCTCGACCATCCGCGAATGGGAGCGCCAGGTCACCGTGCTCAAGAACCTGCGCCGCGTGCTCGACGTGTTCCAGCCGGAGATTTTCGAGCGCGACATCGATTCGATGATTGAAGCGACCAAGCCCAAGGCTCAGCGCAAGGCTGAAGGAAGCGCGATGGGCTTCTGGGAGCGGCGTCGTCATATCAAGGAGGCCAAGGGTCTGCTGCGCGTGGGTGCCCAGGTGGAAGACCTGCATGAAGCGCTCAAAGTAGTGGCTCGGCAGTCGGAGCAGTGGAGGCAGTTCGTGCCACACGGCGGATGGCCGGTGCTCCCCACCAAGCTGGACGACATCATCACCACATTGGATGCGATGGTCAGCGATATGACTGCGCTTGACACCGTGCTCGCCACGACTCCGGCGGGCGGCAATTTGGGATCCACCGATTTCAATACTGTCGAGGTGCGTCTGAAGGCCTTGCTTGATGACCGTAAGGCTCTTGATACCTTGCCGGAACGATGCCGCTTGGAACATGAATTCGCCGGTGTCGGACTGAACGAATTGGTCGAGGATCTGCATACTCGTCAGGTGAGTGTGCCGCAGATTCGTGGCGAAGTGCAACTGGCATGGTGGACCACGGTGTTTGAGGATATCGTGCGTTCGTCCGCCATCATTTCCAACCAGGACGGTTCCGCATTGCAAACCGCATCCGACCGGTTCGCCCAGGTTGATGTGGAGCATGTGCGTTCCGTGGGGCCGATGGTATCTCAGGAATCGATGCGGCGTTTGTGCGATATGTTGTTCTCCCATACACAGGAGGCCAACCAGTTGCATACGGTGTTAGCCGGTCGTGCCCATGTGTCGCTCAGTCGTATTCGCCGTGACTATCCGGAGATTTTGGCTGCTGCCAAGCCGATACTCGTGGCGACGCCGGGCACTTTGGCCGCACTCACCGACCCCGCGGTTATTGCGGATGTGGCCATTGTGGATGCCTGCGCGCATATTCCATCCATCGAATTGCTTTCGATTCTTGGCCGTGTGCGTCAGGTAGTGGTGATTGCCCATTGCGCTACGGTGACCAGTGAATCCGTGAAGCAACTGATTGATTTGCTTCCTCATGTTGAAGTGGAGTCCGCTCCGACCCGCCGCGACCCGCGTCTCGCTGCATTCCTTGAATCTGAGGGCTATGGTTCGGTTCGGTATGATGTGGCGACTGAGCCGGCATCAGGCAAGGTGCGTTTCCATTCGGTCGAGGACGCCAACGGCGTACCGGTCATGCTGTCTGGTCTTGTGGAATCCAGCCAACAGGAGATCGATAAGGTGGTGCACCTTATCACTCAGCGGGCTTCCAGCTTTACTGTGGTGCCTTCCAGCTATGTGCTGACCGTGGTGACGCTGACTGATGTATTCCGCACTCGTCTGGGCGCGGAATTGAAGTCGTTGGCCTCCAAGAACAAGCCGATGGGCCGATTCCTGCGGCATGTGCGGCTGGTTCCGCTGCGTGACGTGGCGGGTTGCCAGGCCACCGACGTGATTCTGTCCCTGTGCTATGCCAAGACGGTGCATGGTCGCTTGCTGCAGCAGTTCGGTGTGGTGGAGCACGAGGGGGGACGTGGCATGCTGCTCGACGCATTGGCGCTTGCCGACCGCAACTTGGATATCGTCTCGGCGTTTGGCTCTCAGGATATGGAGGATGAGCGTCTCCACCAGCAGGGCCCACGATTCCTGAAGACCATGCTGGCCTGGGCTGAGCAATTCAACGATCGTCCGATATTGCCGACGCGTGATGATGCCGGTCAGAACGTACTGTTCGAAGATATCGCCGAGCGTCTGCGGGCGCGCGGTCTTGAAGCGGCTGTGAATTACGGTTTCGATAGGGGTTCAAGGATCCCCTTGGTCGTTGGTCTTAAGGATCGCCCGTTCGCGTTGGCGGTGCAGACCGATGATGCCAGCTTCATGTCCGTGCAGTCCACGCGCAAGCGTCATCGCCTATCGGCACAGGATTTGATTTCCCTAGGTTGGAATGTCATGAGTGTATGGAGCGTTGCGGCATTCGTGAACCCGGATAAGGAAGTCGATCGCATCGTGGCCCGTATCGGCGAGATCTATCGCGAAGTCGAGTAGACATGGCGGAATATTCGGCTACAAGGCGCACCCCACGCAAACATAAACGAGTAGTGATGAAGGGCACTGAAAGCTTCGATGCAGACGGTGTCAAGCTCGAGCCTGGCGACATGCAAACCGACCAGCAGCGTCGAGCCGACGATGACAGGCGCATTCTCGGCGAGTTGCCGCCTCACTGGGCTGTGTTCAACGACAGGCGTTGAACGTCAGCCCAATGGGGCGGCCTTCGTGGCTGCTTGTAGTGCAGCCGCTCACTTCGCCTACAGACAGCCCACCGGGCTGTCTGCTATACGGCTCAGCTCATTGGGCTGTGTTCAACGACAAGCGCTAGTCGCCCTCTCTGGCGGGGGCTGTCGATAAAGCCGACTGGGGTGGTTGGGAGAACAGTCCACCTTCAGTCTCGCTTCGCGAGCCAGCTCCCGCCGGCGGGAGCAAGAGACGGTCACCGCATCACGGCGACTATCGCGCCGGCTTGCTGCAACTCCATTACTGCAGCCGCGGCATGAGGCTTCATAGCAAATGAGACCTGTCGTTCATTGCTCCCAAGTGACGATGCTTCAGCCTCGCCAATAGCCATCACCAGCGCCTCCTCAGCGAGCACGCAATCCTCCCCGGCGCATCCCACGGCGGACACCAGCTGCACGCTGTCTCCGGGCAAGAGATCATCTGGATTGCTGGCCAACCGCACTTCAATCACCGTGGTGCCGGTGGGCGGCAGTGGTGCATCTCGTGCCATATGCGTAGAGATGGGATCATTGACCGCAATATCAATCTGCGCAATCAGTCCAGTGATCTCATCGGCATCTGTGGCATAAGACGATCCAACCGTACTGACCGGCAGTAGCTCCACTCTGATATCGGCGCTGGAGATTATCTCGCCGCGCGCAATAGGCCGGTCGGCAATCACCACTGGAGCGGTCTGCACCTGAGCCAGTACTGTTCCCAATCCAAACAGCACGGCCAAACCGGCGCAGAACGCGGCAATGCACCTGCGCGCGGCATGCAGCATACGACGGCGCCGTAGTAAGCCATGCGTGGGTGGCGTGAATATAGAAAAAGTCACCATGAACATCATGGTGACTTGCGCTTATCTCTCGGTGCAAGCTGAAACGACCATTGTGGTTCCAGCTTGTCAGGTCGGTTTTTCTACTTGCCGGACTTATCCGTGCGGTAGAAACCGTGGCCTTTGAACTCGATCGGTACGGCCGAATACACCTTGCGCACCTGCTCCTGAGCACACTTCGGGCATACGGTGATCGGGTCGTCGTTGAACGACTGCTGTTCAGTGAAGTCATAGCCGCAGTTCTTGCAGCGGTAGTGATAAGTAGGCAACGGATTCCTCCACAAGTCAATTCTCACGCATAGGCATTGTCGTCATGCCGGACAACCGTTCATATCCTAGTCGCCGCCCTGACACTTTGCCCTGCAGGCATACGCAGGCGAGATAAAAGCCGTCTTATGTTCGGTATTCGCCGGTAATCAGGGCAGCTGCCGGTATCCTTCTGGCGTCAGCACGCCATCCGCTGGCACATCGTGGGGGTCCGCGATCCACTCATCGTCGTCCACCACCTCCCAAGGCCAGCACACTGCGATGATCGGGCAGACGGGCCGACGATTCACTAATGCGCGGTCATACCAGCCGGCCCCGCGTCCCAGCCGATTGCCATGCCGGTCGACAGCCAATGCGGGAGCGATAATCAGGTCGGCATCGTGCAACGCTTCAGGCGGCAATGGAGTTCCCTGCGGCTCGTCAGGCCGCCGGTGTCCAGAACCCGCCACTGGATGCAGTGATTCCATCGAATCCAGTGCACTCCACCCGATATCCAGGCCGGATCCCAACAACGGAACCAACACGCGGATTCCTGACGCTAGCAGCCAAGCCAACAGCGGACGAGTCTCAACCTCGGATCCCATCGACACATATGCCGCCACCGTCAGTGGAGCGGAGCCGTAGTGAATACAGGGGCGATCCAACACGTATGCGGGAAACTGATGAACCAGTTTTTCTCCTGCTGCAAGCCGGGCCTCAGGCGTAATCAAAGCTCGTTGAGCCAGCAATCTGTGCCGTAGCGTTGCCTTATCCATACCGCACAACCTAGCATGGCTACAATAAAGGCCGTGTCAGTTTTCCAATCCATCAAAGAGGCGTTCAAGCCGGATCATCAGATTCGTATGCCTCGTCTTTCCCATCCTGCTTTTCCCATAACGCTTAGGCCGCTGACCTTGGACGACGAGGAAGAGTGGAATGAGGTGCGGTGGCGCAATAATGATTGGCTTGCCCCGTGGGAATCAGGAGATCCGATGCATGGCGGATTCATCACCTTCAATCAGTGGATTCAGCGCCAGCGCCGTAACGAGCAGCATGGGGTGGGGGCGTTGTTCGCCATCGAATACCAGATGCGCATTGTGGGCCAGATATCGTTGGGGGCGATTTCCTACGGATCCATGCGCACCGGTGTGGTTGGCTATTGGGTTGACCAGTGTTACGCCGGTCATGGTTTTGCCCCCATGGCCGTGGCTTTGCTCGCCGACTGGGCACTGACGGATCCCTTTGGCCCGGTTCTGCACCGGCTGGAAATCGCCATTTTGCCGGACAATGCGCGCTCTTTAGCGGTGGTGCGCAAGGTCGGGGCCCATCATGAAGGACTGCGCGAGCGCTATATGTACGTCAATGGTCAGTGGCGAGACCACGTGACCTTTGCGCTGTTGGCCGAGGATGCCGGGCAAGGGTTCGCCAATCGATTGGCCTCGCAAAACCTCCAATAAATCTCCTAATACTCCCGACACGCCCGAGCGGGAAGTGCTGGTTCGGTCAATATGTCTCCTATTCTTGACGGTATGGGTTACGAGTCACTGAGCACGGTTGTCGTCTTGGTGATTGTGATAATTGCCATCGCTGTATGGTTGCCCGCGCGTACGGCTAACGGCATGAAGCGCGCGGCTGAGCATCGGCAAGATCGTTATTCGCCGTCCCTGCGTATTGTGGAAGCGGAAGACGGTAGACGATTCGGCGATATCGAGCCGTATCAGGCGAAAGGGGCAGCAATGCCAGCATCGACACAGTCAGCCCGGCTGACGACCGAGCATATCGCGCATATACGCGAATTGCGCCGTGAATCCATCCGTCGTCGCCAGATTCTGGTGGCCAGCCTTCTCGCCGTGGCCATAGTGGTATTTGCGTTGGCGTTCATCGTGCATTACAGCCCGTTGTTCGCTTTGATTCCTTTGGCCCTGACCGCAGCGGTGCTGGCAATGGGTGCGAATGCCGCACGTCAGGCCCGTCAGTGGGAACGCAGGGTGTCCCGCTATGAGCAGAAGAAGACGTCTGCAACTCCTACTCGGCAGGGGCAGATTGATTCTCCGGCTAAGAACCATGCTGCCGAGTCCGCCGCTCCGGCCGTTCAGACGAGTCGTGCAGATGATGCTGCCACCGAAGTGATGGAACAGCGTCAGATTCGCCGCGTGCTGCATGACGCTGAAGTCGAGCAGGCCAAGGCCAAGGCGTTGCGTGAAGCACAAGCCAAGGCCGATCGGGAGGCTGCTGCGCCGCAGGCTGCCGACCATTCCGAAGCGGAGACACCTTCCCTGACGGTACGCGATGAGCGCGATGCGCATGACTCCGTTGCGGACGATGCCACGTCGGAGCTCGCTTCCGTTCAGCCGGCCCGTGCGCTGGATGTGTTCGATATGGCCACCTCCCAGGATCTCATCTCCTTCTCTCTGGGGGCGGACCATGCTGAAGATAACGCTCCGGAAAGCTTGGAAATCAAGTCGACGCGTCAGGTGTCCAAAGCCACTCCCGCCGAGCCTGAGATGGTGAACAAGCTGATTGATGAGGCCAAGGCCGTCAAGGCTTCCGACGACGCCTCGGCAGCCAAGGCTCAAGCGGATCACAGTGCTGCGCAGCCGGAATCCTTCCATGAGCATGAGGAGCGTGCTGAGGTGCAGGCCCCGGTCGCCACGTCTGAATCGTTGAGCGTGGGGCTCGATTCCATTCTTGCCCGCCGCGGCAACTAAGGGATTTCTCTCACAGCGTTAGCACTCGAGTTGGCAGAGTGCTAACAATCGCGCTACGATGTGTCCTAGCGCAAAGGGACAACGCAAGTGATCGTCAGCCTCTTGAGGTGTTCTGGCGCGGCATTAGAACTACGAGTAGATACGAGGTGACCCACAGTGTCGATTAAGCTCACACCGTTGGAAGACAAGATCATCGTCAAGCAGGCCGAGGCCGAGACTCAGACCGCATCCGGTCTGTACATTCCGGACAACGCCAAGGAGAAGCCGCAGCAGGGTGAAGTCCTGGCTGTTGGCCCGGGCCGTCGTGACGACAAGGGCGAGCGCATTCCGGTGGATGTCAAGGTCGGCGACAAGGTGCTGTACTCCAAGTACGGCGGCACCGAAGTTCACTACGAGGGTGAGGACTACCTCATCGTCTCCTCCCGCGACATTCTTGCCATTCTCGGCTGATTAGTCGTATAGAGAACTTCACCAACCCCGACTGTTCCTTGCGAACAGTCGGGGTTTTTGCGTCTTGTGTGTCTTGGCTCCCCTCTTTGAGGGGAACTGTCGCCGTAGACGACTGAGGGGGCCGAGGGAATGCATATTCTCCCCAAAAAGCTCAGCCGTTGACGGTCAATCCGACGATGCCTCCGCACAGTCCGATTCTACGGATAACGCCAACGATGCCGGCAGCAAGAAAGCCGATGCTGATGACTCCAAGAAGAGTGCGTCGTCTTGGCCGCTTCCTGATTTCTCCGACTGGCCTATGTGGATCCGGGAAAAACGCGGGAATTCGCGGAGTGTCGCACCGATTTGCGTTTGTCTGGGTTTTGTGGTTATATAGCCAAGTTGCCTGTTGAGGTCAAACACCGCGGCGGGAAACAGACTGGCGGATTTCCCAAGCGGTCAAAGGGAGCTGACTGTAAATCAGCCGCTTCGTGCTTCAGTGGTTCGAATCCACTATCCGCCACGCCCCGATAGCTCAGTGGTAGAGCACTTCCTTGGTAAGGAAGAGGTCGTGAGTCCAATTCTCACTCGGGGCTCTCTGGCGGGGTAGCTCAGCTGGCTAGAGCGTACGACTCATAATCGTAAGGTCAAGAGTTCGAGCCTCTTCCTCGCTACAAATCGCGCCCGCTAACCGGTGGGCGCGCACTAAACCTTATAAGAACACAGAGGTGAATGACAATGGCTAAGAGCGCCGACATCCGTCCGGGCATCACGCTGGCCTGCACCGAGTGCAAGGAGCGCAACTACATTACGACGAAGAACCGTCGTAACACTCCCGACCGTCTCGAGCTGAAGAAGTTCTGCCCGCGCTGCGGTAAGCAGACTGTGCACCGCGAGACTCGTTGATTGCTGCGCACAGCATTATGTTTCAAACCCGGCCCATGCGGCCGGGTTTTTGCGTATGGAACTTGCTGCTGTCTCAGACGACGATTGCTTCGATATCGCCCGTGCGACACTAAGATAGGAAGCCATGACAAGCTTTGCAGACATCACCACCATGGGTGTGGGCGGACATATCGCCCACTTCGTCGAGCCGACCACGCGCGTCGGACTGATCGAGGCCGTGGAAGACGCCGATTCCAAAGGACTTCCTTTGGTCGTTATCGGCGGAGGCTCCAATATGCTCGTTTCCGATGACCCCTTCAACGGCGTGGTGGTGCGAGATGCGCGCTGCCTGATCACCGTGCCGGACGAGGCCGCACCGGTCGAAGGCGGAGATCGCACGGTCCATGTCAATGCCGAGGCCGGCGCCAACTGGGATGATTTTGTGGCGTTCACCGTGGAACTCGGGCTTGAAGGCGTTGAGGGGCTTTCCGGCATCCCCGGCACGGTCGGTGCCTCAGTGGTGCAAAACATCGGTGCCTATGGCCAGGAGGTCGCCACTTCGGTGGAATCGGTGGAGGTCTGGGACCGCGAAACCAAAACCACGCGCGATTTGACTCCTGCCGATCTCCAGTTCGGATACCGTTACTCCGCACTCAAGGCCAGCATGTATGCCGGGCCCGGCAAGCCTGCCGACCGGTTCTTCCCGACCCCGCGTTATGTGGTGCTATCCGTTACCTTTGCCCTTACCCATTCGGCTGAAGGCACGGTCGGCTATGGGCAATTGGCCAAGGCGCTCGGCGTCGAGGTGGGCGATCGCATGGCCACCACCGATATTCGTAAGGCCGTACTTGCGGTTCGTGCCGCCAAGGGCATGCTCGAAGATCCCACCCGTTATGCACTGCCCGATATGGCCACCGCCAAGCGAGAGGCCAATATTCTGGCTGATTTGGATCGGCTTGCCGCTCTGAACAATCAGGCCGGTATCCCGGCTAGCAGCGATGGTTTGCCCGCTCCTGATTACAATCGCCACAGCTGTGGTTCGTTCTTTATGAATCCGATACTCTCTGCACAGCAGGCTGCCACGTTGCCTGAGGACGCTCCTCGTTTTGACGCGACCCGGCCCGATGGTACGCCTGGCGTCAAGACCTCGGCCGCTTGGCTTATCGACCATGCCGGCTGCCATAAGGGATACAAGGTCAGTCCAGATGCGTCTGCGGGTCTGTCCACGCAGCATGCGTTGGCCCTGACCAATCGTGGAGGAGCGAGTGCCGCCGACGTTGAAGTCTTGGCCAAGGCCGTACAGCAAGCAGTTCGGGAAGCATTCGGCGTCACCTTGGTTCCGGAGCCGGTCTGTATCGGCGTGCTGTGATTTCCCGCAGAAAACTTGGCGATGATCGCCTGGCCGTTTGGCCGGCAAACCAGTGATTCCACTGGATAACGGATTGATGGACAACGTAATCACCCCCATTTATACTCATTTTCAGTGCTGCGCGCGTCCGGCGTGTAGGCAGGGGAGAAGAGAGCAATATCATGCAACTGTTCCGTACGAAATCCGTCGAACAGACCATTGCCGAAACAGGTGAAGAGGGTCGCAAGCTCAAGCGCAGCCTAACGTGGTGGGATCTGTCCATCATGGGTGTGGCTGTGGCCGTGGGCGCTGGCATCTTCTCAGTAGGTGCGCAGGCGGCGGCTTTCCACGCCGGCCCGGCCGTGATCATCAGCTTCCTGATTGCCGGCATCGTCTGCGGCGCGGCCGTGATGTGTTACGCCGAGTTTGCCTCGATGATTCCAGTGGCCGGTTCCGCCTATACCTTCACCTATACCACAGTGGGTGAGCTCATGGCATGGATCATTGGCTGGGATCTGATTCTGGAAATGCTGTTCGCCGGTTCGGTGATTGCCAAATACTGGGGCGTGTATCTCAACGATTTCATACGTCTGATGGGTTGGAACGTGAATACCGATCTGGCGCTAGGCTCCTTCAACTTCGACCTCGCGCCAATTATCATCGTCGCGTTCTTCACCGTGTTGCTGGTGTTCGGCACCAAGATTGGCGCTCGTGTGGATGGCGCGATGACCGTGCTCAAGATCGCCATCGTGGTGTTTGTGGTGATTGTCGGCTTCTTCTACGTCAAGGCCTCCAACTTCACCCCGTTCATTCCACCGAGCCAGCCGGCCGCAGCCACTACCGGCGACGGTGCCGTCAGCGCTCAGATGGCGCAGCCGCTATGGCAATGGGCCACTGGCATGACCCCGTCCATTTACGGCGTGCCTGGCATCCTGTCTGGTGCGGCGCTTGTGTTCTTCGCGTTCCTGGGATTCGACGTGGTGGCCACCGCCTCCGAAGAGACCAAGAACCCGCACAAGAACGTGCCGCTGGGCATCGGTGTCGGCATGCTGCTCATTATCGTCATGTACATGCTCGTGGCCATTGTGACCACCGGCATGGTCTCCTATAAGGATCTTGCCAAGCAAGATAGCCCGTCTCTGGCCACGGCATTCGAATTGGTCGGGGCTGACTGGGCCGCCAAGATTATCAGCTTTGGTATTGTGCTGGGTTTGGCCACCGTGATTATGGTGCTGCTGCTGGGCTTGACCCGCATCGTCTTTGCTATGAGCCGCGATGGTCTGCTGCCGCGTGGCCTGTCCAAGACCGGCAAGCATGGCACCCCGGCCGTTCTGCAGATTGTTGTGGGCGTAGTGGTGGCCCTGGTCGCTGCCCTGTTCGACATCGGCGTGCTTTCTGACATGGTGAACATCGGTACGCTGTCCGCATTCACCTTGGTGGCCATCTCCATTCCGATTATGCGCAAGAAACGCCCCGAATTGCCGCGTGCCTTCAGAATGCCCGGCAACCCGTGGGTTCCGATTCTGATTGCCTTGGCCAACTTCTGGCTGATGTTGAACCTGTCTGTGCTCACCTGGATTCGTTTCCTGGTGTGGCTGGTGATCGGTTTCGCCATCTACTTCAGCTATGGTTACTGGCACGCTCGTCTCGGTAAGGGAGATTTGAGCGAAACGCTATCTGACGAGACTGATCGGGCCGTTAACGGCTGAGGTGTCAGGGACGCGTCCTAACGCGCGCGTATTTTTGTAGAAAGTTGTTCGTAAGGAGAATTCCATGCCATACGTAATTGCTCAGCCTTGCGTGGATGTCAAGGACAAGGCTTGCGTGGACGAGTGCCCCGTCGATTGCATTTATGAGGGTTCTCGTTCGCTGTACATCAATCCGAACGAGTGCGTCGACTGTGGCGCCTGCGAGCCGGTGTGCCCCACTGAGGCCATCTTCTATGAGGATGATCTGCCGGATGAGTGGGCCTGGTACAAGGACGCAGCCGTCAGCTTCTTTGCCGAAGTAGGCGATCTTGGTGGTGCTTCCGCCAATGGTCCGATTGGCAAGGATCCCGAGCAGGTGGCCGCGCTGCCGCCGCAGAATCAGTGAGCTGATTCGCTCAATCATGTAATGCAAGCCCTCGGTCAATAGGCCGAGGGCTCGTCGTATCTTAGGAACATATCGTCCAAGAAAGGGTTCCCATGGGCTTTCATGCATATTCGTCGCCGTACGATTGGTCACGCATCGCCGGTTTCAAGGCCGCGGCCAAGGCAGTGCCGGGCGGCATGATCGACCTGTCCGTCGGCTCGCCTGTGGATTCGGTTCCTGACGCCGTGCAGCAGGCGTTGGCCTCTACGGCGGATGCGTCGAATGCCCACGGATACCCGGTCACGGCGGGCACTGTCGATTTGAAATCCGCTATAGATTCGTGGTTCCGCAATATGCGCGGTGTGGATTTGAAAGCCGTGAACGCGGCGGTGATTCCCACCGTCGGCTCCAAAGAGGCAGTGGCATTAATGGCCAGCTTGCTGCATCTTGGCGAGGGCGATGTGGTGGTGCAGCCGAAGGTTTCCTACCCGACTTATGAAATCGGCACCCAGCTTGCCGGCGCTACCGTGGCCAAGGTCGATGACGTGACCGATGTCGATTCCTGGGTCAACATTCCCAATGTCAAAGCCATCTGGATTAACTCGCCGTGCAATCCGACCGGCGAAGTCATTTCCGCCGATTGGCTAGCCGACATCGTTGCTGCAGCCCGACGCATTGGCGCAGTAGTGCTCTCCGACGAATGTTACGCGCTTATGGACTGGCGTTCGGCGCGCAATACGACTTCCAGGCCTGCGGCGGCATCCAACGAGCCCGCCTCTGATGCCGCGTTCAGCCTGTTCGCCACGCCGTGTGCGCTCAACCAGCAGGTATGCGAAGGCTCGGCCGATGGCATCCTGGTGCTGTATTCGCTGTCCAAGCAGTCCAACATGGCCGGCTATCGCACCGCACTGATTGCCGGCGATTACCGGCTGGTCGCCGAAATGGGCGAATATCGTAAACAGATTGGCCAGATCATTCCGGGGCCGGTGCAGGCCGCCATGGCCGCAGGACTGAACGATGCCGGCTCCGTATATGCGCAGTGGAACCGTTATCGGGGTCGATTGGTCGCATTGGTCGACGCGCTCAATGCCTATGGTTATCAGGCTCAGATGCCGTCAGGTGCACTGTATGTGTGGGTCAAGGCCAAGTCTGGTGATTGCTGGTCGGATATGGCCGAGCTTGCCCAGTTGGGCATCATTCCCAGCCCCGGCGAGTTCTATGGTGCCCCCGAGTATCTGCGTTTCTCCGCCACCGCCACCGATGATGCCATTGACGCTGCATGCCAGCGTCTGATGGCCTAACTACGCCCCGAACTGTGCCGCCGCGCTGCCGAATTTGCGGCGCACTGCGTCCATTGCAGCTTCGGCATCATGCATGCGTGCCTGTGCGGTCTGCCCATGTGCGTCATCGGCCTCTTCGAGCAGATCGTCTAATGACGGCTGCACTGCGGTAGCATGTGCCTCACTGAGCGATGATGTGCTCATGCCTGCCAGCCTGATGAGTTTTGGCAGGGGAGTGGTCGGTTCGGCGTTCGCCGGTATACCAAGCATAATTTTCAACTGCCGCACGCATTCGGGATACAGCGTGCTTGCCGTATCGGTCGGCTGCTCCATGGTGAAGGATCTGGTCTGATAACTCAGGTCGGCGAACCGCAATTTCACTGTCAGCGTGCGAGCCACCAATCCTTTGCGGCGCAAGGTACGGGCGACTTCATCGCATGCTGAACGCAGCAGCCGGCATACGATGTGCATGTCACGGGTATCTTCGGTCAAGGTGCGTTCTGAACCGATGGACTTCTCTTCGCGGGTTGTTGTGATCTCGCGTGAATCCAGACCATGCGAGGCCGCCCACAGTCCGCGCGCCGCGGCGGGCGATCCAGTGGCCTGTATGAGAGCGGCTTCATCCATTTGTGACAATTCGGCCACGGAATGCACACCCCAGGCGTTGAGTCGTTTCTCCAGCGACGGGCCAACGCCGGGAATGCCGCGCAATGGCATCATCTGCACGAACTGTGCCGACCGTGCCGCCGGAATGAGCAGCATGCCGTTCGGCTTGGCATTGGTCGAAGCCATTTTGGCCACCAGTTTGTTGCAGGCGATGCCCACCGAGCAAGTCACGTTGAATCGTTCGGCCACCTGCTGCCGTATCCATGCCCCGATTGCGCTCGGTTTGTCCCATTCCAGCAGCGCGCCGGACACATCCATATATCCCTCGTCCACCGAAACCTGTTCGAACTGGTTGGTGATGGTCAGAAAGACCTCGTGCATGATGCGGTGCGACATCATGCGGTAGTACGCCATATCCACCGGCAGGAACACGCCATCCGGGCAGAGTTGATGGGCGCGGGCGGCCGGCATGGCCGAATTGATGCCGTAGCGTCTCGCTTCGTAGCTCGCTGCGGATACCACCGAACGCGGCCCGGTGCCGATGATGACCGGCTTGCCTTTCAGCCCGGGATTGCGGGCCACTTCCAGCGAGGCGTAGAAAGCATCCATATCGATATGCAGCACGGTGCAGCCGGTCTCGTCATGACCCCAATCGCGCTTGGCGGCCTCAAGTCTCGGTGCGGTGCTCATGCTCACCATTGTAAGCAGTCTCATAGGGACGTCCACATTATGTCGTTGTCCGAGCCGAACTCTTCCGACTATGTACTGTCCCGGCTCTGCGAGTAGCGTGAATCTTATGAAGAAGGCAGCGGTCGGTATCCTCAATCGGGTTCCTGTGGTGTGCATCGTGATCGGTGAGGCGTTGGTCATCTATACGGCTATGGCCATTGCCAAACTGGCATTCACCCAGCTTGATCCGTTGTATTCGGTCTGGTATCGCGTCGGGTTTATGGCAGTGATGCTGTTGCTATGGCGCAGGCCGGGATTTCGCTGGCCAACCCATCAGGACAGGGTAGTTTTCTCATTGGTCTGATTGCCATCCTTATCGGCGGCTCGATGTGGGGCGTTTACATTGTGACAGGCCGTCGTGTGGCGTCCGGAGGCAACTCGCTTGACAACCTGTGCATCGCGGTTGCCGTCGGCTGGCTGGTGCAGTCGTTGTTCCTTGGCGTGCCGGCTGTGAGCCATGTGATTCATCCGAAATCCGATGCCACATGGGCGCTTGCTCCTGGCGGGCCATGGAAACTGTTGGCGTTGCTGTTTGTGATTTCCCTGATGGCGTCCTTCATCCCGTATGCGGTGGAACAGATTACGTTGCGCCGCACCACCTCGGGAGCGTTCTCGGTCATGCAATCGATTAACCCTGCAATGGCCGTGGCCGTGGGGCTGGCGTTTGGTGAGATTCCAGACACCGGTGAGGTTATTGGCGTCGCATTGGTGATCTGTGCCGTGATCGTCACCTTTCCCGGTGATGCGTCCCTGGCCAAGGGCAAGTGACGGGCTGCCTGGCCGGCAAGGCCGTCTTGCGCTTTTTTGGACGCATTCGGCACGTTGTATCCGCAGGGCATGGTACGATGTTTTGCTGTTGCGCTTCATTGCGTAACGTGGAGTCATGCCTGAGTGGCCGATAGGGGCACCCTGCTAAGGTGTTAGTCGTGTAAACGGCTCGAGGGTTCGAATCCCTCTGACTCCGCGAGCAAGGGCTTTCGGGATTTCTCGGAGGCCCTTTCTGTTTTCCTGCTCTACCGCACTAGGAACATAAATACCGGCTTATGGACGTGTCAGCTCTTATAGCTCAGGTGAATGAACAGTTGTTCTCTAGGCATTCAGGCTGCGTTCGTGCAACTGGTACATTGGATAGTGATGTCGTAACATGCGGCATCCCCGTTGATATGACGGGCCGTTACCGGCGGAAGCTGGTAGCAAAAAGGCCCGACGCTACGAACATCGGGCCTTGTTGTGGTTATCGGCTTACGCCCCTAACCAAAGGTTACGAAATGAATCATATCACGATGCACGGTGGTCTGACCGTGAACGGTCGCACCGTCATTGTCCATGTGGGCGATGGCGAGGCGTGCGCCACGGTGGATGGCATGCATTTCAACGTGCGCAGCCTATGGCAGCTTTACCAGTTGCTGAGACTGCTCGTGTAGCGGTCATTAAGGCGCGGTACCCATTATTGGGTGCTGCGCCCGTAACCTGAAGTATGCATGCGAGATTGACAGGAAAGCCACTAAAACTTTTTTTAGATTCAGGTCGAACGTGTGCTGACCTCCGGAATCGATTAAAGTAGGAATCATGCGTAGGGCAACGGTGTATGACGTGGCGAAGAAGGCGGGAGTGTCCACCGCCACGGTTTCATTTACTTTCCGTCGCCCGGATAAGGTCAAGCCTTCAACCCGGGCGAAGGTACTCAGGGCGGCGAAAGACCTTGACTATGTGCCCAGCGCCAACGCTCGTGGCTTGGCTCGCGGAAACACCGGCGTGCTCGGTCTGTATTCCTTTGACATGCTTATTGAGCGGCCGCTTGGCGATGAGGATGATTTCGATTCATGCTCTGGCGGCAACGATGTCGTGTCTGAGAATGGGAAACCAATTTTCTCCAATCGCGCAGGTGAGAGCTTTGATTGCCCGAGTGTGTTGTCGTACCCATTGTATGTGGATGAAGTGCAGCGTGGATTCGAGCTGGAATGCCGGCGTCGCAATCGTGCCGTGCTGCTAGGTACTGCTATTCGGCATGACGATGGTGCGGGTATCACAGATGTAGCTGGTCGCGTGGATGGTTTAGCAGTGTTTCCAAACGAATTCACCAGCACTATGCCATTGGAGGCTTTGTGCCGAAGCACACCTATCGTGCGTCTGAGCGAGGGTGATGGTGACGAGCCTGCGGCCTACATCTCTTGTGACAACGAAACTGGCATGAACCAGCTGATTGACCATCTGGTTGATGTCCACGGCGTGCATGACATGGAGTTTGTGGGCAGTCTGGACAACTACGATTCTCGTCATCGATTTGCTGCGATGCGGGCAAAACTGAAAATGAAAGGGTTGCGGGTTCCGGACTTGCCGCTTGATGACAGTGTGTCTGGCACGCATGAGTGGTTCGTAGATCTGTGCGAGGTAATAGACGCTGGACGGTTGCCGCAGGCATTGCTATGCGCTACCGATCAAACTGCGTTCGAAGTCATGAGCGTACTTCGAGATGCCGGTGTCCGGGTTCCTCAGGATGTCATACTGACTGGTTTTGATGGTGTGCTCGCTGGTCAGGTGCTGACTCCCACGCTTACCACTGTGCGTCAGCCCTTGGAGCTGCTGGGGCAGTTGGCGGCCCGACTGTTGGATGAGCAGGCAGGGGAGCCGTGGGGCAAGCCCGAACGGTTCCGTTTGCCGGTCAAGCTCATCGTGCGGGGCAGCTGCGGGTGCTGAATATTTCTTGAAGAAGGCTAAATAAGGCTTTTGAGACCTCCTGCAGGGGGAGTCACTGTTGATGCTGTTTCGTCGTGTCGAATCGGTTCGCGAGTTGACAAACAGAAAACTATGCGCTCAAATATTAATCACAATCTACGCGGTTAGATTGTTGAGAAGTAACAGTTCAAGGAGGAACGAGGAATGAAGCGAAGCATGTTCAAGATGGCGACTGCCATCATCGCCAGTGCGGCTATGCTGACCAGCGTCGCAGCCTGCGGACGCACTAGCGCTACGTCTGACAGTGCAGATGACGTGACCACAATCGATTCGGCTAAGGCCACCGGCGATCTAACCATCTGGGCTATGGGTAACGAAGGTGATTTGCTTGGCGACTTCGTTAAGGATTTCGAGAAGGAGAATACGGATGTCACTGTGAAGGTGACCGCTATCCCGTGGTCTTCCGCACACGACAAGATTCAGACCGCCATCGCGGCGGGTAACGGCCCGGACGTTGCTCAGATGGGCAACACGTGGATGGCCGATTTCTCCAATTCCTTCTCTACGGTCCCCGGCAACTTTGACATGAGTGGATTTTTCGAAGGGCCGGCCGACAACTACAAGGTCGGAGATCGGCAGTTGGGCGTGCCGTGGTATGTTGACACCCGCGTGCTGTACTACCGCACCGACATCGCTGAGAAAGCCGGCGTCACTGAAACGCCGAAGACTTGGGACGAACTCAAGACGATGGCTGAAGCCATGCAGAAAGTGGATGGCGTCGATTACGGCATGCGTATCGGTGCTTCTGGCACGGACTGCTTCATTGGCATCCTGCCATACGCCTACTCCGCAGGCGCTGCACTCTCCGATGACGGCCAGACCAAGTGGACCATCGACAGTGATGCGATGACCGAGGCTCTTGACTATGTCACCGGCTTCTACAAGGACGGTATCGCTGATGCCAATGCTGACGTGAGCGCCGGTGCCGACATCGCTGACTTCGTAGCCGGCACCACGCCGATGATGCTTCAAGGGCCCACTGCTGTCAGCCAGATCGAGGAACTCGGTGGCGACGACATCAAGGACAAGTACGCAACGGTGACGCTTCCCGCAATGGACGACTCCTCCGACATGGGTACTTCCTACCTCGGTGGCTCCGGTCTGGTTACCTTCAAGGATTCCAAGAATAAGCAGGCGGCATGGAAGTTCATACAGTGGGCTAGCCGGTCTGACGTGCAGGCTAAGTGGTACACCCTGTCCTCCGATTTGCCGGCTGCTCAGAGCGCCTGGGACAATGATGCACTGACCTCCAGCACCACATTAACCGCATTTGGCGATCAGCTTGAACATGCTCAGGGCGTGCCTGCTTTTACCACTTGGGCACAGGTTTCCTCCGCAGCTGACCGCATTTACGAACAGATTGCCAAGGGCCAGGTTTCTGTGGGCGATGGTCTGAAGAGCCTGCAGTCCGAAGCCGATTCCATCGGCATCGGCGAGTGAGTCCATCAGGACATACAGCAATGGTCAAGCACGCGAAGGCGCAGGAGAAGGGAGCCGGCAGCTCCCTTCGCCGCCGCCAGACATTACTTGCATGGGGATTTGCACTGCCGTTCGCGGTCATCTTCTGCGTATTTATGCTGATCCCTCTCATCTCCTCCATGGCGATGTCGTTCACCGACATCACATCCCGCGACCTGCGTACCCCGTTCAACGTGAACTTCGTCGGACTCGACCAGTACATCGCCCTGTTCAGTGACAAGCGCTTCCTGCATTCGCTTGGTGTCACTGGCATCTTCGTACTCATCGGTCTGCCGATCACCATGATCATTGCTCTGGCGTTCGCCGTAGCACTCAACAAGGGCTCCCAGCACCTGAACGCCTTCTTCCGTGCGCTGTTCTACGCGCCGGTCGTGGCCAGCGTCGTTGCCGTCTCCGTTGTATGGCGCTACATCCTGCAGGGAGACGGCCTGCTCAACTCCCTGCTTTCCCTCGTCGGCGTACAGGGATCGGACTGGCTGCACGACACTCGTTATGCTCTGCCTGCCCTGATGATCATGACCGTCTGGCGTAACATGGGCACGCTGATGATTATCTTCCTCGCTGGATTGCAGGCCATCCCCGAAGAACTCAAGGAAGCCGCCGCCATCGACGGCGCGAGCAAATGGCGCACCTTCCGCTCCATTACCCTGCCGCTCATGAAGCCAACACTGTTACTCGGCGCGGTGCTACTGTCAGTCGGCTACCTGCAGTTCTTTGAGGAATCGTTTGTTATGACACAAGGTGGTCCGCTTGATTCCACCCTGTCGGCCGCATACTACGTCTACCAGAAGTTCGGATTCGGCCAGTACGGCATCGCATCCGCCGCCAGCTGGGTGTTGTTCATCATCATCGCCTTGGTGAGCGTGCTGCAGTTCCGCATCCTGCGTTCCGAAGACTAAGGGGGATCGATATGAGTGCAACAATACAATCCGCCGGATGCCCTGCACCGGCACAGGACAACAAGCTGCTGTTGTGGCAGCGATTCATCAAAGGTCGTGGCATCTCGTACATCGTGCTGGCGGTCATTGGCATTGTTTGGATTTTCCCGTTCCTGTGGATGGCTCTAGGCTCGCTTAAGACCCAGCGTGAAATCCTCGCTAAGCCGCCCAAGCTCATGCCTGAGCACGCGACACTAGCCAACTTTTCGCAATGGTTCACCCAGCTGAACTTTGGTTCGTACTTCACCAACAGCCTCATCGTCGCGGTCATCACTGTTCTGGGCAACATGGTGTTCTGCTCGATGGTCGGCTACGCACTGGCCAAGATGAAGTTCGCCGGCAAGAATATCTTGTTCGGCGCGGTCATGGTCACCCTCATGGTGCCTAGTGTCGCCACGTTCGTGCCCTTGTTCGTCATCATCTCGAACATGCACCTGGCCAATACATACGCAGCGTTGATCCTGCCGTTCCTGTGCCAGCCTATCGGTGTGTTCCTAATGCGTCAGTTCATCGGTGGCATTCCGGACGCGCTCATGGAAGCCGCTCGTGTGGACGGTGCTGGCGAATTACGCATCTTCTTCCAGATCATCCTGCCGCAATGTGGCCCGGCGCTGGCCACGCTGTCCATCCTGACCTTCCTGTCTAGCTGGAACAACTTCCTATGGCCATTGGTTTCCGCGCAAAGCGAGGAGATGTACACGCTGCCAGTAGCCCTGTCCCTCTACTCCACGGGCCAGAACGCCACCAACTACAGTGTGCTGCTCGCCGGCGCCGTGCTGGTCATCACACCCATCCTGCTCTTGTTCGTATTCCTGCAGCGCTACTTCATTCAGGGCGTGGCTATGACGGGCATTAAATAAGCGGGAATTAAACAAGAAAGATAAGCTTCGATGTCTTCTCTAAATTACGTATTTCCTGAAAACTTTATTTGGGGTGCCGCTACTGCTGGTCACCAGATCGAGGGCAATAATACCTCCAGCGACTGGTGGGCGCGCGAGCACTCGCCTCGTACTGACGTGAGCGAACCATCCGGTGATGCCGCAAACAGCTACAACCGTTATCGCGAGGATGTCAGGCTGCTCGCCGACTCTGGTCTGACCATGTATCGATTCGGTATCGAGTGGGCACGCATCGAACCCGTAGAAGGTTGCTTCTCCAAAGCCGAGTTGTTGCACTATCGCGCCATGATTGACGCTTGCCACGAGTTCGGGGTTGAACCTATGGTGACTATCTACCATTTCACCATGCCATTGTGGTTTGCTGCAGAAGGTGGATGGAAACGACCGGATGCACTCGATAAGTTCAAACGTTACGTGAGTTATGTGCTGCCTATTCTCAACGATGTAACGTGGATCTGCACGATTAATGAGCCGAACATGGTCGCTTTGACCCAAGGCGGCACGGAAGGCACTGACTTTGTGGCTGCCTCCCTGCCTGCCCCTGACCCGGTGATTTCCAAGGCGCTAGTCGATGCGCATCATATGTCCCGCGCTGTCATTAAGTCTGAGCTGCCTGATGCAAAAGTCGGCTGGACCATCGCTTGTCAGGCTTTCCATGCTGTGCCTGGTTGTGAGAAGGAGATGGAGGAATATCAGTACCCACGCGAGGACTACTTCACCGAAGCGGGTGCGGGTGATGACTTTATCGGCGTACAAGCCTACCTACGCACATTCATCGGCAAGGACGGGCCTGTGCCCGTCGACGATGATGTGGAACGCACCCTAACTGGCTGGGAATACTATCCTCCAGCCCTCGGCATCGCTGTGCGTCATACTTGGGATGTCGCAAAACATACGCCGATTTTCGTCACTGAAAACGGCATTGCTACTGCTGACGATCGTCGTCGTATCGACTATACGTTCGATGCCCTTGCTGGACTGCATGACGCGATGGATGACGGTATTGATGTGCGAGGCTACACGCATTGGTCCTTGCTTGATAACTATGAATGGGGGTCGTTCAAGCCTACATTCGGTCTTATCGGTTGGGATAAAGACACTTTTGAACGCCAGCCCAAGGCATCGCTTAACTGGCTTGGTTCTATTTCTCGCACCGGAGTCGTAACTCACCCGTATCGGTAGTTCTGTTATTAGAATGCGATAACTTATCCGCAAAAATGTGGGGCACGGTTTTTCATATGAACTGTGTCCCACAATCCATGATGTCTGTTTGTTTTATGGCAACTCATTTGTTGCGTACACGGCTCGCAAGTTCGTATCCATCGCTAATTACTTATTGTTACTGTTCTACCGATAGTCGCATTGCCAGATTAGCGGAGCCGGAGGTACGCCATTGTCCGTCCGCCTCCAGAGGCCATTTTACCGGCATTATGGAGACGGCGCGTCGTGAAAAAACTCGGCATATGGTGAGAAATTCACCGAATACTGACGTATTGCCTCCTGCGGACGGTACTCTGGTAGTGAGTATGGAGAGTCGCGGGATGGGGAATATATGAGCCATATCAGCGGTCGAGGCCAGCATCGTTCATGGTCATCGAATACCGGCCACATTGCGCTGATTGCGGTGCTCGTTGCCGTCTTGGCTGTGGCTTTGGGGCTGGGAGTATGGTTCGCTGCCATGCATAACGACTCAACCGATGTGTCTCGTCCCGGAACCAGCACGGTTGCCGATACGTCGCTGGACAAATCCGGATCCGTTCCTCAGCCGGTGGCGGAGCATCACGGCAATTCGCCGGATTGCCCGGATACCGACTGCATCGCCATGCTGGTGAATGGCGACTTGCTGTTCCACGAGAGCCTGTGGAACGGTTTCCGCGGTGCCAACACCAGTGCCACGGATGGCACTGCCTTCAACTTTGATCCACTGTTTGAGCCGATGAAACAGTACATTCAGGCCTCTGATATCGCCGTATGCAACTTCGAGACTCCAGTCGCCCAACGAGGCGGCCCCTACAGTGCCTACCCGATTTTCAACATACCGCCTGAAGTGGCCGATGCCGCCCGCAACGTGGGATACAACGCCTGCACTCATGCCACCAACCATTCATGGGATCAAGGCTCCGATGGCATCGCCCGGCTTTGGGACACGTTGGAGGCCGACGGCATTGCCCAAACTGGCTCATACAAAACCGAGGAGGATTCCCTTAAGCCGTTGGTCATTGATTCTCCCACAGGCGGCGGCAAACTCGGTCTGGTGGCCGGTACGGTGTCCATCAATGGCATGACCGCCGACCATGACTGGCAGATTGATCGCCTGCGCGAGCAAGGCGATCCGCATCACGACAGCGATATCCAGCGACCATCCCATGGGCACTTGTTGGACCGAGGTCAAGGATGCTCAAGTGCGCCAGCGCATATCGGATGTGATTTATGCGATGGGTGCCGACCAGAATGTTGTCAAGGAGTGGAACATTACCCAAGAACAGGCGCAGCAAACCGCACAGTGAATTTCCCGCCGCAGTTCTAATGTGGTGCCCATGACCGAGATTTACGAAACTCAGAGCGAACGTACCGATTTGCCGCTTGTCGTGATGCCTGCCGTGCTCGACGCGATGATTGAACCCATCAAGGCTCAGTTCCCGGCGCTGCATGATGTGGCTCGCGTGCGTATGTTCGAGGAATTCACTTCGGACGAAGCCGTGCTGGCTGAACGCCTGAAAAACGCAGATGCCCTGTTGGTCGGCGGCTACCATATCTCGGATGACTTATTGCGCACGATCAGCGAACAAGGCCATGTCAAGTGCATCGTGTTCTGCGGTACCGGAGTCGCCAGCTATATCAATCTCGAGCTGGCACGTGAGCTTAAGGTTCGTGTCTGCAATGCCGAACATTACGGCGATCATGCCGTGGCCGAGCATACGTTCGCGCTGCTGTTCGAACTCATTCGCAAGGTTGGACAACTCGATAAGGATGTCAAGGCGGGCAACTGGGCATGGGCAGGGGGCGACGGTTTGCAGCTTGCCGGCCGCCGCATGGGTATTATCGGGCTGGGCGGCATTGGCACTACTGTGGCCGGCATTGCCCGCGCCTTCGGCATGGAAGTTGCCGCGTGGAATTCACATGTGCCTGCCGAGCATTTTGAACGGTCTGGTGCCGTTCCGGTCGACGATCTCAATGAGCTTATTGAAACCAGTGATGTTATTTCCGTCCATTTGCCGCTGAATGATGCCACTCGTGGCATTGTCACCGCTGAAAACCTTGCTCATCTCCAGCCCGGCACAATGTTGATCAATACCGCGCGCTCCGAAGTCATCGAGTCCGGTGCGCTGTTCGCCCGCCTGCAGGAAGGCGACATTCCCGCCGCGCTTGATGTATTTGACCACGAGCCACTCACCGTAGATGATCCCATCTGCCATGTGCCGGGCATTGTTCTGACTCCGCATGTCGGCTGGCGTACCGATGGCGCATTCAAGGAGCTCACCCGCCAGATGATCGCCTGCATGAACGCCTACTTTGCCGGCGAGGACTATAACGTCGTCGTCTCCGAACACTGATTCGTCTAGTCGAAACGCCGCCTATGCAGACGATTCTCAACACATCCGACAATCCGGCCCACGATTCCCTCGTGGAGAAGAAATCCGAGTTCATCGGTGATGCCGCTCATGTCGATACGCTCGATGAGGCGCTCGCATTCGTGACCTCAATCCGCGAGCAGCATCCAAAAGCTCGACATGTCGCGTATGCCGCGGTGTGTGGAGGCGCGGACGGACGTTTGTCCGAGCGCATGAGCGATGATGGTGAGCCTTCCGGCACTGCAGGCAAGCCTATCCTCGATGTGCTGAAGCAGTCCGGTACTACCGATTGCGTGATTGCCGTCACCCGATATTTCGGCGGAATCCTGTTGGGGTCGGGTGGTTTGGTTCGGGCGTATTCATCCGCGGCGTCATTGGCCATGAAAGCGGCGCAAGTGGCAAGAATCATGACTGCGCGCCGGTATCGCGTGCATCTTGAATACCCGCAGTTGTCCCGATTCCAGCAGCTGCTCAGCCAACTGGATGGGCGGCAGGAAGACGAATCGTATGCGGCGAACGTCGAGCTGACGGCTGTGGTGCCCGTCGACCATTGCGAACAATTCGAGTTGCAGGTCGTAGAAGCGTTCAACGCTGCGGTATCTCCGGAACCAATCGACATGGTCAACATTCCGGTTCCTCTGGCATGACTAAGCTAAACACTATGACCGACGAGAACCCCATCAATGAGACCCAGCAGAGCGGCGACTCCGCCGCATCACAGGGCGGTGACGCCAACGGCGCCGCCTTTGAACCGTTGACCGCCTCATACGAGCGCTTGCGTCATTCCACTGACTCTGCCGAGCTTTCCGAGTTTGCTCGCCGTCCTCTGCCTGATCGTAGCGATCAGGCGGCGTTCTCGCGTGCCACCGCACTGCTTGAGGCCGTGGCTGGCAACAAGCACACGCCGGTCGAAGATCGCGTGTTTCTTGCCAGTACCATGCCGTTCCCGAACGTACTGGTCAAGTTGTCCGTGGATCCCGAGCCTTCCGTGCGTGTGGCTGTGGCTGCCAACGAGGACGATAAGAACTGGCTGGTCGGGCGTCTGACCAAGGATCCGATTCCCGAGGTGAGGGATGCCGCGCTGCGCAACAAGCGCACCAGTTGGAAGATGCGGCTCGAGGGTGCGCAGGATCCCGCTGCGGACAGTGAAACTCTGGATTATCTTGGGTTGCTCGGCACTGAGCTTGAGGAAGGCGCCCCGGCGGTGCTTTCTTCCATGGTTCGTCGTGCCGTGGCGCTGAACCCCAACACTTCTGCGGACATGATGGCCAAGCTGGCGGAAGATCCGTCAGTGGAGGTGCGTCACGCGGTGGAGAGTCGTCGCTAGATTCCGTTTTGCCGCCATGTGAGCGTTCTCATGTCGATATATGGTTGCTCAATTGTTGCAAACGTAAGCATTCTATGGCCGTCTTACGGTGTGGCGCGGCTTTTCGGCGCTACACTGGGGCTATGAGTGAGAATACCGAGAGTAAAGAACGATTGGCTCGTCCGCTGATTCGATTGGCCAAATTGGTGGGTATCGGTACCAGCTATGTGGGCATGAGCCACGATTATCATGAGATCGACGATGATGTGCTCATCGAAATCCTGTCTGCTCTAGGCATCGAAGCCCGAAACGACGATCGGCAAAAGGAAGCCATTCACAGGATTTTGAAGGAACGCCATAGCCGACTGGTTGCTCCAACAGTGTTGCATACCGTCGGCGAGGAAGACCGTCTGCTCGTTAACACCGGCATCATGGAGATACCTTCTGCAAGCATCATCCTGGAGAATGGTGAGTCATACGAGGGGACCATCGGAGTCGGTCCGGGAGACGGATCTCCGGCGTTCGATTTGGATGGTAACTTTGTGTCTACGGCATCGCTGATCATTCCCGCCGATGTACCGGTCGGCTATCACACCCTGCATGTCAAGGTCGGTAACCGTTCGCAGGACGCCACCCTGATTAGCGCGCCGAGCCAGGTTCCGTTGATTGACCCGATGAAGGACGGTAGCCTGTGGGGCTGGATGGCGCAGCTGTACTCGATTCGTTCCTCCGGATCATGGGGTGTCGGCGATTACGAGGATTTGAAGACCATATTGGTCGACGCCAAGCGGAAGACCGGCGCTGATTTTGTGCTGGTCAATCCGTTGCACGCCGCCGAACCGGTGTCTCCGCTTACGCCGTCGCCGTATCTTCCGGTGAGCCGTCGTCTGGTCAATTTCACGTATATTCGCCCTGAGTCGGTACCGGAATACGCCACATTGCCGACCGATGCCAAGAATGAAGTGGATGGACTGCACTCCGATGTGGAGCCGCTGAACGGCGATGCCCAGGTCATTGACCGTGAGGCCATGTGGCGCAGCAAGATGCATGCTCTGTGGATTATCTTCAAGGCCGGTCGCACTGCCGAGCGTCAGGCCGCATTCGACCAGTTCAAGACGGATTTCGGTTCCGACCTCGAAGCCTATGCCACGTGGTGCCTGTGTTATGACAAGTGGGGTGCGCCCTCGGCACAAGGCGACAATTGGGAACAGGCCCTCGGCCGGGATTCTCAGCAGATTGCTGATTTGAAGCGTCAATTCCCCGATACGCTCGACTTCTACCGCTGGCTCGAATGGGTGGCGTCCGATCAGCTTGCCGCTGCGCAGCAGGCGGCCAAGGATGCCGGCATGGAAATCGGCATCATGTCTGATATGGCGGTCGGTGTGCATCCCCTCGGCGCGGATGTGTGGTGGAATCCTGAGCGGTTCGCCAAGGGCGCTACGGTTGGCGCTCCGCCGGATATGTTCAACCAGCAGGGCCAGAATTGGAGCCAACCGCCGCTGAGCCCGCTTGATTTGGAAGCCACTGGCTACCAGACCTACCGCAACATGGTGCATGGTATGTTCGCCCGTGCCGGTGCCGTGCGCATCGACCATATCCTTGGTCTGTTCCGTCTGTGGTGGATTCCTGAGAATCATTCGGCAACGGATGGTGCCTATGTGCATTACGATTCCAACATCATGCTCGGCATTCTGGCCATCGAGGCGTCCCGCGCCAACGGCGTGGTGGTCGGTGAGGATTTGGGCGTGATGCCCGATTATGTGGCCGATTCCCTGTCCGGCCACGGCATTCTCGGCTGTGCGGTCGAATGGTTCGAGCAGAGGGACGGGGTGTTCCGCACACCATCTCAATGGCGTCCGTATGCCTTGGCGTCCGTGAATACCCATGACCTGCCGCCGGCCGCCGGATACCTGGAGTATGAGCACGTCAAGATTCGCGAACGCTTGGGGCTGCTGACTGGCCCTGCTGAGGAGTTCCAAGCTTCTGCCAAGGCTGAGCAAAACGCCATGATTGCTATGCTGGTTGATCAAGGATATCTGGATGCCGATTTCGCCGAACACCGTGAGGAGCACGAGGCGGACATCATCGATGCGTTGTACCGTGCGCTGAAGGGATCTCCGTGCAAGCTGCTTGCCGCCTCGATTACCGATGCGGTGGGGGAGAAGCGTGCGCAGAACCAGCCCGGCACCAATAACGAGTATCCGAACTGGCGTATCCCGCTGGCCGACGATAAGGGCAATGTGGTGCCGCTCGAAACCCTCTTCGATACCCCCGGTGCCCAACGTTTCGCCCAAATCTTCAATAACTGACTCACTCCAGCCCCCTCTGATGAGGGGGCTTCTCGCGAAGCGAGGTGGGGGAGAGACGACATAAAAAGCGGGAGTGTCTCCACAGTTGCCCTATGTCAAGACTGGCGATATACTAGTGGATTGTTGTGTTTCCCTAAGGGGTCCTTCAAAGCGCTATCCCACTCGCCATCGAGGACTTTCAGGGAGCCCACGGATAATGAGGCCTGAAGCCTCTTGGATGCGGCCCTGACCAAGCCGCGCCAAGCAGCTGACAGCCCGGAACACAATATATAGAAAAGGTAATCCAGTGAAAACCTTCACTCCGAAACCAGCTGATCTGACTCACGACTGGTACGTCATCGACGCCACCGACGTGGTGCTTGGCCGTCTCGCCTCCCAGGCTGCAATCCTGCTGCGTGGCAAGAACAAGCCGACTTTCGCGCCGCACGCCGACTCCGGCAACCACGTGATCATCATCAATGCCGACAAGATTGCTCTGACTGGCAACAAGATGGGCAAGGAACTCTACTCGCACTCCGGCCGTCCTGGTGGTCTGCGTCGCGACTCCTACGCCGAGCTGCTCGAGAAGAACCCCGAGCGCATCATCAAGGAAGCTGTCAAGGGCATGCTGCCGAAGAACCGTCTGGCCAAGGTGCAGCTCGATCGTCTGCGTATCTTCCGCGGCGCTGAGCACCCGCACACCCCGCAGAAGCCCCAGGTCTTCGAGATCGCTCAGGTCTCGCAGCAGGCTAAGTGAAACCTGAGAGGAGATAAGAATCATGGCTGAAAACACCAACGACTCCCAGGTTGTCGAGACCGAAGAGGAGCTCACCAACTACACCACCGAGACCAACGCTGGCGCTGGTACCGGCACCTCCGCGATCGAGCCGGGCTACGGCACCGGTCGCCGCAAGGAGGCTGTCGCCCGTGTCCGTCTGGTTCCGGGTGACGGCAAGTGGACCATCAACGGCCGCACTCTGGAGGAGTACTTCCCCTCCAAGCTGCTGCAGCGTGAGGTCAACTCCCCGATCGTTCTGCTCAAGCTCGAAGGCAAGTTCGACGCTATCGTCCTCGTTGACGGCGGCGGCACCACCGGCCAGGCCGGCGCCATCCGTCTCGGCGTGGCCCGCGCTCTGAACGCCATCGATCGTGACGCCAACCGCGCCGCCCTGAAGAAGGCTGGCTTCCTGACCCGCGACGCCCGCGTCGTGGAGCGCAAGAAGGCCGGTCTGCACAAGGCACGTCGTGCCCCGCAGTTCTCCAAGCGCTAAAGCTTTACGGCTTATACGAAACCCCTCGGAAATTCGATTTCCGAGGGGTTTCTTGGTATTTCGGACGGTATTTTGACTGGCGTTTAGATGGTTGGCATCTGCTTCATCGCGCTGATGCTCAATGCCGGAAGCGTCCACAATGTCGGATCATCTTCCGACAGCCCATCATCGGCGGATTGCAGATCGTCCGCATCGTCTTTCATCTGCCAGTACATCATGTTGATGCGGTGCAGATGGTTGCGGAGTCTGCCCGCGGGCTTGCTTTCCGATTCTTCGTCGAATTCCGACACACGTTCGATGGACGTTCCCAATCCCGGATATTCGCCGACAATCTCCGACGAGGACCAGACCATCTCCCATTCGATGTCTTTCGGCAGATGAAAACGCGTGACCTCATCGGAACCGTTGATCAGAATCAGCAGACTTGGCTCGTCGGGAGATAGCAGCTGCATGGCGAACGGACGGACGGAAGGATTCGTCCAATCCGCATCATTTGGCATCTGTCCATTCGGCAAATACCAATGCACGCGATCGGATTTCTTCAGCAAACCGATTTCGCTCAGGCGAGTGAAGAAATCCTCATGATTGTACAAATCACGGGATTTACGCAATGTGATTAAACGGGAAGTGAGATTGAACTGCTTCAATTCCGGCGTTTGTTCGGTACTGTACAGCCAATCCCAATCAAGCCAGGTGGTGTCGTTATCCTGCGTGTAGGCGTTGTTGTTGCCGTTCTGCGAATTGCCGAATTCGTCGCCGGCAAGCAGCATTGGCGTGCCTAGCGAAAGCAGCAGCGTACCCAGCAGGTTCATGGTGGCGCGTTGCCGTTGCTGCACGATGATTTGATCGCCGCTGGGGCCCTCGTGACCGAAGTTGACGGAATGATTGTCGTTTGTTCCGTCGCGGTTGTTTTCGCCGTTGGCCTCGTTATGCTTGGTTTTGTACATGGTCAGATCGGCTGTGGTGAAGCCGTCATGGCATGCCACGTAATTCACGGACGCGGTCGAACCGCGGCCTGGATCGGTGGCGAACAGGTCGGATGATCCGCACAAACGTGTGGCCATCTCCTGCATGGTCATTTCGCCGTATTCTCCACCGCGCATGCGATCCACGTCGGTCAGCCAGAATTTGCGTGTGCAATCGCGGAACCTGTCGTTCCATTCGGCGAAGGGGATGCCGAATTCGCCGGTGCGCCAGCCATTTGGACCGCAATCCCAAGGTTCCATGATCATTTTGAGATTGCCGAGCAGCATGTCAGAACGCAATGCATACAGGAACGGATGGTAGCGGGTGAATTCATCGTCGAGACGTGCCAGCGTCGCCGCGAGATCGAATCGGAATCCGTCGATGCCAATGCGTTTGGCCCAATAGCGCAACGAATCCACGGCGAACGTGGTGACGTGCGTGTTGGTGAAATCAAGTGTGTTGCCGCAGCCGGTGGTGTCGTACAGGCGACTCATCTTGTCTTTGGTGCGTCGATAGTACGACAGATTGTCAAGTCCGCGCCAGCATACGGTCGGCCCTTCCGGACCGGATTCGCAGGTGTGGTTGTAGACCACGTCCATAATCACTTCGAAACCGGCCTCGTGCAATGCGCGCACCATGTCAATGACTTCCTGGCGTACGGCGGCGGCGCCGGCCTCCTGGGAGCGCTTGGTGGCGTATGAGGCTTCCGGCGCGAAATAGCCGAGCGTCGAATATCCCCAATAGTTGACGCGTCCGCGTTCCTGCAGAAACAGTTCGGATTGCTTGGCTTGAATCGGCAGCAGCTCAATGGAAGTGACGCCCAAATCCTGCAGGTAGGAGAGCGTCGCCGGATGTGCCAAACCTGCATAGGTGCCGCGAAGCTCTTTGGGAAGCCAAGGCGCGTTGGCTGTGAAGCCTTTGACGTGCAGCTCGTAGATCACGGTTTTGCTCCATGCCACATGCGGGTGTGATGGCTCACCGTCATGCTTGTTGGTGGCACGGTCGTCTATCGCCACGGAAACGGGAACATGCCCCACGGAGTCGATGGTGCTCATCGGGCCGAATGGCGAACCTTTGACTTTGCCGTTCACGATCTCGCATTCATAGGAGAACGCTCCGGGATCAAGCTCCATTGATCCTTCGATGCCTTTGGCATAGGGGTCGAGCAACAGTTTGTACGGGTTGAAGCTCACGCCGTGGTCGGGGTCCCATGGGCCGTTGACGCGGTATCCGTATTGCATGCCATCCCAAGCCTGGGGAACGTGAACGTACCACAGTCCGTAATTGGGCCCGTCCATGCGGAATAGTGTTTCGCGAAGATTGAGCGAGGGGATTCGCCGAGTGCAGATGCGCTGTTTCATCGCCTGATCGATGAAGGTCAGCCCCGGCTCGTTGAACAATCGTACTGCGTCGGCATAGAAGGCGCTCGGCTGGTCAAGTGGTTCAAGTACGCAAAACCACAGCTGGTCTGCTGTTTCCGAGCGGACGATGGCGTCGGCGCCACCGTCATCGGTGAAGTAGAGACCTGGGCGGGTTGCGTAACGGTGCAAAGACGGGTTCTTCATAACCTCATTCTAAACACTTTGGAATTATCTGTTGACTTGCTATGTCGGGACCATTTCCGCCCATGTCAGATCGATGGTTGCTGCGCTGCCGGTGAGATGCCGTTCTGGCTATTTTTGATGATGATGTGCATATTGTGATGGTGGTTTTTTGAAAAACGTTGATTTTCTGCGGCAACACGATTTGCAAATAACTTTATGAAAAGAAATTTGCAAAAGAATTTAAGAAAGTGTATAGTTTTCAATCATCAGGCAGAACGATCTGCCGGAACCTCTTTCATAGTGGAAAGGACATATCATGAAAGCTCTTGTACTGACCGGTGTCAAGAAATTCGAAATCCAGAACATGCCAACACCGCAGATCGAACCCGATGAAGTGCTGATCAACACCGTATATGCAGGTGTGTGCGGCACGGACCACGACCTGTACGCAGGTCGCCCCGGCTCCGCTGCCGCAGTTCCGCCGATCGTGCTCGGCCATGAGAACTCCGGCGTCGTCGCCGCGGTCGGTTCAGAAGTCACCAACGTCAAGGTCGGCGACCGCGTGGCCGTCGATCCGAACATCTACTGCGGCCAGTGCGAATTCTGCCTGACTCAGCGTCCGGAACTATGCGACCACTTGAGCGCGGTCGGCGTCACCCGCGACGGCGGTCTGGCCGAACAGTTCACCGCTCCCGCCACTGTGGTCTACAAGCTGCCCGACAATGTCTCCCTGCGTGACGCGGCCGCCATCGAACCGGTCTCCTGCGCGGTGCACGGACTCGATCTGCTCAAGTTGCACCCGTACCAGAAGGCGTTGGTCATCGGCGACGGCTTCATGGGGCAGATCTTCGTCCAGCTGCTGCAGGCGTACGGCGTGCATCAGGTGGATCTTGCCGGAATCTTCGACGAGAAGCTGCAGCGCAACAAGGAGCTTTTCGGCGTCACTGAAACGTACAACACCACCCGCGAGCAGATTCCGGCGGACTCCTACGACGTGATCGTCGAAGCGGTCGGCCTGCCCGCCACCCAGGCCCAGGCGGTCGCCGCGGCCAAGAAGGGCGCCCAGGTGCTGATGTTCGGCGTCGGCCCGCAGGAGGCGCATTTCGAAATGAATACGTACGACATTTACAAGAAGCAGCTGACCATCCAAGGCTCCTTCATCAACCCGCTCACCTTCCGCGATGCCATCTCGCTGGTTTCCGCCGGCAAGATGAACATCGGCGGCCTGATCAGCCACGAACTGGGGCTCGACGAGGTGCAGGACTTCCTCGACGGCAAGATCAAGGGCGTTTCCAAGGCCGTCGTCAAGATCGGCGAGTGACGCCACGGGCCATCCGCCCACACGTATGAAATCATGGCCGTCGCCACGCGCACACGGACGGCGGCCATGCCTCCCGCGGTGCGGGGCGCCGGCAAAGGGGCCGGAACCGCTGTGTGCGAACATTCATATGACTGTGAAACGATCTTCCCAACGTCGGTGAAGGTCGGGTAAGGGGTTTATTGCTCATGATTAGGCTGCTTGAGCGCCTCGGCGTTCCCCGGGTGCTGATGCTCGGCTTCCTGGCCGTCGCGATCTTCATGACCGGTGACGGCTTCGAACTCACCTTCCTCTCCGAATTCATGGTGGATCAGGGATTCACCTCATCCCAGGCTTCGCTGTTGGTCACCGTGTACGGTCTGTTCGCCGCGGCGGGCGGATGGTCCGCCGGCATGCTTGCCGAGATGTTCGGTGCCAGACGCGTCATGATGTTCGGCGCATGCTGGTGGATCGGCATCCACCTGCTGTTCCTCGGCGTGGCCATCCCCAGCCGCATCTATCCGCTGATCCTCGGCCTGTACGCCCTGCGCGGCATCGGCTACCCGCTGTTCATCTACAGTTTCGTGGTGCTGATGGCGCAGCACATCTCCCCGTCCAGACTCGCCTCGGCCACCGGATTCTTCTGGACCTGCTTCTCGCTGGGCATCGGCGTGTTCGGCGCATACCTGCCGAGCTTCATCATGCCGGTGTTCGGCGAATACCGCACCTTCTGGTTCGCGCTGCCGTTCTCCATCGTCGGCACGATCATGTGCTTCCTGTTCGTGCCGAAGAACAAGGTCGTCAAAGGCGAAGGGCTGAGCCGTAAGGAACAGCTGAAGGAACTGGCCGAAGGCGCCACCATCCTCGTCACCAACCGCAAGAGGCTCATCTGCGCGATTATCCGCATCATCAACAACCTGCTGCTGTACGGCTTCCCCGTCATCATGCCCCTATACCTGTGCACCACGCACAACGGCGGCATCAACATCTTCAAAACCGAGGAATGGATGCGCATCTGGGGCTTCGTATTCGTGGTCACCCTGATCTTCAACACCTTCTGGGGTTGGTTCATGGATCGTTTCGGATGGGTGTGGCCGATGCGCTGGTTCGGTTGCGCGGTGCTCGCCGTCGGATCCGTCGCCTTCTACTACATTCCGCAATGGTTCGGCGCGAACGCGCTGATGATGATTGTCGCCTCGATCATCGTGGGCATCGGCACCTGCGCCTTCTCGTCGCTGCCGACCATCATGACGTTGTACGCCGGTGAAGGCAAACAGGGCGCCGCATTGTCCGCCTACAATCTCGCGGCGGGCCTCACCACGTTCGCCGGTCCCGGCGTCGCCACGATTCTTCTGCCGGTCATCGGGTACGGCGGCGTGTGCTGGACGTATGCGGCGTTGTATGTGCTGGCATTCGTGCTGACGTTGTTCATCCGGCCGCGGCAGCCCGGATTCGACGAGCATGGCCATCGGATCGCTAAGGCAAAGAACGGAACGGCGCCGCAAGACGATGCGGTGCCGGCGGTCAACACGGTATCAGAGGAGAGCATCGGCGTCGGTGTTGCCGCAGCCGAAGCCGTCTAGACTTAATCGCAATCCAATCGTCAACGACGTTGATATGAACCATCATCCATCAACCAATGCAAAGGAGATCATCATGACCAAACCCATGTCCGCCTTCACCACCGATCTGCAGCATTCCGGCATGATCGCCAGGGATCTGGACGAAACCATCGCGTTCTACACGGAAAAGCTCGGATTTGAACTCGCCGGACTGTTCCATAACGGCGACAACCGTTGCGCGTTCCTGCGCTACGGGCATCTGACCATCGAAACCTGGGAGGGTGAGCCGGCACCCGGCGTCACCGGCGCCATCAACCACTGGGCGTTCGACACCCCGGATATCGAGGCCGCGTTCGCCAACGCCAAGAAGCTCGGTCTGGAGTTCAAGGACACCGAGATTCAGCACATCGACAGCTTCTGGGAGCATGGCATCCGCTACTTCAACGTGTACGGTCCCAATGACGAGACCATCGAATTCTGCCAGATCGTGTGATAACCGGATCCGCAATGGCGGGAAGGGCCGCTGCCCCACCTGATTCCAAGGTAGGGCAGCGGCCCTTCCCGTATCGTGTTCACCTTCGGGGCAGTGGCCTCATGCGTCCGCAGATGCCGTCCACGTAGTCGCGCACGAAACGCAGCGCGGCGCCGATGGTGTTCTGATCCTCGATGCAGATGCTTTTCTTCAGTGTGAAGTCGGTCGTGAACGGGCTGAGCGACTCCGCGCGATGCTTGAGTTCGGTCAGCATGTCGTCGTCCAGATATTGCGCGGCTTCGCCACCGATGATCACGTCGCCCGCGATCACCGAACGGATGTTGACGATCGCCTGCGCCACGTACCCCATCCATTCGTCGAAACGCTTACGATGCCCGCGTTCGCCTTGGCTCAGCACCGAGAAGAAACCGGGCATGCCTTCGCCGTCCTCCAGCAGGGCTTCCGGCGAGCAGTACGGGTCCATGCATCCACGCTGCCCGCAATAGCAGGGTTTTCCGCCGGGCACCAGGCACATGTGCTCCACGGTGCCGTTGGACAGGTTCGGCCCTTGGTAGAGCGTTCCATGGGCGATCACCGCACCGCCCGGGCGCCGTTCCAGATAGATGCAGACGGCGTCGCTGATGCTGGGGTCGAACCAGAGCTCGGCCATGGCCGAAGCGTCCGAGTCGTGGATCATGAGCGCCGGGAATTCGATGTGCCGGGTGAGTTTCTCCAGCGTCAGACCGGTATTGCCGACGATTTGCCCGAAGGTGATCGCGCTGCCGTCCGGGGAGACTATGCCTTGGATGGAGAAGGCGATGCCGAGCACCTGGCTTCCCGAACGCACCACACGCCCCGCGAATTCGGTGACGAAATCGCCGACCATATCGTAGTAGTCGCTGGTGTTGCGGTAGGAGACGCGCTTGCGTTTGCGGGCGATCACCTCGCCGTACAGGTCCACCGCCACCAGCGTGACGCCGTCCGCGCGCATCCTCACGCCGATCGCCGCATGCGATTTCGCGGCGAACACGTGGGTCTGCGCCTTGCGTCCGCCGGTCGATTCCGTCGGCTCGCCTCGTCCGACCAGTCCCTCATCCTCAAGGTCACGCAGATTGGCGGTGATGGTGGGCAGGCTCAGCCCGAGGGTCATCTGCAGATGCTGCTTGGTGGACGGGCCATGCCGGTACAGATGGTCGATTATCGCCTGACGGTTGGCCTGTTTGACCGCTGTGGATGGCATGGGCTTCATGACGTATCCTTTCCGTTTCGCGCGTCGTTGCCTATGTAAGGCCCCTCATTACTTTAGCAAAAGACTTTTTGAAATGTTGCCCTGTCTCGCGTGTTAAAAAAGTATCACAACGAGGTGGTTGGGCACCAAAACACCCGGTTTTCCAGCATGAGAATGGTATTACGCCCAAGGAGGAGCGGACAGACACAACAGACAACGAAGTGCTGGGAAACGAGGAAACATGTCCATAGGATTGCCAAGGAAACTGTTGGCGGGATTCATTGCCATCGCCGTGTTCATGACCGGTGATGGCTTCGAACTCACCTTCCTGTCCAAATACATTGTCGATCAGGGATTCAGCTCATCTCAGGCCTCGCTGATGTTCACCATGTACGGGCTCATGGCCGCGGTCGCAGGCTGGGCGTCTGGCGTGCTCGCCGAGATGTTCGGCGCCAAGCGCATCATGCTCATCGGCGCGATCTCGTGGATCTGCCTGCATCTGGTGTTCCTGACCATGGCATTGCCGTCCGGTTCCTATGCGTTGATGCTCGCGGTGTACGCGATGCGAGGCGTGGGATATCCGTTGTTCATCTACAGCTTCGTGGTCCTGATCTCGCAGACCGTCGATCCGGGCAAGCTCGCCACGGCGATGGGCTGGTTCTGGACGTCCTATTCCTTCGGCATTGGCGTGTTCGGCGCATACCTGCCGAGTTTCACCATCGGATGGGTCGGGGAATACGGCAGCTTGTGGCTGTCCCTGCCGTTCGCGGTTGCCGGTCTGCTGATCTGCCTTGCCCTGGTGCCGTCGACCCGCAACGAGAAGACGGAAGGGATGAGCGCCAAGGAGAAATTCCATGAGCTGAGCCGCGGCGCCACCATCCTCGTGGAGAACCGGCAGATCGCCCTCGCGGCGGTGGTCCGTGTGATCTGCAATCTCACGCTGTACGGATTCCCGGTCATCATGCCGCTGTATCTCGCCACCCATACCAATGGCGGCGGCGCATGGTTCGAAGTCTCGCAGTGGAGCCAGATCTGGGGATTCCAGTTCGTCGTCACCGTGTTCGGCAACGTGTTCTGGGGTCGTATGGGCGACCGTTACGGATGGATGCGGCAGATGCGCTGGTTCGGATGCTGGGGGTGCGTGCTCGGCACGCTGGGCATGTATTACATTCCCCGCTTCTTCGGCGGCAATATGGCGCTGATGTGCGCCGACGCGATTGTGCTCGGTCTGGGTATCTCCGCCTTCGTGCCGATGGGGGCCATATTCCCGGCCCTCGCCCCGGAGCATAAGGGCGCGGCGATTTCCGCACACAATCTCGCCTCCGGCTTGACCACGTTCTTCGGCCCGCTGATCGCCACGGTTCTCATCTCCACCGTCGGTTATAGCGGCGTGTGCTGGGCCTATGCCGGGCTCTATGCGGTCGGTTCGCTGATCACGGTGTTCATCCGGCCGAAGCAGCCCGGGTTCGATGAACGCGGGCGGCGACTGAAGGGCAAAGGCGCCACGGTCCTGGAATCCCGGAAGCCTCTGGAGTCGAGCGGCGAATTGGCGCAGCCCGAACCGGAATGTCGGGGGTAGGTCGTCGCTCGACGGTGAGAGCCCACTCGTCGGTGTCATCGGCCATGGTGCCGTGGCCCGCCGGCAATCGAATATGTAACCAAACAACCAAACAAACAGAAGGAGTACATCATGAAGGCAGTCGTTCTTGAGAAGAAGGGCGTCATCAACGTGCGTGAGGTGCCGGACACCCCGGCTCCGGCGGCGGGGGAGCTCACCATCGCCCCGCATACCGTGGGGGTGTGCGGATCCGATCTGCACTATTACACGCATGGGCGTGTGGGCAAATACGTGGTCGAACAGCCGATGATCCTGGGGCATGAGGCTTCCGGTACCGTCGTCGCGGTCGGCTCAGGCGTCGAAGGCTTCGAAGTCGGCGATCGCGTGGCCATGGAACCCGGCATTCCGGACATGAATTCCCGTGCCAGCAAACTCGGCATGTACAACGTCGATCCGGCCGTGCGTTTCTTCGCCACCCCGCCGGTGGATGGCTGCCTGTGCGAGACGGTCAACCATCCCGCGGCGTTCACCTACAAGCTTCCGGACAATGTGAGCTATGGCGAGGGAGCGCTGCTCGAACCCACCGCCGTCGGCATGTGGGCCGCCACCAAGGCCGGCATCAAACCCGGCGACGTGTGCGTGGTGACCGGCTCCGGCACGGTGGGCATGCTCACCGCCTCCTGCGCGCTTGCCGGTGGCGCATCCAAGGTGATCGTCTCCGACGTTTCCAGCATCAAACTCGACATCATCGGCAAGATTCCGGGAATCGTGCCGGTGGATCTCACCAAGGAGGATCTCGTTGAACGCGTGCGTGAGGAAACCGGAGGCTGGGGAGCCGACGTGATCTTCGAATGCTCGGGTGCCCCCAAAGCCTACGAGACCTTCTTCAAGCTCGTCGCGCCGGGCGGCACCGCCGTCCTCGTCGGCATCCCGGTCGATCCCGTGAGCATCGACATCACCGAGCTGCAGGCGACCGAGGTGCGCATCGAGAATGTGTTCCGTTACGCGAACGTCTACCAGAAGGCCATTGACCTGGTCGCCAGCGGTAAACTGAACCTCAAGCCGTTCATCACCGACACCTATGCGATGGCCGATGCCAAGGCCGCCTTCGACCGTATGGATGAGGGACGTCCCGGCGATATCAAGTTGCAGATTACCGTGGATCGCGACTGAGCCGGGTATGGTTCGGCCCATCCGGTGGGATGGGCCGGGCCGTTCCGCCGGTGATGCCAGGGCAAGCGAAGGGGGCTTCGATGAATGCCGATATCATGTTCGCCGACCGTCGTCGGACCGTCGTGGAATCGGGCTCTGGGGCGTTGGAGGTCATCGTTCCCGATGCCGATGCAGCGGTGCGATGGGCAAGCCACGGGTATCCGAATTCACTGGCCAAGTGGCATCATCATCCGCAGATCGAGTTCCATCTCATCCGTGAGGGTTCTGGGCTGATGATGGTGGGTGATTGCGTGGTCCCCTGCCGCGCCGGGCATGTCGCCTTGATTGGTTCGAATCTTCCGCATAACTGGGTTTCCGATGTGAAGCCGGGGGAGCGGTTGGCCCGACGTGACGTGCTGTGCCATGTGCGTCCCCAGACCGTGAAGGCGTTGATGGCGTGTTTTCCGGAAACCGCCCGGTTCAATCTGGTACTGCGCCGTGCCGCGCGTGCGATGGTGCTGTCCGGGGAGTCGGCCCAGGCTGCCGGAGCGTTGCTGGAGGGGATGGGCGACCATGATCCCGCGCGTCGTGTGGCCGACCTGATCGAGCTGTTCGGCGTATTCGCCGACGCTCCGGAGACCGAGGCATCCACGGTGGTGACGCCGGGGTATGATCTCGAGCTCAGCTCCGACACCGAACGCACGGTGAACGAGGCCATCGCCTATGTCACGGAGAACCTGGCCGGGGAGATATCGCTGGAGGAGGCGGCCCGTCTGGTGTCGATGAGCCCTTCGGCGTTTTCCCGTTTCTTCAAGCGGGCGGCCGGCATCGGATTCTCGGATTTCGTGCGACGGCTGCGTATCGGCAGGGCCAAACGTCTGCTGGCCACAACGGATCGCGCGGTGGCCAGGATCCGGGAGGAATGCGGGTACGACAATGCGTCGAATTTCAACCGGCGCTTTCTGGACGAGACGGGAACGACGCCGTCGACGTATCGAAAGGCTCATCGGAAGGCGGGGCGGAAACCCAGTGATAACGCCGATTGGTGATTTCGCCGATGGGCGGTCACACGACAAGCCCACTAAAATAAAATGATTTTGTAGAAGTTGTCTAACAAGGCAGACTTGAATACGTGAGTTTTAAAAAACGGCTTTTAGAAATAGGGGTGATGCAATGTTCATTTGATATATAAAATGAACAAAAGGTTACAATTAGGAGAGAGTGAACAGAGTTTTGTGCAAAAATAATCCTTGTTTGAACATTAAGCACACGGAATATAACACGAAACGCACAACTCGCTTAAGGGATGAAAAGATGCAATGGGTCATGTATATTGTGATGCAGGTCACAGGCGATTCAGTGTCATGAAGCGTCGTGACGTGACTGTTGCACAACGGCAATCAGCAATAAGGAATAACGCACCACGTTCCAGATCTCTATTAGAGGAGGATCCTACAGTGGCAGAAACTAAGAACAGCGCAACGAAGCCGACTCCGGAAGAAAAGCTTGCCGCAGCCGAAGCTGAAGTGGACGCACTCGTAGCCAAGGGCCAGCAGGCTCTCGTCGAATTCGAAAAGCTCGACCAGAAGCAGGTCGACCACATCGTCGCCAAGGCCTCCGTGGCGGCGCTGAACAAGCATCTCGTGCTCGCCAAAATGGCCGTCGACGAAACGCACCGTGGCCTGGTGGAAGACAAGGCGACCAAGAACATCTTCGCCTGCGAGCACATCACCAACTACCTGGCTGGTCAGAAGACCGTCGGCATCATCCGCGAAGATGACGTGCTCGGCATCGATGAAGTTGCCGAACCGGTCGGCGTGGTCGCCGGCGTCACCCCGGTCACCAACCCGACCTCCACCGCCATCTTCAAGTCCCTGATCGCATTGAAGACCCGCTGCCCGATCATCTTCGGCTTCCACCCCGGCGCCCAGAACTGTTCCGTCGCAGCAGCCAAGATCGTGCGCGACGCCGCCATCGAGGCGGGCGCCCCCGAGAACTGCATCCAGTGGATCGAGCACCCCTCCATCGAGGCGACCGGCGCACTGATGAAGCACGACGGCATCGCCACCATCCTCGCGACCGGCGGTCCGGGCATGGTCAAGGCCGCATACTCCTCCGGCAAGCCCGCCTTGGGCGTGGGCGCCGGCAACGCGCCGGCCTACGTCGACAAGGACGTGGACATCGTGCGCGCCGCCAACGATCTGGTGCTCTCCAAGCACTTCGATTATGGCATGATCTGTGCCACCGAGCAGGCCATCATCGCCCACAAGGACGTCTACGCCCCGCTCATCAAGGAACTCAAGCTGCGCAAGGCCTACTTCGTCAATGCCGAAGAGAAGGCCAAGCTCGAGAAGTACATGTTCGGCTGCGTGGCCGGTTCCGGTGAAAAGCCGGTGCTGAACTCCGTGGTGCCGGGCAAGTCCCCGCAGTTCATCGCCAAGGCCGCCGGCTTCGACATTCCTGAGGATGCCACCATCCTCGCCGCGGAGTGCAAGGAAGTCTCTGACGATGAGCCGCTGACCCACGAGAAGCTCGCTCCGGTGCAGGCCGTCCTCAAGGCCAATAACAAGGAGCAGGCCTTCGAGATGTGCGAGAAGATGCTCAAGCTGGGTGCCGGCCACACCGCCGCCATCCACACCAACAACCAGGAGCTCGTGCGCGAGTACGGTGTTCGTATGCACGCCTGCCGCATCATCTGGAACCAGCCTTCCTCTCTCGGCGGCATCGGTGATATCTACAACGCCATCGCCCCGTCCCTGACCCTCGGCTGCGGCTCCTACGGCGGCAACTCGGTTTCCGGCAACGTGCAGGCCGTGAACCTCGTCAACATCAAGCGCATTGCTCGGAGGAACAACAACATGCAGTGGTTCAAGATCCCGGCCAAGACCTACTTCGAGCCGAACGCCATCAAGTACCTGCGCGACATGTACGGCATCGAGAAGGCCGTCATCGTCTGCGATAAGGTCATGGAGCAGCTCGGCATCGTCGACAAGATCATCGACCAGCTGCGTGCCCGTTCCAACCGCGTGACCTTCCGCATCATCGACTACGTCGAGCCGGAGCCCTCCGTCGAGACCGTCGAAAAGGGTGCGGCCATGATGCGCGACGAGTTCGAGCCGGACACGATCATCGCGGTCGGCGGCGGCTCCCCGATGGACGCCTCCAAGATCATGTGGCTGCTCTACGAGCACCCGGAAATCGCCTTCTCCGATGTGCGCGAGAAGTTCTTCGATATCCGTAAGCGCGCCTTCAAGATTCCGCCGCTGGGCAAGAAGGCCAAGCTGGTGTGCATCCCGACTTCCTCCGGCACCGGTTCCGAAGTCACGCCGTTCGCTGTGATCACCGACCACAAGACCGGCTACAAGTACCCGATCACCGACTACGCCCTGACCCCGTCCGTGGCCATCGTGGATCCGGTGCTGGCCCGCACCCAGCCGCGCAAGCTGGCCTCCGACGCCGGCTTCGACGCCCTGACCCACTCGATGGAAGCCTACGTGTCCGTGTACGCGAACGACTTCACCGACGGCATGGCGCTGCACGCTGCCAAGCTCATCTGGGACAACCTGGCTGAGTCCGTCAACGGCGAGCCCGGCCTGGCCAAGACCGACGCCCAGGAGAAGATGCACAACGCCGCCACCATGGCCGGCATGGCGTTCGGCTCCGCGTTCCTTGGCATGTGCCACGGCATGGCCCACACCATCGGTGCTCTGTGCCACATCGCCCACGGCCGTACCAACTCCATCCTGCTGCCGTATGTGATTCGTTACAACGGCCAGATTCCTGAGGAGCCCACCTCTTGGCCGAAGTACAACAAGTACGTCGCTCCGGAGCGCTACCAGGACATCGCCCGCAATCTCGGCATCGACACCGGCAAGACCCCGGCCGAAGCCGTGGAGAACCTGGCTAAGGCCGTCGAGGATTACCGCGACAACAAGCTCGGCATGAACAAGAGCTTCCAGGATTGCGGCGTGGATGAGGATTACTTCTGGTCCGTGCTTGATCAGATCGGCATGCGTGCCTATGAGGATCAGTGCACCCCGGCTAACCCGCGCATCCCGCTGATTAACGACATGAAGGACATCGCCGTCGGTGCCTACTACGGCGTCTCCCAGGAGGAAGGCCACAAGCTGCGCATCGAGCGCGAAGGCGAGGCCGCCACTGAGGAAGCCTCCGAGCGCTGATTGCAAGAGTCTAATGGCCATGTGCCATTAGCGATATGAGACCAAACGGTTTCATGACCGCGTAACAGGAGTCCGACCCCATTCCGGGGCCGGGCTCTTTGTCATATGTTGTGTATTTTGCTATGTGATGAAAAGCCTTTGGGGCGCCACCGCGACGTGTATTTCCCACCGCGCGGTGAAATACCCACCGCGCGGTGTCCCAGAATGGCGGAATTCCGCGGATAAGGAATTCTCGCTAACATCGTGGTGGAAGAATCACTACGTGGTGGGCATTTCACCGCGCGGTGGAGGCCCTATGCATAGGCGGTATTACATCAACACCGTCGCAAGAATGCAGCCAAAAGCAATAAGACTGGCGAATGCTTCGGTAATACCAGTTACCACAGGTTTCATGGTTCGGTACCGAGCGGCCACAGGCAGGGCGATGGCACGGGCCAGTAGCAGCACGCTCATTGTTATGAGGAACGGATTATGCCCTGCCACTATGGTCAGCGCCACCAACATCACATGCCATATCCACGATGCTGCCACGTACGAACGCTTCCCACGTTCTCGAATCATGGTTTTGACCACCAATACCGAGCCGTATTGGATGAGTGCGAACAGCGCAGTGGCAATCAGCCCGTTCATGGGCAAAGAACCAGCGGGCCACCAGGCACGGGGTTCAAATATCTGGCTGAATCCCGGCATATTCCGAATCATGGCACGTGCGGCGTCTGCATCGGCTCCGCACGAGGCTTGCGCCGCGTTGAGAGGAATAGCACATGCCGTCTTGGCAGCGCTGCCGAATGACGCGATTACCGTGGCCATCGTCGACGCGGCAATCACCGATACCGCATTGCCCCACAGCGAGCGCTCCTTCCTCAACCACGAGGACAGCATTGATAGCGCGACCAGCGCTATATATAAAGGAGCCCAGCGCAGTATGCCGGTATGCGTAATCAGGAATGGCAGGCCAATTACGGTAAGTGCCACGGTATAGGCAATCATCGGTGGCAGATAGCGGTGCGAGAAGTGTGACTTGAACCAGTGCGCAGCGCTGAACTGCACGCAATAGCACAAAGCCCAAATCGCCAATAGCCAGAGCGTATCAAGATTAGGACCACCGATAATGAAGCCTGCCGCTGCGGGCAGCATAACCATCACCCATGCGCCGGGCTGATTGTCAAACCAATCACGTTTGCGGGTCGTGCGTTGTGCCGTCATAGCTGGCAATAGTATCGTAGCGGCCGGTTCTAGATAAGAGCAATGTGAGACTAATAACGTGTTAACCGACTACCGGCAGTGTGGGAATCCGATTTCAGGCGTGCGCGCGGTATGCGCGGTTATCCGAAGAATATGAGTTGGATTCGCGCTGTTCTTGCGGAAATCATTTGCGATACGAGTAAATGTCGCAGGCTGTGTGTGGGGGTAGCCGAGCCTATTGGCTTGGCAATCATTCGCAATGCAAGTCAATGCCGCCGGCCACGGGGAGTGGGGAACATTCGTTTCGTCCCAGAAAGTGCCGAGGGCCAATGCCGCCAGCTATGGGGGAGTGGGCTTGGACTATTGGCCGGGCAATCATTCGTTGTGTGGACGAATGTCGCCTTCGGCACTGGAGATGGCCTCAGCAATCGGATCCTGACTGAAATCATGATTGCGGTATCCGGGATCATCCACCGGCAGATGCTGTACTAGGGTGTCGAATACCTGACTGTAGATTTTGCCTCGTTGGAGTACCGCATCAAGCACATGCCCGCCGAACGTGTGGTCGTCGGACAAAAAATGCTCATGGAATCCGGCCACGGCAGCACCATGAAACATCACAGGGGAGAAGTATCCGAGCATGGTGCCTTTGACATCGTGGCGCAGGAACACGGCCTGTCGATCGGCCACTTCCACCAACGTGGGGTAGGGTGCCTGTTGCTTGATGACCGCGCGGGTCTTGATGAAACTGAACGTGCCGCGCACCACCACCGAGAAGAAGGTGTTCGCGCGACCGTTGGCCTCAACGATTTTCTTGTTCAGTTCCTCAAGACCAATATCTTCGCGTTCGCACTGATACTGGAATGCCGCCCTATGGCTGTTGGCAAATGGCATCGTGAAATCATCTGGCACGCGCTCGGCCACACCGGATTGGCCGACCTTATATGCGACCCCATCCAAGATAATGAGCTCGCCGTCGAGCCCTTCGCCGGTGCCGATACCCGTATCGCCGTGCTTGAGCAGCTCGCCGATGGTGGTGGTGCCTTCCAGCAGGCCTGGTACCAGTAGGGCCAGGGTGCCATGTTGGTACAGCACGTTTGCGCCATGTTCGTGAATGGGTTTGATGTTTTTTGCCAGTGATTGTGTCACGTCGCTTAGCGTAACGCCCAGTGCTGTACGTCACAATCCGAACGTTCATATTTGGTGCGTGATTTATGACACGTGCAGCTGATCGAACGACTCTGGTAGTTGGCAGCTCATCCATGATTGCCGGCTTATTTACATCGAACTCAACAAATTGTTCTCATGGGCTGGATAAGGGGACTCAACGGGTTCCGAGTGAGCCCAAATGTGTATAACTCGGCTGTGAAAACTCCGCAGTATGACTCACCGACGCCTCAAACCTATCTGAATGTGGATAACTCCATAAGCTATAACCACAAAGGTTGTTTCGGCTGGACAATGGAATTTGTACTCCTCTAGCGTGGGTGCATGAGACGAAATATTGGTTTGGAGCGGGAGCTGGATGAAGCTCAGTCGCACCGACTGTGCCTATGGTCGGCAAATAAATCACGGCAGCGCACGCTGACCAGACGTACCGAAGCTGGCGAATTGCAGTGTGTATATAAAGGTATGTATGCGCGCCCGGCATATTGGCAAGGTCTAGATGGAGCCGAACGATATCGGCATATCATTCGCTCACTGGCCGCCACGCATCCGCAATGGGTGTTCTGCGAGATGACTGCCGCCGCCATGTACGGCATTAACGAATCCACACGGCATATGAAGCTAGTGAATATTGCCGTCGACAGAAATACCGCTGTACATGATTATGGGCTAGTCCGCCACCACTACATGGGGACGGTACCGTATGAGATTGTCGATGGGGTGAGAGTGACCCCATTGCCCCGCACTGCTTTCGATTGCATGCGCAAGCAGGATTTTCCTGATGCATTGGCAATAGCGGAAGCAACATTGCGTAGGCGCGTTGTCGGCAAAAAGATATTACGCCAACATTTTGGTGCAATGCTGGGCAACGGTAAGGCTGAGGCTCTGCGTGTGCTGGAATGCGCCACAGGGCAAACCGAAAACGGTGGTGAAGCCTATGCGCTCGGCGTCATTCTTGAAGAACGGTTCATGGAACCTTCATTGCAAGAAGAGATGATATATTCCTTTGATCTTGCTCACCGCGACCGGGTGGACTTCGCTTGGCACACCCCAGATGGTCGTCTGATTGTTGCGGAATTGGATGGGCGTGTGAAGTATCGGGACGAATCCATGTTTCGTAATGGCGATCTGTCAGAAACTATTATCGCGGAGAAGGAGCGTGAGGAACGGATTCGTCTTGTTGCTGATGGTGTGGTTCGCTTCTCTTTCAGAGAAGCGATGGAGAGAGTCCCTTTGGTGCGCAAACTAGTGAAAGCGGGAGTGCCGAGGTCGCAACTGTAATTGCGATTGGGTGGTTATTAGCCTGGTGTTCGCCGGTTACTAGGGTGTGTTTACACTAGTTGTTTTTGCTGGTGTTTTTGAGTTGGATGGCGATGAGGGCGAGTTGGAGGTTGGCGAGGAAGGTGGCGTCGAGCCTGTCGTAGCGGGTGGCGGCCTTGCGGTAGTGCTTCATGCGGCTGAAGACGCGTTCCACGACGTTCCGCCCCTTGTACGCCTGCCTGTCATAGTCCCATGGGTCCGCGCGGTTCCTCTTGGGCGGCGCGACCGGCGTCGGGCCGAACGACTCGGCCAGCAAGCGGGTGGAATCCCCCTCGTAGGCGCGGTCCATGAGCAGCTTCGCGCCCATGAACGCGCCGAGCGCGGCCATGGAGCGGCGCCCGTGGGCCGCGTCGTGCTCGTTGCCCGGGCTCAAATGGATTTCGACGAGCGTCGACTCGCTGTCGGATACCACGTGAACTTTGGTGTTCCTGCCTCCCCGGGATACGCCGACGGACTGCGGCCCCCTTTTTTTCAGGGCGCCCGTGGCGTGCTGGTGGACCTTCACGCTCGTGGAGTCCATGGCGAGCACCCTGACCTCGACGGCGATGATCCGTTCCTCCTGCAGGGCGGCGAACAGGCGCTCGATTGCGCCGTTCCTAGACCAGCGGTTGAACCGCTGGTAGACGGTGATCCACTTGCCATAGCACTCCGGCAAATCCCTCCACGGGTCCCCGTCCTGCACATCCACAGCAAGGCGTTGACGAACGTGTAGTTGTCGACCGCCACGTTGCCCCTCTGGCGCGGCAGCAGGTGCGCGACCCTCATGAACTGATCCAGCGTGATGTCATACCTTGGCGTACATATACGACAATTATCACGCAAAACTTAAATAGTGTAAACACACCCTAGTTGGCGGTGATGAGAGTGGTCGGCTAGTCACCATATGGCTGGCGGCCGAAGGATGTGGACGGTTGGTACGGCTATTGACGATTGACTGGTAACAGACACTGGTGGTTGCCGACATGCGGTTATTGACTACTAGTCGGTGGTTGATAGAGGGAATGCCAGTTGGTGTGGCTACTGGTTGCTTATTGGTGACGATTAATCATTGGCTGTTGATTGCTGATGATAGGTGCTGGTTGCTAACGATCAGTACCTCATGGTGCCTTATTACCTGCAACAGGTATTTCGTTTTATGAGTATTGCAACAATTGCAGGTATAAGGTGTCAACTTACGAATGCAAAATATCGAATGCGGACACACTTTCACGTATTTTTGCGTGCCTGCAGGTATAAAGGAGTCTTTTGAGGGTGATATCTGCAGGTATTAGTTGTCGATTTATCGGATCGCAGGTATAAGGGGTCTAGTTACAGCCGGAGATCGGTTCCTCATAGTACCTATATACCTGCAACACTAATAACTGGTACCGAATTACCTGTAACGCGGGACGCAAACAGGTATAAAGGCCCATTGGCATTGCTCAAGGTTTCGTCTTGCGGGGAATATGAGGGTACGGGTGCTGCGAGAGACGGAGTGGAAGCTTAGCCGCGAGGCGGATCGTCAGCGGAGAATATGAGAGTATGGTCGGCGCGAGCACGCGACACGCGCGGATTCCAGTGTCCCGCCTCGATGGTTGAATAAACAAGTTGCCTGATTTGGGCTCGCAAATTGGAATTGAAAAAGCGAGCGCGGGCCGGGAACCACTTCTTGTAGGTGGCAAACGGAGACTGCGCACTGATGTCGGATGACCGCCAGAGGACGTATGTCCAAGGGAGGCCATGCGCGCCGGTGCCCTGAAGAAGCAGGTTGGTAAACAGTACAACGAACATCGCTAGAAAGGGCGGACGGCAATGGCGGGACAGAAAATCCGCATCAGGCTTAAGTCCTATGACCATGAGGTCATCGACCAATCGGCGAAGAAAATCGTCGAAACGGTGACGAACGCGGGCGCAACTGTAGTTGGCCCCGTTCCGCTGCCGACCGAGAAGAACGTCTTCTGTGTTATCCGTTCTCCTCACAAGTACAAGGATTCTCGCGAGCACTTCGAGATGCGCACTCACAAGCGCCTCATCGACATCGTGGACCCGACCCCCAAGGCCGTGGACTCCCTGATGCACATCGATTTGCCTGCGGATGTCAACATCGAAATCAAGCTGTAAGGGAGGAGGAAGCATTATGTCTAATCGCAAGGCTCTGCTGGGCAAGAAGCTCGGCATGTCCCAGGTGTGGGACGAGAACGGCTTCTTCGTGCCCGTTACTCTTGTCGACGTGTCCACCAATGTGGTGACTGCCGTGAAGACCGAGGAATCCGACGGCTACAAGGCTGTCCAGCTCGGCTACGGCGCCATCGACCCGACCAAGGTGACCAAGCCGCTGGCTGGCCACTTTGCCAAGGCTGGTGTCACCCCGCGTCGCCACCTCGTTGAGGTGCGCACCGACGACGTCGATCAGTTCGAGGCTGGCCAGGAACTGGCCGCCGACCTGTTCGAAGAGGGCACTGAGGTCGACGTGACCGGCACTACCAAGGGTAAGGGCTTCGCCGGCACTATCAAGCGTTGGGGCTTCAAGTCCTACCGCCGTACTCACGGCTCTCATAAGAACGAGCGCCGTCCTGGCTCTGTGGGCGCATGCGCCACTCCGAGCCGTATTCTCAAGGGCAAGCGTATGGCCGGCCGCATGGGTCATGTGACCGCCACTACCCAGAACCTGACCGTCGTCTCCGCTGATGTCGAGAACGGCATCATCGCCATCAAGGGCGCCATTCCTGGCCCCAAGGGCGGCATCGTTCTCGTCCGTTCGGCTGTGAAGGGAGCCTGATAAACCATGGCAAACGTTACTCTGAACGTCACTGACGCCAAGGGCCAGGCCGCCGGTACCGTCGAGGCTCCGGTTGAACTCTTCGGTGTTTCCGCTGAAGACGTCAAGGCTCACATCCCGCTGATTCACCAGGTTGTTACCGCTCAGCTCGCTGCTGCCCGTCAGGGCACCCACGCCACCAAGACTCGTGGCATGGTTTCCGGCGGCGGCAAGAAGCCGTGGAAGCAGAAGGGCACCGGTCGTGCTCGTCAGGGCTCCATCCGCGCTCCGCAGTGGTACCACGGTGGTGTCGTGTTCGGCCCGCAGCCGCGCGACTACTCCCAGCGCACCCCCAAGAAGATGAAGGCCGCAGCTCTGCGCTATGCCCTGTCTGATCGCGCCAACGCCGGCCGCATCGCCGTCGTGGACTTCGGTATCACCGAGCCGTCCACCAAGGCTGCTGTCGCCGCCCTGAGCCCGATCACCGAGGACAAGTTCACCACGGTCGTCTTCACTCGTGACAACATCAACGAGTGGCTCTCCGTGCGCAACATCCCGACCGTTCACCCGATTTTTGTCGATCAGCTCAACACGTACGACGTGATCACCGCTCAGTACGTGGTCTTCACCAAGGAAGCTTTCGAAGCTTTCGTGGCTGCCAAGACCGAGCCGAAGGAGGCCTGATTTAGATGGTCGCTATTCACAAGCCCGCGCACGACGTGATTTTGAAGCCCGTCGTCTCTGAGAAGAGCTACGCCCTTTCCGACCGTGGCCAGTACACCTTCGTGGTGGCCAAGGACGCGAACAAGGTGCAGATCAAGCAGGCAATTGAAGAGATCTTCAAGGTCAAGGTGACGAACGTCAACACCCTCAACCGCGCTGGCAAGAAGCAGCGCACCCGCACCGGTTTCGGCCAGCGTGCTTCCCAGAAGCGCGCGATCGTGACCGTCGCCGAGGGCCAGACGATCGACATCTTTGGCAACTGAAGGCTAGCCGAGAAAAGTTAAAGGAAGAACTATATTATGGCTATCCGCGTTTACAAGCCGACGTCCGCAGGTCGCCGCAACGCGTCCGTCTCGGATTTCTCCGATCTGACGCGCTCCACGCCTGAGAAGTCGCTGGTTCGCAAGAACTCCAAGACCGGCGGTCGTAACTCTTACGGCCGTATCACCTCCCGTCACCGCGGTGGTGGTCACAAGCGCCAGTACCGTCTCATCGACTTCAAGCGTTGGGACAAGGACGGCGTGCCCGCCAAGGTCGCCGAGATCGAATACGATCCGAACCGTTCCGCCCGTATCGCCCTCCTGCACTTCGCAGATGGCGAGAAGCGCTACATCATCGCGCCGAAGGGTGTTAAGCAGGGCGACGTCATCGAGACTGGTGCTCAGGCTGATATCAAGCCGGGCAACAACCTGCCGCTGAAGAACATCCCGACCGGTACCGTGGTTCACGCGATTGAGCTCCGCCCGCTGGGTGGCGCCAAGATTGCTCGCTCCGCTGGTGCTGCCGTTCAGCTCGTCGCCAAGGATGGCGCTTACGCCCAGCTGCGTATGCCGTCCGGCGAAATCCGTAACGTCGACGCCCGCTGCCGCGCCACCGTTGGTGAGGTCGGCAACGAAGACCACGCCAACGTGCAGCTCGGCAAGGCCGGTCGCGCCCGTTGGATCGGCAAGCGTCCGGTCACCCGTGGTGAGTCCATGAACCCGGTCGACCACCCGCACGGCGGTCGTACCCGCGGTGGTAAGCCGCCGGTTTCTCCGTGGGGCAAGGGCGAAGTTCGTACTCGTCGTCCGAAGAAGGCTTCGAACAAGATGATTGTTCGTCGTCGTCCGTCCGGCAAGAACCGCAAGTAAGGGAGTATCGAGAAGATGACTCGTAGCATCAAGAAGGGCCCCTTCGTCGACGCCCACTTGCAGAAGAAAGTCGACGAGCAGAACGAGAAGGGCACCAAGAACGTCATCAAGACATGGTCCCGTCGTTCGATGATCACCCCTGATTTCATCGGACACACCTTCGCCGTTCACGATGGTCGCAAGCATGTCCCGGTGTTCGTCACCGAGGCTATGGTTGGTCACAAGCTGGGTGAGTTCGCCCCCACGAAGACCTTCAAGGGTCACGTGAAGGACGACAAGAAAGCCCGCCGCTAAGGATAAGGAATAGAACATGGAAGCTAAAGCAATCGCTCGTCACGTCCGCGTGACGCCGCGCAAGGCTCGCCGCATGGTCGACCTCATCCGCGGCAAGAAGGCCACCGACGCCGTCACCATTTTGAAGTTCGCCCCTCAGGCTGCGGCCCTTCCGGTCCGCAAGACCCTGGAGAGCGCCATTGCCAACGCCCGCGTGAAGGCCGACAAGGCCGGCGAGCCGTTCCGCGAGAACGACCTGTTCATCAAGGAGACCTTCGTTGACGAAGGTGTGACCCTCAAGCGCTTCCGCGCTCGTGCCCAGGGCCGCGCCGCTCGTATCAACAAGCGCACCTCCCACATCACGGTCGTTGTTGCTACCAAGGAAGGAGCCCGCTAAAGATGGGTCAGAAGATCAATCCGTTTGGCTACCGCCTGGGCATCACCGAGAATCACCGTTCCAAGTGGTTCTCTGACTCCAACAAGGCCGGCGAACGCTACCGCGACTTCGTTCTCGAGGACGATCAGATCCGTAAGGAAATGAGCAAGGATCTCGAGCGCGCAGGCGTGTCCCGCATCGTCATCGAGCGCACCCGTGACCGTGTCCGCGTGGACATTCACACCGCCCGTCCGGGCATTGTGATCGGTCGTCGTGGCGCCGAGGCTGAGCGCGTTCGCGCCAAGCTGGAGAAGTTGACCGGCAAGCAGGTTCAGCTCAACATCTTCGAAGTCAAGAACGCCGCGCTGGACGCCCAGCTCGTCGCTCAGGGCGTCGCCGAGCAGTTGACCAACCGCGTCACCTTCCGTCGTGCCATGCGCAAGGCTCAGCAGGACGCCATGCACGCTGGTGCCAAGGGTATCCGCATCAAGCTCTCCGGCCGCCTCGGCGGTGCGGAAATGAGCCGTTCCGAGTTCTATCGCGAGGGCCGCGTTCCGCTGCAGACCCTCCGTGCCCTCATCGATTACGGCTTCTTCGAGGCCAAGACCACCTACGGCCGCATCGGCGTCAAGGTGTGGATCTACAAGGGCGATATGACCGAATCCGAGTTCGAAGAGCAGCAGGCTCAGCAGAACAACCGTCCGGGCCGTCGTGGCGATCGCCGCCCGCGCCGTGGCAACCGTTCCGCCGCTCAGCAGAATGCTCAGGCCCCCAAGGCCGAGGCTCCTGCCGAGGCCACTGCCGCTGCAGAAACGAAGGAGTGAGCAAGAATGCTTATCCCCAAGAGGACTAAGTACCGCAAGCAGCACCGCCCCGTGCGTTCTGGCATGTCCAAGGGCGGCAACGAGATCAACTTCGGTGATTTCGGCATCCAGGCTCTTGCCCCGGCCTACGTGACCAACCGTCAGATCGAGGCCGCACGTATCGCCATGACCCGCTACATCAAGCGTGGTGGCCGCGTGTGGATCACGATCTTCCCGGATCGTCCGTTGACCAAGCACCCGCTCGGCGCCCGAATGGGTTCCGGTAAGGGCGCCCCGGAGTTCTGGATCGCGAACGTCCGCCCTGGTCGCGTGATGTTCGAGATCGGTGGTGTGTCTGAGGACGTCGCTCGCGAAGCCCTCCGTCGTGCTATCGACAAGCTCCCGATGAAGTGCCGCATTATCGCACGTGAAGGTGGTGATATCTGATGGCAGTCGGTACCGCTGATTACTCCATCAAGAATCTCAACGAGAAGACCAACGCGGAAATCGAAGGCTTCCTCAAGAAGTCCAAGGAAGAGCTGTTCAACCTGCGCTTCCAGCACGCCACTGGTCAGCTCGAGAACACCGCCCGTCTCAAGGCTGTCAAGAGCGACATCGCCCGCATGTACACTGTGCTGCGTGAGCGTGAGCTTGGCATCAGCCAGGAGCCGGCCGCTACCGAATCCAAGGAGAAGTGATTATGGCTGAAGAGCGTAACTTCCGTAAGGTTCGCCGCGGCTACGTCGTGTCCGACAAGATGGACAAGACGATTACCGTCGAGCTCGAGCAGCGTTCGACCCACCCGCTGTATGGCAAGGTCGTTCGTTCCACCAGCAAGGTCAAGGCCCATGATGAACACAACGACGCCCACATTGGCGACCTCGTGAGTATTATGGAAACTCGGCCTCTGAGCAAGACCAAGCGCTGGCGTCTCGAATCCATTATCGAGCGCGCCAAGTAAGTAAAGTTCGGCAAGGCTCGCCATTTACCGGGGCACCTCGGAAGACCAAGGTGCCTCGGTAAATGGGGAGAACCAGCTCGGCTAAGGAGAATCAATGATTCAGCAGGAAACGCGGCTTCATGTCGCCGACAACACGGGTGCGAAGGAACTCCTCGCCATCCGCGTGCTCGGCGGATCGAAGCGACGCTATGCCGGCATCGGCGACGTGATCGTCGCCTCCGTCAAGGACGCCATTCCTGGCGGGTCGGTCAAGAAGGGCGACGTGGTGAAGGCCGTTGTCGTCCGTACCGTCAAGGAATCCCGCCGTGCGGATGGTTCCTACATCAAGTTCGACGAGAACGCCGCCGTTATTCTCGGCTCCGGCCGTGAACCGAAGGGCACTCGTATCTTCGGACCGGTTGGTCGTGAACTGCGTGAGCACAAGTTCATGAAGATCGTGTCCCTCGCCCCGGAGGTGATCTGACATGGCAGCCAAGATTAAGAGCGGCGACCTGGTCAAGGTCATTCGCGGCAAGGATCGCGGTAAGGAAGGCACTGTCAAGCAGGTGCTGGACAACGACCGACTGATCGTCGAAGGCGTGCAGATCGTCAAGAAGCACGTGCGCGCCACGCAGCAGGGCCAGCAGGCTGGCATCGTCTCCACTGAGGCTCCGATCCATCGCTCCAACGTGATGGTCATCGACCCGGAGACCAAGCAGCCGACCCGCGTGGGCATCACTGTTAAGGAAGAGGCGCGTGACGGCAAGGTCAAGGCCGTGCGTGTACGCGTCGCCAAGAAGTCCGGAAAGGAGCTGGCATGACCGATACCACTGTCGAAGCGCCGGCCACCCCGCGCTTGAAGGTCAAGTACAACGAGCAGATCATCCCTGAGCTCGAGAAGGAGTTCAAGTACTCCAACCCGATGCAGGTTGCTCGTGTGCAGAAGGTCGTCGTCTCCATGGGCGTCGGTGCCGCAGCTCGCGACTCCAAGCTCATCGAAGGCGCCGTCAAGGATCTCACCCTGATCACCGGCCAGAAGCCGAAGATCACCAAGGCCAAGAAGTCCGTTGCGCAGTTCCACCTGCGTGAAGGCCAGGCCATCGGTGCATACGTCACCCTGCGCGGCGACCGTATGTGGGAGTTCCTGGATCGTCTGCTGACCCTTGCGCTGCCCCGTATCCGCGACTTCCGCGGTATCAACGGTCACCAGTTCGATGGCCAGGGCAACTACAACTTTGGTCTCACCGAGCAGTCCATGTTCCATGAGATCGATCCTGATTCGATCGATCACGTGCGCGGTATGGACATCACTGTGGTGACCTCCACCAAGGACGACACGGAAGCTTACGCGCTCTTGAAGCACCTCGGCTTCCCCTTCAAGGAGAACTGATATGGCAAAAACCGCTCTTAAGAACAAGGCGGCCGGCAAGCCGAAGTTCAAGGTGCGCGCTTACACGCGCTGCCAGGTCTGCGGTCGTCCCCACTCCGTCTACCGCAAGTTCGGCCTGTGCCGCATCTGCCTTCGCGAGAAGGCTCACCGCGGTGAACTGCCCGGCGTTACGAAGTCCAGTTGGTAAACATCGACGCTGAAGGTCCGCGGCCCAATCGCTTCTAGAAGAAGCGTGAGGGCGGCGGAAACCATAGCGAGAAAGGGCAACAAGCCCAAATGACAATGACAGATCCGATCGCAGACATGCTTACGCGTCTGCGTAATGCGAGCGCGGCAAAGCACGAGACCGTGGATATGCCGTACTCCAAGTTCAAGGCGAACATCGCCGAGATCCTGAAGCGCGAAGGCTACATCAAGGACTTCACCGCTAAGGAAGCCAAGGTCGGCCAGACTCTTGAGGTCACCCTCAAGTACGGTCCGAACGGTGAGCGTTCCATTCAGGGCATCAAGCGCATCTCCAAGCCGGGCCTTCGTCGTTATGCGAAGTCCGACTCCCTGCCGATGCCGCTCGGTGGCCTGGGTATCGCCATCATCTCGACTTCCTCGGGACTGCTGACTCAGAAGGAATGCCTCGACCGGGGCATTGGCGGCGAAATTGTCGCCTTCGTGTGGTGAGAAAGGAGAGCTGAAACATGGCATCGCATATTGGTAAGCTCCCCATCGCCATCCCCGCTGGCGTTGAAGTCAAGATTGAAGGTCAGAACTTCTCGGCCAAGGGCGCCAAGGGTTCTGATTCCTACGTGATTCCGGAAGGCATCACCGCTGCCGTTGAGGGCAACGAGATCATCGTTACCCCGGCTGATGACCTGCGTCCGACCCGTGCCAAGCACGGTCTGGCTCGTTCCATCATGGCCGGCATGGTCAAGGGTGTACACGATGGCTACTCCAAGACTCTTGAGATCGTCGGCACCGGTTACCGCGCCGTCGCCAAGGGTCAGGGCATCGAGTTCTTCCTCGGCTACTCCCACACCATCACCGTCAACCCGCCCGAAGGTATCACCCTCAAGGTGACCGACGCCAACCACGTGGTTGTCGAGGGCATTGACAAGCAGGCTGTGGGCCAGGTCGCCGCCAACATCCGCAAGCTGCGCGCTCCGGAACCCTACAAGGGCAAGGGCGTCAAGTACGCCGATGAGCGCATCCTGCGCAAGGCTGGAAAGGCTGGTAAGTGATATGAGCGTAGCTATTCTCGGAAAAGGCAAGAAGGTTGCTCTCAAGCGCCGTCACGTGCGTATCCGCAAGCGCATCTCCGGTACCGCCGAGCGTCCGCGCCTGGTGGTCACCCGTTCCAACCGTCACATGGTTGCTCAGGTGGTCGACGACACCAAGGGCGTGACTCTCGTGTCCGCCTCCACCCTGCAGGCCGACTTTGCCGGTTTCAAGGGCACCAAGACCGAGGCCGCCAAGAAGGTCGGCGAGCTGATCGCCGATAAGGCCAAGGCTGCCGGCATCACCGAGGTCGTTTTCGACCGCGGTGGCAACAAGTACACCGGTCGCGTCGCAGCCGTTGCTGATGGCGCCCGCGAGGGAGGTCTTGCACTGTGAGCGACAACGAAACTAAGGAAACCCAAGTGGCTGAAGAAACTCAGAACACTGTGGCGACCGAATCCAACAACGAGGACCGCAAGGGTCGTCGTGGCCAGCGCGGTGAAGGCCGTCGTGGCGAGCGTCGTAACCGTCGTGAGGAAAACCGCGGCGACGAACTGCTCGATCGCGTGGTGACCATCAACCGTGTGTCCAAGACCCACAAGGGTGGTCGTACCTTCAGCTTCGCTGCTCTCGTGGTAGTGGGCGACGGTAACGGCACCGTGGGTGTCGGCTACGGCAAGTCCCGTGAAGTCCCGGCCGCCATCGCCAAGGGCCAGCTGGACGCCAAGAAGCACATGTTCTCTGTGCCTCGCGTCCGTGGCACCATCACCCACCCGGTTCAGGGTCACGACGCCGCCGGCACTGTTCTGCTGCGTCCTGCTGCCCCGGGTACCGGTGTAATCGCCGGTGGCTCCGTGCGCGCCGTCATGGAATGCGCAGGCATCACCGACGTCCTGACCAAGTCGATGGGCTCCGCCACCGCCGTTAACGTGGTGCGCGCTACCGTCGATGCTCTCAAGCAGCTCGAAGAGCCCGAGGAGATCGCCGCCCGTCGTGGTCTGGCCCTCAACGAGGTCGCTCCCGATGCCCTGCTGCGCGCTCGTGCCGCTGGTATCGATGAGGCTCGCAAGGCTCGTGAAGAGGCTGCCAAGAAGGCCGCTGAAGAGAAGGATGGTGAGTGATACTCATGGCTAAGAACCTGAAGATTACCCTGCACCACGGCATCGTGAACCGTACTCCGGCTCAGCGCGCCACCATCAAGACCCTCGGCCTGAACAAGATCGGCAAGACCGTGATCCGCGAGGATACCCCGGCCAACCGTGGTCTGGTGAACGCCGTGCGTCACCTGGTCACCGTCGAGGAGGTTGACTGATTATGGCAGATAACGAAATCCTGCAGATGCACGATTTGAAGCCCGCCCCGGGCGCCAAGAAGGACCGCACCCGCGTGGGTCGCGGTGAAGGCTCCAAGGGCAAGACTTCCGGTCGTGGCGCCAAGGGCCAGACCAAGCGCACTCACGTGCGTCCTGGCTTCGAAGGTGGCCAGCTGCCGCTGTACATGCGCCTGCCGAAGCTCCGTGGCTTCAAGAACCCGTTCCGTGTGGAGTTCCAGGTGGTCAACATTGCTCGTCTCGTTGAGGTCTTCCCTCAGGGCGGCGAAGTGACTGCCGAGGATCTGGTTGCCAAGGGCGTCGTCCGTGGCAACGCTCCGGTCAAGGTTCTGGGCGAAGGCGAAACCACCGTGGCATTCACCCTCAAGGGTGTCAAGGCCTCGGCTTCCGCCAAGTCCAAGATCGAAGCTGCCGGCGGCTCCGTCGTTGAGGACTGATTAGTCCGCGCGAAACGCTGAATATAGCTCTGTGCCCCCGTCCGCCTATCTGGTGGTCGGGGGCACTGCTATCACTATGACCTATCGAGATCATTGATGGCGTTCCGCGTGCAGTGATGCGGTCTCAACATTAAGTCCTACATTCGCTGGCGCCGATACAATACCTCGATTTTCGGGGAGATGCGTTGTCCATAAAGTCATATTCAGCAAGCATTGACGAGACGCACAGTTGTCTGAAGTAGGCACGTTAGACTATGCTCGTTCGATAGTTTGTGTATTTCGCGCGTCGAGTACGCGCTAGTGGGAGGAAACCCAGGTGAGGACACTAATCCAGGCCCTGAAGACCAAAGAGCTGAGGAAGAAGATTCTCTTCGTCCTGTTCATCATCATCGTCTACCGCATCGGTTCGTTCATTCCGACGCCGGGCGTGGACTACAACGTGGTGAACAAGTGCATGGCCACCATTGGTAGCGCCTCACAGGAGAACTTCATCGGATTGGTGAACCTCTTCTCTGGTGGCGCTATGCTTCAGCTGTCCATCTTCGCGCTGGGCGTCATGCCGTACATCACCGCATCCATCGTTGTGCAGCTGCTGCGTGTGGTTATTCCGCGCTTCGAGGCCCTGCACAAGGAGGGTCAGTCCGGTGAGGCCAAGCTCACCCAGTACACCCGTTACCTGACCATTGGTTTGGCTGTACTCCAGTCCACCACCATTTTGGTCACCGCTCGCTCCGGCGCCCTGTTCAACTACAAGTGTGACCAGGTCATTCCGGACGGCTCCGTGTGGAACCTCGTGGTCATGGTGCTGATCATGACCGGCGGCACCGGCCTGATCATGTGGATGGCCGAGCTTGTGACCGACAAGGGCATCGGCCAGGGCATGTCCATCTTGATCTTCATGTCCATATGCTCCGGCTTCCTGCCGCAGCTGTGGGAGATTGGCTACGGCACCAACGGCACTGATGGCGATTGGCTGAAGTTCGGCATCGTTGTGGGCGTGCTCGTGGTCATCCTCATCTTCGTTGACTTCGTGGAACTGTGCCAGCGCCGCGTGCCGGTGCAGTACACCCGACGCATGATTGGCCGCAAGATGTACGGTGGCTCCTCCACCTACCTGCCGCTTAAGATCAATATGTCCGGCGTTATTCCGCCCATCTTCGCCTCCTCGATTCTGGCCATCCCGACCCTGATCGCCCAGTTCGGCAAGTCCGACCAGTCTTGGGTCAAGTGGATCAACAACAATCTCGCGAACACCACTTCGGTGTGGTACATCGCGCTGTATGCCCTGATGATTGTGTTCTTCTGCTTCTTCTACACCTCGATCACGTTCAACCCGGACGAGACCGCAGACAACATGAAGCAGTACGGCGGCTTCATCCCCGGCATCCGCGCCGGCAACGCCACCAGCCGCTACCTGACCTACGTGATGAACCGACTCAACACCGTCGGTGCCGTCTACCTGCTGTTCGTGGCCCTGATTCCGACCGTGCTCATCATGGCCCTCGGACTCAATGCCAAGCTGCCGTTCGGTGGTACCACCATCCTGATTATCGCCGGCGTCGGCCTCGACACCCTGCGTCAGGCCAAGGCCCAGACCGAGCAGTTCCAGTACACCGGCTTCCTGCTCGAGAACGTGGATCATAAGGAAGGCTGACGCCCGCTCAGCAGGCGTCAGCGCGAGGAAGGAGACAGCCCTGTGGGCTGTCGGCTGACGGAGCAATCCGTTTCCTCCCACATATAACTCAATGGTTCCCTTAACAAGGGAGCCAAAGCCGTATTAATTTCCAACATAAAAGGAGACCACCATGCGTCTGCTCATCATGGGACCTCAAGGCGTGGGCAAAGGCACCCAGGCTGCGCTGCTCGCTGAGCACTTCAACATCCCCACCATCTCCACCGGCGATATCTTCCGCTACAACATCAAGAACAAGACCGAACTCGGTCTTGAAGCGATGAGCTACACCGATAAGGGCGAGCTGGTTCCGGATTCCCTGACCAACAAGATCGTCAAGGATCGTCTGGCCAAGGAAGACTGTGCCAACGGCTGGATTCTTGATGGCTACCCGCGCAACGCCGCCCAGGTCACCGCACTTGACGAAATGCTGGCCGACCTCGGCACTCCGCTCGACCACGTGGTGGCTCTCGAAGCCGCCCGTGACGTGCTGCTGGAGCGCATGAAGAAGCGTGCCGCCGAGCAGGGTCGTGCCGATGACACCCCGGAGGCCATCGCCAAGCGTTTGGAAACCTACGAGAAGGAAACCGCCCCGCTGCTCGACATCTACGAGTCCCGCGGTCTGCTGGTCGTGGTCAACGGTGTCGGCGACATCGACGAGATCAGCCGCCGCATCATCAGCCACCTGCAGTAGAGGCGGCAAGCCTAGCGGCTACCACAACATTTCGCACATACCCCTATGCGACACGCCGAGTGTCGCATAGGGGTATGTGCGTATATAGTTGACAGTTGGTGTGTCTTCGGATATGCCACAGTAATCATCCAACGGAATAGGACTAGAGGCGCATGGCAAAAGACGGTGTGATTGAGGTCGAAGGACAGGTAGTGGAAGCACTGCCCAACGCAATGTTCCGCGTCGAACTCGAGAACAAGCACATCGTGCTCGCCACGATTTCCGGCAAGATGCGTAAGAATTACATTCGCATTCTGCCCCAGGACCGTGTCGTGCTGGAAATGAGCCCCTACGACCTGAACCGCGGACGCATTACGTACCGCTACAAGTAAAGGTACACAAGAAAAGGATAACCATGAAGGTCAGCCCTAGCGTGAAGAGGATCTGCGAAAACTGCCGCGTGATCCGCCGTCACGGCCGCGTCATGGTGATCTGCGTCAACCCCCGCCACAAGCAGCGTCAGGGCTGAGAGCAGATTCTCCAGCGGCACTAAGTAAATAAGGCACTCTCTCACAGTGCTTCCCGCAAGGGAACGACACTGAACCACGGGTACGTAGGCCCGTGCCGGGAAACCGGACGAGTGGGTGCAAGACCTACGGCAACAAGAAGGAATCGCAATGGCACGTCTTGCCGGAGTCGACATCCCCAATGAGAAGCGCATCGAGATCGCCCTCACCTACATTTTCGGTGTTGGTCGTACTCGTGCCAAGGAAACGCTTGCCGCGACCGGTATTAACCCGGACATCCGCGTCAAGGATCTTACCGACGAGCAGCTGATTACGCTGCGTGACTACCTCGAAGCTAACTACAAGATCGAGGGTGACCTGCGTCGTGAAGTCGATGCAGATATTCGTCGCAAGATTCAGATCAACTGCTACCAAGGCCAGCGTCACCGTAAGGGACTTCCTGTGCGCGGTCAGCGCACCAAGACCAACGCCCGTACCCGCAAGGGCCCGAAGCGTACGGTCGCCGGAAAGAAGAAGGCCACCAAGTAATAGGTGGCATGCTCCGAGCCACGGGATGAGTTCCATCCCATCGTTCGGACGTCAACAAATAAGTTCGTTACTAGGAAACGAGGGTCAATGGCAGCGCCTAAGCAAGCCGCTCGTAAGCCCCGTCGTCGTGACCGCAAGTCGGTCCCGGTCGGCCAGGCTCACATCAAGTCCACTTTCAACAACACGATCATCTCGATCACCGATCCGTCTGGCGCCGTGGTGTCCTGGGCATCCGGTGGCGACGTCGGTTTCAAGGGCTCCCGTAAGTCCACTCCGTACGCCGCTGGTATGGCTGCCGAGTCCGCCGCTCGCAAGGCGATGGAGCACGGTGTCAAGAAGGTCGACGTGTTCGTCAAGGGCCCGGGTTCCGGTCGTGAAACCGCTATCCGCTCCCTGCAGTCCGCGGGCCTCGAGGTCGGTTCCATCACCGACGTCACCCCGCAAGCCCACAACGGCGTTCGTCCTCCGAAGCGTCGTCGCGTCTGAGCACTCAGCAATACCAATCCATCCAAAACCGCTTAGCCGGTGAGTGCACCACCGAGTTCAAGCTGAAAGGATAACCACAGTGCTTATTGCACAGCGTCCGACTCTGACCGAGGAATCTCTGAATCCGCAGCGCTCTCGCTTCACCATCGAGCCTCTCGAGCCTGGCTTCGGCTACACGCTCGGTAACTCGTTGCGTCGCACGCTGCTGAGTTCGATCCCGGGTGCTGCCGTGACCTCCGTGCGTATCTCCGGAGCCCTGCATGAGTTCACCACTCTGCCGGGTGTTCAGGAAGACGTCACCGAGATCCTGCTCAACATCAAGGGCATCGTGCTCACCAGCGAGTATGACGAGCCTGTGGTCATGTACCTGCGCAAGAGCGGCAAGGGCGAGGCTACTGCCGGGGACATCACCCCGCCGTCTGGCGTCACCATTGCCAATCCGGAGCAGCACATCGCTACCCTCGCCGAGGACGGCGAACTCGAGATCGAGTTCACCGTTGAGCGTGGCCGTGGCTACGTGCCTGCCCAGATGAACAAGCAGGACACCGATGAGATTGGCCGTATTCCGGTCGATTCCATCTACTCCCCGGTGCTCAAGGTGAGCTACAAGGTCGAGGCCACCCGTGTGGAACAGCGCACGGACTTCGACAAGCTCATTCTGGACGTGGAGACCAAGCCCGCCATCTCCCCGCGTGATGCGGTGGCTTCCGCCGGTTCGACCCTGGTAGAGCTCTTCGGCCTGTGCCGCGAGCTCAATGCCCAGGCCGAAGGCGTCGAGGTCGGTCCGGCCCCGGTGGCCGAGGAGACCAACCCCGAGATGGCCGTCCCGATTGAGGATCTCAACCTGACGCAGCGTTCTTACAACTGCCTCAAGCGTGAGGGTGTCCACACCATCGGTGAGCTCGTCTCCCACACCGAGCAGGATCTGCTCGACATCCGCAATTTCGGTATGAAGTCGATTGACGAAGTCAAGGAGAAGCTGCAGACTCTGGGTCTGAGCCTCAAGTCTTCGCCGATGGCCTTCGACACCAATAACCTCGAAGGCGGCACCTTCTTCTCGCCGGAAGACGAGTGATTCGTCGCTTTTGATTAACCGTCTGTTCGCACGGCAAGCGGATGCTCGGGCACATGCCCACCTGCTTGCCTGCTTCGGACAATAAGGAGTAAACCCATGCCTACACCTAAGAAGGGCCCGCGTCTGGCTCCCAGCCCTGCGCACGAGCGCCTCATGCTGGCAAACATGGCGACCAGCCTGTTCCAGAATGGCCAAATCACCACCACGCTGCCGAAGGCCAAGCGTCTTCGTCCGCTGGCTGAGCGCCTGATCACCTTCGCCAAGCGCGGTGATCTGCACTCTCGCCGTCGCGTGATGCGCGTCATCCGCAACAAGTCTGTGGTGCACATTCTGTTCACCCAGATCGCTGAGCAGATGGAGCAGCGTGAAGGTGGCTACACTCGTATCGTCAAGATCGCTCCGCGCGTTGGCGATAACGCTCCGGCCGCCATCATCGAGCTCGTCACCGAGCCGGTTGCCAAGAAGGCTGTCGTGAAGGAAGCCGAGGCTGCCACTAAGGTTGTCGAGGAAGAGGCTCCGGCCGTCGAGACCGAGGCTGCTGAAGCTGCTGAGGCTGCTGAGGCTCCGGTCGAGGAGACCGCTGCCGCTGAGGCTGAGGCTCCTGCTGAGGAAGCCGCTGAAGCCGAGAAGGCCGAGTGAGCTGACCGCTAGGTCGCATAGCTAGCTTAAAGGGCTGGAATCCATTTGGGTTCCAGCCCTTTGCGTTATTCGACCATAGCCGGTTCGTCTCTGTATGCTGGTTCGTCTCTGTATGCCGGCATCGCATCAAAAGTCGAATTATCATCGTGATCATTAAGATGATGGACTATGACACGACTACGCATCGACCTTGCCTATGACGGCGGCGGATTCTACGGCTGGGCCAAGCAGCCTGAGCTGCGCACGGTGCAGGGAACTATTGAGGATGCGTTGCACAAGGTGCTGCGTGTGCCGGTCGGTGACGAGAGAGAGCCGCTGCGACTGACTGTGGCCGGTCGTACGGATACCGGTGTGCACGCTTCGCATCAGGTGGCGCATCTGGATGTGTCTGATGAAACACTTGCTCGTTGCCAGGGGCATATGGATGTGCCGCTGACCGAAGCATTGGCTCGCAGGCTTAAGGCCGTGTTGCCTGCTGACATTGTGATTCACGGCATCGCCATTGCGCCGCAGGGATTCGATGCGCGGTTCTCCGCGTTGGAGCGCACGTATGTGTACCGTGTTGCCGACCGTTCATCCGAAGTGGACCCCCGGCTGCGCGGCTGTGTACTGCGCGTGGATGAGTCGCTGGATTTGGATGCGATGAATGCCGCTGCCGCCATGACCATTGGCCTGCATGATTTTGGTTCGTTTGCCACGCCGAATCCGGGTGGTACCACGATTCGTGAAGTCAAGGCGGCCTACTGGCGCCGAGTGCCGGTTGCCTCGTTGGTGCCAGATGTATTGGCTGAGAACGAGGCATACCGGACGCCGTCGCTGGAATCCGGCTTGGTTGTATTCACGATTGTGGCCGATGCTTTTGCTCGCAATATGGTTCGTTCGCTGGTCGGTTCCTCGATCAAGGTTGGTTCGGGGCGCAAAACGCTGGAATGGTTTGCGGACAAGATGGCCAATCCGGTGCGAGAGGGGTCAAGCGGGCCAATCGCACCGCAAGGGCTGACTCTGGAACATATCGAATATCCGGCGGATGACCAGTTGGCTGCTCGTGCCGAAGCCATTCGTGCCGTACGTACTTTGTAGATTTCATGGACCTGCAAGTGACCTGCCCGTAACAAACCCGCACATTTGCTGAAACGGGTGCCGCCTAGGTTGAAACCATCAAACCCGGTTGCGGCTTGCGGCGTCAGCGTGCGCCTCAAGCATGGCAAGCCTGCAGCCGTCAGAGCAAGGAGCAGGTACGATGATTGAATCCGCGGCACGCCGACTGGCCCACGAACTGGTGAATCGCCGTGAGGCAATCAACCGTGAGCTGTCCCGCAACGGCGTGCGCTTCGGCATCTACAAGAACGGCGAATACCACGACCGTTTGTTTCCATACGATCCTGTACCACGCATTATCGAATCCGACGAGTTTGATGAGCTTGAGAAAGGCCTGAAGCAGCGTGTCAACGCACTCAACGCCTACCTGAAAGACATTTATTCGGACAAGGCCATCATTCATGACGGTGTGGTGCCGGAGGAATACGTCTACACGTCTGTCGGATACTTCCCGCAGGTCAACGGTGTGACCCCTCCCGGTGGCATTTTCGCGCATATCGCCGGTGAGGATTTGGTCCAGGGTGAGGACGGCCGCTGGTGGGTGCTGGAAGACAACCTGCGTATTCCGTCCGGTGCCAGCTACCCGCTGTTCGTACGCGATATCGAACGCCGTATCTCTCCACGACTGTTCCGTGACGTGCGTATCCGAGACAACCGTGAATATCCGCGTCTACTGCGCAAAGCCATGGATTTCGTCTCTACTGAAGGTATCGTCGTGGTCCTCACGCCAGGCCGATACAATTCCGCGTTCTTCGAACATGCCTACTTGGCCGAGAAAACCGGTGCCGCACTTGCCTTCCCTGAAGACCTTGAAGTGGTGGACAACAAGGTCTATTTCTTGGATTACGCCGGCAAGCGTCACCGTGTGGGCGTGGTCTACCGCCGTCTCTCCGACGAGTTCCTCGATCCGTTCTCCTTCAACCCCGACTCCGTGATTGGTGTGCCCGGGCTCCTGTCCGCCTACCGTGCCGGCAATGTGGCCATCGTCAATGCTCCCGGTAACGGCGCGGCCGACGACAAGGCCATCTACTACTTCGTGCCGCAGATGATTAAGTACTATCTCGGCGAAGAGCCCATCCTCCACAACGCTCCCACCTACATGCCTATGTTTGAGGCCGACCGTAAGGAAGTCCTGAATCGTATGGGCGAGCTGGTGATTAAGGATGTGGCCGAGGCCGGCGGCTATGGTGTGGTGTTCGGCTCGTCGCTGGATGCCGCCGCACGTGAGGAACTGGCCGACCGCATTAAGGAGGAGCCACGTCGATTCATTGCACAGGAGGTCATTCAGTTCCGCGATATCGACGTGGTCGATCCGAAGACCGGCGAAATGTCGCCGCGCAAATGCGATCTGCGCGCCTTCGTGGTGACCGGCAAGAACACGCATGTGTGGTATTCGGGCCTGACCCGTTATTCGTCCGTGCCTGGCCAGATGATCGTCAACTCGTCGCAGGGCGGTGGATTCAAGGATACGTGGGTGTTGGCGCCGGAGACCGGAGTGGAACACGAATACGGTACAGAGGTGCAGATGGCGAACCTGCTGAGTCAGTCGCGTCACCATTCGCTGGCCTTGGTCACCGCTTCTAAAGCGGACAATCTGTATTGGTTGGGCCGATACACCGAACGTGCCTTCACCACCCTGAACCAGTTCTTCCCGTTCTATGACCGTGTGATGGACTCTGATGTAGACGCCTTCCGGCCCTTCGCTCATGCCCTCGATCTGCCCGAGGACTTCGAGGACTTTGATGGGTTCGTGGAAAGCTTCCTGTACGACGGCTCGAACCCGGACTCCGTGCGTTCCGCAGTTACTTCCGCGTTCAACAATGCCGTGATTCTGCGCCCGGAACTGAGCTCCCGACTGCTGCAATACGTCGAACTGGCGATGACCAACATTACAGATGCCGCCAAGCATGCGGCCGATGCCGAGGACATCTACAACCAGCGAGACATCACCGATGACATGCTCGCCTTCTGGGGCGGCATCGAGAATTCGCCAGTCGATCCCACGCTAAAGGCCTTTATCTTCATCGGCAAGTATCTGGAACGCATCGATTTGTACACCCGTTTTGGGCTCACGATGGAAGAAATGGAAGCCCCGCTGAAGAAGCTGGCCTCCTATTCGATGATTCTCGACGGTATGCCGTTGCCGAGCTGTTTCGCCGACGGACTGAGTTGGCTTGTCGGCCAGCTGCCGTCTCGCGGATATCAGGAGGTGGCCGATTCTCTGAAGAAGTACCTTGACGATTATTCCGGCAGAGTCAGCGCTTTGGCCATCAAGGACATGGGCTCGCTCAGCTCCATGAACATGGATGCCAAGCGCCCCTGACAGGTTGCAATGGTATGGTGGTATGGCTTCAAGCCGTATGCGCCCGCTACATTTTTGCGAGCGGGTGCGGCGGCCACTGTATCTGTAGTGCTGCTATCCCGAAATGTGCCGGCCGCTGGTGCGTGAGTATTGTGCAGGAGACGTCGTGAAAAAACTCGTGTTCGACTATGAGATGAAGCTGTCCTTCAGCTCGCCGGTCACCGACCACAGGTTCCAGTTGCGCTGCATACCGGCCACCGGTCCGCGCCAGCAAGTGATTGACGTCGAAGTGAAGATTCAGCCAGAGACTGAACTCGAAACCACCATCGATTCCTTTGATTCCGTGGTGATGACCGGCTTTGTGCCCGAGCCGCACGACATGTTCAGCTATTCGGTGACCGGCATCGCCTTTGTGGACAACGAACACATCAAGAAGGAAATCTACAAGCCACTCTACCGGTTCAATTCTGCGCTGACCATTCCTGGCCCATCCGTAGAGGCGATGATTGCTGTATGCCGTGATCGTCTTGCCGCGCTGCCTGCTGATGCTACGCCGGTGCAGCAGGCTGCCGAAGTAATGGACGAGGTGTACAAAGCTTTTGTATATACTCCCGGATCCACCACGATTCGCACCACCGCCGAACAGGCCTTGGCACAGCGCAAAGGCGTATGCCAGGACTATGCGCATGTGATGCTGTCCGTGTGCCGGCATGTCGGCCTGACTGCCCGGTACATTGCAGGACTGCTCGGGGGAGAAGGCGCCACTCACGCTTGGGTTGAGGTCTATCAGGATGGCCGATGGGTCGGCTTGGATCCCACGCATAATCGTTTGGTGGACGACAACTACATCACCATCGCCCACGGCCGCGACTACCGCGACTGCATGCTCGACATCGGCATATTCTCCGGCTACAACGTCCAGCAGACCCAGTGGGTCAATGCTTCCGTGCATGAACAGGTGGCGTAGACTCACAAAACCCCGACTTGCCGCGTCGCCGGGATGTGGCATAATAAACAAGTTGCCTTTTGGGCAGCATGGATGAATGTCCGAGCGGTCTAAGGAGCACGCCTCGAAAGCGTGTGAGGTGAAAGCCTCCGCGAGTTCGAATCTCGCTTCATCCGCAACCAAGCCCCCGAAGTCTTGCACTTCGGGGGCTTTGCGTTGGTGCGGTAGCCGCATTGCCTGTTATCGAGTTCGCCAAGCAACGCGAGTATGGCGTCATCATCAATACCTATGGCTCGGGTGGCATGGGTCTGGCCGACAATATCGAAGAGACATACCGGCTGGGTGCGGATGGGTGGATTTTCTTTACCGAACGCGCGCTGGAGAACAAGGGTGAGGTACTTCAGCAGCCGTATCCGGTGGTGTTGGGCGGCGATTATCTGTCGTATGGGAAATGCGATCAGGTGACCATGCCGAACACCGAGGCGGTGCGGTTCGCGGTCGGGCGTTTGCTGGACACAGGTGTGAGAACCATCGCCGTTATCGGCGCCTCACCCGACATGCATGGTTGGGAGGACGTTCGCGATCAGCGCGACGGCACGCAGTCGCTGCGTATCCAGGGGTATGTGCAGGCTCATGAAGAGCGCGGTTTGACCGTGGATTGGCGGTATGTCATTCCTCTGCTCGGCTGGAATCAGCATGGCGGTGTGCAGGCCGCGGCATCCATGCTGGATTCGTTGCCGTGCCCTCAGGCGGTGCTGTGTCTTAACGATGCCATCGCGCTCGGTGCTATTCACGAATTGCAGCGGCGTGGGCTGCGAGTACCGGCCGATGTACAACTCATCGGCTTCGACAATGTGCCGGAATCCGAGTACTCGGTGCCGGCGCTGACCACCATCGATCCGCATGTGGATGATTACGCCAAACATGCCGTGGATATGCTTATCGAACGCATTGAAGGATATTCCGGGCCGGCGCGCACCTACACCACCGATTTCACCGTGGTGGAGCGTGCCTCGACCAAGCTCGCTCGGTAACGTGCAGTTCCTGTTTTTGCGCGTAATCGGGCGATCTGCCTGTGCCGTCTATATCCCTACGCAAACAAAGCGGAGTCTCCGGAGGGATAACCAAGCTGGAATGCGGTGTATGCATGCTTGGCGGCCAGGGCGGCAAGCACTAGCAAGGTATCGCTGTCGGATTGGGAGGTGGAATCGGCCACGGCCTTGATTTCAGCACGGGCGCAATCCATTTCGATGGCGGAAGCCGTAGGCACGGTTTGTCCGCTGGCCTTGTCTTCGATGGTGGTCGGATCGGCCAGCAACTGGTCGATGGCATAGACCTTTTGCCGTGGGTCTTGGCTGTCGCCGGCGTCGGCAGTTGAACCAGAATCGCTGAAGCGCTTATTCGCCAGCGACACCAACTGCTGTCCGGCGGTCTTATGCATGTCGCTCAATGTGAGTGTTGCACCGGCTGTCACCCCGCGGGCGGCCAACACTTCGAGGGCAAATCCGGCGCGGTCCTCGGCAATAGCCATCGCATCCAATGCCGATCGGTCGATGGTTGCGGAAGTGATGCCATCAAGACGGGCCGGCGTGACTTCTGGCGCGCTTTGTCCGAATTTGCCGGCCAGCACGGTCAATCGTTGCTTGGTCTGGGCGTTGCGCAACGTTCCTTCGGCAAAGCGCCCGGAACAGTGTCCGGCAACATCGATCCATGCCAGGGGAGCGGCCAATCCGTTACCGTACTGCACCATGAGCGGAGTGCCCTTGGCCGGAGTCGTGGCAAAGTTCGCCAACGTCAGCGCGCTCTCGCAGGGACTCATCGTTCGTTCCGCTTCGGCTCGGTCCGCCAATCGAGGCATCGAGCACGCAGAAAGCGAACATATGAACGCACCCGCGCATACGCCGGCCATGAGTCGGCGGAAACCAGTCAAGGGGGAGCGTGTCTGCATGGAAATCTACACTAATAGCTAACTGTGACCACTCAAGGCCATTCGCCACATAACTTCATAGGAGGTACGGATCGATGGAACTGGACCTGACAGGAATGCATAAGCTTGCCGCCGAGCAAGGAATCGACCCCGAAACCTTGGACGATGCGCTGGCAGAGGCTCTTCGTCTTGCTTACCTCAAGACCCCGCATGCGGCCAAGCACGCCCGTGTGGAACTCGATGAGCGCGCCGGCAGTTTTACTGTGTGGGCGGCCGACGATATTCCGGTCGAACCCACCGAAGACGATCCGCACCCCGCTCCTGAACTGGGTGAGGAATACGACGACACCCCGCACGACTTTGGCCGACTCGCCGCCGCAACCGCGCGTCAGGTCATCACCCAACTGTTCCGCAAAGTCGAGGATGAGAAGGTGTTCGGCGCCTTCTCCGGACAAAAGGGCAAGCTGGTTACCGGCATCATCCAGCAGGATGCTTCCGATCCCACCAACGTACATGTTGCCATGGGTGAGGTCGAAGCCATTCTGCCTCGCCGCGAGCAGGTGCCGGGTGAGCGCTACCGTCACGGCGAACGCATCCGCGTATACGTGGTGAATGTGGCCCGCGGCATCAAGGGCCCGGAAATCGTGGTCTCCCGCTCCCACCCGGAACTGGTGCGCAAGCTGTTCGAACGCGAGGTGCCGGAACTGGTTTCCGGTGCCGTGTCCATCATGGCGATTGCCCGCGAGGCCGGTGCCCGCACCAAGCTTGCGGTCAAGGCCAACACCGATGGCGTCAACCCGAAGGGTGCTCTGATCGGCCCCAGCGGCGCTCGCGTGCGTGCCGTCATGGAGAACCTCGGACCGGAGAAGATCGACATCGTCGACTACTCCGATGATCCGGCCAAGTTCGTGGCTGCCGCGCTGTCTCCGGCCGTGGCCACCGGCGTACAGGTGATCAGCGAGAAGAACAAGACCGCAATCGCCTTCATCCACGATGATCAGCTGTCTCTTGCCATCGGCAAGGAAGGTCAGAACGCCCGTCTGGCCGCCAAGCTCACCGGCTGGAAGATCGGCATCGAATCCGCCGAGGCGCATGCCAAGAAGGTCGCTGAAGAACAGGCTGCCGAGCAGGCTGCAGCACAGGCCGAATAGCTTGGGAGAGCCCGGCTTCCGGATCGAATGATTCCGAGTAGCCGGCGGATATACATTGCGAGCCGCGTCAACAATGACGCGGCTCGCGCTATTCCGTGCTATCCAGCGCTATGAGTATGCTGGATTGGCGTATGTGGGTTGGCGCAGTGTGCGCAAAATTTCCCACACCAGAGACGAGGTAACACGATCATGGTCGCACGATGAGACAGGGTAGGCTTGCCGTCATCACCAACTGACCACGCCCATGTACGCGTGGTCACAGATAGGAGTAATTAGTGGCGAAACCACGCGTATACGAACTGGCTAAGGACTTGAACGTCGATAGCAAGACCGTTCTTGAGAAGCTCAAGGACATGGGTGAATTCGTTAAGTCCGCTTCCTCTACGATTGAACCGCCGGTGGCGCGTCGTCTGAAGGCCGCGTTCGACAAGGACGATAAGGGCGATGCCAAGCCCGCGGCTTCTGCACAGAAGCCTGCGGCCAAGCCGGCACAGCACAAGCAGGCTGCCGCTGCAACACATCAGGGTGCCGCACCGGCTGCAGCAACTCCGGGCCCGCGCCCGCAGGCGGAACGTCCTGCGGCTCCGGCCCCCGCACGTCACAATAATCAGCACGATAACGGCGGTCGTCCGAGCCGTCAGGGTCAAGGCCGTCCGAACGGTAATCGTCAGGGCCAGGGGCGTCCGAACGGTGGCCAGCCCGGTCAGCACCAGAACAACCGTGGTGGCCAGGGCGGTTCTCGTCCGACTGCTGGAGGCAACGCTTCCAACGCGATTCCGCGCCCGCATGCGCAGGGTCCGCGTCCGGGCAATAACCCGTTCTCCCGTAAGCAGGGCATGCACTCTCCGACTCCGGGCGATATTCCGCGCCCGCATCCGATGGCTCGTCCGACCACTGAAGGTGGTCGTGGTGGCCGTCCCGGTCGTCCAGGCCAGGGCCAGGGTCAAGGCCGTGGTGGATTCCGCGGTGGTCGTCCGGGTCAAGGCGGTCAGGGCGGTCCTCGTCCCGGCCAATGGGGTCATAACCGTCCGGGTCAGGGCGGTGCCGCACAAGGCGGCGGCGCTCGCGGTGGATTCCGTGGCGGCCAAGGCGGCGGCAGCAACTTCCAGGGCGGCGGAGCCCCGAGCAATGGTCCCGCACGCGGCGGTGGCCGCGGTGGTCGCGGCGGTACTGCTGGTGCTTTCGGCCGTCAGGGCGGCAAGTCCTCGAAGGCCCGTAAGAACCGTCTGGCAAAGCGTCATGAGTATGAGGAGCTGAAAGCACCGACCATCGGCGGCGTTCGCATCCCCAACGGCAACGGCCAGACCATTCGCCTGCGTCAGGGTGCTTCCTTGGCTGATCTGGCGGAGAAGATTAACGTCAACCAGGCCGCACTGGTCACCGTGCTCTTCCACCTGGGCCAGATGGCTACCGCCACCCAGTCCCTGGACGAAGAGACCTTCCAGATCCTGGGTGAGGAAATCGGCTGGAACATCCAGCTCGTTTCCGCCGAGGAGGAAGACAAGGAGCTGCTGCAGCAGTTCGACATCAACCTTGACGAGGAAGAGCTGCAGGATGATGAGGATCTGAAGCCTCGTCCGCCGGTCGTCACCGTCATGGGCCATGTCGATCATGGTAAGACCCGACTGCTGGATACCATCCGCAAGACCAACGTCATCGCACGTGAGGCCGGCGGCATCACCCAGCGTATCGGTGCATACCAGGTCACGGTGGATCTCGAGGGCGAACCTCGCAAAATCACCTTCCTTGATACCCCTGGCCATGAGGCGTTCACCGCTATGCGTGCCCGTGGTGCCGAGCTCACCGACGTCGCAATCCTTGTGGTCGCAGCTGACGATGGTGTGATGCCTCAGACCGTTGAGGCCATCAACCATGCTCAGGCAGCCAAGGTGCCGATCGTCGTGGCCGTCAACAAGATCGATGTGCCCGGTGCCAACCCGGAGAAGGTCCGTGGCCAGCTCACCGAGTTCGGTCTGGTTCCTGAGGAGTATGGCGGCGACACCATGTTCGTCGATATCTCCGCCAAGCAGGGCACCAATGTCGATAAGCTGCTCGAGGCCGTGCTGCTCACGGCCGATGCCGAGCTTGATCTGCGCGCCAACCCCGACATGGACGCTCGTGGTGCCACCGTCGAAGCCCGACTCGACAAGGGCCGTGGTGCCGTGGCCACCGTGCTGGTGCAGTCCGGTACGCTCCACGTGGGCGATGCCATCGTGGCCGGCACCTCGTATGGTCGTGTGCGTGCCATGTTGGACGAAAACGGTCGTGCCATGGATGCGGCTGGCCCGTCCACGCCTGTCCAGGTGCTGGGCCTGACCTCCGTGCCCACCGCCGGCGACTTGTTCCTGGTGGCTTCCGATGATCGTGCCGCCCGCCAGATTGCTGAGAAGCGTCAGGCTACCGAGCGCGCTGCTCAGCTGGCCAAGCGTCGCAAGGTCGTCTCCCTTGAGGACTTCAAGAAGAAGTTCGCCGAGTCCGAGATCGATATGCTCAACATCGTCATCAAGGGCGATTCGTCCGGTTCGGTCGAGGCGCTCGAGGATTCCTTGATGAAGATCGAGGTGTCCGACGAGGTCGGCATCCAGGTCATCCACCGCGGCGTCGGCGCGATTACCCAGAACGATGTCAACCTTGCCACGGTCGACAAGGCCGTCATCATCGGCTTCAACGTGCGTCCGAACCGTCAGGTCGCGGACCTCGCCGAGCGCGAAGGCGTGGAGATCAAGTACTACTCGGTCATCTACCGCGCAATCGAAGACATCGAGGCATCCCTCAAGGGCATGCTCAAGCCGGAATACGAAGAGGTCGTCACCTCCCACTCCGAGATCCGCGAGATCTTCCGTTCCTCCAAGTTCGGCAACATCGCCGGCGTTATGGTGCAGGACGGTGAGGTCAAGCGTGGTACGAAGTGCCGTATTCTGCGCAATGGCGTGGCCACGGTCAACGACCTCGAGATTTCTTCGCTGCGTCGTTTCAAGGACGATGTGCAGTCCGTCAAGGAAGGCTACGAGGCTGGTATCAACCTCGGCACCTTCAACGACATCGAGCTTGGCGACATCATCGAGACCTTCGAGATGCAGGAAGTCGAGCGCAAGTAGTCATTCTGGTTCTCCTCAAGGAGAGCCCCTCACTTTTACCGGCTCCCCCTTTTAGGGGGAGCCGGCTGCGAAGCAGACTGAGGGGGCTCCGGTTTTTGCTGGGTGCCTCCTCTATTTTTGTATTCACTTGATTTGCGGCTATCGCCGCTACTTCGCCTACGAACAGCCCACTGGGCTGTTCGCTTAACGGCTCAGCCCCTCAGTCGTCTAACGACGACAGATCCCCCTAGGAGGGGGAGCTAGAAACACGACAGAAAAGGAAATTCCCATGGCAGGAACCAACCCACGTGCCGCGCGTATTGCGGCTCTGATTCAGCGTGTGGTCGCCTCGTCCATCGAGCATGAGCTGCACGACAAGCGACTGTCCAGCATCACCGTCACGGAAGTGCGTGTGACCAATGATTTGCAGATCGCCAAGATCTACTGGACCCAGCTTGGTCATGAAGGCCACGAGGATGGCGAACGTAAGCGTGCCCAGCAGGCTCTCGATCAGGCCAAGGGACATCTGCGTACTTTGGTGGGCCACAAGGCCGGCTTGCGCCTGACCCCGCAACTGCAGTTTGTGTTCGATGAAGTGCCCGGCGAGGCCCACGAGATCGAAGATATTTTGGCTATGGCCAAGAAGCGCGATGAGGATCTTGCGCGCGCCCGCGCCACCGCTCACTACGCCGGCGACGCCGACCCCTATAAGCACGACGACGAGCCGGAAGATGAAGACCTCAACGATGAGGAATACTCTTCCGACGAAGAGTAGTTTCCCCGCAACCTCCCTCTGACGAGGGAGGTGCCCCAGGGGGGCGGAGGGAGAGACCATGCCGAAGGCATGGATAAAGGGAACACCGCATATGCCTCAAACAACTCCAAGCGGCCTGCTCGTCATCGACAAGCCGCAAGGCGTGACCAGTTTCGATGCAGTGGCCGCCGTGCGCGGCGCGTTGCATATCAAGAAAGTCGGTCACGCCGGCACACTTGATCCGATGGCCACCGGAGCGTTGGTCATCGCATTCGGCCATGCCACGCGTCTGCTCAATGCCATCGTTGCACATGATAAAACCTATGAGGCCACCATTCGTCTCGGCTTGCGCACCACCACCGACGATGCCGAAGGCGAGGTGCTTGTCGATGACGAAGTCCGCTCCCGCTGGCTGGAGCTGTCGTCGCAGCTGACTGAAGGTGGTCATAGCGAGGAACCATCATCATTGCCAGCCTCCTCGTGGCAGCAGCTACTCACTCGCACTATCGCCGCCAACTTCACCGGCGATATCGAGCAAATTCCCAACACTTTTTCCGCCATCAAAATCAATGGTCAGCGGGCTTATGACTTGGCCCGCGAAGGCAAGGATGTGGAGCTTAAGCCACGTCCGGTCACTATCAGCGAATTCACTGTGCTGGCTATTCGCAGTGGATTCGTGACGGGGAAGCAGTCTGATGAAGCGTTGCAAGAGCGCGGAATGGTTTCAGTATTGGACGTCGATGTACGCGTCAGCTGCTCGTCGGGTACGTATATTCGCGCATTGGCCCGTGACTTGGGCGACAAGTTGGGTGTCGGTGGTTATCTGACCCGTTTGCGCCGCACCAGAGTCGGCAACTTCGCCCTGCCGGACGACACCAGCGGGCTTCTTTCGCCTGATGCGGTGAGCGAGACGCAGACCCATACGGTCACGGCTCATACCGAGCAGAAAACGTTTATCAATCGCGAAGGCGAAACCATCACTCGCAATAAGTGCGTGCTCGACATCCCGGAAGGGCTTGACGGCGCTGGTCGATGCGCATGGCTGATTGGTCGCTCATTGACCATGGAACAGGCCGCCCGCAGCGCCATGCCCGCTCTTGACATTACGTCGAAGGAAGCTGCGGAGCTGCGTTTTGGGCGTCGCATCGAGCGCACGATTCATGAGCCTGCCGCCGCCATCGTGCCGCAAACCCATGATGTGGTGGCCATCATCGAGAGGGCGAATGGCCATCAGGCCAAGCCGATCACCGTATTCCCCCTCGCGTAAACTCGCGTACAGCGAGACTTGATTGAATGCACGAATAAAGGAACCACACAACTTATGGAAATCACGCACTTGACTCCTGACGCCGAAGGCTCGATTGCCTGGCCTTCGTTCAGCAACGACAAGAAGGCCGTGGTGACGCTGGGCGCATTTGATGGCATGCATTTGGGTCATCAGGCCGTGATCAACCGTGTGGTGGAACTCGCTCACCGGCATGACGCGTTTTCCATCGTCATTCTGTTTGATCCGCGTCCTGCGTTCGTGCACGGTTGGGCCGGCGCGCACAACGGTGAGGAACCGACACAGAGCAATGTGGATGCCGATGCGCTGACCGGCATTGACGAGCGTCTGCGTCGTCTTGAAGAGTTTGGCGTGGATCATGTATTGGTGGTTCATTACACGCTGGCTTTTGCGGATAAGTCCTACATCTTTTTCCTTGGCCAGCTGACCGGCAAGCTCGGCATGCGCACGTTGGTACTTGGCCAGGACGCCGCCATGGGCAAGGGGCGCGCAGGCGATGTCAAGCATATCGCCAACCTCGCCGCCGCCACCGGTGTCTTTGAACTTGATGTGGTTGATGACCGTGGTCCTGGCGAAGTGCGTATTCCGCGTGATTTCCGGCCCGAAGCCCCGACCGAATGGGGCGAGCCTGCCGACCCGCTGGCCAATGCCACCAAGGCCGAGCGCCGTGCCTGGAGCAAGAAGAATCAAGCCAAGGCCATGCGCGCCTGGAGTTCCACTAATGTGCGCTATCTGCTTGCCCACGGGCGCATTCAAGACGCCAACGCCATTTTGGGCGTGCCGCACGCCATCGAAGGCAAAGTGGTGCACGGCGAGGAGCGAGGCCGTACCATCGGATTCCCCACTGCCAATCTCGGCTCGGAAACACAGGGATACATTCCTGTGGACGGCGTCTATGCCGGCTGGCTGGTGGATGGCGACAACCGTTGGCCTGCCGCCATTTCCATCGGCACCAAGCCTACTTTCAGCGAGAAGACCGGACTTCACGAGCGTGTGGTCGAGGCATATGCCATCACCGATGACTGGCTCGACCTGTATGGGCATAATGTCCGCGTGGAATTCGTGGGTTTCCTGCGCCCCCAAGTCAAGTTCGATGGACCGGACCAGCTGGTTGCGGAACTCAAGCGCAATGTGGAGGAAACCAAGCGCCTTACCGCTTGACACTGCCCATTACTTCCGTACGCCTAATGCATGAAGCGCATCGGCAAGCGTGCTCGCCTCGACGAGTTTCAGCCCATCAACGTGCACCGGTTTGCGCAAGGGTGGAATGACCGCCGTAGTGAACCCGAGGCGTGCTGCCTCGCGCAAACGATATTCCATACGCGGTACGGGACGAACCTGCCCGGTCAACGATATTTCTCCGATGGCACAGGTGGAGCGGGCAATCGGCTTCGATGTGGCCGCGCTTGCCAGCGCTCCAACAATGGCCAGATCCGAACCGGGCTCCTTGGCCTGACCTCCGGCAATGGTGGAAATATACAGATCGTTGGAAAGCAGATTGAGTTTGCTGTGCCGGTACAGCACGGCGACCAACATGGCAATGCGGCTGGGATCCACGCCATTGACGGCACGCCTTGGCGTAGGCAGCACTGAATTGGTGACTAATGCTTGCACTTCGATAGGCAGGCTGCGATGGCCGTCCAGCGTGAATGTCACGCATGTGCCCTCCACGGGAGCGTCATTGGCTGATTCCGGGCCATCTCCGGACAAGAACAGTCCGGCGGGGTCGGTGACTTCTTCGATGCCTTCGCCGCTCATGTCGAAGCACCCCACCTCATCGGTCGGGCCAAAACGGTTTTTCGCTGCTCTGAGCATTCTGAGGGCCGTCTCGCTGTCTCCCTCAAACTGGCAGACCACGTCGACCAAATGCTCGAGGGTACGAGGCCCGGCAATCGAGCCGTCCTTGGCCACATGACCCACCAAAAACACGGGGATATCGAGAGTTTTGGCGGTGTCGATCAGGGCGCTTGCCACCTCTCGCACCTGTGTGGAACCGCCCGAGATGCCATCGACTTCCTGCGAAACAATGGTCTGTGCCGAATCGACGATGGCCAGTGCCGGTTTGTTCTGCTCTATTAAGCCCAATACGGTAGCCAGATCGGTGGTGGCGGCAAGCAGTAGATTCGGTTCCACTGCATTAATGCGGGTGGCGCGTAGACGCACCTGTGCCTGTGACTCCTCACCGGAAATATAGAGCACCGTGTGAGCGCGAGTCGAGGCTAATCCGGAAGACCGATGCGATGATTGGCCTCTCCCAGCAGCGTTGATTGTCTGGCCTTCAGCCACTGCTCTGGCGATATTACCGGCCGTCTGCAGCAGCAGTGTTGACTTGCCGATGCCGGGCTCACCTGCAATCAACGTTACCGAACCTGGCACTACGCCGCCGCCCAGCACGCGGTCGAATTCGGAAAACCCCGTGCCCAAGCGTTCCACGGTTTCCGTACCGATTTCGGTAATCGGCTTGGCTGCGGCACGCGCGGTGTCCGGCACGGCCGCCGATCGTGTGCGTGATGTCCGCCCGGGCGCAGCGGTGTGTGAACCCGCAGCCGGACGGGCTTCATGAAACTCCTCGACTGTTCCCCATTGCCCACATTCAGGGCAACGGCCATACCACTTCGGGCCGTTCCATCCGCATTCGGAACACACGTACTGCACACTTGATTTCGCCATACCTTCAACAGTAGCCGGTGATATACAAAGCGGTAGATTTCTACCGATTCACGATATATTCACCTCAATCAGGAACGACATAGTCGCCAGCGTCACGCGGCTGTGAGAGAATCAAAGCCATGACTAATACTGAGAACTCTTCGTCTACGCAGTCCCATGGCAAGCTGATTGCAGTAGTGGTTGCCGCTGCGGTCGTCATTATTCTTGCAGTGCTTTCGGCTTTCGTATGGCCGGGTTGGGCCATTAAGAAGGACGAAACCAGTGTTCAGGGCAAGCAGCAGGCCGCCGCATCGGCCGAGCCCACCAAGCCGACCATCGAGGCCACGGCTTTGCCGGATGATGCCACTGAACTGCTGAAGGCCATGCCGGATAGCGTGTTGAACTATGCGCGCACCAAGGCCGAGGCTTCCACCACTTGGACCGCTGCCACGCCGCTCGAAGAGTACACGCTTACATATTCCACCGGAGACAAGGCCAAGGATGTGACGCTGATTATTGCTCAGTGGTCCGCTTCCGACAATGCCAAGACCCAGTATGATGCTCTTGCTTCGGCTCAGACCGGTGATGAATTGGCTGCCGGCAATGTGAAGGTCTCCGGCAGCACCACCGGTTCCTACACGGTTAAGGTGGATGCCTTGGACGACAAGAACGCCGTGGCTATCTGGCAGAACGATACCGTGGTGTTCCGGGCCACCGGTGCCAAGGCCGCCGTCGAGCGTTTCTACCAGAAGTTCCCGCTGTAAAGCGCAACGTATTGCGCAAATATGCCGGTGATTGCCGTTGTCGCCGCCGGTGGGTTGCGCAATTGTGCGTGCGTGTTCCCTCTGTCTGGCAACACGTGTACTATTGGGCGAGTTGCAACTTTTACGATTAATCGGAATGGAGGCTTCAGATGGGTTCTGTCATCAAGAAGCGCCGCAAGCGGATGAGCAAGAAGAAGCACCGCAAACTGCTGCGTAAGACCCGCCACCAGCGCAAGTAGTCTTACCTGCATTCAAGGCATTGGAAACCCCGCGATCGTTACGGTCACGGGGTTTCTCTTTTGCTTCGATGCCGTCAAGACCGGTGCGTTCCTGTCATGCGGCGAGACGAAAGTTGGTTCGTGCAATACAACAAAGCCGCACCTGCGAGATGCAGATGCGGCCTTGAGAAGCTTGAGTGATGCGAACGATCACTTATTGGCGTTGGTCATCACGCGCGGGCCGTTCGGGTCGCCGACGATGACCTTGTCTACCATGTTGAGGAACAGGCCGTGCTCCACCACGCCGACCGTGTTGATGAGGTCCTCGGCCAGCTCCTGCGGGTGATCGATGCGCTCCAGGTGCAGATCCACCACGAAGTTGTTCTCGTCGGTGCGCACTTCCTTGCCTTCGGCGTCAAGACGCAGCACCGGCTTGTAGCCGCGCTCCTCGAACTTCTTGATCACATGGCCGGCGCCGAACGGGATGACCTCGACCGGCAGCGGGAACTTGCCGATGGTGTCCACCACCTTGGATTCGTCCACGATCCACACGATCTGGTTGGAGTTGGTGGCCACGATCTTCTCCCACAGCAGGGCAGCGCCACCGCCCTTGATGCCGTTGAAGTTCTTGTCGACCTCGTCAGCGCCGTCAATGGTCACGTCGATGTGGTCCACGTCATCGATGTCCACGATCTTGATGCCGTAGCTTTCGGCTTGAGCCTGGGTACGGCGGGAAGTAGTCACGCCGGTGAACTCGAGGCCTTCTTCCTGATGACGGCGGCCGAGCTCATCTACCAGGAACTTAACGGTCGAACCGGTGCCGAGACCGGCGATCATGCCATCTTCGATGAGCTTGGCGGCTTCGATGCCGGCCGCCTTCTTCAGCGCATCCTGCTGTGCCTTATCCATGGTTTCTCCTTTGCCATCCTTGCTTCCGCCGCATGGATTAACGGCGTGAAGCCTTACTCCTTATCCTAACGCGAATGAGCGATTTTGTGACATCGTGTCCGATTGCGGTATGTATTCGTGTGGTTCAGTGTTAGTGTCGCGTGAATGGCGCATTGGTGATGACCAAGTTGCCGTCGCCGTCCACGTATCCCTGCACCTCGATACTGCCTCTGATGGGCATGGGCTGGCCGTTAAAATACGGGCTGGTTTTCGGCGCGGGGGAGAAGCGCAAGGCACCTGAAACCGTCAGACCGCTGGGGGTGGCCGTTGGGGTGGTCGCGGCTGGTTGTGTCGGCTGCGTGGGAGTCGGGGCGGCTGTTGCTGTTGATGTTGATGCAGCTGGAGTTTGTTCGGCTGCCGGCGATTGTGCCGCATTGGGTGAGGACGTTGCGTTATGTGGCGTATCGTTGGTTGTCGCGTTGCTGACGGACTTCTCGTCAATTGTTATGGCGGGCGCCTCGGCGGTAGGCGTGTCGTCGCCCCAATCCGGCACTCCCTCCGGCTCGGTCAGTAATTCTTCCAATGAAGGCTTGACTTGGTGGGAGGTGCCTCCCGGTGCGGTATTGGGGTCGGCTGCGACCGGCTTGCGCAGACTTGTCGCATCCGCTTTGCCATCCAGTACCAATTGCACGTCCGGTGGCACGTCGGTGCCACGCGCGTATTCAGAACCTAGCAGCGACTGCCAGCCCTCGATTGGCAGGTAGCCATCGCGTGCGCCCGAACGGCAGTCTCCGGCGTACGTGCGTGCCAACTCGTCGACCAGCTCGTTGCCTTCATTGCCGGCATGGCCCTTGACCCACTTGAAGTTCACCGGTCCGGGGCGCTGCGATATCTCGCGGTCGATAGCCTTGACGAGCTCGACGTTCTTCACCGGCTTCTTCTGCGAGTTCTTCCAGCCGTTCTTCTTCCAACCCTTGACCCAAGTGGTTGAGCAGTTGATGGCATACTGCGAGTCGGATTCGATGAGCAGCGGCTCTGAACCGGGGTGCGCGCGCAGCGCCTCGAGCACCGCGCACAGTTCGCCGATTTGGTTGGTGCCGTTGGTGGCGCCACCGGCGTCATAGCCGTGATCGTCATGCTCATGACCGGCAGTACCGCCTGCGTTCTTGTCATGATCGGCCCACGCCCAGCCCATCGGTCCGTTCGGATTGCCGAGTGCGGAACCGTCAGTAGATACAACAATCGTCATGCATCCCACCCTATCGCACTGGGTGGGATGCTGGGTGATGGGCGATAGCCGCTACGCGAACAAGTCGTTCAATGCTTCGGCGATGGTCGGATGTGTGAAGATCATGTCGCGTAAGGTGCTGGCCGGGGCACCGAGGTCCATCGCTAGTTTGACGATATTGATCACCTCGTGCGATTCGGCGGAGAGCAGCATAGCACCTAAGATACGGCCGGTGCCGCGCTCCACAATCGCCTTCATCAGACCCTCCGGCTGGCGCATCACCTGCGCTTTCGGCACGGCGGCCACCGGCAGTTTCTTGACCACATAATCGAGCCCGGCGGCTGATGCCTCCCGCTCATTCAGACCCACGCGTGAATACGGCGTGTGCAGGAAAGTGCTCGACGGTATGTTCTTCCGATCGTTCACCGTGTATGGGCGGTCGGAGCCGTTGAGCTGCGAGAACACCACGCGGTAATCGTCCAGCGAGATATACGTATGCTGAGGACCTCCGTTCACGTCGCCCAGAGCCCAGATATCCGGTGCGGTGGTGCGCAGCAACTCGTCCACTTTCACCGCGCCGCGTTCGGTGAGCTCCACGCCGGCTGCTTCGAGATTCAGGCCTTCGATGTTTGGCGTGCGGCCGGTGGCCACCAGAACGGCATCCGCAGTCAGGCAGAATTGAGCCTCGGAAGGGTGGGCGGCTGAAGTCAGTTGGTCTGCTTCGTATGTTTCCTGCAGTGGTGTGGTCGTGGAATTGGCCGAGGCGTTCTTCTCTGGTGTGGCTTTTGTTGAGCCCTTTACCGCGACGGAAAGTCGGACGCCGCCAGCGCTCGCCGGTGCGATTTCTTTGGTCTCTGCATGGAACAGGAATTTGACGCCTTGGGCCTCCAGCTGTTCCCGGATTGCAGTGGCGATATCCGCATCCTCGCGTGGCAGGAACTCGGCGCTATGCTGCAGCACGGTAACCGCCGATCCGAAGTCGGCGAACATCGAGGCGAACTCGAGTCCGATGAAACCTGAGCCGATAATCACCAATCGTTGTGGAATCTCGTCAATATCCATCAGACCAGTGCTGGTGTACACGCCGGGTGTAGTGCGGATGCCGGGAATATCCGGGATGTGCGGCGTGGCGCCGGTGTTGATGAAGATTTTGCCGGCGGTTACGGTTACTGGCCCATCGGCAGTGGCGATTTCCGCGCTGTGCGGTCCGATGAATCGAGCGTGGCCGGTCAGCACGGTGATATTGTCCTGGTCGGCGAGCTTGTGATAATTCTTGTCTCGCAGCATGGAGGTGACGCGGCGCTTTTCTGCGATTGCGTTCTTGAATGCCGTCTCGCGAGTTTCGGTCGTCAGGCTTTCTCCGGTTCGATTCGCCTGTTCGGCAGAAAGAATCAACGACTTGGATGGCAGGCACCCGATATTGATGCAGGTGCCGCCGTACATGTTGGCGCTCGCTTCTGCGACGACGACTTTATGGCCGGTTGCGCTGAGCTTGGCCGCCAATGTCTTGCCTCCTTTGCCGAATCCGATAATCAGGACATCTGTGGTGATGGTGGGGGAGAAAGTGGTGTTGGTGGTCATGGAATGCTTCCTTGTGTGAGGTGTGAACAATTTGCGGGGGCGACCGTGTTCGCGGTCAACGGTGTTCCCTTGTGTGTGGGGTAGGCGTGCTGAGTTGTGGCGCACGCCGTGTGATTCGTTGCGATGATGCCGGGGTCTGCGGTGCGTGCGGTGCGCTGGTGCCGGCATGAATTCCTTGTTCGCGGATGTTGCAGCCTGACCATTTGCAGGTGTGTAGCGGGCTGTGATGCTACTGCATTCCTCGGGAATTGCGAAGGGCCGAAACTGATCGGGGCGGTCTAGTTTGCTTGGCTGCTAGCGCCGCTGAAGATCTGTTCGGTGATGTCGTGAATGGTGGTGTGTGCCAACTGCTCGAGGCAGGTGCGGTTCAGCCCATCGTAAATGCCGTCCATCACCGCACCCATGGAGGATGACACTAGGCACTCCTCGTGGATATCTCCCGGTTTCCAGTTCGTGTCCACAAAAGTGGTGCCGGTGGCCTCGGCCACTGTGCGCAGTGTGATGTCGGCGGCGGGTTGAGCCAGCGCGTATCCGCCCTCGGCGCCTTCCTTGGTGGCGGCGAGACCGGCTGCGGCCAGCGGGCGCATCACCTTGCGCACGCGAGCTGCGTTGGTGCAGATGTTCTCGGCCAAGATCTGGCTGGGCAGGTGCGTATTGCGGTGATCCAAATAGACCAGCGCGTGCACTGCTAGTGAATAGTCTCCGTTCACGGACTCCTCCTTGCCAAATCAACTGTAACTGTACTGTGTACAGTATCGATACTGTAATTATATCAAATACAGTTACGCTGTCAAATCGGCATGATTGTCGAGCAAGTTATCCACATTTACAGCATTGCGGCGAAGCTGGAACCACATACCCCGATTTGGCTTCCTTCGTGATTTGCGTGCCTATATGGTGGGCTCATGAATGGAGTAAATAGCAATGGTATAAATCGTGCTGCACCTGTAATGATGCCGGTTTCGGCGTATGATTTGCCTCCAGAGGACTGGGAAACGGAGTCCATGATTCCGCCCGCAACCGCCGTGAGTAGCGGATCGGACAGTGCGATGACGCCTTCCATGTCCGAGAGCTTGGACCAGCGTAAACGAGAGACAATCGCGCGCTGCATTGAAGAAGCAAAGCGGTTAAATAAAAAAATGCTTTTCGGTATGACCACGTCCCTTGTCCTGCAATCTGTACCGCTCCCCGTTGACTGTGATCTTGACGAGTCGTTGTTGCATACCGTTTCCAGCGCTAAGAACAAACGGATCAGAGTAAAGAACTCACCTTTGTGCACTCATATTTGGAAACACGTGGCCCGAGCGGGTGTCGTGGAAATCAGCCGAAATGTTTATGCGCTTGATTTATTCCATACATGGGCGCAACTTTCGGCGCATGTATCTCTACGAACGCTGATTGTGCTTGGCGATGCCATCATTACCGCCATGAGTAGGCAGCCGGCGTTGTCTCAAGGCCGTGATGCCGTAACCATTTATCATGATCTGATACGGTTTGTAGAAGAGCTTCCTCATTTCAAAGGACGAACGATGTGCGTTCGTGCGTTGTCGTTGATTATGCCTGGTGTGGACTCGCCAAAAGAGTCGGAAGAAAGACTGTCGTTGCTGACTCATGGTATTCCTCAGCCGGTGGTGAATTATGTAGTTCCGGACATGACCTTTAGATCTGGGGCTCCTGTAACGTTGGATTTGGCGTGGCCCGAATTCAAGGTCGCAATCGAATATGATGGCGACCATCATCGCACCAATAAAACGCAGTGGCGTAGGGATCAAGAGAAAAGATCCAAGTTGGTTGCCCGGCAGTGGATTACGTTCGTGGCGACGGCGGCTAATCTTGCGGACGAGGCTGCATGTGCAGAATTCTCATTCAATGTGGCACGTGCTCTTGCTTTGCGAGGTGCGGTATTCGATTTTCAGGTAATTGCTATGTCTATTGAGCAGTTGGCTGAGACTCGGCTCCGTCGGCAGGGTTAAAGTATCTCGGCGTTGCGATGGGCATTGTGCACTAGCATCGGGAAAGAGGATTGGGTGCGGTGCCAACGGGGGCGATTCTGGTTTGCTTATATGCCTCCTAATTTGAATGTTGTTGCAGAGCTGCGGAGTCTTAGCCATTGAGTCAATGTCGATGGTCGAATCGTTCTCGGAGCGTTGTTGGCTCGTATCTTGGGGTGCTATACGATGCGAGCATTGCTGCGATGATATTCAGCGTGGGACAACATGTGAATTTGCTCGTTTTTTCCATGTTGTCCCACACGGCATTGGAGGAGATTCCGTCGATTGTCGTGAGAATGGCGGTTTTCCGCGGTTCTTGGAATGATTCCGTTGGGACAACATGAATTTAAAACGATCTATTGCAATGTCGTCCCATATTATGTGGGACAACATCTTCTAAAGGGCCATTTTTTCGTGTTGTCCCACGATAAAGCAGTACAGAGCCGCTTGAGATGCATATTTTCATATGAAAACGCTGACCAATAAGATGAGGGCTTGATTATTGGCGGAAACCAACAATCAAGCCCTCATCTGAGTTTTGCCGGAGCGGCTTGCTGAGTAATCCTTACTCGCCCAGGGCCTTGTCGACTACTTCGGTGGCTTCATCGAGCACCTTGTCCAGCGCCTCGGGGGAGACGAAGGACTCGGCGTACACCTTGTAGATGTTCTCGGTGCCGGAGGGGCGGGCGGCGAACCAGTTGTCCTTGGTGGTGACCTTCAGGCCGCCGATCTTGGCGTGGTTGCCGGGAGCCTCGGTCAGCTTGGCGGTGATGTCCTCGCCGGCCAGGGTGGAGGCGGTCACGTCGTCGCCGGACAGTGCCGCGAACTTGGCCTTCTGTTCGAGCGTGGTCGGAGTGTCGACGCGCTTGTACCAAGATTCGCCGAAGCGCTCAACCTGCTCCTGATGCAGCTGGGCCGGGTTCTTACCGGTCTTGGCGGTGATTTCAGCGGCCAGCAAGTCGGGAATCAGGCCGTCCTTATCGGTGGTCCACACGCGGCCATTCTTGCGCAGGAAGCTCATGCCGGAGCTCTCCTCGCCACCGAACGCAACCTCGCCGCTGAACAGCGGGTCGACGAACCACTTGAAGCCGACCGGCACCTCCAGCACCTTCGCGTTAATCGACGCGGCCACACGGTCAATCAAGGAAGAGGAAACCAGCGTCTTGCCCACGGCTGCACCCTCGGGCCAGCCTGGACGGTTGCCTCCGAACAGGTACTCCACGCACACGGCGATGTAGTGGTTCGGGTTCATCACGCCCCAGTTCGGGCAGACGATACCGTGACGATCGGCATCGGGATCGGTGCCGCCAACCAGGTCGTACTTGTCCCAAGCGCCACCGTTGAGCTCGTCAACCAAGCCCTTCATGGCATACGGGGAAGAGGGGTCCATACGGATCTTGCCGTCGTGATCGATGGTCATGAAGCGCCAGGTCGGGTCGACCTCAGGGCGCACCACGCCAATGTTCAGGCCGTACTTCTCATTGATGAGCGGCCAGTAGTTCACGGAAGCGCCGCCAAGCGGGTCGATGCCCAGACGTACGCCGGAAGAACGAATCACGTCAAAGTCGATGACGTTCTCTAGGTCGTCCACGTAGTGCTCGCGGAAGTCGAAGCCCTCGACGTACTCGGACTTGATGGCCTCCTCGTACGGCACGCGCTTGACATTCTTGTAGTCGGCAAGCAGCTCGTTGGCGCGGGCGGCGATGGCGTTGGTGGTTTCGGCCGGAGCCGGGCCGCCGGTGACGGGGTCGTACTTGAAGCCGCCGTCGGTGGGCGGGTTGTGGGACGGCGTGACGACGATGCCGTCAGCTAAGCCTTCGCCCTCAAAACGCTGGGTGCCGTCGGCCGCACGGTTGTGGGTCAGGATGGCCTGAGAGACCACAGGGGTAGGCACGAAGTCGTCGCGAGAATCGATGCGCACGTGCACGCCGTTGGCGACGAGCACTTCGATGGCGGTCTTCTTGGCCGGGCCGGACAGCGCGTGGGTGTCGGATCCGAGGTACAGCGGGCCGGTAACGCCGGCTTTCTTGCGGTATTCGGCGATGGCCTGGGAGATGGCAACGATATGGGCCTCGTTGAACGAGGTCTTCAGGGACGATCCACGGTGACCGGAGGTGCCGAAGATGACACGCTGCTCAGGAACGCTGGGGTCGGGGACGAGGTCATAGTACTTGCCGATAACCTCATCGACATTGATCAGATCTGCTGGGGTGGCGGGTTGACCCGCATTGTTTGCTACCATACTTTTATTCTGCCACGTTTTTTGTCGTTTTGGGCATGATTATGTTAAAAGTTGTCAACTTTTGTGCGAATAAGTGCATGAAGGTGGCGCGCGGCTTGCGCAAAGAGCCTGAACATAGGCTTGCGTGCCGTCTCATTGCGGATGTATCGTCCAAGAAAGACACGCCGGATGTTCATCGCTGATTAAAGCCTATTCTTCCTTACTCTCGTCTTATGTTTCGAGGTATAGGCGGGCTTTGACCATATGTGTGATTTGCCGGATTGTTATCAGCTCGTTATAATCGCTGTTCAGTCAGTAATTAGCAGGGTTGCTACTCAAATGTTGAGGCAAGACCTGAGATGTTGACGTAGTCATGTGTATTCATGATGGCGTCCATATCTCAGGTCTTTTCTGTTATTTGGCGTGACTGCCGGTTCCTGGAACGCAGATGCTCAGGAACAGGGTGGTTTCTCTGGTAGGTACTGGCTTAACCGTGGAAAAGGAATGGAGTAAGAGATGTCGCATCAAGACGATATCAAGGCAATCGTCACCAGTGTTGGTGGCGCGGCCAACATCAAGTCGCTGACGCACTGCGCCACGCGACTGCGCTTTGAACTCAATGACGCCGGCAAGGTTGACAATGCCGCGCTCGACGCCAACAAGCTTGTGCTGGGCGCCGTGCCGCAGTCCGGCGACCGATACCAGGTCGTTATCGGCGGTCAGGTCGCCTCCGTGTATGAGCAGATCATGCACCTGCCAGAAATGGCTGGTCTCGGCGCCGGCACCGTTGACGACGATGCCGATGAGCCGACTGATGCGGAGGTCAAGGCCGCCGCTCGTTCCAAGGCTCGCGGCAAGGTCGCATGGCTCGATAGCTTCTTCGAATACCTGGCCGACTCCTTCCGCCCGATTCTGGGTGTGTTGCTTGGCGCGTCTATCATCATCGCACTGGTCAACCTGTGCATTTCCCTGGGCCTGATTCCGAACGACACCGCCACCACCGGCCTGGTGTTCGTGCAGGCCATCTGGAAGGGTGTGTTCTACTTCCTGCCGATTATGGTCGCCTACAATGCAGCCAAGAAGCTCAAGGTGGATCCGTGGCTGGGCGGCGCAATCATGGGCATGCTCATGACCCCGCAGTTCGCATCCCTGTCTGACACCAAGACCTGGGGCGACGCCGTCAAGTGCGTGGAGAACACCACGCTGGGCACCTCCTCCTGCACCGCCACGGTGTTCGGTCTGCCGATGCAGCTGTCCGACTACTCCGGCAACGTGTTCGTGCCGCTGCTGATGGTCGCCGTGCTCGCGGTCGTGTACCACGGTCTGAAGAAGATCATTCCGGACAGCGTCCAGATGGTCTTCCTGCCCTTCTTCTCCATGATCATCGTCGGTGCGCTCACCGCTTTCATCATCGGACCTATCGGTGTGTGGGCCGGCAACGGCCTCGGCGCCGGACTCGCCTGGATGAACACTCACGCTCCGTTCATCTTCGCCATCGCAATCCCGCTGCTGTACCCGTTCCTGGTGCCGCTGGGTCTGCACTGGCCGCTGAACGCCCTGATGATCATGAACATCAACACCCTGGGCTACGACTTCATTCAGGGCCCGATGGGCGTGTGGAACTTCGCCTGCTTCGGTGCCACTGCCGGTGTGCTGTTCCTCTCCATCCGCGACAAGGATAAGGACATGCGCCAGACCTCCATCGGTGCTCTTGCCGCCGGCCTGCTCGGTGGCGTTTCCGAGCCGAGCCTTTACGGCATCCACCTGCGTTACAAGCTCATCTACTCCCGTATGCTGGTCGGCTGCGGCGTGGGCGGCGTCGTAATCGCCGTCATGGGCTGGCTCTTCCCGGCCACCGTCGCCTCCGGCGAGACCGTGCACGGCGTGACCACCACTGCATTCGCTTTCACCTCGCTGCTCACCGTGCCGGTGTTCAACCAGATGTGGGTTTACGGCGTCTCCATCGCAGTGTCGTTCTTCACCGCCATGATTATGATTATCATGCTTGACTACCGCACTCCGGAGCAGAAAGCCGAAGCCAAGGCCCGTGCCGCGGCTCAGTCCGCCAAGGCTGTGAACGGTGGTGACGCCACCACCGCTACCGCAACCGCCGCTGTTGCCGTTGCCGATGCCCCGGCTGCCGCTGCGACCGCCACTTCCGCCGTGTTCGCTCCGATTGCGGGCCATGTGGTGTCCCTTGACGATGCCGGAGATCCGGTGTTCGCTTCTCGTGCCCTCGGCGAGGGCGTGGGCATCGAGCCGGTTGACGGCACGGTTAAGGCTCCGGTGTCCGGTGTGCTGCAGACCGTTGCTGAGACTGGCCATGCGTTTGGTCTCAAGACCGACGATGGCATTGAAGTGCTGGTACACGTCGGCATTGATACGGTTAAGATGAATGGCAATGGTTTCGTGGTGAATGTGGCCAAGGGTGACCGAGTGAATGCCGGTGACCTGTTGGCGACTGTCGATCTCGACGAAGTCAAGAAGGCTGGATTCAGCACCACTACGCTGGTTACGGTACTGAACACCGCAGCGCTCAAGTCCGTTACTCCGAAGACGGATGTGAACGTCGCGGCCGGTGACGAAGTCATCGCCATCGAACAGTAATCATGGTCGGTTCGCAACCGTAACCCGAAGATCCCGAACGGAAGGGATGTCATGGAAATACTTCGCGTCTTCAATAACAACGTCGTCCTGGCGAAGGATCGGGGGCGCGAAGTCATCCTTACCGGCCGGGGTCTGGGGTTCAAGGCCAAGCCCGGCATGACAGTTGACGATGCCAAAGTGGCTCGTGTGTTCGTGCCGGCTCAAGGCCGTGACCCTGACCATATGGCCCAGTTGCTGGGCGATATTCCTCCTGAAATCATTCGTCTCATTTCCGAGACCATGGATGAGGTTGGCCTGAGTTCAGAGGCTGCACAAAGCTCGACGTTGGTCATGGCGCTCGCGGATCATGTGTGCGGTGCTTTACGCCGCGCCAAGAACGGCATTCCGCCTGTGCCGTATCCGCTGAACTCGGAAATTCGTTCGCTGTATAAGCGTGAATACCAGCAGGGCTGCGCACTGCTCGCCGCGCTGAACCGTAGATTGGACGATGCGCTGGATCCCAGCGAGAGCGTTGCTTTTGCGCTGCATTTTGTGAATGCCGGCTTCTCCACAGGCGACCTTTCTCCTACGTATATGATGACCGGCGTCATCCAACAGTTGCTCGCTGTCATCGAAAGCACCTATAACATCAAGCTGGATGAGCATTCGGTTAATGTCGGCCGTTTCATCACCCATCTTCGGTATTTGTTCGTACGTATTCATCAGCATGAGCAGCTCAGCAGGGAGCCGGATGCAATCGTTTCCTCGATTATGAGCTCCTATGCAAAAGCCTCGAAATGCGCGAGACTTATCGCATCCCTTATTGAGCTGCGCCTCGATACCACGCTGACCGAAGACGAGGTTGCCTACCTGACATTGCATGTGGCACGAGTCACGGATCAAACAAATCAGAATCGTTCCTCGGATATTCCCGACCATCCGCAGCTGGCGCATATGGGCCAGTGAATCAGCGAATCGGCTCGATGGTGCCGGTCGTTTCCGCGAAATCAGCGGTGGCGTTCTGCGCCGCCACCTGAGCGGTTTTCTCCAGTGCGGAAGCATCGGGTACGCGTACGATCAGAGCCCGGTGATCTACTGAGAATCGGATGTGTTTGGTCTCCGGCAGCATATCGCCGTCCACCTGGGCCTTGGCTGGCTTTCCCAATACGATTTCCGCGCTCAGACCTTGCACCTGCTCAATGGTCGAGTTGGTGGACAGTGGGTTCTGCTCAGGCTTGCCGATAATGGTTTGGTGCACTACGTCGCCGAACAGGTTGGCCCAACCCAGGATGCCGCCGGTGGTGTCGATGATTTCAAAATCGAGGATGCCGTCATCATAGGACGCGGCGGGCATGAGCGAGAATACGGGAATCTGCCCGCAATTGCCGGCCATCACCGTGCGAAATGCAAGATTATTGGTGGTGTGTGTGGAGCCGTCGGCGCTGGTGACAGTCAAATTGCCGCGGAATTTCGGGGCGAACAGGTTTTTCACGCCGCCCACGAAGTATGCCAGCCAGCTGATATTCGCCTTCAAGTCCGGATCGGTGTCGTCGATCATGGCGGCGTCGAAGCCGATGCCTGCGATAATCAGGAACGCATGGCCGTGGTCGTCCTCGGGATGATCGAGCAGCGTGAGTCGGCCCATGTCCACCATGCGCGATCCGTGCGATGTGGCCACGGTCAGGGCCGCATCGATATCGTCCACAGGAATGCCCATATTGCGGGCAAAGAGATTGCCGGTGCCAATAGGCACAATGCCCAGTGCGTGGCCGGTGCCGGATACGGCGCTCGCCACCGTGCGTACAGTGCCGTCGCCTCCGACCGCGATCACCACGTCAGCGCCGTCTTCGAGCGCCTCGAGCGCACAGGCACGTCCGTCCTTGTCGAGTTGGGTGTCGTAGAAGCGCACCCGATTCAGACCCTTGGCTTTGCAGAACTCCTGAATGTGGAGCCTGCGTGCGGTGGCCTGTGGCTTGGATGGGTTCACCACGAACGCATACTGCACCTCGTCATCCCTGCGTTTCTCCAATGTCTCGGCCAGTTTGCGGCGACGGTGCGCCCGCAACGCGATGACGATGACGGCAACACATACCGCGACGATAACGATCGCGGCCACAACAAGAAATACAGTGAGCGCAGGCTGGGGCATGATTCCTATTGTTAGCGTGAGACGGCTTCTTTTCGCTGCATTCAGGAAGTACGTGAACACTTCCTGCACGGAATGCGCCCACTCTAAGCGAGATTATTATTCACCCTGATTCCGTCTGGTGGAATTTGCTACCGTCCGAGTGCGGTTTCATCGGCCGTAAAAGATGTATGAGAGAGCATGCTCTACTCCTTATTATTTCTTTGTTGAGGGTGTCGGCTTGCGGGGCTAGTCTGGTGCTCATGCTTGATATTCAATTCATTCGTGAACACACCGATATCGTCAAGGAATCCCAGCGCAAGCGTGGCGAGTCCGTGGAACTCGTCGACGAAGTGCTTTCCTCCGACACTGTCCGTCGTGAGTCGCTCAAGGCTTTTGAAGAGGCCCGCGCCCAGCAGAAGGAAATCGGCAAGAAGGTCGCCTCTGCCCCGGCTGACGAAAAGGCCAAGCTTATCGCCGAAACCAAGGAACTCTCCCAGAAGGTCGCCGAGTTCAAGTCCAAGGCCGATGCAGCTGCTGAGGAATACACCACCGCCATGTGGAAGCTCTCCAACATTGTGGAGCCGGAAGCTCCTGAGGGCGGCGAGGACGATTACGTGGTCGTCAAGAAGGTCGGCCAGATTCGTGACTTCGCGGCTGAAGGTTTCGAGCCCAAGGATCACCTGACCCTCGGCACCGGCGTGGCTGGCATCGACATGCGCCGCGGTGTCAAGGTGGGCGGCTCCCGCTTCTACTTCCTGCGTGGCCAGGTGGCCCGCATGCAGATTGCCATGCTCACTATGGCCGTTGACCAGGCTGAGGAGCACGGCTTCACGCTGGCCATTACCCCGACGCTCGTGCGCCCCGAAGTCATGCGCGGCACTGGCTTCCTGAACTCCCACGCCGACGAGATCTACCGCCTGCGTGAGCCCGATGACCAGTACCTGGTCGGCACTTCCGAAGTGGCGCTCGCCGGCATGCACGAGAACGAGATTCTCGACCTCGGCAATGGACCGCTGCGTTACTGCGGTTGGTCCTCCTGCTACCGCCGCGAGGCCGGCGCCGCAGGCAAGGACACCTCCGGTATCATCCGCGTCCACCAGTTCGACAAGGTGGAGATGTTCGTCTACGCCAAGCAGGAGGACTCCTACAAGGAGCATGAGCACCTGCTGGCTATGGAACAGGAGATGCTCGCCAAGGTCGAGGTGCCATACCGCATCATCGACACCGCCGCCGGCGATCTCGGCTCCTCCGCCGCCCGCAAGTTCGACTGTGAGGCTTGGGTGCCGACCCAGAACCGTTACCGTGAGCTCACTTCCACCTCGAACTGCACCGAGTACCAGGCTCGTCGTCTGAACATCCGCGAGCGTATGGAAGACGGCGGCACTCGCCCGGTCTCCACGCTCAACGGCACGCTGGCCACCACCCGTTGGCTGGTTGCCATCATGGAGAACCATCAGCAGAAGGATGGCTCCATCGAGATTCCGAAGGCCATGCGTGCCTACATGGGCGGCAAGGAAGTCATCGAGCCGACTAAATGGGAGGCCTGATTTCATCAGGCCCGCTGGCAGATTAGCTGCATGTAAGGCTTATGGGGGAGTTCGACTGTGTCCGCTCCCCAAATCCTTCCCTTTTGTATAATCAAATATCGTGCACATGCGCATGTGCATAAGGACAGATGTCTGAGCGGTCTAAAGAGACGGTCTTGAAAACCGTTGAGGGGCAACCCTCCGCGAGTTCGAATCTCGCTCTGTCCGCCTGTGAACGATGAGCCTCGGAGCAATCCGGGGCTTTTTCGTATTTCACGCATGGTCCACTGGTAGACCATAAGTATGTAGCTTTGTAAGGAGTATTAATAAAATGACAAAACGAGCATAATAAGGAATCAAACCGGGTTAATGTCACTATTCCACTGGGGCGCGCAGAAATTGTTAGTTAGGTTGACAATAAAGATTTGAGCGCCTAAACTGATTAACAGTCGTCACAGAGGAGTGATGACGCCATTATCGAAGGAGTAGAGATATGGTATCGCACAACAAGCGCATCGTGGCTGCTCTTGCCGCGGTAGCAGCAATGGGTATTGGTTTGGCCGGTTGCGGTGGCAGCGACACTGCTGGCGACACGAAGTCCGGCAGCGATGGCGGTGTGGTCAACATCACCTATATGCACCGTCTGCCCGATTCCGAAGGCATGACCTTGGTCAACGACATTGTGGCCAAGTGGAACAAGGAGCACCCGAACATTCAGGTCAAGGCCACCAAGTTCGATGGCAATGCCTCCGAAATGATCAAGAAGCTCGAGACCGACGTCAAGGCTGGCAATGCGCCGGATCTGGCTCAGGTCGGTTACGCCGAGGTTCCTGAGGTCTTCACCAAGGGCCTTCTGCAGGATGTCACCGATGAGGCCGCCAAGTACAAGGACGATTTCGCTTCCGGCCCGTTCGCACTGATGCAGGTGGGCGGCAAGACCTACGGTCTGCCGCAGGACACCGGCCCGCTGACTTACTTCTACAACGCCGCTGAATTTGAGAAGCTCGGCATCACCGTGCCGAAGACCGCTGACGAGCTCATCGAGACCGCCAAGAAGACCGCTGCCCAGGGCAAGTACATCATGACCTTCCAGCCTGATGAGGCCATGATGATGATGTCCGGCCAGGCCGGTGCTTCCGGTCCGTGGTACAAGGTCGACGGCAACTCCTGGGTTGTCAACACCCAGACCAAGGGCTCCAAGGCCGTGGCCGATGTCTACCAGCAGCTGATCGACAACAAGGCCGCCCTCACCAACCCGCGTTGGGATGCATCGTTTGATAACTCCATCCAGTCCGGTCAGCTGATCGGCACCGTGGCCGCCGCTTGGGAAGCCCCGCTGTTCATCGATTCCGCCGGTGGCACTGGTGCTGGTGAGTGGAAGGTCACCCAGCTCGGTGACTGGTTCGGCAATGGCACCAAGACCGGCGCCGATGGTGGTTCCGGTGTGGCCGTGCTCAAGGGTTCCAAGCACCCGGCCGAAGCCATGGAGTTCCTTGACTGGTTCAACACCCAGGTTGATGACCTTGTCTCCCAGGGCCTCGTCGTGGCCGCCACCACCGCGGAAGCCAAGACCCCGCAGAAGTGGTCCGACTACTTCAGCGGACAGGATGTCATGGCTGAGTTCAAGACCGCGAACGGCAACATGGGTGACTTCACCTACATGCCTGGCTTCTCCGCAGTCGGCGCTGCAATGAAACAGACCGCCGCCAAGGCTGCCGATGGTTCTGCCAAGGTTTCGGATGTGTTCGACACCGCTCAGAAGACCTCGGTGGATACGCTGAAGAACCTCGGTCTGTCCGTCAAGGAGTGACCTCACTAGGTCTTGTCAACGGGCCGGCTTGAAATAGCCGGCCATCCAAGACCTCCGATGCCTCGCATCACCATAGCGAAAGGCCGGGGCGCATACTCCGGCCTTCCGTATTGTTTGGGGGTATTGCTGCAAGGGCGCTGTGGTCCTTGTTATTTGTTTTACTGTTTTTTGCAAAGACAGGTTTTGTATTATGACTGCATCCACTACTCAGGCGAAGGGCAAAGCACCTAGGCGTGCCGCCGCCAAGCCGAAGCGGTCCGGCGCTCAGAAGCGCGAGAACCGCACCGGCTGGGCGTTCATGGCACCGTTCGCCGTCCTGTTCGCTTTCGTGTTCATCTTGCCCATCATCTGGGCCATCTATTCCAGCTTCTTCCGTCAGGTCACCGAGGGCGGTGGCGCATACGGCGGTGGCGAGCTGGTCAATAAATTCGTAGGATTCCAGAACTTCCAGTATGTTATTACTTCCGGCAACTTCTGGTCCGGCGTCGGCAGGGTGCTGGTCTACACCCTGATTCAGGTGCCGATCATGATCATCGCCGCACTGGCGTTGGCCATCGTCATCGACTCGTTCGTGGTCAAGCATGTCACCGGTTTCCGTCTGGGCTACTTCCTGCCCTACGCCATCCCCGGCGTCGTGGCCTCGATTATCTGGGTCTACCTGTACAACGGCCAAATCTCGCCGATTGTCAAGGGACTTGCCGCCATCGGCGTCAATGTGGACTTCTTCAACAAGAACATCGTGCTCGGCTCGATGGCCAACATCACCACATGGACCTTCACGGGCTACAACATGCTGATCTTCCTCGCCGCATTGCAGGCCATCCCGCATGACCTCTATGAGGCTGCCCGTATCGACGGCGCCAATGGTTGGCAGATCGCCACGAAGATTAAGCTGCCGAACGTGCGTGGCGCGGCCCTGCTGGCCATGCTGCTTTCCATCGTCGGCACCATTCAGCTGTTCAACGAACCGCAGATCATGTCTACGGCTGATCCGGGTATTTCCAAGTCGTATACACCGATGATGATGGCTATGAGCACTTCTCAGGGCAGCATTACCCCGTCTGGTGACGGTCCGGCTTCGGCCATCGCCATTGTCATGGCTCTGATCGCAGGTGTGCTTGCCGTGCTGTACACCTTGGCCGAAAGGAAGGTGAACGAGTAATGAGCTCCGCAACCGTTGAAGAACGCGCCCGCAAAAAGGCCGAGCGCAAGCTCGAAAAGCAGCGTCAGGCTGCGCAACACGATTTGCCTCGCTCCATGCGACCGTCCGCGGCCGTGAAGACCCTCACCGTGGTGCTGCTGGTACTGGTGTTGATCTACTTCCTGTTCCCGATTTACTGGGCCATCATCGCGTCCACCAAGACGCCGGCCCAGATGACCGGTAGCAACGGCATGTGGTTTGCTGTGCCGCTTGACCAGCTGCCCAATGCCATCGCCACTAACTATTCCAAGCTGCTTGGCTGGACTCGTGGCAACTTCTGGCGCTGGGTGCTGAACTCCCTGATCTACTCGGGCGTCTCGGCATTGATCGGCACCATCGTGTCTGTGATGGCTGGCTACGCCACTGCGAAGTTCAACTTCCGCGGCAAGAACGCGGCTATTGGCGTCATCATGGCCTGCATGCTGATGCCCGCCGCACTGCTGACCATCCCGCAGTACTCGATTTTCCACACCCTGCACCTGACCAACACGATGCTCTCCATCATCATCCCGTGCTGCGTCTCCCCGTTCGGCTTCTTCCTGGGCCGCACGTACGCGCAGAGCTCAGTGCCTGATGAGTTGCTCGAGGCGGCCCGCATTGATGGTGCGAGCGAGGCACGAATCTTCTTCACTATTGTGCTGCGCCTGCTGGCTCCGGCAATGGTGACGATCTTCCTGTTCCTGTTCGTGGCCACGTGGAACAACTTCGTGCTGCCGTTGATGATGGTGTCTTCCGACACCCTGAAGCCGGTGACCTTGGGTCTGTATGGCATGGTCTCGCTGTCTACGTTCACCGATCGTGGTGCCCTGATGATGGGTGCCTTGCTCGGTGTGCTGCCGGTGATTGTGCTCTTCCTCGGCCTCCAGCGCTACTGGCAGTCCGGTTTGGCTGCCGGTGCGGTCAAGGGCTAATTAATCCACCGCCCGGCATAACATGTCACTCCTTCCGATGCCGGGCGACGCCCCTTCTCTATCGGAGTGACATTATTGCAATCGTCCGGCGTCACCGTAGCGTCAAGGATCTACGCAGTCAGGGCCCTAGAACCCGCGATGACGCCGGCCATTTTTTGTTGTGGCATTTCGTCGCCATGCTTTCCCATTCGACCGTTCTATAGAGGAGAACTCATGAGTACTGGCCGCTTCACTTTGCCGAGTGAGGAGAATTTTGCTGAGAAGACCAAGGAGCTTGCCGAATTGTGGGGCGCGGATGCTATCCGCAACTCGGATGGCACGCATCTTGATGAGGATGTGCTCGCTCTTGGCAAGAAGATATACAGTGCGTATTTCCCGACGCGTGCGCATAACGAGTGGATCACTCTGCATATGGACGAGACGCCGCAGGTGTACCTGCTGACGGATCGTATCCTGGCGGAGTCGGATGCGGTGGATGTGCCGTTGATGGATGGTTTCTTCGAGGAGCAGCTCAAGCCGAACCGTGACGCGGACCCACACAGGTATTGGGAGGTTGTGGACCGCACGACGGGCGAAGTCGTGCCGCCCGAACAGTGGACGCTGGACGCGGGCGAGGATACCGTGCACGTGACCGCTGCCGTGCCGATGCACGAGTACACGGTTTCGTTCCTGGCCTACATCATCTGGGATCCGGTCGAGATGTACAACCATCTGACCAACGACTGGGGCGACAAGGAGCACGAGATCCCGTTCGACATCTACCATCCCGCCACCCGAAAGTTCGTGTTCGACACGTTCGCGAGGTGGCTGAAGGACAGCCCGCAGACTGATGTGGTGCGTTTCACCACGTTCTTCTACCAGTTCACATTGCTGTTCGACGCCAAGCGTCGCGAAAAGGTGGTCGACTGGTTCGGCTGTGCCTGCACCGTGAGCCCGCGTGCCTTGGACGACTTCGAGAAGGAATATGGATATCGTCTGCGTCCTGAGGACTTTGTGGATGGTGGCGCCTACAACAGCGCATGGCGTGTGCCCAGAAAGGCCCAGCGCGACTGGATCGACTTCCTGTCTGGCTTCGTGCGCAAGAACGTCAAGCAGCTGGCGGACATGTCCCATGCGGCCGGCAAGGAGGCGATGATGTTCCTGGGCGACCAATGGATCGGCACTGAACCCTACAAGGACGGGTTCGACGAGCTGGGCTTGGATGCGGTGGTGGGTTCGATCGGCGACGGCACCACGACCCGCATGATCGCGGACATTCCCGGCGTCAAATACACGGAGGGCCGTTTCCTGCCGTACTTCTTCCCCGACACGTTCTATGAGGGCAACGACCCGAGCATCGAGGGGCTCGACAACTGGCGCAAGGCCCGCCGCGCGATCCTGCGTTCGCCGATCTCCCGCATGGGCTACGGCGGCTACCTGTCCCTGGCTGCGAAGTTCCCGAAGTTCGTGGACACCGTCACACACATCGCGGACGAGTTCCGCGACATCCACGATCGCACCGACGGGGTGGCCGCCGAGGGCGAATTGAACGTGGCGATCCTGAACTCGTGGGGCAGGATGCGCTCCTGGATGGCGTTCACCGTGGCGCACGCGCTGCCCAACAAGCAGACGTACTCGTATTACGGGATTCTGGAGTCCCTGTCCGGCATGCGCGTCAACGTCAGGTTCGTCAGCTTCGATGACATCCTCGAGCACGGCGTCGACCCGGATATCGACGTGATCATCAACGGCGGCCCGGTGGACACGGCGTTCACTGGCGGCGACGTGTGGGCGAATCCGAAGCTCGTGGAGACCCTGCGCGCATGGGTGCGTGACGGCGGCGCGCTGGTGGGCGTCGGCGAGCCGAGCTCGCTGCCGCGTTTCCAGGCGGGCCGCTTCTTCCAGCTGGCGGACGTGCTGGGCGTGGACGAGGAGCGCTTCCAGACCCTGTCGGTGGACAAGTACTTCCCGCCCGTCACGCCCGAGCATTTCATCACCACGGACGTGCCCGTGGACCCGGCGGCCCGCGGGGCCTGGGAGCGGGCCGGCTACCGTGCGCCCCTGTCGGGCTGCGGCGGCGGCCAGGGCATCGCCCCGCTGGGCGGCATCGACTTCGGCGAAGCCGTGGCGAATACGTATCCGGTCAGCGAGGATGTGACCCTGTTGCGCGCGGACAACGGCCAGGTGCAGCTCGCGGCCAACGAGTACGGCAAGGGCCGCGGCGTCTATATCTCCGGCCTGCCGTATTCGGCGGCCAACGCCAGGTTGTTGGAACGTGCCCTGTTCTGGGCCTCCCACAAGGAGGACCGGTACGCGGCGTGGAGCTCCAGCAACCCGGAGTGCGAGGTCGCCCACTTCCCCGGACAGGGCTTGTACTGCGTGGTCAACAACACCGACCAGCCGCAGACGACCACCGTGACCCTGGCCGACGGGTCGAGCGAGACCTTCGACCTTCAGCCCAGCGGCATCGCCTGGCGCAACGACTGACAAAGTTAGTCCACCGAGGGGAGAAATGCGGAAAATAGAAGGCTTTCTCCCCTCAAAGAGGTACATCGGTCCCCATGCAAAATGCTATCTGCTTTCAAAGGGGTGCCGGTTCGTCGAAAATCCAAGTATGGGCGTTGAAATATCAACATCTGTACTTGGATTTTCCGCATCGAGGTACCTCTTTGAAAGCAGATAGCATTCTGCAACGGCCAGAATGTGCATCTTTGAAAACAGATACCCCTGTATGCGCGTTCGTCCACGGTGTTGTGGCTCGTTCTCGGGTGTTGCAAATCATATCAATGTCTATTTATGTATATATACTTAACAAATAAGCAATGCCGCTTATTGCGGCTTTATAGGGAGATTGGACCTCATCATGGCCGCAAACAAGGAAACACTATTTGACATCGCCTCACACTTCGCACTGGAGGGCAATATCATCAGCGTCGAGCCTTATGGCGACGGACACATCAACACCACTTATCTGGTGGTCACTGATGGCCCCCATTACATCCTGCAGCGGATGAACACCAGCATTTTCCCCGATACGGTAAATCTGATGCGCAATGTCGAACTAGTTACTTCTGCCCTCAAAGCTCGGGGCAAGGAGACATTGGATATCGTGCCCACCACTTCCGGCGCAACGTGGGAAGAGATCGATGGCGGTGCGTGGCGTGTATACAAATTCATCGAGCACACCGTGTCTTACAATCTCGTGCCGAATCCAGATGTATTCCGTGAGGCCGGCAGGGCATTCGGCGACTTCCAAAATTTCCTGTCCGGGTTCGATGCCGGTCAGTTGACCGAAACCATCGCGCACTTCCACGACACCCCTCATCGTTTTGAGGATTTCAAGGCCGCCCTTGCCGCGGACAAGCTCGGCCGTGCCGCAAGCTGCCAGCCGGAGATTGACTTCTATCTGGCCCATGCTGATCAGTACGCCACCGTGATGGATGGATTGAAGGACGGCTCGATTCCGCTGCGTGTGACTCATAACGACACCAAGCTGAACAACATTCTCATGGATGCCACCACCGGAAAGGCGCGTGCGATCATCGACCTCGACACCATCATGCCGGGCTCAATGCTGTTCGATTTCGGTGATTCGATTCGCTTTGGAGCCTCCACTGCTTTGGAAGATGAGAAAGATTTGGACAAAGTGCATTTCAGCACCGAGCTGTTCCGTGCTTACGCCGAAGGTTTTGTGGGGGAGCTGCGCGGCAGCATCACCGAGCGCGAGGCCGAGCTGTTGGCTTTCAGCGGCAACCTGCTCACCATGGAATGCGGCATGCGTTTCCTCGCCGATTATCTGGAGGGCGACGTGTACTTTGCCACGAAGTATCCTGAGCACAATCTGGTACGTACCCGTACCCAGATCAAGCTGGTGCAGGAGATGGAGCAGAAGGTTGATGAGACGCACGCCATCGTTGCGGACATCATGAAATAGAACGTAGTCCCCGCCAATAGTTCACATTTATGAACACGAGCGAACAGAAAACTTGCGCAAAAGTTCGATTTTGGCACAATCTGTGATAAAGTTGGCAGCGAAGGAAACCGAAGGCAACATCCTTCCCAAGGAGGAAACATGACCACTGTTCTGGTTACGGGCGGCGCTGGATTTATTGCTACCCATACCGACATCGAACTGCTCAACAAGGGCTATGACGTTATTTCCGTGGACAACTACGGCAATTCGTCTCCGGTGGCACTTGAGCGTGTCGAGCAAATCACCGGCAAGCCGGTCAAGCGCTACGACGGCGACGTGCGTGACGAGGCTCTGATGGAGCGCGTCTTCACTGAAAACAACATCGACTGGGTCATTCACTTCGCCGGTCTCAAGGCCGTGGGTGAGTCCGTAGCCAAGCCGATCGAATACTACGACAACAACCTGTACTCCACGCTCGTGCTCCTCAAGGTGATGAAGAAGCACAACGTCAAGAAGATCATCTTCTCCTCCTCCGCCACCGTGTACGGCAGCCCGAAGGAGCTGCCAATCACCGAGGAAACGCCGACTGGCGGCACCACCAACCCGTACGGCACTTCCAAGCTGTTCCAAGAGCAGATCCTGCGCGACGTTCACGTGGCCGATCCGTCCTGGACCATCGTGCTGCTGCGCTACTTCAACCCGGTTGGCGCTCACGAGTCCGGCCTGCTTGGCGAAGATCCGAAGGGTATTCCGGCAAACCTCACCCCGTACGTGGCCAAGGTCGCGGTTGGCGAGCTGAAGGCCGTTCAGGTCTACGGCGACGATTACGACACCCCTGACGGCACCGGCGTGCGCGACTACATCCACGTGGTCGACCTGGCCAAGGGTCACGTGGCCGTTATCGACCACATCGACAAGGAAGGCGTGTTCGTCTACAACCTGGGTACCGGCCACGGCTACTCCGTGCTCGAGGTCATCAAGGCCTACGAGAAGGCTGCCGGCCACCCGATTCCGTACGTGATCAAGCCTCGTCGCCCCGGTGACATCGCTGCATGCTATGCCGATGCCTCCAAGGCCGCAAAGGAGCTGGACTGGAAGGCCGAGCTAACCATCGACGATATGGCCGCTTCCTCCCTCAACTGGCAGACCAAGAACCCCAACGGTTTCCGCGACGCCGAGTGATTTTTAGCTCCCGCTGGCGGGAGCTGTCGAACGAAGTGAGACTGAGGGTGGTTTGTGCCGCATGACGTTGACCACCCTCAGTCGGCTACGCCGACAGCTCCCGCCAACGGGAGCTCTCTTATATCTCATACAATCCGCCGATCGGCGGCCCAGCGCGTGAGCTCGGTGCGATTCGAAAGCTGAAGCTTTCGTAGCACCGAGCTCACGCGCGTTTCGACCGTCTTAATCGAAATGAACAGTTCCACGGCAACTTCCTTATATGTGTATCCGCGGGCAATCAATCGCATGACTTCTTGTTCGCGGGCGGAAAGTCTGTCCAGTTCCTCGTCATGCACAGGCGCGGCACCATCGGCTCCGGCGGCCGGCACACCTTGGAATGCAGAAAGCACGAATCCGGCCAGCTTCGGCGAAAACACGGCATAGCCCTCATGCACCTGCTTGATGGAGGAAATCAAGTCAGCGCCAGTAATCGTTTTGGTCACATACCCTTGGGCACCGGCGCGAATCACCGAACCCACATCCTGAGGCGCATCCGAAACCGACAGCGCAAGAAACACAGTAGCGGGGGAGTAGGCGCGTGACTTGGTAAGGATCTCGGCACCGCCGCCACCTTCGCCGCCCGGCACGTGCACGTCCAGCAATACCACTTGTGGTTTGGTCTGGGCAATCATCGCCACCGAGCCGGGCACGTCCGCCGCCTGGCCGACGACATCAAAAGAGTCTCGCAGTGTGGCAATCACGCCGGCGCGAAACATTTCGTGGTCGTCCACCACCGCCACGCGAATGCGGTCTGCTGCAGCTTCACTCATCGATGCTCTCCTTGTGTCGATTTCAATGCAATCGGCATATGCATTCTCACTTCGGTGCCCCAGCCGGCTCTGGATACGATTTCCACTGTACCGCCGCGGCGTTTGATACGCCCGATAATCGACTCACGGATGCCTAATCGGTCTGGCGGTATTGTATCGATATCAAATCCTTCGCCGTGGTCGCGCACGAACACTTCGACCGTCGTATCTGTAGCTTCGCAGTAGAGGGAGATCGGCTCGCTGCCATGTGTGACGGCATTGACCAGCGCCTGACGCGTGGCGTCCAACAGCGCATCGGTCTGGGCGCTTGGATGGGCATCGCCCACAGTGACCACCTCAATCGGTTTGCCATGTTCGTCCTCAACCTCGGCGGCGATCTGCTTCAGCCCGGCGCTGACGGAACGATCCGATGTGGAACGTTCCTGATACAGCCATTCGCGCAGCTCGCGTTCTTGCCCGCGCGCCAGGGTGAACACAGTGGCGGGGTCTTCGGAATGCAGTTGGATGAGCGCCAGCGTCTGCAACACGCCATCATGCAGATGGGCGGTCATGTCCGCGCGCTCTTCCTCGCGCTCCTTCAACGCCTGCTCGCGGGAAAGCCTTTGTAGCATGGCATTCGCCCATGGCATCACCGCCAGTACAATGCACGCAATCATAATGAATCCACTGAGCATGATGCGACGTGGCGAGGTGCCCCACCCGACGTAGGTCACGTTCGACACATATATGGCCCATCCCATGAAAATGAGTGCGATGCCACCCAGCATGGAGAGCAGCTGTGTGCCGTTCGGGCTTAGATTCATCCAGGCCAAGGCTATGCCGGCCAGTCCAAGCAGCAGCGGAATGATGAGTTGGCTATCAGCGCCGGTGCCGACCAGCAGCAGGCCGATGGTCAGCAACACGAACCCGGCCAACGCCACTAACGCAGGTTTCGGGGCGCGCTGGATGGCTTCGGATAATGACTCAGCCGAGACGGCCGTGTCTTCAACGCCGGCCTGTGCGGGCTGGTTGCCCCGCGCGAGCGGAGCTTGCTCCACTGGTATATGTTCCGCACTTGCCACAGCCTGAGGATCGCCGGCCGGCATGAAAATCCATAGGAACACATAGGCGATAATGCCGGCACCATACAAGCAGGTCAGTGCAATGAATGCCAGCCGAACCCACACCACAGAAATGCCGAGATGTAGTGCGATGCCTTTGCAGACGCCGGTGAGCCAGCGGCCTCGTTTGGGTCGCGTCAACGGCATACGCGCGGGCAGCAGCGGTTCGGGAATTGATGTCATATCTCTATTGTGCCGCGTTCAGGGCTTTGGAACCGGGGTTTTACATGGTGTTCAGGGAACAATCAGGGTGTTCCCCGAGCCTTGTGGCTGCGTTCGGGCTGTGTAATGGAAGCATGAGCAGTCCACATATGAATTCGTATCAACAGCCGCAGCCGGGCAAAGCTCCGCGGCGTTTCTTTACATGGGTGCGTTCTTCCGGATTAATCCGCGGCAATGATCGTTGGATTGGCGGCGTATGCAGTGGTATCGCGCAGCGTCTCGGTTGGAGCCCGACATTAGTGCGTGCGCTGATGATTGTGGCCACACTGTTCTTTGGTTTTGGCGCGGCGCTATACGCAATGGGATGGTTTCTCATTCCCGATGTGCGCAGCGGGCAGATTCTCGCCGAAGATTTGATTGAAGGCCAGTGGGATTGGAATTGTCTTGGCTGCTTCCTGTTTATGGCTGTGGCTGTGCTGATTCCAGGCGCCGGCTGGGTGTGCATTGCGCTCGCCGCTCTGGTGCTGTGGCTGATTGCGCAAAGCGGTGTTCGTCAGCAGGAAGGATACGGTTTCGGGTACCACGGTGGTCAGTCCACCGCGCCGCCGAATAATCCGAACGGACCGAATAATCCGAATAACCTTGCACCGAACCCCTCTATGCAACCGTCTGCAACGATGCCTCCATATGTTTCACAACCTGTTTCACAGTCGGTTCCATATGTTTCACAGCCTGTTCCGCAGGCGGGGCAGCGGCCGTATAATCCCACAAGCAGCTCTGCGGCGATGCCGGTAGATGGCATCCCTGCGGGCAAGTATGCAATGCCCAATCCTGTCGCGGCTGCGGCGCCGCGTTCCTCCACCCGCCGCAAGCCGGCCGGCCCGGTTGTGGTGCTGAGCGTATTGGGACTGTCCTTCATTTCTTTCGCTGCCGTTATGGCGGTGATTTGGGAATATGACATGGACGTCAGTGGCATCGTGCGCGTGGGCACCATATGGATTTCCGCAGTATGCGTGGTGATGGGTCTGATTGTCATTGTGCTGGGATTCAAGGGGCGTCGTGCAGGTGGACTGATTCCGCTGGGCTTGATGGCCGGAGCCTGCGCGATGTGCATGATTATCGCGAGCGGTACGTATGCCATCCGCCATTACGATGCGACGCATACCAATATCAGTTACACGGATATCACGCTGTCCAGTGCTGGCGGCCATGCGTCGGTGGACGCGTATGGTATGAACCAGGTGCAGGTCAACGACCAGTTTTATGCGGATTCCAGCCAACGGACATTCGATAAACTCGTGAGGGGCGTATGGTTCTCCGGTGACGACTACGACTCCAGCCAGGCTGTGCTTGACCTGTCGGATTGGGAAAGCAGCCATGCGCCTCATAAGCTGGAATTGTCGAATGGCAATACGTCCATCAGCAACTGCCCGGCGGGAACCATCACCATATCCGCGGTTCAGGCTCAGGTTCACATCATTCTTCCTGACGGGTGCTCCTACGGCATTGGCAGTGCGTGGCGCGGGTACACGTACAGCAACAGCATGGGCGGCAAGTATGCGGTGATATATGACACGGTGGACCTTATCGGGTTTTCCGATACCGATCAGGGGTATTCCATCGACAGCTATGACACCAACTATGCCTGGATGACGGACGATAGCAAAATGCCGGCAAATGGCCCTGAGCTGCTCGTAGACATCCCCTTCTCGGCCGGCGCCCGGGTGAATATGATCTATATCTCGGATTGGGAAGGGTCGACGTATATGCAATTCAGGAACAACTTCGATACGACGAACGGATACACCGAGGACTCAGGAAAGGCAGAATGATGAGCGACGACACCAAGGAACTGAAGACCATCGAAGACCAGTCCAAGACCCGTCCGCTGTCGGTATCCGACGATGCAGACGAGACCAAGGTGCTGCATTCGCCCGATAATGAAACGGCGGCTGAGACCGAGGTGCTGCCAACAGCTGCAGATGCGGTGGAGACCTCGGCCCTGCCCGTGGTTGACGGCAGTATTGATGAGACTCGGCCAATGACTACGGCGGCTGATGGTTCGGCAACGACGGTGATTCCGGCTGCTGACGACAATCAGGAATCCGAAGATATCGTGTCGGACGACCACGAGAAGACGATTCCTCTGGAGGCGGTTGCCGATACGTCAATTCCGCCCGCAAGCGACATTCCGCTCTATGCGGCGGGCAACGCTTCCTCGGGGAATGAACAGACTGCATCTGGAACTTCGCCTAATGCGGAATTCGCCTCATCCGCACAGCATGTGGATGCTCAGTCTCAGTCGAGCACAAGGATGGAACCCGCCAAGAAAAGTAGCATCAGTACACTGACCGTCGTTTTCGGTCTATTGGGCGTATTGATTGGCGCATTGGGGTTGTTCTTCGGCGTGACGTTCCCCGATATGCTGATCACACAGTTCGCCGCTGATCCGCAGGTGTTGGTGGCTATTGTCTGCGCAATAGTGGGCGTGGTCTTGGTGTCCATAGCTATCGTGTGGGCCATTATGGGCGCCGTGAAGAAAAAATAACTCGTATTGTTTGGCAAGCCCCTTTGCGAGCACAGCTGACTGAGGGGCTAAGAAATCATACTTCGGTACTATGCGATATCTGAAGTAAGGCGTTCTATGCTTGTGGGGGAGGTAGAACGGATGACGCGGATCACAGTGCGGCGAGTGCTGAATATCGCTGCGATTGCGGTGGTGATTGCGTTAGTGTTCTCCCTGCTTGGCTGGGCGATGATGCCGCAGTGGAGCACTCGGCCTTATAGCGATCATATTGCCGTTTCCTCGCCTGATCCCGCTATTGCTCCTGCTCATGCGGACATTCCGCATGAGGGCAGATATCGCACTCGTGAAACGAAGTTGTCTATTGAAGTGGACGATGGAGTCACGTTGCCGGCCATCTTGCGGGAGCCGATTGATGCGCCTGGCAGTCGCCCGGCCTGCCTGTTCATCCATGGATCCGGCACCAGCGGGGCCGAGGACTTCGGCGACATTGCCAACGCTATGGCATCCGCCGGTATTGTGACGCTGGTTCCGGCCAAGCGCAATGACAATTACACCGTGCTGCATCGCGACTACCAGCGATTCGCCCGCGAATACAGCAGTTCTTTGGATGTGTTGCGTAGCACTGCAGGCGTCGATCCGGCAAAAACCGGCATCTACGCCGAATCCGAAGGCACATGGATATCCACGATTCTGGCATCCAAGCGGCAGGATATCGCTTTTGCCGTCCTGACTTCGGCACCAGTATTTAAAGGTCGCGAGCAAATGGCCATGGCCGTCAGCGCCTATATGCATGAAGCCGGCGCGCCCGCTCCTGTGGTCAAAGACACGGCCAAACTCATGTCGCTCAACTACGCTCCTTTTGATCTTGCCTATGCCGATTTCGATGCCGATCATTACCTGCGTTCTTTGACCATGCCGCTTCTGGTGAATTACGGCGCTTATGACACCGCCATGCCCATTGAGCAAGGTGCGCAGCGCATCATTGACGCGGCTCGCAGCGCAGGCAATGAGAACGTTACTGTGCGGTACTTTGTCGGCAACCATCAGATGCGGGCCGGCAAGGGACTGTTCACGCTGAATCTACCGTTGGCGCAAGGGTATACGCAGGCGTTGGAGAACTGGGTGAATGGTATTGCCGCAGGCGCTCAGGCTGACGGATGGGCCACGCCACAGATCGCCGGAGTGCATCCTCATCAGCAGTTTGCGGCACCGCAGCAAACCAAGTCGGGTATTATCGGCTCGCTTGGTGTGTTGGCGGGCATCATGATTGCAGGCCCGGTGCTTATGCTGATTGCGGTCATACTTGGTATTGCCATGGATATTGTGGATTGGCTGCGCATGCGCGGTGCGTTGGGTCGGCGTGTACCAGGACGAAACATGCCTGTCGGATGGAATCAGCCGTATCGGAGAGATGCCGGTACGCATGTTGACGATGACGGCAACCGTCACCGGCGTCGTAATGCAATAGTCGTTGACGGTAACCGCCTGTACATGTTGCGCGATCGGCGTGCGATGCATGCCAATCCTGTGTTGGCGTGGCGGGCCATGCCCCGTGGTGTTGCAGGGCCTATTGCCGGCTTAGGCGTTGCGATAATGGTGATTACCGTGCTGCTGTACGGGTATATGGGTGCCGTAGGGGTGGCGGCTGTATATGTTATGCCGCATCCGCGGCTTTTCGGCATCGGATGGCGGGTATTGCAGGCGTTGACGGTGGTGCTGGTACTGCTGTTCGCCGTGGTCGCGGAGCGGTTATGGCGTCACCGCGCAGACATCATGGGCGCTCGCCGTGCGGCCGGCATCATCATGGTGGTGGCCGCGCTCGCTACATGCACCACACTGGCGTTCTGGGGTCTATTCAGCCTGTAGTTGTGGTGCGCGCAGCGTCAGCGTTGAGCCGCCTCGGCCTCGTCAAGAGTGCTGAACCCGCCGAGTTGCACGGTGTTCAGCAAAGTTTCTTCGGTGATGTTGTGCTGAGGGGTTGTGTCGGCTCGTTCGCGGATCATCGCTTCATAGAGGTCAAAAGTCATGTCGGAGTATGTGCCGAGTTCGCCGCGTAGATATGTTTCAAATGAGGTGGTCGTTGGCGCGTCCTCGGCGGTGGTCAGCACGCGCATCGCCTCGCCAAGCTTTGGGTACCGCGAACGGAAATCGGCGGCCCACGCCACTTGCTGGGCGATTACCTGTTCTTGCCTGGACACACGAGATTCAGTCAGGCGCGGAATGTACGGTTCGATGTTCTTTGCGAAGTCGTCGGGTGCGGTGGAGGCCATCATGCGGCCGTATTTTTCGGTGACGAGATTGCGGCCAACGTGGTCGGCTTCGTCCAAATCAGCGGCGTAGCTGGAGAGTAGTGGCCGTTCCCATGTGAGGAACTGGGCCAAACGCATCTGGTGGAAAACCGGCCAATTGCCTTGGCAGGCGGCACGGCCGCCCTCGTTATTGGTGTGCTGAAATTGGTTCCATTCATGGTGCACAATGGTTTCACGCAGTTCGTCGGTGGTAAGGTTGTCGGTCATCTTCGAGCCTCACAAACTCTTGAGCACTGGATCGTCGGAGGCGATGTGATCTTCAATGTAAGGCCGTTGCCATTCCAGGAAGGTTTCGGTTGACGTGGTCAGGTGTTCCCTCTGGAGTTCCTTGACAATCTCTGCGGCGATATGTTCCACAATCCCGTTGATTTGGTCAATCGCCGGGGCGGAGCCCTTGCCGCCCTCGCCGAAACCGGCGCCGCCGTAGCAAGCCGCTGAGCTCAGCCGCATTACGCTTTCCAGTTGTTCGGCCACATCAGGCAGCAGCGCGAACATCGATTTGGACAGCTTGCGCAGTGCCGCGAACTGCCATTTGTAGTACGGCAGATAGCCGGCCACCATCGGCACATTGATGAGAAACACCAATGAGGAGGCGGCATTCACGAACTCGTGGATGGACAGCCATGCGGCGGCGCCATCGCCACGTTTCAGCGAACGTGGCAGATTGTATTGACCGGCTTGTGCGATCATGCCCAAACGCTTGGAAATCAATGCCAGTCGCACATCGCCCGGCATATCTTTGAATCCTTGGCGGGTCTTGGAGAATTGCCCGGTGGGGTCGGCAAACACCTCGCCGTTGGTGGCGGCGGCCAGTGTGGCCTCATCCAGCATCAACCATTCGTGAGGCGAAGTCTGTGCCGGAGCGGTGCGGTATCCGGTGATCGACTCGAAGAAATCGCCGATGCGGAACACGCCATCGCGTCGATTTACGCCCTGTGCGCGTGGAGTGGCGGGGGAGGGAGTGCCATGGTCTGTTGCAATAGCCGAGGTATTCGTGGAGAATACCGCATGCCCTTGTGCGTCAATGCTGAAGTCTCGGGGCAGCGCGTCATAATCGGTCTGCAGTTGCTCGCCGATGACGGCGTAATCCTCATCGGAAAGCCACAAGCAGAATCGCGGGCCGAAGTCATGGTCCTGCGAATATGCGTCATCGAACCCATAGCATTCCGATCCGTGTCCCACCAGACCGACGGCGATGCGAGAGACATATTGTGGGTACTTTGTCGAGAGCATCGGTTTGCCGACCTGCGTCCAGAAAGCGCGGGCCAGTTTCAGTCCGGAAATTCCAACTGCAAGAGTGGCGGTTGCGGCGGAATCGGATACTGGGGCAGTCGGCATGACTGGCGCATCGGTGGAATTTTGGCTTGCGGCTTCGGCGTTGGCCGCTTGCTGCGTGGGCGCAGTGGTTGCATCCGTAGTGTCGTTCGGAACGATATCGATACCCGCGGCTTGTGCCTGGGACTCGGCCTGCCGCAGATTGTCTTCGGTGATACGCCAGTAATCGGTGTCCTTGCCGTAGCATTCCTCGATCACGTCCAGCGCATGACGGTACCCGGCGACGGCATCTGCATATCGCTTTTCGGCAAAGCATACCTGCGCGTAGCCGGCCAATGCGGAGGCGTAATGTGCGGAATGCTCCAGATGACCGGTCTTATAGATATCCAATGCCTTGGCCGCGTGCCAGTGGGCGCCTTCCAGCTTGTGCTCGGTCAGCAAGGTCAGCGCCAGATTTGTATGAGAGCTGGCTACGTCGATGTCATTGTCCGGGTTCACGCTCGATGCTTCGATGATGCGGAGTGCTTCGCGCAGCTCAAGCTCGGCCTTATCCGGTCGGTTCGTTTCGCTGTAGAGCATTGAGAGGTTATTGTGAAGCGCCGCAAGTCTGCGGTCGGTGGGCGCCAGCGAATGACGGCATACATCCTGGGCCTGATGGTAGAGGTCTTCGGCCTGGTCGTATTGCTTGGCGGCGCGCATGGCGGTGGCGCAGTTGATGAGCGTGGTGGCCCATGCTTCGGATGTACCGGTGGTCAGGCCCATGCGAGCGGCCAGTTCCAGAGCTCGCTGCACGATCCACTGGTTGTCCTTATGACGTCCTTGCGAACGGTAGAAGCCCATTGTTTCGTTGAGTACGGTCAACAGTCCGGCTTCATCGCCGGCATTCTCTGCGTCAACCATCGCCTGTTCCAAATACGGGCCGGCTTCGGTGGCGGCCGCATGACGGTCGAAAATCGCGTCCAATCCGTTCAGGAATTGTTGGGTGTCAAAGCTCGTTGACGATTGTTCGGCGTTGGTCGCGGCCTGATTTTCTGGGTTGTTCGCGTGTTGTGCCGCGGCCGCTGCGTCTGTGTCGTCAGCATCATTCGGGCCGTGAGCGAATTGTGCGGCAAATTGTTTGAGCAATGCTTCTTCGTCAGCCACGAGAGACCTCCCTGAATCGCGTCTGATTCCAGTCTATTAATACTGTGCACAGACACGTCAGGGAATAGGCTGTGAGCTTGGTCTCAGTCGACCTTGATTTCACGCATGCGATGGATGGCCTCGGTGTCCGTTTCGCATCGCCATGAGTAGAACGTGAGCAGGCCGACTGCGAGCAGGGTGAGAGGAACGCCACCCAAACCGGTGAAGCGGTAGTTCATGGAGAATGAAGTGAGCATAGCACCGCCCACAATCGAGCCGATGGCATTGCCAAAATTGAATGCCACTTGTACGGCGGCTCCTGCAATGAGTTCGCCGCCTCCCTGACCGGCCTCGGTCATCAGCAATTGTTGCGGTGCGGAGATGAAGAACAATCCGAATGCAATCCAGAACGTCAACAACGCGGTAGTGCCATGGTTGCCGGGCAGCAGCACCACAAGCAGCAGACCAATGCAGGAGATGGACTGGCCGAGAGCGGCAGTGCCGGCATGACGCCACCGATCGGTAATACGGCCACCGATGATGCCGCCAACTACCATGCCGAATCCGGCGAGCATCATCAGCATTGGTACGAGGGAAGATGACCAGCCACCAGTCTTTTGCAGCCAGGGAGAGATGTAGCTCCACCAGCAGAACACGCCTGCGTTGCCAGTGAACACGGCAGCCAAGATCACCCAGGGGCCTCGGCGAGTGAGGAATTTGAACTGACCGGCGATGCCGGCATCTTTGATTGGCGCCACGAATGGAATCCATGCCAGTGACAGCACTATCGTCATTGCGGCCCATGCGGCCAGAATGCCGAAGGCAAGACGCCAGGAGAGAAACTCGGCCATCAAGGTGCCTGCCGGCACGCCCAACATATTGGCCAAAGTTTGTCCCGTGACCATTATGGATACGGCCTGCGCCTCTTTGCCTTTATCGGCCAGGGTTTTGGCGATAAGCGTGGCGGTGCCGAAGAATGCGCCGTGCGGCAGACCGGAGATGAATCGCGCAATGACGAGCATGGCAGCGTTGGCTGAGAATGCGGAGAACAGGTTACCCATCAAGGCGATAACCATGAACGCAATAATGAGATCCTTTGGTGGCACTTTGCGGCCGAACACCAGAATCAATGTGCCGAAACACACGCCGATGGCATACGCGGAAATATAGTGGCCGGCGGTAGGGATGTCCACGCCGGTGGCGGCTGCGGCCTGCGGCAGAATGCCCATCATCACGAACTCGGCGGCGCCGAGAATGAATGCGCCTGAGGCCAGCGCAAGCAAGCTCTTCTTCATATTTCCTCTCATGAGATTTCACGGTATTGCATACGGAAGCAGCGATCGATTGATTCGGGCGATATGTTACGGTGCGCCATCAACAATGCCATGAGCATGTGTTGCTTTGAATGCTTATTCCTTGTGCCGGTATTTATTCAGAGTCGTGCTGCACTTGAATAATGTTTTTTCGACACCTGCAACCATTCCAGCAATGAAATATCGCTGAAGAAATAGATAGGCAATGATGACGGGCAGTGCTGCGAGCAACGCAGCTGCGGCGCCTGTTCCGATATTGTTAGTTTGAGCTGCGAAAAATGCGGCTACTTGTGGAGCGATGGCATGTGGTGGTGCTCGATCGACCAAGAAGTCTGTCTGGGTGCAAATGCGCATTCCCGAAGATATTGCCATTGCGTCGGTGGATGGAACCGTTGATTGGCGGATTCTAGTGGTGGTTGCAACACAGGTGTTGCAACCACCACTAGAATCCGCCGACTTTCTTTAAGTCTCGGAACCCAAAATAATGATGTGGATAGTGATACTTGGTGAGGATAAAACAAAAAAAGGAGAAACGTTGAAAAATCAACGTTTCTCCTTATGGGTCGGGCTGGCGGGATTTGAACCCGCGGCCTCTTCGTCCCGAACGAAGCGCGCTACCAAGCTGCGCTACAGCCCGTTTTGGCAACAGTCGTAGATATTACATTATGGTGCTGGACAAAGCAACTCGGCATGTCGTTCTTAATCGTAGGCTTTGCGTACACTGATGAACCATGGCTGAAGTTGTTGAGAACACTGAAAATACTGAGAACGAAACCCCGGCAGTCCCGCAGATGAGCACTGTTGAGCGTGCGGAAATGCTGCTCAAGCAGGATGCCGCTATCCGTGAGAAAATCAAGTCCGGCGCCACGCTGGACGAGGCTGTGGATCCCTCCAATAAGGAGTTCGGCCCGCTGGGTCACCCCGAGCAGGTGCAGATGCGCGTGGCCAAGCGCGCGATGATGCTTGAGTCCGGCATTGCCCCCTACCCGGTGCACCTTGATGTGACCAACACCATCGAAGAGGTACGCGCCAAGTACGACGGCAAGCTCGAAGCTGGCCAGGAGACCGAAGACATGGTCGGCATCGCCGGCCGCGTGCTGTTCCTGCGCAACGCTGGCGGCCTGTGCTTCGTGCAGCTGTCCGCCGGCGACGGCACCAGGATTCAGGGCATGATCTCCAAGAAGGAGATCGGAGCCGACTCCTTGAAGCAGTTCAAGCAGCTCGTTGACCTTGGCGATCATCTGTACCTGAAGGGTCGCGTCATCGCTTCCAAGACCGGTGAGCTGTCCGTATTCGCCACCGAATGGGCCATCGCATCCAAGGCTCTGCAGCCGCTGCCGGCCCTGCACAAGGATCTGAACGAAGACACCCGCACCCGCAAGCCGTACATCGGCATGATCGCGGACGAGAACATTCGCAACATGGTGCGCAATCGTTCCAAGGCCGTGGCATCCCTGCGTCGCACCTTCGATGCCCACGACTTCCTCGAGGTCGAAACCCCGATGCTGCAGACCCTGCACGGTGGCGCGGCCGCCCGTCCGTTCACCACGCACATGAACGCCTTCGACCTGGATCTGTACCTGCGCATCGCCCCGGAACTGTTCCTCAAGCGCTGCCTGGTCGGCGGCATCGACCGTGTGTTCGAGATCAACCGCGATTTCCGCAACGAGGGCGTCGACGCCACCCATGCTCCCGAGTTCACTATGGTCGAGGCCTACCAGGCCTACGGCACCTATGATTCCATCGGCCAGCTGGTCAAGGAACTCGTGCAGCAGACCGCTATGGACGTCTACGGTTCGCACAAGGTCACGCTGCTCGACGGCACTGAATACGACTTCGGCGGCGAATGGAAGACCATCAGCATGTACGACTCCCTGTCCGAGGCATTGGGCGAGGAAATCGTGCCGAACGGCGGCCCCGAGCACCCCGGTACCTCCGTGGAGCATCTGGGCGAGATCGCCGACAAGCTCGGTGTGGAGCGTGACGACGTGGAGAACCACGGCAAGCTCGTCGAGCACCTGTGGGAGCACTTCTACGAGGACAAGCTCTACGAGCCCACTTTCGTGCGTGACTTCCCGGTTGAAACCTCCCCGCTGGTCAAGGGGCACCGCACCAAGCCCGGCGTGGTGGAGAAGTGGGATCTCTACGTGCGCGGCTTCGAGCTGGCCACTGGCTACTCCGAGCTCAACGATCCGATCGTGCAGCGCGAACGCTTCGTGGCTCAGGCCAAGGACGCGCTCGCCGGTGACGAGGAAGCCTGCGATATTGATGAGGACTTCCTCGAGGCCCTTGGTGTGGGCATGCCCCCGGCAGGCGGCATGGGCATGGGCATTGACCGACTGCTTATCGCGCTGACCGGTGCCACGATTCGCGAGACCATCACCTTCCCGCTGGTCAAGCCGCTGGTTGGCTGAAACCTATTTCTGGCTCCCCTCGGGTGAGGGGAGCTGTCGAACGAAGTGAGACTGAGGGGAGTCGAAGGGTGATACCGCCAGCGACTCCCCTCAGTCACTTACGGTGACAGCTCCTCTCAGAGAGGGGAGCCGAGTTATATCGGAAAGAAGGTTGCTTATGTCCATTGGTTTGTGGCTCAAGGGTGCGCGTCCCAAGACGTTGGCCACCTCCATCGCCTCGGTGATGGTGGGTGCGGCGATGGCTCGTGTGCATATCGAGCAGATGGGCACCTGCGTCGCAATCTATCCTGAGCCGGCTTATTGCGCCGTGAACCGGGCGCAGCAGGATCTGCTGTTGGGTCGGTTCTGGATGGTGACTTTCCTGTGCCTGTTGGTGGCGCTGTTCCTGCAAATCGCCGTCAACTATGCGAATGATTACTCCGATGGCGTTCGCGGTACCGATGCCGGACGTGGTGGTAGTGAATCGCAATCCGGCAAACCGCAGCGGTTGACCGAATCCGGTCTGGTGCCGGCCAAGCACGTATTCATTGCGGCAATCATCTGTGCAGGTATCGCCTGCGTCTGCGGCATTGCCGCCATCGTGATTTCCCAAGCATGGTGGCTGTTTGCCGTGGGCGCGGCCTCGCTAGTGGCCGGCTGGTTCTACACCGGTGGCAAGCATCCGTACGGTTATGTCGGTCTTGGAGAGGTCGGCGTGTTCCTGTTCTTCGGTCTGGCCGCAGTGTTGGGCACCGAATATGCGCTGTGTGGCATGGTGGATGTCGGCGGTCTGCTGGGTGCCGTGGCGGCAGGATTGTTCTCCTGCCACATACTGATGGTGAACAACCTACGTGATATCGACGAAGACCGCGAACATAACAAACGTACGCTGGCCGTGCGTATGGGGGAGTCCGGCGCACGCACGTTGCTGATTGTGTGCTGTGTTATTGCATGGATTATTGCCCTACTGATGTGCGGCACATTATGGTGGCCGTGGGGTGTGCTGCTGCTGCTCTCTGGAGCGGGTGTGCCGGTGCGCATGATTTCCAGCGTCAAGAAGCATGCATTTGGCCCCGCTTTGGGTGCTGCCAGCTTCCAGACGCTGCTGTTCGCAGTGGTGCTTGCACTTTCCGTAGCGCTGTAATTCCCTCAGTCAGCTACGCTGACAGCTCCCCTTGGGAAGGGAGCCGGGAAAAGGAACGCGGCGTTGTGACCTAATTGAGATGAAATATCTAAGACGGATACTCGTGTTTGGCGGCATACGGCTGTAGACTGAACCGTATGACTTATAAATTAGTACTGCTCCGTCATGGACAGAGCGCATGGAATAAAACCAACCAGTTCACCGGCTGGGTCGACGTACCGCTGACCGAGCAGGGTGAAGCCGAAGCCAAGCGTGGCGGCGAGCTGCTCAAGGAGAAGAACGTCCTTCCGGACATCGTGTTCACCTCCCTGCTGCGTCGCGCCATCAACACCGCCAACATCGCTCTGGATGCCGCAGATCGCCTGTGGATTCCGGTTCAGCGTGATTGGCGTCTCAACGAGCGTCACTACGGCGCTCTGCAGGGCAAGAACAAGACCGAGATTCGCGAAGAGTACGGTGACGAGAAGTTCATGCTGTGGCGCCGTTCCTACGCCACTCCGCCGCCCGAGATCGACCCGAACGACCAGTACGCCCAGAATAACGACCCGCGCTACGCCGGCGATCCGGTTCCGGAAGCCGAGTGCCTGGCCAACGTTGTTGAGCGTGTGAAGCCGTACTTCGAGTCCGCCATCGAGCCGGAGCTGCGCGCTGGTAAGACCGTGCTGATTGCTGCTCACGGCAACAGCCTGCGTGCCATCGTCAAGATGCTGGACAACCTGTCCGAGGATGAGATCGCCAAGGTCAACATCCCGACTGCTATCCCGCTGCTCTACGAGCTGGACGAGAACTTCAAGCCGATCAAGCCGCGTGGTGAGTATCTGGACCCGGAGGCTGCCGCCGCCGGTGCCGCCGCTGTCGCTGCTCAGGGCCAGAAGTGAGCCTAAGCCGCTAATACGGTAAGCATTAGGGGAGTCGCACAATTATCGTGCGACTCCCTTTTGCTATGCCGAAACAAGTTTCAAACGGTTTGTGCCGCTCCACCACGAAGCGAACTCCCCACCGCGAGGTGAAATACCCACGACGTTGTGAAATGCCCACCACGTGGTGTCCCAAAACGGCGGAATTCCGCGAAATGCAAAATTCGGCTGACATCGTGGTGGGAGATTCACTACGTGGTGAGACATTTGCTACGTGGTGGATATGCCGGTGTACCGCCTAAAAGCAACAAAAAAACGGCGTCCAGCCGTAGCCGGATCGCCGCTTTTCGGGCATCCTCCTCAAGCCACAGGAGGATAAGTGTTCAATTATCAGTCGATGTCGGTGCCTTCGTCGCGGGTCGGCTCCTTGGTGGGGTCGAAGCCGGAGACGATGTAGACCACACGGCGGGCGGCGGACACGGCGTGATCGCCGAGGCGCTCCAGGAAGCGGCCCAGCAGCACGATGTCTACGGTCTGCTGACGAGTGATCTCGTCGGACAGCGCCAGGTCGAAGGTCCGGTGATGCAGCTCGTCCAACTTGTCATCGGCCAGAATGATGGCCTCAGCGGTCTTGGCATCGCGGTCGGTGAGCATGGCCACCAGCTGATTGGCGGTGTTGTCCAGGAACGCGACCATGTCGGCAAATACCGGCTGAGCGGATTCCGGGATTGCGGCAGCCGGGTACGTGCGGCGTGCGGCTTCGGCCACGTGACGGGCCAAATCGCCCATACGCTCGAATGTGGAGGCCAGACGCATGGTGGAAACCACCACGCGCAGATCGGTGGCCACCGGATTCTGCTTGGCGAGCAGCTTCACGCACTGGTCGAGAACGGAGGACTCCAAAGCATCGATTTCGATGTCGCCATCAATCACGGTTTGAGCGGCTTCAACGTCCTGATTCAGCAGAGCATCCCCAGCTCCTTTGATCGCTTTGCGCACATCTTGCGCCATGCGGTCGAGGTCATCGGCAACCTGCTTCAGCTCCTCGTTAAAAATAACGCGCATTTCTCCAGCCTTTCATGCTTCTCGTTGTGCAACCTGTACCAGTGTATTATTCCAGCATTCCGTTCCTACTTCAATGTAGATAATGGCAACCTCAAGTTGTTCTACTGTTCATTGGGTTGTTCACCCGAAATTCATGTTATCGGCGTGCCGGTCGCACGTGAATGCCGCCGCACGTGTGGAACAATGAAAGTATGACATCGATGCCGTTTCCTGTTGTGGCTGCCCTCATTGTTGCGGCCGTTGTGTTGCTGGTACTAGTCGTTGTACTGGTGGTGGGATTCGTGACGCATCGCATTTCCTTGGATTCCCCGCTCATCGACGATGACGAGGATGACGACCTGTGCGACGATACCGCGGCCTTGCTCTCCATGCTGCCGACCACATCCATAGTGATTGATGACAATGATGATGTGGTGCGTTGCTCTCCGTCCGCCTACCGATTGGGTGTGGTCTCGGACGATGCCATTGCGGAGCAAGAGGTATTAAATGCCGTGCATGAGGTGCGGCAGACCGGCGGCAAACGTCAGTTCGATTTGACCACCGCCACTCCCGAACGGTACGACAGCGCCGAGAACAGAATCAATCATGTAGAGACACGATCGGTGCATCGACCGAACTGGCTGAAAGTTACTGTGGGGCGCATTAATGAGCATTTCATCGTGGTGTTGATTGCCGATGTAAGTGAGGCGATTCGGTTCTCCCAGGTGCGTGATTCATTCATTACGAACGTGTCTGAACAGTTGCTCGGCCCCACTGAGGCCCTGGCCAAGCTTGCTGATTCTTTGGAGGCGGGAAACCTTGATGAGCGACAGGTGATGGACGATGCGCGGCAGGTGAAATCCAGCTGCAGCAAGCTCAACCACATGGTATCTGATTTGCTGCTGCTGATCCGTGCGCAGGAGCCTATTACGCCGTCTTCGGCCAACCGACTGAATGTGATGGGACAATTGCGGCAAGTGGCCGAACGTCTCGAACCTCTGGCTGCCCAGTCCAAAGTCCAGCTCAATGTCGCCGGCGATGAAGACTTGGTGATCAACGGCGAGACCGACCAGATCGACAGTGCCGTGACCAAGCTTATGGAAAACGCCATCGGATACTCTCCGGCGAATGGCACGGTGAGTGTGTCCGCGGTCAAATCCAAGGATGGAGAGCAGGCGGTAATCCGAGTCATCGACCAAGGCGTGGGCATTGCCAAGAAAGACCAAGCTCGTATCTTCGAGCGGTTCTATCGTGGCTCCTCGCAGAGCGAACGTACTGCGGATGGCGTTGGCTTGGGTCTGGCCATTGTCAAGCATGTGGCGCTGACGCATCACGGTGACGTATCCGTATGGAGTGCGCCGGGACAGGGCAGCACGTTCAGTCTGACACTGCCGTTGGCCCAATGATCATTGACCGAGACGGCGGTAGTCCCAGCGGTCGAAGTGTTCCCAAATCAGCAGCAGCACGCCGATAATCACGCCAGCAGCGCACATGATGACCAGCGGAAGGGTGCTGTGATTAAACGCCAGTAGAATCAGGGCGATGACCAGCGCCACAGCCCACAGGCCCGTACCCATGCCAAATGCCTTACGCAAATCCACTCGCACGGGTTTGGGTGCGGGTTTGCGGACGGCTGGGTCGATAATGGGCGCGAACTTCATACTCAACGACAATAGTAAACAGGAACGTCAAAAAAGGAGAGGGGCTATACATGCCCCTCTCCTGTACGTCGATGAATCGCTGGATACGATTGCGCTACATATGCTCGACCACATAGTCAATGCACGCGGTCAGAGCAGTGACGTCAGACGGTTCCACAGACGGGAACACGCCGACACGCAGCTGGTTGCGCCCCAGCTTGCGGTATCCGGCGCAGTCGACGATGCCGTTCTCTCGCAGAATGGCAAGCACCTGACTTGCCGGAACCTGCTCGTCCAGATCAATAGTGACCACTGCGCTCGAGCGTGCTTCCGGATCGGAGACGAACGGCTGTGCATAGTCGGAACGCTCGGCCCAGGAGTACAGAATGGAAGCGGACTTGGCGCAACGAGCGATGGCCCAGTCGAGCCCGCCGTTGTTGTTCAGCCAGCGCACCTGATTCTCCATCATGATGAGTGTGGCCACGGCCGGCGTGTTCAGCGTCTGATCCTTGCGGGAATTGTTGAGTGCGCTGGTCAATGAGAGGAACGGAGGCACCCAGCGGCGTGCGCCTTCGAGGTGTGCGCTGGACTCAACACCTGCCGCACGGTCGATGGCGGCGGGAGAGAGCGCTGCCACCCACAGGCCGCCATCGGAGCCGAAGGCCTTCTGCGGGGAGAAGTAATAGACGTCGGTCTGGCTGATATCCACCGGCAGGGCGCCTGCCGCACTTGTGCCGTCGATAACAGTCAATGCGCCGGATTCCAGACTCCCTGGTACACGGCGAATCGGCGCTGCAACGCCGGTGGAGGTCTCATTGTGGGCCCAGCAGTAAGTGTCCACGCCCTCGGTGAGCTCAGGCAGACGATAGGTGCCGGGCTCGCCGGCGAACAACACCGGATCCTCAAGGAATGGTGCGTTGGCTGCGGAGGCGGCGAACTTCGCACTGAACGAGCCGTACGTGCCGAATGCGGCGCGGCGGGTAATCAACGATGCGCAGGCGATTTCCCAGAACGCACTGGCACCACCATTGCCCAAGGCGATTTCATAGCCTTCCGGCAGGTGGAAGAATTCGGTGAGCCCTTCGCGAATCGAGCCGACCAATTGCTTGACTGGAGTCTGGCGATGCGAAGTACCGAGCAGCGTGGTGGCGCCGGCGCCGAGCGCGGCGATTTGCTCCGTGCGAATCTTGCTGGGGCCAGAGCCGAAACGGCCGTCACTGGGTTTAAGCGATGCGGGAATGTTCACTGTCATGATTCCAAGGGTAGCCAGAGTGGGGGAGCTGTGTCATAACTTTTCCGATAATCGGATGAACAATAGGCGGTAAACAGTTGGAATGAAGCACTTTTCCGGTGATTTCAGGACACGAAGTAAAACGTTTGACGCACCCGAAGCGTAGGCTATGCGTTTGGGCATTGGCCCCAGTTCGTTGTACAGTAGCAAATTGTGACGGAACGGTGACGCCCATATCAGGTGCCCGTGAGCCCATCCAAGGAGTTTTTACAGTATGAAGCATGCTTCGCACAAGGCGACCAAGGTCTCGCGCCAGCAGTTCAGCTTAGCGAAGGTATTTTTTGCCTCCGGTAAAGGGTCCCATCGTGCTCGCGCCGTTCGTGCCATGCAGGCTGCCGGCAGCGATGCCGCCGTGCTGGGTCTTGATCCCGCGGTAGCTGAGAAGATTAACGAAATCGCTCCGCAGACCCGTCGTTCTATTCGTCAGGCCGCCCGCGCGGCTGAACGTCGCAGCCATATTCTTGCTTCTGCCTCTCTGGCAGCTTTGGCCGGCACTGCCGCCACTGCAATGGCTTTTGCCAACACTGAAGAGAATTCCCCGGTGCTTGCCGATGCGGCCACTACGACTACGCAGATTAAGCGCGTCACCGATGTGAGCTCCGCTTCCCGTTCCGAGGCCCGTACCGATTTGAATGAATCCGCGGCCAATGCCACGCAGTCCTCCAACGAGGGCGGCTGGGGCCTGAGCAACTCGGACAGCTCGTTGAATACCGACTTGATGAACCACAACACCGCCAACAACCCGGTGGTTGCCGCGTGGATGGACGGGGATCAGTCAGTGCTGCCTGCTGGTTTCAATCCGAACCATGCTGTAGGCAGGAGCGCGTCAAACACTTACCCGTGGGGTCAGTGCACGTGGTACGCCTATCAGCGCCGCACCGAGCTGGGTCTGCCGGTTGGTGGCAGCTTCGGTAACGGTGGTCAGTGGGCCTCCAGCGCCAGCGCGCTGGGCTACTGGGTGGACAGCACGCCTCGCCATGTGGGCGACGTCGTGGTGTTCCAGCCCGGCCAGCAAGGCGCTGATTCCTACTATGGGCATGTCGCCGTGGTCGAGAAGATCAACGCCGATGGTTCCATCGAGATATCCGAATCCAATGTGAAGGGTTTGGGTGTTATCTCCTCGCGTTCGTTCACTGCTGCTGAGGCTGGCTCGCTGCAGTACATTCATTACTGATCTGGCGCATTCGGCACGCCGAAGAAATCCAATGTTCCCAATGGGAGCAGACGGCATCGCATTTTGGGCCATTAACCGGCACGGTGTAAGGTGAAGGATTTATGAAGGCAAAATCAGCACTTTCTTCTGTTTTCGCGTCCTGTGTGGCGGTGGCATGTCTGTTTGCTGTTGTTCCCGCAGCCTCCGCCGATGAAGGCACAGTGACCTCTACGAAGTCGTTCCCGTCCTACTCGCAGGTTCGTCGTAACCTGACCGCCGAAGCTACTTCCACCTCCACTGATGACAATTCCAGCTGGGGTGATGTGGAAAGCTTGAATGTGCCACAGACGCAGTCTCCGGCCGAAAAAGAAGCCGCAGCTCGTAAGGCCGCCGAAGAGCAGGCCGCTAAGGAGCAGGACGCCGCTCAAGCGGCTCAGGCTCAATCCGCTGCAGCCAGCCGTAGCCAGGCTCGTACTTCGTTGAGCTATGCCGATACCGGTGCCGGTGTTTCCGCTGGTGCTGCGGCATCCGTTGATCGTGCGTACTCCTTGATCGGCAGTGCGATGGACTGCACCGCTCTGGTGTCTGCCGCGCTGGCTGCCCGTGGTATCAGCTTCCATGGATGGCCGGAACAGTATGCCAATGTTCCCGGTGGCTATGTGGTGACCGATGGTTCGCTGCAGCCGGGCGATATCCTGATTTACAAGTACACCAACGGTACCAATGGCGGCGCTCACTATGATCATGTTGGTCTTTATGTGGGAGGCGGCAAAGCCATTCACGGTGGTTGGACCGGCGGCGTTGTGGCGCTTGCCGGCACGTTGCCTAATCGCCTGACCATGGTGGTGCGCATTCCGTAGGCGCCAAAGGCTTTATACATCGACTCCGATTGCGTCAGCGTCGGAGTCGATTGCGTTATAGGGCTGATTGATGCTTCGGCGTGTTGCCTATGAAACCAGTCGGTTGATGCTGTGCTCGACTGGTGAAGATTGTCCCGGGTATGTTACAGTTCCGTGTTGATGATGAATGCTAAATACATTGCTTCTACATTGGTGACGATTGCGGCCGCTGCCGCAATGTTCGCCTGTGTGACGCCGACGGTCAACGCTGCCGATATGGGCACTGCTGTGGTGTCTTCTCGCTCTTTCCCGAAAGTGACGACGGTCAAGAAGAACATTCTTGCCGAATCGACTGCCACCTCCACTGATGACAATTCCAGTTGGGGTGATGTGGAAAGCCTTGATGTGCCGCAGACGCAGTCTCAGGCTGAAAAGGATGCCGCAGCTCGTAAGGCCGCCGAAGAGCAGGCCGCCGCTCAGGCCCAGGCATCGCAGACCCAGGCCGCGAGCCGTTCGGCACAACGTGCCGCGATTCCGCAGGTTGATTTAGGCAGCGCCACTGGTTCCGGTGCTGATGTGGCCCGCTTTGCTTCCCAATTCAGCGGCTATCCCTATGTGTATGGCGGCAACACTCCCTCTGGTTGGGATTGCTCCGGCTTTGTGCAGTACGTATACGCGCAATTCGGCATCTCCCTGCCGCACTCCTCCGGCGCACAAGCCGGTGTGGGCACTGCTGTCGGTAGTCTCGCACAAGCGCAGCCAGGCGATATCGTTGCCAATGGCACTCATGCAGCTATCTATATCGGCAATGGTCTGGTCATGAACGCACTGTCTCCTGGCTTGGGAACGCAGGTGACCAGCACTTCCGTGTTCTCCGGCGGATATTCCATTCGCCGCGTGCTGTAGCTCGCATTGCTCTTATGAAGCGCGTCCCTCGGGGCGCGCTTTTTGCGTTTTTACCAGCGCTGTATGGAGTGGGGAGAAGTATTCCACGGCAAAGCGAGACATGTCCAGCAAAATTCCGTGTTGTTCTTTTTCGGCTGAGTTTGCCAGCAAATCCGAGTGTCGCGGGGTATTGTTGAAAGTACGCGATATTACATATCGCAATAACTTCAAGGAGGTCGTCATGATTAACGACAAGGCCATTCTCGTCGGTGTTGACGGGTCGCATGCCAGCTATAAGGCAACATGGTGGGCCGCGAATTATGCCAAGCATGCCGGACTCACGTTGCAGATTGTCTGCGCGTATTCCCTGCCGAGCTATGCTGCTGTATCGTTCGATGCCACATATACGGCGATGGGGGATGACAACGCCGCGCATTCCGATGCTCAGGAGATTCTGTCCAAGGCCAAGGCCATCGCAGATGAGCAGGGTGTGGAAGCTGCCACACTAATCGTCACGGGCGATCCCGCTTCGGTGTTCGTCGAACTATCGCGCAACTACAACCTCATCGTTATCGGCAACCGCGGCAAGGGAGGCTTGGCCGAGCGTCTGCTGGGCACCACGTCTTCGTCGCTGCCGGCATATGCATACTGCCCGATTGTGGTGGTTCCGTACACCGATGATGACGGTAACCTGATGCACTTGAACAACACTATCACCAAGGTGGCTGTCGGTTCCGACGAATCCAAGTGGGGTCTGAAGGCTCTGGAGATCGCCGCCGACTTCGCGGCCGTCTGGGGTGCCGAGCTGGATGTGATGTCCGCTGTGCCGAACCTGAAGGGGGTCGACGGTGAAGACGCAGTCATGGAATCCTACAAGGAAGACCTTGAGGTGCGTATCAAGCCCCTGCAGGAGGCCCATCCTGACCTGAAGATCAATAAGCAGATCGTCTCCGGCCCGGCCGTCAGTGCGCTGACCAAGGCCAGCTTCGACCATGATGTAGTGGTTGTAGGCTCTCGTGGGCGCGGTGGCTTCACCGGTCTGCTGCTGGGCTCCACCAGCCAGGGACTGCTGCAGCATGCCGCTGGACCGGTGTATGTGGTGCCACGCAAGTATGTGGAGGCTGCGGAGTCTCGTCTCGATACTGTGCCGAGCTCGCCCGCTGAGGTACCTACCAAGTCGCTGGAGGAGATTGCCGGCGTCGAGGAGATTCCGGTGACCAAGGCCGAGCCTGAGGTTGCCCAGAAGATCGAGGAAACCATCGATCCTGATCGGCAGTAAGTCTCAATACGGAAAGAGGCTCCCAATGGGAGCCTCTTCGTTTTTTCTGCCTTCGTTCGACTGCCGTCTCTCTCAGGCTTCGCCTACAGACAGCTCACTGGGCTGTCTGCTTCACGGCTCAGCCTCAGAGAGGGGAGCCAAGTAAGTCTCAGTGCTTGACGGTGACGCTCATGCGCACCGGGGTTTCCTGCACGTAGGTGTGCTTGACCGTGCAGCCCTTGTCGATGTGACGGGTGACACGCTCCTTGAGCTTGTCGGCGTCCTCATCGCTCAAGCCTGCGTCGGAAGCATCGATCACCACTTGCTCGTCAAAGCCGGTGTAGGCGTCGCCGTCGGCGTCATAGGTGCCATCCACCACAATCTTGGCGCCCTTGCCTTCACCCAGCGTGTGTTCGATGGCGAACTGGCTGGACAGTGCCGCGCAACCAGCCAGCGCGACCTTCATCAGATCACCCGGCGTGAACTGGCCGCGATCCTTGCCGAACTTGATGTGCGCGCCGTCATCGCTGAACGCATCCCATGAACCGTCCTTGTTGCGCTCAACCCACAGTCGCTTACCCATGGCTATCCTCTTTCATTTCATCCGTCGGCGAACTGGCTCTATCGACCGATACCGGCGGGGAAGCACGGTTCATGACCGGTGCTCCCGTTTATGTGGACGTCTCTATTATGCCTCTAAGCTACACTGGTGCGTATGGCTTTGACCGAAGAACAACTTGCAGATATCCGCACCCGTATTCCTGCGCGCCCCCAAACCGACATTCCCATGCCGTATGAGGATCTGGTGCGCAAGATTCTGACCGAAGGCACGTTGAAGTCCGATCGCACCGGAACCGGTACGATTTCCCTGTTCGGGCAGCAAATGCGTTTCGACTTGTCCCAGTATTTCCCACTGCTGACCACCAAAACGGTGTTCTTCAAAGGGCTGGCCTACGAGCTGCTGTGGTTCCTCAAGGGCTCTTCGAATATCAATTGGCTGCTGGAGCATAACGTCCACATCTGGGATGAATGGGCGGATGAGAACGGCGATTTGGGCCCGGTCTACGGCGTGCAGTGGCGTTCCTGGCCGGCTCCCACTCCTGAGGATCCGAACCGCACCATCGACCAGATTTCCAATGTGCTTGATCTGATCAAGAATCATCCCGATTCCCGCCGTATGGTCGTCTCCGCGTGGAACCCGGCCGAGGTGGAGAAGATGGCGTTGCCTCCCTGCCATGCGCTGTTCCAGTTCTACGTGGCCAATGGCAAGCTCTCCTGCCAGCTGTACCAGCGTTCCTGTGACATGTTCCTTGGCGTGCCGTTCAATATCGCTTCCTACTCGTTGCTGACCATGATGATGGCCCAGCAGGCTGGTCTTGAACCTGGCGAATTCGTCTGGACCGGTGGCGACTGCCACGTCTACGACAACCATGTCGACCAGTTCCTGGAGCAGCTGAGCCGAGACCCGTACCCTTACCCGACCATTGAAATCCGCAAGGCTGATTCCTTGTTCGATTACCAGTATGAGGACTTCACCATCGTCGGATACCAGCATCACCCCACCATCAAGGCGCCTGTTGCTGTCTGATATTGTCTGACCAGGCATTGTCCGCAGGGCATAAAACTTGGGCCGTGAACGCGGCCCGAGTCTGCGCTGTCCACTACACTAAGGCCCAGTTCCGCAATCCAAAAGGAGTACAGCGAAATGGAGCATGACAGTAGCCGTAGCGGCTATCACGAACCCGAGCCCGGATCTGCCGGGCTGTCTGCCACTGAAGAAGACTGGGGCGATGATTTCCCAAAGACTTTCTCGGTGAATCTTATTTGGGCTCAGGCCCGCGACAAGGAAGGTCGCGCTGGCGCCATCGGGCTCAACGGCGGTATGCCTTGGCATTGTGCTGAAGACATGAAGCATTTCAAGGAGCTGACCGTCTCTCATCCGGTGATTATGGGCCGTAAGACCTGGGAATCGCTTGGTGTGAAGTACCGTCCGTTGCCCAACCGTGACAACATTGTGATTTCCCATGATCCGATGTATCGTGCGCCGGGGGCGACCGTGGTCACCGGCCTTGATGATGCGCTTGATCTGGCTCGTCAGGAGGCGATTCCGGATGACGGTCTGGATCGTTCCGAGATTTGGGTCATCGGAGGTGCACAGCTGTTCTCCGAGGCGCTGCCGTTTGCGGATAAGGCCTATGTGACCGATCTTGACGCCACTGTGGATGCCGATGCCTATGCTCCGGATGTCGAATCGCTGGTTGAAGCAGGGCTTTGGCATGAAGCTGAAGCGGGGGAGTGGCTCACGCCCGCGAAGGACGAGCCCGGCATCGCCGCGTACCGTTTCCGCATCTTGCGCAAGACCAAGTGATGCAGCGACCTCGTTGACGGTTGATGGTTCGGCCGCCTGACGAGGTTCTGCATATTACCCACCGTGTGATAATCCGTACTGGCCGGTGATGGCCCCGATTAAGAATGAGACCGTGATGACTGACACTCAGCCCTATACCGTAATGACCGTTTGCACCGGCAATATCTGCCGTTCCCCCATGGGAGAGATTATCTTGCGCCACTTCTTCAATGAGCGCGGACTGGGCGATCAGGTGGATGTGGAGTCCAGTGGTGTTTCCGATGAGGAATGGAGCCATCCGATTGACCCGCGTGCCGTGCGCGTGCTGCGCGAGCGTGGATATGGCGACGAGATCCCGCGCGATCATTTTGCTCATCGCATCTCCCGCGAGGAAATCGAGCGTACTGACTTGTTCCTGCCGATGACCGCCTCGCATATGCGATCGCTGCTGCGCATGCTGCCTGCCGGCAAGCGTGCCGAAGTGCATATGTACCGCAGCTTCGATCCGAACCTGCCCAAGCCGAAGCCTGGACGTGAGGATCAGATTGACTTGGTCGACCCGTGGTACGGCGGACAGCATGAGTTCGAGGTCGCGATTGACCAGATCGAGGAAGTCGCGCCCTATATCGTCGACTGGGTGGCCCAACAATTGTGAGTTTTTGGCTCCCCTCTCTGAGGGGAGCTGTCCGCGTAGCGGACTGAGGGGAGTTCTCAGAACACCAGCTGCACCAGCAGCATGTACACGATTGTGCCGCTAAGAATGCCATAGGAGGCTCCAAGAAACAGGAATCCCAGGCAGATGGGGATGGTGAGCGGGAAGGCCGCTTTGAGAGCCGGCAGCCAGCGGTTGGTGTTGCGTGTGGGTGTCGTGGCCGAGTGGCCATCGGATGATCCATGCGACGACGTGAATCGGGTGCCGTCGTGTGCCATGCTGGTTGTTTCTCTCTCTATGCCGGCCACGCCGGGCACTTCATCATTCATCACTGGCATGGTTCCACTATCACGCACATTATGGCGCAGAACGAATACGGCACCCCGGCAACGCGAGTGGGTCGCCGGGGTGCCGGGGTGCCGGAGCGCGGGGTGCCAGAATGCCGAAGGGCCGGGATACCGGAACGCCGAAATGCCGAAGCGGTGTATGGGTGCCGCCCGGCCCAGGCGGGTCACGCCCGGACCAGTTTCTTGCTCCTGAGACGCAGCACGACATCGGCGGAGTCGGCGACGCGCTTGGAATGCGTCACCACGATCACGCATTTGCCGATCTGATGGGCGGCGTGCTGCAGCAGATGAATCACCTCGTCGGTCATCTCCGGGTCGAGGCTGCCCGTCGGCTCGTCCGCGAGAATCGCGCGGCCCGGCGCGACCAGCGCGCGGCCGACCGCCACCCGTTGACGCTGGCCGCCCGACAGGTGCATGATGTTGCGCTTGGATTCCTCACGGCTCAAACCCAGTTCCTCGAGGATCTTCATATCGGCCTTGGTGCTGACCAGCCGCAGGTTCTCTTCGGGGGTGAGATAGTCGATCAGGTTATGGTCCTGGAACACCAGGGACACGTGCTCCCGACGGTGCTTCGCATAGCCCGATGCGGCGATGTCCTCCCCTTCGAAGCGGACCACTCCCCGGGAGGGGGCGTCCAGGCCGGCCAGCAGCGACAGCAGTGTGCTCTTGCCGGCGCCTGACGGGCCGGTGATCGCATACATCTTCCCGGATTCGAAATCCGCGCTGACGTCCGAAAGAACAAGGATCTTCGCCGCGCCGTAGGCGTAATCGACATGGTCCAGTTGCAGACAGTTAGACATGATTGGTGACTCCTAACGCATAGAGGAAAGAATGGATTTCGGGGATTTGGACAGCACGGCGGCGCATGACACGGCAAGGGCCATGGCGATGACCGCGCATCCGAGCAGCAGGATGAGCAGTGTCTGCTCAGGCGGCAAGGCCTCCACGTGCAACGATTCCAACGGCGCGACGCCCGAATCGTGCAACAGTCGGGAAGACACGTATCCCGACAGCATGGCGCCGGTGCCCAGCGAACACAGGGCGGCGACCACCGCCATGAGTCCGGTTTCGATGGCGAGCTGTGCGACGATCTGCATTTTGCCGATGCCGAGGGCCAGAAGCGTGCCTATCTCATGGATGCGTGAGCGAATCCAGAAGATCAGCGCCATCGCCAGCACCAGTACGTCCGCGAGGCAGACGGACAGCAGCACCATGCGCACCAGATCACGCACCGTCTGCACGGATTGCAGGACGCCGGAGAGCCGGGCCGAATCGTCGGTGACGTCGTACTTGCCGCCGGCCATGGTCTTGGCCTGACTGACCGCCGCGGACAGGTCCTGCGGATTATCCGACAGGCATCGGATCATGCCGATCTGGTCGTTTCCGGTCAGATCGGAGGTCACTCGCCTGCCCGAATAGATGAGGTTCTCGGAAGTGTCCGAGGGCAGGGGGCTTTGGGCCTGCACGTTGCCGGAGAAGATCCCGGCCACACGCACCGTGGCGTTGCGCCCCTCCTGCCGGAGACGGAATGTCGAGCCGACCGATAGGCCGTTCTGCAGCGCGAAGTCGCGGTGGACCAGCACATTGTCGCCGTCGCCCGAGATGTGGCGGCCCTGCTCCAAGCGGTACAGGCCACTCTGGAATTCCTCGGACAATGAGGAATCGGTGGTGCCCAGCACGCTGACCTGCATGGCCAGATCGGAGTCCAGTCGGGGGCCCTGCCGGGGCATGACCGGACGCGCGCCATCCACCTGCGCCAAGGTCTTCGTCGCATAGGCGGTCTTCGTCACACCGGGGATACGCGAGAACCGGCTCGCCTCCTCGGCGCTGATGGGATTCTCGCCGGCGCTGACGGTAAACCCTATGCCCATGCCCGCGCCGATGCTGTCGGACATGGTACGCAGGGCCGTCGAGACTCCGACCTGCGCCACCAGGCTCGTGAAGACCATCAGCATCAGCAGACCGATGATGCCGCTGCGTACCGGCTTGCGCACGATCGCCAACGTGGCACGCTTCCACACATTCATGCTCATCATCGAATCTCCGACAGGTCTCGCGGCGATTTGCGCAGCATCGGCATGCACGCCACCGCGACGCACACCAGCATCACCGCCAACAGTCCGAGCGCCACGTACAGCATGGCGGTCCCGTCGACCGACACCGTGAGCGAATCCAGGGTGCGCACCGACATGCTGGATTCAAGATCGCCGCCGACCTGCCCCATGCTGCTCAGCTCCTTCGCCGCGGAGGCGTTCACGGAATGGAGCGCCGTGGTGCCGAGCCACTGGGCCATTCCCTGCGCGCACAGCCAGCCGAGGGCAAGGGACGGCAGACCGATCAGCACCATCTCAGCGAGATATTGGGCGACCAGGGAGGGCTTGCCGACGCCAAGGGACACCAGTATGCCCATCTCCTGACGGCGGTCGTTCATCCACAGCAGCAGCATGAGACTGAGCACGAGCACGGCCGAGACGGTCACGCCGATCAGGGTGCCGCGCATCATCGAGCGCACGCCGCGGGCGGCATGCAGCATGCTCGACGAATACTGGTCGTTGCGCGTGATCTGATAGTTGTTCCAATCCACCGGGAGTTTCTTCGCGGCATCCATGGTCTTCTCCACGTCAACGCCCTTGGACAGCACGAAGGTGGCGTCCTGGTATATTTCCTTGCCGTCCTTGTACTGGTACAGATCGCGTGTGGTATCCAGATCGGTGTAGATGGTGTTGGCGGTGAGTTCCGCTCGGCTGGATACCTTTCTGGCGCTGTCGCCCTTGAATATGCCCACGATGGTGGTCTTGACGGTCGCCGTCGAATGTGATTCGTTGTCGGCGTCGTAGGCGTTGGCCTTGAGCGTGAGCGTGTCTCCGACTTTGAGCCCGTTGGCTTTGGCGAGATCCTCATGGATCATCGACGTGTACTTGTCGGAGGCCTTCAGGTGTCGTCCTTCGGCCATGCCGAGCGTGCGCGACGTGAACACGTTGAGTTTCGACGAATCATTCGTGCCTATGACGTTGGCGGCGTTGCCGAACTGCTGCTCCTTGGTCGCATCGTAATCATCGCCGCCGGGGACCTTCGCCACATTCGCCCCCACGAGATCGGCGGTGGCGTTCTGACGGACCATATACGAATCGACCCCGGGCAGTTGGGCGATCCGGCGCACGTCGGCGGGACGCACCATGCCGCCTCCGCGAGGCGTGAGCATGCTGCCCTGCAGGTTGCTGGCCAGCACGAATCCACCGACCGCTTCCTTCTCGATTCGTCCGGCGGCCTGTTGAGCTGCCCGAGAAACCGCGATCGTGGATAGCATACTCGCCGTTATGATGGTCAGTACTATGAGGAGCACTATGGTTCGCACTCGTTTTCTGAGCACATAGCGCACCGACCGTGCAACGAACGTCATCAATACCTCCTGTGGGCCTTGGGCTTTTCGCCCAAAATGCGAAACATGCCGCGTTTCGCCGGTTAGTTAGCCGCGACAATACATGATGCACCTCAAGATACGGGGAGAATACGCCTTGGGCGAAAGACGGAACAGCGGCGAATGTCGGTTATTCTGGATTTTGGTCCATCGCGGGCCGCGTCGATGCGTCGGCCCGCGAGGAATCAGCGCTCGCGCCTCACCTTCGAGGCAGCGAACATGAGGAGCGGCAGAGCGGCGAACACATAGTTCTCGCATTGGATGTACAGGTATGCGACCAGGACGAGCCAGCAGATGACGGTCTTGTGCCAGACGCCGGATTCGCCCGAACCCGCGCCGCGAACCCGAACGAGTGGGTCACGGACATCACCGAGTCCGGGATCCCGGCGGGCAAGGTGTACCTGCCGCCGGTCATCGACCGCTACGACGGCATGCCCGTCGCCTGGACGTGCGTGCTATCGTTGCGAACGACCATTCAGACAACGAAGTCCAACAAAACGTCACCGCCCCTCGCGATACGTGACACACCTTCGTATAGGAAATGCCGTGAGGGATCTGAATCTGGTCCCTCACGGCATTTCAGTATCTGATTGGTCGAAATCTCACAATCGCAGCCTCAGACGGATTGGAAGCGCAGATGGTCCGTTAACTTCCACACCGTATCTTGCAGCCGACGGAGTTCGGAGTCTCGGCTGACCGTGCTCCATTGCGTCGCATACGCCTCCATCCAGATCTCCAATGCTTCAGCAAGGTTCGCCTCATCGTCATGTTGAGACGTGGTGTTCGGCTGCAAAGTGTCAGTGATCCCGGTCTCGGACGCAAGCCGGAGGCCAACCCGGTTCAGCAGTCGCTGCCCCTCGACGGCTATGCGGAATGCAGCGGCGTTTCCTGCGTTCCGCGGTCCTGCGGTCGCGGTGATCGCGGAGATTCGACGGGCGCTGGCCTGCAGAAGGTGATCTGCGGTTTCGCCGAGCGTGATGCGGTGTTTCAGATAGCGGAGCAGCATTCGTCGGGATTCCGCAAGTGACGGTGTCTTGCTTTCGTCCCGGAGGGAACGGATCACATCGTCCGGTCGTTCGTTTTCCGGCAGCAGTCCCGGGATGGTTTGCAGGACCCCGGTGTTGACTCCGCCTTGTCCGTCATCAAGTTCCAGCCAAGTGATCAGGTGGTTCCATTCGAAACTGGCCGCATGGCTTGCGCGAGCAAGGATATCAAGCAGTTCTCCGCTGGCGTCGTGGTATTCGAGTCGGGAGATGCGGCGGAGCATGTCGGCCTCATCCGGGATTCGTCCCGGGTTCCATGATTCCTGTGCGCCGATGATCATGCCGGGGATGGCCATGCGTGGGTCGTTGACATGGCCGAAGTCGCCCCAGTCGGTGACAAGCATGCCCTGGGCGCCGTATTGCCTGCCGTAGCGGGCCATGCGGGTGATGTTGCTCCAGGCGTCGTCGATGCGCGGCAGGAGCGCGTTCCAGCACCATACGGCCGGGCATACGATCTGCTTGGCACCGGATTCGGCGACGGTGCGGATCTTCTCGTCCGTGACCTGAGGGTCGTACTGCCAGTTGAGCAGGGTGACGGTTTCGGGGAGCCGGTCGAGGATCTCGGGGTGTTCGAGGGCGATGTCGCCCCACATCATCGGCCGTCTGCCCTGGGCTTCGAGGTGGCGGCACAGGCGGGTGACGTAGTCGGCGTACATGGCCGCGACGCCGATGCGGTCGGCGAGGGGCTTGGACCGGCCCTTGCCGAGGTCGAAGGTCTCGTCGGCGCAGATGTTGAATTTGTTGGAGCGGAACAGTTGCAGGTAGTCGTCGATGAGCCGGCACGACAGGGCGAAGGCGTGGTCGTCGCCGATGTTCAATGTGTGGTGGTGCATGCGGTCGATGAACCCGAACGGCTCGTCGGCGGTTTCGGGGAACTCGCCGAGGTCGCGCAGGGATTGCGTGCGCAGGGCCATGTAGAGGTGTCCGAACGTGGAGACCGACGGGACCAGCTCGATGCCGCGCTCGGCGCAGTAGTCGTCGAATTCGAGGATGTCGCGCGGGGTGAGCGGGCTGGAACCGCGCCAGGTCTCGCTCATCGAGTCGAACGCGAAGGTGTGTTCGATGTAGAGCTGGAGCTGGTTGTATTTGTACAGGCAGAGCTTGTCGGCCCAGTGTTTGAGCCAGTCGAGGGTGGGGACGCGCCCGCGGGTGGCGTCGAGGTAGTAGCCGCGCGTTTCGAAGGCGGGTCGGTCCTCGATGTGCAGGCAGGGCAGGGCGGCGCCGCATTGGCGGATGAGCTGACGTAAAGTCTGCACGCCGTTACGCACACCCTCGAAATCCACTCCCGCTACGGTCACGCCGTCCGGGGTGACATCGAGCGTATATGCACCGGACGGGTGTGCATGGGGGTCGTCAAAGGTCGTCAAGGTGATGAATCCCGGCCAGCGGTCGCCGGTGGCGATATCCCATTCCAATCCGGTGGCTGCGCGGATGTCGTCGATGAGCTGCACGGCAAGTATGTGCCGATCGTCACCGACTGCGCGCGCTTCGTTGATTCGTCCGCACATTGGCAGCAATGCGATGTCCGCTTTATGCTGCATGGTTTGCGGCATGGGGATGATGGTCCATCCTTGCAGAGATGTTTGACCGTTCATGGAGGTTCCTTTCTTGGGATGACGCTAAGGATTGTTTTGGGTTTCGTTCGGTCCTGAGATGGCATGTGCGGCGTCGGGGCCATTGTACGGAGATGGTCCCGACGCCGTGGTTTGCGGTTGCCCTATTCGTGGTCGCAGGGCCTCCCTGGGAGACGAGCCAGATCTGGTTGAACACGTTGAAGTCCCAGATCGCCAACAGCATCGTGATGACTATCAGGCTCGGCTTGATCGGCGGCACGGTGATCTGCTAGTAGCAGCGCAGCTTTGAGCAGCCGTCCAGCTGGGCCGCCTCAAGGCAGGACTTGTCCACCTGCGTGGTCGCCGCGTGCAGCCCGCGCCCGCCCACGATCTCGCGCAGCACGGAGACCGCCTGCCCTCGCAGAGTGGCGTCGTCGCCGAGCTCACACCGACGCACCCGCATACCGCTCTGGTAGTCGTTCCGTGACAAGGAGTTGACGGTCTCGTCGCATGCATTGAGCAGCGTCTCGCCGACGATGTCGGGAGGTCCGTAGACGGCGATGTCATGAAGATTCAGCAGGCTCACCGGCATGGCCAGAGCTTCGCCGAGCCTCGCACCAGCTTCGGCCAGGATGTCCGCGCGCCGATTCGGGTCCCGGCGAATGCGGTCGCGCAACGCGATGGCGGAGACGTAGGTCTCCAGGCAGCCGCGCTTGCCGCAGGTGCATGCCGGACCGTTCGGGTCGATCACAACATGGCCGATCTCGCCGGCCGCATGGTCGTCGCCATCCACGAACTCGTCGTTCAGCAGCACCGACGCGCCGATGCCCCGGGTGATCTGCACAAGCAGGCAGTTGGGATTGCCGTGCCCGAGGAAGTGGTCGGCGAGCAGCGCGGCGTTCGCGTCGTTGTCCACTCGGGCCGGCAGCGAGAACTCGCCTTCGAGCATGTCGCGAAGCTCCACGTCGTCCCAGCCGAGATTGGAACTGGAGATCACCCTCCCCGCGCCGGAGACCACGCCGGGGACTGCGACGCCGATGCCGACAAGCCCCGAACTGGCAAGCCGGATCATCTGGCCCACAAGCGAGAGCACATCGTCGAGATCGACCCGGTCGCCATCATCAAGCACACGTTCGCGACGCTCCACGATTCTGGCCCGCAGATCCATCACGGCACCGGTTATCACATACGGGCGCGACAGATCGATGCATATCAGACGAAGCACGTCCGTATCGATGGCCAGCAAGGTGCCCGGCTTACCACGGCCATCCCGTTTCCTCGACCCCAGTTCACGTAGCAGGCCGTCGTCGATCATCTCGCCGGTCACGTCCGTAGCAGTGGCGCGCGAGAGCCCCGTCTCCTTGCATAGGTCGGCGCGCGACAGTTGCCGGTCGGGGAACAGCAGCCGGAACAACAGTCTACGGTTGTTAACCCTTGCATCGCTGGGATTGGATTTAGCGTACATGGGAGCCCTCCTCGGGTGAGACGATTGCGGAAATGCGGAATCACATTATCGGGACAGACATCCCGGCGTCATCCTCGAACGGCTTTCAGGATAACACCCATCAGGGGGCTGACAATATGAAAACGCCGGTGTTTTGACAAGTTTCCCATCTCTGTACATAATCATGTTCGACGTCCAAACAAAATAGTTGCTACGGCCAGAGACGGTCAAGCACGGAAAGAAGACCAACATGAACAACACCACGCGCGCAGTCATAGCCACGGCTGCCATCGGAGCCCTGCTCATCCCTCTCGCGGGATGCGGCAACACGACCACAAGCTCGGGCAAGACCGAACTGACGGTATGGTCGTGGGACGCCAGCATCGATCGCGCCGCCAAATCCTTCATGAAGGCCAATCCCGACATCACGGTGAAGGTGAGCAACGTCGGCAGCACCGAGGAGACCTACACCGCACTCAACAACGCGGCCCAAGCCGGCAGCGGTCTGCCTGACGTCACCCTGATCGAATACCTCGCCATCCCGCAGTTCGTGCATTCGGACACGCTCATGGACCTGAGCAAGGTCTACAACACCGCCAAGCTCAAGGACACATTCACCCCCGGCACATGGAACTCCGTGAACATCAACGGCGGTCTGTACGCGATGCCCGCCGACTCGGGCCCCATGGCCTACTTCTACGACAAGGACGTGTTCGACAAGGCCGGCATCAGCGAACCACCGACCACCTGGGACGAGTTCTACGAAGACGCGAAGAAGATCCGCGCCACCGGCTCCTACATCACCTCCGACTCCGGCGACGCTGGCCTGTTCAACGCAATGATGTGGGCCATGGGCGGCCACGCCTACAAACTCAACGACGACAAACTGACCATCAATATCGCCAAGGACAAAGGCGCCCAGCGGTTCATGGACCTCTGGCAGAAGATGCGCGACGAAGACCTCATCGACGTCCACACGAAGACCTGGACCGACGACTGGATGAAGTCACTGGGTGACGGCTCCATCGCCAGTCTCATCAGCGGCGCATGGATGGCCAACAACCTCCTGCAGGGCGTGCCCCAAGCCACCGGCAAATTCCGCGTAGCCCTCCTGCCCACCATCGACGGAACGCCCATCAACGGCGAATACGGCGGCAGCGGACTAGCCATCACTAAGAAGATCCCCGACGGCAAACTCGACGCCGCCAAGAAGTTCGTCGAATACGTCACCACCAACGACGAAGGCATCGACGCCCGCGTATCCAACGGCAGCTTCCCCGCCACCACCAAGACCCTCAACCAGAAGGACTTCCTCGCCAAGACCACGCTCAGGAACACCGACGGCAGCGACAACGAGTTCTTCGGAGGACAGAAATACAACGAGATCTTCTCCCAAGCCGCCAAGGATGTCACCGGCAAATGGGAGTTCCTGCCCTTTGAACCGTACGCACGATCCGTCTACAACGACAACATGGGATCGTTCTTCGCGGGCAAAACCTCCTTCAGAACAGCCGCAGACAACTGGCAGAAGGCTCTAAAGGATTACGCCAAGGATCAAGGCTTCACCGTTCAGTGACCAATAATCCAAACGGTGAATAACGTCGGTATCTTCCGTCGACAAAGATAGGCACCCTACCCCAATCTCCTTCCGGGGTAGGGTGCTTTTGCATTCATTATTATCGGAGCGGGAACACGGCCCCGGGCCATGCGCTGCACGCATGACCGTGCTGTCTGGCCGCTCGCATGCTCGCGGCGGTGGACCGCGCGGAATCTGACGAGGGGTTTGCGGCCACCACCAGCATGCCATACGCTCCGTCTGCGTTCCCTGCGCCGCTCCCGTGCCTGCGCTGCGACGGCGAACCAGCATGCCGTCTCCGCTTCGGACCGGATCGTCGCGGTCCACGCCTCCGGTCGCTTCGCCTGCGCGCATGGCAGGCAGGTGGTGTCCGAAATGGAAACCACATGGAAAGGACCGATGGGCATGAACGACATGATGGACACCCGCACGACGGGAACCGCAACGGCGTAATCCGCCGCTACCTGCCCAAACGCTCCCGCATCGAACCGTCCATGGCCGCCGACGTGCAGGCCATCGTGGACGAGATCAACAACCGTCCCATGTGGGTGCTCGGCTACCGCACGCCGGCCGAGGCGTTCGCCGACGAACTGCTAGAATTAACCGACAAACAAGGGCGTTGCACTTCTAAATAGACAGCGGGCAACGGGGCATCTTGCAAATCTCGGGTTATGCTGTAGTAAAACCCTTTACTAAAGTTTGCGGGGAGGATGTCATGGCCACGCTCAAGGAAGTCGCGGAACGGGCCGGGGTGTCGCAGAGCACGGTGTCGCGTCTGCTGAACGACTCGTCGTTCTCCATCAAGGAGGAGACGCGGCGGCGTGTGCTGCGTGTATGCGAAGAGCTGGGGTATCGCAACGTGTTCCGCCCTGCGATCGCAGTGCTGGATGCGCCTCCGTCTGGGGAGGAGCTACAGGATGTGTACTTCGCCGATCTGCGGAAAGTCCTTGCGGAGTGCGCGGAATCGATGGAATTGGACCCTCCCGCATCCATCCGTTCCATACATGAGCTGACGGAGCGCGCATCGGAGTTCGACGGGTTCATCACCGTGGGTGCCACGGTGTTCCCCGAGGCGGATTTACGTGCGTTGCACGCGGTGCTGCCTCATGGCGTGTGTATCGACACGAATCCGGCGCCTCATCTGTTCGATTCGGTGCGACCCGATCTGTCGCAGACGATGCTGGACGCTCTGGATGCAATGATCGCGACGGGCCGCAAGCGGGTCGCGTTTCTTGGCGGCGTAGGCAGCATCATGGGTACGCATGATTATCCGGAGGATATCCGCGAGCTGTCGTTCCGTCAGTGGGCTACTCACTTGAGATTGGAAACGGACGGGCTGGTGTATTCGTCCGGCACGTTCACCGTGGAGAACGGCTATCGTCTCGCGGAGCAATTGGTTTCTGACCATCGCGGGACAGGCACCATGCCCGACGGTCTGATCGTGGCGGCTGATGTGCTCGCGGTGGGGGCATTGCAAGCATTGAACGCGCTACGCGTGGCGGTTCCTGACGAGTTGGCCGTGGTAAGCGTGAACAACCAGTCGATCGCTCGGTACACGTCACCGTCGCTGAGCTCATATGCAATCGATCAAAGGGAGTTGGCGCGCATGGCATTCTCCACCCTGATCGATGGGTTGAAGCATGAGCGTCGGGTGCGACGGCACATTCTGCTGACGACCGAGCTGGTGCCGCGAGCCAGTTTCGTCCCCTCGGCCATGATGAATTGACGAAGACGGACGGCACTGGCTTCGGCCTTGCCCGCGTCGAACGCGAGCAGCACGAGGTGGCGGGCCTTGAGCACCGTGCCGATGCCCTGCGTGATGCAGTGGGTCGGCACCTGGTTGATGTCGTTGTTGTGCTTGGGGAATATGAATATATACGGGTACGGGCGGCGGCATGATGGTGCATGCCGCCGCCCGTTGCCGGTCAGATGAGTTCGAGGTTCACGTCGAGGGTGAGCGGCCTGTCGGCGGGCAGCTGGTAGGCCGTGTGGACGGGGGCTCCCCAGGAGTCGTCTCCGCCGACTCCCATCTGGGCCGCGAGCAGGCGCAGATAGTTGTGGCGCGGTGCGGGCAGGTCTTCGTGGCGCCGCGCGGCTTCGATCGTGTAGGTGTTCCAGGGCAGCAGGCTCGCCGTGAAGTGGCGGTCGCCGCGTTGGGTGACGCGCAATCCGTGGCCTTGGATGTCGGTGGCTTCGAGCCAGCGGACGTCCTCATGGCTGCCGGTTTCCTGCACCATGAGATACGGTGCCGTGCTCGCCTCTGAGGTGGTGTCCCAGATGCCGAGCTTGCCGCCCTGCTTGCGGTCGCGATAGGTCTCCTCGGGGCCGGTGCCGTAGTAGCGCAGGTGCTGGTATTCGCCTGGCAGCTCCCATTCGATGCCGAATGCGGGCAGGCTGGCCGCTCCTGCGGCGTTGCCGGGGTATTCGACGGTCAGTTGCATGCGCATGTCGGGCGTGACGCGGTAGGTGACTGACACCGGCGTGTGATCCGGGTCGGCGAGTTCGTACCGGTATGCGGTCGTGAGTCCGCCATCGTCGGATTGCGTGATGCTCGTATCGGTCACGACGGCGTAGCGGCCGGCCGCGAACCATGCGGCCCGGTCGTATCCGGAGCGATTGCCGCGGTCGTTGTCGGTCAGCGGACGGAAGGTGACGATCTCGGGACGGCGGATGACCATTTCCCGCCCGTTGCGCTTCCAGGAGACGATGCCTCCCTGGGTGCGTGACATGAGGATTTCCTCGTCGTCGCGGCGGATGCCGGCGTTCCATCGGCTGAGAGTGACCGTCGCGCGGCCGTCGTCTTGGTCGTTCCCGGTGATGTCCCCTTCGGGCTTGAGGGTGTCGGTGAGTTGTCCGAAGGCGAGTTCGTAGCCGGCGGGTGCCCACGCGGTGGCCTCTGCGAGCAGGAGATCGACCTCATAGGTGACCTCGCGCGTGCCCTCGTCGGAGTCGATGTCCGGGAAGGCGATGTCATGGTGTTGGGTATCTCCTGCGGCCACGTCGAAACGGTAGTCGGCATGCCAAATCTCGCGTCCGTCTTCGAGGAGCCGTGCGGCGAATACATAGCCGTCGGTGCTGGCGAACAGGTTGCGGTTCTCGATGGTCACGCCGTGTCCGTCGGGGGTGAGCTTGACCGGCGAATACAGCTGCTTGACCTCCTGCGCCTTGGGGCTGGGGGTGCGGTCGGCGAATACGATGCCGTTGCCCACGAATTCGTAGTCGGTCGGCCGGTCGCCCCAGTCTCCGCCGACGCTGAGGCGTTCGCATCCGTCGGGCAGACGCTGGACGAGCCCTTGGTCGATGTAGTCCCAGATGAATCCGCCGGAGTAGCGCTCGTACCGTTCGAGGTCGATGAACTCGCTCAGGCCGCCGCATGAGTTGCCCATGGCATGCATGTACTCGCAGCTGACGAACGGCTTGCTCGCCTCGCCTCGTTCGTCGCCGTGTTCGAGCCAGTCTCGGATCTCGGCCGGCTTGGCGTACATACGGCTCTCGAAATCGCTGATCTCGTCGTAGGCGTGGTTCCAGTTGACGCCTTCGTAGTGGACGGGACGACCCGGATCAAGCCGGTGCGCGTGCGCGCTCATGGCCTTGAGGACTTCGCCCGCATAGGATTCGTTGCCCAGCGACCAGATGAGCACGCTGGGATGGTTGCGGTCGCGCATGATCATGCTGTCGAGCCGGTCGATGCATGCGCCGAGCCAGGCTTCGTCGTCGCCGGGGACGGAGGTTCCCACGGGGATGTCGCCGGGGCTGTTCCAGCTGCCGTGGGTTTCCAGGTTGGTCTCGTCGATCAGGTAGATGCCGTATTCGTCGCACAGTTCGTACCAGCGTGACTGGTTCGGATAGTGCGAGGTGCGCACCGCGTTGATGTTGTGGCGCTTCATGAAGCGGATGTCCCACAGCATGTCCTCTTCGGTGATGGCCCGGCCGCGCCGGCAGTCAAACTCGTGGCGGTTGACGCCGCGGAACACGAGGCGCTTGCCGTTGAGCTTGAGGATGCCGTCCTCGATGGACACGCGGCGGAAGCCGATGCGGGTGCGCGCGATTTCCAGGATCCTGCCGTCCGCGTCGAGCAGGGCGACGGACAGGGTGTACAGGTCGGGTCGCTCCGCGCTCCATGGCGACGCGCCGTCGATCTCGGCCTCGGCGTGCAGTGTTCCTGTCGCTTCGGTGGAGGTGTGCCAGACGGTCGTGCCGTTCTTATCGCGCAGCACGAGGTCGGCCGTCGCGGCGTTCGGTGTGCCGTCGACTAGTATGTCCAGCGAGAGCGATCCGCGAGATGTGGCGGGGTCCCAATCGGTGTCGGCGTGGATGTCGGCGACATGGGCGGAAGGCCTCGCGTTGAGTTCGACGGAGCGGAACAGGCCGTGCAGCCGCCAGAAGTCCTGATCCTCCAACCAGCTCGCGCTCGAATACTCGTAGCAGGCGACCGCCAGCACGTTGCCTTCCATCTTGATCGCGTCCGTCACGTCGAACTCGCTGGGCGTGAAGGAGTCCTCGGCGTAGCCAACGAACGAACCGTTGAGCCACACGTAGATGGCTGTGGCTGCGCCCTGGAAGGTAAGCGTCACCGGGCGCCCCTCGCGCACGGCCTGGGCGACTTCGCCATCCGCGTCGAACTCGCGCCGGTAGACCGCCACATGGCCGTGCTCGGGGATGGCCGGAGCCTCCGGGTCCTCATGTCCGTCCCATGGGTACTGCACGTTCACGTACTGCGGGGCAAGCAGCCCCGCAGTCTCCAGATGCGAGGGCACCTGCACGCGGGAGAACGACGAATCGTCGAAGTCGGACGCGGCGAACAGAGGCGACACGTCGCTCGTCCCATCGGGGAAACGGCCCGTCGGCGCCGTCTCGACGCGGACCCGCCATTCGCCGTCAAGGCTCTGCCCGAGATCAGAACCCTCGCCGTTGACGGGGGCGTGCGACCAGCACGCATGATCGGAATGGGCGTCGAGCCGGTGGACCGCGTACACGCGCGGGTCCGTGAGCCATGCCGTTGTCGGCATGGACGGTGAGACGATCGGATCGCCGTTCTTCAGCTGATCGTCGGTTGTGTTCATGATGTCCTCGCTTTCGCATCGGATTGCGTCGCGTCGTTGCCGCCGCAGTGAGGGAACCTCGTTGAATCGGGTTCCTTATATATAATAAGGATAAATATTTTTACTTGATTGCGCAAATTCTTTCCAGCATCTCGCGGCATAAGGCCTACAACATGCAAAATACGTGGATTTCTTAAGACCCAAGCACATCAAGCAAGCTTCAAACCTTACTCATCCACACGGAGTGCTGGTTGCAAAACGTTGGCATGATTTGCGACACGCGGTAAATTTTTTTACTTTTTCAAGAGAGTTCTATACTGACGCTTTGCGGGATTGGAGCGGTTCCCGCGCACGGATTCTTTATAGGTCGCAAGGAGGCCACCACACCATGAGCGGATCCACCACACAGCGCATGGCGACGTCGGAACAGCCGCATGCCACGCCTTCAGGAAACATGGGGCAGAAGATCGCATACGCATTCGGCAACCTGGGCCAGGCCGCGTTCTACAACACGATGAGCACGTTCTTCATCACGTTCGTGACCACCGCGCTGTTCATCGATGTGGACAAGACGCTGGCCAAGCGCCTCATCGCGGTGATCACCGGACTCATAGTGGTCATCCGCATCGCGGAGATCTTCCTCGACCCGCTGCTCGGCAACCTCGTGGACAACACGAACACCCGATGGGGCCGGTTCCGTCCCTGGCAGTTCATCGGCGGCATCGTGCCCGGCATCCTGCTGATCATGGTGTTCACCGGCCTGTTCGGCCTCGTGGACGTGAACACCGGCGTGTTCATGGTCCTGTTCGTCATCGTGTTCATCCTGCTCGACGTGATCTACTCGCTGCGCGACATCTCGTACTGGGGCATGATCCCCGCGATTTCCTCCGACTCGCACGAGCGCAGCACGTACACCGCGCTCGGCGCGTTCACCGGATCCATCGGCTACAACGGCGTCACCGTCATCGTCGTGCCCGTCGTCAGCTGGTTCACCTGGAAGTTCACCGGCCAGTGGGAGCAGGGCCGCACCGGCTGGGCGGCGTTCGCCATCATCATTGCCGTGCTCGGCTTGCTCACCGCGTGGAGCGTCGCGTTCGGCACCCGAGAGAACCAGGGCGAGCTGCGCGCCAAGGCCGAGGCCAACGGCAACCCCATCGAGGCGTTCAAGGCCATCGCCCAGAACGACCAGCTCCTGTGGGTCGCCCTCAGCTACTTGCTGTACTCCGTGGCCAACGTCGCCACCACCGGCGTGCTCTTCTACCAGTTCAAATACGTGCTCGGCGCCCCGGACAGCTTCTCCATCGCCGGCGTCATCCCGGTCATCACCGGACTGGTCACCACGCCCCTCTACCCGGTGCTCAACCGCCGCATTCCGCGCCGCTGGCTGTACACCGCCGGCATGGCGCTCATGATCGCCGGCTACACGCTGTTCATCATCGCGCCCATGAACCTGCCCGTCGTCATCGTCGCGCTCGTCCTCTTCTACCTTCCCGCGCAGACCATCCAGATGACCGCCATCCTGAGCATGACCGACTCCATCGAATACGGCCAGCTCAAGACCGGCAAGCGCAACGAGGCCGTCACCCTCTCCGTGCGCCCGATGCTCGACAAGATCGCTGGCGCCCTGTCCAACGGCATCGTGGGCTTCGTGGTCGTCGCCGCCGGAATGGTCGGCAACGCCACCGCCGCCGACATGACCGCCGCGAACATTCGCACGTTCAAGACCTGCGCCTACTACCTGCCGCTCGCCGGTATCGTCGCCAGCCTCGTCGTCTTCCTCCTGGCCGTTAAGATCGACGAGAACATGCACGACCACATCGTCGAACAGCTCGAAGAACGATTCGCCTCCGAGGAAACCGACAAGCAGTAAAGAGTCCGAGCAGCGAGGGAACGGCCCTGCGTTAACGGTTTGAACCGTTGGCGCAGGGCCGTTGCCATGCCCGACGGGGAGAGAAGAAGGAAGAGAGCCGTCGGGGTCCCGGTCGGATTGTCGTCCGGCCGGAAGAATCATCGCGGTGGAGAGCGGTCTCTGTCGCTTCGGTCAGACCGCGGATTGTCCGCTGGGAACCGGCTCCGCGGTTTCGACGGCATCCGCGTCGGCGTCCTCGGCATCGACGGGTTGCATCGTGCCGGAGTGGCGGCCGGCGGCGTTGTTTCCGTGCCTGAACCTGCGGGCAGCGATGGATTGGCAACGGTGTGTTGGACAGTTTCTTAGAGGACGAGTCCTTGTTCTGTGAATTCCTTCGGGCTCCGGTATCCGGGGATGTTTCGGGCCGGCCATCGTCGGCCTCAGATCTCATGTCATTCGTCCCTCATCGGACTGTCTAATGCATTGTAGCCAATCCAGCCAACCTGACCAAGGACGACTACATGCGTCATCCCGACAGTCGCACCGGCTGGCTCACCGTGTCCGTCGAGAAGACCGAGGGCGTACCCGACTACATGACCCCACATGATCTAAGGCATACGGCGGTGAGTCTGGCTATCCATGCCGGTGTCAACCCGAAACTAGTGCAGCGGATAGCCGGACACCATACGTTCGCGCAGACGATGGAGACATACGCCGACCTGTACGACTCCGATCTGGACGAATACGGCGAGGCATTGGACACCGAAGGCGATAGCAACGAGTAGAACGCCTTGCAAAAACCTTGCAAAACGGTGGCGTCTAGCACGATGAATATGCGAAGAGCCTTGGAATCTCAACGTTTTCAAGGCTCTTCTATGCGGTACCTCCAGAGAGAGGGGGCAACAACATCACCGCTCATGCGCCCTACCTCCTCTCCGGAAGTGGTGCATGATTCAACTTCAATTCTGGATGCCACTATAGCATAGGGTTGCACCGTCGCAAACACCCTAGCTCGGGCGGTATTTCAAGGTTCCTAGGCTTGGCTTTATCGTAGCCGAAGTAACCAAGGACGCTCTAGCCGCGTACCGAAATCGCGCAGACTTGCCGCCTTGTGTTGAGCTGCATATGCAGGTTTTCTTCAATCTCCCTTAAGTGCATATTTGGGTGCACTTTTTGTTCAAGGGAGAGCAATCATGCCAAAAACCAACATTCCAGTGGGGAAAGTCATGTCCAAGCCGCGTAGCCAATGGGGTACCGTCATTCCCCGATACGACGATTCCGGTAGCCTCAGCGCATGGCAGGTTCGTTATCCGAACCCCGTGGATCATGGCAAGAAGGTGCAGAAGCAATTCAAGCCACATCAGGAGCACGAGGCTCATGTGTGGTTGGAGAACGAGCATCATCTGGTCGATCTACATACCAAAGGCATCCAAACGTGGGTTCATCCCCGTGACCGCATGAGGCGGGAACGAGCCAACCAGATGATGTTCAAAGGAGTATGTCGAGCAATGGGCCGTCGAATACACGCTGCCCAACGGCGAACGGATAGCCGGCGGAACCAGACGCAACCTGTACCTGGACATCGCCCATTTCATGCCCGCGTTCGAAGGACTGCGCCTGACGGAAATCAAGCCCAGACATATCAAAAACTGGTATGACGGCCCGCATCCCGAGGGGCAGTGGTCGTTCCGACGGGCCTGCATGCGGCTCAAGGCCGTGTTCCGCTCGGCCACAACCATGAGCATGGATGGGTCCCCGCCATTGCTTAAGGACAATCCGTTCATCTTTCCGATACCGCCGGAACCGGATTCCGTAAGGGAGGACATACCGCCGGTCACTCCCAAGCAACTGCGCGTGCTGGCCGAGAACATGCCGGATTACACGCGGCTGACGGTGTTTCTCTCCACGCTTGCCGGCGGGCTGCGATGCGGGGAACTCTGCGGCCTGCAAGTCGGTGACATTGACTTGGATAACAAGATTCTGCGTGTGCGCAGGTCGGTCAACCGGGGACATCTGGATCGAGGAGAGGCAAGGTTCGCCAAGACCAAGACCAAGCGCAGCGTCCGGGACCTTCCCATCCCGGACGCCTTGGTCGATATGATTCGCGAGCACCTGCATACGTTCTGCGATTTGGATGACCCCACTTCACCGGTGTTCGTGCCCAGAAGGGTCAAGGTCATGAGCCAGACCACGCTGGAGGCGCAGTTTGCCAGGGCGCGTAAGAAGGCGGGACGCTACGATCTGATGTTGCATGACCTGCGCGCCAGCCACGCCACCCTCCTGATGCTCAAGGGCGGCACGTTGCGCGAGGTGATGAACCAGCTTGGCCATGCCAGCGAAAAGGTCGCCATCAAGCATTATCAGCGCGTCGTCGCGGAGCACCAACGCCAAATCGTCAACCTACTGGCCGACGAGTTCCTTCAGGAAGCCTATGCGGAGGGAACGCAGACGGACAGTTTGGAAGACATCGTCAATATCACCGAGCAAAGGGTGCGCGAACTGACCCGGATGATCGCGGACTTCAAGCAAGCCATCGACGAGCTCAACCTGGCCAGCTGAAAGACGGACAGTACCCCGACAAGGCATCCCGCGATGACGGCACGCCTAATCGGGGAACTGTTCTTTGCTAGACTGAACTTTCTTTGCCCTTTTAACATTGGCTGATGATTGCGAGAGTTTGACGATGATTGATCTAGGTGAATGGAAGCCGCTGGCGATGGCGGCATTGCGAGAGGCGTTCGGCGAACGCTTGCTGTGCATGGGATTGCAGGGTAGTTATCTGCGTGGCGAGGTCCGGCCGGACAGCGACATCGACTTGCTGGTGGTGCTCGACCATGTAGATCTGACCGATCTTGACCACTTCCACGAGGCGATGCGCACGGTGCCGGAGGGAGACAAGGCCGTCGGCTTCACCTGCGGGCGCGACGAACTGGCCGCATGGCCCGCCTATGAGCTCGCGCAGTTCGAGCATGGCACCCAGGTCTGGCATGGCGACCTGCACGCTTTGCTCCCCGCCTATGATCAGGCCGATGTCCGGCTGGGCGCGAAGGTGAGCGTGGCGAACCTCTACCACATGACCAACCACACGTATCTGACGACGCGGGAGCTGCCTGCGGATGCCCGTCTGGACGCTTTGCGCGCCATGCTCAAGGGGTTCTTCTTCTCCTTGCAGATTGTTCACGCCGTCCGTGCCGGCGTGTTCGTCCCGACCAAGTGTGAACTGCTTGCCGCTCTGGACGACTCATCGGAGCGCATGCTGCTCGCGCACAGCATCGACCCTAGCGAAGCCCGAGAAGAGGATTACTCGGCATTGCAGCAATGGTGCTCAGCCGTTATGCGATCCCTATGATCGGATGAACCAATTCATCTGTCATTCGGTTTTCGGCTGATTGATGCGGGACTGATACAGCAACGCGGCTGCGGTCTGTCGAAAAGTTCCTAAACACCTGGCCCCGGCGACAATCGCCGGGACTTTTCCATATCTGCGTGCCATGCAACAACCATAGCGACATTGACGTTTGGCTGTGGTCGTCGGGTGACACCCGCCGATTGCGGAGAGAATGCTTCAGACGGGGCTGCGCGACATACTCTCCTCCATCGTCGGGCGGATCGCGGCCCTGGGCCATGCGCTTGCAGCGCATGACATTGCTCTTGGCCGCTCGCATGGCTCGCGGGCATGGGCCGCGTGGAAGCGGACTTGGGGGTTCGGCCACCACCAGCATGTCATGCCCTCCGTCTTCGCTCCCTATGCCGTGTCTCGCGCCGCTCCGGCCCCGCATGCCCGATGGCCCAACGAGTGTGCCATCGGGCATGCGTGTCGGATCGTCGCGATCCACGCCTTCGGTCGCTGCGCCTGCGGGCATGACAGGCGGGTGGTGTCCGAACAGGAACCCACGGAAAGGACCGATGGATATGACTGGCACCATTGCCCAAGTGCGTCCGGCCGACGAGCGGCTGGCGGAGCGACTGGCCGAGGAATACCGGCAGGCGCGCATCGATATGGGGCCGCGTGAGGCGGCGGCCGAATGGTTCACGCCCTTGCTGAGGAAGTGGCGCAGGCTGCTGGGCGGCAAAGGCGAGGGCTTCACGGCCCGCGAGCAACTGGCGTTGGCCGTGACGCTGGACACCGACCTTCGTTCTCGCGACACGCTTATCGTGACCGCAATCAGCCCGGAGGTTTCCATGAAGCAACTGCGCGTCATGGTCGAGGAACGATATTCGCTGAAATCGACGGCGCTGCTGGAGCGCGTGTTGGAGGGTTGGTTCCACGCCGGCCAGAAGCCCGACACGTCACGCCTCGACCTCGCGGTGGACATCCTCGCCGGGTTCGTCGAGCGCGTGCCCCAGAGCAGGCGGGCCCAGTTGCTGACGGTGTGCGCCTACCTGTCGTGGTCGGCCGGCCATGTCGGCCGCGCGGCGGAATGGGGGCTCAAGGCCCTGCTGGCGGACGAGGAATGCACGCTGGCCGCCCTCGTGGTCACGGCCTGCGAGCATGGAACGCTGCCCGATTGGGCGCTCTGAACAACAACACGATTCCGACGGGCCGCAGGGTGCGGCCCGCCGCTTCCCACTTCAATCACTCAGACAACTCTTTTTTCGAAAGGAAACCCATCATGGAAACCGCAAACACCATCGCCGCCATCAATGAAACCACCGGCCTTGCGCCAGCCGCCGGCGGGGTGGTCATGCTCGAAACGGCGCTTATCGACCCGAACCCGGCAAATCCCCGCCGCGACGTTGGCGATGTGGGCGAGCTGGCCGATTCCATCCGCGCCCAAGGCATCCGGCAGAACCTGCTGGTCGTGCCCGCGCCGGAGGGACGGTTCACGCTGGTCATCGGCCATCGACGGCTGGCGGGCGCGAAACTGGCGGGATTGGAACGGGTTCCGGCGGTCGTGGCCGAGCTGGACGAACGGGAACAGCGCGAGCTGATGCTGGTCGAGAACAGCCAGCGAACCGACCTGACCGTCGTCGAGGAAGCCGATGGCTACCAAGGATTGCTGGACTTGGGGTCGAGCGTCGAGGAGGCCGCGCGCAAGACCGGTCGCTCGGTATCGCTGGTGCGCCGCCGGCTCAAGGTCGCGGCCATCGACGATGATATGCGCTCACATGTGGGCGCGGCCCAGCTGTCCATCGAGGATTGGGAGACCATCGCCGACTACGAGGCATGGCCGGACTTGCAGGAACGGCTCGCCAAAGCCGCCGGCGGACGCAATTGGAACATGGCGGTGCGCGAAGCCAAAACGGAACGCAAATGGCGCGAATGGCTCGCCTCGGCCCGCGCCACGCTGGCCGGACTGGACATCGAACCCATCGAGGAGGAGCCGTCGGAGACGGGACGGTATTCCCGGCCCGAGGGACTGCGCGCCTTGGAGCGCCACACATCGGGCGACATCGGCGAGGCCGTGGCCGAATGGCGCGAGGAATTTGGCAACGACCCGGTGGTCGGGATTCGTGCCCTGACATGGGGCCGTGCGGTCGTGTTCTACCGCGAGGCGGACGAACAAGCCGAGGCCGAGGCCAAGCGGGAGCGCGAGGAGAGGTTCGCCGCCGAACGCGAGGAGCGCGAGCGGGCCGAGGCCCCGGCGCGTGGGTTCGCGGACGCGAGCCGCGAACTGCGCCTGACGTTCGTCTCCCACCTGATGGAGCTGAAGGGACAGCCCAAGGGCATGGGCCGAGCGGTGGCCCTGCTGGCCTCGTGGTTCACGCTCGCCGTGCTGACGGAGGGATTCAGCCAGTGGAACAGCAACGCCGATGACATCTGGGCCAGCCTGACCCAGAGCATCGAGGCAACCTCCGGCGATGACGGGGACGGGGACTTCGACCCGTTGCGCGTCTCGGTCGAGGCGATGATAAAGCGCGACCCGGCTCGCGCCGCTCTCGGTCTGCTCATCGCGGCGGCCGAGGACGCCATCGACTGGACGACGTGGCGAGACCCGGAAGCCATCGACCGCCATGCCGCGCCGCTCTACGAGGCATTGGACGCGCTGGGCTACCGGCAATCCGAGAGCGAATCCGACGCGCTCAACGGCAGTCTCATTCCCTCCGGGGACGACGGTTCCGACACCGGCGAGGCGGAGGCGGCGTTGGAAGAGGACGCCAAGCTTCGGGAAACGCCCGAGGAAGGGTCGGCGGAAGCCGATGAAGCCGGCGATGCCGGTGAGACCGGCGAGGTCGTGCAGGCCGAATAGACGCTGGGTCTGCCGTCCGTGTGAATCATCTCGCGCGGACGGCAGACCGGGCCGGGCGCGGCGGTTGGCGAAACGTGACCGGGGTCAGCGCCGCGAGCGTTCCTCAAGCCTTTCGTCGGCGACCCCCAGCACGCCGGTGGTGAGCAGGGACGCGGCAAACACTCCCACGATGGTCCAGAACGAACCATCGAGCGCGGGGGCGTCGGAGCCGGCGAAAAAGTGCATGAGCAGGAACGCGATGACGAGCAGCAGGAGCATGACCATGAGCGTCTGCGCGGCCAGCGCAAGCACGCGCACCACAAGGCGCACCGGGTGGACGGTGAGGGCCAGGCAGCTTCCCATGCCGCGCAGTAGCAGCCGTATGACGCCCAGCGCGAGCGAAAGTCCGAAGGTGATGAACAGCACCGGCATGCGAACCTCCCCGCCCCGTTTGGCCGTCGAATCCTATTGATCCTGAGTGTAGCCGGACGGATGGGCGTCCATCGACTCCTGCCGCTGCGGGTTCGATTCGGGCGAACCGTGCGCCGCTTCGCCGTCGCGCGCGTAGTCGGGCGCGACGGCGTGGAACGCCATGCCGGTCTCGCGCGGGGCCATGCCCAGAGCGCCGGTGATGTAGGAGCGGGGCTCCGCATACTCGCGGCAGAACGCCTCCGCCTGCTCGCGGAACCGTTCGGCGGCCCAGCGCATGTCGTCCAATTGGACGGCGAGCCTGGCCAGATCGGCTCTCTTGCGGCGCAGGGCCGTCAGCTCCTCGTCCATCGCCACGCCGGCGATGTCGCGCATCATGCGGTTGCGTTCGCTGGGCTTCGCCATATTGCTTGCTCCTTGTCCCTCGTTGAGCGTCGGTGTCGTTGACCGCATCGTAAAGGCGCACGGCCGTTGCGTGCGGCGGACGGCCGTGCCGCGCGCCGGCGAAACGTCACCCGGGGATGTCCGCCGCCACGCGCGGACGTCGGACGGAATCTGACCTGTGGAAGCCACCCCGCCCCGGCGGGGTGTTTAGGGAGTAGCAAGCGTCGCCGGTGTATCTACACCGGCGCTCCGACCGGCCCCAGGTCGGACGGAGAGGCGGGACACCCGTGGAACCCGATAGGAGGCGTCAGCGCATGGCATGGAAGGGCAATCGTTCCCGGCCGATTCTCAAGTCGGTCACGTTCAGCGAAGAGGAATGGCGGTGGATCCGGGACGCGATGCGCGTGGAGAACCGGATGCGCCGCAGCGCGGGCCTTCGGCAGGTGGGGTGGATGGCGTTCGCGCGCAACCGCATCAGAACCGCGCACGCGGTGAACATCATCGTGCCGCCCGACCTGCGTGGCCTTGCCGCGCAGGTGGCGCGCATCGGCAACAACATCAACCAGATCGCACGCCAGGCCAACATGCGCGACGAGACGACCTACGGCCAGATCATGGAGGCGCAGGCCCAGTTGCGCGAGCTGCGCGGACTCCTGGCCACGCTGCACGTCGAGGCAAGCCGTCAGGTCGAGCCGGAGGGGAGGCCCGGATGGCTGTAGTCAAGATCCGCAAGGTCAAGGCCACGCTCGCCAAAAGCATCGCCTACGTGACCGACCCGGCCAAGACCGACGGCCAGCGGCTGGCCTCGACCACGACCGGCCATGACATCGCCGACTGCGATGCGATCGCCGCCGCGTTCCTAAACGATCTGGAATCCACCAAGGGCGGCGGCAGCGCCCGCAAAGGCGCGGTGCTGGCGCTGCACGTCATCCAATCGTTCGACCCGGACGACCCCATTACGCCGGAGCAGGCGCATTCCCTCGGCGAACGCTTCGTGCAGGAGATCACCGCAGGGCGGCACGACTACGTGATCGCCACGCACACCGACCGGGCCCACGTGCACAACCACATCCTCATCTGCCCGGCCGACCTGACCACGGGCAGGGCGATGCGCCTGACCAGGGGAACCCTGGGCCGTTGGAGGCAGGTCAGCGACCGGCTGTGCGAGGAGAACGGCCTGAAGGTGATCGACCCGACGCTGGGCGGCAGGGTGTCGCCCGATCTGGCCAACTGTACGCCAGCGCCAGGGGCGAGAACGCCAAAGACCGGGTGCGCGCGCTCATCGACCAGGCGTGCATGGCCAGCCGTGGCTTCGACGCTTTCCGACGCGAGCTGGAACGACGGGGCGTGCGGGTCACGGTGAGGGGCCGGCGCCTGACCTACACCGTGCTTGCCTCGGGCATGCGGTTCTCCGACCGGCGGCTGGGCGTGGCATACAACATGCTGGCGGTCATGGGCAAGCTGGAACGCTGCGTGGTCCACGAGATCGGCTTCCACGACAGCCTCGTGGCACGCCGCACGAGGACGGCGGTGACGGTGCGCGTGCCCGGCACGCGAGGGCGGCTGCGCCTGACGATTCCCGTGGAGCGCACGATCCGCGACGGACAGGTGTGGCGGGCCTACCTGGCTGACGGCACGCGCCAGGTGCTCACCGACGCCAGGGGACGCTATGCCATGAGCGTGCCCTGCACGGGCCTGTACGAATGGTTCGCCCGGCCCGATGTGCGCTTGGAGGATTATTGCCGCCGGCGTTTCGCAGATCTGGGTTTGGAGGGGCTGGACCGGCGCACGATAGCTTAGGCCCTCGCAGCCGACCGGCTGGCGGACACGTTGCGCGAGCTGAAAGTGCTGGTGGAGGCGGCCAAAGCCGGCGAGGCGCGCGGCGAGGCGTTCGCCAGGCTGAGGAGCGATGCCGAAGCGGGAGGCCGACGCATGCTGGCCCTGATGGTCGCGCTGGCCCTGCGACGCCTCATCGAACGCGAGCGGCCCGGCCAAAGCAGAGACGATGGCAGCCGGGCTCGCACTGTCCGCCGCAGAACGCGGTGAACGCGGGCAGGCTGGTGGCTTGTCCGCCATAGGAGGCGGAACGGACTTGACGGGAAGCGAGGCAAGCGATGGCGGCCGAGGATCAGGCGCAGGAACTGCTCATGCGCGCGGGCGAGGCGGGCGTGCGCATCGTGGTGGACGTGGCGCGCCTTGGAGTGGGCCGTCTGTTCGACGTGCTCGGCATAGGCGTGCGCGCCGCAGGCGAATCATTGCGCCATCTGCGCGACACCGGCCGTGTCAGCGTGCGCCGTTTGCAGCGGATGGGCCAGCCGGTGACGGTGCAGGAGGTCACCGGCCCCCACGCCGCCTCCGTGGCGCGGGCGTTGAAACGGGCCGGCGTGACCTTCCACATCGAGCGCAGCCGCAAGGACGGGCGCGTGTTCCTTCATTTCCAGGGCAAGGACATCCAGTCCGTCGAACACATCGTCGCCAGGCTCGTGGACCGGCTCAACCATGCCGCCGCGCAACGCGAGCCCGTCGCCCGCATCGAGACCATCGAGCCAAAGGCTTCGCGGACGCTGCCGGAGGCGCAGCCGGAGCCCGGCGCGGCGCTTGCCGCGCCGTTCGAGAAGGGCGCGGAATCCAACGGCCGTCTCGATTTCCAGACCGTGCCCTGGGACGGCGAGGGGCAGATCATCGCCATGAACCTCGACCGGCTCGGCATACCCCATGCGAGCCAGCAGGTCGGCGGCGGCGTGGTTCGATTCGAATACCGGCGCGAGGACGCGCCCCGGGTCGCGGACCTGATCGAACGATTGTCGGCGCGCACACGCGGCCTGGACTGGAATCGCTTCGACGCGCCGGAACGATCGGGGCGCAATGGGCCCGTCAAGACCAAACGGCAGACACTCAATGACATCCGTGCGCGCGCCGAGCGGCGGGCCGGCGCGGCCGCGCCGCGCACCTCGCCCTCCCACCGGCGGGCACGCAACCGATAGCCCATCCCCCGAACCGAAAGGAACCTCATGGCGGAACTGTCCGACAACGTGCGCTGGCTGGTGACCAACCTCATCGACCAGGACCAGCGGATCGGCGTGGAGCTGCAACGTCGCGGCGAGGAATACACCGCCGCCGGCCGGCCCCGCGACGGCAGCCTGCAACGTGACGCGCGACTGCTGGTCGAGGACGTGGTGCGCCAGCACAACGACATGTGGCCCGAGGCCTCCATCGGCTTCACTCCGGAGGAGCTGGACCGGGCGGCCGGCATGGTCGCCAAACGCATCGACGAGCAAGCCGGATTCGCCTGGGCGGAAAGCGTCGAAGCCGAACACGAGCCCGCGCCCCGGCAGACGCCCCAACCATCGGTCTCGAATGAGCCGGCTCCCGCTCCCGGCGCCGCGCAAGCCGCGCCGCCGGTTTCCGCGCCTGCGGTTCCCCAGAACGGCCAGGGCGGGCCGGCGCAGGCTCCGCCATCGTCGAAGCCGGTGATCTGGCCGCGCGTGAACTTCCCCAACAGCTACGTGCATGCGTATGCGATGACCGCACGGGACGGGCGCGTGTTCGATATGATGCGCGTGAGCATCCCGCAGGGCACCCGGGTCAACGGCGTGGACCTGACCGGCTGGCAGCTCGACCGGTTCGCCTCGCCGCGCATGCGCGAGGCGAAGCTCAACGGCCGTCCCGTGACCGTTGGATTCAAACCCGGCGAAGCGGTCGAGCTCTGGAGGGGCGCTGGCGAGCAACGCGAGACCATGCGCATCGACGACCCGTGGCAGCTATGCCGGGCCGTCAAGGCGCAGCGCCTGGCATACGAACGCGAACGGGCCGAGAACAAGACGGTCGAGGCAAAACCCGAACGCGCGCCCCGGCAGAATGAGCCCGTCGGCCCGGCGGCCGACTCCGACAGTCCGACGGAGCATGCCCAGGGTCGCGCATCCACGCTCGACGGCATCCGCCAACGCGCATCGGCGCGAACCGGTTCCATGCAGGCCGACGCCGCGCCCGTGCCCCGGCAGACGAGGAGCCGGTGACGATGGAGACGGAAGACGATCTGGGCATCCGCGTGTGGGTGGGCAATCTGGGCAAGTACGTCGAGGGCGAGCTCAAAGGAGGCTGGGCCAGCCTGCCCATGCCCCAACGGGAATTGAACAGGTTCCTGCGCGACACCGTGGGCCTGGGGCCGGAGGCGGCCGAGGCGCGGGCCACGGGGCGCGTGTACGAGGAATACGCCATCCACGACTACGAGTACGACGGTCTGCTCGAAGCCCTGGACTACCGGCCCGACGAGTACGAGAACCTGGATGACCTGAACATGCTGGCCCGCGCGGCCCAAGTGTTCGAACGCGAGTCGCCGGGCATGATCGAACGGGTGCGCATGGCCGCCGACACACTCGTGCAGTCCACGCCATTGTCGTTGGCGAACCTCATCGCCCAATGCGACGACATCGACTGGTGCGAATACGATCCGCCCGCCGGCATCGACCCGGCGAACATCGATGATCTGGACGAGCTGTACGCCTGGCATTGCGTGGAACGCGACCCCGACCTGGCCCGCGTGATGCAGGGGCGGTGGGGCATGTACATGGATATGGCCTGGCTCGGCCGCGACAGCGCCCTGTGCGACGACGTGACCCTGGGCGAGCACGGGTTCCTCCTGGCCAACGGCGTGCCCGACGCCAACCAGTATGACCGTGGCGAGCTGCGAGAACTGCTCGACGCGCTCGACCCGCCCGCGCCTGCGCCGGATTTCCGTCTGGAGAACCTGTTGAAGGAAGGCGAGCACATCGAACGCTACGCGATCGAGGACACCGGCACGAACTGGGGCGCGCCCGACTACGGTTGCATCATGCCCTACGGCTCCACCGATCTGGCCGCCGGCCTGGAGGACACGGTGCAACGCATCATCGCCGACCGGCACGAACATGGCGACGCCACCGAGCAGATCCGACTGACCGTGGGTGCCGTGCCCGCGATCGATCTGGCCGGAGAGGAAGGCATCGTGCCGATCGACCGAGGCTACGCGCTGCCCGGGCCCATCGTCACGGCCGACCAAGCCCGGCAGCCCGCCAAGGGCAAGGACAAGGGCGAGGCTCTGGAAGGCATACGCCGACGCGCCAGCCAACGAAACGATATGAAGGGAACGGAGGCCGCGACGAAGACCAGAGGCGGCCATGCGCGTTGAAAAAGAGATCCCCGCCGTGCAGGTCTGGCTGCGCGGCACCCTGAGCGAGGACATGCGCGCCGAACCTGGCGACGAAGGCCACGCCGCAGTGTGGCTGAGCGTGCTGACCGATCCCGTGGAAGACATGGGGCCCATCGGCGTGCGCGTCAAAGCCGACGGGCCAAGCATCGTGTGGCTGAGGAGCCATCCCGCCCGACAAGGCATGCGCACGATGGCGCACGGCACCCTCGCCTCCGATTCCAACGGAGCGTTCGTGCTGGCCGACGAAATCGCCCTGTCCACCAGCCTCGACACGGAGGCAGGCGCATGACCCCCATCATGCCCGCAAAACTCGCCCTGACCAGCCGCATCTCGCCGCCGGCCGGCATTACCGCGTTCTCCGTCACCGAACCAGTCGGGCGGGTGCTGGCGGCCATGTGCGCACAAGCCGACTGCCTGATCGCCTGGAACGGAAGCATCACCCACATCACTCCGCTCGACGCCCGGCCATCGGCCAGCGCCATCATGCCGTCGTCCGTATCCACTCCGATGACACGAGCGCAGACGCTCGACCACATACGCCAGCGTGCCAGCCAACGCCTCGATCATGCCGACATGCCCTCCGGCCAATCGGCCGGGGATTTGCCCACGCAAACACTGACAGCCGACCGGCGTGCCCGCGCCACCATCCAAGGAACCCAGCCATGAACCACGCCAAGACCATTCTCCCCGCCTTGCTCGGCCTGCTCGTCCTGTTCTGGACCGGCGACAAGATCGGCTACCGGATACGCGCCGACATGGAAGCCGGCGTCAGCGGGCTCGACATGGCCGACCGATTCTGGCTAGACCTACTGGACCCATCGCACATCTCCACGCATCCCACCGACATGCTGTGCGGTCTGACGCTCGTCGCCGTGGCCGGCCTCGCATGGGCGTATAGGCGCGCGGCACGCCTCACCCTGCGCAACGGCGAGGAACACGGCTCGGCCCACTGGGCCGGCCCGCGCGACATCAAACCGTTCCTCGATCCCGACCCGGCCCATAACCTGCGGTTCACGCGCACCGAACGGCTCTCCACCGACACGCGGCGCACCCTGCGCAACCTCAACGTGCTGCTGCTCGGCTCGTCCGGCTCCGGCAAGACCCGCTACTACGTCAAGCCCAATCTCCTGGGCGCGGACATGAACTGGGCCGTCACGGACCCCAAGGGCGAGCTCAAACGAGACACCGAGTCTCCGATGAAGGCGCGCGGCTACGCGGTGCACGCGCTCGACCTCGTGGACCTCACCCGTTCCGACCGGTTCAATCCCATGCGCTACATCGACCCGGCCGAACCCCAGTCGGCGATCCTGCGCCTGACCGACAACCTCGTGACCAACGCCACCGGCGACCGCAAAAACGGCGACGGCTTCTGGGAAGACGCCGAAAAGGCGCTGCTGTCCGCCCTGATCGCATGGGTCCACTACACCGAGGACGAACCCACGCTCAACCACGTCACCGACATGCTCGACCAGATGGGAGCCAGCGAACAGGACGAGGAGCGCGAGTTCATCGTCGATGCCCTCTTCGCCGAAACCCGCGTCGAAATCGCCGCCATGCGCGCCCACGAGGACGACTACGACGAGCAGACGCGCGACATGCTCGAAGGACTGGCGTTCGCCTGCGCCCAATACAACACGTTCCTCAAAGGTGCCGGCGAAACCAAGAAAAGCATCATCATCACCACCGGCGTCCACCTCGCGCCCTTGCAAGTGCGCGAGGTGCGCCGCATCCTCTCCGGCGATGACATCCACCTGGAATCCTTGGACGAAGGCAAGCGCGTGGTCTATCTGGAGCTGCCCGACACCAACGCGACGTTCGGCTTCCTGGCCAGCGTGTTCTACCAATGCCTCTTCGAGACCCTGGTCAGGAAAGCCGACCACACGGATGGCGGCCGGCTCGGCCGCGATGTGCACTGCCTGCTCGACGAGTTCGCCAACATCGGCAAAATCCCGAACTTCGTGAGACTCGTCGCCACCATCCGCTCACGCGGCATCAGCTGCTCGATCATCCTGCAAACCGTCTCCCAAGGCAAAAGCCTGTATAAAGACGACTGGGAAACCATCGCCGGCAACTGCGACAGCTGGCTCTTCCTCGGCGGCAACGAAGCATCCACCACCAAAACCATCAGCGACCGGCTCGGCGACCAAACCATCGACGTCATCGAAACCAGCGAAACCAAAGGCATGAACGGCTCCTGGAGCCGCAGCATCCGCAAGAACGCCCGCCAACTCCTCACCCCCGACGAACTCGGCCGCCTCGACACCAGCCAATGCATCTACCTGCTACGAGGCCTACCACCCTTCTTCAGTCACAAACTGACGGACTAGGGTTCACGGTTTGTCGAAGATGGAAGTGACACGGCTGAGTTGGTAACGGTGTCTACTCATGTACTCCTTCAATAAATCTATGCTACAACCTATATGATGAGCGATCCAAAGACGAATTATTTGTTTGGCTTCAATCAAATACTCAATCATGCTCACCGTATCAGGTCTTTTATCCGCACGATAAAAATGCTTAATCCCGTTATATGACTTAGTGACGCCATCTATCCAATCTGTTTTGCTGGCGTCGTCTCCCAAAAGCGGAGCAATCTGGTCAAGAATGGCATTGAGCTGTTCTCGGAAACAACTATCATGCCCCTGAACCATTGCGCCTATATGCTCGATGGTCACTCCAACAAGGAGGAATTGTGTCTCAAGTGGCAGATATTTTTCGTTCTCCAGAATGTTGGAAAAGGCATACAATCCCATAGGACAGTCATGTAATAAACCAAACCATTTGCGCGTGCCCTCTTCATTAATATTCTTGAAATAGAATATTGGTTCTGCTTTGCCTGCGTTTCGAGCTTCTTTAAAGTCAAGAGTAGGCATATGAGGCATTAGAAGATCGCGGAACGTAGCAGAATATTTTGGGGATGGCTTATCTTCGTTGCGAGACACTCGAATGCTACGCATATCAAGCTTGCAGCCGTATGCTGTTTCTAGCAACACTAAAAACGATTGATGAAGTCGAAAATGGTCATTAATATCGAGATTTTTTCGCGAATATGTGGAAAAGGTAGTATCTGAATGTAGTTCCACCTTCCCTTTCCCTAAATTGTCTGAAGAACCAGCTTGGACTTGGATATGAGCATAAACGGTGTTCTCATTGGAAATACGCCCAATCTTTATTGGTTTCGTCTTCTTAAGCCCATAGGCAACTACAGTTCTTTGCTTTGCGTTATCGTCATTAGGTAGCCAGAAAAACAAAGCCGAATCTCCAAGCCACATGTTCAGCATGGGGATAGTTGATTGCATACGATTGATTTTTAGATATTTGTTTCCAAAGCGATTTAGGCCGCCGTCAGAAAGCTGAATGAGTCTGCCAACCTCTATCACTTGACGAGAATTGTACGGTCCGCCGCCAAACGCAAAATTGGTATCGACAAGTCGGCAATCCGTAAGTAGGTAACTACTCTCTTGCGGTCCGGTAAAGAATGAAATGGTCTCAGGGCATGGTTTCATTCGCGGAGATCCGATGGCGATGACCCCATTGCCTTGTTGACTGATGCAAGATGGGTCAAATTGATCCAGATAATCATCTTTTGGTCCAGCTCCCGCATTATGGAGTTCCAGTAATATCCGGCCATCATCTTCGTGCAACATCCCCGAGGTCAAGTACGTCTGACCCTCATACACTTTACCAAGTAAAGGTTTGTCAAGAATCATTTCGTCCTCTTTCTCCGATTCATTCCGCCAATTAGCGTCATGCTGAAGTTCGAAGTCCTTGCCCGTAATCGTTAATCGCGGTGGTAGAACGGTAGATACCGTGCGGATCGGCGCGCGCCCTCCGTGGCGGGATCCAGGAAGATGAGACCGGCGTCGACTGCGGCGGCAATGACCTGAGAGGTCACTGCCGTCTTTGCCTTGGGCAGGCCGAATCGTTCCCTGAGCGAGGAGTTGGTCAGAAAGTCTCCTTTGGCCGCCTGGAGGCAGCAGTGCAGGTATGCGGCGTTGACGCGCTCCTTCATGCCCATGTCCTCGAAGCGTCCTTTGCGCAGCTCGACCGTGGTGCCGTGCGTCTTGACGATGAACTCCGGCGCGTCGGTCTGTCGTCTCTCGATGTTCTCCAGGGCCCGGTCGATGCCGCTGCCTCTCTTCTCACAGATGCGCAGGATGCGCAGCGCCTCGGCCAGGCTTTCGTTGCGCTCGTACACCTCGTCGACGAAACGACTGGTCGGTATCTGGGGGATTCCGGGATTCGACACAGTGATGCGTTGGGAGGATATGGTGATGTCTATGCCGCCGTGCTCCATGAAGTCCTGATGCACGCAGGCGTTGGCGACGATCTCGCGAACGGCGATTGGGGAGAAATCGCGATGCTCGTCGCGCAGCCCGCTTGCGAAATCCTCGCTCACGGGCAGCAAGGCGTTGATCTGGTCGATGACATCATCGAACACCACGGCATATCCCTTGCCGTACACGCGGTCGAACACCATGTCCGCGATGGACGTGTCGCGCAGCCGCATGACGCGGATCGTGTGATACTCCACGTCCGGGAAATCATTGAGTGAGCGGGCCAGGGTGATGGCTCCCAGCCTGCGCACATAGAACAGCGAGGGATCGAAGGCCACGCGTTCCACGAAATGCATCCTGAGAAAATCCCTGATCTGCGTTTCCTCGCCCGGCATGCGCGAGCCGGTGAGCTCGTAGTATCGCTCCACGGCCAGCAGCAACTTGATCTCATCCCAGGAGTGGGCGCCGGGTTCGTTCTCGTCCAGATAGCTCGGCGCGCCCTCGTTGAGCAGTTCCCTGAGCCGTTCGGGACTCATGGGTTCGAGGGATTCGCCGCTGCGCATCCAGTACTGTCCCTCGTAGGAGGTCGGATGGCCGACGATCGAACGAGGGATGTGGAGAAGAAGCACGCGCTTGCCGTCGGCATGCAACGTCTCGAACGTGCAGCGCAGCCCGATCCGGTTGTAGATATCGCGTTCCGTCTTGGCTGGATCGGCAAAGGCCTGCGTGCCGACGATCTGCTTGTCATCGGACACGCCAAAGACCATCGTGCCGCCGCCCTCGCAGCTCAACGCGCAGCAATAACGCATCAACTTGGTGGAATCGAATTGCGCTGTCGCGCTCTTGAACTCCAACTGCCTCGACTCATTCTCGGCCAGGTATTGCCTGAGCCTATCGATGTCTCCAGTCATTGCGTGTCACCGCCTTAAATAAACAATCCGCAGAAAATCAACGTTCTTCGTGTTTTTGACCTATGAATGAGTCTACCAGCTTAAATAAACCCCTTGTTCGCTGACAGTCGGAGCGGACGAGGCATATCTAACGCCAAATCCACTGTTCTATGACGCGGCAATAGCAAGAAAACATAGGACTTTGGAGACGCGCCTGCAATGGATTTCAGACATTGACAGTCGTGTTTTTGACTGACATGGTGATACTACCTTAAATAAATAAGCCGCAGAAAATCAACGTTTTTCCTATTCCTGACCTATGAGTGAGCTTACTGGCTTAAATAAAAAAACCTCATTTGCTGGCATTTGGATGCGGTTTGGCGTCGTTGCTGTCGAATTGCCGCTCTGCGATGGATCGGCGGCGGGGATTGAAAAGGATTCGGTCATGTTTGCAACAGGTACGGGGCATTTTGAATGGTAGATTGACTCTGCCTTCAATAAACAGACCGCAGAGAATCAACGTTTTTTGCGTTTCTGACCTATGGATGAGCCTACCAGCTTAAATAAAAGCCCTGTTCGTTGACGGTTGGGTCAGACGCACTTGGTGTCAAATCCACTATTCCACGACAAAACAATGCTGGGAAACATAGGATTGCGGCATCAACAAGGGATTTTAGGGGGGTGATGGTCATGCCTCAGGGTAGCGCGGTGACGCTGCCTTAAATAAACTTTCCTTGAAAAATAAGGGTTTTGATGAGATATTGACCTTATGCTGGCCTACCAACTTAAATAAACTCTTTTTCATAAAGAGTCGGGGAAGGTTGAGGGAGAGTCGGTGCTTGGCACGTCCCATGATGGGGCTGAAGGAGACGGTTGAGGTGCGGGCCGAGGGGTGGCAGGAGCGACTGGCGTTGGGTGAGTGGTGCTGGTTGATGGCTGCTGTTGGATGGGTGTGGGTTGTGATTCGGATGTCTCGGATGGTTCGGTTGACGCGGCTGGTGCTTCTTCTGCCTGTTTGATGGCGTCTGAGAGCCGCTGGGTGAGGGTATTGAGGTCGTCCGCGGCTTTGTTCAGGGCATTGATGTCGGTGGCGGTGTGCAGGGTGTTGCGGGCGGTGTCGAGTTGGGCGCCGAGCGATACGCGCGTCTCGCTAGCGTTGGTGTTGGCCTCGGTGCGTTGGTAGAGGTCTTCGGCCTGGGCGATGGCATCAAAGAGCTTCGTCTTGGCATCGGTGAGTCTACGTGCCTGTTGTGATTGTTCGGCGGCGGTGGTCGCCTTCGAGAGTTCGTCGAGGGCTGTCTTCGTTTGCTTGTTGCGCTCGTCCGCAGTGTGGGCGTTCTCTTCGAGATGCGCCGTGGAAAGATCCGTTGAGCAGTGAGGAATTTCGTTCGTCGCGTGATGTTCTACCACGTTGCGTAGGGAGACCAGTGCCTCGGGATCGGTCACGTCGGTGTCGCCCAATGCCAGCAGTGGCTTGGCGTCGTCCAGGGCTGCGTTCCATTGGTCGTATAGCTTGTTTGCTTGTTGGATTGCTTGATTGCATGATGCGAGGGCCTGCGCATGGGCATGGCGTTGCCCTGCGATGATGGTCACCGATGCCAGGACGCCAGTCAGGATGGTGAAGGCGGTCAGGGCCAGGATGCGTGCCCACGGGACGCGCCGACGCACCCTGATGGGTGGTTCCTCGGTTTCGTCCGCCGTCGAATCGCCGGTGAATATTTCTTCTGCCTCCGACATGTTGGAGGCAGAAGAGGATGCCGCGTTCTGGTCAGGGGTCTCGGATTCCGCGATTGCCGAGGAATCAGAGGCGGTGGAATTGCCCGACTTATTCGATTCGCCCGCTTCGGGCTTCTTTTCCTCCCATAGGATCGGCTGGATGGCGCGGAGTCTTCGTTTGCGGGGTGTGCCCGTCGGTGGCTCGGGTGGCGCTCCGGCTGTCGAGGGGTCGTTGAGCGCGAGTTTGGCCCATGTGGCGAGATCCGGCCATGCGGCCGGATGCCGGGGAACTTGGTCGAGTAAGTCCCAGTGCTCGGGGGCGGCCATGAGGTCTGCGAGCTCGTGGGGATCGAGCCGTGGGTTGATGCGTGGCATGCTCTCCGCTCCTTTCGTCGTGACAATCGCGGCTAGTGGATGTAGGTGATGCCGGGGTTCTCGGCCTGCTCGCGTGTCAGCAGGCGTGTCCAGGCGCGGCGTTGGTCGACGCCGGACTCGCTGATGAGGATGGAACCGTCCTCGTGGATTTCCTCGACGATGGCGACGTGCCCGTATTCGCCGCTGGCTCCCAGCACTCCTCGCTCGAAGCTCATCACGTCGCCCAGTTGGATTGTGCCGCCGGTGGGGTATCCGTGTTTCTCGGCGCTGGCCGCCCACATGTAGCCGTGGCCCATGTAGGGGTCCACCGGTTTGCCGATCTGTTGCCGTCGGGCGGCGGCCCACCAGGTGCATTGGCCCACGCTGTATGAGTTGATCGAGGCCACGGGCACGCCGCTGGCGTCGATGTCGATGCTGGTGCCATCGACGACCAAGGGCGGGCTAAGGGCGCCGATGGTGGCTCCGGCCGTGGCCGAGCATGATCCGCCGGCGTTGATGGCGGGCCGCACTTCGTCCAGATATTCCTTGGTGACGTTCGGGATGTCGGGATATTTCATTAGGTTGCCTTCGCCCGCGTTGTGCGCGATGACCAAGGCCTCCAGATCGGATAGCCGGGCGAATTGCGCGCCGGGGTGGCTGGCCTTGAGCTGTCTGACGCCTTCGAGCCGGTTCTTGAGATATATGCCGCCGTATTGGGCGTGGATGTTTGGATCGGTGATGCCTTGGGGCGGGGTCTGGTCCGCGCCTTCGGGATGCACGCCACGCCACACGCTGCGGTTGAGCTGCAACAGGCCCCAGGTGCCTCCGTTGCTGTCATCGGCATACGCCTCGGGATTGAACCCGGACTCGCGGCGCATGAGCGCGGCGATGAAATCAGCGCCCAATCCACTGGATTGGGCGGCCCGTTCGACCCAGGGCTTGGCCTGTTCGGGCACTTCGACGACGCTGGACTGGCAGGTGGATTGTCCGCCCACGGCCACGGTCGGGATAAGCCACATCAACAGACTGATCATGAGCATGACGATCGCGCCGACGACCAGCAACGGCAGACCGGCGGCCGCCGACACCGTGGCCATGACCGCCGCCTTGGTCGCCATCATGGAACGGGCCATAGTCCGAACGACCCATTGCGTCGCTCGCATCGAGGAACCGGCGCCGGAACGGACTGTTCGCCGTGCTCGGCCGCCTCTGGCTAGAACAGGGCCCGTGCGTTTCCGGAGTGCGCTCTGAGTCAGGATGGAACGGCCTCCACGCATGTTGCCACGACGAGCTACGCGGACTTTGCCGGGCCGCCTGCTCTTGCCTCGCGGCGATATGACTCGGGAGGCAACGGAAGCGGGAGAACGGCCGATGGCTTCGCCATCAGCCTTATCGGTGTCGTCGCTTGAGATTTGCGCATGCAGCAAAGCGGAGGTCTCCTCCGTTGCTCTCGCCAGATGACGCAGCGCTATCCGGCTTGGCCCATCGGACCGGCTTGGCCTGGCCAACGCCGGCTTGGACGGCTGCCCGTCGATCTTCGGGGCAGGAGCGGCATTGCCGGAGAACGGCGGGACGTCCTCGCCCTTAAGCCCGATGGGTCGGCCGGCCCGCAGCTTTCGGGGCGCTGGGCCGGAGGGCTGCGCGGTTTGGCTTGCCCGTCCGATGGGCTGGGGCTTGTTCATGGATGCTGGTCCTCGAATTTGGTGGTGTACAGCTGGTAGAGCAGGCTGCCGGTGTCGAGTCGTCCGTCGAAGGGAATGAACGCGGTGCCGGACTTGGCCATGCCCTGTCCGGGCTGGACACCGGTGAAGAAGCCACGCTGCTCGTCCGAAAGTTTCAGCAGATCGCACAGGGCGTCGGCATCGGTGGGATTCTGGTTCATCAACAGCAGAAAGTCGCTGTTGGCGAGCATGAGCCGGGCGGCCGGATTGGCCAACAGTTCCTCGATGTTCTGGGTGATGCCGGTGGGCGACAATCCCCATTTGCGTGCCCGCTTGTAGATGCGCAGGAACGTCTCCGCCGCATACGGGTTGGAGAACAGCAGATGGAACTCATCGACCCACAGCCACGTGCGCCGCCCCAAGGCGCGGTTGCACACGACGCGGTTCCACACCTGATCGAGCACGACCATCAGACCGAAGGTCTTCAATTCCGCGCCCAGACCCGACACATCGTAGACCAGCAGCCGGTTCGAGGTGTCCACATTCGTGGGATGCGCGAAGGCATCCAGGCTGCCGGTGGCGTAGATCTCCAACGCGCGCGCCGCATCCACGGCCTCCGGTTCTCCCAACCGGTCCAAGCGTTCCGTCAGATCGACCAGGGTCGGCGCGGGCCTGTCGGGCTTCTCATGGTGCTCGCGGTAAAGTTGCGTGACCGCGCGGTCGATCAGGCTGCGCTGGGCCTTGTCGATGCCGTCCGCGCCGCCGATCAGCGCCTCGACCATGTTCAGCACGCTCGCGCTTTTGCCCCGGATGGGATCGCCCTCGGAATCGTCCGCGTACTCGATGTCGAGCGCGTTGATGTGATTGGAGGAGCGTTCGCCGATCTCGATGCGCTGGCCGCCGAGCCTGTCGCATAGGGGCGTGAACTCATGCTCGGGGTCGATGACGATCAGATCGTCCTGTTCTCGCAGTAGGAACGTCTGCGTGATCTCGTTCTTGGCGGCCTGGCTCTTGCCGCTTCCCGTGGTTCCCAGGATGAACCCGTTGCCGTTCATGCCCAGGGTGCGGTCGATGACCAGCGGGTTGCCGCTCCTGGCGTTGACGCCGTGGAACACGCCGCCCGGCTGGCACAGCTCCTGACTGGTGAAAGGAACGAGTATCGAGGCGCTGGACGTGGTCAGGGTCCGTCTCATCGGCGGCAGGGGATTTCCCAGGGGCAGCGCAGCGTTCAATCCCTCGACCTGCATGTAGGTCAGGGATTCGGCCACGCACGACTGGCCATCCACCGTGGCCTCCACCTCGCGCACGACCTGCGCCAGCCGCTCGGGAGTGTCGGCGGCTACGTCGATGACCATGAGCGTGTCCATGAGCCGGTCACCGTTATGCTCCAGGTCACGGCGCAATTCGCTGGCCTGCCCCATGCTTTCCTCCAGATCGTGCGGCAGTAGGTCCTCGGGCAGATGCTGGCGGCGGTTCCTGCGCCTCTCGTCGATGGCCTGCATGTCCATCTCCGCGATCTTGCGGTTCACCAGCCGCAACCCCTCGGCCTTCGCATGGGGCCGCAGATGCACGCTCACGATGATGTCTGCCTTGATGTCCGTCAGGGAGGCGACCAGCTGGTCGGAAAGCCACTCGGGGAAATCACGCACCATCAGGCATTGATGCCACACCTCGCGCGTGCCCGAGCACAGCTTGACCCGACGCCGGTCGCCCGTGTCGATGGCATACGGGGCCACGCAGTCCTTCGTGCACAGGCCGCGCGACCGGGAGAACGCATCCTCGTCGAATGTGAAACGCACGCCGGGGCGCAGCACCCGGTGCAGCACCTTGAGCCGTTCCGCGCGGTTGAGTTTGGAGCCTCGGCAGCCGCCCACGGAACGCAATTGCGCGATGGCCCGCAAGGCCGCTCGGTTGAGCGTGGCCACGGCCCGCTGGCCGTCCTGCTCCGCAAGGGTCAGCGTCAGGTACTTGTCGCACACGGTGCCGCTCGACTGGCCCGACAGCTTGCGGCGCACATGACGGTCGAAATCCTCTCGCAACGCATCCAGGCCATCGCCCTTGACGCCCATCGCCAGCCCTTGGCCTGCCGATTCCGGGTCCAATGTCCGGGTCATCACCGTGACCTGGATGCCCATGCCCTCGCCCACCGAGTTGAGGAACCGTCCCCAACGCTCCACCACATCCATCTGCACGTCCTGCGAGGCGATCTGATAACTGATGTCGCTGATGCGCAGCGTCACGCTCCAACGGTCCTGCCCCAGATAGGCGACGCCACCGGGCAGCATCGAATCATAGGCGACCAACTCCCTGCTCGACCGCGCGACTTTGGCGGACCCGCCGCCTTTCCTTTTCATACGCCTGCCATACTCGCGTTCCTTGCTCTTAACGGCCACGCCCGCTCCTTCCCGCGCCCCTGCGGAGGGCACGTTCCCTCAACGACGGTTTCGCCGGCCACCTGGCCGGCTCCAGATTCTCCAGTGTGTGGATGTTCCTGCCGAAGCGCTGGCGGATCATGTAACCCAGATAGCGTTCCGGCTTCAGGCCCTTGGGACGCCACCAGCCCCACAACGCCGGCGGCAGACACACCACGAACAACAAGTACGAGCCCAGATCGGGCTGCTCCAGCAGCAGGAAGAACACGGCGACCTCACCGCCTCCCAGAACAAGCATGAGCGCCGAGGCGACCAACTGCCGCCATCCCATGCCCCACATGACCTTCGCCTCCACGCTGGCGATCTCCGCATACACGCGCATCTGCAACGCCATAGCTCCTCCTTAGAATCCCCGCCACGCTCACTCGCCGCCCGCGATCGCGCGGCTGACACGTTGGGAGACCGCGATCACGAAGAACAACAGGATGCCCGCCATCAGCAGGTTGCCGAAATTGCCCGTCACCCACGACACCATCCCCGACCCATCGCCCTCGGGCAGACGCACCGCGTCGATCACGATGCGCTGATAGAACACCAGGCACACGAACACGCACACCGCGTTGAGCGACGTGCGCGCATAGGCCTTGAAATAGCCCACACCCACCGGCCTGGTGTCCTCATGCACCAGCAAGGCGAACGGCAACGACTGGAACGCGGTCAGGGTATACAATTCGATGAACCTGATGTACAGCACCACGGTGAACACCACCGCCGCGAGCTGCGAGACCAGCCACGGAATCGCCAACAGAAAGAACAGCGCCGCCTGCCCCATCATGCCGGCGTCCTTGACCTGTTCCCGCATCAGATCGCCCAGCTGACCGCCATCGCCGGCCGTATCGAACGACAATTGCGAGGAAGCACCCTGCATGAGGAATTGGGTGGCCGAATCGAACGCACGCAGGAACAATCCCGCATTCTGAACCGCCAGAAATACCAGCGCGACCTTGAACAACGTGCCCGCCACAATCTTCACGCCCAACTCGCGGTCGGACTCGAAGCGCGTGGAATTACGCGCCAACTCCAAGGTGAACACCACCGCCAGAACCACCGAGGTCAACGGCTTGACCGCCACGTCATGCACGTTCACGGCCAACTGGTAAAGCGCCGGATTCCACGTCTCCGGCCCCTGCGACAGCATGCCAGTGGCTATCGAACCGGCGCCACCGCCCCCGATCATGTTGAGCATCGCAACGATGAAATCCTCCATGCCGGGATCCCCGATGCCTCAAACCGGCTCAGCCCAACGCTACGGCGCTGAAGATCTGCGCCGCTGCGATGATCATGCCGCCGCCCACGATCTGCCACAGGCCCGACTGCGTCTGCGGCCCGTTATGATCCTTCAGACCGCCGCCGAACGTCACCGCGCCCCACACCAGCCACAAGCCGCCGCCAATCGTCGCGAACTTCACGAACAACTCCAGCACCTGGTTCATCAAATCCACAGCCGCACTCCTCCGCACAGGAACGGCACGGCCCACCGCCATGCCCACGCATACGGCCATCCTCAACCGATTCCACAAAATCAGCGGCGGACAAATTCGCGCGGCTTCCATTCGCTGACTTACAGACATAGGTAAAGCAGCATTTCACAAGGACGACTAGACGATTGTGAAATGTGGTGCTTCAACAATATGATGCCTGACGGGCGGATGGATGAATTTGACGGTGCTTCCTTGATCGTCTGTTCACCGGATAGCCGCATTTTTCCTTAAAGGAATTTGGCTGCACAATCTAGCGGCTGCGTTCCTTATCGTGCCATCGCATCAAGGCGTCCGGCGAACCGGGCCAGGCCAAGACGGCGCAAGCGTTCGGATTCCTCGCGCATGGTTCGTGACGGATGTCGTTTCGAGGTCACCAACAAGCGCATCGCCGCCGTCGCTTCCTGTGGATCCTCGTCGAACAACTCCGAGAGGAAATCATCCGGTGAAACCGCACGAAGCCTCAGGGGGTTGAGTGCCTCGGCGGGGAAATCCTTGAGGTTGGAGGTGACGATGACATCCGCGCGGGCTTTGAGCGCGGCCGCCACGACATGCCGGTCATCCGAATCAGGCAGCTCCACCACACGTTCCAACGATTCCCAGTCTGTGACGGACGCCTCCGGGAAGGCCCTGTCCAGGATGGCCAGATACTTGTCCACGCCCTCTTGCGTGGCTCGCGACCAGACATGGGGCAGGTGGTTGCGAACCTCGCCCATGATGCGATCCGACCAGGCGGGCTCGTACAGGTCAGCGTCCGCGAAGGACAGCAACACGTCGGTCACCCACGTGGAATAGAACACGTTGGCATCCAGCACCGCGCGCATCAGCCGCGCTCCGTTGACGCAGCGTCCACTGCATCGTAGGCGCCCATGCCGGTGGCCAGGGTCCGCGCATCCTCAAGCAGCCCGTGACGGCACTCGCGCTGCTCCTTGTATCTGATGACGTCACGGTATTCGACCATCCGGTGGCCGGTGGCGGACAGGCGGGACGAGGGGATGCGGCCCGCATCGATGATTCTGGCCACGGTCTTGGCCGTCACTCCCAGAATGTCCGCCGCCTGTCCAGTTGTGAGCAGGCGCGCCCCGTCAGACAGCGCGTCGGCCGCGCGCATGGCGGCATTGAACTCATCCTCGGTCAACTCATAGGTCTTGCCATACCCCTGGATCACGAACGGCCTGTCGGCACGCACCACGGCGTCAATCACTGGCATGCTCATAGCCAACGCTCCTTTCCGTTACATCACTGCCTTCAGTCTACCATCAAACGGACAAAACGGACATTTGATGCTGCGAGAAGTTCCGCTTGCTGATCCGATGATGTGTCGGAAGCTAAGAAGTTCCTAGAGCAAATCAGAACATACTGCTGGGCGATTCCGCCAAAGAGCCGAGAACATTTGGCCGAAATCAGTGGAAGACAAATGAAGCAGGCCCACAGGGCTACGCCTGCGGGCCTGGTATGCACTGCCCCGTTTACCGGGACAGTTGCATGGTATCACCGTCTATCTGCTGGCTGAAATACGAAAGGCTTCCGGCAGCAGGCAGAGAATCGTTGTCAGTTCATGGGCGACTCCTTGGGGTTGATGGTGGTGACGAGCTGAGCGAAGTCCGGCTCGTCACCATCCTCGTCAGGACTGCCGTCGTAGCCAACAGCATCATCGTTCGCGTCGTTTTCGTGTCCGGTGTGGCGGCCGTTGGCGCGGGTGAGGCGGATCGCGGCGGTTGCGCCGGTGCCGAGGAGCGCGAGGACGAGGATGACGGCGATGAGGCCGGCGATGTTGGTGCCGGTGGTCGCCAGATTGTCCTTGGGCTGGTAGCCGTTCCAGTCGTCGGTGTTGCTGGTCACGGTGGTGTCCGCGCACAGGGTTCGCCCGTCGATCTCCACCGCGTCCTCGGGCAGTTTCTCCTCGTCTTTGCCGTCGAAGGGGTCGGGGTCGGAGACGACGCATTGGACGAGCGGCACACCGGTGATGATGGCGCGGTCGGTGTGATGCTCGCTCACGCCACTGAGGGTGGCCTTGACCTCCACGCTGTCTCCGGGCTTGAGGATCAGCGTCTGCCAGTCATCGGGATACTCGAACTCGCCGATCTGGCCGTCGCCGGCGACGAGCTGGTCGGTGAGGCTCAGCTCGCTCGCCTTGAACCAAGGGCCGTCTCCGGTGTCAGAGTCGGTGGGCGATGCGTTGGTGATGGTGAACACGATGCGAGTGTCGCTCCCGTTCATGTTCAGCGCCTCGTCAACGGTGTCACGGTCGCCGTCGGGCCAGCCGGATTGCTCGTCCCATTTCTCGATGGTGAGCCGGGGCGTCATGTCGGGCGTGTGCGTGGTGACGGTGTTCGAAGGCCGTTCGACCCCGTTGATGGTCTCGGTGAACTGGTTGGCCACGGGACCGCCCACGGCGATGCGCTGGCATTGGATGAACGCGGTCCACGCCTGCTCATGCTCGGTGTCGGCCGACACGAGTCCAAGCATCAGCTCCGTGGCGCGCACGGTGACCACGCCGCGCTCGTCGGTGGTGAGCTCGAAGAGTTCTCCGCCGAAACGGCTGGCGTCGAAGTCGGAGCCGGCGATGCGTTCGCCCCGCTCGGCCAGGGTCTCGCCGTCCTTGATGAGGTCGCGGTCGGCGTAGACGGCCCATTGGCCGGTGAACTTGTCGTACCGGGTGTCGAGCGGGTCGCTGATGGACCAGTCGGAGACCTGCGGGTAGGCGCGGTCGGGCGGCAGCGTGGAGCTGTCGAGCCGGTAGAGGAACAGGCTGTTGAGATAGATGCTCTTGCCATCCACGCTCTGCCCGTCCACCTTGACCACGACATCCTTGGTCGGGTTGATCGGCTTCAAGGGGTTGGAAACCTGGTTGGTGTCCTTGCGCACGTCGTTGACCAGCTGGGTGGCCGTGTTCGTGACCACGTAATCGTCGGTGACCTTGATGACGGTCATCGGCAGCGTGACCTCATACGAGGTGCCCAGAAGCGACTGGTCGATGGCCGGGTCCTTCAACGGGTCGTGGTCCTTGTCGCCAAGCGCGGCGTAGATCTTGAGATCGGCTGGCTGGGGGTCGCCCTTGATGGTCTCTCCCGTCGCCGGAACCTCGGTGTCAACGGTTTTGGCGAACACGTATGCCACGCCGTCGATGGCCTGGATGTTGAACCGGTCGGTCACATCCCTGCCGTTGGCCTTGTCGGTCACGGTGATGTGGCTCTCGTCGAGTTCGAGGTATTCGTCGTCCCAGTCATCGACCATGCCCAGCCGCCACACCTTGTAGGCATGGTTCGTCTGCTTGGCATCGAGGTCGATCCGATAGTAGATGCGGTCTCCAAGCAACGCGGTCTTGCCGTCGATCGAAATGGACGGGTCGGCCTGGGTGTCCTCCTTGCCCGGCTGGAAGTCGGGCGGATCGTTCCACACCTTGTTGCTTGGTGTGACCGAGTTGTTCAAGGTCAACGCCCACTGGTTGTCAACCACGGTGTCGGCCGGAGCGTCCTCGGCCACGACGCCCTCGAATCTGATGATGATTCTGGGATTCGTGCCCGCCAGCCAGTTCGCCCGCACATAGTCGTCGGCGAACACGAGGCGCGCGGCATGGTTCGCGTCGTTCCACTCGCTGCGGTACTGGCTCTTGGGGATGAACTTGCCGGTGGTCAGGTCGGTGACCTCCAGAGTCTGCTTGTCCGGCTGGAAGTGCTCGTCATACGTGTCGGTGACCGCCACCTCGACAATGGTGTAGGTAAGACTGTCGGGCAAATGCGGCTGGGTCTCCAGACGGTATTCGAGACGCTGGCCGGGGAAGACGATCTTGCCGTCCACGCTGTCCTGGCCGCCGCCTTGGGAGGATTCCCCGACCACATCTTTGACCACGGGCGGCACGTAACCGCAGACCTTCGGCTCGTTGGTCTCGACCGTGTGGGTGTTGATGGTCTGCGAGCCGGCGTTGGTCAGCTCCGCGCCGTTCTTGCCGGCGGTGCAGAACGTGATCTCGTCGTCCGCTTCGATGCCGAAGTCATCGCGCACCTGGCCCGCCCCGGCCCCGTTGGCGTAGTTCGCGCGGCCGGGCACGAGCATCGTGATCTGCCTGGCCTTCTCCAAGTCCTTCAACCCGGTCAGGTAGGAGGCCTTGGTCGTGGCGGTGACCACGGTGCCATCGATCGTGATGTCCCACTGGTCGGTGATGTCACGGCCACGGTTGGCGATGTCGCTCACGCTGCTGGCACGATCGGTGCCCGCGTCCGCCTCGTACACTCGGACGTTCACCGCTTCATCGGCGTCGAACAGGTAATCGGCGGCTGTCCAATCATCGACCAAGGTGAGCGTCTGCGGAGCCTGGATCAGGTTCGCCGGCACGGTGCCGTTGACCACGGAGGCCACGCGGTCTCCGTCGAGGAACACCTTGCCGTCGCCGCCGGTCTGGTTGGTGCGGCCGGGGTCGATCACGGCCTGCCACTTGCCATTAGTGTCGAGCATGATCCAGCTTTTGTCGGGATTGGGACGCCAGGTGTCGAACTCGCGTTCTCCCGCGTCGGCCTCGGGCAGCTGGTTCCACTTGCCCCACGCATGGTCGCTGATGTTCTGGTAATCGGATGGCAGGCTGACGGTCACATCGAAGCCGAACACATACTCGTGGTCGAACGGCATCATGCCCTTGTCGGCCGAACGGACCGCGCTGACCGTGTTCGATGCGCGGTCCCAACCGATCTCGAACTCGTTGGAGACATCGCGATTGTTGTCGGTGGCGTCCACGAGCGTGAAGCCGTCCACCGTGTAATCGACGCCGTTGGGTTCGATCACGTCCCTGAAACTCAGCTCGTAACCGCCCCGGCCGGTCCCATACGTGATGGTGGTGCGGTTGGTCATTCGGTCGGCGCTGACGCCTTCCTCGATGCTTTTGACCGGATCGGCCGGCGGCACGGCGCTGACCTTCCAGGTCTCCGCCGGATCCCGGTCCGTGGTGTCCACGGCCGCCTGCATGCTTCCCTGCCTGGGCACTTGGATGTCGATCCAATATGTGCCCTCGGCCCAGGAATCCATGCCGAAATCACCCGGCGAGGCCAGGTTGTCGATCACGGTGTCGCCGCTGTTGGCGAAGCTGATCGGCTTGCTCACGCTGCCCGTCGGCGTGTAGGGGCCGCCATCGTAGTGCACGATCGCGGTGCTGTGCAGGGTCTCCTTGATCGACGAGCCGCCGTTGTTCGCGTGGATGGTGTCGCCGACCGGCGTGGTCGAGCCGACCTGCATGTCGGTCTGCTGGCGGTGCGAGGTGGTGACGGTCAACGGATAATCGACGGGCGGCTGGTTCTTGGCCAGCACGACCACACGGAACGAGGCATCGGGATTGGCGTTGATGGAATCCTGCACCAGGCTATCCACCGAACGCACGCCAAGCCGATCGGTCCACGTGGTGCCGGTCGTGTACGACTGGCCTTGGTACTGGTAGGTGCCGCGCCCTTCGGCGGCCCATTGGGACTCCCAACGCTGACGCGCGTTCGAACTGACATAGGAACCGCTGAACACGCCGTTGCCGAGGCGCGCGTAGCCGACAGCGACCATCCGGCATTCCGCGTCACCCTCCCCGGTGTATGAGGCCTTGCACTCCGAGATCGCGTCGGCAAGGATGGCATTCATATCCACGAACTGATTCGACCCATCCTCCAAATCGGAAGACAGGGTGGTGCCCGAATCACGTATCGCCTGCTTCATGCCCTCCAGAGTGGCGGGCCAGGAATCCTTGTAGATCCAATGCACGTCGGCGGTCTGCGATGGAACCTGCCCGCCGGAACCGCCACCGCCCTCGCCGGAACCGCCACCACCGCCCTCGGCGAACGCGGCTGGCGCCAGATATCCCAAGGCCAACGCCCCTGCGGTCAGGGCAGCCATCAGCATCGTGCGCCTGCTCTTCTTCCCACCTGACATACGTATCCGTCCTTTCAGTCGGAAGCGCCCCATGATGCGCTCCCTCCCGTTTCACACGGATACGGAAAATGCGGGCGACCATTCACGGCCGCCCGCATCCTTCCTTGTCCCTGGAAGAAGAACGCACCGGCGGGCCTTCCGCCGGGACGCCTTTCCCAGCTTCCCCCTGCCAGCCGTAGCCAGCGGCGGACAACTGCAATCGCATGAAACGGTTTAATGGGACTATCTGCCTTTCTTTTCTGATATGTGTGCCTTTTGATACGCTATTGGCTTAGTTACCGGCTGGAGGTTCGGGCTGAACCAGTAAATGAAGAGGGATGAATGGTGGGAATTGCATTTTTTGATATCGACGGAACGCTCACATACGGCATTAGCTCTGGCGCATTTATTGCGGACCGGTTGGGTACCGGCGACAGGATGCGAGATGCAGAGGATCGATACGCACGCGGTGAGATCGGAAATGACACGGTATGCGATATTGATGCTCGTGGATACACTGGCCATCGGGTAAGTGAAATTCACGGATGGTTGAACGATCTCCCGCTTGTGCAAGGAATCGCACAGTCCGTTGCGGAATGCAAGTCGAGGGGAATCAAGCCAGTCCTCGCATCCTGCGCTTGGACAGTCGTTTCCGAGAGCCTTGCGCAGAGATTTGGATTTGAAGCATGGTGCGGTCCAGAACTTGCTGTCAAGGATGGCGTGTTTATTGGTAAAACAGCGGCATATGCCGATGAACAAACCAAAGTAACATTCATGAGGCAGCAATGTGAATGCTTGGGAGTTGAAGCTTCGAATTGCATCGCTATTGGTGACAGTCGTTCTGACCTACCGCTGTTCAAAGCCGTCGGTGTCTCGCTTGCCTTCAACGCGGACAAGCAGACACGTGCTGCTGCGACTTTTGCTTTCGAAGGAGCGGATCTATCTACTGCGCTAGCCCGTCTCTTTGAACATTTGCCAGTTGAAAGCTGACTTCAGACTGACAGGCTGCACACTGAGGACAAGATTGGGAACGAGCCTCCCAAAAAGCTTTTCGAGGTCGTATCATTCGTGAGCTTCATGCGTGAACACCTGCGCGGTGGTGCGGTTCACGCCGACTACACGTTGCGTCATGTGGCACATTGCGAAAGCCTGCCCACATTCATCGAGGATGGATGGTGGTGCTGGCTCTTATCAAGAGCAAAGCCGAAAACATAATAAGGAATAGACTGCATCTGTATGTCAGATTGTTTGCTTGTATGAATGCGGGACTTGCAGCCGCACATATCACAGTGGGTGGCTTACGCACTGGCTCCATGCGGATGATGTGTGGAACACTGCCTCAATCCGCGAGAGCCACGCGCATGACCAGTTCACCGTCGTGTTCGCTAATGATGGTGAAGCCAAGCGACTCGTAGAGATGGAGGGCGTTGGCGTTGGTGCGCTGGACCGAGAGGCTGGCTGCGGCGTGACCATCGGTTCGCAGTCGGTCCAGTAACGCCGTCATCAGGCGGTGCCCTATGCCTCGGTTCCGCCAGTCGGGAAGCAAGGATATGGAGACTTCCGGCGTTGCCGTGTCGATGGTACCGTAGCCTGCGGAGTTGTTCGGGAAGATTCTGGCCCATGCGGCACCCACGATTTGCGGACCGTTCGGTAGTCCGGCTCGAGCAACCATGCAGGCATCGTCGGGCCGTCCGAATCCCTCGATATATCGCCGCAATTCCGGCAGCTCGACAACGCTCCTGTCCGGTGCCGGGGTTCCCGGCGATACATGAATCGCCTGATACAGGAACTCGACGAGCAACGGATATTCCTCCGGTCGCATCGCCGTGATTGCGATGGCCGAAGGAACATGAGCCATGTTCGCCTCCATGTGAAGTTTTTTGCCATGTGCTCGCGGCATAATCGGTCGTGTCATACTGGTGTCCTCTTGCTCGGTCATTGCCATCGATACAGCTTCATACGAAAAGGAATGCGTCTTGCCGATATCCAAGTCTTACGAAGGAACGTAAACTCATAGATAGCGTCATGACGCGCATCGCCATCGAATCGATGTGACGGCATTCAGAAACCATTCGTCATGGCTGACTGCGACCAATGCGCCCGCATAGGAGGATAGCGTATTAGCAAGTGCCTGTTTGGAGTGCAGGTCGAGGTGGTTGGTCGGCTCATCCATGATGATGAGCTGTGGCTGTTCAATCATGCCGAGGCACAACAGAAGTTTGCGTAGTTCGCCTGGCGAGGGATTGCCGCCGGCGAGCAGTCTGTCGGGGTCGGCGTTAAGTTGGGCGTAGGCGCTGAGCACAATGGCGCGTTGCTCGTCCGTCAAAGCATGCAAGCGGTTCATTGCGTTGGCGGTATCCATGTCGCTGGAATTTTGGGGAATATAGAGATATGGCATTCTCTCCGAATGCCGCTGCGCTTCATCACGCTCCAGCGCTTCGATCAATCGTCGTATCAATGCGGTTTTACCGCTGCCATTTGGACCGCTGATGCCGATGCGGTCGCGCGGGCCGATGCTCAGCATATCGGGTTGGTCCGCGATGGCGTGGTCGTTGGGGATGCGCGTCAATTCCCTGCGTGAGCTCGGCATGACGTTCATCCAGATGGTGCCGTCGTAGCGTTTGGCCGCTTCGCTGAGGTGAGCAAGTCTGTCGGTGGCGCGGGCGATACGCCCGTCGAATTGCGCGCTTGTCTGTGCGACAGTGGTGCCGATAGCCGGTTTCAGATTTTTCAGGGCTTTGCGAGCGTCGATGTCCTTGATATCGATGCGCATTCCCTGATTCTTCCGCATATCCAGTTCGCGCGCACGCTGCGCCCGCTCCCGCTTGATGCGCTGCATGCGTTGCAGCTCCTTTCGAGTGGACTGTATGGCGGCCGTATCGGCGCGTTGATTGTCGCGCATCTGCTGCGCGGCCTGGGTATATCCACCCTGATAGGTGTTCGCCGCCGTGATGTTACGCCCACGCGCATGTCGGCGCTCCAGCATCACGCAGCGCGAACACGTCGCGTCGATCAGTTCGACATCATGGGAGATCACGATGCCTATGCCATCGAACCGACGCATCGCCTGCGTGATGGCTTGGCGCGTCCTGCCGTCCACATGATTGGTTGGCTCGTCCAACACCAGCACGTCGGGATCGCCGGCCAGCGCACAAGCGATTTGCAGCCGCTTGGCTTCGCCTCCAGAGAGAGACTCGTATCGGTATGCCCAATCGTCGCCAATGTTCAGCGCGTCGCGGATGGCGATGGTCTCGCCCGTCCAATCCGCCGCGAAATCATCCAGATTCGTAGGCGTTTCATCAGTACGTTGCGGACAGTAGGCGACTGCCATCTTGCACGGGTTCGGCGAGACTGTCCCCGAATCGGGGGAAAGCATGCCGCAGGCGAGTTTGGCCAGTGTGGTCTTGCCAATGCCATTGTCTCCCAGCACTGCGGCCCAGCCGGCCGCGAATGTCGCGGACAGATGTTCGAACAATGGTTCCGGCGCGCCCGGATAGCAGTAGGAAATATCGGTTAGTGTCAATATCTGACTCATGGAAGCCTCTTTCGATAAGGCGCATTAATCAAACTGTGACTATCGAAAAGTGGCGGACTGTGCCATTTATTGCCAAGCTGCATTCAGAAAGCAGTCCTCGTGACGGCACCGAAAGTCGCTATGCTAACGAGAACTTCATCGAATCAGGCATTGCGATTGGTACAATGGCAGATACGCGCGATAATGCGCAGAACACGCGGAATCTCTCCTCATGCAATCCGCCACTGCTCAAATCACCAATGCTCTAAGGCCTTCCTGCTTCGGAACCACCTTGGCATGTCAGGTGTTCCATCAAATTTAGTTGGATTTTACCATAGCAACTATCAATTCCTCAATCCTCGCATCTCGGCATGTACGGTGTCCCTTATTCAGTCGTTGCTGGCGAGTCGGTCGAGTTCGTGTTCGATGGCGTGGCGCAGGATCTGTTGCATGGCGTGCCGTGTTCGGCGGCGGCGATTTTGAGGCGGTTCTTCAGCCGGACGGGCAGGCGCAGGGAGAGCATGACCAGCGGTTCGCCGGCGTTGTTCTTCCCGGTGGGTTGTTTGTCTTCGGCCTGTTGGTCGAGGACTTTGTCGAAGGGCACGGGTCGGGGCAGTGGCTGGTAGTTGCCTTTCATGCCAGTTCCTCCTTGGCGATGCGCGTCAGTTCGTCGGCCAGTTCCCGGTATTTGTACAGTTGTTTGGGGTTCATGCCGAGCGAGGTCTTGATCGGTTGTCGTTTGGCGATGAAGGTGTCGAAGCGCGCGGTGTCGGTTTGCTCCAACGTGGCTAGGGTCTGGGCCCAGGCGTTGGTTGTGTCTGTTCAATAGAAAGTGGGCCGTGTGAGCGTGTGGAAAGTCTCCAGATGAGCGGCAGGTTTTAGTCCATTTCAGCGTGTGGCGAGAAATGAACACCGGCCCGTCCTGCCCGTACTAGTTTCC